>Ga0210385_10000038_pt1 | contig 198727 bp, 150 predicted proteins | sample IncBWH26OmetaG_FD_160107 | JGI IMG/M metagenome (GOLD analysis project Ga0210385, IMG submission 160107) | Forest soil microbial communities from Barre Woods Harvard Forest LTER site, Petersham, Massachusetts, United States - Inc-BW-H-26-O ...
ACGGGCGGCGGCGTTGACGGTCAAGAGCGGCTCACTTTTTCCTCGCGAGCGCGGCGAGGGTGCCGGCGGTGAGGGCTTCGACGGCGAGTTCGCAGTTTTTTTCGAAGGAGTTGGATTGGGCGCTGAGAAAAAATTCCTTGCAACGGCGGGCGGCGCCTTGGTCGAGTTGCAGGATGCGGGCGACCAGGGCGTCGGCTTCGCTGGTGAGATTTGCGGCGGGAACGACCTGGGAGATCAAACCGATTTCGAGAGCTTGCTGCGGAGTAAACGGCTCGCCGAAAAGAACGAGAGGGAATGCAAAGCGCGGCAGAGCATACTCGCCGAGGTAGGCCATAATGGCGGCGGGGGCGAGGCCGTGGCTCATTTCGGGGAAGCAGAGAGATGCGGTGTCGGCTACCAGAGGGAAGTCGGAGACGATGGCGAGGCCCATGCCGAAACCGAAGGCGTCGCCCTGGACTTCGGCGACGGAGATTAGGGAGGAGGTGCGAACGAGGCGCTTGAATTCGACGAGGCGGGAGACTTCGGCGCGGGCGGATTCGGCGTCGCGGGCAGCGCGTTCGCGGCCGGTGCAGAAAACCCTGCCGCAAGCGCGGATTCGGAGGACGCGGGCACGAGGTTGCCGGGATTCGGAACGGAGTTCGGCAAGCATGGCGTCGAACATGGCGCCGGTGACTTCGTTGCCGCGATCGGGATTGTTGAGGGTAAAGGTGAGGACGTCGGGTGTGCGATGAATTTCGACGAGGGGCGTGGAAGGTTCGCTCGGGGGCGGCAGATTGGACATGGCCGGGAGATTATACACGGAACTTGGTGCTGAATAGGCGGAAGGGGAATGGGAACGGGAACGGGGAGAGGCGTGCGAGGATGAAATCGTTACCCAACGACGAAGAAGAAAGATTTCAACGCAGAGGTCGGAGAAAAGCTACAGAGTTCACGGAGAAGAGCGGACCCACCCTTCGCAAACTTCGCGAAGGGTAGGCCACCCGAAGAGAGCGCGGAGGCGGAGGGCCAGTGTGAGAAGATGGCGGCGAATTCGGGAGGGCTTATGTACATGCACATGTTTGCATTTCGATGGAAGCCCGGAGTGACCGAGGAGCAGAAACGGCGAGTGGTGGCGGAAATTCGCGCGCTGCAGGGGCAGATTCCAGGGTTGCAGGAGACGACAGTGGGGATGAATATTTCTCCGCGGGGCGGCGGATACGAGTTGGGTGGGGTGATGAAATTTGCGGACAAGGCAGCGCTGGACAGTTATGGAGAGCATCCAGTGCACCAGAAGCTGCTGAGTTGGCTGATGCCGCTGATTGAGCCGATTGAGGTGGATTTTGAGATGAAATGAGGAACCGGTGAAGTCAGGAGCTGCAAAGTTGAAAAGTTCAGGAGTTCAAGAGAAAGCCGCACCTTGAAAGGCGCCACTACGGCTTCGGTTAGGACAGGGATGGTGCGGCAGCCCGCGTGATGTTTCTTCGGGCACATTGGGCGGCCCCTCCTGAGGGCGGGCCCTACAAGCAGGGGCGGGGTGATATCCTCACTCGGGAATTGGGGTGAGGAGGGAAGAATGGCGAGCCAGGCGGGTGCGGTAGCGAGGTTGGAAGCGCCGACGGAGGATGAGCGGACGATGGCGATGCTGGCGCATCTGTTGATGGCGTTCACCGGATTCATCGGGCCGCTGGTGATTTTCTGTGTGAAGCAGAATTCGCGGTTCGTGAAGTTTCATTCGCTGCAGGCGCTGATCTGGCATGCGATTTATTTGGGATTGATTTTTGTCTTCATGGCGGTATTTTTTGGGGTGATGATGACGAGTTTGATTCTCCACCCGCCACAGCCGCATAGCCAGGCGCCGCCCGCGTTCTTTTTCCTTTTTCCGTTTGTGTGGCTGGGATTCATGGGAGGTTGGGTCGTGAACGTGATTCTGGGAGTGGTATACGCGATCAAGGCGAACCGGGGAGAGTGGGCGACTTATCCGGTGTATGGGAAATGGTTGCTGCCGGAAGGAATGAAATAGAGAGGTAAAGAAGTAAGGAAGTAAGGAAATAAAGATCAGAAAGAAAAAGGCCCCGGCAAAAACCGGGGCCTTTTTTGTTGTGAGAGGGATTGTCGGGAACGGCTACCAGTTTAGTTTTAGGGCGAATTGGAACTGGCGGGCGTCGAAGGCGGCGGTGGGCTGGCCTGCGGCGCAAGTGGTGGTGACCAAGGTGTCGCAGAGCTGGTTCACCGCGGAAATGTTGGTGTGGTTGAAAAGATTGAAGGCGTCGGCGATGAGATCGAGACGGAAGCGTTCGCCGAAGCTGATGCCCTTGGAAACGCGGAGATCGAACTGGAAGAAATAGGGCATGGTGAATTTGTCGCGGCCAAGATTGCCGGTGCAGCCGAAAGGCGGCGTGATGCCGGGGAGAGTAAAGGGCTGTGCCGAGTTTGTAAGGCAAGTAGTGGGTATGCCGAAAGCGACGCCCGGGATGAATGGGGAAGTTGTGGCGCCGGGTGTGCCGGCCGGGACGAGAGCCGGGCGAATTTCAGAGGCGCCGAGGTCGAGACGAGTGTCTTCCGAAGTGATGACGTTAAATGGCCGGCCGGAGGCAAGCTCGACGAGCGGAGCGAGCGTAAAGTCGCTGAAGAAACTTCGCGCGAAGGAATCGCCGCCGCGGTGAGGCGAGGTTTGAAAGACGCCGCTGGTAACCCAGCGGTGGCGCTGATCGTTGACGGAGTTGCCGCGTTCGAGAAAGGGGAATCGGCTGTCTGCGGGTTCGAGAGTGGATTGGAGGTCGGTGCCATTGTCAATGGAGTGCGACCAGGTATAGCTGGAAAGCATGGTGAAGTGCCGGGAGAAGCTCTTCTGGACGTTTACGGTGAGGGCGTTGTACCAGGAAGCGGCGTCGGAGAGCTGAGCATCCACGGTGTTGAAGGGAGAGGGGACGCCGAAGCCCACGGGGTAACCGGCAGCCTGGGCGAGCGCTTGCTGTACGCCGTAGCCACAGGTAAAAAGAAGATTCGCAGGAATGCCCGCGCATTGGGGAGCGGCAGCGCCTACGCCTGTCGCAAATGACGGATTCGGGCCGGAGGGGCGGAAGAAGTTGAAGAAAGCGGGAGTGCTGACGAACTTGCCGTTGAATGGGATTGCCGCCGGGCAGCCGTAGAGGACACCGAGGGCGCCGGGGACGAGTCCGGAAGTGGTGATGCCGCAGGTGCTGCCGGATGGGGCGACGTCCTGAATGGCGACGGTGATGGGGTTGGTGAAACCGAGACCGGCGGCATCAGCGTATTGCATGTTTTGTGTGAGCAGGACCGGATCAGTCGAGTTGATGTCCACGGGCCGATTGAGATGTGAGCCACGCGTCCACTGATAGCCCACACTGAACTTCCAGGAGCCACCGAGAGAGCGTTCAATCGTCAGATTCGCCTGCTGGGCATAGCCATACTGGAAATTCTTGGCCACGGGCAGAGTGAAGGGAAGAATGGAAAGTGGAATCCCCGCGGACAAATAATTTTGGTTGGCGAAAATTGAATTGGGATTCAAAGGATCGAATCGTTGTTGATTAGGCAGGTAGAACATGTTTGGAAGAGCGTTGAGCACGCCCTGGAAGATGGAGGCACCGTTGAGATTCGCAGGGGAGTCCAGACTGCCGCCGCATGTGGAATAACCAGCGGGCGCCTGGGCGGCGGAGACAATGCCGCAAGCAGAAGCGATGCCACCCGGAGCGAGAAGTTGGACAGAGCGGCCGCCGTCTGCGGTGACGGAGTCGAAAGCAATGGCGAGAAGCGGGTGATCGTAGAACATGCCGTAGCCGCCACGGACAACGGTTTTGCCGTCACCGGCGGGATCCCAGGCGAAGCCGAAGCGAGGCGCGACGTTGTTGTAATCGCGAGGAATGCCTTCGGTGACGCCGAGAGCCTTTTCAGCGGCCGCGTTGATGGCGGTGGCTGGAGCAAAGAGCGGACTGATCTCGACGTCGTATCGGACACCGTAATTAAAGGTCAGGTTTCTGGTGATGCGCCAGGTGTCCTGAGCGAAGAAACCGAACGGGATATTGTCGAAGGGCTGGTTGGACTGGCCAATGCCCTGGATGTAGGTTTGGGGAACGCCAACACCATAGGCCTGAATTGCGCTGAAGCCGGGAAGGCCCGGGAAGGGAGTGATGCCGCCGAAATTCACATCGCCGCCGAAGTCCAGTTCGAAGATCTGCTGCTTGGCGGAGCGAAGTTGGATGAGGCTGGAATCGGCACCGACTTTGAAGGTATGCCGGCCGCGAGTGAAAGTGACGTTGTCGGCGAACTGGAAGCGGCGTTCGATGCGGTCGACGGTGGAATAAGGTTCGCGGCCAAAGTATGCGAAACCCGGGATGTTGACGCCGATGTTGCTGCCGCCGTCGAGAGGAGAATAGCCGAAGTGGATGCCGCGACGGGCAAATTGGAAACGGAATTCGTTGAAGGAGGTGTCGTTGAGTATGGTGTCGTGCTGGAAGGTGGCGTTGACATCGCGGTAGTGGCTTTCACCGACGCGCGAGCCGGCATTTTGACCGAAGACCTGGTTCTGAGAAGTGGACTGGATTCCGGTAACTTCCGAGGGAGAAACGCCGACACGGATGAAGGAGGAGTTGCGGCTGTTCCAGCGCTGGTCGAGACGAGCGGACCAGAGGCTGGTCTTCTCCATGACGGGGAAATTTCCGCGAAGGGAATCCAGGGCCACATAGGAGGCGGGCAATGGAACGAGGCCGACACCGGTGGGCGAGCACTGGACGTTGCCAACAACCGTGTTCGGCGGACAATTTACAGTGCCCGGGAAGAATGTGCCTGGCACACCGGCAGGAAAGCCGAGCAGGGTGGTCATGGGGATTTGCGTGCCGTTGGCGTTGATGTTGAGATTGCCGTTCACGGCGACGTTGGAGGCGGCACCGGTGGCGACGGCGGCTTGAAGGATGGGACCCACGAAGGGGCTCCCGCAGCCTCCCGCGCCGGCGATTGTGGCGTTATAGGTGGTCAATTGCTGGGGAGTCATGCTGAGCGGGACAGGAATGCAACTGACGTTGCCAGTGGTGAGGCCGAAGTCTCCTTGGCCGATACTGGAGAAACCGGTTTCTTCGCGCTGGGTGTATTCGTAGGAGAAGAAGTAGAAAGTTTTGTCCTTCTTGAGTGCGCCACCGAAGGCCGTGCCGGTCTGTACGCGAGTGTATGCCTGCTTGGTGGGAACGAGATCGCCAGCGGTGTCAACTTGACCTGAGAAAGGATTGCGGGCCTGGAAAGCTTTGTTGCGGAGGTAGCCGAAGACGTCGCCATGAAAATCGTTGGAGCCGCTTTTGGTGACGATGTTGACGACGCCGCCGGTAGCGTGGCCGTATTCCGCGTTGTAATTGCTGAGGATCATCTGGAATTCCTGGACGTCCTCCTGGGAAACGGTGGAGCGGATGCCGTTGACGGAGTTATCGACGGCGTCAGCGCCGTCGACGCTGACCATGTTGGAGCGTGCGCGAGCGCCGCTGATGTTGAGGCCGCTGTTGGGAGCGGGGCCGATGGCGTTGGAGTTGTCACGTGTGGTCTGGGAATTAATCAAAGTGAAATTGATGTAGTTGCGGCCGTTGATGGGGAGATTGTCGATCTGGCGCTGCTCGACGGTTTGCGAACTTTCGGAGCGCGTGACTTCGATTGGAGCGGATTCGGTGGTGACGGTGACGACCTGGGTTTGCGTGCCAAGCTGCAGGGTGATGTTGGCGGTGGCTTGCTCGCCGACGGTGAGTTGCAGCGAGGGCCTTTCGTACGGAGCGAAATTTGTGCCGCTTTCGACACGAAGTTTGTACATGCCGGGAACGAGGCCGACGAGAGTGTAGTGGCCGGAGTCATCCACAGAGACGGAACGCTCGGAGCCGGTGGCAAGAAGCGTGACGGTGACTTTAGCGCCACGGACAGCGAGACCCTGCGGGTCAATCACGTTGCCGGAGAGAGTAGCGGTGTTGACCTGGGCCACCGCGGAACCGAAGCCCAAAACAATTGCCACACAAAGAATCACAAACGCAAACAACGGCTGCCTGCGTTGCATGCCGAGCCTCCTTGGATTTACCGCCAATTTCTCCGCTACCCCTAGCGGTGGCGAGCGATGCCCGCCGCGAGATGACTGAAGAGAAACAGATTAGATAGCTTGTACGGTAATGTACGAGCGATTGCAACTGTAAACTGCCAGACGTTTGTTTGGTTAGCGTAGTGCGCGGATAGTGCCCAAGGCGTAATGGGAGGAATGGGGCGGTTGGTGCGAGGGACGGATGGAAATTCGAGTTGGCGCGTGTTTTGAGAGGGAATCTGGCGCGCCTCCGGCGTTAGTTGATTGCTGGTCGGATCGAATAATTATGAATGTGGATTTGGGGCTGGGAAAGAATCAAGGAACAGGATTAGCTGCGTTCGGGGAGTTGTTCGGGGACGAGATTGGGGGAAGGCGGGCGGCGTTCTTTCCAGGCTTTGAGAAGGATGGCGAGAAAAATCAGGAGGGAAGTTGCGGCATTGGCGAGAATGACGGATGGGGAATGGAGTAAGAGGCCGTATGCGAGCCAGAGAATCACGCCGGTAAGATAGAAAACCAACATGCCGTAGGAGAGATCGCGTCCACCCTGCTTGCGAATTTTGAGAAGTTGCGGGACGAAGGCGAACGTGGTGCAGAAGCCGGCGACGGCGCCGATAATTTCAATGGATTGCGCGGAGGGCATTTGGCGGAAGTCTCCTGGATTGATTCTAGCAGGCGTTGGAGAAATCGAACGCGAAGGAAATTGAGCTGTTGCGAATTACGAAGGAAGATCCAGAGCAAGAATCAAACGAAAGCCCCAGGTGGACCGACGGCACCTGGGGCTTCGGCAGTAACGATTTCCAGTTTCAAAGGATCACTGCATCTTTGTGAAGGTGGCGACGCCCGATTCATCTTGGCAAGCGCCGGATACCGCCGAAGTGAGAGTCAGGATCCTGGCCTCCCTGTCTGTGGTGCCAGTGAAGACAATCTCACCATCATTTCCGATGTCTCCGCGCAATTCCAGATGCGATCCGGTCTGGGTTCCGGTGACCTGCATGGAATGTAGGCACGCGGAATTGGTGAAGTTGGCGGTACCGGAAAGGTTGCTAGCATCGCCGTTCAGATTAAGAGTGACTTGCACCGGCAAGCGATTCGCGGTTCGCACCATGGCGCTGTACGGGCCGACTGGAATAGCTGTCCGCATGCCGCTCCAAGTGCCGCTGTCGCCGCTCGCCGTGGCGCAGGCCCCGGTGGCCGACATGACCTGATAAGTGCCGCTAGCCGTGCTGCCGGCGGTGTCCAGGCTTCCCATGACAGTGAGGGTCTCGGGATTGGTTTCCGTGAGGGTGCCGGTGATAGCGGAGCCCGAGACGGTGCCACTAAGCATCCCGGTTGTGGCGCAAGTGCCGGTCAGCGCCACGTTTGCCGAGAAGGCGCCGCCAGTTTGAGTGAAGGTGCCGGAAACAGTCGACGAGCCAGTTGTAGAGGAAACATAGTTAAACTCCCAGGTTCCCGCCAAAGTTTGATTTAACGGAGTATTGCCATGGCTGCTGTAGCCGCCACACCCTGAGATGGAACAGGCCAGAAAAACTGCAACCGCGATCGAGATAATTGATTTCATCACTCCCCCTTAACGATTCTGCGATTTGATCGTTCTTTTGCCCTAGGACGAGGTGTCCTACCTTCGAGGTAATCCTGGCAGCGCACGAATCCTGCGCGGTGTCACGCAATCGAATTCTTCCTCGGTGTTGTAAACGGCCATGACACAGGAGTGCTGACTGCACAAACGACTGGGTGAATCGTAGCCGAGATATCGAATGATGAATTTCCTGCTTCTGTAAATTCGAGTTGACAAGATATTGACAGCCCCGTGACGAGCACAACTTTGGTGCGACTGATGAGGTTTGTTCGGATGATCAGAGGAACGGCGATTGCAAATCGGGAAACCGCAGAAACCGGAGAGACAGGATCCCTACTCAGTTCAAACGGCAAACGGGGTTTGGAAAAACAGTGGGGAGAAAATTGTGGAGCAGGTTAGAGGTGCTTTTGGACGAGCTTGCGGAGGCGTTCGTGGTCTTCTTGCGTCATGTGGACGAACTCGACGCCGCTGCCGTCGGGGCCGATGTTGCGGACGACTGCGGTGAAGTGGATCTTGCGAAGACCGGAGCGGACTTCGAGCTGGAGGGAATCGCCGACGCTTAGGCGATTGGGAGATTCGACGTAAGCGCCGCCGAGGCTGATGGTCTTGACGCGGACGGGACTCATCATCTGGGCCTGGCTGCCGATTTGGGCGCGCAGCGGAGATTCGAGGGGAATGCGCGTGTAGCGGCGAGGAACGATGAAATTGCCGAGTGGCGTTGACGGCGATTCGAAGGCGGCGCGGACACGGGCGGAGGACGGAGTTTCCTCCATCATCGCGAGAGCGTCTTCCGCAGCGAAGCGTACCCCGGAAGGTTCGACGAAGGTGAGGCCCTCGCGCTTGCCGGCGAGTTGGCGCAGCAACTCGATAGATTCCGTGGCGCGGAGGCGGCCGAGAGCTTCGATGGCCTTGATTCGGACAAAAAGATCGCGGAGAGTTTCGTGTCCGCCGGCGGCGATTTCCATGAGCAGGGAGACGGCGGTGGCTTCCTGACCGACGCCGATCTGATCGATCATCATGGGAACGACAAGCGGATGCGCCTCCGCGAGGATCGCGGAGAAGACGAAGGCGGTGCTTTGCGCCGATGGAGAATTGGAAGGGCGTGCGAGTTCGCTGACGGCCAGATCCTGAAGGTTCCATTCCCAACTGGGCATGGCGCGCGTCAGCCCGCGGAGGAGCCGGTCGGGGTCGGCGGCGGCGAGCAGCTTGATGGCGGCGCTGACGCGTTGGCGGCGAGCTTCAAAGAGACGCGTTTCGAGTAGCGTTAGAACCGGGACGCCGATGGCGCGGAGGAGCCGAGCCATGGCGGGAATCATTTCGGGGCCGCGCGGGTCAGTAAGTAAAAGGGTCAGACGATCGAGGAGGCGCTCGGGATCGCGCTGCAAGAGGCGAGGCAGCGTGGGGTCGAGGGCGCGATTGGCAAGAGCCGCGTCAACGAGGAGCATCCAGCGATCGTTGGCGACGAGGCGATGGCCCAGAGCGACGAGATGCTCGTGTTCGGCGTCGCGAGGAACACGTTCGAGGCCGATGAGAATATTTTCAAAACCAGAGAAGTCGCCGCGGGAGACGGCGACGCGGCCAAGGGTTTCCAGGAAAGCGGCGAGGAGCGCGCTGGTTTCGGGGCCTTGTTCTTTGGCCAGGGCCGTGAGCGCGCCGCGGCTGAGCTCTTCGGGGACTTGATTGGGCCAGAGCGATTCGAGAAGCGGAGTAAGTTCGCCGAGGCCGGCGGCAACGATGCGGCGGGTGCCGGAATCCACATGTTCCAGGCGGCGCGCGTAATTCAGAAGAATGGCGCGGGCTTCTCGGCGCGGGGCATCTGCGCCAGTTTCCACAAGCAGATTCATGGTTTGGCGAATGGCGGTAATGGGTACGCACCAAATGTCGGGGCCGCGCAGGACAATGGATTTTTCGCGCGGCGGAAGTTCCAGCCAGAAGCGCTCGATGATTTGCTCTCGATAGGATTCGTTGGCCCAGGTGGTGGCGAGCGAAGAGAGATGTTGTGAGGAATGCGGGCCGTGATAGCCGCCAGCGTCCACGATGACACCGGCGAGTTGGTTCAGAATCGGGCGGACAGAATATGGCGCGAGCAAGGCGGCGGCAAATTCGGAAGTGAGATATTCGAGGACGAGACTCTGCGATAGGCGGCGAAGATAGGCTTGCGGGATTTCGCCTTCCTGTGGAGTGTAGTGAGTCATCGAGGCGAGCAGCATGCGAACAGTGTCGCGGCTGGCTTGTTCCATGGATGAGTGAATGGCCCGAGCCGCCTCTTCGGGAGAAAGGCCGCGGGCGCCCTCCATCGGGGGAGTCAGGTGGCCGATCAGGCGAAGGGTGTCGTTGAGTTCGCCGATTTGAGGGGCATGGATGGGAGTGTCGCCGCTCTCCTCGGATGAGGTCCCACCATAGGCGACGAGTGCGGCAATGAGACTAGCCAACACCGTGTCCACCTTGCGCTCGGTCAAGGTGTTGATCTGAATACCTTCCACGCGATGCTCCCTGAGTAGCGCTGCCCAGGCGGTGGTCGCATCGTGCCTGGAGGGCTCATCCGATTTTAGCAGGGTGACCTTCATCAGTTGAGCAAGCGTGTCCAATTCGCCCACATTAAATTTGGGGGCGAACCAGAGAGTCTGAATTCCGGCGCGCTGCAGTTCGGTGGCGAGAGCGTGAAATTCGCCGCGGGCATCGGGGAGGTGGGCTTCGCTGACTTTGGTGATAACGATGCCGCCTCGTTCGGGGCGAATTTCGAGACCCCCCAGATCGGCGGCGGTGCGGCGCAGGGATTCGTACGCTGCGTCGAGGCTGTCTTGAACGCGCGGGTGGGCGGTGCTGTAAAGGCGATGAGCACGGAGGAGCAGGTGGAATTCGCGTATGGCTTGGACGGCGTCCGCGAGGAGGGGTTCAACGGGACGGGCAGGCTCGCGGCGCGAGGAACCGGAGTCGTTCGGCGAGGCGCGCCTGGGGGCGAGACTGGCGGCCGAACGTTCGTCGAAAAGAGCTGTGGCGCGTTGTACCAAAAGACCGTCCCGAATTCCGCGATGCCCAAGGGCCATCGCTGGATGAAAAAAGTTCCGGATACCGAGCTGAAACCGGGTGAAAACAGCGATTCCAGTGCAGGGAGTTCCGGGAACCCTGCAACTAAAGGGTAGAGAGGGAGAGGTGCGGGGCCTATAGTACTAGTAGGCCATTGTATTTACTCAAAGGCCACAAAATAAGGGTAGATAGAGCATTAACCTGCACTAAGTTTCGTTATTTGTTCGCTGTCCGAATTACGGTTTTTACCTGCCATGGAGGGTTGCACTTACATTTACCGTGCCGCCTTCGCTGGCTTCAATCCCACGGCGGGCAAAGTCGTAACCCTTCAGGCGAAGGCCAATGGTGTGGGTGCCGCTGGGGATCTGGACGCGCGCAGGAGAGAACTGGCCGGTAGAGACACCGTCGACGAGGATTTCTGCCCCCGCCGGGATGGTGTCCACCTGCGCCCAGGCGACGTGCCCAGCCCTGGGTTTGAGCTCGAGATCGAGGGCGGTTTGAACATTATCTTTGATCTGGACCTGGTTGACGTATGGCTCGTAACCGTCAAGTCGGAGAACCAGATTGTAGGAACCGGGGGCGAGGGGGAGTGTGGCGGGCGTTTGCCCGGCCTGCTTGTCCCCGTTGATAAAGACGTCGGCGCCGGCAGGGCGTGTGGTGACAAAAAGGCCTTTTGCCAGGGCCTCAAGCTGGATTTTCTGATCTTGAGAATCTCCGGTTTTAAGTTCGAGGGCAGTTTGCACTTGAAGATAGCCTTCTTTTTGAACTTGCAGGCTGTAACGGGCAGGAGCGAGGTCGTTGAAGCTGCAAGGGGTTTGGCAGGTGCCGGCGGCTCGGCCAGAGGGGCCAAAGATGGTGGCTTTGGCGCCAATCACGTTGGTAAGGACATGGACGGCGGCGTTGCCGTTCGAGGGGATGGGATGACCGCTGTTGTCGCCATTTTGTGAAGTGGGAAGCGGCGTATCGTCATAGGAAATTTCATCGACTACGTGAACGCTCGCAGGAGCATTGCGCATGAAGTGCAAGAGCGAAGAGTGCTCGGCGGGGCGCAGCTTGCCGGTGAGAATGATGGTGTTGCTGGTGGCAGTGACTTTTACGCGTGCCGACATGAAGCGGTCGGCGAGGGCAGCTTCTATCTTGCTTTTGTAGTCCGAAGCAGCGGGGGTGATAGAAATCTCGGGCTTTTTGGTTTCCGGGGGAACTGCCGAGGCGCTGGATTTTTTCTCGACGGCATTTACGGGCACAGGAACAGGATCAGACTTCGCCAGAGAAGAGGCGGAGTTAAGAGCGGGAATGACGGTAGAGCTGATCGGTGGATCGGCGCTTGCCGAACCGGGTGAAGCCGAGACGTCCGAGCTGGAAGGAGCAGAATTTGGATCAGGATTTGCGGGGCTTGGGGATTCCTGGCGAGCGTGGTTGTTCAACTCGCGGGCAGCCTGGAATTCGGGGCGCAGCTTGTTGAAGCCGTAAACGATGACACCGATGAGAATCAGCGCCAGGATGATTGTGAGAGCGGGGCTGTTCTTTTTCGGTTCTTCGACAGGAGCTATGGGGCCTGTGCGGCGAATGATTGGGGTCTGCGTGGGGTTTGAGCCGCGATTCTGAAGCGCGCGAATCGTGGGCGTGACATTTGGATCGCCCGTAGGAGTTGCTGAGGGGCCACCACCAGCGATGCCGAGCGGGAAGGGTGAACTCGATCGTGGTGAGATCAACGTGGCGTCAGGACTGCGGTCTCCGGGAGTGAGAGCGCGATAGTTGCGAAGATCTTCGAGGAGTTCGCGGCAGCTTTGGTAACGGACTTCGGGCTCTTTGGCGAGGGCTCGCATGACGATGTCGCTTAAGCCTTGATGGATAGAAGGGTTCAACGTGCGCGGGGGAATGGGTTCTTCGTTGACGATTTTGTAGATGACGGTCGTGATGCTCTGGCCGGGGAAGGGCTTTTCGCCGGTAAGGATTTCATAGAGGAGAACGCCGAGCGAGAAGATGTCGCTGCGGCCGTCGACGGGGCGCCCTTTCACTTGTTCGGGAGACATGTAGCTGGGAGTGCCCATGACGTGGGTGGTCTGCTGGACGGTGCCGAACTGCAGGATTTTGGCGGTGCCGAAGTCAGTGACCTTGACGGTGTCGTCGGCTGTAAGCATCAGGTTGGCGGGCTTGATGTCGCGATGGATGATGTTGCGCTCGTGAGCGAATTGGAGGGCGCTGCAGGTCTGCTCCATGATGCGGAGGACGCGAGGGACGGGGAAGGAATGGCCGGAGTCGATGAGGGCCTGGAGGCTTTTGCCCTCGATGAGTTCCATGGTGATGTAATAGAGACCGTTTTCTTCGCCGGCGTCGTAGACGACTACGATGTTGGGGTGAGTTAGGAGGCCGGCAGCGCGGGCTTCGGTCTGGAAGCGGGAGAGAAGTTCGGGGCGGCTGAGCCCGGTGCCTTCTTCGCTGAGTCGAATGGTTTTGACGGCGACGGTGCGGCCTATGACGGGGTCGGTGGCGCGATAGACGACACCCATGGCGCCGCGGCCGAGTTCGCCGAGGATTTCGTAGCGCCCTGCTTTTATCGTTGTCTCCATGCCGCCCCGTTGCCCGAAAAAGTACTAATCTCTCAAAATCATGCCCGCAAACAGTACTTCGCGGGAAAGCTTCTCAGGAGGCTTATCGGAAAATCGTCGCAAAACTGTATCAGGCGACACGTATATTGCATCCCTTGGGGACGCTCCGACACACATCCCCCGCCATTAGGAGAGTAGAGGTTGGCAATTCAGGGGGTCAACGCTACGGGAGTACTAGTGTGACGGAGTGTTATCTGGCCGGAAGGACAGGGAGAGGTTCCTACGATACGGCGGAGACCCCATTCTCTGCCACCTGTGCAATATTGCACAGCACCAACACGCCAGGAAGCAGACTGTTGTTACGTGGGGGCTTCAAGGCAGTAGTCTCCGGCCAAGTGGAAAGCTCAAACGGGCAGTCCTATCTTCAGTAAATTGAAGGGTCAAACTGAAAGGCCCACATGCGGAACCGTTGGAAGTTCACGCTTGTATTCGTGGCAGTGGCACTGCTGGCGAGTGCCGCTGTGGCGCAGCAAGTCCTGACTGAGTCCGGCACCATATCCGGGATACACGTAAATGGGTTGAGTGTATACAAAGGAATCCCATTCGCTGCCCCACCGGTGGGCGACTTGCGTTGGCGCCCCCCGGTACGTACCACACCTTGGACTGGCACGCGTAAAGCAGATGCGTTTGCTCCGGCGTGCATGCAGGTTGGAGTCTCCATGCCGGGCGAGACGCCTCCGGTCGTAAGCGAAGATTGCCTCTACCTCAACATCTGGACTCCGGCAAAGACCGCACACGAACACCTGCCGGTGATCGTTTGGATATACGGTGGGGGATATATCAACGGGTCGGCCTCGATGCCCTTGTACTGGGGCGACCGGCTCGCGAAAAAAGGTGTCATCGTTGTCAGCATCGCCTACCGCCTTGGTCCGCTTGGTTTTCTTGCCCTTCCTGAGTTAACCCGCGAGTCCCCACACCACTCCTCCGGAAACTACGGCCTGATGGATCAGATCGCCGCACTCGAATGGATTCAGCGGAACATTGCGGCCTTTGGCGGTGACCCGAAATGTGTGACCGTCGCCGGTCAATCCTCCGGTTCTATATCGGTCAGCATCCTGATGGCTTCGCCCCTTACGAAAGGCTTGTTTCAGCGCGCCATCGGAGAGAGCGGCGGCCTGTTTGAGCCGCTCCAGCTCGCACCAAAATACCTGCTGGCCAATGCAGAACGCGAGGGGGACAAGTACGCCGCTTCGCAGGGTGCGACCTCGCTCAAGGAATTACGCCAGCTTCCAGCGACCCTGCTCACAGGCAATGCCGGTGGCATCGTCCACGCGGTGATCGAACCGTATGTGCTTCCCCTTTCACCCTACGAGGCGTTTGCCTTAGGGCAGCAGAACGATGTCCCGGTGCTGATCGGTTCGAACGCCGACGAGGCGCGGGCGCTGTTGGATGTGACGCACGAGACGGCCGCCACGTTCGACAGCGACCTGGAACGCAGCGTCGGCCCGCTTCCCCCTGCGCTGGCTGCGGCATATCCCCACGCGACCGACGAAGAAGCGCGGCAGGCGCAGCTCGGCCTTGAGCGAGACCTCCGCTTCGGCTGGGACATGTGGGCTTGGGCGCGGCTGCAAGCCGGAACCGGGAAGAGTCCTGTCTTTTACTACTCGTTTCGACAGCAGCCGCCGTTCCCGGTCGGCTCTGTATACGCGGGTTGGGGCGCGAGCCACTTCGCCGAGCTGTGGTATGTCTTCGACCATTTGGACCAGTCGCCCTGGAACTGGACTACAGCTGATCGGAAGCTGGCTGAGGAGATGTCCAGCTACTGGGTCAATTTCGCGCGATCAGGCGATCCAAACGGCCCGGGCCTTCCCCCGTGGCCTGCGTTCGCTAATGCGGAAAGTAAGGTTCAATATCTGGGCGATCCGATCACCGTTGGCGGGGTTGCGAATATCCACGGCTTGAGCGCCTTCGATGCCGTCTACTCGACGGTGCGTGGCAAACCCTTTGCCGCGCGGTAATCTTCTGCAGATTGAGTACCGCGAAACGGAGCGGCGGATTTTCGCGGCACACATCTGATCCTGGAATTGTGGCGAGATCCCCACTTCCCATTACGAATCCGGGCAAACTTCCCATAACCTCATTTCTGGATAACTCCCGGCTTGCCAACAAACCGCTCGTTGCCCGTGTGCCTAAGGACCGGGGAGTTCAGCTCATGGTAGCTTGTCGAAAAAGAGATAAAGGGCGGCAATCCGTCCGTCTCGGGCGATGATGAAATCAGTCCCGGCGTAAGCTGGTGCGTCACCAGGGCGGCCCGCTACCCATCGGACCCGCCCGCCGTTGCCTGTTTCCTCGGGCTCGGCAATTGGCTGATACCGAAAGTCAAGGTGGGTAGCCCTGATCTCGCCCGCGATGCGGTCGATCTCGTCGTGGCCACGATAGACTCCCTTGCTGGGGTCGTAGAACACGCCATCTTCCGTGTAGAGATTTTGAACGGCCGCGCGTCGGCGAGCGGGGTCGTTCTCACCGAAGACTTCTTGAAGATTGCGGGTCAGCAGGGTCGATATGCTGTAGGACATGGCTGGTCTCCCTTGTTTCCTTTGTCTCAAGTTGCGTTACGAATCCCTATCGACATCCTTAGATGAGTTACAACGATATTCGTTGCAACAAATACGTCACTCTTAACGTATCGCGGCGATTCGACCGGAAGGAGCAGTAAGCGACCACCAGTGTCGGCGGTAATGAACCCACATAATCTCGGTAGTGACCATGCTGGCCGGATTGATCGTGTCTGAATAACTGGCTAACAGGAAGTTATCCCGAGTCATTAAATCACCTTGTGGGAAGTCCCCAACCATACGAATTGACAGTTAGATTTCCAATCCGGCAGACGATCAAAAAAGGGAGATAGTTTCCGAATCGCCGTCATGCGAGAGGCGTCTGTTATGGGCGACTTCATGAGCCCAAGACGCTTCCCAAATATAGGGTCAGCGCCTTCTTGAATTCGGCCACAACCAAGTCTTTGCCTTTATCGCCCGCTTCTCCATAGAGCTTTTTCAAGCCTCGGACCATCTCGAGAGTCACGTTCGCCGCCAGCACTGCTCGTTCGTCTGAAAGGGATGGGTTCTTTGCTCGAAAGGCATTCGCGATGTTGGCTCGCAAGACTCTCTTCGCAGCGGGGTCGCGGCGCAGCTGAATCGGCGCCGCGAGCAGCCTCAGATAAGCCGGACGTACCTGAAAGATTTCAGTGATCCGTTCGATAAAGAGACTCGCGAACTCTCGATGAGTGAGGTTCTCCGCCTCCTCCATCAATGGCCTCCATTGCTCTTCCATCTCCTGGGCGTACTGGCCCAACAAGGTGAGGGCGACGGCCTGTTTGTCCGGGAAGTAGTTGTAAAGCGCCCCGATCGAAGAGCCGCTGCGCTCCGCGATCGCGGTCATCGTGGTTGCTTCATAGCCAACCTCGACAAACAGTTCCGCCGCCGCATCCAGGAAGCTGGCGAGCCTGTGTGAAGAGCGCTCCTGTTGCGGGGCGACTCTTATCGAATTTGACAAATTCGAGGACATCCTCATATTCTATACCTTGGAAATCGAGGGTGCCCTCGATTTCGGTGACAAATCTTCTCCTAAGGAGTCCCGTGGCAGAACTTCAGCTTGATTCCCACAAAACAGCACTTGTTCTCATTGACCTCCAGAATGCCATCGTCGGAATGAGTACCGCGCCTCATCCGGCCGCACAGGTCGTTGCCAATTCGGCAAAGCTGGCGGAAGCCTTTCGCGGCCACGGTGCCCCGGTTGTTTATGTCCGCGTCGACCTCAACGATTTCCTTAAGATTTCTGTCGACGAGCCAGTCAACCTGGGGAATACACCGCTGCCCGCGATTGCTTCGGAGATCGCTCCTTCTGCCGGATTTCAGCCCGGCGACACCCTGCTTACAAAACGTCACTGGGGCGCCTTTGCCGGAACCGATCTTGAGCAGCAGCTTAAGTCGCGTGGTGTCGATACGGTCGTCCTCACCGGAATCTCTACCAATGTGGGGGTAGAGTCCACGGCGCGACAGGGTACCGGCCTCGGCTTTGGCTTTGTCGTCGTTGAAGACGCCTGCTCCGGTCAAGATGGTGAACAGCATCGTTTCGCATTCGAGAAGATATTCCCTCGGCTCTGTCGCGTGCGCTCGACCAATGAGGTCCTCGCCGCACTTGCCGCGGAACAGACACCGCACAAGGGGCGGGAGCGCGGTTCGACATTCACTAAGAAAACACAATCCGATATACAGCGGGAGTGCGTTTAACGAAACCGCATTCCGCGGCGAAAAGACAAGCCTCGAGGAGACGCCTTGCCGAAAACTGAGAATCGATTTTTTCCTGCTGCAGGCGCGGCGAGCGCTGCCGTCGTTGATCCGGCGAGACGTACCACCCATCCAAACCTGATTCTTGCGATCTGCTGCATCAGCCTGTTGATCGTAGGTATGGACGTAACGATTGTCAACGTTGCGCTGCCGGCGATCCAGAAAGACCTGCATGCGCGGCTGGCGGGACTGCAGTGGATTCTGGACGCCTACACGTTGGTGGTGGCGAGTTTCCTAATGCTGGCGGGATCGATGTCAGACCGCTTCGGACGCCGAAGGGTATTCCAAATCGGACTGGCTGTGTTCACCATCGGATCGCTGCTGTGCAGCCGGGCAGGGACGATCGAGCAACTGATCGGGTTCCGCGCACTGCAGGGATTCGGGGCGTCAATGCTAAACCCCGTGGCGCTGTCGATCATCGCAAACGCCTTTCCGGAGCCGAAGGCGCGTGCGCGAGCGGTGGGCATCTGGGGCGCCGTGGCAGGCATATCGCTGGGGATCGGGCCACTAATCGGCGGGGCGCTAACGGAGACGATTGGATGGCGTTCGATTTTCTGGGTCAACGTTCCGATCGGAATTATTGCGGCGCTGCTGGCGGCACGGTTTGTGCCGGAATCGAGGGCGCCCCGTGCACGGGCTTTCGACCCGATGGGACAGGCGATGGTGCTAACCGGGCTGGCGACGTTGACATGGGGTGTCATCGAAGGGCCGCATGCGGGCTGGGGATCGGCGTTGATCCTGGGTTTGTTTGTTACTGCGGCGATGGCATTTTTGGCATTCGCCCTGTATGAGCCTCGGCGGCGCGATCCGCTACTGGACTTGCGGTTCTTCCACAGCGTGCCATTCTCAAGTGCGACGGTTCTGGCGCTGTGCGCCTTCTCAAGTTTCTCGGGTTTCCTTTTTCTGAATGCGCTCTACCTCCAGCAGGTGCGCGGATTTTCTGCTTTTCATACCGGTCTGTTCACTCTACCGTTGGCGGTGACGATGATCGTAAGTGCGCCTTGGTCGGGGTGGCTGGTCGGGAGCTACGGAACGCGCCCTTCTCTACTCGCTTCGGGCGCGGGACTTCTGCTGAGCTCGCTGATGTTGACAGGTCTGAGCCAGCAGACGTCGGTGGGCTGGCTGCTGGCAGCATATGCACTGTTTGGTGTTGGGCTGGGAATGGTGAATCCCGCGATCTCGAACAGCGCAGTGGAAGGAATGCCGTTATCGCAAGCGGGCGTGGCGGCGGCCATCGCTTCAACCAGCAGGCAGGTAGGTGCAGCAATCGGGGTTGCGGTGTCTGGATCGGTGGTGGCAGTGAGTCATGCACGGGGCACGGATTTCACGGCGGCGACTCACGCGATCTGGTGGGTGATGACAGCGTGCGGTGCGGCGGTGCTAGTGCTAGGTTTTGCGTCGAACACGGCGTGGGCGCGAGGAAGCACAGAGCGGGTCGCGCACCTGTTCGAAGAGTCGCACTGATTTGGTATCGGCCAATCTATCCACAATCGCCGAGTATCAAGTCGACCGTCCGTTGGAGTGTATTGGCTATTGGCTGTGATGGTGGCTCCTCTCGGGCTGGGCATGATCTGCACGTATCCGAAGATCGGCCTGCTGACGCAGCACTTCGGCATCCGCAGGGTAGCGGGCAGCGGCGCCTTTTTGGCCTTAGCCGGGACACTGCCGTTACTTTTTCTTGCCAGCCACGGCATGTCTCACCCCCTGCTCGTATGTGCGCTCTTCGTCCGTGGGATGGGTTTGAGTGCGGTCGGCATTCCGTCCATTACCTCTGCCTACGCTTCGATCGAGAAAGAACAACTGCCGATGGCGACGACGTCACTGAATATAGTTCAGCGTCTCGGAGGGCCCACCCTGACGACACTGTGCGCTACTTTTCTCGGATGGAGACTGGGTATGGCGTACCAGGCGACCGGCATCTCCAGCGCCTTTACCGCGACCTTCATGCTGCTCAGCCTCATTCATATCCTGCTTTTGGTAGCAGCACTAAGGCTGCCTTTTTTCATAGAGAAGACGGAACAGTCGTCCTCTGATGAAGAGGTAACTCTTTTGATTGAAGAGGCGTCGGAGTGACCCTCATCCTTGCAGGTGTCTACGCGCGACAATCTCTCGTTACTCCCCTTAAACGCGCTTGAATCACTTGGTCTGGACAACTTTCCGAGGGTCTGCCACCTGTAAGGTGCGTCTCTAGCCCATGGTTGCTTCTCCACTCAGGGCAAGCGATGCCGCTGCCCCGGTCGGTTCTACGACGGGATAAGCCTGCGACCCGATAATCTCCTTAGATTTTCAGGCTGGGAAGTACTGCATCTTCTGGAGATCGGAGATCAATCCCGGGCCAGTTGGGTGCCATGCCAACCGTTCCTGGGTCAACGCGCTGGAGGCAGGACCGTCAGCACTCACGAAGTGCCCTAGAAATCCAAAATGGCCAACTGCCTCCTCGAAGGATTTCGAGACGACAGGTAGATTCAAGCCCCTGCCAATCGCGGTGGCGATCTCTCGAATCGGCACGCCCTCTTCGCCGATCGCGTGATACCTAGCTCCGGCGACGCCTTTCTCCAGTGCCAACCTGTAGAGACGCGCAGTGTCGAGGCGATGCACGGCCGCCCAGCGGTTGAGGCCGTCGCCCACATACGCCGAGACACCCTTCTCGCGCGCCACTGCGATCAGGTACGTGACGAAGCCTTGTTTGACTGGGTCGTGGACCTGAGGCAGTCGCACGACCGACGCGCGGACTCCGCGCGAAGCTAGCGCAGCCGCCGTCACTTCCGACGCGCGGGGGTACGAGGCGGAGGTAGGCACAGGGGCATCGTCCTCGGTCGCAACCCGGCCGGGTGCCAGGAGCGCGACCCCGGAGGTAACCAGCATCAGCCGGTCGGAACCCGCCAGCGCGTCGCCAAGCGCTTCGATCGCACGTTGGTCCATCTCACAGTTGGCCGCGAATTTTGAGAAGTCGTGATTAAAAGCGGTGTGGATCACGCCATCCGCCTTGGCTGCTCCGTTGCGCAGACTCTTGAGATCCTCAAGCGAACCGCGTTGCACATCGGCGCCTGCCGCGATGAGGGATTTTGCGCCCGCCTCGGACCGCGCCAGTCCGGTCACCTGATGGCCCGCGCGAATTAATTCGCCGACAATCGCCGAACCGATAAAACCTGTAGCGCCAGTTACGAATACACGCATTGCGATTTCTCCTCTGCTTGAAATCATGAAGAGGGCCAAATTCTTATTCCCAAGTTGAAATCCCGCGACTAGAAAGATTCTCCAACCAGTTCTTCAGTTTTCTTCCAAAGGGCTTCGGCGTTGGTTGGGTCCACTGCATAAGCTCGAACTCCTTCGCTGACCACCGTGAGGGCGGCGTCCTCTGGAACAATGTTGCCAACATGGCAGTTCTCGCAGTAACGTGCCCCGATTTCGTCAGCGGGAGCAACCAGGCCGGCCCACACGGAGGTCGCAGCCCCTTGCGGAATTGTCTTCCACTGGAAGGGCCCTTGGCCTTCAGCGGCACGTTCGGCGCTGATCCGTTCGACCAGTTTTTGAATTTCGTCTGCGCCGAGGTGGCGTCCAAGCTCGGTTTGTATTCCACCGGGATGCACGGCAGCGGCGCGCACCCCACGCCCGCGATGCCGTTTGTCGAAGCCGACGGAAAAAAGAATGTTTGCCGTCTTCGACCGGCCATAAGCGAGCCATGGGTCATAGGGTGTCCGCTCAAAGTTGGGATCCCCCAGGTCGACATTTGAGAAACGGTGGCCTGCCGAGGAGAGGTTGATCAATCGGCCTCCGGCGGGGATCAGCGATGCAATCCGGTTGACGAGGACGAAATGGCCCAAGTGATTGGTGCCGAACTGCATTTCGAAGTGGTCCGCGGTATCGGTAAATGGAGTGGCCATGACGCCCGCGTTGGCGATGACCACGTCGAATGGTTCACCTTTTTCGAGCAGTCCGTTGGCACAAGCTCGCACGCTCTTCAGGCTGGCGAGATCGAGTTCAACGAGCTCGAAGCCGCCCCCATTGGCTGCCGCGGCCTTCTGCACCTCGGTAGTTGCCGCCTTGGCCTTGGTCAAATCGCGCGCGGCGCCCACAACGTGTGCGCCGTGCGCGGTGAGTGACCTCGCGGTCTCCACGCCGAGGCCGGCCGAAACGCCGGTGACGAGGATTCGTTTGCCGCGCAAATTGACTCCTGACAAAACGTCTTCTGTAGTTGATGTGGCCCCAAGAAGTTCCAGCATTGTTTTCCTCCTGCTTCGGCGGGTCCGAATACCCTGGATACGAAACCGATATTGACGAACCGCCGCAACATTGATAAAACGGAGAGTGTCTCCGCATTAGGTTTGATAACCGGAGGCTATCTCCGGTTACATGGATTTTTGCCATGCCCAAGAAACATTCACAACTCGCCAGGCGAGCGCCGCGCACGGATGCGCAGCGCAATCGCGGGCGCATTCTGGAAGTGGCGAAGGATGCGTTCGCCAGGTCAGGGGCGAATACGAGCCTGGACGAGATCGCCAAAGAGGCGGGCGTTGGGCCGGGGACTTTGTATCGACACTTTCCCGCGCGTGAGGACCTTCTTCAGGCCGTTTATCGGACTGAGCTGGAAAAGTTAGCTGCAGCAGAGGGGAAACTCACCCAAACCATGACGCCGATCGAAGCGTTGCGCGCCTGGCTGCTGCTCTTCATTGATGCCGTCGCAGCAAAAAAGCTGATTGCCCCTGCGCTCAACACCCTGGTCGGCGATCATAAGAAGGTATTCGAAGCTTCCTACGCTCAAATGCACGAGGCGATTCGCCGTCTCGTGGAGCACGCGATCAGCAGCGGCGACATCCGCAAGGACCTTGATCCTATGGATCTGCTTCGAGCCCTGATCGGCGTGTCCAACGTGGCGTCCGGCCCGGACTGGCAGCAAAGCGCCCGGAGACTGGTAGATATCCTCATCGCTGGTTCGCGGCCAGTTGAAATCAAATGAGCCCCGAAGTAATACCAGAATTCCCGGCAAGGATTGCGGATATGGTGACCGAGGGGAATTTCAGGCGGTCTGGGAGGGGGAGGCGGCTTTCGAGGATTGGGCGGCGAACTTGGCGGGCAGAGTGAAGTGAAAAATTGCGCCGCGCGGAGAATTGTCGTCAGCCCACAAGCGGCCGCCGTGCGATTCAACAATGGAGCGGCTGATGCGGAGTCCCATGCCTGTGCCGTGAGGTTTGGTGGTAAAAAACGCATTAAAGATCTTGTCCGTCTGCTGCGGTGGAAGCCCCACGCCCGTGTCGCTGACCGAGATCAGCACCTCGCCATTCTCACCACGTTGCGATTTGATGGTAAGTTCGCGCCTTCCATTCATATCCTTCATCGCGTCGATGCTGTTCAGCATGAGGTTCATCAGCACCTGTTGCAGTTGCACGTGATCGCCCATGGTTTGGGGAAGGTCTGCGGCAAGTTCCGCACGAACGGCAACCGCGAATTTCATCGTCTCACTGTGCAGGAGAAGCATCATTTCTCGAATGATGTCGTTCAGATCGACCAACTCTCGTTGAGCAGCACCCTTTTGGAAAAGCAGCCGGACGCGGTTGACGATTTCACCCGCACGCTTTCCGTCCTGTTCGATTCTTGAGGCAGCCGCACGCGCCTTTTCCAAGTCGGGTTGATCGCGGGACAGCCAGCGCAAGCAGGTATTGGCGTTGACGATGGCTGCGGCTATCGGCTGCCTGATTTCGTGGGCGAGGGATGCGGTCAGTTCTCCCATGCTGCTTACCCGGTTGGCGTGTGCGAGATCCGACTGCGCCTGTTGGAGCGCCTCTTCCGCCTGCTTCCTCTCCGCGATTTGCACCTCCAATTTCGCGTTGATCAAAGCAAGTTGTTCTGATCGCCGCTGGATGCCGCGGACACGTACTTGATAAAATAGCCACAGCAAAAGCGCCATAACGGCAATAGAGGACGCGCGAAACCAATTTCTCTGGTAGTAAGCCGGGGTGATGGAAAAATCCAGGAATGTGCCGGCCTCGTTCCACACACCGCTGTTATTGCAGGCGGCGACGCGAAAGCGGTACTTGCCGGGAGAAAGATTGGTATAGAACGCCTGGCGGCGGTTGCCGGCTTCCTGCCAATCGCGATCCCATCCTTCCAATTTGTAACGGAACTGGACCTTCTCCGGCGCGGCGAAGCTGAGCGCGGTGTAAGCAATCGTCAGATCGCGGACCAGCGGGGGCAGCCGCGGGGGAGAGAATGATGGATCGTCGGACAGATTCTGCCAGTAAGTTTTGCGGTCAGCCGTAACTCTCTCGATCTGCAGCGGCGGAGGAAGCTTGTTGAAGGGCAGGTGACGCGGATCGATGACGCTGGCGCCATCGAGAGGCAGGAACCACAATTTCCCATCCACGGTCTTGGCAACAATCGGGGTGAAGCCGGTGGTGAGAGCGCGGCTTCTTACTCCATCTGAACTGTCGAAGACCGTGCTCTGGACGGTCCGCTTGGGATCGGCGACCCACGCGTCCATCTCTGTCGCGGCGATGCGCACCAAGCCGCAAGCCATGTACAGCCAGAAGGAGCGGGCGTCATCTTGCATCACCCAGAAAACCGTATCGCAGGGCAATCCGTTCTGGCTGGTGAGCGTCACGACCCGGCCATTTTTCACGCGGCTTAGCCCACCCTGGGTTGCGGCCCACAGCGTGCCATCCGAATCCAGGCTCAGGCTGGTGACGATACCCTCGCCTAATCCATCCAAGCTTGAATACGATTCGCGGACCTTGCCGTCTTTGAAATACGCCACGCCGCCCTGCGAAAATCCAAGCCATAGGCCGCCGGGCACTGGACCAGCGAGGAGAGCCATCGCCCAGTCCTTTCGTCCCAAGCTGGCCCAAGGGATCTGTTCGACCACGCTCTCCCCACGCAAATGAAAAAGGCCCTGACTCTGGTCGCTTATCCAAAGATTCCCTGAGCTGTCCCCCGTGATGGAATGCAACTGTCCGGTAGGCGCGACCAAGGCCAGGACACCGGTGACGTGTCGTTCACGCGGATGCTTGCTCTCGGCCTGAGCAGGGTTTGTGGTTACAGAGATGAATCGGCCATTCTCAAAGTAGGCTGTCCCGCGCTCAGTGAACGCCCAAATTCGCCCTGCATCGTCTTGGAAGAGCGACTCCACGCCGTCATCCGGCAATCCGCTATCGGCCACCTCGTGCACGTTCAGTTGTCGTGTTTGTTTGATGCCGCTGCTTTCGCCCTTTGGGGTTCGCGTCCGGTAAATCGTGATCTGACCGTGATCCCATCTGTTCACTCCGTCAGGAGTTCCGAGCCAGACGCTGCCGTCCTTGGCGCCCAGGACGGACCAGACGATTGAGGTGGATAAACCTTGCCTCGCGGAAATCGTCGGGACGGCGAAGTCGCGAAAGCGGTCGAGGCCATTGACGGTGGCTACCCAAACATTGCCTTCGCGATCTTCAAAGAACTTATTGATGTAATCGCCAGAGAGGCCGCCGGACTGCGAAAAAACATCCGTCCTTCCCTGGTGTACATGAATGAGGCCTCGGTCCGTGGTTCCAATCCACAGGCCGCCGTTGCGATCACGGAGCATACGCAGGGGTTTAAAACTCTGCGGACTGATACCTGGAAGCGAATACGCCTCGACCTTCCCGTCAACGAGCTTTCGGATTCCGCCCTCGGTGGCGATCAGGAGTGTGCCGTCCTCGCTCTCATTCATCGTTTGGGAGGAGGTGCCGATCAAGGAGTATGGCATCGGATAAAGTTTCGGAGGACCCGGCTTCCATTGCCACAAACCGGTTTGTGCTCCCGCCCAGAGATTGCCTCGGCTGTCTTCATACAACGAAGCCACCCACAGGCCGAGACGACCGTCCTCTCCGAAGCATTGGGCGCGGCCATTCTGAATCGCGCAGAGCCTCCCGACGGGACCGGAATACCCACCGGCCCACACCGTCCCTTCACGGTCCTCGAGGAGCACATCAACTGTCTGCCCCACAAGTTCCCGATACACGGTCAGCTTACCGTCCTTCCAGCTTGCCAATCCCTTGTAAGTGCCAATCCAGAGACGCCCGTCGTGGGTGGCTACCATGCTTCGAATGTAGTTGCTGGGGAGATGCTCGCCCGAAGGCGGTTCCCAAGGGACGTTGCGAACCCCATCGAAGCGGAGCAAGCCGAATTCTGTGCCCAGCCAGAGATACCCGTCGGGGGTCTGAGCGAATGAGGTAATTCTGCCCTTGGAAAACCCTTCGCGAATCTTCCACGCAGTGTGGGCGTACTGACTGATTTCCAGCGCCGGGTCCAACGCAGACGCGCAAGGCGGCAATGCCAGCAGAAAGCCGGCTATCAGTACACATGCCAAGCGAGCGATAGTCGCTCGTCTTTCCTCGAGCACGCTCCCCATAGCCCCCGCATGATAACTCACCCGATAACGCTTTTGCTCCGCTCCCAAAACTCCAATCGAAGCTGGACACAGGCCGAGTCACTTACAAGAGAATTGCTGGCTTTGTTTGCGCCCTGTGCGTGTTCCCTCTGCGCCCACTTTTCGGCGTCACCGGCTACTTTCCTCAGATGCAGAACCCCGAAAGAGTGCTCCACAATTTTGTAGAGATCCAAGGGCGAAGAAAGCGTATGGGCAACCCAATCTATGGACAACCCACCAATTGAGAGTGGCGTGGCCCAATCACGCTCTACTAGCTGACTTCCCGCTGCCTATCTCGAGCAGCATTCTTGGCTGGGGTTGGCTCGTGACCTCCCTTGTGCAGCGTGTCCACACTTGTCAGTTTCTTGAGTTCGAAGAAACACTCCGCGTTCGAACAGAGCCACTAGATAAATCGCTCAACCCAATGCGCACCTTGGGGGCGAGGCACGTGAGCCTGGCGTATAATGGCGACCTTAAAAGGCCATTCCCGCGAGGAATCATGACGGGATCAACCATCGGACAATCTGCGCGAGGGGCACGAGTTGCAGCACTTATCGCACGGTTGTGCCTCACTCTCGGGATCTGTTTACTAGTCTCACCGTTGTGGGCTGCGGCAAACACTCTCGATCCGATCCAGCACATCTCGCAATATGGCCACACTGTGTGGCGAATACAGGATGGAGCCGTCGATCCCGCGAGCTCAATCACGCAGACCGCGGACGGCTACATGTGGTTGGCGACATCCAGTGGCCTGCTGCGTTTCGATGGTGTCAAGTTCGCTCCGTTCAACCCTCCAGGGCTTAATATTCCCACTCGTGGTTTTACATTTCTCTTGGGTGCTCGCGACGGCAGCCTGTGGATTGGAATGAGACGAGGTCTGAGCCGACTGAAAGATGGCAGGTTGCAGGTCTACACAAAACCCGAGGATCACAGTGGGATCAGCACAATTTTGGAGGACCACGAAGGAACGATTTGGGTTACGCGCTATTCCGTTCCACGAGGCGAGGGGCCATTGTGCCGGGTTGAGGGAAATGGGCTCCATTGTTATGGCGAAGCTGACGGAATTCCCGTCAGGTACGGTCTTGGCTTAACAGAGGACAAGTCTGGAAATCTCTGGTTCGGATCAAGTGCCCTTTGTCGTTGGCGAGAGGGTTCATCCAGCACGTACTTAAATGAAATAAGCAAGCATCAGGATGCAGGAAACGGCATAAGCGATGTCGCAGCCGGATCGTCGGGCGAGATTTGGGCCGCGGTCGACGGAGTAGGTCAGGATTTTGGAATTCGCCATTTTTCTGGTGGAAAATGGTCCGCTTATGTCATTCCCGGCCTGGATGGAACAAAAGTCCTGTCCCACGCACTATTCATTGACAGCAAACAATCGCTTTGGATTGGAACGGAACATGACGGGATCTATCGAGTTCGCGACGGGATAGCCGACCATTATGGAAGCGCCGACGGCCTGTCGGGAGATTCTGTGAGTCCATTTTACGAGGACCATGAGGGAAATATTTGGGTGGTCACGGCCGGTGGAATCGACATGTTTCGCAATACTCCGGTCGTCACCTACTCCATGCATGAAGGACTGTCGGCTGCAGGGACCTACTCGATCCTTGCATTACATGATGATTCAGTTTGGATCGGAAATGAGGGAGCCATCGACATTCTAAATCGAGGGCGTCACTCGATTTTGCCGGGGAAGGAGTTATCAGGGTCTTCCGTGGAAGCATTGTTCCAGGACCACCACGGGGTCGTTTGGCTCGGCGTAGGCGGGAATCTGATGACTTATGAGCATGGTCGACTGCAAAAGATCCAGAGCCTTGGCGAGAGCGACATTACTGCAATTGGCGAGGATACGAACCAGAATTTGTGGGCCTTGACGTCGAGGCATCATCTTTTTCGCATCAGAGATGGAATTGCCCAGGAAGTGATGTCCGTGAGCACCGACCTACCCAGGACAGGTTTCCTTGCACCAGATCGCGAGGGCGGTATCTGGATCGGTGGAAGGGACGGTCCCCTCACTCACTATCGCGAAGGGAAGGTTCAGACAATTTCTCTCGAAGGCCTCGATAGTTCATCGTCGGTTTTTGGCCTGATTGTCGACAGCGACGATGCTCTGTTGGTGTTGACCACCAAAGGACTGTTTCGCTGGGATGGCCATGGCTGGGATCTGCTCGACAGCCGAAATGGTCTTCCCTGCGATGTGATTTACTCCGCACTCAAAGGCGATGACGAAGCTTTATGGCTCTATTCACAATGTGCCCTCGTGAAGGTTGCCCGGTCCGAACTCGACAGGTGGCGTCAGCAGAAAGACAGCAGACTGGCAGTCGAAATATTCGACAAATTTGATGGGGCGCATCCCGGTGCTCCCGCAAAGGCCAATCAGCCGGTTGCGTCCAAGACCTCGGACGGGAGACTGTGGTTCATCAACATCTTTTCAGTACAAATGATTGATCCTAAGCAAACGTACAGGAACCCGCTTCCGCCACCGGTTCACATAGAAAAGGTGATTGCCGACCATAAGGACTATGCATTTGACTATGGGCTTCGTCTACCGGCACTGACTCGCGACGTTGAAATTGACTATACGGCGCTCAGCCTGACGGTGCCGCCAAAGGTCCAATTCCGTTATGAGTTGGAGGGCCACGACGCGGCATGGCAGGAAGCGGGAGCTAGGCGGCAAGCGTTCTATACCAATCTTTCTCCCGGCAACTACCGGTTCCGCGTGATGGCATGCAACAACAGCGGAGTGTGGAACGAGGCCGGGACATTCCTGGATTTTTCCATCGCCCCGGCCTACTACCAAACCATCTGGTTCCGCTTGTTGTGCGTGGCCGCTTTGGCGGTATTGTCCTGGGGGCTCTATCTCCTCCGCCTCCGCGGCATCGAACAGCGGTATCGCGAACGAAAGCAAGCTGAAGAAGCGCTTCGGCAAGCGCAGGCGGACCTTACGCGCGCCAACCGGATGAGCAGCTTGGGAGAGCTGACGGCCTCTCTGGCGCACGAAGTGAAACAACCGATTGCGGCAACCATCACCAATGCCAATACGTGCTTACGCTGGCTATCGAACGATCAACCCGACTTGGAAAAGGCGCGCGCGGCGGCGGCAAGAATCGAACAAGACGGAAGGCGTGCGAGCGAGATCATCAACCGGGTCCGCCTGCTCTTTGAAAAGGGTGCTCTGCAACGGGAGTTGGTGGATCTAAACGAGATTATCCGGGAAATGACGCGTCTCCTGCACAGCGAGGCAACTCAATTCGCCGTTTCCGTTCGGACCGAACTCACTGAGGACCTCCCTCAGGTCATGGGGGATCGCGTGCAACTGCAGCAGGTGCTGATGAACCTGATGATGAACAGCATCGATGCGATGAAGGATGTGAATGGGACGCGCGAGCTCACCATACAATCGCAGCGCGGCGAGAATGGTGAGGTGCTGATCTCGGTCAGCGACACGGGCGTGGGGCTGCCATCCCAGCAGGCACACAACATTTTTAATGCGTTCTTTACCACCAAGACTCACGGCACGGGCATGGGACTGCGGATCAGCCGCTCCATCGTTGAATCGCACGGTGGCCGCTTGTGGGCCGGCCAAAATTCTCCGCGCGGCGCAACTTTTCAGTTCACTTTGCCCGCCAAGGTCGTGGGGCACGCATAACTTCCTCAGCCATTCCCCTAAAGATATCTGGGTTTCCTACCTGTGATTCAGAATGCAAAATGCGCACTGCGGAAGGCGGATCGATCCCTCTAAGAGCGATGGAAACCCAAGAACACAGGCAGGAGCGCCAGTGCCACGGGGCGGCGACGCAACCTTTCGCCCACGCTCAGGGCGAGAAGCCGCCACCACATGAAGAGGGCGCCCCAGCGTGGGATGCGGACTAGGGGCGGGGCATGGAGTCCGTTGGGGACATCATGCGGTCGGGGGGAGGTTTTGCCATATCAGATGTCACGGTTCACGGATTAGTGAGATTAGGCGAAACGGCAACTTCACTTCTTCGATGAATTTGCCGGTACGGTCATCCAAGCGATACACTTTGCCGCTTTGACCGACGTACCAGGCGCCACGGCCATCGGGGGCGGGATGGAAACACTCGCCGTTGTCGGTGTCCGGAGGCTCCGGAGCGTCAAGGCGAGTGAGTTCACTGAGCGTATCTGCATCCCACGAAACAATGTCGCCTTCGGATATTGCGAACAGGTGCGAGCCATCTTGAGATGCGACGGGACCGCAGCGGATCCGGGCGATTTTCTGAACAAGCCTCTCTTCGTTTTTGCCGGTGCGCGAGTCGGTATAGCTCTCCTTTTCGCCGTACTTTTGCGTTTCGGTCCAATGCTGAAGCACCTTCCGGGCATCCGGGTTGTAAAGGATCAAGGCGGGGCTTCTTTGTTTGTCCGTGAGCAGAACAAGATTGCCGTTTGCAAGCACAACCAGATTATCGATCTCGCGGACTGTTGAAATATTCGCTATTTGCGCTAATTCCCGGACGGAGATGTAGTCCACGGCGTGGTTTTCTGAGTCCAAGGCCAGAACGTTCTTCCCCACGAGATAGAGGCGCTTGGAATTCGGAGCGTAGACGAACCTCGGCCGGAATAAAGACAAATGGGGCCATGTGGAGGGAACGGGCGGCGCATCAGGAAAATCTCCAGCAACTGCTGGTCTGGACGTGTCCAGGATAACGAAACCATTTCCGCCGCTTCCCGCGTCACAAGAAAAATACGCCAGATTGGTCACCGGATGAACGAAGACGTGGTCGAGGCACATGGCGCCCTGGATCTGAAAATCCTTCATCGCCCATTGCCCCTTGCTCTCCAGCGCGGGCGCGGAAACTCGAAGCATCGAGGAGCTTTGCAGTTGGCCGTCGGTCAGAAGGATAGCGTCGCGCGCGCCGGTAAGCATACCGGAGGTCATGTTCACCGTTTCTCGGCCCGGAGTTTGGCGCTGAACGGTCACCGAGCGGACAACTCGCAATGTCGACGAATCCACTTCATACAAACGCACATCTTTGCTCGCAGACTCCGGAGAGCCTAACGCATAGAACACGTGCTCTTGCGCCGCAATCACAATAGGCATGGCGGCGGCAAAGACAGCCGCCATGACGAGAGTGCGAAAGCGCACAGCCCAGTTTGGGGACATTGGTACGTCGGTTGAGCGGGTCTGCCTCACGGATGGCATCCTTTCGTCGCGTTGAGCCAACTCTGATTGTTGAGTATGTTTTGGACAGCCAAGGCATTTTGCTGGCCGTCCAAAACTCCTTGGGTGACCGTCCGGGTTTTCCCGTTATTTGTGAAGGTGTCACCGACCTCGTAGGAGATGGGAGTGAGAACCCCATTCTCGTAGTCAAAACCAGGAGGCACGTTGGAACCATGGTTGTACATGTAGTAGGCGACCGTGGCCAGATCCGAGTTGCTCGGACTGCTGACGCCCAAGCCTTGCAAGTAACGCTGCGCGGCGACCAGATCATTGTTCAAAATGGCCGAGCCGATTTGCACGTTATATTGCCAGTCATTGGCCAGACGTTGCTGATCGATCACCACGTGAGTCCCATCAGGAAGGGTGACCGTCTGGCCGTCGTTATTGTCGTTGACCTGCATGATGCCAATGTCCGCGGAAGTTACCTGGCCGCTCTTATTCTTGTTCTGGCTGATAAGCGGGTCTCCGTCTCCATCAAATTGAGTCCATCCACTCTCGCGCATTGCGACGGCGCGGTTGATGTCACTATCAAAGTTACCCGATTGCGAATCGAAAGCCGCATTGAGATCTGAACAGGACGGGTTGGTATTTTGCCTGTCCTTGGGATCCTGCGTGGTGCTGCCGCCAAACAGGCCGCCTTCGATCAAATACCCGGCGGATCCATCCGGAAGCTGGTCAATCCACACGCTGCCAACCCATTGATTCATGACAATGGTATCGCGGGGGATGATAACGGTGTCACCCGCGTTGACTTCGTTTTGCACATTTTGCAACACATCAGGAAAGACGTTGAGGGTCGAAAGCAGCGCCGCGGCATTGGTTTGGTCGATCTGATAGACCGGAATTCCGTTGGCGTTAGCAAGCTGCAGGCCCCGGATGGTGGAAATGGACTGTATTCCCGTATACCTGTCCCACAGGCGCGATTCGTAAAACGAACTGCTCACTCCGTCCATTTGGAGCCACTGGTTTTGGTGACTGTCGTCTCCGTTGTCGGCGAAAAGATTGCTGGCGACCCGTTTGGCGTCGATGGTCCAGCCGTAGGGCCGGAAATGCCAGCCGCCATTCACTTATTCAATAACGATGTTTTTCATCGTGAGCGCTTCAGAAACATCCATTGCCTGCGACGTCGAGGAGAGCGCGGAGATATTGAGGCGTTCCGCCTGAATGTTGTTGAGATAGACCAGGGCGGTAGTGCTCATGAAATCGCCGGTTGTGGCGTCGTCATAGGTTGGATCGGTGGAGGTATTCAGCGCTTGCAAGTAAGCTTGCTTGCGCGCGGAAATCTCCTCGGATAGATCACCTTGAACGTCCAGGCCAAGGCCGTAATATCCACCGGCGAAAACGGTGTGATACAACGTGGTGGGCTGCGTCGCGCCGGGGAAGAACAAGTCAACAACGACGTAGTGCCCGTCACCGATGGAGGCGGGACGCGATCCCGTCGCGACCGACCCGCCGCTCAAATTGATGGACGCGACCACATGCAACTGATCGGCGGGTGCGTTGTAATAGCCTCCGGAAGACTGGATCAGGGCTTGATCGGCGGAACTTGCCGGGGGGAAGGAAACCGTCACCCGCTGGCTGTAAATTTCCGGAAGACGAAACGTCGTTTGCGCGCTGACGCCTTGCGCGTCCACCGTTGAAACTCCTACAAGATAGCGCTGCCCGTCCGTCAACTGCGAAGCTTCAGAGCGATGCCTGGCGCGGTTTTCGATTCGTCCCGGCAGACCCTTTGAAAAAACGGTCGGAACGATTGAGCTGCCGCGCACGACATCGGCCACGGCAGTTCCGGGAGCAGCCGTGTTCAGGAAGCTTTGCAAATTGCTCGCGAGGAATTCGTAAGGCGTGCGAGGATCAGTAAGCGGAAGGTTCAGGAAGGCGTTTTGATCGAACGCAACGGCAGTGGCGAGCGACGAAGCAGGAGTGATTTGGTACTGCTTGAAGGCCGGGTCCATCGGCACCCATCGGGGATTGGAGCCGTGACCGTCAACGAACGCCTCGACCCACACGCGATCCACAAGCAGGCTCCCGCCGCCCCCTTTCACAAACTGCGCTGGAATTCCTTGCCATTGCAGCACGTTCATGGCAGCGGTTGGACTGTCTACCTGCAACCAGTTCAAAGCTTGCTCCGTGTCGATGTACATTGAGCCAAAAACGTAGCGCGCGGGAATGCCTGAGGCGCGGAGCAGAGCAATTAGGAAAGACGCTTGATCGTAGTCGTTGCCACCCCGGAGACTGGGACGATGCCCCCTTCCTGGTGAAATGAGGCGCAGCGGTGGCTAGGGGCGGGGCATGGAGTCCGTTGGGGACATCATGCGGTCAGGAAGGGGGAGGTTGGTTTCGCGGATGGGGCGATCGACTTCGCCGGGGCGCGCGGGGGATTCGAGGCCGTCGGTGAGGAGGAAACCCTGGAGGGCGATGCCGGCGGTCCAGACATTTTCGAGGGCGACGATGTATTCGGCTTCGAGGTCGAAGAGTTTGCGTTGGGATTGCAGGACGCGGGGATTGGACGCGAGCATGCGCCCATATTTTTCGACCATGAGGGTGTAGGCCTTTTTTGCGCGGGGGAGCATTTCTTCGCGGTATTCGAGCGCCATCAATTTAGCATTGGCGTATTGATCGGCGGCGGTGGCTGCGCGATCGCGAAGAGTGAGAGCGACGCGCTGCTTTTCGAGATTGGCGCGATCGAGCGAAGCGGACGCGGCGGCGATATTTCCCTGATTGCGATTGAAGATTGGAATTTGCACGCCGACTTCGGCGATGCCTTCCCAGCCTTTGGCGTGGGGAGCAGTGTCGAGGAGTTCGTTGTTGTACTCCATGCCGCCACGGATTTGGAGATCGGGGATAGGTTCACGTTTGGCGCGGAGGAGTTCGGCGGAGGCGCGGGCGGCGCTGGCGTCCGCGATGCGGTTGGCTGGGGATTGCGTGGCGATGGAATCGACGGCTTGATCCTCGTTGAGGTCAGGCCAGTTGTGCTCAAGATCGCCGGAGACGGTGGAGAGCGGAAGATCGGGGCGGCCGAGGAGTGCGGCCAGGGAGCGCCACTCTTCGCGGAGAGTATTTTCCTGCATGCGGGCAGAGAGGCGCAGGCGCTGGGCGTCAACTTCGGAGTCGAGGACTTCGGATTCGTCGGCCTGGCCGGTGTTGAAGAGATTGCGCTGGGATTCGGTGAAGTCCTGCTGGATTTTGGCGAGGTCGCGGCGGAGGTCGAGAAGTTCTTGCGCGGCGAGGACGCGGAGGAAGGCGGTTTTCACGGAAGTTTCGACGCGGATTTTCTGTTCCTGGGCTTCGACTTCCGCGAGCTGCATTTCTTTGGAGAAGACGTCGCGACTGCGCGCGAGCTTTCCTCCGGTGACGACGGTTTGCTGGACGAAGAAGCCCTCCTTGCCGCCGCCGCCGGAACCGCCCCTAATTTCGTCGCCGGTGTAGGCGACGGTGGGATTGGGGTAGAGGCCGGATTGCTGCTGGCGGGCTTTGGAGGCGCGGATTTCGGCTTCGGCCTGCCGGAGGGTGGGATTGGATTCGGCGGCGAGGTGCTGGGCTTCCTCGAGGGTGAAGAGCGGGGATTTGGAATTTTCCTGGGTGCGGCCGAGGTGCGGGTAGATTGGTTCGACTAAGGGGATGTTCATGTGGTGGTGCTGCATTTCCTGGGGCGTCATATTCATTGGTTCCTGCGCGATGGCGGGGAGAACAGCAACTACCAGCAGAAGACCAATCATGACAACATTTTTTGAGAGGCGATGCATTTGTCGGCTCCGATAGAAAGAGAAAAAATTTAACGCTGAGTCCGCTGAGAACGCAGAGTGCGCTGAGAAGAGAAAAGATTTAGGAGGCATGGTGGTGCTCCTCGGGTTTGGTGGATTGGTGATTGCGCATTAGCGATTGGAGTTCTTCGAATTTTTGGTCGGGCAGGACGCGGACCATGGTCATCATGCCCATCATGCCGGCGCTCCAGTTTGTGGGAAGGCCGTGGGTTTCGGGCTTCGAAACGCCAGTAGCGTTATCCATGGACATTTCCATGAAGGCGTCTTGCGGGAAGCCGGGGACGGAGTTGGCGTTTTCGGCGATGGGCGAATGGTGAACATGCTCGACGCCGATGTCGCGGGCGAGCGTTTCCATCTGACTAAGTGCTTTGGCGTCGGTGGTGTTCGCGGTCTGGATCTGGCGATCGCTGAGCAGGTCCATCATGCTGTTCATCATGTGATGGGGAAGATGGCAGTGAATCATCCAGTCGCCGGGATATTTGGCTTCGAACTCGACGACTTTGGCTTGGGCTACACCGACGAGGACCGTGTTGGTGGGATACCAGGTGGATTCGGGGGCGCGGCCACCTTCCGTGCCGGTGATGACAAACTGGTTCCCGTGGAGATGGATGGGATGGTGATCCATGCCGAGGTTTACGAAACGAAGACGCACGCGGCTGCCGAGTCGCGCGATGAGCGGCGTGGTGGAGGGTGCCGAGAGGCCGTTGAACGTGAGCCAATTGAATTCCATGGAAGCGGTGTTGGGGACGGTGTTGGAAGGGAGAATGGCCCATTCCTGGAGGACGATGGCGTAGTCGTGATCGGCGTGCGGGGCGTAGGAAGATTGCGGGTGGGCGATGAAGAGGCCGAGGAGGCCGATCATTTCCTGCATGGCACTGTGCGCGTGATAGAAAAAAGTGCCTTCCTGGTGGACAGTGAATTCGTAGGTGTAGGTTTCGCCTGGCGCTATCGGCTTTTGGCTGATGAAGGGGACGCCGTCCTGTTCGATCGGGACTTCGAGGCCGTGCCAGTGCATGGAAGTGCTTTCCGGAAGAGCGTTTTCGACAAGGATGCGGACGCGATCGCCTTGGGTGACCTGGATGGTGGGGCCGGGGCAGGAGCCGTTGTAGCCCCAGGCGTCGATAGTTTTGAAGGGAGCGATTTTGCGTTTCACGGGTTCGGCGCGGAGGCGGAAGACTTTGGTGGCCCCGTCGAGGGTAAAGGGGAGATCGGGGACGTCGGGTGTGATGACGGGAATGTGAGGATGCGCGTTCGCGGACGGCGGCGAGGATTTGGATTTTGTCGCGAGGGCGCGATGATGCGGGGAATTTGTTTCGGTTCTGAGGGCTGTCGTTTGGGGCGTTGTGGCGTTGGCGCGAGAACTTAGGCCGAAGAGGCCGGCGGTGAAGACGGCGGCGTCCTGGAAAAAATTTCTACGAGAGCTGCTCATAAAGTCCTCCGGGAGAATGGCCAGGGTTATATAGATGATCGACGCGCGAAGCCGGCCATGATGGGGCCCGCGCAATTTTAGTCAGGAAAGAGAAGTGTTCTGGAAAGACGGATCAGAGTCGAAGAGGAGAATCTGATACGAAGGCGGCGGAATTACCGGGTGAGGAACTTCGATGGGAGATACGGAACGCGATCGTGCCGGGAGTTGCTGCAATAGACGGCGAAATCAGGATTGCAGAAAGCTGGGGAGAATCAGAACCCGCGGAGAGCAAACGGGACTGCGAAGCGGGGAGCGTTGTGAGCAAAGAATCCGAAGGAAGACAGGTGGGGAGAATTGCGCCGGTGGTCGCGGAAGAACCGCGGGAATGGGTGGATTGATGGTGACAACCAGTTGTTGATTTTTCGTGGTTGTCGGATTGGGCGCAGGACGAGAGGGTGCAGCGCGTGGCGCACAAGGGCGCCGCGAGAAGACAAAGAACGACCAGCAGAGATCCGAGGCGCGGGAGGATGTCGCGATCGCCGGTGCGCATGACTTTATTGTACGCGGAGTGGGGCGGGAGGGAATTGGTTTTTTGAGAGAGAGTTAGGTTCGGGCCGGACATCGCGAATTCCATCGAGGTACATTTTGCAGGAGAAGGGTTGATGCATGCGAGCAAGGAAATATCTGTCGCACCTACGGCGCTTTACTTGTTCGTTGCGCTCGAACGTGTATCTCGCCTCCGGCGTTGGAGGTGTAGGCGCGATTAGCCGTGGGAGGTGGAATCGACGGAGACTTTGCCGGCGAAGGAGCGGTAGACGTGGGTGAAGTAGAAGGCAGCGAGGGCCATGCCGATGAGCCACCAGGCCAGGCCGACTTTGAGGCCGTAGTCTCCCGCTTTGGCGTTGTGGACGGTGAGCGAGTAAATCGGGTTGCGAGCGGGAAGAACCATGGGGTACACGCCGAAGACAACGCTGGTCAGCATGCCGAGCAGATAGGCGCAGGAGGACAGAAAGGCGTCGCGCTCGTTTTTGCGGCGAAGTTCGATTTGAACGCCTGCGAGACCGGCAATGGCGATGACTGGAAGAATGTAGCCGAGCGGCCAGGTTTTGAAATTCAGGGAGGCTTGCGGTTGGATGCTGAAGGTGATGGCAGTGACTAGCGCGGTGAGAACGAGGACGCCCCACCAGCACCAACCCGCGAGGCGAGCGGCGCGCTGATTGAGTGCGCCATTGGTTTTCCACTGCAGCCATAGCGAGCCGTGCATCATGAGGACGAGAAGCGCCTGCACGCCGACGAGAATGGTGTACCAATCGAGGATGCCGATTTGGTCGCCGAGGCGGAAGTTGGTCCAAAGAGGTTCGAAGAAGTAGCCAGACTGATCGAGAGGGACGCCACGGACGACGTTCGCGAGAGCAGCACCAAAGAAAATAGCGAGCAGCAAGCTGGAAATGGAAAAGAAGAAATCCCAGAAGGGAATCCAAATTGGGCTTTTGATGTGGTTGCGAAATTCGATGGATGTGCCGCGGAGGATGAGGAGCCAGAGCACCATCATCAGCGGGAGATAAAAGCCGCTGAAGCTGCTGGCATACAGCGCGGGAAAGGCGAAGTAGAGGGTGCCGCCGGCGGCGAGGAGCCAGACTTCATTGCCGTCCCAGACGGGGCCGATGCTGGCGATGACCTGGCGGCGCTCTTCCTCTGTTCTAGCCACTAGAAAGTGAACGGCGCCGGCGCCGAGATCAAAGCCGTCCAGAAGAACGTACAGCGCGACCATCACGGCGACGAGACAGAACCAGAGAGTTTCCACGGCGACCTCCTTATGCCGCCACCGAGGGGTCTAACGCTTCCGCGGCCGGCCGTGCTTCGGGTTCGGGCCCGATTTCGATCTCACGATAAACGAGGAAGAGCCAGAGAATGGCGAGGACCGTGTAGAGCCCCATGAAACCGATGAGCGTGAACCATGCGTTGCCGGCGTTGACTCGGGGAGAGAACCCGTGAGCGGTGCGCATGAGGCCGTAGATGAGCCAGGGTTGGCGTCCGAGTTCGGCGGTGAGCCAGCCGGCGGTGTTGGCGATGTAGGGGAGAGGAACGCTTAGCATGATGACCCAGAGCATCCAGCGGGCTTCGAAAAGCTTTTTGCGCCAGAGGAGAAATGCCGAGAGCACCATGATGGCGATGAACATGGTGCCGAGGCCGACCATGACGTGATAGCTGAAGTAGAGGAGTTCGATTTTGTCGGGCCACTGATCCTCGGGGAAGTCGTTGAGGCCCTGGACGTGGGCCGTCCACTTCTTGTAGGTAAGGAAGCTGAGCATGTTAGGAACGACGAGCGGGTTGTCGAGAGTGCGCTTGGCAACGTTGGGCTGGCCGAGAATCGCGAGCGGTGCGCCGTCTTGCGATTCGAAGAGGCCTTCCATGGCGGCGAGGGTGGTTGGCTGATACTGGGTGATCATCTTGCCCTGCATGTCGCCGGAGGGCGAGAGTTGCAGCAGGGCGGCGAGGGCGCCGACGAGGACGCCAATTTTTAGAAAAGTGCGGCCGTAAAACGGATCGCGATGCGAAAGGATGTAGAACGCGCCCACGGCGGCCATGACGAAGCATCCGGTTTGGACTGCGCCGAGCATGGTGTGGGCGTATTGCCAGAGGGCCCACTTATTAAGGAGCAGGCCCCAGAAGCTGGTGAGCTCGATTTCGTGATGGGCGCCGAGTTGATAGCCGACGGGATGTTGCATCCAGGCGTCGGTGGCGACGATGAAATAGCCACTCAACCAGGAGCCGACGAATACTAAAAAGGCGGCCCACCAGTGGCCGACGCGGCCGAGTTTCTTTTCGCCGTAGAGAAACAGCCCCAGAAATGTGGACTCGAGAAAGAAAGAGAAGACGCCTTCCATGGCGAGAGTCTGTCCAATGACGCCTCCGGCGGCTTTTGAGAATTCGGCCCAGTTGGTGCCGAACTGAAATTCCATGGGAATGCCGGTGACGACACCAATGGCGAAGTTGATTCCGAAGATTTTGGCCCAGAAGCGGGCGGCGCGGGAGAAGTGTTCGTCGCCGGTGCGGAGGGCGATGGACTTGAGTATGACGATGAGAAGACCGAGACCCATCGTCAACTGCGGGAAGAGATAGTGGAATGTGATGGTGAAGGCGAACTGCAGACGATGAACGTCCAACGCGGAACCCACAGGACACCTCTCACAGGAAAGAGCCAGGGGCCAATAGCCACGAATACTTGGATGTCGACAGAGGAGCGAACGGCGAGGTTTATTCTGGCAGATTTTCGCACGCAGAGGAATGAGAAACTGGGCGGAAGAAAAATGAATTGAGCATATCTGGCAAATCGAATGGGCAAGGTAAGCAGCAAGGAGCCGGGAGTGAGGCGTGCTAAGGGGGAATGCCCCGGCGGTCATCCGTGAGGGGGTTACCCGTTGACTCCGGGGAGGGCCGGAAATAGTATCAGGCAGCGAACAGGCGGCAATTCCGGGCGGAGGGAAGGGGCAGTAAACAGAAGCATTCCTCAACTGGAGCAACCCGCACAGCCGATCCGGAACATGAGGAGTGTCCCATGATTCTCGAAGTTCAAAAAAAACAGGTGACGCCAGAGATCGTAGTTCTGGAATTACGCGGGCGTTTGATGATGGGAAACGACAGCCGGCAGGTGGAATGGTCGATCGCCGAAGTGATGAAAGAAGGGGCGAAGAGGGTCGTGGTGGATTTGCGGGAACTGGATGCGATTGACAGCACAGGTGTGGGCATCCTGGTAATGTGCAATGCGAAGCTGCAGAAGGCGGGAGGCGTGATGAGGATCGTCTCCAGCGACGGAATTGTGGAGAGCACGCTGCAGATGACTCACGTGGACAGGATCGTGAAATTTTTCGAGACGGTGGAAGCGGCGAGCGAAAAATTTGAGGCGGCGTCAGGCGGGTAAGCAATTCGCCAGGGTGAATTAGTGAAATGACGAGACGGCTTGGGACTCGTCGTCATACGTAGTGAAGAGATTGAGTAAGCCCACCATTTTCAAGGTCTGCAACGTAAATTTGGAAGGTTTCAGCAAGCGGATCGCGCCTCCGGCCTGTTTGGCGCTGGTGAGATGGCGGACGAGCATGCCGATGCCGCTGGAGTCGATATTGGGGACAGCTTCGAGGTCGAGGATGATCTTGGAGTGACCCTGGCCGAGAAGTTCGATGATAGTGGCATTAAAGCGATCGAGCGCAGGCCCCATACTGAGGCGGCCCGCAAGCTTGACAACTTTGACGCCGTCCAGAGTTTTCGTATCAATATCCAACGTCGCCACCTCCTGGAACCCGGCGTCGCATCCCGGTCTGCCGCATTGACACCCCAGTATCCCTTTGTTACAGTGCGCGGACAACTTAGATAATCTTGGGACAAAAAGCAAGAAAGGCAGTGGGCTGGTGACTTCCCCCCGCGATCGCGTCACCAGACGGAAGGTCGAGCGTTGGCCAGCCAGGAACAAGAATCCGTTCTTGATCTTTTACCTCTTTCTCTAAACTTACTCGCGGAGCAAGAAGTTATGCCCCGTGCGAAGGTGTTCGCGCGTTTTGTGTCGGAGTTGATAGCGGACGCAGCGGTGAGTGTGTATACGCTGGGGACCACAGGGGAAAAAGCGCTCTGGATTCCGCGCGCGACGGTGGGCGACGCAAAGCTTCACAATGAGGAGATTCCCGCAGAGTCAGGGTTGCTGGGAATGGTGTTCGCCGAGAGCATGGCGATCAACCGAACGGCGGCCGCGATCAAGCGGGAAGATTATCCCCATGTGGACATTCGCAAGTCGCTGTTGTCGCTGACCTACCTTCCGCTGATTCACAACGAAAACCTGATCGGGGCGCTGGAGATTCTGGCGTTTGAGGAGGAGATTTCCACGGATGCTGTGGAAGCGTTGTTGCCGGCCGCGGAGGTGACGGCGGCGGCGATTGCCACGGCGCAAGTGTATGAAGAGGAACGCCACGGGACGATGACTTCGATCACGCGACTGACGCAGCTCTACGATATCGAGAAGGTTTTTTCCTCGACACTGGAGATGGACGAACTGCTGCCCCTGATCGGAACGAAGATTTCGGAAATTCTGGAATGCCAGGCGGTGAACGTCTGGCTGATGCATCCCGACGAATCGGTGGAGTTGATGTACCAGGCCGGGGAAGATGCGACCACGTTTAAAGGGCAGAGGCTGAAGGCCAATGAAGGAGTAGCAGGCACCATTTCCGACAACGGGGAAGCGGTGTGCGTCAGCGACCCCGCGGACCAGCGGCTTGCGGAACGCAACCGCAATGCAGGCGAGTCGCGGGTGTTCTCTTTAATTGGCGCTGGGATTTTGGATAAAACAGCGCTGGTGGGAGTGGTGGAAGCGGTCAACAAAGTGGACGGCACCCCGTTTGACGAAGATGACTTGTTCACACTGAGCAGCCTGGCGGAGACAGCGTCCACTGCGCTGCACAATGCCAGCTTGTTGCTGGCGGAGCGAAAAGTGGAAGTGCTGGAGACGCTGAACACGGTCAGCCATGAGATAACCTCAACATTGAATCTGGAGCGAATGCTGCAAACGATCGTGAATGCGCCGCAGGCGGTGATTCCTTACGAAAGAGCGGCGATCGTCCTGGAGCAGAACGGCAGATTCAAGCTAAGCGCGGTGACTGGATTGATGCAGGTGCAAGCCGACCACCCGGATATCGCACCGCTAAATGCGATTCTGCAATGGGCGGCATTATCGGAAGAAGTGATCCACGTCCGGCAACACGGCGAAGAGATCGACGCCGAGAGGGAAGAGACCAAAGCCAAATTCAGAAAATATTTCGAAGAGTCTGGCAAGCGGGGATTTTATGCGCGGCCGCTGAACGACGACACCGGGCGTGTGGGTTTGCTGGCGATGGAGAGCAGCGACCCGGATTTTCTGGGGCCGGCGCACCTGGAAATTGTGGAAGTGATTGCCGGACAGGCGACGGTGGCCCTGCGCAACGCACAGATGTACAAGGAGGTGCCGTTCATTTCCATGCTCGAGCCGGTGCTGGTGCGGAAGCGGAAATTCATGGCCATGCAGAAGAGGAAGCGGACGGCGATCCTGACACTGGCGGGAATCGGAGTGTTGTTTCTTGTAGCGTGCCCTCTGCCGTTGCGCGTGGACGGGGATGCGGTGGTGGCGCCGGGCCGTCGCGCGTTGGTGCAACCGGAAGTTGAGGGAGTGATCGGAAAAGTGTTCGTGCGGGAAGGGCAACACGTACAGCGCGGGCAGGTGCTGGCGGAAATGGAAGGGTGGAGTTTCCGTTCGACGTTGGCGGCGGCGGAATCGAAGTTTGAAACGGCAATGCTGGAGATGAACAAGGCGCTGGCGGCGAATGATGGAACGGAAGCCGGAGTGCGGCGAGTGCAGGCGGACTACTGGAAAGCGGAAGTGGAGCGAGCGAAGCAACAGGTGGAGCGGACGGAATTGCGTTCCCCGATTGATGGGGTGGTTACTACACCGCATGTGGAAGAGTTTGCCGGACGAAAATTGGAGCCGGGAGATTCGTTCGCGGAAGTGGTGGATACGTCGGAGGCGATCGTGGATGTAGCCGTAGACGACGACGATGCAGGATTGCTGAAGGCGGGGCAACGGGCGGTGGTCAAATTGAACAGTTATCCGATGCGAACGATTCGCGGAGAAGTTTCGGTGGTGAGCCCGAAGGGAACGATGATGCACGACGGAGCGGTGTTTTACGCGCGCGTCTCAGTGCCGAATGAACAGGGCGCGATTCGCGCCGGGATGCAGGGCCGCGGGAAGGTGCGCGTAGGCTGGTCTCCCTCGGGGTATGTTTTTTTTCGGCGGCCGTTTTTGTGGACCTATTCGAAAATCTGGTATTGGCTGGGCTGGTAGGAGCGCGGAGAAGTCATGCGAAAAGAGTGGATATGGATTGTGATGGGAGCGGCGTTGTTGGCGAGCGGATGCGGCGACGAAAAAACGCCGACTGGAGGAGTCACTAACGCTGCCGCGCCACCGGCCACGGTGCCAACGCTACCGAAGGCGGCGACTTCGACGGTGAGTGAACCTGGGGACGCGGGCCTTGTCGTTTCGGGTCCGATCATCGTGGAGCATGAGGTGGAACTTACGGCCCAGAGGGACGGCCTGGTTCTCAAGATTTATGTGGATGCCCCTGCACGAGTGATAGCCGGGAAACTGCTCGCGGAATTGGACGGGCGGCAAATCCAAGCGAATCTGGCGGCTGCGCGCGCGAAAACACGAAGCATCGAAGCGGACCTGAAGAACTGGGAGGCGGAAGCGGAGGTATTGCAGGCGGATTATGGACGTCAGAAAAATCTTTTTGCGCTGGGGCTGACTTCGCAGGAACAGTTGGAACACGCGAAATACAAGGCGGAGTCAGACCAGTGGGATATCAAGCGGGTGGCGGAAACGCTAAACACGGCGAAAGAAGAAGAACATTCGCTGGAGTTGGAGATGGAAAAAACGCGGGTGACCGCGCCATTCAACGGGCTGATTGCGCGGCGATACGTTCGCGAGGGACAGAATGTCGGCAAGGGTGAGCGGCTGTTCTGGGTGACGGCGGAGGCGCCCCTGCTGATGCGGTTCACGTTGCCGGAAAAATTGTTTGGGAAAATGCGCAACGGGCAGACAGTGGAGGTCACCTGCGCAGATGCGCCGGCCGAAAAGCACATGGCGAAGGTAAAGCAAGTGAGCCCGGTGGTGGATCCCTCAAGCGGGACATTCGAAGTGCTTGTGGAATTGACAGGCGATCGCGGAACGCTGCGGCCGGGGATGACCGCCCAGGCGCATCTGGAAAGTTTCCGCTGAAAAATCCATGAACCTGACGCGCGTCCTGAATAGTGCCCTGCCGGATATTCCCGCGCGAAAGCTCGCGGAGAGCACTCCACGCCTGGATCCGGGAATATCATTCCGCGAACATATTGAAGACGGAAGGCCAGTGGTGCGTATTTATGTGCCTTGTGTCGGCGGGATGTTCACCTTCGAAAAGAATGAATGGGAACTCACGCAACTTTTTGACGGGAAGAGAAGCTTCGAACAGATCGCGGCACTCTATTCGCAGCAGCTTGGCGTTCATTACGATGAAGATTCCGTGCGGGATTTCGCTGCCAGCCTGGAAGCGAGCGACTTCTGGTACCGGACCTCGCAGGAACAAAATATTCAGCTGATGCAACTGAGCCGGGAAGAACGGCTAAAGAAGCTCAAGAAGAAGGACATCTGGGCCGATCTTTCGGATGTGGATTTCCCCGCATTCAACCCGGATCGATTTGTCACCTGGCTTCATGACAAGACGCTCTTCATCTATACGCCGTGGTTCACGATTGTCAGTTTGGTTGCGTTGTCCATCAGTGGGGCGATTACGGTTGCTCACTGGTCCCAGATTTGGCAGGATTCGCTGGATTTTTTCCTCTGGAAGAGAACGTGGACCGATATCTTTTACCTGTACACGGTAGGGATGGCGATCGTGGCGCTACACGAACTCGCCCACGCGCATGCTTGCAAACATTGCGGGGGGCGTGTCCCGGCGATGGGCTTTGCGTTGGTCTACCTGCTGCCCGCGTTCTTCACTGATACGACCGAAGGATTCGTCAAAGGCACGCTGTTCCAGCGCATAACAATTGCCTTCGCCGGCGTGTGGTCTGAACTGCTGTTGTACGCCGTGGCGACACCCATCTGGTGGGGCTCGACGCCGGGAACCGGGATTCACAACGCCGCCTATTTCGTGATGATTCTGTGTGGATTCATGAACGTGATTGTGAACTTCAATCCGTTGATCCGGCTCGACGGATACTTCATCTTGTGCGACATCGTGGGGATCACCAGTCTGAAGGAAGATTCCACCGCCTATACTTCCGCTTGGGTGAAGAAGCATGTCTGGTGCCTACCGGTGGAGGTGCCGTATGTGCCGAAGAACAGAAGACTCGCCTATGTGGCTTACGCATTGGCGTCCGGCGCGTACAGCTACATGGTGCTTTATATCTTGGCGAGTTTTGCGGGAAACATTGTCCGCAGCTTCAGTCAGGAATGGGGATTCGTTCCGGAGTTAGGGGTTGCGGCACTAATCTTTCGATCGAGAATCCGCCTTTTGGTGAACTTTATGAAATTCCTTTATCTGGACAAGAAAGACCGTATTCAAGCGTGGTTCACTCCTCAACACACGGCAATGACCGCGACACTCCTTGCGATATTACTGGCCATCCCCTTCTGGAAGGAGTCGGTTGCCGGCCGATTTGTGCTGGAGCCCGTGGAGTTGGCGGCGGTCCGCGCCCATGTGCCTGGCAAGGTCTCGGGGATTTACGTGCGGGAGGGGGAAGCAGTCTCCAAGGGAGCTCCCGTGGCCACGTTGAGCAACTTGGCATTGCAATCGAATCTCGATGATGCTCGGGCCAAATTACTCTTGGCGTCGGCCGTAACCAGGGATGCCGAGATCCATTATCAGGGCTATGGGAACGCACTCATGGAAAAGAAGCGCTCACAACTGCATTACGGGCAGGTTTCGGAGATGAATGCAGGCCTCGAATTGAAAGCTCCGATCGGAGGGACGATTCTCACACCAAGAGTTCAGGACCAGTTGGGTGCGTATTTAACGGCAGGGACTGAGCTTCTGGAAATCGCCGATTTGAGCCAGATGAGAGCAAGAATTTACACATTGGAATATGACTTGAACAAGATTCGAGGGAGCCAGACTGCCAAACTGCAGCTCGACGGAATATTGCGGCGAAAAGACGGGCAAGTGGCAATGATTTCTGCCCGTCCGGTCGAACCTCCGCCGTGGGCGGCGGAAGAGGCTGGGAAGGAAGCCAAATCCATTGGACCGCAGAAGTACTATTTTGTGGATATTCTTGTGAAGAATCCGGGAGACGAATTGAAACCGGGAATGACGGGGATCGCCCGGGTGTACGGTAGTCGAAGGAGCGTCGGTGGGATGGTATTGGAGGTCATCAAGAACTTTTGGGGCCGCAAACTCTGGTAACAAAAAGCCTGGGTAAAACAAAAGAAGGCTGCCGAGAGGCAGCCTTCTGAAGTTTCCTGTGAGGTTATCAGGATCTTTAAGCCCGCGATACCTTGGGGGCGGCCTTCATCAGCTTGGGGGCAGCCGTCTTGAGTTTGGGTGCTGCTTTCATCAGCTTGGGAGCGGCCTTCACACTCTTCTTGGCGGCAAACTTGGTAGATTCGGGTGAGGAACTCGCAACGTTGGCCTTCTTGGTGGTCTTGAGGGTGCTGATTAAGCTTTTCTTTTCGATAGACATGGCTGGTAAGCTCCTTAAATTTTCGTTTTGTCCCGCAGACGCTGACCGATAGTGCAGGTGACTGGCCAAAGTTGCAGGCAGCACAGCGACGCATGGTTTACACAGAAAAGAAAGCACTTACGGTGGAAGCGTCACCTGAATCCCTCGGCGCGCGGGTGAGAAATTCGCCCGTTGGTTAAAAATTAACCGCCAACAGGTTAAAATTTGACCCTTTTGTTTCTAATCGAGATGGTGCTTGCGGCAGAGATACTTCATACGCTGCGGATCCACCTGCAAGAGTTGTGCGGCGGCTGTCTTTTTGCCGCCAGTGCGGCGTAAAGCCGCGTTCAGATAGGCCACTTCAATCTTTTCCATTTCAACGTCGAAGTCCACGCCTTGCTCGGGAATGAGAATGGCTTCCTGGCCGCTGGCGCTGTGATGGAGCAGGTGCTGGGGCAAGTGTTCCGGAGTAATGACGTGGCCGGGGACCATGACGACCAGGCGCTGGATGACGTTTTCGAGTTCGCGGACGTTGCCGGGCCACGTGTAGTCCTCGAGGATTTCGAGGACTTCCGGTTGCAGCGTTTTAATGGGCTTCTTTGCGGCGGCGGAATAGACGCGCAGGAAGTGGTCAACGAGAAGAGGGAGGTCGCCATCCCGTTGACGGAGCGGGGGAATGAGGATGGGGACGACATTGATGCGGAAGTAGAGGTCTTCGCGGAAGCGGCCCTTCCGGACGGAGTCTTCGAGATCTTCGTTGGTGGCGGTGATCAGGCGGAAATCGATCTTGCGGGTGACGCGGCTGCCGAGGCGCTGGACGGAACGCTCCTGGAGGACCCGCAGGAGTTTGCTTTGGAGATTGGGATTAAGCGTGGTGATTTCGTCCAGAAAGAGCGTTCCGTTATGGGCGGATTCGACCATGCCGGGCTTGGCGGAATCGGCGCCGGTGAAGGCACCCTTCTCATAGCCGAAGAGTTCGGACTCCATGAGCGTTTCGGGGAGAGCGGAGCAGTTGAGGCAGACGAAGGGGTGATCGGCGCGGTCGCTGCATTGAACGATGGCCTGCGCCACGAGTTCCTTGCCCACGCCGCTTTCGCCGCGAAGGACAACGGAGGCTCCCGTGCCGGCGACGGCTTCGATGGCTTGATAGACCTTCTGCATCGGGGAGCTGCCGCCAACGAGCCCGTGGAAGGCGGCTTTGCTTTCGAACTGCTGGAGAAGGCGGCGGCCTTCGAGCTCGAGCGCGCGCTTTTCGATGGCGCGGGATAGGACAATTTGCAGTTCGGCGTAATTCAGGGGGTGGAGGAAAAACTCATCGGCGCCGGCCTGGCTGGCCTTGAGAGGGATGGTGCGGCTATTGGTCTGGGTGAAGGCAACGATGACGATGTCGTCGCGGATTTTGCGCATTTCGAGGAGAACGTCGAGGCCGTCGGCGGGGCCATCGCCGATGCAGTCGAGGTTGAAGAGGATGGCGTGGAGATCGGGAAGTTCGAGGGTGGATTTGATTTCGTCTTCCGTGGAGGCGAGCGTGGTGCGGAATTGCGCGCCGAGGTGCTTGCGGACTTCGGGGAAGAGTTGGTCGTCATCGGAGATGACGGCGAGGGCATAGCGTTCCGGGCTGGGAGCTGGTTCGGGCAAGCGAATGGGTCCCGTCGTTGACTGGGGATTATAGGCGAGGCGGAGGGAAGGTAGAAGTTCAAAATTGCGAATGTTGAATGGAAAAGCCCCGCCGCAAGGTGGGGCTTTTCCGGTTAATGGATACTGTTAAGGCAGCCCTAGAACTGGAAGCGCAGGCCGAATTGCATGATGCGCGGGTTGTGCGCGGCGGTGTACAGCAGGGCCTGTGAGTTACAGCTGTAACAACCCACAGAGGCGATGGCGCCGGTGCCAGAGGAAGAAGTGTTTCCGCCGATGGCGTCGAGCTGGGTGTGGTTGAAGACGTTAAAGTTTTCCCACCGGAATTCGAAAGCGTAGCGTTCCTTGAACGGGAAACTCTTAAAGAGGCCGAAGTCGAAGTTGAGACGCCCCGGAAGCCTCAGGTTGTTGCGCCCAAAGGTGCCGTCGGTAAGCCCAACAGGGGCGGCGAAGGCGTCAGGATTAAAGCCCAGGACGCCGAAGATTCCGGAATAAGCATCGCGCTGGGCTTGCGTTACCGTATTAGGGTTAGCGACCAGCGATGTGAAGGCCTGCACGGAATTACCTATGCCGCTGGCCAAACCCGCGTTGTCCGGGAAAGTAGTATTGCCGGTGGAGACGGTAAACGGAGCTCCTGAGAGCGCCGTGGTGATGCCGGAAACCTGCCAGCCGCCGAGCAACGTATGCGTCATCCCGGGAGCTTTGAAGAAGGGCAATGCGTAGACATAACTGAGCGTGAACGCGTGGCGTATGTCGAAGTTGGAGCTTGCACGGCTGAGGCCGGGATTGGTGGGGTCCACGAACAGGGCATCGGAGCGATCCGAAGAGTTGTCGATGGAGTGACTGTACGTGTAGCTGGCGCTAAAAGTAAGAGCCCCGACGCTGCGACGTGCAGAAATCTGGAGCGAATTGTAGATGGAGTTGGCCGAGGGCTCGACGCGGGTAATGCTGCCAAAGCCCTGGAATTTGCGGAAGTAGTTGGCGGCTCCGGAATTGCAAGCGACGAATAGGTTTTGAAGCACGTGCGGGTCAGTCACAGTGACGAGGTTGGCTCCCAGAGTTCCCGAGATTTGCGCTGAAGTCGGCAGCCCTGTGGAATCGAAAGTGAAGTTATTGAATTGGGTGCCGCAATCGCCATTTGGATTGATGGGATTTACGCCGGGGCCGGCAATGGCGCCCAGGTTATCCAGAACATAGGGATTCTCACTTGCGGGAACCGGAGTGAGCTGGTTCAAATCGTACTGACGGGTCAGGTGAGTCCCCTTGCTGCCGACGTAGGCGACGGACAAAAGCAGATTGCCCGGAAGTTCATGCTCTACGCCAAGGTTCCACTGTTGCATGTAGGGCCACTGGATTTTGTCCGGAATGGAGATTGGGGTAAGCGGGCTGGGCGGACCAGCTGGCCCCGCGGAGCCCGCGACATTGGCGTAGCCAGTGATGTTGGGCACCGTTCCGTTGGCGGCCAAGGGCGAGGCGCTTTGCTGCAAGAGTTCGGCGTTGGCTTCGTTGCCGTTCATGTGCTCGAAGAAGATGCCGTAGCCGCCGCGGATAGCCCACTTGCCGTTGCCAAGTGGATCATAGGCAAAACCGAGCCGCGGGCCGGGATTCATGTACTTGTTTTGCAGGCAGCCTTGTACCCCCGGAGAGATCCCAGGGATGGTGGGCTTTGATTGGCCGCACTGGATGAGCCCATTGAATAGAGATTGGCCAGGTCCGATGTTCAGGAGTTGGGAAGTTGAACTGGCACCGGTGATGTCAAAGGGGAAGAATGACGGAGCGGCGTTCGGATTATAAGCGGCGGTCGAGAAGCCAAATTCGCGAGCGTCCTTCTCCTGGTAGCGCCCATAGATGCTCCAACGGAGGCCGAGGTTCAATGTAAGTTTCCTGGTCATGCGCCAATCGTCCTGGAAAAAGGGCTCCAAAGTCTTGTAGCGGTCGTAGTAATAAAGCTGTCCCTGGTTCTGCGTGTACTGTGAAATATTGCCGAGAAGGAGATCCGCAAAGGGGTTGTTCGAGGAGTGCGGGTTTGTGAACGCAAAGGAAAGCTGGCCCTGCACGTCGACGGAATTGCCTTGGTTCTTCTGCGCCGCTGAAGCATACGCGCCAAAAAAGAAAGTGTGGGTGCCAATGATCTTTGTGACGATATCCCGGTAAGTATAGGTGGGGTTGGCGTTCTTCCAGGGAAAGTAGCCCGTATCCACGGAAAACCCGCCGGAACCGTAAACCAGGCCTTCGTTGGTGTTGCCGACGGAGAAGGCCGGAATTTTATTGCCGAGGCCGTTGGCGAAGAGGGGATTCAAGTCGATCCCGCCTTGCGGGAGGGCAATGCCACTATTCAAGCTGCTCAGAAAGATATGGTCGTCGGTGTAGCTGGCGACAAATTCGTTCGTCAGAGAGGGAGAGAAAGTGGAGGCAAGGCGAGCGACAAAGCTGGTTGTCGGGCCGGCGAAGTTGGTGTTGGTGTTGTCGAAGGTGTTGTTGTACTGGCCCCAAAGTGGACCCTGGTTGACGGTGCCCCAAGTGTCGTGGATGTAGCGGAAAGTGAGGCGCTGGTTGTCGGTGAGGTTATGGTCCACGCGGATCAATTCCTCGCGCCAGTGCGTAGGAAGGCTGGGGTTGGCAACGTAAGCAGGAATATTCGTCCCGGCAGCCTGGCCGCTTGGATATTGCCCGAGGATGCCGCTGGTATTGTTGGCGACGGGGATAAGGGTCAGAAGTGCAGTGGCAGTAGACGAGAATGTTGTAGGGAGGGTGTTGTTCAGAAACGGTACTCCCGGTTGACCCTGCTGGTAGGGGCAAGCGGTGTAAACGGCGGGATCGAATGCAGCGCCTGTGTATGCCGGACAAACATCGTTGAAATTGCCCTGTCGCTCATCTGCGGAAGGAATGGCCTGACTTATATTGGTCCCGGGCACTATTTCGCGGCGCCATTCTTGTGACCAGAAGAAGAAGGTTTTCTTTTTGTCGTTGTTGTAGAGGTGGGGAATATAGACGGGGCCGCCGACGGTGTAACCCCAATCGTGCTTTTTGTAGGCAGGGCGGGCAACGCCTGTGCCATTATCCTGCCATGAGTTGGCGTTGAAGAAATCGTTGCGGCCGTAATAGAAGGCGCTGCCGTGGAACAGGTTGGTGCCGGATTTGGTTTCGACTTCGACGGTGCCGGAGCCGTTCTTGCCATACTGTGCGCCGTAGTTGGAGGTGAGCACCTTGAACTCAGCGATGGCTTCAAGGTTTGGATAAACGTTAATGCTGTTGTTGGAGCCATTGTCCATGTTATCGCCGCCGTCGATCTCCCAGTTGTTGTACTGGCCGCGGCCGCCATTGATGCTGTACATGGTGTTGCCGGCGATGCCGACGGTGCCTTCGTCCTGGCCGCTCTGACTGATGACACCAGGGACGAGCGTGACGAGTTGAGTGAAGTTGCGGCCGTTGAGTTCCAGTTCCTGAACTTGCTTGCCGGTGATGGTGCTGCCGATATCGGAGGATTGCGTATCCACCTGGGCGACGTTTTCGCCGGAGACGAGGATTTCTTGGGTGACGGCTCCGACGGTGAGGGCGACATCGAGGCGGGCTTTTTGGGCGACCTCGAGGACGACGCCTTTGGCTTCGAATTTCTGAAAGCCTTTCGAGGTGACAGTGATGTTGTAGGTCCCCGGAGGTAGCGAGGATGCGACGTAGACGCCATCGCCGTTGGTCTCGGTGGTGCGCTTCAAGTTGCCGCCGGTGCTGTCAATCACGACTGTTGCGCCGACGACGGCGGCGCCAGATTTATCGGTGACTGTGCCGCTGATGAGGCCGTTGTTCTGTGCGCTGGCCACGGCGGGGAGCAGCAAAAGGGCCAAAAGGGCGAAACCAGCCACGAGAGAGGGCAAATGGGACAATTTTGAAATCAGACGGTGGCTCTTCACGATGAGACCTCCACAGGATTGAAAATTCAAGAAATAAGGAAAGAGGGGGAGAACAGACGCGCGTGAGCAGGCGCGGGACGACGTCGCGCGGTGCGGAAAACGACCACTCTTCAAGAAGCCCCCCGTCCTCGACCCGACCGAAAAGCACCCGCAAACTGGTTATTAAATCGGATTAATAAAGGAAGGGAAGGCGCGTGTCAAGGATAAAATGGAGCAGGACGGAAGAGGGAATTGGCGGTGCGGGACGTTCCCATGGTTGAATACACGCCCGAAAATAACGGAGACTGTGATTCAGTGAAGCGTTTCCTGGCAATCCGGGCAATCCTCGCGCTGCTTCTGGCGGGAGCCTGCGCGGGTTACTCGTACGGTGCATCGCCGAATTTTTTGGTGCCCGCAATGCCCGGGCAGGCGAGCGCTGGGTCCGGCGACGCAAAGGCCTGGTTCGCAAAGGGACAAGCCGCACTGCAGGGCGGCGATCTGGAGACGGCGGAGAATGCGTTTCGAAAAGTCCTCTCGGCCGACCCGAATTCGGGAGCCGCGTACGCAAACCTCGGCGTGATCGCCATGCGAAGGCGGGACTGGGACGAGGCGCTGAAAAATTTGAGGAAGGCGGAAAAATTAGCACCGAAGATGGCTGGCGTGCGGCTGGATATCGGTTTGGTGGAGTTCCTGAGAGGCAATTACGGCGACGCAATCGCCCCGTTGCGGTCGGTGCTGCGCGATGAGCCGGACTCGGCGCAGGCGCGCTATTTGTTAGGGATGTGCCAGGTATTTACCGACCGGTTTGCGGAGGCGTCGGAGACGTTGGAGCCGCTGTGGCAAGAGCGTTCCGGAGACGTGATGTATCTGTATGTCCTGGGGATTGCGGCGAACAAGGCAGGGAAGAAGGAGCTGGACGAACGCGCCATGAAACGAATGTTGGATGTCGGCGGGGATACGGCGGCGTTTCACCTGATTCTGGGAAAGGCGTATCTGCAGCATCAGGAGTACGACGCGGCGTTCGCGGAGTTACGGAAAGCGGAGGCCGCGGATCTCAATCTGCCGTTCGTGCATTTCGATCTGGGCATCGCGTACGAAGAGACGGGAAAGAACGAAGAGGGCGCGCAGGAGTTTTTGAAAGACGCCAGGATCGATCCGGATTTGCCGGACAATTATTACCAACTGGGAAAGATTTATGGGCTGGAGGGGCGGGACGCGGAGGCCGAGCAGGCTTATCGGGAAGTGCTTAAGCGGGACCCGCGCCGGCCCGGGGCGTGGTTCGGGTTGGCGAAAATTTATCAGAAGCAGGAGAGGTATGAAGAGGCATTGAAAGCGGTCGGAGAAACATTGAAAGTGGTGCCGGAAAGCGACAAGGCGCATTACTTGCGCGCGCAATTGCTGCAGAAATTGGGACGGAGAGAAGAAGCGAAGGCGGAGTTTGCGAGTGCGAAAAAATTGCTGGATGCGGATTTGGATAAGGATCGGGAGAAGTGGAGCGACAAGACGATCCCGAGCCCGGAGTTGACGCAAGGGAAGAATTGAAGGTGAAGAAATATTTCACCACTGAGGGCACAGAGAACGAAAGATGCGGATTAGAGCGACGGAGATTGCCAGGGGCCGCGGGCTTGTTCGACTTGGGCCGCGACGGCCAGGAGAAGCTCTTCCTCGTGGGGACGTGCGATTAATTGGATGTTGATGGGAAGGCCCTCGGGGGATTGTCCCAGGGGAAGAGAAAGGCCTGGGAATCCGGCAAGATTAAGCCACTGGGAAAATCGCATAGTGTCGCGGTAATTGTGCGGCTCGCCGGACCGGTAGGTACCGGCGCCGTGTTTGAATGCCGGCTCCGTGGAAACCGCTGAAAGAAGTATCGGGACATCCCGGAGTTGGTGGAGCAGGGAAGCGCGGACGAGGTCGCGGTCAACGCAGGCCTCCTGGAAGGATTGAAGCGTGACCTTCGGTGCGGACTGCGTTGCATCGAGATACGCCAAAAACATTGGGCTGAGTTGTGATTCCTTGCCACTCGTAGATTGGCGGAAGATATCGGCGATAAGCGGGCCGAAGAAAAACCACCAGAGTTCGAGAGCCCGATCCAACGTTTCCAATTTAAAGGGTTCGACGCGGTAATTGAGATCGCACAGGAGTTGTGTCGCGCGGCGCAACGTGGACAGAGTTTCCGGCGTAGGGCGGCCGAGTTCCGCGTTTTCGAGAATGCCGATTCGAAGCCCTCGGAGGTCTGACGCGGAAATTTCGCGCACAGGCACCGGCGAAGAGAGGGCGTCGCCGGGATCGGGGCCATTCATCACTGCAAAGAGCGAGCGCAGGTCGGCGACGGTGCGGGCCATGGGACCGACTACGCCGATCCACCCGAAGGCGCCAACGCCGGGAGGGAAGTGCCCGGTGGCGGGAATGCGGCCGGGGGTGGGCTTCAGTCCGCAGACGCCGCAGAAGTGGGCGGGAGTGCGGATGGAGCCGCCGCCATCGCTGCCGACTCCGCCCATGGAGCAGCCGGAGGCGATGGCGGCAGCTTCGCCACCGCTGGAGCCACCGGCGGAATAGGACAGATTCCACGGGTTGGATGTTTTGCCGGTCAGGCGGTTGTCGGTTTCGTAAGCCATCAGGAATTCGGGAGTGTTGGTGTTGCCGACGAGGATAGCGCCGGCATTTTCGAGGCGAGAGACGAGCGGGGCGTTGGTGTGGGGTACGTAGTCCTGGCGCAGCAGCGATCCCGCGTGGCAGGGCCAGCCGGCCACATCGAGGGAGGATTTTACCGTGAGGGGAATACCTTCGAGCGGGCGTAGCATTTCGCCGCGAGCAATCCGGGACTCGGAGTCACGGGCGCGGGCGCGCGCCGACTCGGCGTCAATGTGAACGAAAGCATTGAGGCGGGGCTGAAGTTGATGGATGCGATCGAGATGAGCGGCGACGAGTTCGACGGGAGAGATTTCCTTGCGGCGGAATTTCTGGAGGGTTTCCGCGATGGTGGGATAGAAACTTGGGGCCATAGTTGACCAAGAAAAGGTAGCGGCCCGATTGTGATTGGTCAAGGCATACCGGGGAAATGGGCGGAAAGCCTTTATAAAATCGGTTGACGATAGGGTTGGCAGCCAAGACAATCGAACGGAACGTAAAGCAGGGCAGGATTCTTCGCGGCTAGCGCGTCCAGAAGGAACATTCCCGAATGAAAGCTTCGCACTGGGGTTCACGGCGTCAGTATTTGATTATTGGGGCAGCGGCTTTGCTTCTGCCGGGATTGGTTGCGTTCGCATCTCACCGATCCGATGAGAATTCTGTGAAAAGCGTGCCAATGACGCCGGGGAGCCAGAAGAAAGCGCCGGCCGGAGATACGCTGCGGCTGAACACGCTCGGTGTGGCGTATTTGAATCAGGGGAAGTCGGTGGAGGCGCAAAAATATTTTGAACAATCGCTGGCGGCCGATCCGGAATTTACGATCGCGAGAATGAATCTCGGAATTGCGTTGTTGGCGCAGCAAAAAATGGAGCAGGCGCGCGCAGCACTGGAAGAGGCGGCGATCAAACTGCCCGACAATCCATATGCCTGGTACAACCTGGGGCTGGTGTACAAGGACGCCAGCGAGCCGGCGAAGGCGATTGCGGCGTTCCAGCATGTGGAGAAGATTGCGCCGGAAGAGCCGGACGCGTTCTATTTTGAAGGCTACCTGAATTCGCAGCTGCAGCAATATGACAAGGCGATTCCCGCGTTTGAAAATGCATTGAAGCTGGCGCCGTATCACGCCTCTGCGCAGTTCGGGCTGGCGCGCGCGTATCAGAGGAAGGGCGATACGGAAGCCGCGCGGGGAGGCATGAAAAAATTCCAGAAGATAACTTCGGAGCACCTGGGGATTCCGTTTGGAGCCGGATACGGAGACCAGGGGAAATTTTCTTTGGCGGAATTTGTAGCAGGAGGCGAAACCCGCGTTCCGGCTGAAATCGCCGTGCGTTACGAAGTTAGCCCGTTGCAAAAACTGTTGACCGGGGGCAAGAAGAGCCCGGAAGTGGCGGCAGGCATGAACGGGGCTTGCTTTCTGGACTTTGACGGAGACGGGAAAGCAGATTTGTTTCTGGTGGGAGCCGGGAACGGAAAGAGTGCATTGCTGCGCAACGTGGGTGGCGGACGATTTGAAGATGCCACGGAGAAGGCGGGACTGGGCGGAGTTGGCGTCGGCTTTGGCTGTGCGGCTGGGGATTATGACAACGACGGGAAGACCGACTTTGCGTTTTGCGAAGCCGACGGCGTTCGTTTATTTCACAACGAAGGCGGCGGGAAATTCGCTGACGTGACCGAGAAGACCGGAATCCGGCGCGAGGGTGGCTGTGTTTCGCCTACCTTTGTGGACTACGACCATGATGGAGATCTGGATTTGTATTTGACGTTTGCCGCCCGAGGCGCGGAAGGAAATAAAGCGCGTAATGTTTTGTGGCGGAACAATGGGAATTCGACCTTCACGGATGTTTCCGAGGAGACGGGGCTGGGCGTGGAGGGGACGGGCGGCGGCGCGGTCAGCACGGATTTCAATAACGATCGAGCGATTGACCTGGTGCTGGCGGGCGGCGCGCGCGGGGCGGACGTGTATCTGAATCCGCGGGAGGGAAAGTTCTCGGAGTTGCCTGCAATTGATTTTGCAAAAGAGAAGTTGCCGCCTGCTGTCGGCGTGGTGGCGTTCGATTTCAACAAAGACGGCTGGATGGATCTGGCGTTCACGCATGCAGGTGCGCCGGGGATTTCGCTCTGGAGGAATGTGGAGGGCAAACGGCTGGAGCGGGTGGCGCTGCCGGATTTTGGTTGGAAACAGGGATGGGGAATTGCGTGGGTGGACTACGACAACGATGGATGGTTGGATCTGGCAGCGGTGGGAGAAGGCGCCAATATCGGAGAGATTCGCGTGCTGCGGAATCTTGGCGATGCGGGATGGTCGGATGTGACGAAGAGCGTCCATCTCGACGGATTGAAATTAAAAGACCCGCGCACGATTGCAGTGGCCGATCTGAAAAACGAGGGGAGCCCGGATTTTGTGGTGACGCAGGCGGGCGGCGAGACGCTGGTGCTGGAAAATGTGGGAGCGAACCAGAACCACTGGATGCAAATTGACCTGAAAGCGCTGAACGACAACAAGAGCGGCATAGGAACGAAGCTGGAAATATTTGCGGGCGGCTTGTACCAGAAGTGGGAAATTTCGGGAGCATCCGGCTATCTGGGGCAGAATGCGCCCGGGCTGCTTGTGGGGCTGGGGAAGGAAAAAGCCACCGATGTAGTGAGGTTGCTCTGGCCGACAGGCGTGCCGCAGGACGAAATAAATCTGGCTGCCGGGAAAACACAGGGGATCGGGGAACTCGATCGAAGAGGAAGCTCCTGCCCGATTTTGTTTTCGTGGAACGGGAAGGAGTATGAGTTTATTGCCGACATGATTGGGCCGGGAGTTGTGGGGCATTGGGTGGCACCGGGTGAGCGGGATGTGCCGGACCCGGATGAGTATCTGAAAGTGCCGGCGAAAAGTGCGCGCGAGAAGAATGGTCGATTGAGTTTCCGGTTTATGGAGCCGATGGAAGAAACGGTGTACTTGGATCAAGTGCGACTTGTGTCGGTGGATCATCCGTCGAACGTGGAAGTGAATCCGAACGAGCGATTCGTGAGCGCGCCGCCGTTTCCGGAATTTCGCGTGATTGCGACGGAAAATGCAAAAGTGCCGGCGGGCGCGTGGGACGACAAAGGGAAGAATATCTTGCCGTTGCTGGCGAAGCGCGATCGGAAATACGTGACGGAATTCGAAGGGCTGCCGTTTGCGGGATTCGCTAAATTGCACTGGATCGAGCTGGATTTGGGCGCCTGGGACGCGCAGAAACCGCTGCGGCTGCTGCTCGACGGGTATACGGACTATTTCACGGCGACTTCCATGTATGCGGCGGACCAGGCGGGGATCAAAGTGATTGCGCCATACGTGGAGGCACAGGGCGCCCAGGGAAACTGGAAACGCGTAGTGGAAGACATGGGCTTTCCGGCTGGGCTCGCGCGGACCATGGTGACGGATCTTACGGGGAAGATTCCGCTTGGGACGCGGCGAATCCGTATCGTGTCGAATCTGAAAATTTACTGGGACGCCGTGCGAATCGACCAGACGCCGCCGGTGGAAGGCATCCGCGTGGAGGAGGTGCCGCTGGCGACCGCATCGCTCGCTTTCCTCGGCTATCCGAAAGAGATACGGCTGCAACCGGCGACCGACACAATCTACTCGTACTCGCAGCGCAGCCCGACAGGGCCGTATGCGCGGGCCGCGGGAAACTATACGCGGTACGGAGACGTGAAGGAACTGCTCAGCGCCGCGGACGACAAATTCGCCGTGTTTGGGTCGGGCGAGGGCATGGAGTTGGAATTCGATCCGAAGAACCTGCCGCAACTTCCCGCTGGATGGACGCGCGATTACTTTTTCTACGCGAACGGATTCGAAAAGGATTTCGATTTTTACGCCGCGTACGCGTTTACAGTGGAGCCATTGCCAAAGCACGGCCTGGTCTCTTATCCCTACCAAGCCGGGAAAGAGTATCCGCTGGACGATGACCATTTGAATTATCAGTTCGAATACAACACGCGGTCGCGATCGGACCGCCTCCCGGGAAATCTGCGATACAGCTATACCGCGCCGAAATAAGGAGCAACGGATGGGGAGAACGGAGGTCGTCACGATCCGAGACGTGGCGAGGGAGTGCGGTTACTCGGCTTCCACCGTTTCGATCGTGCTGAATGGCGCGCCCCTCTCTCGCTATATCCCGGGAGACACGAAGGGAAGAATCGAGACCGCGGCGAAGCGGCTCGGGTACCGGCCGAATCCTCTGGCGCGCTCGTTGCGCAGCCAACGCTCGAACATCGTCGGGGTGATGGTGATCGACATCACGGATCCGTTTTGCACACCAATCCTGCGCGGACTGGAAAATGCACTCTACGACGCAAATTATCTTTCGCTTATCACGGACGCGCACAACGAACCGAACCGCTTCGAACGTTACCTGGAAATGCTGCTGGACCGGCGCGTCGAAGGGTTGGTGGTGGTGGCCAACTGGCTGGTGACGGACATCAAGTTGCTGGCGGATCTGACGGAGTGCCGCGTTCCAACCGTGATCGCGGGGCGAAGTTTTGAGAACCACTCCGTGAGCACTGTTTCCGTGGACAATGAAAACGGCGCAAGCATGGCGCTGGAGCATCTTTACCGGCTGGGGCACCGGGACATTGCCTTCCTGCGGGGGCCGAAGGCGCTTTCGAGTAGCGGACAGCGGTGGAAGGGAATTCGCGCGTTCGCCCAGTCGGCGAAGTTGCAGCTGGATTCCAGGAAGATTCTGGAGTTGCCGGAGTCGCTGGATCCGAATTCAAGTTTCGAGGCGGGGGCGCGGTTGACGGGAGAATTATTGCGGCAGGAAAAAGGATTCACGGCCCTTGTGGCCTATGACGACATGACGGCGTTGGGGGCGTTGCGCGCGCTGAAGAAAAAGGGACTGCGCGTGCCGGACGATTGTTCGGTGATTGGATTTGACGACGTGGCGCAGGCGCGTTTATCAGTACCGTCGCTGACGACGGTGAGGCAGCCGATGGAAGCAATGGGCACCCTGAGCGCGGGAATGGTGCTGGATGCAATCAAGGCGATGGATGAAAAGCAGGATGTTCCGTTGGTGCGAAGAAAGATACCCGCGGAACTGGTGGTGAGAGAATCCACGCGGGCGTTGAAATAGGAAACGAAAATAGAAAAACTAAAAACTAAAAACTAAAAACTTTAAAACAGAATGCGCAGAGGAAGAGCCCAGAGGGATACGTTGGCAGCTATTTGGGAGCGGCGGTGAACGCGTCCGGCGGATCCAGATAGCCTTGCTGCCAGAAGGCTTCGCCTTTCAATGAACCGGACATGAGTTGCTGAATGTTGGCAGACGTTGCCGAGGCGATGCCGCCGTCAGCCGCGTCAAAAATCACGACCACCCCATCGGGCGCCGAAACAGCGTTGGCGCCTTCCCGGTAGCCTTTTTCGAACAACGCGAGGCAATAGTTCAGGCGGACGATCGGCCCGGTCTCTTTCGGGTTCTGAGAGAGCAGTTGCACGGTGTAAATCTTCACGGTTTTGCCCTTAAGCGGCGCCCAGTCACCCGGAAAATTGCCGAAGTCTTCGCGTTCAATGCGGAAACCGATGAATTTTTCCTCCGGCCCGGGGGCGGATTGCAGTTTGGCGGCGATGCCTTCCGGCAATTCGACAGCGCTTCTGCGGACATAGCCGCGCGAATCGCCGGAGATGGCGATGTGGATCCACTCGCCTTCCACGTCAAGGAATTCGAATTCATCGTCGAGGGAGGCCTCAAAGAGGACGCGGGAGCTCTCCGCATTCTTCGCATAGATGGGGGTGGGGGCTTTCTTGACGACGATCAGATTTCTGGGGTGTGCCTGCGTGCGCTGAAGCTCCTGAAGATTTTGGAGCTCGGCGGTGAGTTGTTGAACGTGCTTCTCGCCGGCGATACGTTGGTTGCGGACCGAGGCGACTTCGTCGGGCTGCTGAGCTTTTTGTGGAAGGGGAGCGGCCATGGTTGCGGCGTCACGTGCGGCGGAAAGATCGAGCTTTGGCTGGGGCGCTTGAGGAGAATTGGACCCTGAAGAAGCGGACGCAACGGGCTTGCCCGTGAGTTTTTCCTCGAGGCGATCGAGAAAGTCGAGTTCGAGCCGGCCGTTGGAGGCGAGAACCTGGTAGCCGGATTTGGTGACGTCCCGATCGGCATACCACGCGGTGACTTTTGCGGAGAGGCGGACGATGGTGCCGCCGGAGTCGCCGGGCAGCAGTTCGATTGAAAACTGATAGAAGCCGCGTTCGTAGCGGTCAAGGGGCTTTTCCGGGGCGGCAACAAAGCCATCCAGGACCGGAAGTTTCTGGCCTGTATACGCTTGCAGATCCTTGAGCGCCTGCTCCACCTGCGCGCGGGGCATGGTGAAATTCCTGGCGTATGGGACTGCCTGAGCGCGAGTTTCGCGCGAAATCAAAGCCAGGGAAACGATGCAGAGCAGAATTCTTGCGAAGCGACCCGAGAGAAAATTCAAGGCAACGGCTCCAATTGTTCCAGGGGAAGCCATCCCCGCTGGCCATCGGGCGTCTCGATTCCCAGCCAATGCGGGGTCACGATCAGGATGACGACATCCGTGGATGCGGAAAGCGTGGTGAGCGTGGCGGCGGACTGGAACGGAGCCGCTTTCAAATCGGCGCCCGGAGATTTGACGCGGCGCTCGAGATCGTGGTGCAGCGTGTAGACCTGCTGCTGGAGATCTTTTTCAGACGACTGCGCGTTGCTGAGGCGTCTGGTTTCATCTTCACGCTGGCGAACTAGCGATTGGCGAACGAGTGCGGCGCTGGTTTCCCGCCGGCGTGCGTCGGCGGCCTGGGCGGCCGCTTCCTGCAGGGATTCCAGTTCATCCTTGATTTCCTTCATTTCGCTTTTTTCCACGGTGCCATCGGAAGCGTGAAAGGCACGATGCGCGGTTTCCTGGTAAATCGCATCGATCTTCACGCGGGTGCGATTTTCGTCCACGGGAATGATCACAAAGCGGACGGCGATGGTGCCCTGATCTGCCGACTCCACAAAATGGCGTGGCGCGATGGCGTCTTTGCGAATTTTGAAATACACCTCGCCGGGGCCTTGCCAGGTATCGAAAAGAGGAGAGGAGTTCACCACTTCCGCGCCATTCAGAATCGGTTCCTTATCGAAAATCAGAGTGCCATGGATGATGTGATCGTGAACCACGAATTGCACCGCCTGGCGAATTTCTTCCACCGAACCGGTGAATTCGCGCATGAGCCCGGGAGTCGTGAGAGTCTCCTTTGGTAGGCTGGCGGCGGGATGAAGAAGCGCTATCAAGGCTGAAAATGCGGCGATTTGAAGAAAACGAAGAGGGTGGCAAAGCCGGTCGCGCGAGATTCTAATTCGTATCCACATTTTTTTCTACCTATTGTGGTACCTCCAAGGCCGGGGTCGTGTCAAATCCAGCGTCACGCGGACGAGAGAGGAGGACCGAAAATGCTGAAAAACAGAGTACCAAAACCGCGCTGGTGAAAATTTTTCAAATGAATGTAAGAAATCTCTTGCATTCTTGATTCGAGAGGGAGTAGGATTCGCAACGGTTCAGGGACTGAAATTCGCGCGTAGCTCTCTTGACGGAGAGGCAAGGCGCGAAATTCAGAAATTGGTTTGGAGCGAATCGGCCAAATGTGGATGTCGGCGCGTTGGGAGCGCCGGCGCACGTCTTTGCCTTCAGCACCCTTTCCAAATACCCTTCACCCAATTTGAGCGCGATGGATTCGCGTTGTCTGCTCAGCGTTTTACCGAACGTAATTGAGGAGGCAGTATGGATGTTAGGGGTGGCAGTGGGGTGAATCGGATTTCTTGTTTTCCGGTAAAAACTCTTTTGTATGTTTCGGCAGTCCTCGTAATTTTTCTTTCCACGTGCGGTTCTGCCAGCGCTCTTCCGGCTTTCGCAAGAAAATATGGCATGCCCTGCTCTTCCTGCCATGAGGCGTGGCCGAAGCTGAGCCCGTTCGGACAGCAGTTCAAGGACAACGGATACCAGATGGGGAACGATCGCGATGCCCCCATCTTCCAGAATCCTGCCTACTGGCCTGTGACATTCCGTATGACACCGTTCTGGCATCGGGAAAGCACCGACAAAGCCGCGGTTGACCAGACGGCAAGTGGCGAAGCGCAAGTTACAACCCACGGCTTTGACTGGAGTGGTTTGGACTTCCACACAGCCGGAACTCTCGCCAACAATTACTCGTTCTATGTTCTGCCGTCCTCGGATAACACAGGCGCGTTCCACTTCGAATCGGTATGGGGTCGCGTGGACAACATCGCCGGAAGCAGCTGGCTGAACATCAAGTTCGGGAAGTTCGAGTTGGACAACCTCTTGTCCGAGAAGCGAATCCTTACGCTGTCGCAAGTAGGCGGCTTCTACGAGAACTACCACTTCCAGCCGTTTATTTCCAAGACCGTTCAGGAGTCTTCCTACACCTTCGGAATTGGAGACAATCAAGTCGGCATCGAGTGGATGGGGCACTCCAAGAATGACCGCACCCGCATTTCTGCGGCCCTCATTAGCGATAATGACGGTACGCCCGGCTTGCCGACAAACAGGGGCTATGGCGGCTTTTTCGCGGCCAGCCAGGCTTTCCAGCTCGGCAGCATGGGATTGCAGCGCGTCGGCGGTTTTGCCTATATCGGCCAACAGCCGACCTTTTTCCAATATTCGACCGGCGGAGCCCCAATACCGGGCACGGGTATAGGGAACCAGACCATTTACCGCGTCGGCTTGATTGGGATGTGGTACCTCAAGAAATTCGACATCACCACGATGTACTTCCATAGCGGGGACAACGGGACTTTGGCCGCGATTACGACACCGGGCCTGGGCACCACAGCGCCTCCCCCGGCAAGCACAATAGGTGCGCGTTCTCCTTCATGGAATGGCGGACTTTTCGAGAGCCACTACAACCTGAACCCACAACTGATACTGATCAATCGGTACGAGTTGGTTCGGATGTCGCAGCAGGTGTTCTCGACGAACCCGAGCAACCTGGGTAACGTCGACACCCTGACCTTTGGGCTGCGCTACTACCCATTCATTTCCAGCCGAGCAGGCTTTGCCTATCACGCTGAATATGCCATTTCGCGGATTCGCGGCGGATCACCTGTCACAGCAACAGACTTGACCAGCAGCAGCTTGCTGGGCGGCATCGACTTCGACTTCTAAGGGAGAACATATGCGGAGGATCAATTTAGCAGGAATTGCTCTAAACGTTGTTCTCGCCGCTGTGTTGCCATTGGCGGCCGGGGCGCAGCAGATGGAATCCCACATCGGAAAACTTACGGGACATTCCGATTCGGGGCGACAGCTGTACTACCGTTATTGCTGGGGCTGTCACGGAGCCCGCGGCAATGGCGACGGCGAAAACGCACCGTACCTGAACATCTTGCCGCGCAACTTCGTAATCGCCACTTTTAAATGCCGGTCCACGCCGACGGGGACTTTGCCCTTGGATTCGGATCTGTACAACACCTTGGGGCGCGGAATTAACTTCACCAACATGCCGAACTGGTCAGCATTGACGGACCAGCAGCGCACTGATCTGGTTGCCTTCATCAAAACCTTCTCTCCACGTTGGAAAACCGAAAAACCCGGCGACCCAATCCAGATTCCGGCGGAACCCGCGCTGAGCGTGGCCAGCATCAAGCACGGCAGCGAACTGTTCCAAAAGCTGGAATGCTGGAAGTGCCATGGCCAGGAAGGCCGGGGGGACGGCCCCTCAGCCTCGACGCTGACCGATAGCAACGACCAGCCCATTCGCCCCTACAACTTTACGTCCGACAATCGTTCCAAATGCGGACGGACAAACCAGGACCTTTACAAGATTTTCATGACCGGATTGGATGGCACACCTATGCCGTCTTTCGCGGACGTGATTAAGCCGGAAGATGCGTGGGATCTTGTGCACTTCCTGCGGACACTGCAGTACAACAACAAGAGCCCCGAGCTGGCCTTGTGGTTGAGCACGAAGGAAGGCGCGGAAATTGTAAACGCCAAGAAGGTGGAAAACACCTACACCGGCTCCGGAGTGAAACCGTAAATTGGAGTTGCAAGTCAGGGGAGGAGGAGTCGAATGAGCAAGAAGCACGCGGTAGTAATGGCAGGAGCGGTGATGCTGGCAGCCTCGGCTGTGGCATTGGCGGGGCCTGCCGGCGGCACCGTCAGTGGGAAAGTGACCTACGAGGGAACGCCCGCGAAGATGAAGCAGATTGATATGTCGAAAGAACCGTCTTGCGCGAAGATGTACACCACGCCGCCTCTCGTCCAGACCGTGGAGACCGGTGCGGGCAACAGCCTTGAAGATGTGGTGGTCTATATTTCTGCTGGGGCCCCGGATGAAGCAGCACCGTCGACCGCGGCGGTATTCACCCAGAAGGGCTGCCGATACATACCCCACGTTCTGGCGTTTCAAGTGAATCAGGAACTGAAGATTACGAACGAGGATCAGACCTCCCACAACATCCATCCGCTGCCGAAGCTGAACCGGGAGTGGAACAAATCACAGCCGCCGGGGACGCCGCCGATCAGCGAGAAGTACGACAAGGCGGAGTTCATTCCCGTGAAGTGCAACGTCCATCCCTGGATGCACGGCAACTTCGCGGTGCTGAAGAACTCTCATTACGCAATCACAGGCGACGGTGGGTCCTTCTCCCTGGCGAATCTGCCTCCGGGCAAATATACGATCACGGCCTGGCAGGAGTCGTATGGGGATCAATCCCAAGATGTGACCATCAGTGGCAGCGAAACCAAAACCGTCAACTTTGTATTCAAAGCCAAGCCCTATTAATTTAGGGCTTGGCAGTTCAACTCCGAAATCAAATGGTAGCTGGCAAGAGCACCCAAAGCAGTGGCGCGCCCCGGAAGAGGGCGGAAGCGGGGAACTGTGGGCAAATTTTTTGCAATAACTCTCGTTGTGATCACAATCTTGTCGGCAATACCCATCCTGATGCACACCTGGGAAGCGCCGGCGGACATTTCGACTCACGGCCATCTGATCGATGAACAGATGGCGGAAACCATGGCGGAAGCGGGAATCTCTTTTGTCGCCGCGCAACTCCTTCTGGCGCTTTTTGTCTGGCAGTTTTCTAACCGCGGTAAGGAAACCAAGCTTAAGAGCTTCCCTGGCGGAGCCAAGGCTCTGGTAATTGCAGCGGTGCTGGTGGTGGGAGTGGAAGTGCTGGCCCTTGGAGTGTTTGGTGTGAAAGCGTGGGCCGGCCAATATCTCACTCCGCCGGCTGCGGACGCCATGCCTATACAGGTTCAGGCCGGACAGTTCGCTTTCTATTTTCGCTACCCCGGTCCCGATGGAAAGTTCGGCCCCCTTCACCCGGAGCGCATCAACGAAGGTTCCCAGGAATTCTTTGGGCTCGATAAAGAGCACGACGTCGAGTCGCGAGACGACATCGTGACCGCTGAAATGGCGGTGCCGGTGAACAAGGAGGTTCATCTGCTCATGCACGCCAAGGACGTGGGCCATTCCTTTTTCGTCCGCGAATTGCGCGTACAGCAAGACTTCGTTCCAGGGCTCGATGTTTCGCTGCACTTCACCGCAACAAAGGTCGGCAAGTACGAAATTGTTTGCACGCAACTGTGCGGACTCGGGCATTACAACATGAAGGCGTATCTGGAAGTGATGTCGCAGGACGATTTTAACGCTTGGCTCAAGAAACAGGCGGAGCTGCAGTAGCTTTTCCCCGCATTTGTGCGGTGATCGCAGAATCTTTATTTGAGGTGAGCATAAATGCCCGACACGTCAGCCCACGCAGCTCAGCATCAAGCACCTACAAGCTTTATTCGCAAACACGTGTTCAGCCTGGACCACAAGGTGATCGGCAAACAGTATTACGGCCTGGCTCTGGCCGCGGCCCTCATCGGCATGGGCCTCTCTTGGATCATGCGCATCCACCTCGGGTGGGGGAACGCGGCGATCCCGGGGTTGCAGACTCTCTCTCCCAACGGGGCGCCAGGCGGAGTGGTGACGCCGGAGTATTATCTGCAACTGATGACCATGCACGGCACGATCATGGTCTTCTTCGTTCTGACAACCGCGCCGTTTGCAGCGTTTGGTAATTACTTCTTGCCGATTCAGGTCGGCGCGGAAGACATGCCGTTCCCCCGGTTCAACATGATGTCGTTCTGGGTGACATTCACAGCCTTCCTGGTCTTGGTTTCTTCATTCTTCCTGGGTGACGGGCCCACGTTAGGCGGTTGGACCCAATACGCGCCGCTCAACGCGATTGGCTCTTCGACTGGTCCCGGACAGGGGTTGGGTGTAGTCCTCTGGGCAACCTCCATCGCGCTGTTTTGTATCGGCCAGTTGCTTGGCTCGCTGAACTTCATCACCACGACGCTTGATCTTCGCGTCAAGGGATTGAGCCTGATGCGGCTGCCGCTGAGCGCGTGGGCATGGTTCATTACTTCCTGCATGGGCCTGACCGCGTTTTCCGTGCTAATGCCTGCTTGCATCCTGGTGATTCTGGATCACGTGGCGGGGACCAGTTTCTTTGTCGCTTCGGGTCTGGTTCTCAACGATCAATTGGTACCGCATTCCGGCGGTTCTACATTGCTCTGGCAGCACTTGTTCTGGTTCTTCGGGCATCCGGAGGTTTACATTGCAATCGTTCCCGGCATCGGGATTGTTTCCCACATCTTGATGGCCAATATGCGCAAGCCGATGCTCAGCCAGCGGGTGTTGATCTATTGCATGGGGGCACTGGCGGTCCTCAGCTATATGGTTTACGGCCACCACATGTTTGTCAGCGGGATGAATCCAGTCTCGTCCTTGGCGTTCTCCTTCCCGACGCTGGTGATTACCATCCCAGCCACCATCACGGTGTTGATCTGGGTGTTCAGCCTGTATGGTTCGCGGTTGCGAATCAACTCCGCATCGCTGTTCGCCCTGGGCTTCATTTCGATGTTCGTGGCCGGCGGCGTCAGCGGATTCTTTCTGGCGCAACCCTCGATCGACATCATGCTTCACGCCACTTACTTCGTTGTGGGCCATTTCCATATGGTGATGGGCGTCGCCGCAATGTTCGGAATTTTCGCAGGAACCTATTTCTGGTTCCCGAAAATGGCCGGACGCATGATGAACGAGACCTTGGGCAAGGTTCATTTCTGGCTCAGCTTTGTGGGGGCCTACTGCATTTTCATGCCGTTCCACTATCTGGGATTGGTGGGGAATATTCGCCGCTACTCTACCTTCGTGGATGACTTCCTGGTCCCGCTGATCCCCGTTCATCGTCTCATCACGGTCGCCGCTCTCATCACCGGTGCTGCACAGCTGATTTTTGTCTACAACCTGATTCACAGCCGCTTCTGGGGCAAGCCTGCGCCGGATAACCCGTGGGAAGCCACCTCGCTCGAATGGAGTACGGCAACGCCGCCACCCTGGAACAATTTTGGCGGCAACCACCCGGTGGTCTACCACGATCCGTATCAATACGGGGTCGAGAGTTCGGTTGGTGATTACGTGATGCAAGCCTCGCCCGAGCAGGTCAAGACAGAGCACGACGAAAAATAGTTGAACTCTCGACGGGCGAGAGGATTGGAAAGAGGGAGTACAGCAGCTTATGGCTACAACAATCTATGAACCACCGCGTTTGGACCCCAGCCGCCTACCCGGTCAAGGAAACGTCGGCGGTGGGGATTTGGTTCCTCCCGGCCGGGACCCGCGGCTGGCGGTGGACTACGCACCGCCGCCGTCGTCGACCGCTATCTGGGTAGTGCTATTTGCGATTTCGATGATGTTCGCGGCATTTACCAGCGCTTTGATTGTTCGCAAAGGTTCATCGTTGGATTGGCGTACCTTTAAGCTGCCGACGATCCTTTTTTTCAACACCCTGGTTCTGGTGGCAAGCAGCGCTACCCTGGAGGTTTCACGCCGACGTATTGCCGCATTCATGGGCAAGCTACGGAAGGATGTGGAAAGCCCGGCGCGCTGGTTGTACATAACCTTGTTGCTCGGATTGGTTTTTGTCGTCGGGCAATACGTTGCCTGGTCGCAGTTGCGCGCGCAAGGGCTCTATTTGGCCACCAATCCCAGCAGTTCGTTTTTCTATGTGCTGACGGCCACCCATGCGCTGCATGTGGTGGGAGGCCTTGCCGGACTCGTTTACGTGATTCGCAAGCTGGGCAAGTCAACCCTGCGACGCAGCACCCTGGACGCAACGGCGCGCTACTGGCATTTCATGGACCTGCTGTGGATGTATCTGATGTTGCTGCTTTGGATGAAGCTGTAAACGATTCGAAAATTCAGGAGGCACCGTGAGCCAAGCGGACACAACACTGGAAGGACACGCGACAGGACTGTCGGCAGGGCCGGCGTTTTCGATTCCTACAAAAAAGTTTGCGATGTGGTTGTTCATTATCGCCGATACCATGACCTTTGCGGCATGCCTGCTAGCCTACGGATTCCTGCGGAACGGGTCAACGGACTGGCCCCGGCCGTTCCATAGCATCACCAACGTCGCGTTGATGACGTTTATCCTATTGTCCAGCAGCTTGACCATGCTGATTGGCCTCAAGGCCGCGCGCAGCGGTGACAAGAACGGCGCTTTCCTGTGGACGATGATTACCGCCGTGCTGGGCATTGTCTTCATGCTGCTGCACATCCGCGAATGGTTCGGGCTGATCCATGAGGGAATGACGCTGTTCAAGAACCCCTGGGGAACCGGGCTCTTCGGAGCGTCCTTTTTCAGTATCACGGGCCTGCATCTTTCGCACGTTACTGGCGGTGTGATCGCCTTGTTGACTGTGGGAGTGCGTTACAAGGGCGGCCGCTACAATGCGGACGACATTGAGGTTTTGGGGCTTTACTGGCACTTCGTGGATCTGGTCTGGATGTTCGTCGTGCCTTTGGTTTATTTGTTGAATCTCGCCCACTAAGAGCCAGGAAAATCAAAGCAGGATGCGGAGGAAGCGACCATGGCAATAGCGGAAGCAAGCAAGAGCAGCGGTATGGGCAAGTATCTGGTGGTGTATCTTTGCCTGTTGGCGTTGGCGGGGTTTCAATTTGCGCTCGCCTTCGAGAACATCGACACTTCGCAAATGCTGGTGCGCATGCTGGCAGTTGCAATTGTTGAGGCAGGGTTGGCCATGATGTTCTTTATGCACCTTGGGACGGAAAAGCGCGGCTTCACGCTGTTCGTCCTGGTGTTCACGATATTTGTGCTGCTGGCGCTGCAATACGGGTGGACCGACAGCACGCGCATGGTGGTTGGCGCGCCCTTTTCGAAGTAATCGAAAAGTGCGAAGCTAGGGTAGCGGCGGAAAAGGTATAAGGATGGTTTCAAGAATAAGGATGGGCAGATTTTTTCTTCCTTTTGGTGTGGCGCTGCTGATGCTTGCCGCTCCGCGCCCGGCAGCCGGGCAGAGTTGTGCGCTTTGCTATACCTCGGCGGCGTCCTCTGGGAACCGTATGATTCAGGCACTGCAGAGTGGGATCCTCGTTCTAGTTGTTCCTCCAACCTTGCTTTCCGTCGCAATGATTTTTGTTCTCTATCACAAGCGTAATCAAGTCAGGTCGGCGGATGACGCGCCACAATCCGACGGTTGGTAGCCGGAGCAGCTGACTGCCCCGATCGGCGATTGAGTGCCTATCTGTTCCCGGTCCGGTATGAATGAGACTTTTCCCGACAGTCCTTAGGATCATATGGGCAGCGGCCTTATTTCCGTGCCTAGGAGCGTACGCGCAAGTTCAGGCGCCCAAGCCTCCTACACAGGCCAACCCCGCGTCGCGGAGGCTGCCCCTCAGCAAGTTCTATGAAACACCTGATCCGCTGCCTGCCGGGAAGCCTGGCGAATTAATCCGCTCAGAGCAGGCATACGAATACCACCTGTCGTACCAGGCCTCCACCTACCGCATTCTCTATCATTCGCGCTCATCGCAAGGAAAAGATGTGGCTGTATCCGGCGTCGTGCTCGTGCCAGACGGCGATCCGCCGGCGGGAGGTTGGCCGGTCATTGTCTGGGCTCATGAATTTGTGGGGTCGGCCCGGCAATGTGCCCCGTCGCTGTCGAAAAACCTGAGTGAAGGTCCGCTGCTCTCTATGTATGCGAGCCTCGGGTACGCCGTCGTTGCCCCCGATTATGCGGGACTCGGGACAAACTTTCCGCACGCCGTCTTCGATGTGCGGTCGAACGCGCGGGACCTGATTTACTCGATTCCTGCGGCACGGGTAGCGTTGTCGCAACTCGGGAAGAAATGGGTGGTAGCTGGATATTCGCAAGGAGCGATCGTTGCTGTCGGAGTCGCGGAAGCCGGCGAGGAACTCAACGACCCCAACTACTTGGGGGCGGTCGGCATTGCTGGCGTCGCGCAGCCAAAGGAACTGTTTGAGCAATTCGCGCGAGGGACGGATCCCCTGATGTTGGTGTTTCTGACGCAAGGAATCAAGACGGTTTTTCCTGAGTTTAAAATCGAGGAAATCCTGGCCGAAAAGTCGATTCCACTGTACCGGCAGTTCACTCATGACTGTGAAGCGAGGCCGGCTCCGGACGTGATCCCGAACCAGATGCTAAATCCCGGGTGGGAAAGCAATGCTTACGTCAAAATGTTTTGGGAACGGACTATGCTCGGCCGAAAGCCGGCGCACAGCCCAATGCTGGTAATTAGCGGCGAAACGGACACCACTGTGCCTACAACGCTGTCCGAACGTGTCGTTAGTCAACTCTGTGGGCAGAAAGACCGGGTGCTCTTCGTAAAATACGCCGGGCTCAACGCGAGCGGAGTGTTGGGAGATTCCGTCAGCGAACAGATCAGTTGGATCAAGGCGCGGTTCTCGGGCGTCCCCGCGCCAAGTAATTGCTCGTAGGATTTGGGACTTTCCGGGACAAGCAGCTACTTGGGATGTACACGACCGGAAACCTGCCCGCAGGAAAAAAAATCGCTTCATTCGTTGACTTGTTAAGTGACGCCTCATAGCATACGGCTGCATGAAAGACCATTCGAAGAAACACAAGCTGCCGCACCCGGCGCCGCTGAACGCGCTGGAACATGCGCGCCCCGGCGGAATTGCCACCTTCATGCGGCTGCCGCACATCAGCGACCCGGAGGAACTGGATATTGCCCTGGTGGGCATTCCCTACGACGGAGGCACGACGTACAGGCCGGGAGCGAGGTTCGGCCCCAGGCAGGTGCGCGACCAATCGGTGTTAATCCGTCCATGGAATCCGGCGCTGCAGATCAATCCGTTTGCGAAACACCGCATCGCGGACTTCGGCGATTTTCCTGTGAATCCGTTGTCCATCGAGGACACGTTTCGGCGCGTCGAGGAACACATGGAGCCGCTAATGGGCGCGAGCACTCGGTGTGCCGCCGTTGGCGGGGATCATTCGCTGAGCTTGCCGCTATTGCGAGGCACGGCCAAAAAATACGGGCCGGTGGCGGTGATTCAATTCGACGCTCATAACGATCTTTGGGACGAGTATTTCGGGTGCAAGCTCTCGCATGGAACTTCGTTTCGCCGCGCGATCGAAGAAGGTTTGATTCGGGAGAACAGCTTCCTCCAGGTGGGTTTGCGCGGGCAGGTCTATGGCGAAGGCGATTTTGATTTTGCGCGCAAACACAAGGTGAGCATGATTACCGCCGAGGAGTTTCACGCGGGGGGCATCAAGATGTTTCGCGAGCATCTGCACGCCTTTCGCGGCAAACCGGTGTACATCACGTTGGACATCGATTGCGTGGATCCGGCGTACGCACCGGGCACGGGGACGCCGCAGGTGGGCGGATTCACCAGTGCGCAAATGCTGGAGCTGGTGCGGGCGCTGCACGGATTGAAGATTGTGGGGTGCGATCTGGTGGAAGTCTCCCCGCCATACGACAACGGCGGAATTACATCACTTCTGGCTGCAAATCTCCTTTACGAATTGTTGTGTGTCCTTTAGATGGCCGGGCTCGCGCGTAAGCTGAACCTTTGGAATTATTTCGCGCTTGGCTTCGGCACGATGATCGGCACGGGCTGGGTCATCCTGATGGACGACTGGCTTGAGCGCGGCGGGCCGCTGGGTGCGATGATCGGGTTTCTGATCGGCGGAATTTTTCTGCTGCCCATCGGGTATGTTTATGGCCAGTGGGTGCGGCGTTTGCCGGATGCGGCGGGCGAAGCGGCCTACACCGCGCAGGTGTTTCCGCCGTTTGTTAGCTACCTGACAGGCTGGATGATGCTGCTGGCGTATTTTATCGTGTGCCCATGGGAAGCGGTGGTGCTGGGGAAGCTGGCGGCGTACATTTTTCCGCGACTCGACACGATGGAGCTATATCGCGTGGCGGGGCAGCCGGTGTTCTTGCCGCGATTGCTTGTGGGGATTGGCCTCACGGTGTTTCTTGCCTACCTGAACTATCGAGGAATTCGCGCGAGCGCACTGTTTCAGAATTGGGCTACTTCCTCCGTGCTGGCGGTATTCCTGCTGCTCTTGCTGATCAGTGCGCACGGCGGCGCTCCCGTGAATTTTAAACCTGTGTTCAGCCACACGCCGCTGGTTTCGATTTTATTGACGTTGCAGATTGTACCCTATTTCGTGACCGGGTTTGAGTCGGTGCCCAAAGTTGCGGAGGAGGCACATCCGGGTTTCCCGCCCGGTAATTTTTTCAAGGCCATCGCGATGGCGCTGCTGGTGGGCGCTGGATTTTACGTGTTGGCTGTGGGAGCGGTTTCCTATATTGCGCCGTGGCAGGGGTTGCTGGGCAAGAGATTTGCCACCGCGATTGCGTTCGAGCAGGGAACGCATTCTGTGTGGCTGGTGCGGCTGATCCTCGGGATTTCCCTGGTGGCGCTGTTTCAGGTGTTCAACGGAAATTTTGTGGCGTCTTCGCGATTGTTATTTGCCTATGGCCGGCGAGGAACCATCGCGCCTGTGTTTGCCAGGATTCATGCGCTCAACCAGACGCCAACGGTGGCCATCTTCGCGGTGGCCGGGGGAACGCTGATTGGATTATTGTTTGGAGACTCGCTGCTGGTGCCGGTGACGGAAGTCGGATCCATGGCCGCGGCGCTGGGCTGGTTCGCGGCGTGCATTTCGTTATTCATGGTCGAAGCCCGCGCTGGATTGCGCGCGATCGCGGCGTTGGGCATGATCATTTCCGCCCTCCTCATCCTGATGAAGCTGGTGCCTGCGATCCCCAGGCATTTCACCGGGGCCGAGTGGATCGCGCTGGGAGTATGGCTGGCGATTGGATTGCTCCTCCATCGCCGCGCGAAAATGGGCGTCTGAAGCGCGTCGTGTATACTTTTGAAGACGCCCTGGCGGCGCAATTCGAATGATTCCTTACCTTCACATCGGTCCGCTACAACTCCCTACATTTGGCTTGATGGTGGCGCTGGCGCTGATTATCTCGGCGTATGTACTGCAGGCGGATTTCGACCGGCGCGGAATGAACTCTGACGCGTTCACGATGATCACGGTCGCCGGGCTAATCGGGATATTTGGCGCGAAGCTCTACCATTTGCTGGAGACGCCGTCTGAATTTTTTGCCAATCCTCTGCCTTTATTATTGAGTCGTTATGGTTTCGCTTGGTTTGGCGGATTTTTGGGCGGGTTTGGCGCTCTGCTGGTGATGAGGTGGCGCGCAAAGTTGCCGCTCTGGCAGTTTCTGGATGCGTGCTCGCCCGCGGCCTCGTTTGGCTACGCGGTCGGGCGCATCGGTTGCTTCCTTTCAGGTGATGGGGACTATGGAAGGCCGACATCGCTGCCCTGGGGCATGGCTTTTCCGAACGGCGTGGTCCCGACGACCGAGACCTTCGTGCAATGGGGCTCTCCGGCGAATTGCCGCGTGCATCCCGCGCCCCTCTACGAATTGTTGATTTGGAGCGCGATTGGATGGCTGCTCTGGCGATTGGGCGCGCGAATTTTGAAGGACCCTCGGCGCTCTGGCCAGATTTTCTGCTATTACCTGATTCTGACCGGCGTGACGCGTTTCCTGGTTGAGATCATCCGAATCAATCCGCCATGGATACTGGGACTTTCCAACGCGCAAGTTGCCAGCGTGGCTTCGGTGATTGCGGGCTGTGCGCTGCTGTTGCGTTTGAAACTGGCACCGGCTGCTTCCCGATGAAAAATTGCCGATGATTACAATTCCAAAAGGCCTGCCAAAAGTCATTGACGAAGCCTGGGAAGCCACAAAGTCGATTCCGGGTTATTTGCTTGAAAATGAAGCGAGGTTTCTGGGCTTCCTGGCCGCGTGCACACCTGGCAAAGGGCGTATCGTCGAGATCGGAAGTTTCAAAGGTCGTTCCACGGTGATGCTGGCGAAAGTGTCCGACCATTATAGTCTCGGGAAAGTTGTCGCCATCGACCCACACAATTTCAATCTCTCCGAAAAAGTGCGGGGGGGGGGAGACTCGCCAGCGCGGTCGGAATCGACTAAAGATGATTTTTTGAATTCCTTGCGCACGGCTGGCGTAACGGATCACGTGGAATTTCACCACGCGCTTTCGAAGGAAGTGAGTTCTTCCTGGAATGAGCCAATCCGCCTCTTATGGATCGACGGCGACCACACGTATCGGGGTGCGAAGGAGGACTTTGATGGTTTTGCGCCGCATGTGCAACCGGGCGGAGTTATAGCTCTGCACGACGCATTAAACGTCTTTTCCGGTCCAATCCGGGTTTTCGTTGAAGAGATGTTACGGTCTAATCGGTTTGGGGTGGCTGGCTTTGTCCACTCGATAGCCTGGGCGCAATTCCGGCCGGATGACGGGGAGAAATTTCGGGAGAGACGGGAACAACTGGCACGGCGCGCCTCGCGGTTGATTCCGTTCGTGAATGATGACCTCGAGCTGCGCGGGCTGCGCAAGAAGCTATACAAGCTCCACCGGTCACGAATTCCCCGGAAGATGCCCAAACCTGCGGATTGGGCCGCGCTGTTCGATTGAGGCATCACGTAGAGGAACACAAGGGTGGCCGATCTGAAGTCAGCCACGACATTTTCGTTGACGCATGACTCCCGGCAGAGTCAGAAGATGCGTGTAATTCCCCGAATCCCGTCAAAGCCCGAATCAAAACTCAGAATTCGATCGATCCCGTGCAGCCGCATTACCGCCAGATGCAGAGCGTCCCTCGCGGATAGCTTCGGATAGCCCAGGACAATCTGCTTCGCCTCAATCACTGTTTCTTGATCCACTGACAGAACGGAATCCACCAATGCGAGCAGGGCGTCGAACGCTGGTTGAATCACCTCACTCCGTTTGATGGAAATGTACCGGTGCAGGATTTCCTGAAGCACCTCCGCATCGGTGACCAGACGCTGGCGATCCATGATTGTTTTTTCAAGAATCCGAAGCGTCGCGACCTTGTTTGGATGGGAAGCACCCACGATGTACATCGGGACATTTGAATCGATGAGAATCAACGCTTGTCGCCACTCAGGTAGCCTTGCTCAATTTCGGCCAGCATCTGCTCGATATCGGCGGTCGGGAATTCAAACTTTGCCGCCGCGCGAAGAGCTTCGAGCTTATCACTGACGTCACCCAGTGGTTCTTCACGTTTAGCCGCGTGCAAGGCTTGGCGCACCCACTGGGCGACTGATATGCGGCGAGATCGTGCAATCTTCTGGATCTGGCGGTATTCCGGGTCGGGGAGCAACACCTGGAGGCGCTTAGTCATAGGATGAGTATAAATGACTCATCGGTATGAGTCAACACTACTCAAGCATTTGGCGAAGGACGTATTGAAGGATGCCGCCGTGCTGGTAGTAGGAGACTTCTTCGGGCGTGTCGACACGGACCAGCGCAGTGATAGTTCTCACGGTGCCGTCGAGAGCTTTGGCTTTCACGGTAACTTGCTTTCTCGGAGTCAGGGAAGAGACACCTTCGACGTCAAACACTTCGTGGCCAGTCAGGCCGAGGGATTCGCGAGTTTCGCCGGGCTTGAATTCCAGCGGCAGGACGCCCATTCCGACCAGATTGCTGCGATGGATGCGCTCGTAGCTTTCCGCAAGAACAGCGCGGACGCCGAGGAGTCGGGTGCCTTTAGCTGCCCAATCGCGCGAGGAACCTGAGCCGTATTCTTTTCCGGCGATGACGAAAAGTGGCACGCCTTCTTCGCGGTATTTCACCGCGGCATCGTAGATAAACATTTTTTCGCCGTCGGGCAGGTGCAGCGTCCAGCTGCCTTCGGTGCCGGGCGCAAGTTGATTGCGCAGGCGGATGTTGGCGAAGGTGCCGCGCATCATCACTTCATGGTTGCCGCGGCGCGCGCCGTAGGAATTGAACTCGTGCGGCTTCACTCCTTTGGCGACCAGATATTTCCCAGCGGGTGAATCGACCGCGATCGAACCTGCGGGAGAAATGTGGTCCGTCGTGACGCTGTCGCCGAGCACAGCCAGCACTCGTGCGCCATGGATATCGGCGAGCGGCCCGGGCGCCTTGGGCATGTTTTCGAAATACGGTGGCAACTTTATATAGGTAGAGTTCTCTTCCCACTTATAAAGGTCGCCTTCCGGAACGGGCATCGCTTTCCAGCGAGCGTCGCCTTCGAACACTTCACTGTATTCCTTGCGGTATTGCTCGGTCGAGACGGCGGCACGAACGGTGGATTCGACCTCCTGCGGAGTAGGCCAGATTTCGCGCAGATAGACAGGCTTACCAGCCTTGTCGGTGCCCAGCGGCTCGGTGGTGAGGTCGAGATCCATGCGGCCGGCAAGCGCGTAAGCGACGACGAGCGGCGGGGAGGCCAGATAATTTGCGCGCACAAGAGGATGGATGCGGCCCTCGAAATTGCGATTGCCGCTCAACACCGCAACGGCTACGAGATTGTTTTCCTTGATGGCCGCGCCGATGGAATCGGGCAGCGGGCCGCTGTTGCCGATGCAAGTGGTGCAACCGTAGCCGACGAGATTGAATTTTAGTTTGTCGAGATACTGCGTAAGGCCCGCAGCCAGCAGGTAATCGGTGACCACTTTCGAGCCAGGAGCGAGGCTGGTTTTCACCCAAGGCTTGATGTCAAGGCCGCGCTCGACGGCTTTCTTCGCAAGGAGGCCGGCGCCGAGCATCAGCGAGGGGTTCGACGTGTTCGTGCAACTGGTGATGGCGGCGATCACGACCGCGCCGCTCGAGAGGTCGAACGTGTCGCCATTATTTTTAACCGGAACGTGTTTTGCGGAGGCGCCTTCCACAACTTTAACGAACGACGCTTTTGCATTCTTGAGCGCGACGCGATCCTGGGGGCGCTTCGGTCCCGCTACGGTGGGCTCAACGCTGGCGAGGTCGAGTTCCAGTTTGTCGCTAAACGCGGGCTCCGGTGTGGAGTCGGTGCGGAACAGCATCTGCTCCTTGCAATACGCCTCGACGAGAGCGATCTGCTCGTGGGAACGCGCCGTGAAGTGGAGATAAGCGAGCGTCTCGTTGTCCACCGGGAAGAAGCCCATCGTTGCGCCGTATTCAGGAGCCATGTTCGCGATCGTGGCGCGATCGGGGACGCTCAATGTGGAAAGGCCGGAGCCGTAAAATTCAACGAACTTGCCCACCACACCCTTTTTGCGCAGCATTTCCGTGACGGTGAGGACCAGGTCCGTCGCCGTGGTGCCTTCCGGCAATCGGCCGTGCAGCTTGAAACCGACAACTTCGGGAACCAGCATCGAGAGCGGCTGCCCGAGCATCGCCGCTTCGGCTTCGATTCCGCCAACGCCCCAGCCGAAGACGCCGAGGGAATTGACCATAGTGGTGTGCGAATCGGTGCCGACGAGCGAATCGGGATAAGCCTCGACGCGATTCCCGTTCGGCATGGCGCAGACGACGCGCGCGAGATATTCGATGTTCACCTGGTGGCAGATGCCGGTGTCGGGTGGAACCACCTTGAAATTGCGAAACGCTTTTGCGCCCCAACGGAGGAAGGCGTAGCGCTCGACGTTGCGCTGAAATTCGAGTTCTGCGTTCAAGCCGAACGCGTTGACGCTGCCGAAATTATCCACCTGCACGGAGTGATCGATCACAAGCTCCGCAGGGAAAAGCGGATTGATGCGCTTGGGATTGCCGCCCATTTTCTGAACGGCTTCACGCATGGCGGCGAGATCGACAACCGCGGGAACGCCGGTGAAGTCCTGGAGAAGGACGCGGGCGGGCATGAACGCAATTTCTTTTTGTGGGCCGTTTGGAGTCCATTTTGCGAGCGCGGCGATATCGTCTTTGCGCACGGACCGTCCGTCTTCGCAGCGCAGGAGATTTTCGAGAAGGATTCGAAGCGAGAAAGGAAGTTTCGCGAGATGGCTGATTCCCTTGGTTTCGAGAACTTCGAGGCGATGAATTTCGAAAGATTGCGCGCCAACGTTCAGTTTGTCTCGTGTTCCGAAGGAATTGGCAGCGGAGATCGTCATACCGGAGGTCCTTTCCAGATGGCTTGAAACTTCTATAATAGCCGAAATCGCGGCCCTGTGCGGAGAGGCTATAATGAGGCGTTGTGAAAATTCTATTGATATCGACGTATGAGCTGGGAAGGCAGCCGTTTGGGCTGGCTTCACCAGCGGCTTGGCTGCGGAAACGCGGGCATGAGGTTTCCTGTCTGGATTTGTCGCGACAGGCTTTGAGCGAGCAAGCGGTGCGGGAAGCGGGGCTGGTTGCGTTTTATGTTCCGATGCACTCGGCCACACGGCTGACTGTGGAGCTGTTGGCGCCGATCCGGAGGAGCAATCCCAGCGCACATCTTTGTGCGTATGGATTGTACGCTTCACTGGCGGCGGAAACCCTTACGGCGCACGGGGTCGAGAGCCTGTTCGGCGGAGAATTCGAGCAGGCATTGGTGGATTTGGCGGAACACCTGTCCGGGCTTTCGGCACTTCCACAGATTCATCCGCTCGATTCGAATGTTTCGCTGGCGCGGCTTCGCTTCGTAACGCCGGATCGCTCAGACCTGCCTGCCCTCAAGAATTACGCGCACCTGGTGATGCCGGCGGGAGAGCATCGGCTGGTCGGGTATACGGAGGCGTCGCGCGGTTGCAAGCATTTGTGCCGCCACTGCCCGATCGTGCCGGTTTACGACGGAGTGTTCCGCATTGTCGACCGGGAAGTGGTGCTTGCGGATATTCGCCAACAGGTGAATGCCGGGGCGGAGCACATCACCTTTGGCGATCCAGACTTTTTCAATGGTGTAGGCCACGCAGTACCTCTTGTGGAAGCGTTGCACCGGGAATTTCCCGCACTCAGTTATGACGTCACGATCAAAGTGGAACACCTGCGAAAGAATCCGGAGCTGCTGAAGACGCTTCGCGACACCGGTTGCCTTTTCATTGTTTCGGCGGTCGAGTCTCTGGACGACGGTATCCTGGAAATATTGCAGAAAGGGCATACTCGGGAAGATTTTTTCGGGGTTGTAGAGAAGTGCCGGCAAGTGGGAATTGCGCTGCAGCCGACGTTTGTCCCATTCACGCCGTGGACTACATTTGAAAATTACCTCGATCTGCTGGAGCAGCTCCAGCGTCTGGACTTGATCGGGGCGGTTGCGCCGATTCAGCTGGCAATCCGGTTGCTGATCACGGCGGGTTCGCGGCTGTTGGACCTCGAAGAATTGCGAACGAGCGTGGGGCCGTTTGACGCAAAGTCGCTGATCCATCCCTGGGAGCACAGCGTGCCGGCGATTGACCGGCTCTGCGAAGAGTTGCAGGATATCGTGGCGTCGGAGGAGAAATTGAAGCACGAGCGAGCAACGATCTTCGAGAAGATCTGGCGAGCCGCGAATCGCGCTGCGGACCGCGGGATCGAGAAGGAGAATCTTGTGCTCGCTGCCGTGAAGGGCGTGCCCCACTTGAACGAGCCCTGGTACTGTTGAGCGGAGCCGACGAGGGACCAGTTGGTTCCTATCGCAAGAGCCAGGGAAGCGGTGAATCAGGCGGAATCGTTTCTATGAAGGTTTCGGAATGAACTCCCTGGAATTGCGCCCAAGAATTCTGTTGTTCGCCGCAAAACTTGGCTACCAAACGCGTGCGTTTGACGAGGCCGCGAAAAAGCTTGGCGTGGAACTGGTGTTTGTGACCGACCGGTGCCATCAGTTGGACGATCCCTGGCACGACCGTGCTGTCGCGGTGCGCTTTGAGGCACCGGAAGAAGCGGCGTTTGCCGTGATGCAGGCGCAGTCGGGCCTTCGCGTGGACGGCGTGCTGGCGCTGGGTGACCGGCCAACAATGGCTGCCGCTTTTGTGGCTAGGGGATTGGGAATTACCCACAATCACCCGGCGAGCGTGGAGGCTTGTCGAAGCAAGTTGCGGCTGCGAGAGATTTTTCGTAGCGCCGGAATGCCGACGCCGTGGTTTCGCATGGTGCCTCTTCAGGCGATTCCCGAGCCCGCGCTGATGGACATCACCTATCCCTGCGTGCTGAAGCCGATCTCGCTTTCCGCGAGCCAGGGAGTGGTTCGCGTAAATAATCGCGAAGAATTTCTTGCAGGCGCCGGAAGGCTGAAGCGATTGCTGGAGTCAGCGGAAATCCAGGCGACGCGAGAGCCGAATCTTGACCGGATGATCGTGGAAGAGTATTTGCCGGGCAGGGAAGTCGCGGTGGAGGGTTTGTTGACAGGCGGAGAGTTGCGCGTGCTGGCGATCTTCGACAAGCCGGATGCCCTGGAGGGGCCATACTTCGAGGAGACTATTTACGTGACGCCCTCGCGTTTTTCCCAGGCCGAGCAAGTTTTAATCCAGAAGAGTTTCTCGGAAGCGACGCGTGCGCTGGGACTGGCGCACGGGCCGGTGCACGGAGAGTTTCGGCTGAATGAGCGGGGAGTTTGGCCGATCGAAGTGGCGGCGCGGCCGATCGGCGGGCTATGCGCGCGGGCGCTGCGGTTTCAAATGGAGGGCGAACGAGAGCCCATCGGGCTCGAGGAATTATTGTTGCGTCATGCGTTGGGTCTGCCTGGACGGGATGCGCCGCGGGAGCCGGCCGCGTCCGGCGTCCTGATGATTCCTGTTCCATCCAGCGGAATTCTGGAAAAAGTGGAAGGAGCGGACGCGGCGCGCGGGATTGCGGGCATCTCGGAATTGGAAATTACTGCCCGCTTGCATGATTACATCGCCGCCTGGCCGGAAGGGTCGAGCTACCTTGGTTTTTTGTTTGCGAGAGGTAAAGATCCGGCGGAAGTGGAAGCCGCACTTCGCAAAGCGCACGCAAAATTGAATTTCAAGCTGACCCCGCGACTCCCTGTGGAACATCCGGTGACGCGAAGGGTTTAGCTAGGGTTCTTTTCCGCGAGTGTGAATGCTCCAGAAAAATTAGCCTTTCGCTTTGGGGGGGACGTAACCTTCGGGCAGCTTTGCGCCTTCGCCGAAGAAGAACTGCTCCATCTGCTCTTCCATGATTTTCTGGGAATTCGGGTCGATGGGGTTCAGGCGATATTCATTCATCAGCATCTTGGAATACTCAACCCACAGCTTCCAGGCTTCTTTGGAAACATTTTCGTACACGCGTTTCCCGATTTCGCCCCGCCAGGGTACGCGATCTAATCCCGGCATGTCTTTATCGAACTTCACGCAATGAACCATGCGCGTGCCAGGCTTTACGGGCTCACTTGGAGCAGGCGTAGGTCCGCAGGAATCATCAGCCATCGTTATTTCCCCCGAGGCAGCTATTGTCCGTCAGCCGATAAGATGTTGCAAGTTGAAGGGAAGGCGATTACTCTACCGTTGCTGGTGAGGCAGAGAAAACTTTTTCCTTCACCCCTTCCTCGTCTAACTCATCCGGTTTCATTCCAGAACGTCTTTGAGCGCCCAGAGCTGGCGAGCCAGGCTTCACGGCTGGCGAACGCTTGAGAGACTTTTTTTAACTTTCTTCCGGGCCCTTCATCTGATATCTCTCAGGGGCTTTCCTGGAGGCGTTTCTTTGACGAAGATTACAACCGTCTTTTGGGATATCGGTGGCGTAATTCTGACGAACGGATGGGACCACAATTCCCGCATGGAGGCTGCTAAGGCCTTCCAGTTGGACTGGGAAGAGTTCCGTGAGCGCCATGACTTGTCGTTCCCCGCATTCGATGCGGGCCAGATCACTCTCGACCAGTATCTGGACCGGACGCTCTTTTACCGCGCCCGCACTTTTACAAGGGAGGAATTTACGGCTTTTATGTTCGCCGAGTCGAAGGAGTACCCGGAGACGCGGGAACTGCTCCGGGCATTGGCCCGCACCCAAAAGTATTTTGTTGCATCCATTAACAATGAGCCACTCGAGTTGAACAACTACCGGATCGAGGCGTTTGGCCTGCGCAAGGAGTTCCAGGTCTTTTTCAGCTCGTGTTACTTGCACGCGCGTAAACCGGAGGAACAGATTTTTCGGATCGCCCTGGAGGTATCCCAGCGGCCGGCGGAGGAATGCGCGTTCATTGATGACCGCTCACTGAATCTGGAGAACCCCCGGCGGCTGGGGATGAACGTGATTCACCATAAGAACGCCGCGCAAACCCGGGCCGAAATGCGCGCGCTTGGGATTGAGGTATAGTCGGAAGGCCCTGCAAGCAAGCATGCTGGCGGCGAACCACGGAGGAGTTTCATGCCTGACCTAGAAAAGCGCCAGAGTTCCATCTATGGAGCGACCGCCGAGCCATGTTCTGTGATCCTGTTTGGCGCTTCGGGTGATTTGGCTAAACGCAAGGTGATCCCAGCGTTGTACGACCTGGCCCAGCACGACTCGCTTGGTGAACGTTACGCAATATTGGGTTTTGCCCGTACGCCGATGACGGACGAGACCTTTCGGGCGTCGATTGGCGAAGCCGCGAAGACCATCTCCGAAGTTGGGCCGATAGAGCCGGCAAAGTGGGATGCGTTTTCCTCCAACCTTCATTACTCGGCGGGCGAATATGGCGACCCGGATTCTTATGTGAAGCTCGCCAAGCGTTTGTCGGAGATTGACGCTGAGAAGAAGTTGGGTGGGAACCGGCTGTTTTACCTCTCAACGCCGCCGGAAGTTTACCCGGACATCGTGGAACAACTGGGACGCGCGGGACTGGCGCGCCCTGTGAATCCCAATTCGTGGGTGCGCATCATAATTGAAAAGCCGTTCGGGCGGGACCTGGCTTCAGCCAGGGAGCTGAACAAGATCGTGCTGAACGTATTCGAGGAAAAGCAGGTCTACCGCATCGATCATTATCTCGGCAAGGATACGGTGCAGAATCTGCTGGTATTGCGTTTCGGCAACGGCATCTTTGAGCCGTTGTGGAATCGCAACTACGTGGATCACGTTCAAATTACCGCGGCCGAGACCCTCGGCGTCGAGAGACGCGGGGGCTTTTATGAGACGGCCGGCGCCTTGCGCGATATGATCCAGAGCCACGTTTTGCAATTGACCTCGCTCGTGGCTGTGGAACCTCCTGCTTCCTTTGACGCAACGGCGGTGCGCAATGAAAAGCTGAAGATTCTGCAGTCGATACGCCCCTACAATCTGGAAATGGTGGCGCAGTCGGTGGTGCGGGGACAGTATTCGCCGGGCACCCTCGACGGCAAGAATTTGGCCGGTTATCGGGATGAGCCGGGCGTGAATCCGAAATCGCGGACGGAAACTTTCGTCGCGATGCGCGTCTTGATCGACAACTGGCGCTGGGCCGGCGTACCGATCTATCTTCGCACCGGAAAACGGCTTGCAAAGCGGACCACGGAAATCATGATCCAGTTCCGCTGCGCACCGCATATCGTTTTCCGCGAGCGCGACGTGGAACCCAACCGGTTGGTGCTGAACATTCAGCCGGACGAAGGCATCTCCGTATCGTTCGGCGCCAAGCGGCCGGGCACGGACATGAGCATCGGGAACGTGACCATGAATTTCAGCTATCGCGAGGGGTTCGGGGGAACTTCGAGGAGCGCGTACGCCACTCTGCTGAATGACTGCCTGCGCGGGGACGCCACGCTTTTCGACCGCGGAGATTCGGTGGAGGCGGCCTGGTCGCTGGTGGACCCGATCCTGGACGTGTGGAGCGCGGCGAGGACGGGAACCGTGCCGACGTATGCGGCTGGCACCTGGGGGCCGAAGGAGTCCGACCAACTGCTGGAACGCGACGGCAGACAGTGGTATAACCCTTAAAACGGTTTAATGCAGGATTTTTGAGGGGGAATCGGTGATACTTGCGGGCGACGTGGGCGGCACAAAGTGCAACATCGCGCTGTTTGCGGAAAAGGGCGGGAAGCTGGATGTCGTTTTCCGGCAGAGATTCGCAAGCAAGGATTTTGCCAAGTTTGACCTGATCATCAAGGAATTTACTCGGCAGGCGGCTCCGCACCTGACCGATGAAAAAGTGCGCGCCGCAGGCTTTGGAGTCGCTGGGCCTGTCATCAATAATCGGATCCACGCCACTAATCTGCCCTGGGTGATTGACGCGGAGAGTCTGTCGAAAGAACTTGGGGTCAAAACGATTGCGCTGATGAACGATCTGGGCGCCACGGGCCACAGCCTCGAACACCTTGCCCCCGAGGACTTTGTTGTGCTGAACCCTGGAACCCCGGTGCAGGGCGCGACGCGCGCCTTGCTGGCCGCCGGAACAGGTCTTGGCCAGTCCATTCTTTTTTGGGATGGTGACCGGTATCGAGTTGTGCCCAGTGAAGGCGGGCATTCCGACTTCGCGCCTCACACCGACGAGCAGATCGAGTTGTTGAAGTTCATGCGCAAGCGCTACCCGCAGGTCAGTTGGGAGCTGATTCTTTCCGGCCGGGGATTCCGCACTATTCATGAGTTTCTGTCACCCACCGTGAGGCATCCCGTGTTTGAGGATCCGGATGCGGATCCTGCGCCATTTATCACCAAGGCCGGCTTGTCGGAGGAATGCCCGGTTTGTGTGCAGACGCTGGACTTGTGGACCGAAATTTACGGTGCGGAGGCGGGGAATCTCGCCCTGAAGGTTCTGGCTCTGGGCGGAGTGTACGTGGCCGGCGGAATCGCGGTCAAAATATTGCCGAAAATAAAGGATGGAACTTTTTTCAAGTCGTTTCGCGACAAATGGCATTTCACGGAAATGCTGAGCAACGTGCCGGTTTCCGTCGTGCTAAATGAGTCGGCGCCGCTGATCGGCGCGGCTTACGAAGCGCTGGCAACCATCAACCGATAGAGGTTTCCTCCCGCAGACCTGGACGCCGCGTTCTTTGGTACACTGAGGTGTCATTCGCCCGGCCCAACCGAGCGCCATCCTTCATATCGCAAGTCCTGCCGCACGCCGATGAGCGGACGGAGGCACGGAGAAGTATCATGAGCACCCCCGTCACATCGCAAATGATCGAAGTTCAAAACTATTTCGGCGGCGCCTGGCAGAAATCGTCGGCATCGGAATATTCCAACGTCACCAACCCGGCGACGGGAGAAGTCATCGGGCGCACGCCGCTCTCCTCGAAGGCCGAGGTTGATACCGTAGTACAAGCTGCTGCGGCGGCTTTTCCCGCATGGCGAAGGACGCCGGCCGGGGAGCGCATTCAATACCTTTTCAAACTGAAAAATCTGCTCGAAGAACACATCGATGAGCTTTCCAAGCTGATTACTTTGGAAAACGGCAAGACGTTTGGCGAAGCGAAGGCCGAGTGGCGCAGGGGAATTGAGAATGTGGAGGTCGCCTGCGGCATTCCGATCATGATGCAGGGCTACAACCTGGAGGACATCACCCCGGGCGTGGACGAAACGCTGATCAGGCAGCCCCTGGGTGTTGTTGCGGCGATTGTGCCTTTCAATTTTCCAGCGATGATTCCGTTCTGGTTTCTGCCATATGCCATCGCCTGCGGCAACACGTTTGTGTTGAAGCCGAGCGAGCGCGTGCCGCTGACTGTGCGACGCACGATGGAGCTCATCGAAAAGACCGGCATTCCCAAGGGCGTAGTGAATATCGTGAATGGCGGCCGGGATGTTGTCGACGCGTTGTGCGACCACCCGGCGGTGCGGGCGATCAGCTTTGTTGGCTCGACGCCGGTGGCGAAACATGTGTACCAACGGTCCGCGGCGGCGGGGAAGCGGATGCAGTGCCAGGGCGGGGCGAAGAACCACGTAATCGTTTTGCCGGACGCCGACATGGATCTGGCGAAGCAGATCATCAGCGACTCGGCTTTCGGATGCGCCGGGCAGAGGTGCCTGGCGGTTTCCGTGGCGGTGACGATCGGCGAGGCGCAAAAGACGTTTCGCGACGCGATTGCGGAAGCGGCCTCTTCGATCAAGGTTGGATTTGGTCTGGATGCCGGCGTTCAGATGGGACCAGTGATTTCTCCCGCGAGCAAACAGCGCATCGAAGGCTTGATTGCGCAGGGCGTATCGGATGGCGCGAAACCTGTGGTGGATGGGCGCAATCCCAAGGTGCCCAGCTATGAGAGTGGGAATTTCCTGAAGCCCACGGTGTTGGACGGGGTGCCGGCTTCGAGTTCGCTGGCGGATACGGAGATTTTCGGCCCGGTGTTGAGCTTGATCCACGCGAATACAATTGACGAGGCCATCGAGTTTATCCGCAAAAGCCCATATGGCAATCAGGCGTCGCTGTTCACGACGAGCGGCGCGGCGGCGCGGAAGTTCCGCTATGAGGCGCCCGCGGGAAATATCGGCATCAACATTGGCGTTGCCGCGCCGATGGCTTCCTTCCCGTTCAGCGGGTGGAAAGAAAGCTTTTTCGGCATCCTGCACGCGCAGGGCAAGGACGCGGTTGAGTTCTACACGGAATCGAAAATCGTGGTGGAGCGCTGGTCGCGGCAGGAAACACGCAAATTCTAAGAGGTCGCGTCCCAGCCTGAGACGATGACCGCCAAACCCATCAATCTCGGGATGAATCAACGGGTGGAGTGTGCGGAGACGCTGCCCTCGCGCTATTACGTTGATCCCACTGTTCTCACCCTTGAAAAAGCACGCATTTTTCGGCGCACCTGGCAATTGGTGGGAACGCTGAGCCAGGCTTGCGGGGAATCGGACGGCAAAATACGAACCATTGCCGATGCGGGAGCGTTTTTCACCGTGGATGTTGTTGGTGAACCCGTCGTCGTGGTTCGGGACAATGCCGGGACGCTGCGCGCGTTCAGCAACGTGTGCCGGCATCGCGCGGGCCCCATTGCACAAGGAGCGGGCTGCCGGAACGTATTTAACTGCGCGTATCACGGATGGACGTACACGCTGGACGGGCGGCTGATCGGCACGCCGGAAGTGGACGGCATGGAATTTTTCGACCGGTCCACGATGGGCATGTTTCCGCTGCGCTGCGAAACGTGGGAACAATTCATCTTCGTAAATTTCGACCTGGAAGCTCCTCCACTCGCCGTCTTCCTTGAAAAGATTCCGCAACAATCGGCTGGCTTCGAGTGCAAGGGGATGGAACTGGCCGAGCGGCGCGATTATTACGTGAATTGCAACTGGAAAGTTTACGTGGACAATTATCTTGAGGGATACCACATCCCCATAGTGCATCCCGGTTTGATGAAAGAGATTGATTACCCGCGCTACCGGACGGAAGTGTTTCGTTATTCCTCGCAGCAGCTGGGTCCGGTCAAGGAGGTGAAGCCGGGCGATGCCGGGGAACGCGTCTATGCACCGGGCCCCGGATCGAAAGAGGCGCTTTACTTCTGGATTTTCCCGAACCTGATGTTGAATATTTATCCGGACAATATTCAGACGAATGTGATCGTGCCGCTTGGGCACGATCGAACGCTGACGATTTTTGAATGGTATTTCCACGACGCCCATTCCGAAAAAGTGAAAGAGCGGGCGAGAAAGACCATCGGCTTCAGCGAGACGGTGCAGCAGGAAGACATCCATATTTGCGAAGCCGTTCAGCGCGGATTGCAGTCGTCCACCTACGATCGCGGGCGCTACTCCGTGACGCGGGAGAACGGCGTGCACCACTTCCATCTCTTGCTTAGTGAATTCCTCCAAGACTCCTAACGGCTTCGGCAAGCCCGGTTCCGCTTCGTCCTGCGAATGACGGGGGTGGCGGAAAATGTGTTGGTACGCTATTCTGAGACGTAAAGAAGTTGTTAAGACTTCCTTATAATTTAATACGCGAAACTCCCCAGATACTGGATCGACGTTATGAGCGAGACGAAAACCACTATGCCCGCGGCGAAAGCGGCGCGCCCCACGTGGAAGCCTGCCGGCCGGGTCCATGCGGGCGAACAGCCGTTTACGTACCCCTTGAAGAGAGAATTTGTGGAGCCGGATTGGCGCCGGCTGCCGGGTTATAAGGGTGTCTCCAAAGAAGAGTGGGAAACCGCCCTGTGGCAGCGCCGCCACACGGTGAAGAATCTGAAGGAATTGAAGGACGCGTTCGGCGACCTGATGCCCGATACGCTGATGGCTTCGCTGGAGCGGGACATCAAAGAGCGGGCCACGATGTCCATCCTGGTGCCGCCGCACATGCTGAATACCATGGATGAGAAGGATCTTTGGAACGATCCGGTGCGGCGCTACATGCTGCCGGCGTTTGACGATCGCCATCCGGAGTGGCCGAGCCATCCGAAGGCGAGCCGCGATTCGCTGCACGAAGCGGACATGTGGGCGGTGGAGGGATTGACGCACCGCTATCCCACGAAAGTACTGGCGGAGATGCTTTCCACTTGTCCGCAGTATTGCGGGCATTGCACGCGAATGGACCTGGTCGGCAACGATGTGCCGCAGGTCATCAAGCTGAAGTTTCAGATTCCGCAGAAGGATCGTTACCAGCAGATGCTGGATTATCTGCGGGTCACTCCTTCGGTGCGCGACGTTGTGGTCAGCGGCGGCGACATTGCCAATGTTCCCATAGGCTCGCTGGAAGATTTTGTTTCCAAGTTGATGGACATTCCGAACATTCGCGATATTCGCCTGGCGACCAAGGGCCTGATTGCGATTCCGCAGCATTTCCTGCAGCCGGAAGTGCAGGCTGGATTGGCGCGCCTGGCGAAGAAAGCGCGGGAACGCGGCGTGGATATTGCTGTTCACACGCATGTAAACAACGCACGGCAGGTTACGCCGCTGGTACGAAAAGCGGTGGAGTCGCTGCTCGATATGGGGTATCGCGACGTCCGCAACCAGGGAGTGTTGCTGCGCGGCGTGAATACAACGCCGAACGATTTGCTGGAACTTTGCTTCGCGCTGCTCGATTACGGCAAAATTCTGCCTTACTACTTTTATCAGTGCGACATGATTCCCAATGCCGAGCACTGGCGGCTGGCGATCCATGAAGCGCAACAACTTCAGCACGACATCATGGGTTACCTCCCGGGATTTGCGACGCCGCGCATCGTTTGCGATGTGCCGTTTGTCGGCAAGCGCTGGGTGCATCAGGTGAAGGAATACGACCGGCAACTGGGCATTTCCTACTGGACAAAGAATTACCGCACGGGAATTGAAGCGGACGACCCCGAGGCGTTGAACCGCCGCTACGAGTATTACGACCCCATCTACACGTTGCCGGAAACCGGACAAAACTTCTGGCGCGTCGGAACGGTTCAGCAAACGCTGTCGAAGTGAGCAGAGTAACTCTTCGGCTTTGCTCAGGGCAGGCTGGTGGTTGGTGACTGGTGACTGGTGACTGGTGGCGGACGGGGAGTAGTGTCCCGTGATCTGTGTTCCGTGGCCCGAAGAGGAGCGCTCGGTGAGTGGTCATAGGTGACCTTTCGACAAGGCTCAGGGCAGGCTGGCTGGCGAAAAACCTCAAAATATATGGGGAAAAATAAAAAATGTCGGCGCGCCGACATTTTCCACAGGGGGTATACCCCCCTGTTTTTGCGTATGCAGGGGAAATAAAAGAGTTACGGACGGAAGTTTGGTATGCAGGGGAAACAAAAGGCTTAGAAGCGCGGCAAATTGGTCTGACGAGGAAACCGCTAACCCCCCTCCCCCCTATTTCCCACAAGTGATAGTAGTTATTGAGCTTGCGAAGGGGGTGCGCAAGTGTGGGAATGATTGGACTTAGAAGATTTTCGGGAAAGGCAGGGAGACGCGCCGGGTGGAAAGAGAAAACTCCCCGCGCGGACATAGGACATTCTCTCAAATTATAGCTAGTTTATCAACAGTATTGTGTAGTACTGGGACGATTTTGCGGCGAAAGGGTAACGATGGGATGCGGTCCAAAGTCGAAATCTATCGTTCGAACGGTTAGAAAACGTGCGTCTGTCCCTAGTTCCCGACTAGGGCTTCTTTTTCTCAATTGCTACTATTCTGTCTCGTTCGCTTTGGACTTCTCGCGAGTTTAGGAGTTCATTTATTTCGTCGGCGGGCACAATCGCTGCGATGCCGCTGTTGTCATGGACTTGTCCAGTTAAGACCGTTGCCGCGGGGACACTAAAACCTTCAGCCTCCGGATAGTACCCGCTTATGAGACCTAACAAGAAATATTTCTCCCCCATCATTGTTACACCGTGGTGAGAAACCCCACCCACGTTTACAAACACCGGCGATCCGCTGTTGCCATGGAACGCGTGAAGATCTGCTAGATAGACATGCCCCGGTTTGTGGAGTGTGGTGTCCAAGACTTCCTCAGGCATCATAGCGATGACGCCTGACCGGAGAATTGGCTCCATTCGTTTCAGTCCGGGGAAATTAGTGAAGTACCCGGCGAAGGTTATACGGTCGCCGTCAGCAACATCGCCAGCTTTGACCATGTCTGAAGTCACAATAATCGATGATGGGATCTGGGAATAGGAGTACTTTTCTATTGCCAGTCCGTACGGCAGAATTGCCAAATCAACTGAGGGGTCTTGGGGAAAATGCCAGTGATTTGTAGAGAGGGGGAGTGGTTCTTTTACCGACTGGACTTCTCCCTCGGGGTGAAGAAGGTTGGCGCGAATGAACGCTCCCGACACTGGATAGGGTGAGTTTAGGTCTATCCCGGGTTGAGCAACATGGCGATTTGTTACTAAATAGAGAAAGACTTGACCATCCGGCAGTCGCTTGTCCTCAAACGAGACAAAGAAGCATGTTCCGACAATGCCTTTTCGGTCGGTTCCATCTTGGTAGTAAACTTCAAGAAACAACGCACTTTTTCGTATTGTCTCTGTAATATTTTGAGGACTCGGTGCGGCTGACGCGATTGGTGGTTGGGCTGGAGCGGGTTGCTGGGCTGAGCACGCCCATAGGGGCAGACCTAGGCAGATAACAAGAGACGCAAGACGAAGACTTTTCATTGATTGGAAGCCTCCCAGGGTTAGAACGGATGGGCGCGAGAAACTTGCGGACTCTCTTGGAATTGGGGACTGGAATTGGGGACAGACGGGATGTTCCCCGGTCTTGTTGAGAGAATCCCTATCGGTAAAACGTGCCGTCTGTCTCCAGCTTCCCTGATCAGTTTCCCTTGCCCGGCTTGTAATGCTTTGCGAGTTCATCAAGAACGCCCTTGCTGTAAAACATTTGATGCCCACCCTTCGGATTTCGAGGATTGAGTAAACGCATCCTTGCTATGTTTGGATTTTTCTTGAGTTCGCGCATCACTTCGTTGAAGTGTGCGTTCTGTACGAAGTCAGAGAACTTTTCCCTCGCTGCCTTGACAACATCGTAGTACGACTCGGTGAAGATATCGTTGAAGATGCTTTCTTCGCTCAAGCGAACCAGCTTCGCTGACGGGTCATTCGTCAGATTTGCGGAGGAGATGACATTGTAGACGGCAATCGCGTTTCCTTGAGGCAGAGCGTTGTTAATGGCAGCGGTCAGGTCGGCATTCTTGATGCGTGACTCGTTGACCAGCCCAATCGAATAGTTCACGATGATGGAATCATCGATGCCCTGTTTCTGAAGAGATTCCGAGCTTTTCTTTATCGATTCTAGAAACGCTTTGACTTCGGAAGAGCATTCCTTTGCTGCCGACTGATTGGAAAGGAAATCGAGTGGCGACATCGGCTTGGTGAAGCCAATAGGTAGCAAAATAAGGTTGGCCATCTCGTACACCTTTTCGCCGAAATGCTTTTCCATGAAGTCGCTGAAGAAAAGCACAGAAGCTTTTAAGAGTCCGAGAACAACAATTCCCAAGTCTTCCTGATAGAAGTGCGCTACCTTGTTTCGATAGTCGTACAGAATTTCAAGGTTGTGCCTTGGTGGCTCGAAGGACTTTCCTAAGTTGCTGGAAACGCAAGCAAGACAGTCAAGGAAGGGTTTTGTAGTCCCATCGTTCTTAATCAGCCGCACCGATTTTAGTTCCTCTGCAATATATGCCTTCAACGCCAGTTCCCAAGCATTGATGGCGAGCAGCGTGCAGACCTCGTACCTGTACTCAAAGATGGGTTTATTGTGAATCTCGATGGCGGCCATCATTGCAGCGCGGGCGTTTGAAACCAAGGCTTTTTCGAGACTCGCTTTTGCCACTTTGGTTGCCGAGGCGCTGGCCATTCCATTCCTCCGTCTTACTAATGGGGAAGTCTGCATCGCAGCAGCAACCCAAGAAGTAGCGCAAACGACTTGCTGAGATCGTTCTCAACTTTCGATGGTTGTCCAGCAGCCGGCAACCAAACGCAAGAAGCTAGGAGACGTATGGTCATCGGAGGTACCGACGGTCCGGTTCAATCACTCTGCTTTTATCTTGGCAATTAAAGCGCGTAGCTCAGTTTCCTTCTCGGTGCACCTTGCTACCATTTCTGCCGCCGTCGCGATAGTTTTTCCTTGTGCATCTTCGAGACGAGCATCGTGTTCTCGAAGTTCTTGCCATGCTTGAGCTACTTTGTGCGCTTGTGCTGCATCCTGCTCAAGAAGGGCGATGAACCGTTGTTTCAATTCGTTGGTCATGGCTTTCCTGTTCCCCGCATACACAGCCGACAGAACGATCTGTGCCCGCAGTCAGCCCGTTGCTTCACGCCGGGCGCCCCGAGTCAATGATTTGGAATTTGTTGACATGGAAGTCGGAGAGAGGATATCACTTTAACAATTCCCGTGGAAGTAGAGGGCACCCCTATGGGTGTGGAGTAGCGCCGCCGGCGGAGGGGATGTTTCTGGCGGGTGTGAGTGGGGCGAGATTGCAGGTGCTCTCGACGGGAAGGAACGCGTATTTATCGCTGACGGTCGGGCCGGTGATCATTCGACCGTGGACCTGATAAGGGCCGGAGCCGGGGTCGAGCGAGCCGTCGGAGCGGATGGTGACGGAGAGTGGGTGGTCGGCGGCGTCGATTTTAATCAGGCCGCTGCCGGAGACGGCGTAGGGATAGGCGCGGGCGGAAATGGGACCGCAGCCGAGAATGACAGACTCGGGGAAGAATTGCAGGCTGAAGCCAGTGGATGGGGCAGCGAAGATACCGTGCATGCGAATGCCGACGGGCGTGGCGGGGCCGGCGTCGCCGCCGAATGCGGTCTTGAGCACGTTCATCTGCATGGTTTGAATGCCGGGGCCAGTGCCTTTAGAAGTGAGGCTGACGGCCGGGCAGGTGGCTCGGCGGGGAGAGAAGGTGGAGTAGCCGTTGACAGCGCCAGGATCGGTGACTTGCATGCCGCTGTCGTTGTAAACGGGCTGGGTGCTGTGCGTGGCCTCGTTGGCGGTGACCTGCTGGCCCGCGGCGTTGTGCAGGCCGGTGTGGTAGCCGGATGCGATGACGCCGTCGATGGTAACGGTGCCGGGCGGGCCGGTGATGGTGCCGTCGGCGTGTAGGTCCAGGACGAGCGGCTTGGGTTTGGTGTTGATAGTAAGGACCGCTCCGGTGCTGCGGAAGGCGAGCGAATAGGCTTCCTGGTTGGGCGACAGGAAGGAGCAGTTCACGAGGACGCCGCCGTCGACGAAGTCGAGACGCCAGTTGCCGGCTCCCTGAAAGACTCCCGACATGTTGGGGCCTGCATCGGGCGGTACATTCGTCGGGGAACCAGCGGTGTTCGTTGAAGTGCCGGCGACGCCAGAGAGCGCGGAAGAGATCATGTTGCTGAACGAGCCAAGCAACGCGTTTCCAGTGCAACTGGAGGGAAGCCGGCCGGCGGCGATGCAGCGGCGCATGGCCAGCTCTTGCGGATCCTTGGATCCTCCCGAGGCGAGCTGAGCTTGGACGTCGGCGACGGTGATCTTTTGCGCATTCGGGTTCTCTTTCGCGGCCTGGTCCGCACGAGCTTGCTCTCGCTCCGCGCGAGCTGCCTCTCCCTGATCGTGGAACGCCTTGTTCTGGGCGATAGCTTGACCGGTGAGCTTCGAATATTCGGCGGCGAAGCTTGGCGGAAAGCACTTTTGGATGACTTCGTCGCGGAACTTGATGTCGATATCCAGGCCGTGCATCGCGTTGAAGGATCCGTATTGGGGCTTCGACTTAGAAATTTGCCAATAAGCCGTGTAGTAGGCTTGCCGGAGCTTGTTCTCCTCGGGCGTTAGTTGGTTTTTCGGAAAGCGAGGGCCCGCAAGCTTTTCGATCATGTTCTTAAGGTGGGTGAAAGCGGCCATCTGACGCGCGGCGGTTTCATCTGGGTCGCTGGCCCGCATGGCCTGCATCACGCGCTCGACAGAAGGCATCTCGGCGAGGTAGGCCGGAGCGTTCCCTTGCGCGAAGAGTTTGGTCACAAAAAGCACCGAGCCCAGAACCGTTACGGCAACGACTCGAGTTCGGAAGAGTGGAGAACGTACGACCATCGAAGACCCCCGAGATTATGACTTTGGGCGGGCCTTTCGATTGCCCTCGGGAAGGCCTGCTTACCTGACGCGGAGTGGGGAATGGTAGAACGATTGGGAACTGGGGCGCAAGGAAAGAGTGAATGACGCTCCGGGATCCAAAAAACCCTTCCCGAATTTTGTAACCCTACCCCGCCCGACGAATCAGATCTCTCCACTCCAATGCTGTAGCGAAGCTGTCAGCGCTGTTCGATTACGCGCTGTTTGATGGCGAAGCGGAGGAGTTCGGAGTTGTTGGCGAGGCTGAAGTCTTGCATGAAGCAAAAAAAGAGCCAGCTCAGGGTATGAGCCGGCTCTTCAGGTCAGGTCAGGGTAGGATTACTGCGGAGACGTCGCTGTTGCGACCGGCTGAAGAACAATGGAACCGATCTTGGTGCCGATGACTTCACCGGAGACGATCAGTTCGACTCGGCGATTCTGCTGGCGGCCTTCGGAGGTGTCGTTGGACGCGATGGGCCGGGTCTTACCGAAACCATGCGCCGTCGTCGAAGTTTCAGGAACGCCTTGCTGTGTCAGGTAGCTGCGGACACCTTCGGCGCGCTGCTCCGAAAGTTCCTGGTTGTAGAGTTCGGTTCCAACGCTGTCGGTGTTGCCTTCAACAGCGAGGCGGAGCGAAGGATACGCAAGCACGATGCCCGAAATTTTGGCCAGCTTCTCGCGCGCCAATGGGCGAAGAGTATATTTGCCGGAGTCAAACAGCACGTCCGACATGTTGACGACGAGGCCGCGCGCGGTGTCGCGCGTTTCCAGGATCAGATTGAACTGCTGCAGCAGGTTGGCGCGCAGCTGTTCGCGGTCACGCACGGCTTGTTGCAGCTGCGCGTCGGAGGAAGCAGCGGCGGCGCGATCCCGGTCGGAATCGGCTTCCGCAATATGTTGCTTGTGTTGCGCATCGTTGCGGTCTTTCTCGGCATCGGCCTGGGCCTCAGCGGATTGCTGGGCGGCAGCTTGCGCGTTGTTATTTTGGCGATTTGCTTCGTTGCGCTCGTGATCGGCCTGAGCAGAAGCGGCCTCGGCGTTCACGCGTTTCTGGGATTCATCGTCCGCGCGGTTATTCGCGGCGGCTTCGCGTCCTCTTCCGGCCCGGCGTTCGCCATCGGCGCGTTCTTCGTCCATGTGCTTCACGGAGATTTCCCGCGCGTCTTCCGCTGTCTGCACGACTTCGCGGGACATCGAAATGAGCGATTTCCGGTTTTCATGCTTGCTGCCCGCCAGTTCATCGGCGTTGTTCATCTGGCGAACTGCCTTTTCATAGCTCTCGGAGGCGTATCGGTCGGCGCCCGCGGACTTCGCGATGCGCACGGCGTTGCGCGCTTCGTAGAATTCCAGCGGCAATCGAGCGCTAATGATCACGGAATCAAAAGTGTAGCCCGTGGGAATGTAGCCGCCGCGATCAATCAATTCATACTTGGCATCGACGAACTCGGTTCCTCCGGCCGTATCCCGGCGAACTGCGTTTTCAAGCACCACGACGTTGCTCGGGCGCCTCACGGCATAGTAAGGTTCCGCGGTTACGATCAGCGCGAAAGCTTGCAGGTCCGTGGTCACGTCCAGCTTGCTGCGGTGGTTTTCGCCTACCAGCACTTCACCGATATTCACGGGCCGGCCTTCCGGCGAAATCGCCCACAACACGTAGGTCAGATACTCGTTGCCGAATCCCGTGGGCCGGCCCAGCCCGGAGAATTCAACTTCGATTTCCAAAGCCCCGCGCTTGCTCTCGACCTTGGCCTCGCCCGCCGCGCCGGGCATTAAATCCGTACCCTGGAAATCAATCTTTGTGGCGCCACTGCGGTGCTTGTAGCTGACCGCTTGCGTCGTCCGGCTCACCACATTCATCCGATACTCCGCCACCTGTTTGCGGGAGTCTTCCCGTACTTGTGACTCGGTCTGCGCTTGCGCAGATACACCAAGCGCAAGTAATGCCATCACTGTGATACTCGAAAGCTTGAACATAAGTCTCCTTCTAGGAATCTTGAGACTCAAGTATCAGGCTTCCGAACTTTCAATACTGTCCTGTTATGCACGTTAGGGGAAGAACCGGAAAGGAGCCGAAATGGGATTTCATAGCCGGAGGGAAATAGAGGAAGCAGGTAAACCAGAAGCTGGAGCATACTTAAACACCTGATTATCAGCAATCAAGCGGAAAACGAGATCAGGTGCGGGCGGGCGCAAAGCTGCCGCGAAATGGAAGAAGCGCGATGAGCGTGTAGATTCCAAGAGTAGTCCCAAACGGAAGATCGGAAACCGACAAGATGGCAGCAATCAGGGCCGGCTTGCGATTCGACCCGGAATTGGTAACAAGGGCCACACCTGCAATTAACCCGAGCAGGCCACACACGAACGAAAGCACCACGACGCCAGTGTAAAAGAGGTGGAAATCCGCCATCAAGCTGAACGCATCCGGGACGCGGCCCAGCAACGCTCCAAACATCACCGTCGCCGTTCCGGCATACACAAGCAGACAGACTCCCAGGATCAGCCGGAATATCCCGTACACGATCCAGCAAACACCCAATGATTGCCTGTAAGCACTTAGGTTGCCTTTTGCCGATTCATCCAATGACATTTCCAGTCCTCGATTATTCGTCTTGACGGGTTGCTCAGTGGCTTGATTTATAGCGTATTGACCGGCCTCGGTCTGTCCAGTTTGATACGTCTGCCGGCGCAATCCTCTGGCGAAGCGATCAGTGCTGTTCGATTACGCGTTGTTTGATGGCGAAGCGGAGGAGTTCGGAATTATTGGCGAGGCTGAAGTCTTGCATGATGCGGTATTTGTGGAAGGCGACGGTGCGGGTGGCGACGTTGAGGATGGCGGCGGCTTCTTTCATGGTGTGGCCTTCGGCGAGGAGTTGCAGGACTTCGCGCTGGCGCGGGGTGAGGGCGCGGCCAATTTCAATGGAGCGCGGTTCGCGGGCGGACAGTTGATCCAAAACTCCCTGCAATGCGGGAGTGATGTACTTGCGGCCGTGGAGGACTTCGCGAACAGCTTTCACCAACTCCGAGCCCGCCGATTTTTTTAGAAGGAAACCGGAAGCCCAGGTGCGCAGGGTTTCGGCGGCGATTTCGGCATCTTCGTTCATGGTTAGGACGATGATTTTTATCGCGGGGTTGGAAGCTTTCAGTTGTTCGCTGGCGTCGAAGCCGTTCAGCAACGGCATGTTCAAGTCCACCAGGACAACATCGGGCTTGAGTGCAACGGCTTCGCGAAGCAGGGAACGCCCATCGGCGACGACGGCGACAACCTCGAATTCAGGCTCGAGGAGTCGCTTGATGGCCTCCGCGACGAGGGTGTGGTCGTCAGCAAGCAGAATGCGTGCTTTGCCCACTTGAGAAACCTCCAAAACGAACTGCCCCGGGGAAACAGCAGGACCGACAACTTGCCAAAAGGATACAGCAAAGGTGGCTTTGTTAACACCCTTGCAGAAGGGTAGTCAAGGAACGAAAAGCATATCCCCCACCCGACAAAAACCGCGGGGATTCCGGATGACACCCACGCTGGAAGGGATCCTGAGAGACGACTGACCACAGAGCCATCAAATGTTTAGAGCTAAAAAGGAGAACGGAAGGTGCAGGAATCGGGTGGCGGTGGAGATGTGCTTGCTTTCGAGCAACCCAGCGCGGCCCAGAAATTCTCCGCCCAAGAATTTCTGAACGCATTCCGCTTCGCCAGAAAAGAACGAAACGAGCCTGCTAGCCACGCGGGCTGCTCGAAAGTAAGCACATCCAGAGGCGAGAAAAAGATAAGGGCGACAACCTCGGAAAGAACAAGAACCACGCCTCAAGAACGCGGACATGATGAGGGATTTCTGAGAGGTTGGGAACTGTCAATAGTTACAGTTTTCGAAGAGTCTTGAAGATTTCACAAAAGAAGTCTCGGGGATTGGTAGATGTGGAATCCGGTTAAAGGCTTCTATTTCAGTTAGATGGCCGAGTCCTGGCCATCTGGAGGGAGCCACTCCTCATAAGGCAGTTGGAGGACAATTTAATATTCGGTCCAAGTTACTGTTGCGCAAACAACCGATACAGAATAGTGTGCGCCTCAGTCTGCGGCGGTGGCGGCCACTGCTTCTTCAGCTTGCAGCCTGGGACGTTTGATGTCCCAGGCAAGGCCCAGCGTCTTGAGGGCAAATATGCCGTACCAGTTGACGTCGACTTCGTACCAGGCATGGCCGTGGCGGGCCGCCTGAGGCTCGGCATGGTGATTATTGTGCCAGCCTTCGCCAAAGGTCAGGATAGCTACCCAGAAGCTGTTGGTGGAGGTGTCGCCGGTTTCATAGCGCTGAGAGCCCCACATGTGGGTGGCGGAGTTCACCAGCCAGGTGGCGTGGAGGCTGACGACGGTGCGCAGAAAGACTCCCCAGAAAAGCCAGGGCCAGCCGCCAATTGCGTAGAAAACGATGGCGATTATTACGGAAGGTATGACGTGCCACTTGCTGATCCAGAGATGAAACTTGTCCTTGCGCAGGTCTGGCACATAGGGGAGGAGTTCGGAGCGATCCTGATGCATGGCCCGGCCGGTGAGGATCCAGCCCATGTGAGACCAGATGCCACCGTCGCGGGGGGAATGAGGGTCGCCCTCTTTGTCGGTATTCTGGTGGTGCATGCGATGAGTAGCGACCCAGGAGATCGGTCCGCCTTCGATGGCCAGCGTGCCGCAGGTGGTAAGGATGTACTCTACGAATTTCGGAGTTTTATAGCCGCGATGGGTGAGCAGGCGATGATAGCCCATACCAATGCCGAGGCTGCCGGCAACCCACCACATGACAAGAGCGAGAATCAGGGCTTGCCAGGTGAAAAAGAAAAAGGCGCCGAGGGCGCCCAGGTGCAGGGCGATCATGATGGAAGTGACGCCCCAATTTACAGGCTGATGAAAGGTACGGTCATTTTCGATAAGAGTGCGGAGGCTCATATACAAAACCAACTCTACCATTAAGGGTTTTGCTTTCGTAGGAAAACAGGGACAGGTTGCAGGATTGCTTACTTGGCCGAGGGGCCGGGAAAAAGAGTTGTGGCCAAAAGGGTAAATTGTGGTACTATGTAGATGCGTTTGTTGCTCTTGTAACACCTTTAGATTCGATCTTAGAGGGGCTGCGAGTACAAACTCGCGGCCTTTTTTGCTTTACGGCTGGAGGCAGTCGAGAAGCAGCAAATAGTTTAAACAAAGAATAGGAAACACAGTGAAAGAACAAGGAACAGTGAAGTGGTTCAATGCCAGCAAGGGATATGGCTTCATTCAGCGCCAGTCCGGGGAAGATGTATTCGTGCACTTCTCCGCGATCCAGGGAGACGGCTACAAGTCGTTGAACGAGGGTCAGGCCGTTGAGTTCGAAGTCACCAAGGGCCCCAAGGGTCTGCAGGCTGCGAACGTAACTAGCCTCTAGTCTGATAGGGCGAGCCGCGCGTCAAGCCGGTTCGCCCTTATTTTTTTGCCTGGACGAATTGCACGGTGATTTCCCCTTGTGCACCGCATCCGCATCAGGTAGCGCCGGCATCTTGCCGGCAAGGCGGTAATACCTGAAGCGGAACGCAGGCCGGCTGGAAGCCGGCGCTACCCCGCATTGCCTTAACAGGACCCCCCTAGTGGTATTTTCTAGCAGGTTCCGATACGCTTGCGCCTCATCCGGAGGCTCCGGACGGGGTGGAGATGCAGCCGACAAACGTCGATCCCTCACTTTACAATCTTGATCTGGCGCCAATTCCACAGGAAAAACGTTCCTGGGGCACGTACAACTACGCGTCGCTTTGGGTGGCGATGAGCGTGTGCATTCCCACGTACATGCTGGCGTCGGGACTGATCGCAGGTGGCATGAACTGGTATCAGGCGGTGGGGACGATTTTGCTGGGCAACCTGATCGTGCTGATCCCGATGCTGCTGAATGCGCATGCGGGCACGCGTTATGGAATTCCTTTTCCGGTGTTTGTGCGCGCTTCGTTTGGCGTTCGTGGGGCGAACGTACCGGCGGTGCTTCGCGCGCTGGTGGCTTGCGGCTGGTTTGGGATTCAATCGTGGATCGGGGGACAGGCTATTTATTCGATGCTTCGCATTGTGTGGCCCGAGGCTGGTAGATTTGCGGGCGCGCATTGGTTGTGCTTTTTCTTTTTCTGGGCGATCAACATGGTTGTGGTCTGGAAGGGCATCGAGACCATCAAGTTTCTGGAAGGGATCGGCGCGCCCTTCATGTTGATTGTCGGACTCCTGCTGCTCGGCTGGATTACGCGGAAGGCCGGTGGGTTTGGACCGGTGCTGCACACGGAAAGCAAGTTCCATTCCAACGGCGAATTCCTGCGGTTTTTTATACCAGCGTTGACGGGCATGGTTGGTTTCTGGTCCACCGTTGCGTTGAACATTCCGGATTTTACGCGCTATGCAAAGTCGCAGAAAGCGCAAATGGTGGGGCAGGCGCTGGGTCTTCCGACGGCGATGACGCTTTATGCCTTCATCGGGGTGGCGGTGACATCGGCGTCGGCGGTTTTGTTTGGCGCGCCGATCTGGGACCCCGTCGTTTTGCTTGGGAAATTTAACCAGCCGCTGGTTGCGTTTGTGGCCTTGATCGCGCTAATGGTGGCCACGCTGAATACGAATGTGGCGGCGAACGTGGTTTCGCCTTCGAACGATTTTTCCAACCTGCGGCCCAGCCTAATTTCGTTTCGCACCGGGGGACTGATCACGGGAGTCGTCGGCATTTTAATGATGCCGTGGAAACTGATGACCGATTTTAGTTCGTACATTTTTGGCTGGCTGGTGGGATGTTCCGCGCTGCTGGGGCCGATCGCGGGGATCATGATCTTCGATTATTATCTGGTGCGCGGGCGAGAATTGGTGCTGGAAGACCTTTACAGGCGTGGCGGCGCCTACGAATACAAAAGCGGGTTCAATGGAAAGGCATTGCTCGCGCTGGCAATTGGTGTGGCGGTTGCCCTGGCGGGTTTGCTGATTCCTTCCGTGCGTTGGCTGTATGATTATGCGTGGTTCGTGGGCTTTTTTGTGTCGGGGGGAATTTATTATCTTTTGATGCGGAAAACCCGTTAGCGAACTCGCGAATCAAACGGAAAAAGAGAAGATTGAAACAATTCGGGCGCGGTTTTAACCTTCCTTCATCCCGGTTCACCTGAACCAAGTGCGGATTTCATGAGTCGTCGGGAGGGTGTCTTGAACGAAAAGGCGATAGCGGCAGCAGGCCAGGAGGCTTTGGCTGAGGCTTTGCCGCCGCTGACGCGGAACGAGGCGCTGGTCGAATCCACGCGCTGCCTGATGTGCTATGACGCACCCTGCACGCATGCGTGCCCGACGCATATCGATATTCCGAAATTCATCAAGAAAGTCTCGACAGGCAATTTATTAGGGTCGGCGCGCACAATTCTGGAGTCAAACCTGCTGGGAGCCACCTGCGCGCGCGTTTGTCCGGTGCAAGAGTTATGCGAAGGCGCGTGCGTGCTGGGCGCGGAGCATAAACCGATCGCGATCGGGCGGCTACAGCGGTATGCGATGGACTTTTCCTACGCCCGGGGAATCGAAGTTTTTGTGACGGCGAAGACCAGCGGGAAAAAGATAGCAGTGGTGGGGGCGGGTCCCGCGGGGCTTTCCTGCGCCGGGGAACTCGCCAAAAAAGGACACGATGTAACGCTGTTCGAAAAGCGCGATCTCGCCGGTGGGCTCTCGACGTTTGGGATTATTGGCCTGCGCGAACCTGTGGTCATTTCGCTGGCCGAAGTGGAGATGATTCAGCGCCTGGGCGTGCGGATTGAAACGCGCCGCGAAATCGGCACGGACCTGTCGATTGCCGAGTTACAGGCAAGATTTGAAGCGGTTTTTCTCAGCCTGGGACTTGGCGCGACGCCAAATCTGGGAATTCCGGGTGAAGAGAAGGTGATCGACGGGCTCGAATATATTGAGCAGAGCAAGCTGAACGGCTACAACCTGAAAATTGGGCGGAACGTGGTGGTAATCGGGGCGGGAAACACGGCCATCGACTGCGCGACGATTGCAAAACGATGCGGCGGCGAGCACGTCACGATGCTTTACCGACGGACCGCAAGCGAGATGACTGCGTATCCGCACGAATATGACTTCATCAAGAAAGAGGGCGTGCGGTTTGAGTTTCTGGCCCAACCGGTGGGGATCCGCGTGGAAAAGGGAATTGTGGAAGGAGTCGAGTGCGTGCGGATGAGTTTGGGGCAGAAAGACGCGTCGGGCCGCCCAGCGCCACGGCCTATGGAAGGATCGCACTTCGTAATTGCGGCCGATCAGGTTGTGAAAGCGATCGGACAGGAGAAGGCTTCGCTGGCCGCGCGGCTGAATCTGAAAACACAAAAGGGCTATATTCAGGTGGATGAGAAGTTCCAGACCAGTTTGCCCGGGGTTTATGCGGGTGGCGATTGCATTCGCTGGAATGGGGCTGCATCCACGGTGATGGCGGTGCAGGACGGAAAGCTGGCGGCGCGGGCAATACACGAAAGGCTGGTGGGGCATGGCTGATTTGCGAATAAATTTTGCGGGAATTCGATCGCCAAACCCGTTCTGGCTGGCTTCCGCGCCACCGTCGAACTCCGGGATGCAAGTGCACCGCGCGTTTGAGGCGGGTTGGGGTGGCGCGGTGTGGAAGACGATCGGGGCACCGGTGTTGAATGTATCCAACCGTTATGGGGCGTGGCACTACGGCGGGCAGAAGATGCTGGCGATCAACAACGTGGAGCTGATTTCGGATCGCCCTCTGGAATTGAACTTGCGCGAAATCGCCGAGGTGAAGCGGGCGTGGCCTGACCGCGCGGTGATCGTATCGGCGATGGTGGAATCGAAGCCGGAAGTCTGGCACGAGATCATCAAGAAAATTCAGGATACCGGAGCGGACGGGATCGAACTGAATTACGGCTGCCCGCATGGGATGAGCGAGCGCGGAATGGGAAGCGCGGTCGGGCAGGTGCCTGAATACTGCGAGGAGATTACCGGCTGGGTGATGCAAGTGGCGAAAATTCCTGTGATCGTGAAGCTGACGCCCAACATTTCGAACATCGTGATGCCGGCGCGCGCGGCGGTGGCTGCCGGGGCGGATGCATTGTCGCTGATCAACACGATTAATTCGATCATTGGAGTGGATCTGGATACGTTGGAGATCGTTCCGAGCATTGGCGGGAAAGGCGGGCACGGGGGCTATGCGGGGCCCGCAGTGAAGCCGGTTGCGCTGAATATGTTGTCGGCGCTCGGGACGGATGAGGTGGTATCGGAATCGAGGCTGCCGATATCAGGGATGGGCGGGATTTCGACCTGGTCGGACGCGGCGGAATTTTTGTTGCTGGGCGCGAGCAGTTTGCAAGTGTGTACCGCGGTGATGCATTACGGGTTCCGCATTATTGAGGATTTGTGCGACGGTCTTTCGAACTGGATGGATGAAAAGGGATTCAAGACAATCAGCGATGTGGTTGGAAAAAGTGTGCACCGGGTTTCCGATTTCAAGAATTTTGACCTGTCGTTCAAGGCGGTGGCGAGGATCGATCAGCAGAAATGCATTCGCTGCAACCTTTGTTATGTGGCGTGCAACGATACGGCGCACCAGTGTATTGACCTGGTCGCGAAGGATGGAAGCATCGTGGCGCCGGGGAGCTACGACGTGCGATCGAATGGAAAAGAGGAAGCGGTGCACACACGCCCGAGCGTCCACGTGCGCGAAGAGGATTGCGTCGGCTGCCGGTTATGCTTCAATGTATGCCCGGTGGAGAGCTGCATCAGCATGGTGGAAGAGCCGTCGGGCCGGCCGCCGGTGACCTGGGACGAAATAACGCAGAAGCAGCCGGAAGTCACCGAAGACTGGGAAAAGATGAAGGCGTACCGGGAAAAAATGGGCATTCACATTCACTGAGAGCGGGGAAGTGTCCGATGGCTTTGCTGATCAAGAACGGAGAAATTGTCACCGTCGGTGCGCGGGAACGTGCGGATATTTTCGTGGAGGACGAAACGATCACCCGCATCGGAAGGAATCTGGATGCGCCTCCACGTACGGAGACGATCGATGCCAGCGGCAAGCTGGTTTTTCCGGGGTTTATTGATCCGCACGTGCATATCTATTTGCCGTTCATGGCGACTTTCGCGAAGGACACCCACGAAACGGGCAGCATCGCGGCGTTAATCGGCGGAACGACGACGTACATTGAGATGTGCTGCCCGAACCGGAACGATGACGCGCTGAAGGGTTACGAGCTTTGGAAGTCGAAGGCGGCAGGGAAGAGTGCCTGCGATTACGCCTTCCACATGTCCGTGACCAAATTTGTGAAGGAAACACCGGGCCAGTTGCGGGAAGTCGTGGCTGATGGAACCGCTTCGTTCAAGATTTTTCTCTCTTACAAGAATTTCTTTGGGGTAACCGACGAAGAGATGTATCAGACGATGCGGTTGGCGCGGCAATTGGGGGTGATCGTTACGGCTCATTGCGAGAACGCGGAACTGGTGGCGCAACTGCAGCAGAAATTGCTGGCCGAAGGAAAAACCGGCCCGGAATGGCACGAGCCGAGCCGGCCCGAATCGGTGGAAGCGGAAGGAACGTGGCGATTTGCGACGTTTTTGGAAAACACGAAAGCGACGGGTTATGTGGTGCATTTATCGTGCGAACCCGCACTGAAGGCAGCGCTGGCGGCGAAGGAGCGCGGAGTGAAATTATACATCGAATCCGTGATTCCACATTTCCTTCTGGACAAGACCTGCGCGGAGAAACCCGGAGTGGAAGGCATGAAGCACGTGATGTCGCCGCCGTTGCGGGCGAAGAAAAACCTGGGCGTGCTGTGGAGTGCGCTGGACCGCGGTTTAATCGATACCGTCGGCACGGATCACTGCCCTTTCGACACGGAGCAAAAAGTTCTGGGGAAAGATGCGTTCACCAATATTCCGAATGGCATCCCTGGAATCGAAGATCGAATTAACCTGCTCTACACCTATGGAGTGAAGCGCGGGCGGCTGGAAATCGAACGGTTCGTGGATGCAGCGAGCACGCGCCCGGCGAAGCTTTTTGGGCTGTACCCGCGAAAGGGAACGATTGCGATCGGCAGCGACGCGGACCTGGTCATCTACGATCCCGATTATCAGGGCGTGATTTCGGCGAAAACGCATCACGTCAACAACGATTACAGCGGGTTCGAAGGAATGGTGATCGAGGGGCGGCCTTCCGTGGTTACGGTGCGGGGGAAGGTGCAGGTGCGCGATGGAAAGTTTGTCGGGGAACGTGGCCGCGGGCGTATGCTGAAGCGGGAGCCTTGCTATTTCTAAACGAGACGCGTCATGAGTCTGAATCCCAAACGAACCGTTGCCGAACTGAAGGAACTTCGCGAGTTGACTGGCGATGAGAATGGGGCGCAGCGGTTGGCGTGGACCGATGTGTGGCAAAAAGCACGAAAGTGGTTCGCTACGAAGCTTGTGGGGCTGCCGATTGAGCATCATTATGACGCCGCCGGAAATAACTGGGTGACGTTGCGTGGGGCTTCCGAAAAAACTCTGCTGATCGGGGGGCATCTGGATTCCGTTCCGAACGGCGGGTGGCTTGACGGAAGCTTGAATGTGCTTGCCGGGCTCGAAGTGCTGCGCCGATTCGCGGCTGAGTTTAGGGGCAAGCCTCCGGTGACAATTCGGTTGGTGGACTGGGCCGATGAAGAGGGCGCGCGATTCGGGCGTAGCCTGCTGGGTTCCTCTGCGTTTGGCGGGACGCACAGCATCGCCGCCGACCGTGTGCGCACCGATAAAGATGGCGTGACGATGGAGGACGCACTGCGGCGTTGCGGCGTCCACATCGATCATTTTCCGGAGGCGGAAAAAGAACGCGCAAACGCGGCGGCATACATTGAGTTGCACATCGAACAGGGGCCTGTGCTGGAAAAGTTGGGTTTGCCGCTGGGCGTGGTGCTGGGCACGAAGGGAGTGGAGCGGCACGCAATAACGTTCCACGGGCAGGAGGCGCACTCTGGCGCCACGCCGATGAAGCAACGGAAAGATGCGCTGGCCGCAGCGGCAAAACTTGCATTGGAGATCAGAAACATTGCGGGCAAACATCCGGATGCGGTGTGCACGATGGGCAGCCTGAAAACGTTTCCGGGAATTGTCACGGCGGTAGTAGGGCGGTGTGAAGCCACACTGGATCAGCGGGATTTGGATGCCAACGTGCTCGAGCAGATGTACCGCGAGGCGCAAGAGGCAAGCAAACGATTTGCGAACGAGGAAAATTGTACGGTGGAATGGTCGCGCATCTGGAGCATCGAGCCGATCCCCTTTCACACGCATCTGATCGAACTTTGCGAGCAGTCGGTCCGCGAAACTTCCCGCAGCTCGCACCGGCTTCCCTCGGGCCCCTTGCATGATGCGGCGGAGGTTTCCCGCGCGGGCATTCCAACGGTTATGATGTTTGTGCAATCATTGGGCGGCATCAGCCACAATAAGATTGAGGACACGCGAGAAGAGCATTTGGAAATGTCGGTCGTTGCCCTGGACAGGCTGGCGGCAAAAACGGTGGATTGGATTTTGAAAGCAAACTGATAGAGCTGGAAGGATAATCGACCATGGACGCCAAATCTTTGAAAGTAGTTCAAGAAAATCGCGACTATACGATGTTTTCGTGGTCGGTGCAGGGCGCTTCGAATCCGATTCACATGAAGCGCGGGCAGGGCGTCTGGTTCTGGGATGGCGATGACCAACGCTGGCTGGATTTCAGTTCGCAACTGATCAATCTCAACGTCGGGCACCAGCATCCGAAAATGCTGGAAGCGATCAAGAAGCAGGTGGATGAACTTTGCTTCGCGGGGCCGAGTTTCGCCACCGAACCGCGCGGGACACTTGGAAAAAAACTTGCCGAAGTAACCGGTCTGGCGAAAGCGTTTTTTACGCTGGGTGGCTCCGAGGCAAATGAAAACGCTTTGAAAATGGCGCGGCTCGTTACCGGCCGCGACAAAATCATCACCCGGTATCGCAGTTATCACGGCGCGACTATGGGTGTGATGACCGCTTCCGGTGATCCGCGCCGCTTGCCGGTCGAACCAGGCATCCCCGGGATCGTTCGCGTGTTCGATCCTTATTGCTATCGTTGCCCGTTTGGCCAGAAGGTTGAAACGTGCCATCGCGAGTGTGTCAGCCACATTGAAGAAATCATTCAGATGGAAGGGCCGAACAACATCGCCGCGATCATGGTGGAAGGGATTACGGGATCGAACGGTTTGCTGGTTCCGCCGGACGATTATTACCCGAAGCTTCGAGCGCTTTGCGACAAATACGGCATTCTGCTGATTGACGATGAAGTGATGGCGGGATTCGGGCGCACCGGAAAATGGCTGGCCACGCAGCACTTCGGCATCAAGCCGGACATCGTTACCTGCGCCAAAGGCTTGACGAGTGGGTACATGCCGCTCGGTGCGGTAATCGTTTCGGACAAGATTGCGAATTACTTCGAGACCAACATGTTGTGGGGCGGGCTGACGTACAGCGGCCACCCGGTGTGCTGCGCGGCGGCAGTTGCCAACCTTCGTATTTACGAAGAAGAAAAGATCTTTGAAAATGTTGAGAAGCAGGGGCGATATCTCGCTTCACGGCTGGAAGCGATGAAGAAGAAATATGCCTGCGTGGGTGACGTCCGCTATAAAGGACTCTTCAGCGCCCTGGAACTTGTGAAAGACAAGTCCACGCGCGAACCACTGGCTCCGTTCAACGGAACCAGCCCGGAAATGGGCAAGCTTGCCGCGCATTTGAAGTCGCAGCATGTGTACGCGTTCAGCCGGTTTAACATGCTCTGGGTGTGCCCGCCTCTCGTGATCACCGAGGAGGAACTTCGCCAGGGGCTTGACATCGTTGAGTCGGCGCTGCAGGTGGTGGACGCGTCAATGGGCAAGGGCAGCGTGGCGCAGGCGGGCGAGCCTGTGGCCGCAAGATAGTACGACGTTCTGATCGCCGTCGCCAAAAACCCGCGCAGCGTTTGGATCAGCTGCACGACGCGGAATCGCGGCAAACTCTATTCAACCTGCGCTTGACCAATTGGATTGGCGCACGCTTCTGAGCATGGGCATACGGCGCAGCGCAACTCTGGCGTGAAACATTCGTGCTTTGGCCGCGGCTATTGAGATTCCCAGTATTTGGGCGGTCTCCTTCACGGAGAATCCGCCCAACTGATGGACCTCGACGACTTTTCTGCTGCGAGGCCGCAAACGGCCGATCGCCGCGCCGACAATCTCTCTCCGTTCGTGGATGCGGTAATTCTCTTCGGGGTTAGGCGCCCGGTCCTGGATCTCGAACCGAGGTATCGACTCCGAAGCCGGATTAGGTTCGTCCATGGGGATTTCGCGAATTCCACGTTTCTTGCGCAGCTGCCCCAGCGCGGAGTTGATGGCGATGCGCGTGAGCCAGGTGGCAAAGCGCGAACGCTCATCGAAATTGGTGAGATGGATGAAAGCGCTCATGAAGGAATCCTGCACGGCGTCTTCCGCGTCCTCTTTGTTGTGGGTAATCCGAAACGTGACCCGGAGAATCATTTCGGCGTGGCGCTCGCAAAGGACGCCGAAGGCCGCTCCATGTCCATTTTTCGCGGCCGCGATCAGTTTTCCCTCGCTCCAATGTTCAAGGTCAACCGGCGTGCTCGCTGCGTTGCCTTTTGCCCGGCCCGCGTCGATCGAATCGATTTTCATCGCCTGCTCCTTGAGCCAGGTTGTGGCTCCAACGCACTGGTAATTCACTCCCTCGTTTGCCTCATGCACTTCCGGATCTACCGCGGACAATTTTCGGTTCGCACTGCACCGGCTTCGCAACCGGCGAGATTCCTGACTGGGCCACCGCCGTTGAATCGGCTTTCTCGCCGACTCAAGACAATGACCAGGGCCAATTTGTGAAGTGCGAATAGCCCCTCTGGCTCCTCGAAAAGTTCGACTGCGAATCGACTGCTAAGCACAAGAACCATGAACTCTTGGCACACCGATTTCCTCAGCTGCAGGATCCCGGGGTATGTTGTGAGGCCTTAGTTCCGTTAACTGAGTGCGTTTCCCTAAAGCAATGAGCCACACTCACACACAAGCATTGCAACGGCACGGCCATTCGCAAGTTGTTGAAAGGAAAGGATTAGTGTGTGGATGAAGGTCACGAAAATTCGGGACGTGACGAATACTCGACACTCCGCCGACACTTGGTGCGGTTCAGGCGACTAATTGCGCTTGTGGACTCTAAACCGCTCGATTTCTAAATCCACGGTTGATCGCGGATTTCCAAGCCTGGGAGAGGCCCCGCTTGGCCGCCCACTGTTTACCTGGAGGTAGCCTGAGCCGCTTGGATGTTCCCTTCTCCTGCTGCGTGGGGCTGCGAGAGGTGCGCAAACTTCCGGTCTGCTGGACTGCTAATCAATGGCAATCCAAACGTGATCAGAAAACGAGTCCGGGAACGGAAATCAATCGGCTTCTACGGGCGACTCCATGCCAACTCGGTTCCCCCCGAGCAAATTTCGAGCGCAGTTGGATCCACGAAGGAATTGACGATTCAAGAAAATTCGGCAGGAGTTTAAAAGAATGTCAAAAGCGCACGACATGATACTCCGGTGCGAGTTTCGGATTTATTTTTATCGAAAACGCTCATCTTCCAAATTGTGGATTGTGCTTCGTGGATTTATAGCTGCCTGTAATTTTTCAGCGATCGCCCGTTTCGAGGCGAGCAAATAATTTCATAATGTCCAATACACAAAAACTGACAAAAGCGACGACAAAAGTGCATTCCAATTCATGGCGCGAGCAGTTCTTGAAAAAACTTTCAGGAGGCGCGTAACTTTCGTATAACCCGCCCCATCTAAAATGTCGTACACATCATCAGAATTCTTGGTACAGACTCTGGGGAGAGCGAAACCACCGAATTCCGAAAGAAATAAATAAAAATGAGCAGTAATTGAACATCTCGTTTGCGAGGTGAGCGGATGGGTGTGGAAAAAACTGGTTCAGCAAGCGCGGAACAGAGATTCAGGGGACTTGTTTTCCAGATTTGAGCGGCGAGTTCGCCCAGGACTCAAAGCCGATCAAAACGAGGCGACGCAAGCAAAAAGGCGGCGCTTCGGCAATTAAGGAACTCCATGCGATCGCTTTATGAAATTCGTCGCATAGGTTCAAGACCAATCAAGGGAGAAAGCAAGAATGAGGTTCAGATCGACAGCTGCAGTTGTGTTTGGAGCGCTTTTCATGCTCATTTCAAGTGCCCGTGCCGACGAACGCGCCGCTCAGGAAGTCTCGGTGCAGGGAACGGGGTTTTTCACAAAGGACTCGAGCAGCAACGTGGTCGATCAGCACACCACGAACTCGGGAGGAATCGTTGTAAGCTACCGCTATCATTTTAACAACTGGTTCGCGGCCGACGTCAGCTATGGCTGGACACGCGATACTCAACAAAATAACACTCCCGGCGGCTCCTTGAGCGTGCAATCGAACGTACACCAGGCCACGGTTGCCGGTGTAGTGAAACTTCCCTGGAGGACAGAACGATTCAACCCCTACGTTCTGGCTGGCACCGGTGCGTTGGAGTTTGCGCCGACGCAGAGCGCGGGAGCGACCGTGCCTGGAGCGGGGAACCAGGCGAAAGCCGCCTTTGTCTATGGCGGCGGTGTTGACTACGACTTCACCAAGCACATTTCGTTCCGCATGGAGTATCGTGGGTTCGTTTACGGGCGTCCCGATTTCTCCGTGAACGCATTGCGCACTGGCCTGACAACGAACACCGCCCAGCCATCGGCTGGCGTGGTCTACCGCTTCTAATTTCGAGGGAAAAGAAGCCTGCTGAACATCCAGCGCAGCGCGAAACTGGCGTGGCGCTGGATGTTTTTTTAGTTGTAAGAACCGCAGCGACGACCGGCTATTCGGAACGAGGCGGCCCGATCGTGGTTTGAAGTTTCTGGAATTCCTGCATTTCATGCTGCGCTTGCGCGGCCTTGCCTTGTTTCCGATAAAGCCCGGCCAGCCCGAAATGCGCCTGCGCCGCGAGCGAGGTGTTTTTTTCGATTTCGAGTAGTTTTAGCCACGCTTTTTCCGCCGCCGCGGCGTCACCAGTCAGCGAGGCCGCTTTTCCCAAGGAATAGAGGGTTTCGGGCATATCGGGCTTCAACTCATTCGCTCGCTTTAGCTCCGGCAGGGCATCGCCGGCTTTTCCCTGCTGAAGCAGGGCCCCACCGAGGCGATAGGCGGCCTCGGCGTTGCCCGGTCGCAATTTGCACTCTGAACGAAATTCGGCTTCGGCCTTGGGCCATTGCGCGGAATTTGCATAGACCTGGCCGAGTTCGAGGTGAAGTCCGGGTAGGTCCGGCCGCAACCGCAGCGCCTCCTGATATTCCTTTTCGGCTTGGGGCATTTGGCGGAGGACGAAGTAATTCTCCGCAAGCGCCTGGTGAGCGCGGGCAGAATCCGGGTGCGCGGCCAGTAAATTATCAATGGCGCTTTTGGAAAGCAGCCCGCTTGCATGACCGAGGTAATACAACAGATCCGGATCGCCGGGACGCTGTGCAAGCGCGGCAGTGAAATTCGAAACAGCCTCCGTCAACTGGCCGGTCTCAATCTGTGCGATTCCCAGCGCGTCCAAAGCGCCGACCCGCTGTAGGTGTGGAATTGCCTCCGCCGAATAACCCTGAGCCAAGAGCGCATAGCCGAGAAACTGGTGGGCGACCTGAAGATCGGGGCTGAGTTCCAGGGCGCGTTTCAGGGGAGCGATCGCCTCGCCATAGTTGTGGTTTTCCATGTAGGCGGCGCCGAGGTTGACGAATGCCTCGGCCAATTTCGGGTCGCTTTCCGTGGCCTTCCGAAATTCAGCAATCTCGAGCTCGACCTGGTGCTGCTTGCGCGCCTCAAGGCCTGCTTGAAGATGTTGCATCGCGTCGGGCGATCCGGCCTGGCCTGCAAACCACACAATCAAAAATAGATGAATCATGAACGCTCCGGTTCGCGGATGGAAAGGAATTGGTCGGCGCGAACGTCGTTTAGAATTTGCTTCGCTCCCGAAGGCCAGAGAATTTCAACGGTGGCTTTCTCCGAGGATCCCAGTCCGAAATGGAGGCGCTTGTCGTTGGCGCAGAGATAGCTTCCGGTGGAAGTCGCGACTCGCGTCTGGCCATTGACGCTTACGCGAGCGCCGTAGCCGTCTCGATTGCTGCGCGTGCCCTGGAGCAAAATAGTGAGCCAGTGATTTATTCCGCTGCCACGATTGAGAAGAAGGACGGGAGGGCCGCCGAGACAGGAAATTACGGCATCCATGCAGCCGTCGTTGTTGATATCGCCGAAGGCGACTCCACGAGCCGCGAGCGGCTTGGCGACACCCGATTCGACGCGTTCGAAATGTCCGTTGTGATTCAGAGCGAGCAGCGGGAGTTCCCTGTAGCGCAGGGAAGCATCAATATCCTGGACATTGTCGAGGACGTGGCCTTGGGCGACGAACAGATCCTTCCAGCCGTCATTGTCGAAATCTTCAAGGCCCACGCCCCAGCCGGAACTCATCGACGTCATCGCGCCTAGGCCGGCTTCCAGGCTGGCGTAGTTGAAATTGCCGGCGCCCTCGTTGTGATAGAGGCTGTAAATCTCGCGCGGCAACACAGTGACAAGAATGTCGGGCCGACCATCATTATCGTAATCCTGAAAGACGGTGCCCATACCCGACATGCCTTTTCCATCGGCAGTGAATGCTACGCCGGCGTCTAGCGCGCATTCCGTAAATGTGCCGTTACCGTTGTTGTGGAATAGATACTGCTGCATGCCATCGTTGGACACAAAAATGTCGGTGAAACCGTCTCCGTCGTAATCCGCGAAGGCCACACCGAGGGCGCGGCCTTTCTTGGCAGCCAGGCCGGAGCGCTCGGTGACATCCTCGAAAGTGCCATCACCGCGATTGTGAAAGAGGAGGCAGGTCGTCGCTGGGAAAGCGTTCGGCGGGCAGTAGGTATGCCAGTCCCCGCCGCAAATCTTGTTGTGATCGGCGTCCCAGTCCATGTAGCGGGTCACGAAGAGATCGAGCTTTCCATCGTTGTCGTAATCAAAGAAGCCAGCGGAAACGGACCAGCCTCCGCCCGCCACGCCCGCTCTGGCAGTCACATCCGTAAACGTACCATCGCCGTTGTTGTGGTAGAGGACGTTCTTGCCATAGCTGGTCACATAGAGATCGGCGTTGCCGTCGTTGTCATAATCTCCGACTGCTACGCCCATCCCGTAGTTGCCGTTGCCCGCATTGGCCAGGCCGGCGGCCTGCGTGACGTCCAGAAAGCTGCCGTCCCCATTCTGACGATAGAGGCGATTCCAATAGCGTGGATTGCTGCGCTCGAAATTTTCCGGAACGTGCAGGCTTTCGGTGATCCGGCCGCCGTTGACCATGAAAATATCGAGGAGGCCGTCGTTGTTGTAGTCGAACAGCGCGACGCCGCCCGGCATCGTCTCAATCAGGAATTTCCGCGGAGTGGGGGAATTCTGCAACAGAAAATCGATGCCGCGCAGGGGCTTTACTTCGAAGATAGGAGCCGCGGCGGCCATCGCCGCGAAATTGAGAAAATTACGCCGCGTAAGTTGTCGGCGATACATCTCGTTAATGGGCTCCTTGGGCCTGCAGTGACGCGGCGCGGCAATGCGCATTGTATTTTACTGTGAGGGAATAGGCTAACACGAAGAAGCGGCGGGAAACTCCGGCAGCGTGGAATCGAAGCAGTAGGCCCATTTCATTCGAAAAAAGGTCGCCCGGTATGAGTGCCTCCTCAGCATCCATACCGGGCGTCCCCGGGGTGGTGGTTAGAATATGAATTTCAATCCGAACTGGATCAGGCGTGGGTTGGTACCGGCGGCGGTGCTGGTAACCACGCCAAAGTTTGCGGATCCAACACTGGTGTTGGGCGGCGCAAACTGCGTGCGGTTGAAGAGGTTAAAGAATTCGGTCCGGAACTCCAGTCCCAGCCTGTTATCAGGGCCAAACTGGGTTCGCTTGAACAACGCAAAGTCAAAATTGTTGACACCTGACCCACGAAGTGTGGGATCGGTACGTGACTCGTTGCCAAAGGTGAAGTCCGCGGGCGAGACGAAGCATGCGGTGTTGAACCATTCATTGAGTTTATTGCCAAGTCCGCCTGATGGGGCACCCTTGCTGCAGCCGGAAACAAAGTTGGGGCGCGAACCTCCGCCGAATTGGGTGGTGTAGTTCGGGTTGCCGTTGGTGAAGACGAGCGGGAAGCCCTTCTGGAATACGGTCACGCCGTCAACTCCCCAGCCGCTGACCAGTTTGTCCACTGCGCCGGTGGCGTTGGAGATATAGCGCTTGCCATGTCCAAATGGGAGGTCAAGAACATAGCTGATCACGAGTCTCTGCGGGACGTCTTGCGAAGACAGGGAGCGCTCGCCCTTGAGGTTGTTGAAGTCCTGGATGCTGCCCGTGGCGGCTTCCAGCCAGTTGGTGAGGGTATCGGCGTTGGTGATTAATTTGGAGTTCGTGTAGGCAACCAGCAATGAGCCAGCACCTGCGAAACGGCGTTCGACAGTGAGTTGGAGCGAGTGGTAGATGCTGTCGTAGTCGCCTTGGCCGCCGAGCTTGAGGCCAGTGAATTGCGGATAGGGGCGGCTCAACTGGCCGACCGTTGTGGTCGGACCCGAGAGCGCAAATGCCGTGTTAGTGGTGGGATCGAAGAAAGGATTCGGCACCGACTGTAATAGCGTTACGCCAGTGGCGTCGCAACGCTTGCCTGTTGCCGTGACTTGTGCGGCGCACTGTGTCGCAGCGGAAGCCAGGAAGTTATCACCGATTTGATCGATCTGCGAGTCATAGAGCGCCAAGTGCGTGCCCTTGGAACCCACATAAGCCGCCGACACAAAGAAGTTCCACGGCAGGTTCCGCTGGATGTTGATGTTCCACTGCTGAATGTAAGCCGCCGGATGATCATGATAATCGGCGATGGTGAAGTTCTGGACAACCTGGGTTGCGTACATCGAAGTCCCAAGCGCGCCAAGTGTACGGCCAACAGGTGGCACAACCTCTGGGACGAAAGGAGTATTGATCGTGTTCACCGGGACCGTGCCATTGATCGTTCCTGTATAGGATGTGGTGGCGTCGTTTACGAAGTCATTGTTGGGGTTCAAGCCGAAGGAGACGTAGTTGGGTACCCAGAAGATTCCGTAACCGCCGCGAATGACGGTTTTCGCATCCCAGCTGTAAGCAAAGCCCAACCGGGGAGAAACGTTATCTTTGGGAAGGGGGATGTTGGTGCGCTGGCTGGTGTTGACTAGTGCAACGTCACCCTTCAAACCGGGAAGGCCGGGAACATTTGTCAGTCCAGCACTTACTCCGGGACTGGCGAGCCAACTTAGAGCGGTGGGATCGAACTCTGATTGACGGTTGAAACGCTCGGACCACGGACCTTGCAGCTCATAGCGCAGACCCAGGTTGAGGGTAAGTTTGTTGGTCAAACGGAAAGTGTCGTCAACATAGAATCCGCGATAGATCTGCTGTCCGGCAACCAATGCAGGTACGATGGCCTGGCCGAAGAAGTGATTCTCCACACTGCTCGGATTGTCTGCAAAACCGAGCATGAAATCGGCAAAGCTGAAGCTGGAGAAGCAAGAGAGGCCGGCACCGCAGAACGCGAATGCTCCGCTGCCGACGTTGGTCTGCGCGTAATTGTCACGCCCGATTTCCAACTGGAAGCCGAGCTTAACCGTGTGGCGTCCGCGCACGAGAGTAACGTTCGGGCTGAGGTCCCACTGCGTATTGCGGTCGGTGATAAAGCTCTGGCCCTGAGAGCAGGTAATGTTGTCGGCAAAGTTGAAGATGCACGGTGTGGGCGGCGTTCTGGCGCCGGAGGGAATGGCGGCGTTGTACTGCGCGGGCCATCCAATGGTGGTGAGGTCGAAACCCGAATTCTTTGGCGCACGATTATAGGCAAAGCGGCTAAGGCTGGCGTTGATGCCTACGATCGTGTTCGGCGTTACCGTCCAGTTATAGCCGAGTGAGGGCGCGGTGCTTTCGTACTTTTCCGAGCAGCGGTCCGCGCACAAACCTGTGCCCAGGGGATCGACCGGCAAATCCAGCACGTTCCAATAGGTGATCCGGAAGAAAATATGTTGATTATCGGTAATCCTCTGGTCCATGCGTCCAACCACTTGGTTCTGGTTACCGCCACCGCTGGTGGCTGTCGTGAAATTATTGGTGAAGAAGTTGTTGCCAATCGTCCCCGGCGTTCCGGTTCCGGTGGCTGGCGGGATAAACTTCAACAGCGCGAGGGACGTCGGATTGAGCCGGGCGGTGGGAATGATGTTGCCGGCAAACGGAGTCGGCGAACCCTTATAGTTTGGGCAAGCCACTGCCGTTGCTACCGTTCCGCCGCAGGGATCAAAGATTTGGTCGGTAAGATTCCCGTTCTTGTCCCTATCGGCGCATACTCCTCCCGGCCCCGTAAAGCCGGTCGCGCACAATGAAGAAAAGTCGCCGCCAGCGAAATTGGATTCGGTCTTGGGATCAGGAACGGTGGTGGTGAAAGCGGAACCGGTCCGAAGTCGGAATCCTTCCCAACTGAAGAACCAGAACGTTTTGTCCTTGCCGTTATAAACGTGGGGAATGATCAGCGGTCCGCCCGCATTCGCGCCGAACTGGTTTTGTGTGAACGGAGGTCTCGCTTGCCCGGCCTTGTTCAGGAAGAAATCGTTTGCGTCCAGCACCTTGTTGCGCAGATATTCGTAGGCTTCTCCGTGCAGCCCATTGCTACCCGATTTCGTACTTAGATTGATAACGCCACCGGAGAACTTGCCCCAATCCGCTCCCAGGTTGCTGGTCTGCACTTTGAACTCTTGAATGGAGTCCTGAGTAGGAATTACTACGGGCAGGTTGATATAGCCGATATTAAGCGGCTGGCCGTCCAGGTATTCAGCGCTTTCGTTGCCGAACGAGCCGTTCACTTGATAGTTTCCCCAGCCAAAGGGGTTTACTCCAACGGGCGTGCCGCCGGAGCTTCCCTGTGGGACAACCGCGGGAGCAAGGGTGATCAGATTGAAAACGTTGCGGCCGTTAAGGGGCAGTTCCGTTGCTTTACGCTCCTCAACCACTTGTCCAATCGAAGACGTCTCCGCCTGAAGAAGCGGCGTTTCACTGGTGACCTCAATGGTCTGATTCACGTCGCCCACTTGGAGGGTGACATCGATGCGAACAGACTGGCCAACCTCTACGATAAGTTCAGGGCGCGTGACACGCTTGAATCCAGTTTTTTCCGCAACGATGCTGTACCGGCTGGGCAATAGGTTGACGAAGGCATACAGACCGTCGGAGCCTGATTGGGCCACCCTCTTTTCGGTTGTGGCCAGGTTCGTCAGAGTCACCTGGGCATCGGCAATGGCCGCTCCCGAGGAGTCTGAAACGGTCCCAGCGATGGATCCGTAAGTGGTCTGGGCGGCGAGTGGCTTGCTAAAAAGGCCCGCGATACAAAGGCAGAGTGCCAATTCCAACACAGTTAAAACAACAAAACGCAAATTGTTCATCCCCCACGCTCCTCGTTTCCACGATTCACTGCGCGTCCTCACCGCGTCCAGCAGGCACACCACAACGGTGAAGCTCCGTTCGGTCGGCTCCAACTTTCACACCATGCCCTCGACAAAAGAGTGTTCTGCCAACTAGTACGAAAACATTAGTGGATGTGTACCAATCGCAGGGAGGTGTGAAGAATAAAGGTGAGAATTGAACTGGATGGGACAAGGATATCCAGCGGCGCAAGAGGCAAGCGGAGACTGGAGAAAAAAGAGCGTTTCAGGTTGAGACTAAGGATGATTGGCTTGGTTGCGAAGGAGGGCGTAGAGAAATGGTTTGCTTGTGGGCTTGTGGCTCCCGCCCCGCGGCTCGACGGTGACGAAGACGGCGTCGATCTCGGCCAACTGCTTGGGATCGTCGAATCGCATCACCCACCGACGGTTGGTTTCGTTGTCCATATAAAGAATACCCAGATTCATTGGCGAGGCAGATTCTCCCTGAGGAGCTTCACGCTGGCCCCAGACCTGGAAGGTGCTGGCATTTACGACTCCCGGCTGCCTGTCGAGATCGAAGGCGTAGAAAATGAGAGACTTTCCCTGGGTATAGAACACACGACCAAAAGGTTTTTGGGTGCGGCTGCTGCCATCCACGTCAAACACATCGGCGATGTAGAGCTTTCTTGCACCCATCAGTTCGCGGATGTCGCGGTCCGAAGTAAGGAACTGTTCGGCATCTTTCAAGCGGCGGTCCTGGTCTTTATTTCTTGCAGTGAGGTCTTCAATTTTTGATTCCAGGAAAGCGGAACGGAGAGATGCCTTGTCGCGTTCCGACCGCAGGCTCGCAAGCTCGGCCTGATTTTCACTGTAAGCCTGGGTCATGGCTTGCACTTTGGCGTTCAGTTCTTCGCGCTGCTGGGAGAGTTCCTTGAGTTGCGCCGCGGATTGGGCATTCTCCGCCAGCAACTCAGCGGAACGGCTCTCCATTTCGCGCAATGAGGACCGAAGTTTCGCCAGAGCTTGCTCCTTCTCAAGGCCTTCCGCCTGAAGTTGAGCGAGCTTTTTCTCCTGTGCGGAAAGCGATTCGTCCGCGATCCGCTTCTGCTCCAAAAGCTTTTGGGACTGGTCATCCAAGGCTGTGGACTTGGATTCCACAATCGGAAGTTTATGAGATTGAGCGCCGAGGTGATAGGCGCCAGACACCAGCGCCAACAAGAGGCCGGCTGCAATCGGCACGCCCATGTAAATTCGGAATTTGCTTTTTCTTGCAGATTCCGGCCGATTTGACGCTGGCAAGGGATTTTTCCGGTCGGCCGCGATCTGGTTCCCCATCCGCACGCTCGCAAATAAGCGGTCGCGTGCAGCGGAATCGTCCCACGTGGAGCGTGCGGGATTCGCCAGGTAGCTGCCGGCAAGCGCGGCCAGCCCCTCTGTCGTCAATATCTGGAATTGTGCGAATGCTTCCTGGCAAGATTCGCAATCTTGCAGGTGAACCCGGAGATCGGAGAGTTCCAGGGGCGCAAGGTTGCCCGATGCCGCCAGGGCACATAGTTCCTTATATTTCTCGTGTTCTTCGCCGCCGTCCTGAATCGTTAGCATCTTTTCGTTTCCCGAAGCCTCTGCACAAACGCACTCTTGCGCAGACGCTCCAAACCCCGATAAAAATAATGCCGAGTGTTGCCCAGCGGCTGGTTAAGCTTTCCGCTGATTTCCCTCAAGTCCAAGCCTTCGAAATAGAACAACTCAAGGGTGACGCGCTGGCTCTCCGGCAGTTCGTCAAAGGCCTTCTCGAGTTGCACGCGATTGAGTTTTGCACCTATCTCGCGGTCCAGGTCAGTCTCTCCCAACAATGTATCGCCAAGCGAGCCCATGTCTGTACCAAGGTAAAACCCTCTCCGTGCCAGATGGGCACGCCTGTCCAGCGCACGATGAAGGGCGATCTGGATGACCCAATTCTTCACCGTACCCTTTGCGTGATCATACAGGATGCATTTCTTGTAGAGGTGGAGAAAAGTGTCCTGGACAACGTCCTCGGCTTCGCCTCTATCACGCACGACACCCAGCGCGACGCGGAAGACAAGACGGGAGTAACGGTCGAAGAGGATCTCCAGGGCAGCAGCCTCGTTCCTCTGCAGGCGAACCATGGTTTCTTCGTCACTGGGAATAGGAAGGTCTGGTAATTCTGGAGGGGAGGCAGTGCGCTCCTGTCGCCTAGCCAAAGCAACAGGAAGCGTAAGCGCGCGTCGTTGCGGCGAAGTACTCATGGGTAGATCCCCATTAGACGGCCTGGTGGCGATGCCAGAGACAAGACGACCGTGGCACCGGAGAACTCCCCCGACGAAGCCCCGATGATGGGAGGACAATACACCAGGAGAGCCATGGATGAGAAGAAATTTCGATGCAGGCTAATGCCTTTCTTTCTGGTACAAAATCGCGCTGGAATGCGTACCTATTGTGATGGAGATAAGACTGCGCTTGAGGAAGCTCTAGAAAAGGAACTTCAATCCAAACTGCACCAGCCTAGGGTTCGTCCCGGTCGCCGTGCTGGTTACCACGCCAAAATTCTGGTTGTTGGCCGAACAGCAAACTGTGTTGGGCGGCGCGAATTGAGTCCTATTAAAGATGTTGAAGAACTCCGTGCGAAATTCCAGGCCCAACCGTTCATTACTTCCAAACCGAGCCCGCTTAAAAATCGCGAAGTCAAAGTTACTGATGCCCTGGGCTCTTAATCGGGGGTCCACCCTCGGCTCATTCCCAAACGTGAAATCGGGGGGAGGCGTAAGGCAAGCGGCATTGAACCATTCCGCAATACGTGGTGTGGAGCTGCCCGGAATCGTTCCGGAGCATCCTGGCACAATGTTAGGGCGCGAACCTCCCCCAAAAAGAGTCGTGCCGTTCACCTGGCCGTTTGTAAATACAAGCGGGAATCCGCGCTGAAAGATCGTCACGCCGTCCACACCCCATCCTCCCACTACTTTGTCCACCCAGCCCGCCGCGCCGGAGAGATATCGCCTGCCCTTACCAAAAGGAAGATCGAGAACGTAGCTGATGACCAGACGCTGGGGAACGTCTTGCGAAGATAGAGAGCGCTCGGCGCGCAAGTTATTGTTGTCCTGGATGGCTCCAACGGTTGGCTCAAGCCACGCTGTCTGCGTATCGGTATCGCTGATCAGTTTTGCGTTGGTGTAGGCTACGAGCAAAGATCCGGCATCGGCGAAACGTCGTTGCACCGTGAGCTGGAAAGAATGGTAGGTGCTGTAAAAAGATCCCTGGCCGGCGAGTTGCACGCTTGCGTACTGAGGGTACGGGCGAAGGAGTTGCCCGACTGTCGTCGTTGGCCCAACAAGCGCCAACGCCTGACCATTGACAAAAAAAGGATTCGGCGTTGATTGCACCAGGGTCACATTTTGCCTCGGATCCGGGAGCGAAGGGTTTACTTGCGCGGCAGCCTGTGCAAGCAATGCGTCCGAGATCTGATTGATTTGCTGCGAATACTGTGCCAGATGGGTTCCGCGGGAGCCCACGTAGGCTGCGGATACGAAGAAGCCGGCGGGAAGTTCACGTTGTAGGTCCAAGTTCCATTGCTGGACGTAGCCATCGGGGTGATTGGCCGGATTCACTTCAGTGATCGACTGCACGACCTGTGTGAGAAAGTGTTGCGTACCGGTGGTGCCGAGGCTGCGCCCCGGGGGCTGAGCGATGCCTGCGGGAAAGGGCAGGGCGATTGTATTGACCGGATGGGTTCCATCCACAGTTCCCGTATAGGTTGTCGCCCCGCCGTTGACCATATCGTTCAGGGGATTCAAGCTGAAAGAAACGTAGTTGGGTATCCAGAAGATTCCGTAGCCACTGCGGATAACGGTTTTCGTATCGATGCTGTAGGCAAAGCCAACGCGCGGGGAGAAGTCCAACTTTTTGAGGGGCAAGTTATTGCGTTGGCCGGGGCTGACGAGAAACGCGTCTCCAAGCAACGGGGACGAGCCCGGCGGAAGATATTGGTTCAAGTAGCTGGGCGCTGCCGGGTTGAAATACGACAAGCGGTTGAAGCGCTCCGACCAGGGGCCCTGCAAGTCGTAACGCAATCCCAGATTCAATGTGAGCCTGCTTGTAGCCCGCCACGAATCATCAAAGTAGAAGGCCCGATCAATCTGTTGGCCTGCGGTAAATGCGGGCACAACGGCTTGCGCAAAAAAATGATTCTCAAGGTTGTTGAAATTGTCCGCGTAGCCGAGCAAGAAATCGGCGAAGGAAAACCCCGTGCCCGAAACGCCGGGAAGGGAAGTGAAGCACGCCTGGCCGGAGACGCAGAAATCAAATGCGCCGCTGGCGATGTTGGACTGCGCATAGTTATCCCGTCCGACTTCCAACTGGAATCCAAAATGAAATTGATGATGGCCGTGCAGTATGGAGATGCCGGGCGAAAGATAATATTGGGTGTTGCGATCCTGAATGAAGCTTTGGCCCTGCGTGCACATGATGTTGTCGGCGAAGTTCGCGACGCACGGTGTCGGCGGTGTACGCATTTGGGCGGGCACGGAGGCGTTGTAACTCGCCGGCCAGCCGATAGAGGTCAGATCGAAATCTGTGTTCTTTGGGCTCCGATTGTAAGTGAAACGGCTGACGCTCTCGTTCAGTCCAACCACGGTCGTTGGGGTAACGCTGTAGGTGTATCCCGCGGCGGTCACGTAAGTGTGATAGTCCTCGGCGCAGCGGTCGGCGCAAAGCCCGGTTCCCAGCGGGTCGATCGGCAAGTCCAGAACATGCCAGTAATTGAAACGCAGAAAAAGCCGCTGTTTGCTCGTGATGCTGCGATCGAGCCGCCCGACAAACTGATTGTGATCTCCTCCCGTCGCCGCGGCCGTCGTAAAGTTGTTTGTGGTTGGGCCCAAATTCGTCGGAGCGGGCCAAAGATCCAGAAGCTTCGCAGAAGTGGCGTTGATCCGGTTTGCCGGGATGATGTTGTTCAAGAAGGGGGTAGGAGTGGCGGTGCTGCCAGGACAAGCACCCTGTGCGTTTACGATTCCTCCGCAGGGGTCGTAAATCTGATCGATGACAACGGGTTTGCCGCTGGCGTTCATGCCTCGATCGTTGCAGATACCCGCGGTAAATCCCGATTTGCAGATTTCCGAGAAAATGCCCAATCTCTCCTGAACGTCAGGCACTGTAGCGGTGAAGGGTTGGCTCGTCCGCAAACGGAAACCTTCGCCGGAAACGAACCAGAACGTCTTATTCCTGCCTCCAAAGTGAGGAATGTTCAAGGGCCCGCCGGCGTTGGCTCCGAACTGGTTTTGTACCCAGGGAGGCCTCGGCCTGTCCACCGCATTCAAGAAGAAATCGTTGGCATTGAAAATTTTGTTGCGGAGATATTCGTAGGCTTCGCCATGGATCGAGCTCGTGCCGGACTTGGTGCTGAGATTCGTGACTCCGCCGGAAAATTTTCCCCATTCCGGGCCGAGATTGCTGGTTTGCACGCGAAATTCCTGAATCGAGTCTTGCGTCGGAATTAAGATAGGCAGGTTGATGTAGCCGATGTTGAGCGGCTGCCCGTCCAGATATTCCGCGCTTTCGTTTCCAAAAGAACCGTTCACCTGATAGTTGCCCCAGCCGAACGGATTCACACCGACTGGAGTTCCTGTGGAACTGCCCTGCGGTACCACGGAAGCTGCCAATTCAATCAGGTTAAATACGTTGCGGCCGTTGAGCGGCAGTTCGTTGACTTTCCGCTGTTCCACCACGGTGCCGATGGTAGAAGACTCCGTATCCAGCGACGGCGCTCCTCCCCGTACGGTCACGCTTTCGGACGCGGAGCCAAGCACCATCTCAATATTAATTTGGAGTGCGTCCTGCACGTGCAGGATAAGGTCGGACTTGATGACCGACTTAAACCCGACTTTTTCGACTTCAATGCGGTAAGTGCCGGGCGGAAGGTTCGTTACGTAGTAGCTTCCTGTTTCGTTGGTAACCGTCTCATAGTGAACGCGAGTACCAGTGTTGATCGCCGCCACTTTCGCATTAGGGACGACTCCTTTGCTGGAGTCGGTGATTCGTCCCGTGAGAGAGGCATTCGTCGACTGCGCGTTCGAAGTTCGAACAAAAAGCGGGAGAATCGAAGCGAGGCAAAGAACGAGCAGGAGCGCGAGCCAAAGTCGTCTGCAATCGATGGGCGAAGCCGAAACCATTTCGGGAAGTTCCTCGCTCTCCAGAGCTCGCCTCGACTGGCTGGATAGTTAGCTCTCTTGTATCAGGTATTTAAGTGATGTCAAGGAGCCTGCATGGTGGGCTAGGGGGCAACGAATCAGCAGCCGTCCTGTTCCAATCCTCAAGAATCGTGCTAAATTTCAAAGAGTGCGCCCGTAGCTCAGCTGGATAGAGCATCGGACTTCTAATCCGAGGGTCGCGTGTTCGAATCACGCCGGGCGCGCCATTTTCCCCCAACAAAACAAACTGCTTAACGGAAATAGCGAAAAGGCCATTGCTGCACTTTGGTGCAGAATGTCCGCGGAATGTCCGTGTCCGTTAAATCAAAACGAGTTTTGCAGTTCAATTTGAAAGAGCGCGAAAGCGCGAAGGAGAAGGGCAGATGGCAGTTACAAAAGTAGGGCTCGGGGTATACACGTCAGACCTGTTGCCGCACGCAACTTTTCAGAGCTTCGAAGAAGCGCGGCATTACGACAAGCGCGCGGCACAGCAGCTCGGCGCCAGCAAGGAAAATCTTGAGAGCACTCTTGCGGACGTAGCAGCGGGCCGCAAGACACCAGCCGAAGCGACCCCGACGCTGATTAAGGCCGCAATGGCGGAGGCCGCGGACAACATGCACGCGGAGTCCGGGCAGGAGGTTGTTGAGGATTTCCTTGCCGATACGCCGGAACTTGTTCGCGAAGGTGAACAGGGCGCCCAAAACGCTGGCACGATCAGTGGCTATCTCAAAGCGCAGGGCATATTGCAGGCCACGGTGCATGACATGCGGCGAGCGTATGGGGATCTCAAATCTTTGGGCGCACTCCACCTTCACCCTGCGAAGCGTTCCCGGTAACGCAAGCGGGCACACCCTACCCAGTGAGGGGATAACGGGGGAATTTTTGCAGTTCACGCAGAGAAAAGGATCAAGACCATGGATAGTGATTTTTTGAGCAGTGCATTGAACGGCGACAGTGGCGGCGATTCGGGCTCTAACGCAACGCCTCCGGCCGCACCAACCTTGGGACCCGATACGCCATACACGCCACCTCCGCAGGGCGCGGGCACGGCGCAGGGTCCTATCGTTGTGCCGACAGGCAGCGATACAGTCGCGCCACCTCAACCGGCCGGACAGACTTCCGTTTGGAAAAATGTTGTTATGGGCGCGCTGGCTGGCATGGCGGCGGGCTCAGGGGCGCGCGGGCGCAACGCGGGCGCGGCAGCACTCGGCGCTGGCGTCGGTGGGGCGATTCAGCAACAAGAGCGCACAGCCGCCAACCAAGCAGCCGTGCAGTTTCAATCCGCGCAGGCAGCGCACATGATGGTCGAAAACTCGGTTCGATTGCACGAGGACGAGCGGGCGTCCCAAGAATTTCAGGAGAAAGAAGCGGCCCGCCAGCAGAACATTGCGGATTTTCTGGAGGCCAATGGCATCCGCCCAGGAACTCAATTCAGTGCTTCGAACCCACAGGACTTTCACACTCAGGCAACCGGCGCGCTTCCCATTGTAGCGGCCCAAAACGGCGGGAAAATCCCGCCTGTTGCGGTGATATCGCAGCCGATTGGAACGGGCAAGAATCCTGACACCCATGACATTTCCGCATACCCCATCACTGCGCAAAGCATCCAAACCAACCCGAACGGCGCTCGCAAAGTTGTCGATGCATATTTGACCGCTTCTCGCGGCTATCCGTCTTCGGACACCGAATGGCAGACCGGCCTGGGCGCCTTGAAGGCTAACAATGTGCCTTCCCAGGGCACGGAGTACAAAGCCCAGCAAGTTGCCGCGCAACAATCCGCCGTCGCTACAGCGCTTCGTTATTTCCAAAGGCCGAACTTGCCCAAAACGGACGCGGGGAAGATTGATGCTGGCGAAGTAGCATCCATGTCCGCGACCAATCGCCAGGAATTGGAGAATTACCAGAAGCGCCCCAACGCCGATCCTCAAATTGTGCAGCTCCTCCAGAACAAGGCGGATTCTTTCGACCAACTTTCGAATGACGCACTGACGAAGCAAGGCCAGTTGGAATCTCAGCAAATCCAGGCCACCGCGAGCGCTCAAGCGCAGTCCAAAGCTCTGGCGGTAATCGCGGAGAATACCGGCGCGGCCGGAGATGCGAAAGCGAATCAGGCGGCGCGTATCGCCCGGGTCGACCAATCCATCAAGAGCGGCAATCCGGCTGACGCGGGGAAGATGCTCGCAGACAGAGTTACCACAATCAGCGAACTCAAATCCCGCGGCATGACGCCGGGATATATCCAGCAAGCCATCGCTTCTGCGCAGACGTATGACAAAAACTTCAATCCCGTCGTTGAAGACAACAGCGCCAAAGTTGCGAGCAGTGAAGCCAACAATGTGTTTTTTGCCCGCGTTAATTCGATGGTTTCTCCGGGCGGCACAATCGATCAGCTAAAAGCGGTTGCCGACAAGATCAGCAAGTCCGATTACCAGATTTTAAACCGGACGAAAAATTGGGCTGACTTACAGCGCGGCAAGGGCGGGATCTCGGCTTACGCGGCGAAGGCAGTTGGACTTGCCGATGATTACTCGTCCGTTATGGGGTCCGGCGTCGGAAGTGATGCCTCGCGCAATTTGGCCCTCTCGATCATCAGCCCACAGTTGAGCCCAGACCAACGAACCGAGGCCCTCGAATCCGTAAGGGACAGCGTCAACTCGATCAAAGATGCGCGTATCGGAAAAAATTCTTTTCTTCAGAAGATGTACGGAACGATGCCAGCGCCAACGCCCGCACAGCCGACTACCCAGCCGAAGAACGGTAATGCCTTCGCAAACATTCCGGGCGCGGTCCCGACGAGGTAATTATGACGACAGAGAATCCAGCACAAACTCAGCAGCAATCCCCATCCAGCGTTTTGATGGTCATGAACGGGCAGACCGCTTACGTACCCATAAGCCAAGCCGAGAATGCAATCGGGCAGGGCGGCGAATTGGGCGTCCGCATGACTGACTCGCAGGGTAACAGGGCTATTGTTCCATTCAGCCAGCAAGACCGAGCTCAACAGAATGGTGCAACCTGGGACGTCACCCCCGAAAACGACGCCACGAAGGCTTACATGACGTGGAGACAGCAGGCGCTCGCCAATCGCCCCACCGATCTGTTAGGGCGGCCCGCGAATGTCCCGTTGACGCCACCGGCGAATCTGGGCACCGGCCCAACAATTGGCGGCTCGTCCGACCAGTCCGCAAAGCTGAGCAGCATTCCCCTCGCGAAGAAACTATTTGACGCAGCGGAGGCCTTGGACGATGCCGCTGGCTTCACAGAAGAGGGCAAAGCGCAGCACCCAATTCAAGCAGAACTCGGCCAAGTTGCGGATCGCCTGAAGGGATTTCTGTTTGGCGGGGCGGTAACTCCTGGGATCGGGACCGGCAAATACGGCATGCTTACGAATCCCGTCACGGCAAGCCTAATTCCGGGCGCGGAGGGAACTCCCGCGGCAGCCGACGCCATTGAGGGCGGCGCGAATATTCTAAAGGGCGGTGTGGATGCCCTGAAGAGCGGCGCGGCGGCCATCAAAGAGGCGGTATCAGGTGGCGGAGAAGTGGCTGACGCGGCTAATGCGGCCGCGCAGGTCCCCGCCGCGACACCGACGAAAATCAGCACATTCCAACAAGCCTTGAGCGGCGAGAAGGTCGCACAGGGCCCCGCCACATCCGCCGTCACTGAATCGGCAAACACAGCGGCAGACGCGGCAAACGTCGCAACCCCGCAGGGTGGCATCAACTCATTCGGGGACGTGGGCAACAGCGTGCTGAAGGGCGCAAAGAGCACATACCAGCAAGTCGACCAGGCGGCCGGCACAAATCTCAAACAGCTTTACGAGAAGCTCGACCTGGCACAAGACAAGGCCCGGCAAGCTCTCGAAGGCAGCCCCGAGGAAGACGCGGCCCTTCTCAATGCGCAAAAGGTGCAATGGAAAATCAACGACGCCATCACCAGCGCAAAAGAAAACTCGAACGCAGATGTTGAGGGCCTGCTTAACAATGCAGACGAGCAATGGAAGCAGGGAAGCGCGCTCAAAGACTTGGATACCCAGGTCTTCCGCAGTCGCGCATCCGGGGCGACCGACACGGGAATGGCCCAGTCTGTCGACCCGAAAAAACTGCTCCCGCGGCTTCAGCAAATGTATAAGGCTGGCCGCTTGAGTGAGGCGATCGGCGACGACAACGCCATCAACTTGCTCAAACAGACCAACGACGCGGTGAAGCTGGGGACAAAGGCCGCGCGAATCCAGAAGGTCGCATTGGGTGCGGCGGGCGCGGGCGCAACTGCACTCGGTGGTGCGGCCGCACATTTCGGTTGGCAACTGATTCCGCAGTGACAGGTCAAAAATAAAGGAGAAATACCGTGGCAAAACCAAAAGCAGGAAGCGATGAACCAAAGGCACCACCTATCCCCAAGGTAGGCGAAGTGCTGCGCAAATTGGATGGATGGGGACCCGCCGAAGATGGCGAGGTCACCGATGGAATTGAATCCGGTGGCGTGCCCCTCGATCCGAACGCTAACGCGAAGTGTTAAACAACGAAGCGCCCCCGGGCCGACTGAGTGGCAGAAGCGGCCCGGGTGAGTGGGGCATTCGCAAATTCAAAATGGAGGAGCGGTGGTGACAAACGAAAAAAAGAAGGCGTCGGTGTTCATCGCGATATTCACCCAGTCTGAACGCGACGGCTGGCTTGCGCCGGGGATGGCTCAGTTTCTAGTGGCAACATCCGTCGCCGCGAAGGAGCGCAATATTTCCCTCAGCATGTCAGACAACATCAAGCCCATAGATTACGCTCGCAATCTCATCGTCCAGGCCTTCCTGGCATCCGGTTTTGACTGGCTTCTCCAGATCGACAATGATATGGCCCCGCCGCCAAATCTGATCGACGTGCTAGATCGCGCCGAAGCGCACATGAAAATTATCGCGCCGAAGACGTTTCACATTGCCACGATACGCAACCCGGAGAGCGGCAGAGACGAGGGCGGCCGCCTTGTTGAGGGCTGGCTACCGATCGATGCTGACTCCTCCAAAAGCGAATGGCGCGAACTGGCATGGACCGGGACGGGCGCGCTGTTCGTGCATCGGCAAGTCTTCGAGCGCATGGGTACCGCAGGATGGTTTCGCTTCACCTACGACGGCAATGGGCAGCGGACAAACTTCGAGGACATAAGCTTTTGCCAGAATGCGCGGCGCGCAGGGTTTTCGGTTTGGGGCAATCAAGAATTCGTTGTCGACCATTTCAAAACTGTGTCCCTTGCCTTGCTCGCCAGCAAAGGCGCAGCCGTTTGCCCAACCCCGCTTCATGACCTTCAGCGAAAAGGCATCACGGAAGAGTTTCGCGTCCCCGGTAAAGCCGCTGGGACGGCAAAGGAAGAAGGGCTATGACGAAAGTCAAACCAGAGCTGACGCTGCAAGAGCAGCTTGCGATTGTCGACAGGAAGCTCGCCAGCAAGCGAATCAAGGCCATGCACGTCGCGCGGCTGATGGCGGTGCGCGAGAGGCTGGTTAAGAGAATGGGAAGGACTCAGGTGAGTCAGCAGGAAGATGACGCCCTTCCCAGCGAATTTACAGGGCCTCAGCGGCGCGTCCTAGAGGGTCGAAGTCTTCTAGGCAAACTCAATGACGAAGAGCGAGAACTTTGGGAGGGCGTGTATCGCCTCGAAAATGAAAGGCTCGCTCAGCGCCAGGCACAACCGAAACAGGATGATGTACGTCCGAAACCCGGCATGACGAACGCAGAGATCAAATCGTTTTACGCGGGCGTTGGACAAGCCGCGGCGCCCACACCTTCAACACTGGAGATCATCGCCGATGTGGACTAACGTGAGAACGGGCAAGGGCTGGACCGACGCAGAGGAAACGACGTTCGCCGAGATCATGCGCACCGGGAACCTGACCCGCATCAAGGCGATTCAACTGTTCAAGCGCTGCAAGTCGAATCCGGCCCGCGCCCTCGAGCTGGCACGCGAGAACTATGGCCGGTCAGAGGCGAGGACTGCAAGCTTCGAACGCAGCAAAGCAGCACGTCTCGCAGGACTCGTTAAGGCAACCGCGGCACGCTCGCAGAATGCCACTTCCATACGTGCAGAATGCCCAGCCTGGGGGTTTGTAGGCGATAGATGGTAGTCTAGGCGTTTAAGTTTCTCGCACAAAAACGAACCCGCTCACATTTCTCCACTTTTTCGCCTTTTGTTCGTCTTAGCAGCCCAATCGTCTGGTCGCTTACCCGAAGCGCCCACGCAACTCCATGATTAAATTAGACTTATCTGCACTGTCCGTGCAACTGTCCGTCTCTGTTTTTCGCCTCATTTTCGCCTATTTTCGAGGACCAACGTTTAAGCACCCAAAATTGACCAAAAAGTGTTGGTGATTTCCAGTCCGGCAGGGGAGATCGTGAAGTTGGCTATGCAGGCTAAGCCGTTGAAAGGATTGCTATTTATTGGATTTTAGGCCGGGCGGTAGGCCCCAACGCGGGATCGCCTGCCGCTTAGCCATGGCTCAAAAAATCAGCCTCACGCGAGAAGCGTGCATTTAAGCGACATTCGGGCGGCCTTGCGGGCAGTTTTGGCGGTAGGAAAGGCCAACTGTCCACACCTTACTTCTTAAATGAGAGACCCCCTAGCTAGAGGCTTCCTGAACTGTCCACAAAAGTATGTAGACAGATGTGGACAGGAGAGAGAGTAAGTCCTTTATTAAGAGAGAGTTTTCTCTTTCTCTCTCACTAATAAGAGAAGGTGTGGACAGTTGGCGAAAATGCCCCTCGGCGGCACGAACTGTCCACAAGTGGTTACGGGTCCGTGTGGACAGTTGCGGGGTTTATGGCTATGGACGGGGCTCTGATGTGATCTGGGCCAGTTCTTCCTTGAGCGCTTTGGAGACCGCCTCGGAGTTCCCCCCTCCGCGCGCTACCGAACTCACGAAGCGGGACTGGACGCCAAGGCGCTTTGCCACGCGGGCGTAAAGGGCCCTCTCCTCTTTGGTGTTCATCTTGTATGGTTGGTTCCAAGTCCGATGCACGCCGTCCCGTGCTGCGTTCTCTGGCAGAAGCCGCTCGGCCCGCGCGGTGCCGCGGGCTCTCTGTGCGCGCTCTCCCTTCATGCCCTCCCCGATGATCTGAGTCAGCCTCCGAAACCACTTGACCCGGCAGTTGTGGCACAGTCCATTGCCGCCGTGTGGAACATCGTGCGTTTTGCAATCGATGCAACCGTAGCGCTCGTAAGAGACGCTGAACTTTTCCTGCTCGGGAACGGTTTGCAGGCGCTTGAGTTCATAGGCAACCTGGCGGCTTCGAAAGAACGGCTCGAACACCAGCGCGTCCCGCTCGGCCATGATCTCGGCGACCTTCAACTGGACGAGTCTTTCGAGTTCTGCTCGCAAGACGGGAGCTTGCTGGATATCGTGCGGCGAAGGCAGGATGTCGACTTTGAGCGCGCTCAAATTTTCCTCCCGTGGGGATGAAACTGTTCGATGGTCTTTTCAAGGTGGCTGAGACTGACATGGGTGTAAATTTGCGTGGTGCTGATCGAGGAGTGGCCGAGAAGCTCCTGTATCGCGCGCAGATCGGCTCCGTTTGAAAGCAGGTGGGTGGCGAAGCTGTGCCGCAGCATGTGCGGGTTGACATGGCCGAGCCCCGCCCGCCGCGCGGCGCCATCGATGATCCTGCGGATGCTGCGGTGAGTAATGGGCGCCACTTCCGGGTCGCGCTGCGGGTCGATTCTTGTTTTTCGATTGACGGCGCAGCGACGTGATGAGCCCATGGCCTTTCTCCGCCGCAACCCTTTCATCGAGGATTTCCGCCCGATTCGGCTGGCCCTCATGCTTTAGGTGGTAGCTCACAATCGAGCGCAGTCTCTTTTTTTCTTGAGAAGGCGGCTCCATGCTCGGGTAGAGTGCCGCAAAGATTTCCTTCCATTCGTAGGCCTGTTTGCGCATTTGCGTGGCGCGGAGATAGGTCGGGTTGGTTTTCGGTCCCCGCTTCAGGTATTCGCGCGCCTGGCCAATGACCTTCCCGCGCAGCTTGCGCTGGATAGTGCCATCTTCAGCTCTTTTGTTTTCCCGCCAAAAGACGGTCCAGCTTGCGCCTTGGTTCACTACTGAGCCAGATTGCTCTTGTCCTTCCTCGCGAAATACCGGGCCGATCGTGCGGTCCTGCAAATAGTCCTGGAGGCTTTCAATGGCTCGGCCGCCGAGTACCACCATGCGCTCCTTGTCGCCCTTGCCGAGGACTCGCACGGTGTTACCGCTGATGTCCTCGACGTGCATCCCAGCAATCTCCGCGATCCGGCTGCCTGTTGCATACATGACCTCGATGAGAGCGCGATCCCGCGGCGAGGCCGTCGCGGCGATGAGCCTTTCCACTTCCTCGACACTGAGAAAGCGGGGCAGCTTCCGGGTAATTTTGCGGTTGGCGATGAATCGAGTAGGCGAGTTCGTCAGTGCGTCGATTTTCTGTAGAAACTGGAAAAAGCTGCTGAGGGCATACTTCCGCGCACTAATGGTTTGCGGGTCGTACTTCTGTGCGTTGAGCCAATGCAGCCATTCGCGGACGTCGTTGTGTGTGACCTGCAGGACATCAAGGCCGAGGGTGAACTGCAAGAAGTCGCGGACCGCGAACTCGTACGACGTGATGGTATGTTCGCTCCGCGCTCCAACGCGCAGGTCCTTCAGGAACTCCGCTAAGTGGGCGGCGTTTTGCTCCTCACAGTTCATCCGGCGAGATTCTCGGAGTTTGCCGTTCATTGGAGACCTCCATCCCCAAGCGCGCGCCACAACTGCAAATCGGGAAAATCCGTGAGCATCTTTGAGATGCACAACCGGCCCAGGTCCCTGACAGCACACGTAAGCTCTAAGTCTGCATCACTTGTAGCGCGGTTGTCGGCATCGAGGTGTGCGGTGAAGCCTTCAAGGAAAGTGAGGACAGTAGCGAGTGTTGAGAACTGCTCAGATGATAGACTGCGATTAGCCTGCATGGGAGATAGTCCCTCCTGTGTTGGATAGTCTCCGTTCGGTGCTGATAACACCGGGCGGAGACGCTTCTTACTTCTTCTTCAAGAACTCCCCGATTGCTTTACGGATCAGCGCACTCACCGGCGCAGCGGTCTTCTTCGAAAGGGCCTTGAGCCCCTTCAGGTGAACCCCGCTCAGCCAGATAGTGGTGCGCTTCATGGCCACCCTTGTATACCTTTAGCCATACACCTGTCAATCCCTCCAAAAGTCAGGCAAAAATCTATGGTAGCTGTTGTAAGGAATATCCTTTGCACATCCACAACCCGCTAGATGTTCACAGGCCATGCGATTGACGCCTTCGTATACATCGCGGAAAGTGAGATTAGTTTGCCGCGCGTGCGGGGACCGTGAGTTGCCAAACCTCCTCCCCGCCCCGGCAAGCTAAGAGAGGTTTGGCGCATGACGAACTTTTTTCTTGGCACGCGGCTTATCGAGCCGATCGATCGCTCATCACACATCGCATTCATGGAGCGCCGCATTTTAGGCGCGAGCTTCATTGAGCCCGAAGAACGCCCATGCGTTTTCACTGTGGCTGGCGACGCGGCGCAGCAATACGCCGTCGCCCACGCGCGTCCAGAGGGCTACATATCTGCCTTCTCGGCCAGCGACCGCTGGATTCCCCCGGAACTCAGGGCTTGGGTCAATAGTCAGAAAAGCCACGACACAGATCCAAACCTCGACTGTAAGGATCGCATGGGGGAAGGAAAGATCCTGCGTGCAAAGAAGCCACCATCAAGCGGCGTGGATGGCCCTGAGGGATTTGAAATCCTCTTCGAGCTAGGCGCACGCGCCCAACGCGCCGATGAACACACCTTCCAGGCCGAGATTGACGCAATCACGGAGCAACTTAGCTTCCCCGAGGAAATCTCCCAGGAAGCAGAAGCGCCGCGGCGGGAGCACACCATCGACTGCTGCCTTCCCATCGTTCCTTACGGGACATGGTCGCACAGCCTCAGGTTCCCGAATTATGCATGCTTCTCGGAAGACAGGGGCGAGTGGGTTGAAAACGAAATCGTAGTTTGGGACCGCCCCGGGGCGCCTAAAGATGGCAGGGTGCCCGAGGACTTTTTGCGACGCGAGTGGAAACCATTGCCCTGCCACGTATTGCCAGCATCGCAGATCGGGCCCGAGAACTTCAGGAAGGCAGATGCGGGCTCGGCATCGTTCCGCGCTCTGTGGCACGGCGTTCTTCGGGAGAGAGCGCTGCGCGGTGAGTTCGTTGTCTCGAACGGGCTGACATACACGTACGTGCTTCAAGACGCCAATGGGAACCTAACGGGCTTCAATTTATCCGAGAGCCGTAGGACGCTTTGCGCTCCCAAGCTTCCCGCGCCCGGGAGGTGGATTGCATACCTTCGCAGGTTTTTATCCGGCAAGCTCTTTATGGCGGTCCTCCCCATCTACGGGTATTTGCGCTGCGGGCATTCCATTGTCGACATAGCCGAGGAGTGCGGAATTGACGCCAACACTCTGACGCAGAGGTTTAGGCGCGAAGCTGACAAGCTGCGCGAGGCCGAGCTTATTCCCCTCGCAACCGGGGAAGAACCGTTCTGGCCAGAGCTGCCCTTTAAGGACGTTCGAAGGGGTCTGCCTCATTGGGAAGTCGCCGGTGGGTGGGTTGTCGCTAGGCGCGTGCGCAGTGGCGCTTGGCAATTGCTTCACCTGGGGACGATCCTGCCGCCAGCAATCGTATATGCGCACCTCGTACAAGGGCCGCTCTGGGGCACTGAAGCCAGGGAAGTGACAATTGAGGAACTGGTGCCAATCATCAGGGCCGGGATTGCGACAAGGTTCGCGGCCAAGCGCAAGGCGGCCCTGGAGAGTGCCAAAAAGGTAGTGAGGGAGCGCGGCCTTTGCTTGTGGCGCACAAGGGCTGGAATTAAGGCCGAACAGAAGCGTATCGGGGAAGAGTTCGATGGCTGTGATGTGCTCTTTTTTGTGAAAGAAAAATCTGCAAGTGAATGAAATCGCGCGGTTAATTCGATGCACGCGGAGTAAATCGTCACCCTTTGTTGCTAGGTTAGTTATAAGAAGGGACGCTCCTTTTTTTGGCCCCGCTCAAGCGAATGTCAAATCACAGCAAGTGTCATTTTTGGAGGTTGCATGTCTGAAATGTCTCAAAGTCGATTGCGCGCGCTCGAACGACAGCTCAATAGCACGCGCGAGACCGGAAGACTGGTGGAGACCTCCCACAATCGCATTTGGCTATGGCGTCAGGGGTGCGCGAATCTCACGCAGGAACAGCAGGACCGATTGGAGCTTTATCTGTACAGCAAGCTCGCGCACATCGAGCTCGCGGCACTGCGCGGCGGGCAAGCCGGGTAACATGGAAAAAACTGTAAATGAAATCGTCGGCGAGGCGCTCGAAAGGGTTTGGTCGAAGGAAGAGAAGGCGGCTGATCCTAGAAAATTGCTCAATGAAGTAGAAGCGCTGGCGTCGGAAGTCCCAGACCCGAGGGTAAAAGCGACACTCGCGGAAACCAAAAGGGAACTGCGCGAGGCTGAGCGCATCGTTGACGATCTGCGCAAAAATCCTCCCGAACTTTTCCTCCGCGATATGCCCGATAACGTCTTGGATGGTCGCCTGGGAGAAATTTTTCGGCAGAGAATGCATCGATTCCCGGTTTCCTACGGCTGGCCAGCGCTTCTCGCGGTGGCAAGTGCGCTGATTAGTGAGCGGGCAGAGGGCGTCCGTACAAACTTGTACGTTGCGCTCGTTGGTGGAGTTGGTAGCGGGAAATCTCAGGCAATTGACTTCGCGATAAAAATCCTCGGCCTTGAGAGGCCTGGGCTGATGGACACGCTCGCGGGCAGTGGCGAAGGACTCATTCGCGCCGCGGCGGATGCAGTGGGTAATCCGCGATTATTCTCGATGGACGAGCTCGGCCACACGCTCGAGAAAGCGCAAATCGAGCGAAGCTCCTTAGCGTTCTTACTCTCCACTGCATTCTACAAGACGAATTTCTCGGTTCGAATGGCAAAGCAGGCACAGGTCCAATTCGATTGCATTCTGAGCGTTTTAGGCGGAGTCGTAGAGCAGAGATTCGGCGATCAATTCGCCGCCGCGACGATGGGCGGGCTTCACGATAGGTTTGTGTTTGGAAGTCTCCGACAAAAACCGCCACGAGGCCGAGCGTTTCCTAAAGCAGAGGCTCGGAGAACTCGCAGGGGAACGGCACGGCGGCCGCGCATTTATCGGCCCGTCGCAGGAGCGCGTGACTGTTGGCGATCTGCTCGACGGTTTGGAGAGCTATTACAAACTTCAGGACAAGTGGGATGTCAAAACAGCTTCATGCACAAAGCCGGTACGCGAGAAGTTTGGCACCTGGCGCGCGGTAGATATTACTTCCGAAATTCTCGGAGCGCATATCCAAGCTCTGCGCGAGGAAGGCTACAGCAACGCCACCATAAACCGGAGGATGCAGCGCTTGGGACAAGCCTTCAAGGTCGGGATGCGGAACAAGCAAGTCTCCGCGGCACCCTTTATTCCGCGGCTCTCCGAAGTTGGGAATGAGCGCCAAGGATTTTTCGAGACTGCGGACTTTGAGGCCGTGGTTACACGACTGCCGGAATATCTTCGGGACCTTTCCCGCTTCGGCTTTATCACGGGTTGGCGCAAGGGTTCGATTGAGTCTCTGCGCTGGTCGGATGTTAGCGACGGCATCATCTACCTTCGCGCAGAAAACTCCAAAACGCGGAAGCCGGAGACGCTGCCGCTAGGGGGCGAGTTGCTCGCCATCATCGAACGGCGGCGCGAAGCACGGACTATCAAGGACGAAGACGGTAGCGAACGGTTTGCCGAGTACGTGTTTCACCGTGACGGCCAGCCCATCGGCGACTTCCGCAAGGCGTGGGCGACTGCCTGTAAGGCTGCAAATGTGGCGGGTCGGATGTTTCATGATTTGCGCCGCACTGCCTCCCGCAACATGCTGGCAGCCGGAGTCCCCCAGGCCGTTGCCATGAAGATTACCGGCCACCGGACAGATTCGATGTTTCGCCGGTACGCAATCGTCAACGAAGATCAGAAGCGAGAGGCGTTGGCGAAAACGCAGCAGTCCCTTGCAACTGCGGCAAGCCAGAAGGTTGTCGCAATCGGGGCGGGGAAATGAGAGCGCGTTTTGTCCGTGTGATTGTCCGTGAACGGGGTACAGTGCCAGCCGAAACCAGCCGAAGGCGGAAGGCATTTTTCCTTGTGTTCTCAGGCTCTTATGGGTTGCAGTAGTTTGGTTTGTGGCGCAAAATCCGCCTTCTAATCCGAGGGTCGCGTGTTCGAATCACGCCGGGCGCGCCATTTTTCTGCGTATTCACAGAGCAAAGCTCCGAATTGCCACCCTTCGCAGCGATACCGTTTGTAGTCACCAGGAGGCGGCTGCCGTTATGAAGACTTTGCTAGTAGGGTTGTTATCGTTAGTCGTCGGACTTTGTGTTGGCGTAGGGGTCATGCGTCCTTCCGTGAAGCAACTACGGGTGGAACTCGCAATAAAAGATGGCGAGTTCGCCAAAAGAGAAGCGGAAGAGGAGCTGGCGGTAAAGCAATTGAAATTGTGTACGGCGACGCTGCAGACGCAAAATGCGCTACTTCGGCAGAACAACCAGATGATGGATGATTGGATTCGGCAAAAGCGAAAGGAATAGATCGCGGAAAGAAAAGCGGGGACAGCGTCCCCTCCGGCGCGCCATTTTTCCGTAATCCTTCAAGGTGCCCCAAATCCTGCTCGATTGTTCTGTAAGCCTTGCGTTCGCAACAATATGACGACAGTGGGTGCAGAGCCCAAGCGTGCTCTCTAAGACCAACAGCATCCTTAATATATGTATGTGAGCAGAACAGGGCACCCCTCCCCGTCCAAACGAGGAATGCCCAGGCTGAATGCCGAGAAAATTGAGACCGACCTGACAGGCGCGTTTCAGGCCTTTGCTGGCGCAGTCATGTCGACCGGTGGAGCAATCGCGGTCTGCGACTCCTTCACCGTGCGTTTGGCCAATGGCTTCAGCCAGAGCAGCGCCATGAACGCGGCGATCAGGTCGCAAACGATCATGGCCCAGAACACTTTGTTCCAGGAGCCGGTCTTGGCGAACAGCCAAGCTGCACCAGGACCGGCGAAAGCAGCAGCCAATCCCTTGGCGGTGTAAACGACGCCATAGTTTGTGGTGGCCCACTTGTTTCCGTACAAGTCGCCGGTGATTGCCGGGAACAACGAGAAGATATTGCCCCACGCGAAGAAGCAAAGTCCGGACAAGGCAACGAACCAGACCGGATGGCCGATCATCTGGAGCAACGCAAACACGGCGCCCGCTTCCAGGATAAAGGAGCAAAAGATGGCGTTCTCCCGGCCGATGTGATCGGAAACCCAGCCCCAGAAGGGACGGGTTAATCCGTTCAACAGCCGGTCCACGGTGATCGCCATTACTAGTGCGGTCATCCCCCACGCTACGACAACATTGTCCACGTGGTAGCTTGAGGCCATCGGATTCAGTTGCGCGGTGACCACCAGACCACCGAACGCAAGCATCGTCATCATCAAATAAATCACGTAAAACGATGGCTGGCGCAGCATCTGGAACGGCGTCAGGTTGACGGATGAGGTGTTAATCTTGGCTCTGATCTTGGCCGCTTTTTCAACCCAATTTGGCGGCGTCCATCCCACCGGCGGTCGCGCCAAGAACAATGCGCATGCCAGGACAACCACTCCCTGGATGATTCCCCAGACGATGAAGGTGTGCTGGTAGCCGGAAATCTTCAGCATATTGGCCACGGGAGTAATCGTACTCGCGGTGCCTATGCCGTAAGCGCCTGCTGTCAGGCCTACACAGAGACCGCGATGATCGGGAAACCATTTCAACGCGTTTCCGATGGACCCGCCATAGACGATACCCGCCCCGATGCCGCCGAGGGCGTACCAAATGTACAGCTGGGTTATGGTCTCGGCGTACCCGGAGCCGACCCAGCCGAGCGCCACAAAGATTGAGCCCAGCCCCAGCATCAAGCGGGGCCCGATTATATCGACCAGATATCCTTCAAAGGGAACGAGCCACGTCTCCAGAAAGATGAACAAAGTGAAAGTCCACTGAACGGCGACGAGAGAGACGTGAAGGTGCGCCTGGATCGGCTTGGTGAAAAGTGTCCAGGCATATTGCAGGTTGGCGATTGCCATCATCGCGATGATGCCGGCGATCAATTGAACCCAGCGATTGACGATCCGAGAGGGATGAATCAGAGCTTCTGGTGTTGCAGCCATCGACTAACCTCCATGACGAGCTGTTGGACTTCAGCGGAAGTAGTGCGCGAACCAGTCCCCAATTTTCCTGCGCGGCCGTCCAGAGAGCCCACATCTCCGAGGAACGGTGCAATGCCGGAGATTATTCACTTACCCACATCGATCTCTCTCCCGAAGCGATCGACGTCAACGTGCGTGACGCGCGCGAAGCAATTCTTCGGTTTTAGCGAATAATCCCTGACCAACTGCCGCAGGAAATTCCTTGGCGGCGGAACGGTGCGTTTTACCCCTGCAACCGCAGCGCGAGGCCTCCAAGACCGCCGAGCGGCACCACTTGCGAACCATGTTAAACTGGTCCGATGAGTGAACCACTTTGCGGCGGGACGGAATCTAGCACCGTACCTATAGGCTGTCAAGAAGAGAATCCGTGCATTTTTGCAGGCCATTTTTCGGATTTGATTTCGAGGGTGCGCACCGCGCGGATGGTGTGCCGGCCAATCCAGAGAGCGAACGCCAATGCCTGAGGGACTGGAAGCGCAGATCAAAGATTTTGTGGCCCGCCTTGACCACCTGATTCGCCGCGGACAGCAGGTTCGCGACGCGTTGGCGAAGGACTCCTCAAGTCCATCCGCAATTGTCGCTGCGCGCGCCTGGCAGGAAGAGTGCGGCGTGGCTATCAATCAATTGTCCGGGGGAAGCAAGGCTCATTGGCTTGCGCGGGCGTTCAGCGAGGCGTTTCTGATGCGTTCCGCGAACGGCAATGCCGCCGAAGGAGCGGCACCGCAGGAGATCGTGCAGCGATTGCTCGACGTCCTCGCGCAAGGGGTTGCAGCGCTTTCCCGGGACGACGGCGGCCCGGTGATCATCGCGTCGGAGAATGTCCCGCCACGCCGATTCGAGTTTGTCCACAACTCTGAGCTGCGGCAGGTTCTCGAGCAGGCCTACAGCGACATCGGACGCGCGATGGAGCAGGGCGAGTACGCTCTTGCGATGCGAACCTCTTGCGGCATTCTGGAAGCGATTGTCACCGACGCACTGGAGCATAAAACCCAGAGTGAATTGGCTACGGCCGGGGCGTCGACGGGGAAGATCGGCGATTGGTCGTTCGATGAGCGGCTCGCGGTTGCGGAGAAAACCGGTCTCGTTCGCGGCGGCTGCGCTCGTTTGCCAGCGGCGGCGCGTGCCTATCGAGATCAGGGCGACAACGGAAACGACTCCGCGATTTCCGAGCGTGATGCCCGGCTGGCGAGCCAGGTGCTTAAGGTAATTATGAGAGATTTGAATCCCGGCAGGTAGAGCCGGGCTCGTCGAAACTGCACGAACAAATGTTCTTTTAGTCTTCCAGGTCTTGCCGGAATAGCGGTTGCGAAGGATCCAGACTGCCGTCGATCACGGCGATGCGCATGTCTTCAAACGCGCGAGTCGCCTCCGCCAATGTCGCGTATCCGCGCTCCCGCTGCAGCGCGCCGCTCGCCGAATAGATCAGCGTGTAATAACGGCCGGAGGCGTACTGCAATTCCAGCAGCTTGTTCGGAATATCGGGATCGCCAGCCTGACCGAGCACGTCCATCAACGCCACGGTCCACTGCCGGTCTTTCGGGTCGGTGACGACCTCGCGCTCGACGTACTGCCACTCGTCCATGCTCCACAGAGGCATATTTATCCAAGCAGGTCGGCAAGTGCTCGCGCCACTTGCGAGCCGGTGAATGGTTTTGGGATGAGCAGAACTTTTTGGGCGTTGCGGGATGTGAGGCTTGCGTCGGCCTTCTCCGGCGTATCGCTGATAATCACGATGGGAAGCTCGGCGTAGTCCGGATGATGGCGCACGATGTCGAAGAGGGCTTCGCTCATGTCAAAAGTGCTGCAGTCGAGCACGAGGGCATCCGCTTTCAAATCACGAATCAGGTCGTTGACCGTATCGGTAAAACCTTCAGCGAAGACCTCGTGGCCGTGATCGCGCAGCGCAAACGTCAGCAGTTGCGCGATCTCCGGGGTGTCGTCAATCAGCAGAATGCGTTTCGGCAAGGCGCTAGCCCTTGCCGGTGCCGGGCAGGCGCGGCTTCTTCGCGGCGCAGGGCTCCAGGTCCAGAACCCAGACACGGCCGCCGGCGGTGTAGTAAGCGCGCTGATCGTTTTCGAACATCGCGCCCCAGGCTTCGAGAGTGCGCATGGCGAAGGTGATGCCTTCGAAATTGTTGCGCAGGTGGCTGAAGACTTCGTTGGTGTGCCAGTTGTCCGTGAGGATGGCATCGCCGCCGTGCACTTTCAGCACGGTGTAAAAGCGGTCGTGGGCGGCTTCGTCGCGGACTTCGCGTGTAGAGCCGCGCTTTTTGCCTTCTGTGACAACGTAACTCTCCTGCCCGGATGCGGCCGAAGGCGAAACGTTTGCGGCCATTGCGTCTTTGACGTTCGGTGTATTGGTGCTCATAGTGTTTGCGCCACCGCCTCGGCTTCCGCCGCCGCTGCCATGTTGACCTGGTTCTTCGGATCCGCGGCCTTGATCAAAGCCTCGGGAAGCTGCACGCCCATCATCCCCCATTGCTGATTTGCAAACTTCTGCAAATTGGCGATGTGCTCGGCGTGCAGGTGGCCGAATCTCCCTTGCAATTTCAGGTATTCGGCAACCGGCCGCATTGTTTGCGGGCGAAAGCTGTAATCGTACTCGCGCTTTTCGGGATTCCATTCCCACATGGGGTAGAGCCCGCATTCGACCACCAGGCGGCCCAGATCGATCGAACGAGGCGTCTCGTACACGAAACCCTTCTGGCAGGGAGTGTAGATCATCAGGTACGCGGCGCCCTTGTGGTTGAGACCCTTGCGAACTTTGTTCATCAGGTCAATGGGATAGCCGACGCTGGCGGTGGCCACGTAGCAGTGCGGATGTCCGGCGGCCATCATGCGAGCGAGGTCTTTCGGATACAGCGTCTTCGCTTCCGGAACTTTTGGACCCGGGGGCGAGAAGGTGGTCATGCCGCCATACGGTGTGCGCGACGACGCCTGGATGCCGGTGTTGGCATACTGCTCGTTGTCATAGCAGATGATCAGGCAATCATGATTGCGATAGAGCGCGCCGGAGATGGAGGCGAGGCCGATGTCCGAGGCGCTACCGTCGCCGGCTTCGCAAATGACGTTCGGGAAGGTGCCCTTGTACTTGCCTTTGCGGATCATGGCTTCGTATGCGGCAGCGACACCCGCGGTGAAGCTGCCCGCGCTGCCGATCTGGGTGTGAGCCCAGGGCACGTTGTAGGGCGTACAGAGATAAGAGCTATTGGCGACGTACATGCATCCCGTGGGGCCGACGAGGATGGTGTTGTCGCCCGAAGCCTTGCTGGTCATGCGGTACTGAATGGACGGCCCGCAGCCAGCGCACGTGCGATGACCGGGAACGAACGGTTCGGAAGCGGGCAGGTCTGGATTATAAAAACGCGCACCTTGATTCGGGCTGCCGAGAATCGGAAGGGTTTGACGCTGAACTTCGATGACTGGCATATCGACTCCTCCTGAAAATCTTAAGTGAATCTTTTTGAGCCTTGCAAACTCTTTAGCTGGCCGACGGCCTCAGAAGGCCGTCCCTACTCTTCGAATCCGACCCAGTGGGTGCGTTTTTCGATCTTGCCGCGATTTTGCGCCTCGATCATTTTCTGGGCCATCCAATAGAACTCTTTCAGGACGATGGCCTCGCCGCCCATTCCGGCCATGAAGGACATCATCAGCGGACGCTTCGGGCTTTCGTAGAGAGCTGCGGCAGCTTCGGCGTAGAGCGAACCGCCGCTGCTGACGCTGCCGAGCCCCATGTTGGTTTCGATGACGCCGACTACTTTGAACCTGCTGAGCGATTCGCAAATGCGATCCGTGGGATAGGGCCGGATGGTGCGCATTCGAACCATGCCGACCTTCATGCCTTTCTCGCGCATATGGTTGATGGCGAAACGCGCGGTAACGGCGTGGCCGCCCTGGAGGAAGAAGACGATCTCGGCATCGTCGGTTTTGTATTCCTCGAGCCACGCATCGTAGCGGCGGCCGAAGATGCGGGCGAACTCTTCGTGAACTTCCTCGATGACCGGCATGCAGCCTTCCATGGCGCGCGCACGTTCAAGCTGAAGCGGCGGGCCCTGTTCCGGCATGATCTGCGGGCCGTGCGAAACGGGGCGGCGCGGATCAAGCGGGTAAGGGTGCTTGTACGGCGGCAGGAATTCTTTCACCTGGCCTGGATCGGGCAACTCCACGTCCGTGGTGATATGCGAGACGAAGAAGCCGTCCTGGCAAACCATCTGCGGCAAAAGAACTCGGCGATCTTCGCCGATTCGATAGGCCATCAGGTGATTGTCGAAGGCTTCTTGCGCATCGCACGACCAGCCCATGATCCAGCCCATGTCGCGCGTCGAGAGCGCATCGGTGTGTTCGGAGCCGAAGTCGCCCGGCGGATCGAGCGTGCGGTCGGCAATCATCATCTGCACGGGCATGCGGCTGCCGGAGATGGGCGAATAGAGTTCGTAGGCGAACTGCACGCCGACGCCGGAGCTTCCCGTGAACACACGCGCGCCGCTGGACGAAGCGCCGTGAGCGATACTCAGCTGCGAGTGCTCGCTGTCCGCGACGATGTACTCGGCATCCAGTTCGCCGTTGGCGACCATCTGCGCGAGCGCCATCATCGTGGCGGTGTAGGGACGAATGGGGTAGGCGGTGATGACGTCGACGTCGGCAAACTTTGCTGCCTGCGCCGCAGCCACGCAGCCATTGATGCGAACGGTTTTTCCCTTCACTGTTCCCGAAGCTGTTGCCATGTTAGAGCTCCTTCGCCGGACGGCTGGCCAGATTTGCAAGTTCCTGCGCCTGGCGGCCGTGCAGACCGGGTGAAATTGCGAATGCCGTATCCATGCGGACGACGCCCGCGTCGAAATCCAGTTCGGGCACGCCTTCCAGGCAACCGGTCGGGCATTCTTCAATGCAGACGCGGCAGCCTTTGCAGTAATCCACAAGGATTTTGTAGAGGCCGTTGGAACGATCAGAGCGCGCAATGCACGGCTCCGGACACACGAGATAACAGTTGTCGCAAGCGTTGCAGGTGCCGCAACTGAAGCAGCGGCCGGCTTCTTCGACGGCCTGTTCTTCGGTGAACGCCAGGATTACCTCGTCCTGCGTCTTTTTGCGGCTGGTGGGATTCAACATGGCCTGCTTGACCCGCGGGAAGTGCGGGAAGTAGGTCATGTTCATGCGGTTGAGATCCACGATGACGTCGATAGCGATTTTGCGAGGCTCAAGAGTTTCGCCGCGCAGGGCCTTGTCCAGGTTGAAGGCCACGCGTTTGCCGTCGCCGACCGCGTTTACCACCATCAGCGGCTGACCGGAGCCCAACTGCACGATGTCGCCGGCGGCAAAGAAGTTGGTATCGCCGAGACGCCCGAAGCGGTCGATCTTGATCGAGCCGCGCTCGGTCTTGAACTCCGCCGGCAGCCATGCGAGAGACGCATGTTGGCCGACGGCGATGATCACGTTGTCGACCGCAAACTTCTCCGCAGCCACGTCTTCGTTGATCGTGATGGGCGAAGCGTTAATTGCGCCGGAGAATTTCGCCGGGTGGAGTTGCAGCGCTTCCACTTTGCCGTTGCCGAGCACGGCGGTCACCGCCCGTCCGTGGATCAACTCCACGCCCTCTTCGAGCATGTCGTGAAGATCCTCGGGCACGCAGGGCATTTCCTTCGGATTGCCCTCGACGGTGATCATGGTCACTTCAACCGCGCCCTGCCGAAGCGCTTCACGGGCGCAGTCGATGGCGGTGTTGCCGCCGCCGATTACGGCGACGCGAGCCCCCAACTTCACTTTCGAAGTGCCCATGCCGATGTCGCGCAGGAAGGGAAGTCCGTAAATCACGCCTGTTTTATTTTCGCCCTCGGCACGAACACTGTTGGGTTCGGTGAGACCGACGGCCAGTACGACGGCGTCATAATCTTTTTTCAGGCTGTCCCAGGAAACGTCCTTGCCGACTTCAGTGTTGGTCTTGATGGCGATGCCAAGTTCGATGAGACGCTCGATTTCGCGATCGAGGACGTGTTGCGGGAGAACCCAGTCTGGAATGCCGCCGCGATTGAGGCCACCGGCCTTGGGAGATTTTTCGAGGATGGTGACTTTGTAGCCGAGGCGCGCGAGTTGATACGCCGCGCTGTGGCCCGCGGGACCCGAACCGACGACGGCGACTTTCTTGCCGTTGGGTTTCCCGGGTTTCACGACGTCGCGCTGCAGCGCCTGGCCAAGATCGCCAAGAAACCGCTCGACCGCGCGAATCGAAATGGCCTCATCGTATTGCCCGCGGTTGCACGCCGTCTCGCATGGGTGGTAACACACGCGCCCCGTGACCGAAGGGAAGGGCATGTCTTCCTTGATGAGCGCGTACGCGTCCAGATATTTTCCGCGCTTCACCAGGTCCAGGTAGCCCTGAATTTTTTCGTTCGTGCCGCAGGCGTTGTTGCAGGGCGGCAACTTGTCGCGGTACACCGGCCGGATCGAGCGCCAGTTGCCGGTAGGGAATAAATCCTGCCCCTTTTCCTGCGTTGGCGCCGGCGTGATGCCTGCAAAGGGAACTGTCAACCATTCGGGAATACGTGTGCCTTTTGTGGACATGGGTTCCTTCCTAAACCGCCACTGGATTCAGCGGCAGGATGTGCAATTCGTGAAGCGCCAACTCAAAAGCCTTCTGATTCGCAATCATCGGTTGAATCGTCTCCATCTTGACGATTCCCGTTGTCTTCACCACCGCGGCGATCAGCGGAGCGGCGATATCCGGCGCGATCGCTTTGCTGCGCTCGGCGGCGCCTTCCGTCGAAAGACGGTCGAGACCCAACTGGCCCAAGCGGTAGTAGAGCCACTTGTGATCGGCCAATTTCGCGGCATCCACACAAACCAGTTGCGCAAGCCGGTCGGCGCCCGGCACAAATCGCATCATGTACTCCGGCGTGTAGTGGGTGTTGATCACCAGGGTTCCGCCCGGCGGCATGCCGCGCATGTAATCCCAGCCCTTCACCATCGTCCCCTCAACCAGCACGACGATGTTCGGATGATCGTTTTCGTAGGTGAGCTCGTTCTCGAGCACCGTGTCGCTCACGCGGCAATACTTGCGCGTCGGGCAGTTGGTGCGATCAGGATTGTCGACGTAGTTTTCCATCGACTGCGCGTGCTTGCCCTCTTTCCGGGCGGACGCGGAAATGGAATTAACGATGTCGCGGCCTTCTTTGTCCATGATGATGCCGCGCGTCCAGACAGAAAGTTCCGTATAGCTCATGCTCCCACCTCGTCAGTACTTGGTTGAAGTAAACACATCCCTGCACAAATCTCCGGCGGCGCTGCCCGGTTCGCCCGGCGCGTTCAGATGCTTGGGGCTGCTTCGATCCGCTTCGAGAACGGCTAGAAAATCCCCGCGAGTAACAACGAACGGAGCGAGCCGCGTGCCGCGCTGAATTTCCACAATCGCGGAGAGCGTGGCCTTCTTGCACAGGCTTTCGATATCCGCCCCGGTAAGCCCGTCCATCCGCCCTGCCAGTTCTTTGAAATCAATATCGGGTGAGAGCGGCACCTGCCGGCAACAGAGCTGGATGATCGCCGCGCGGTCTGAAACGCCGGGTTTTGCGAACGGGAGTATATAGTCGAAGCGGCCGCTCCGCAACAAAGCAGGCTCGATGCGTTCCGGACGGTCCGTCGCAGCGAGCAAGATCACGCCTTTCACGTCCCGCAAGTTGTCAATCTCGCGCAGAAGCTGGCTCAGAATCCTGCGATAGACATCGGTGGTGGACTGATCGGCGCCAAACCGCGGAGCGAGCGCGTCAATCGAGTCGAAGAAGAGAATGCACGGCGCAGCGCGCCTCGCCTTCTTGAAGACCTCCCGCAACGCCCTCTCGGAATCGCCCAGCCACTTCGAATAGAGCTGCGGCCCGTCGATGGCGATGAGCGGCAACTGTTTTTCGCCGGAAAGCGCGCGCGCCATGGCGGTTTTTCCCGTGCCCGAGGGGCCGACAAGCAGAATGCCGCGCGGCGGCGCCAAACCAAACTTTTCGTAGATTTCCGCATGAAGGTGAGAGTGCTCGACAACGGCATCCAGCATGCGTTTTACTTCATCGAGCCCGCCGAGGGAAGCAAATGTCGTTTCGCTCTTTTCAATAAAGAATTCGCGGGTCGCGCTCGGTTCGACATCCTTCAAGCCGGCAAGAAAATTTTCGCGCGTGACGTGCAGCGCCCTGATTTCGGCCGATGCGGCGCCATCGATGCCCAACGGGAGGTTCGCAAGGAAGCCGCGCAGGGCAATCATGCCCACTTCCTGACAAAGCGCTTCCAGATCGGCACCGACAAAGCCGTGCGAGAGCTCGGCGATTTCGTGGAGGTCGATGTCAGGTGCAAGCGGCATGGCTCGCGTGTGGATCCTGAGAATCTGCAGCCGCGCCTGCGTGTTCGGAACGCCGATTTCAATTTCGCGATCGAAGCGGCCGGGACGCCGCAGAGCGGGATCGAGCGTCTCCGGGATGTTGGTGGCGCCAATCACGATCACGTGACCGCGTGCGACAAAGCCATCCATCAGGCTGAGCAGTTGCGCCACAACGCGCTTTTCAACCTCGCCGGTTACTTCGGCGCGCTTTGGGGCGACGGCGTCAATCTCGTCAATGAAAAGAATCGCGGGTGCGTGGCGCGCCGCTTCTTCGAATACTTCGCGCAGCTTGGCCTCGCTCTCTCCATAAAACTTGCGCATGATTTCCGGGCCGTTCAGGTGAATGAAATGCACGCGGCTCTCGGCGGCAACGGCTCGGGCAAGCAAAGTCTTTCCCGTACCCGGCGCGCCGTATAAGAGAACGCCTTTCGGCGCCAGAATTCCCAGCCGCTCAAAGATGTGCGAATACTTCAGCGGCAACTCGACGATCTCGCGCACCCGGGCCACTTCGCGCTCGAGTCCGCCGATGTCTTCGTAAGACACGGCGGGAGCGCGCGACGGGGTCTGCTCGCCTTCGACGACACGGATGTCGGTGCGTTTTCCGATGACCACAGGGCCGGAGGGAATAGTGCGGACTACGTGGAAGTTCACCGCTTTCGCGAAAGTCGGGACGCGAACGGCGCAACCCGTGATGACAGGAACGCCCACCAGGTCTTCGAGCATTCGGTCCGGGGCGATGGTCGCCGGCGCAGCGCCGATCCACATCGGCGAAAAGCGCACTGCTACGGCCGGCTGGGATTCAACGGGGGCAACGGCAACCTGCTCGTGCAATCCCGCGCTGCAATTGCTGCGGCAGGTTCCGTCGATCTGAATCGTTCCTTCGTGTGCCCCGTCGGAAATTTCAGCGCGCCCGACAGCGAGGGTGCCGCCGGTGATTTTCAAAACATCGCCGGGCTTGGCGCCGATGCGCAGCATGTCCGCCGGAGCAAGCCGGGCAATCGCGTGGCCGACGTCTTCGACCCGGGCCTCCGAGACGCGAAGCGCGAGCGTTGTGGCGTTAGATGGTGTGGAGTTTTCTGCGTTTGAGAGACTCGCGGCTTGCGCCTCGGAAGGTGCGAACGGCCCGCCGCTCATGTCATCCCGCAAGTCAGGCAATCTACTCGTCCTTAAATCGAAATTCCGACCGTGTTCCCCGGCAACGCGCAGCCGTACGAAAGATTCTCTTGCGTTTAAAGCCTCACTTCTTCAAAAGCATTTTTTCCACGTCTTCGATGTGGCGGCGCATGGCCAGCTTTGCGGCTTCCGCATCATGGCGGTTCAGCGCAGCCAGGATTTTCCGGTGGCCCGCCAGCGATTTTTGCGGACGGCCGTCAACCTGCAAACTTCGCTCGCGCGAATCGCGGAGCAGATCCATCAGAGTGTCCAGCACTTTGCGAACGACGCTATTTCCCGACGCCAGCGCAATGGAGTAGTGAAACTCCGTGTCTTCGGCAATAGTGCTTTCGCCTTTGCGCAATTTCTCATCCTGCCGATCAAGGATCTCCGCCATCTCGGCGAGTTCCTCGGGGGAAACGCGCGTGGCGGCCCGGGAGGCGAGGGAAGGCTCCAGCATTTTGCGAAAGTCGAGAAGTTCGCCGACCAGCTCTTCCTTGCGCTTCCGTGCGTTGGCCAGCGGATTAACCAGCGAGTCGGAAGAAATCTCGCGGACGATGGTTCCGGCGCCCTGGCGTGGCTCGACCATGCCCGTCAATTCCAGGCTGCGAATGGCGTCGCGTATGGAGCTTCGACTCACACCAAGCGATTCCGCCAGATCGCGTTCGGAGGGAAGCTTGTCCCCCGGCTGGAGCTTTTTCAGAATCAGGCGTTCGATCTGCTTTGCAACGCCTTCGTAAACTTTGTCCCTGCGGACGGTCTCGAAGTCGGATTTGAGGTTCAGTGACAAACGGGGCTCCAAGTGGTCCGGTAAGTGGACCAGCGGGAGTATACACCGCTTGTCAAGCAGGGGCAATATTTTTCAGCTGCGGGCGGGGGCCGGAATTCGGCGATGCCGGCACTAGTTGGACCATCAATGAGCGAAGATAAAAAAATACGCGCTCATTACCAGGCCCACGCCAATCACGGCGTAACGCATCTTCTGCGGGTCGGCCTTCTGCGCAAAGTGCGCCCCAAACCAACCGCCGGTAAGCGCCCCGGCGATCATCACCACGCACTGCGGCCAGAGCACCGCGCCCGCCCAGATGAACGTGACGACCGCGGCCACATTGATCGTCGCGGCCAGCAGCGTGCGAATCGCGCCCATAGCCAGGACGTCGCGCATTCCAAGTGCCGCCAGCATTCCCAGCATGACGAATCCGATGCCAGCGCCGAAATATCCGCCGTACACAGCCAGAAACAGCTCCACGACGGAGCTGGCCACAATTGCCTGCCACGATAGTTGCCGCAGATCTTCGACAACGGAAGTCCGCCCCGCCATTGCGCGAATTTGATTGCCGAACGCAAACAGCAACGTGCCGCTCAAGAGCAACCACGGCACGAGATGAAGAAAAGTGTGTTGCGGTGTTCGGAGCAGCAGCAAGGCGCCGGCCCATCCCCCGGCGAGGCTGGTGGCGAGCAATGGAATCAGTAGCCGTAATGGCGCGTCCAGGCGTTTGAGGTAAACGACAGTACTTGCCGCCAAGCCAGGCCACAGCGCAACGGTGTTGGTGGCATTGGCTTCAACAGGAGGCACGCCCGTGAACAACATGACGGGAAACGACACGAAGCTGCCCCCGCCGGCCACGGCATTCAGCGTCCCGGCGATCGCGGCGGCGAAAAACAGCAAGATGGCGTGAGTGAAGTGCAAACCCCTGTTTACCAGAAAAGGGGAACTTCTGAGAAGAGAATCTCACGCTGCGGACATTCCAAAATTTGACGATGTGCCCATTTAATGGAGGGGGCAGCAGGACGACCCGAGTGAAAATTATCTTATTCCCAAGCGCGTAATTTTTTCTCTCTGCTATCGGTTTTTCGATTATTTGCTTGACACAATTCCGAGAATGCGCTAAACGCGTGACCGCCACTTCGATTCGCTCGAACATTTTGGGAGGGTAAACATGAATTCACTGAGGACGTGGTTCGTGCTTCTGGCCGTCATTTTGGGTCTTGCAGGCACAAGCCCCCGGTCGCTAGCCCAGAGCGACAGCTCCGCCAAGAGTGGCATCGAGACGCCTTCCGCCACTGCCAGCAAAGCAGAAGTGGAGCAACTGCGCCAGGAGCTTGCCGCGCAGCGCCGGACGATTGAGCAATTAAAGAATCTGGTCGAGCAACTTGTGGACGTCAAGTCGCGCGCACCGTCCCCGGCAAACGATGGCGCCGCCCGAATGATTAACACCACTTACCCGCTAGCTGCTCCCGCGCCTGCCGCCGAAACGGCAGTTGCGGCTCCCGCGGAGTCGGTCGAGGTTTATCAGAAGCCGCCCGACAAAAAAGAAAGCAGCGCTCCCGTAAACGCGGGATGGAACGGGGAGCATTTTTTCATCAGGTCCAACGACGGCCAATTCCAGATACAACCCTATGGCTACGTGCAGACCGATTACCGCAGCTACATCGGAGATGGGGCTCCCCCCGACACTTTTTCCGTGCGACGCGGGCGTTTTGGCTTTCAGGGGAATTATGGGGACCACTATCAGTTCGGCATCCTGGTTGACGCCGCCGCATCAACCGGCGCAACGATCCGCGATGTCTACCTCAACGCAAAATACAATAACGCGATTCAAATTCAGGCTGGGCAGTTCAAGGAACCCTTTGCCCAGGAATTGGCCGCAGGCGTCACAAACATCGATTTCGTCGAGCGGGGGCTCCAATCTCTGCTCTATCCTTCTGCTGCGTCGGCGTTCCGGAGCCCTGGCGCGGTAATTCATGGCGATGTCAACGGCGGCGCGTTTCAGTATTGGGCGGGCGCTTTCAACGGTAAAGGATTTTCCACCAACAACACCACGAGCGTGCCCGAGGCGGTCGGGAGAGTGCGCTTCTACCCCTGGCGCAACAAGAAAGACAGCGTGTTGAAGGAATTTGCTTTCGGCGGATCGATCGCCTACAGCCAGGCGCGCGGGCTTTCCAACGAGCTCACGCCCGCAACGGGTTCGCCGGATGCCGCTTTCATTTTCCTGCCGCAGTTTCAGGCCAACGGGAATGTGTGGCGGTATGAGGGGGAGTTCACTTTCCTGAAGGGCCCATGGGGTTTCCGCGACGAATACGTTCAGGCGATGTTCGATCGCACCGGCGTCGGAACTTTGACCCTGGGTGGACTCGGGTTCGCCGATCTGCCGGTCGTTCGATTCAAGGCCTGGAACTCCGCTGCCACTTACCTGCTCACCCAGGAACGGCGGCCGGAAAACGGCACGCCTCGCATCAAGCACCCGGTGTTTGGTCCGGAACTTCCTGGCGGCGGCGGTCGCGGATGGGGAGCGTGGGAACTGGCGTTCCGCTACTCCGGGATTCAGGGCAATGAACCCGGCATTTTCTTTAACAACGTGTTCACACCGCAGAACCTGCCGACATTTAACCGGCACACCGATGAATTCAGTTTCGGCGTGAACTGGTATTTGAACTACTGGGTGCGCTTCCAGTCCAACGTGAGCATCGACCGCCTGAAGCAGCCGAGCACGATCGGTGCTACGCCACAGAACTACTACGTCTTCGAGCAGCGTTTGCAGTACCGATTCTAGGGCAAGGAGAATCCGCCATGGATCGGACTGGATTCGAAGCTCGCCCGAGCGCCTGGAAGTCAAGCAGGCCTTCACAAGAACGAGAACCGCGCCACGGCGCCGAAAATTCGAGTGGAATTCCTGGAGGAGGTTTTTCGATGAGGTCAAGACTCGCGAAGATAATCGAAGTGGCTGCGGTTGTCGCCTTCGGATTTCTCCTGAACAGTTGCGGTTCGCAGCCGTTTTGCCCGACTTGCGGCACCACGGTCAATGGAGCCTATGGCGTGCTCAACGTCATTCCCGTGCCGGAGCACAATCCGACCGGCGAGCCGGGCGGTCCATTCAATTCGTTCGACATAAGCTGGTTCGATCCGATTCAGCAAAAGGTGTACACGTCCGACCGCATCGGGCTTGACGTTGTGGTCACGGACGCTAAGAACAACTTCGCCGTGAATACGATTGGCGGACTCAACCAGGTGGCCAACGCGGGGAACAATGGCAGCCCTTGTTGGGGTCCACAGCTCAATCCCGCTGATGTCCAGGGGATTCCATCCATCGTCACGGGCCTGGGAAGCGTCAATTTCACGCGCCCTGGCAACGGGCTCACCCGGTTCGGTTGCAGAAACGCCCCGTTCTTTGCAAACTTCGGTAACGCGTTTCCAGGCTTTGGGCCAAACGGCTCTTTCGGTGGATTTCCGGGCGCACAATGCTGTGCCTCGCGTGCAAATGGCGTTAACCCTCTCTCCGGACCTAACGGACTTCTCGTCACTCCAGACGGAAACACGTTATTCGTTGGCAGCGGCAGCGCCTCTCTCGTGGTTTTCGACCTCACCACTACCCCTCCAACGGTGATCGCTGATTTGTCCACCGGTGCTTCCCCTGATTTTGACGGTCCGAATGGCGTCGGCCCCTGCATTGCGTCTTGGAATGGCGGCGCTGGCAGCGCTCCCGAATGTGCCGATGACCGCGGCGACGAAATGGCCTATGGAACCGTCGGCGGACACGACATTCTCACCATCGCCAACGGCGACCCCGGTCTCCCGTTCGTCACGCTGGTCGACGTAACCGACCTCGTTAACCGAACCTTCACGCCGCCCTTCACAACCCCTGGACAGGGACACTGTCTACCGGTGAATTACCCCGCCTATCCCACAAACGGAGACGCAACCAACAATTACACCACCGCAAATCCCGGGGCGTGCATCCTTGGCCAGATTTATTACGACGCCACAAATGCAATTAGCGCAACCGCTCCGGTGGATTCAGCTGGCGCCCCATGCCCGGACCCCTCCACCTCCGTGCCCTCCGGCGCCTCGGGTGGCCCGTTTCCCTTGGCAGCGACGGGTGGAACGATAACCATTCCCTGTCATCACTCCGCGATCGTTGACCAGAACACCGGATTCTTCATCACTAACGACACCAAGGGCCTGCCGCTTGCGCCGGGGCAAGGCGGTGAAATTGCTGTTGCTGGGACCGGTGCCGTAGGTTTCAATCCGCTCCACGGCACTTTCTATGTACAAAACCTGAACTGCACCGTTTCCAATTTGCCTAGCCAATCAAGCGTTGCCGTAGGGTGCATCGACGAAATCGATCCCAGAATCGGAAATCCAGCCGGCCCCGTTGTAATCAACGTGGTTCCTACTCTCAACTGCATGCCTGCCGGCATCACTCAGGGACCCGGCCACGATTTCTTCATCGGCTGCGGGGGGCATGATGGGGTCCAATTCCCGCCACTGCTAATCATCTTTGACGGTACTTGCACAACCAGCGCGGCTTGCGTCGCGAGCGAGATCAACATCGATCAGAGCGGCGGTACCGACGAAGTGTGGTACAACCCCGGCGACAACCGCTACTACACCGCGGGACGCGACATGCCCAGCGGGCCGGTCCTCGGCGTGATTGATGCCGGAACGCGCCAGTGGCTTGTGAATGTCACGACGGGTTCGAATTCTCACAGCGTGACAGTGAACCAGTTCACGAATCAAATCTTTGTTCCCACACAGGCCGGGCCGCTCTGCGGTACGCAGAGTGCCAACGGGTGTATCGCCGTCTACGGCAGGCAGTAGACTTTATAAAAGAAGCCTGGAATAAGGATTGGGACGCGGGCGAGGCCGCAGAAGCTGCAAGTGTCGGCGGACAAATGGCCTGGACCCGCATTCACCCGCATGGGTGTAAAATAAAGGCGTTGGGGAGTCTCAGCTTGCCGGGATTCAGATGCTATCGCCCGTAAAATCGCACCCGCGCCGCATGGCTTACGTCCAATGCGCAGTCGCGTGGGTTTGCGTACTCTCACTCATTCTTGTACTGGCGAACCGGGTTCCTCGAATCCCTCGCTGCGAAGTGACCTCATGGGTTCCTTCCACACCTTCGCAAATCACCGCTAGAGTTCTCGCCAAAGACTTCTTCGTGCTCTCGCGGCCAATTACCGAGTTCAGCGCGCTCGTCCACTGGCCTCCGTCTGCGCTCGAACTAGGCGAAGAAAGGCCCTTGTTTTCCGTATCCCTGGACAATTGTCTTTTTACTCGCCCGCCGCCCCCAAGCCTAGGCTGAAAGGGCTGCTCCAAAAAGGTATCCCGTTGTTGGTCTTTCGGAGCATCTAATTGCAGGAAGATCCATGACAAGGCAATGGCTGAGACTGAATAACAGGCACGCTCCGAGCAGTGCCGGGAGGAAGCGATGAATAGGATTCAGCAAGGTTTTTTGGGGAGCCGAATGGCTTCCGTCAGTATGGCTTTTGCGGCCGCGGTGGTTGTGTTGTCCGCGCCGCGCGTCTCCGCAAACACCAAGCCCACAGAGGTTCCGGCAAAGGTGATCGCGCATCTGCCCCTGAAGGATGCGCCGGGGAGCGAAATGCTTTTGCAAAATAAGGGAGACAAGCAATACCTGTATGTGCAGAAGGCATCCAAGCAGGGCTTTACAGTAATCGACGTCACCAAACCGGTGGTGCCAAGTTTGGTGGGTGCTGGTGCCCAGAGCGGCGATGCAACTGCTGGCAAGCTTGAGATTGTGGGGCCTGACGTTGCCCTCGCCGAAGTTCCTGACAGGAATTCCAAGGGAGTGATTCGCAACACTGAGAATCCCACGGAAACCGTCAAAATTCTAGACCTTGCCGATCCCGCACACCCCAAGGTGCTACAGACATTTACCGGAGTCACCAGTATCCTGCAGGATTCCAGCCGTGGCCTGATTTACCTGGCCAACGGCGATGGGCTCTGGATTCTCAACCACGCCCGGTCGGGACTCACGCCCGCAAAGAAGAAGCGGCCCTGTGGCTCCGAGGATGCGATTGCCTCAATGCCGCCTGATTGCCAATAGTTTTTCAAGGCACGGAATTGCCAGCAATTTAACAGCGCGGAACGAGATTGCTCCTGGCCGCGCTCGAATGAGTGAATTGGCCGCGCGGCCAGAAGCGGCGCCACAAATGGCGAAATGACTATTTCACGCGGGTTTCCTGGTAGTGCAGGGCCTTCCACTGGCCTTCACGCTTCACCCAGATTTCCCCTACCAGGATTTTCTCAAACCGAACCGTGGCTTTCGGCGGAAACTTGACAAAGACCTCGTAGCGGGCAAACGCCGCGTCCGTGCAGAGCGGCGTCACTTTCAGGAATGAAAGCGTGAAGTCAGCGACTGCGCTCTCCTGAAGTTCGCTCAGAGCCTTCCACTTGTAGCGTTCACCTCCGCCGTCTGCTTCGACCGCCACGTACTCCTCGGTCAAGAGGTTGCCATACGCTTTCTGGTCCTTGGCCTTGATCGCCTCCCATTCTGCTTTGATTCTTGCATCAAGCAGATTGGTGAGTTCCGGCGGGGCAGCCGGTTTGGCGGTTTGGCCGGCGGTTCCTTGCTGATTCTGTCCAAAAACAAAGCAAGCCATCGCCAACGCCGCGCAAGCCAAGGCAAGTGCATTCCGCATCGCTTATGTCTCCCCGTCTGGCGTTTCTTTCGCCACAGACGCAACGTACTGGATCTTGCAAATAGGAATCAGTGTCGTGAAACCTCGCGCATCTTAACGGGCGGGACCTCTCGCAGTCAAAGCCGCACTGTCAAGTTCGCAGTTAACCAATAGGCTTAAATACCAGTTATTGATATTGCGAATACAGCATCCGAAGAGCACGATTCTCTCCAACCCATCTCATCCGGAGGAGTATCACCCTTATGGCTTCACCAGGGCGCAAGATGGCTGTTTGGCCGGTGGTTGCTTTGTTCATTTTCGGGTTCAGCCTTATTGCAAACTCGCAGAACATCATTGCCCTGGTGGGCAGCGGTTCGAATCTTCCCACGCCGCTCTACTCCCACTGGGTGGAAGAGTATAACAAGCTGAGTCCCGGGGTTCAGGTCCGGTATCTCAGCACGGGCACTGTCAAGGGCATGGAGGACATCTCGCGCGGCGTCGGTGATTTCGCGGCAGGTGAAGTGCCGATGAACGACGAAGAACTAAAAACGGCGAAATTCCCCATCCTGCACATTCCCACGGTGCTGGTCGCCATCGTGCCGATTTATCACGTTCCCGGCGTAAAAGGGAATCTTCGCTTCTCGGGCCCCGTTCTTGCCGATATTTTTCTCGGAAGCATCAGGAACTGGGACGACCCCATGATTAAGGAAATTAATCCCGGCCAAGCTCTGCCGCATCTGGAAATTACGGTCGTCCACCGTACCGAAGGAAAAGGTTCCAACTATATCTTTGCCGATTTTCTTTCGAAGGCCAGTTCGAAGTGGCGCAGCCAGATTGGCAAGACGCCCTCACCGGCCTGGCCTGTCGGTATCAGCGCCAATCGCGGTGAGGACATGATGGAGAAAGTGAAAAACACTTCAGGAGCCATCGGATATATCGAACTGGGATTCACGATAACGGACAACTCGGTCGGAGTTGGCCATGTCCAGAATGCTTCCGGAAAATTCGTCGGCGCGAGTCAGGCAAGTATCGCAAATGCTTACCGTTCCGCCGAAAAATCCATCCCAGCGGATTTTCGCGCGTCACTGACGAATGTTTCGGGTAACGATGCCTATCCGATTGTCAGCTTCACATGGCTGTACGTGCCGGAAAAATCGAGTGATCCGGAACGTTCCAGGGCGCTCGCCCACTTCCTGGAATGGGCGCTCAGCATGGGGGAACAGAGCGCGGAGCAGCACGGCTACACGCCATTGCCCGCATCGCTTACGACGAAAGTTCTGGCAAAAGTGCATTCCTTGCACTGAACGCGTCCGAGGATTTCCTATCCCACCCGGTGGTGCGATCTGGCGTAACCAGAACGCGAAACCAGTGGGGCTCCCTGAAAATAGGGTCGATACTCTCAGGTTTGAAGGCTACTCTCTGCGACTTGCACTCGATATTCCCGCGGAGGAAACTATTAGCTAGCCTCTTCCTTTTGCGGGGGTTCAAGTTTTTTGCGATGTTGCCACAGGAGTTCGCCATGAAGCTGTCCGTTGGGCGGTTTGCACACTTTGGTCTTTCGTTGATTGTTTTCACGTTGCTCGCGCTGCTAGGCGCGCTTCCCATTGCGGGGCAATCCGCTGGGTTCAGGGCAGAACCACCCGCGAAACCCGGCGAGCTCAAGATTCCCGTCGGAACCATTCTCCCCGTTCGGCTGAATCACGCGTTGTCTTCGAAAAACGCACAGGTAGGACAGGATGTGACCGGCCGCATTATGCAGGATGTGCCACTGCCGAACCATGAAGAAATTCATGCAGGAGCGAAGGTGGCCGGCAAGATCGTGTCGGTACAGCGAGCAGGAAACGGCACAGACGGAAAAATCTCTTTCCGCTTCGACACTCTTGAAATCCATGGCCGCAAAATTCCCATCGCTGTCAGTTTGCGCGCCCTGGCCGGCTTCATGGAAGTACAGTCCGCGCAAACCCCGGAATTCACTCCCGGTTTCGGCACGCCCTATAATTGGGCGAACACGCGGCAGATCGGCGGCGACGAAGTTTACGGAGTGGGAGGTCCAGTCACCAACGAATATAGTGGAGAGGTGGGGAGAGGGGTTTATGGCGGCGTCCTGGTTCACGTTCGCGCGCGGCCCGAATCAAAATGCCGCGGACCGCTGGATGCTGAAGACCGCGCTCAGGCCCTATGGGTCTTCTCTTCCGATGCCTGTGGGGTTTACGGCATAGAGGGAGTCGGCATTGCGCATGCAGGACGCACCGAGCCTGTCGGAGAGATCACGTTGGTTGTGGGACAGCGGGATTTACTTGTGCGCGGCGCCAGTGGGATGTTGTTGCGCGTTATTCAATAGCACAAAGCCGGCCCGGAATTTCTTCCTGCACCAGGATGCGGGAGTGCGGCTACGTTCTCACGGCGGTGGCTAGCTGTGATTTGTCATCCGTTCGCTTCGTAATTTCGGCCAATAATTGATAAGAGCGGAGCCGATCCTTGAAATCAAACGCATTCGAAACCACGATCAGCTCATCCGCCTGGGTCTCTTCCAGAAAATCGTTCAAACGCGCCGCAACACGTTCCGGGCCGCCGACTATGGCCGCTCCAAATTTGGCAGCGACCATCTCCCGCTCATCGGCGCTCCATTCAATGCTCTTCGTTGGGGGCGGTAACGGGCCGGGTACTCCTCGAATTAAGTTCAAGAACATCTGGATGGGCGTGGTTGCAAGAAACTGCGCCTGTTCGTCCGAATCCGCCACCAGGATCGGCACCCCGACCATGGCGTAGGGCTTATCCAAAACTTCGGACGGACGAAACGAGGCCCGGTAAATCCGGAGGGCGGGCAGTAGCGGTTGCGGCTGAAAATGTGCCGCGAACGCGAACGGCAGTCCCAGTGCCCCCGCCAGGCGCGCACTGAAATCACTCGATCCGAGAAGGAATATCGGTACGTTCGTGCCTTCCCCGGGATATGCATGCACTCGCTGCGAAGATGACGGCTTGCCCAGATAGCGGCGCAATTCTTCGACCAACTCCGGAAAATCATCGCCCGTGCCGAGAGAGGATCCGCGCAAGGCGCGCATTGCTGCTGAGTCTCCGCCAGGAGCCCGGCCGAGTCCCAGGTCAATGCGACCCGGGAAAAGTGATTCCAGGGTTCCAAATTGCTCGGCAATCACCAGCGGGGAATGATTCGGCAGCATGATGCCGCCGGATCCTACGCGAATTTTGGAGGTTCCATTCGCAATGAAGCCGATGAGCACCGAAGTGGCGGAACACGCGACGCCACGAATGTTGTGATGCTCCGCCAGCCAGAAACGCTTGTATCCCAGGGCCTCTGCATGCCGCGCCAGGGCTAGCGAGTTTTGGAAGGCTTCGGCTGCTGTCCCACCCTGCCTCACATGCGCCAGGTCCAGGATAGAGAGGGGTGTGCTTGCAAGTCGTGAATCGTTCACCATGGACTCCTCTAATTCGGCAGAACGCGCCAGGTTTCTCAACGCGCCGCCACACTCATTGGATGCAACAGGCCACCCCCAGGTATTTTGATGAATGACCGATCGAGTTTCAGTCAATGCCTGCTGGGCGGATTCCATTTCCAGAATGTTCGCAGTCGGGACGCTTTCCAGCAGACTATTATCCAATCCTAAATGGTAAACGACTAGGAAAGGACTCCAATTTCGGCCGTAACCAGTTAAAATCGTGGATTCCGAACGACTTCAGATAATGGCATGGTTTCGGGCCACAAGGTTCATTCCAGGGAGATCAGGTGAAACACAGCCCTCACACATCCTCCAAGCGTGCACTATTTATCAAACATCGCGTTTACGCCGCCATGATGCAGATTGTGCTCCCCGCGGCGATCCTGCTTACGGGCTGCCGCTCGCACAGTTTGCCTGCAGGCCCTGCGATCGAATTCACGAAAATTCCTCCAGCTGCGCAAGGCGGCCGCGAACGGGTGGATACGATTGCGGGGCGCGTCTCCGGTGCGCGTCCCGGCCAGCAGATTGTCGTGTACGCCAGGAGCGGTCCGTGGTGGGTGCAGCCATGGCCCGACAAGCCGTTTATCCCGATTCAGGCCGATGCGACCTGGGGAACTTCCACGCACCTCGGGTTTGAGTACGCCGCAATGCTAGTGGACCCTGGCTATCATCCTCCTCCAACGATGGACGTCGCCCCCACACAAGGCGGCTCCGTGGTTGCGGTCTCGCTTGTGAAGGGGACGGGAGCCCCGCAACTGGCACCGGTGAAACCGCTCCATTTCAGTGGCTACGATTGGGAGGTTCGCACCATCGCGAGTGACCGCGGAGGGATGAATAATTTGTACGATGGTGACAATGCCTGGGTTGACTCGACTGGTGCACTCCATCTCCGCATCAAGAAGAAGGGTGAGAAGTGGTCGTGTGCGGAGTTGGAGATGAGCCGCAGTCTGGGTTACGGAACCTATATCGTCGTCGTTCGTGATACCACGCACCTGGAACCTGCCGCGGTTTTGAGCATCAATACCTTTGACGATTGGGGAGGCGACCAGCATTACCGCGAACTGGATATCGAATTCGGGCGTTGGGGAGAAGCCGGGCGCAAAAATAATGCGCAGTACGGCATACAGCCCTTCTATGTTCCCGGCAATGTGGCCCCTTTTAAGCTGCCTCAGGGCACCTTTACGCATTCCATGCGTTGGGAATCCGGACGCGCGAGCTTCCAGACCGTTCGAGGCTCGGATATGAGAGCCGGAGCGCCGGTTGTTTCGGAGCACATTTTCACCTCAGGAGTCCCCTCTTCGGGCCAGGAAAAGCTTCAAATGATGTTTTATGTTGTGGCCAGCGAAAAGAACCCGCTTCAAAAGGAAAATGAGGTCGTTGTTGAGAAATTCGAATATCTCCCCTGAAGTTCGTATCAGGTGCCGTTGGCTCCGATGGAGCCTGACGACCGCATGGGCTTTGGTGTGCTGCGCTTCGGTGGCACAGGCGCTGGATCCAAATCGAATTCTTTCTCAGTACATGCGGGAGCATTGGGGTATTGAAAAGGGATTTCCAGGAGGCTCCGTAACCGCGCTGGCGCAGTCCGCCGATGGCTATTTGTGGATCGGGACTGACAAAGGGCTCCTCCGTTTCGATGGCCTGAACTTCCATCCGTTTCCGCTCGCCGCTCCCACTACATTTCCCATCGGGCCCGTTCAGGCCCTCACTTCGGACGCACAGGGAAATTTATGGATCCTTCTGCAAAGCACCAAGATCTTGCGCTACCACGAGGGTAAATTCGAACTGGGCCGCGAACTTGCGGAGTTCGGAATCACCTCGCTTCTCAAGCGCAAAGATGGCTCGGTGCTCTTTGCATCTCTCGCCTACGGTCCGCTGACCTACAACTCTGGAAAATTCGAATTGCTTAGTCCGCCTTCGGGGCCCGCAAACTCCGCCTCCGGCGCATCCGAAATTACCACCGACGAGCTTTCCAGTCGCCTCAGTTGGGCAACCGGCGTGGCTCCTCATCGTTTTGCCGAGCCCAATTCGGCCGTCATTTCCATGGCCGAAACCTCCGATGGCAAAATCTGGCTTGGCACGCGCGACAAAGGCCTCTTCTACATGAGCGATGGCAGAGTCGTCGCCGTCCCAACCGGCATCCCCGGGGGCTCAATCAACAGCTTGCTGGTCGCCGGTGATCACGAACTGTGGATCGGCACCGACAAAGGTGTTTTACGATGGGATGGTACGAACGTCAGTTCGGCGGATGTTCCTCCGGGCCTTCACCATCTTCACGTGCTTTCGATGGTCCGGGATCGCGACTCAAACATCTGGTTCGGCACTCCCGGCGGACTCATTCGCGCAAGCGCAGGCGGAGTCGACGCCGATGCAGACAACCCGCGAACGCCCACGGCGGTTACTGCTCTCCTTGAGGATCGAGAAGGAGATCTCTGGTCCGGCAGTCCCTCGGGGATCGAGCGCCTGCGTGATAGTGCGTTCGTGACCTATTCCGTGGCAGGTCTTCAGTCGGAGAGCAGCGGACCGGTTTACGTCGACCGGAGTGAGCGCGTTTGGTTTGCTCCATTCGAAGGCGGGCTTCACTGGTTGAAGGGTGAGCAAAGCGGGAGCGTAACCAGCGATCGCCTCAACCAGGATGTTGTCTATTCCATCGCCGGGGGAAGGGAAGAATTGTGGATTGGCAGGCAACAAGGAGGGCTCACGCACCTGCGTTACGCGGGGGGCACGCTGACGACGCGGACCTACACTGAAGCGGATGGCTTGCCGCAAAACAGCGTATACGCCGTTTTTCAGAGCCGGGATGGAACGGTATGGGCCGGCACGCTGAGCGCCGGCGTGAGTCAGCTTCGTAACGGGCATTTCACAACTTACACCACAGCCACCGGCATGACCTCGGACACGGTGACCTCGATTGCCGAAACTTCCGATGGCACGATGTGGTTTGCAACGCCGAACGGTCTTAATGCCCTATCCGGGGGGCTTTTTCGGGCGTTGCGTGCTCGCGACGGTCTTCCTTCCCAGAATGTGAATTGCCTTCTGACGGACTCCGCGGACCTGCTGTGGATCGGCACCTCAGCCGGCCTGGCCTACCTCATTTCAGGTCAGGTCCAGGTGCCCTCCGCGGTGCCCCCGGCCCTGCACGAACAAATTTTGGGAATTGCCGAAGACAAACTGGGCTGGCTCTGGATCTCCACCACCAATCATGTTCTTCGAATAAAACGCGATAAATTGCTGAGGAATTCCGTTGGCGATACGGATGTCCGAGAGTACGGACTGGAAGATGGCTTGCATGGGACCGAAGGCGTAAAGCGCCAGAAGTCCGTTTTTGCCGATTCATTTGGGAAAATCTGGTTTTCCATGAACCGGGGAATCTCCGTGGTTGACCCATCGCGCGCCATATTGAATTCTGCCCCCGCCTTGGTACACATTGAGGAATTGTCTTCCGACGGAAATCCCGTCAGCCTGACAAACAATATTCGGCTTCCCGGCGGCCATCGAAGAATTACCTTCGCTTACTCGGCGTCGAGTCTTTCCGTTCCCGAACGCATTCGCTACAAGTACAAGCTCGAAGGTGTCGACGAGGGCTGGAACGGCCCAGTCGCGGAGCGCCAGATTACTTACAACAATCTCAGCTCCGGGCCTTATCGTTTCCGCGTGCTCGCCAGCAATAGTGATGGACTCTGGAACAGTGACGAATGCGATGTGTCTTTCAGGATTGAGCCATCCTACTGGCAGACCTGGTGGTTTCGGCTTTCCGGTCTGGCCGCATGTATTCTTGCAGTATTGCTGTTTGTTCGCCTTAGGATGCGCGCGCTGGCGGCTCGAATGAATATGCGGTTCGAGGAGCGGCTCGCCGAACGTACCCGAATCGCCCAAGAACTTCACGACACGTTGTTGCAGGGATTCATGAGCGCGTCCATGCAGCTTCACGTTGCCGACGACCGGCTTCCCGAAGATTCGCCGGCCAAGCCGCTCCTGGGCAGGGTGTTGGACTTGATGGGGCGTGTAATTGACGAAGGCCGCCACACAGTGCGCGGACTTCGCTCAACGGAAATCGCCCGTCAAAGCCTGGAAGAGGAGTTTTCACGCATTCAAAAAGACATGGCTATTTCCACCCAAAGCGAATTTCGTGTCATTGTGGAGGGAGCGCCCCGCGAGTTGAGGCCCGTCATTCGCGATGAAATTTACTTTATCGGCCGTGAATCGCTGGCCAATGCATTCCGCCACTCCGGCGGCACCGAGGTCGTCGTGGAGATTGAGTACACGGCCAGCCACTTGCGGATTCTGGTGCGCGACAACGGCTGCGGCATGGATCCGCAAGTGATTCACAGCGGCCGCGAGGGACATTGGGGCTTGTCGGGGATGCGCGAACGAGCGGAACGCATTGGCGGAAAACTGACGGTCCTCAGCCTTGCGTCCGCGGGCACGGAGATTCACCTCTCGGTTCCCAGCCGCCTCGCCTACGAGCCTGAATTTTCCGATCATGCAAGCTCGTGGTTCTCGCGGTTTTACTCCCGAAAGGCGACCAATGGGAATTCTAAAGCTGAACAGAAGCTGCGCAAATGAGTGAAAAAAACAAGATTCGCGTGCTAAGCGTGGATGACCATCCTCTTCTCAGGGAAGGTATCGCCGCCGTCATCAACAGCCAACCGGACATGGAGATGATCGCACAGGCCGCGACTGGGCAGGACGGGATCCAGCAATTCCGCAAGCACCTGCCAGACGTCACGCTGATGGATCTCCGCCTTCCTGACATAAGCGGCGTGGATACCATTGTGGCGATTCTGGCGGAGTTTCCGGAAGCGCGGATTATTATGCTGACCACGTTTGAAGGTGATGTTGAAATCCAGCGGGCTTTGGAAGCCGGCGCGCGCGGCTACATGCTGAAGAGCATGCCTCCCAAGGAACTGGTTGAGGTTATCCGGCAGGTCCACGCCGGGAAAAAACGGATCCCCCCGCAACTTGCGGCGCGGCTAGCCGAACATATGAGCGATGAGGCGCTGACCGTTCGCGAGTTGGAGGTGTTGCGCCAGATCGCCGAGGGGAATCGAAATCGCGACATCGGTGAAAAACTTTTCATCACTGAAGAAACGGTGAAAGTGCACATCAAACACATCATGGAGAAATTGGGAGCAAGCGACCGCACCCAGGCCATCGCCATTGCCATCCGTCGCGGAATTATCCACCTCTAGAACGCCGATGTTCTACCTGTCCCCATACCACTAAGGCGTTACGTAAAGATACCGGAAAGTAGGGTAGCGACATTCCGCTCCGCCCCGTAGCTTTGGTTACCGGGTGTCTGATTGTCGACGGAGCATAATGCAATTGCACAGGCTATTTCCCGCATTTCCGTCCGGGCTTCCCGGTGTTGGACTGCTGCTCTTACGAGCGACTGTCGGTGCCAGTCTGGCTGCCCAGGGTTTGGCTACACTGATGTCCAATGAACATTCGACGCTACTTGTTTTGCTGATTGCCGTGCTCCTGTTGATGAGCGGGCTCTTTGTACTGATTGGCTTCCTAACCCCCATATTCAGTCCGCTTGCTTGCCTTGAGTGTCTTGGTGGTGCGCTTTCCTGGTTCCCGTTTCCGTTGTCGAGTTTTTCTTGTTCAAAACTGGCGATGGCCCAGTTGATTGCCATCTCCGCGGCAATAGTTCTTCTTGGTCCCGGGGCTTTTTCGATCGATGCCCGCCTTTTCGGGTGGAAAGAAATAGTGATTCCGCCTGCCTCTCGGTTTCCCCAAGACGAATAAGTACTCTCCCCCCAGTGGCGCAGCCGCTCCCGGCGTTCCGTGCACCTCAAGTGAGAATTTGTCAATCCACCTATCGTGGTATTTCGAATCACCCCCAGGGACGTACCAATAAATTATTCCATCTCGGGATGCTTTTGCTTCTTGCCTCCGGCAAAGTGACCTTGATTCCGCCCTACGTTCGAATCCGCGAATGAGTTTTCGCAAGTGATGAGGAGGATACGCACTTGGCAACACAGCAATACAGCTTGGCAAGTAATGGCAACTTCTCTGATATTGCCTCACAACAACTGTCCGACAATCAGCTTCTTTCGGCCGCGAAGAAAGGGAACCGGGCGGCCTATGGTGAACTCTTCGAGCGCCATGCAAAAAAGATTTTCCTCTCCACACTGCGTATCACCCGAAATCGTGAGGATGCCGAAGATGCCCTCCAGGAATGCTTCTTGAGCGGCCTGGTTCATCTGAAGGATTTTGACGGCAGGTCTCAGCTATCCACCTGGCTTACGCGCATCGCGATCAATGCGGCCCTGATGAAGCTTCGCCGCAATCGTTACTCGCGTGAAGTGCCGATGGAATTCCTGGATGAGGAAGGGAAGGAGCGTCCCCGGTATCAGTTCATTGACGGCTCGCCCAATCCGGAAGACAGTTATGTTGACCAGGAACGCATGAAGCATCTCCGGGACGCTCTTGCAAAGCTTCGGCCCCGCGTTCGCGCGGCGATCGAAATCTGCCAGTTACAAGAGTGTTCCATCAAGGAAACCGCCCGCAAACTGGGCATTTCCTCGGCAGCAGCCAAGGGCCGTTTGTTCCACGCCCGGGTTGCTCTTCGGAAGGCTTGCACCCAAAAATCGATCCCAATCAGCCGCCGGCTGAGTCGCGCTGCGTAGTTGCCTGCCGTTGCCCCCACAAACATTCGCCGTCTTGGCGAATCGCAGAGACAGGAAGTTCCGCTTCCTGCCTCTGCCGTCAACGGCAATTGAACTTGGAGCATTTTGGGAATAAACACCGCGCTTCCACATCGTCCATAGGGGCGCGCCTAATTCTTGGGTTCGCACGAAGGGACCTGCGGAACATCTTTGCACGCCCTCGCCAAGCTCTTGATCCTGTCGGAGTTGACTCTTTCTCGATTGCCAGTTCCGTCGACGCGTCTCCCCCCTTGCGGGGGGAGGATTGTTCACCTTTTGCCTGTTCGCGCCGGTAAGGTTTACTTGCCTTGCAGCTGCGGGTGGCTGGCAACTACCTCTGCCACGGTGGACTGGGTTTGCTTGCTGGCCATCTTTTCGTCACGGGATGCGAACACCCGGCTTCCATCCGGATTACCTTCGTCAAACATTTCCGATAGGAAGTAGCGATCGCCGTATTTGTTGAAGATCAATTCCGTCTTCTCCGGGGTGGAGTTAAGTTGCGCAGACTCGACGTCAAACAACATGGACTTTGTGCCGTCCTTCGTGCTGATCTGCATGACTGTCCCATCATTGTTATCCAGCCGATGAATGACATACGTGCCTGCCGGAAGCGTATTGTTCCCGACGTGGAACTGAAATGGGATTTGCGCTTCCACGCGCCCGATGATCTGTGCGTGTGCACTTGTCGCGAAAAACGGCGTCGCGACAAGTAATGCGAACAAAAACGGCAGCGAGTTGCGAGTGCGCTGCGCCGTCCGCGCGGTTTCAAGTTTTCCCAGATTTTCGGTGTACATGTTCATTTCTCCTCTTTGCGATTTGCAAGACGCTCTAAGGCTCATCTTCACGCCCACTAGATACGCAAGCCCGATTCCAATCCTAGGATGACTGTAAGTTGCACAAACTACTGGCTGCACGCACATGAAGTGTGAGAGCAGTGGCGACACGTTCAACACTTGCGGCGCCAACGACAGTGTCATGACAGTTGCCGGCGATGCCGCATGAGCATTTTTGAGAGGGCTTGACCGGGCGTCGAACTCTTCCTTGGTACTGGGGACCCCGAGTCGAGAGCCTTAGCCTTTAGAAAGTTTTTGTTTCATGGCCAATTCGTTGCCTCATTGCATCAAAGAATCGAATCGTCAAGGGGGAGTTTGCCTCGACGCGGATTCTTTTTCGCTACTTCTGAAATTGAGTGCACCACCTGCCATCGGCCCGGGTCGATGAGAGAGGGTCTGAATGCCAGGCGAACCGAGCTCCATACTGGCGAGTGCTCACATCCGCTGGAAGGGTTGGCCGGTCGTGGTCCACTCCACGCGGACAGCGATTGCGGCTGTGGCTTCCGTGTTGGTGGCCCGACTGTTTCGTCTGCCGGAAATATATTGGGCGCCGGTGACAACCCTGGTGATCACGCAATCGTCTCTCGGGGCCGCGCTGACCGTCTCGCGCCAGCGCTTTGCAGGCACGGCGCTAGGCGCTCTGCTCGCTGCGCTTGTTGCTACTTATTTCAAAAGCAATTTGCTTGTGTTTGGCGGTTGCGTTCTTCTTCTGGGGCTGCTCTGCCCGCTGGCTCACTTTGACCGCAGCGCCTACCGGTTTGGCGGGGTTTCGCTCGCCATTGTGCTGCTCATTCCTCGAACTGCGCCTGTCTGGATCATCGCATTTCATCGTTTTAGCGAGGTGTCCATTGGAATCGCGGTGGCCCTGCTCTTCGCGACAGCGTGGCCCGAGGAAGCCGAGGCCGGTTCGAAGAATCAATGAAGTGCCGATAGTGCACGTGGGTGGGCTGCGCCATGCCGAAGAAAAAAGTGGCGGATCAGTTGGTGGAAGTTCTTGCGAAGGCAAGCGCGCCGGGAACTCTTCATGCCGTTCACAATCACACTTGAACAAAGGAAGGGATTCGGCCTATTTATGGTCCGGGCCATGCTCAGCGGGCACGGCGACGAAATCGTAGATCTCGCAAAGACCAATCTGTTCCGGTAGCAGTTTGCAAAGTCAAATGATGTACGAGAAAAGAAAGGAGATTACCAAGATGGCCACCGCACCGAAAGCGACACAGTCAGGTTTTCCGGAATTCCCCCGAGGGATGGATCTTCTCAATCGACAGGGGCTGAACAAAGGTACGGCGTTCACAGAGGATGAGAGACGCAAGTTCGGATTGGATGGTCTTCTCCCGCCTCAGGTCGAGAGCCTTGAGCAACAAGTCGTCCGCGCTTACGAGGCGTACAAACGAAAGGAAGACGATCTGGAGCGGCACATTTATTTGCGCGCTCTGCAGGATACCAACGAAGTCCTGTTCTATCGGCTCCTGCTCGATCACATCGAGGAAATGACGCCGATGGTCTACACACCGGTTGTCGCGCTCGCGTGCCAGCAGTTCAGTCACATCTACCGCCGGCCCAGGGGGCTATTTATTTCCTACCCATTGCGCGACTCAATCCCCGCACTGTTGCGGAATCGCCCCCATCCGGAGGTTGACGTAATCGTTGTTACGGACGGCGAGCGGATTTTGGGAATTGGTGACCAGGGAGCGGGAGGTCTGGGCATCCCGATTGGCAAGCTCTCCCTGTACACGCTGATCGGCGGCATTCGCCCGGAACGCACGCTCCCTATCGTTCTGGATGTGGGAACCAACAATAAGGAACGCCTCAGCGATCCCGAGTACCTCGGCTGGCGCCATGAGCGGATTAAAGGGCAGGAATATTTTGACTTCGTGGATCAATTCGTTGAAGCGGTGAAGCAGGAGCTTCCAGGAACCTGTTTGCAATGGGAAGACTTCGCGACACCGCATGCTCGGCCCATTCTTCAGCGCTATCACGATGAATTGCTGACGTTCAATGACGACATCCAGGGAACGGCGTCAGTCGCCCTGGGAGCCATTCTTGGCGCCGTCAAAGTGACCGGGAAAAGTTTGAAGGACCAGCAGATCGTTATGCTCGGAGCGGGTTCCGCCGGCATTGGCGTTGCCGATGGATTGCGCGCCGCAATAAAAGATGAAGGGTTGTCCGAACAGGAGGCGCGCAGCCACTTCTGGGTGGTGGATCGAGACGGGCTTCTGCACTCGGGCCGAAAAGATCTTTCTCCGGAACAGAGTGTCTACGCCCAGCCGGAAGACCGCGTCACCGGATGGCCGCGAACCTCCAACGGCAACATCGGACTTGCCGACGTGATTGGGAAGATCGAAGCCACAATTCTGATCGGTCTTTCTACGGTTGGCGGCGCATTTTCGGAATCGATTGTTCGCGCGATGGCGAGCAAGGTCGAACGGCCGATTATCTTCCCGCTCTCGAATCCAACCTCCAAATCGGAGGCGAACGCCGGCGATTTGATTCGTTGGACCGAAGGACGCGCCCTGGTTGCCACAGGTTCGCCTTTCGCGCCAGTCAGCTACGGCGGCCGCACATTTCCGATCGCCCAGTGCAACAACGTTTTCATATTTCCAGCGATGGGGTTGGGAGTTGTCGCGTCGGGCGCGCGCCGCGTCACGGACGCGATGATGTTGGCCGCGGCCCGAGCGCTCGCCGAGAATTCGCCCGCCCTCAAAGACTCTTCCGCATCCCTCTTGCCTCCGTTGACGGACATTCGGAGAGTCGCCGCGGAGATCGCGGTAGCGGTTGGCTTGGAGGCCCAGCGAGGTGGAGTTGCTCCCACATTACCGTTGGACGAACTGCGAAACCGAGTGAGAAATACCCAGTGGTTTCCCAGTTACGCTCAAACCTAGGTAAGGCGCGTGGTTCCAAGTCTCGGCGCAGCCATGCTTGCTCAATTCGGGAAGTTGAGTCTGTTTTGCAGCGCGATAAAGCGGGGATTGGAGCGCAGTGGATCGAGTTCCGGTTCCACCTTCAGAAACACCAGCCCGTTCGAACGGTCGGTGAACGCCTTCTCCAACCAGTCCATCGCCAGGTCGTTCTTCCCCAAGCCTAAATAAACAATGGCGACATAGTAAGGCGAAACATATTGCTTCTTGGAAAGCGCTTCCAGTTGTGCCAACAGCTTGTTCGCCGCTGCATGATTTCCAGAAAGCGCTTCCGCATGCGCCAGCGCCGAGACAGTCAATGGGCTGGAGTGCGATAGCTCCAGAGATTTCTGCAACTCCTCAATCGCAGGGCCGAACTGTCCTTTTTGCTCGTACGCCTGACCGAGATTAAGATGCGCCCACTCCGATGCGGGATCCATCTCCAAGGTGTCTCGAAGCTGGGCGATGGCCCGATCGTATTCCCGTGCCAGATACAGCCGCCAGCCGAGACTCGCGTTGATACTGATGGAGAGCGGTTCCAGTTCCCGGGCCTTTTTAATTTGTTCAAAGCTGTCGTCGAATTTTCCCATCGCGCTCAGGTACAGCGAGTAGCGCTGATATGCCGTGGAGTAGCTCGGGTCCAGCTGAATCGCCTTCTTGAACCCTTCCGCCGCACTGGCCCAATCCCAATCGTAATTAAACTTCGCCGTGGCCAGCGACGTTTCCGCCACTGCGAGGGAAGGATCAATCTCCAGCGCCCGAATCGCCGCCGCCTTGGCCTTCGGCGCCGCCTCCGACGCCGGCCATCTTCCATAAATGGTCGCGCCAATAATCCCGTAACAATCTGCCAACCCGGCGTACGCCAGCGCATATTGCGGATCTTTTCGGGTTGCCTCCTCAAAATATCCGATCGCCTTTTCGAAACCGTCGCCCGACCGCTTGTTCCAGTAATACCGCCCCTTTAAATAATCCTCGTAAGCCTCCGCGCTCACCGATGGCTTTTGCGCCAAACGCTCTTTGTCTTCTTTCGTCAGGTTGATCCGGATCTCGTCCACGATCGCCGACGAGACTCGATTCTGCAGCGCCAGGACGTCGCCGATCGGGCTCTCATACGTGTCCGCCCACAAATGCTGGTCCGTCGAAACCTGCACCAGTTCCGCGGTAATTCTCACGCGGTTTCCCACCCGCATTACGGTTCCCTCGACTACTGCATCCACATTCAACTCCATGGCGATCTGTGGCAGCGGCTTGTGGGTTCCTTTATAGGCCATGGCCGTCGAGCGCGAAATCACCCGCAGCGAATGGATTTTCGCCAGGTTCGCGATCAAATCGTCGGTCATCCCGTCGGCGAAGTAATCCTGCTCCTTATCCCCGGAAAGATTCTCAAGTGGAAGCACCACCAGCGAACTGCTCCGGTTCGCCTTCCCCTTGCTTGCATTCACGCCCTTCACGTAGTGCACCGTGATTCCGGAGATAAGCGCGCTTCCGGCCAGCACCGCCGCAGCCAACAGCGCAATCCGCGAGAGAGAAAATCGGCGTGGATGCTGGTCCTCCGTATTAGTTTGAAGAAACTCTGGATTTACGGAACCGCCATTTGCGGAAACACCCGGAGCATCAGTAATCCGCTTAGTCCCGGCAGCATCTGACGTCGCGCGAACCGAAGCCGTGGCTTTCAGCTCTACCGGTGCGATGAACCTGTACCCCCGCCGAGGCAGCGTCTCGATAAATCTCGGGTGGTCGGAGGAATCGCCCAGCACCTCGCGTAGTCTCATCACGGCATTGTTCAAGCCGTGGTCAAAATCCACAAATGTGTCGCTCGGCCAGAGACGTTCGCGGAGCACCTCGCGAGGCACAATCTCGCCTGGGTTCGCCACCAGCATCGCCAGAATTTGAAAAGGTTGTTCGGAAAGTTTCAACCGCAACCCATGCTTGCGCAGCTCCCCCGCTTCCATATCTGCTTCGAACACGCCGAAGCGTATGTTCCTCGGTGAGCGGTGGTTTTGTTCCATGAAGGATCCGGGAATGTTCGAAAGTATAGCCCTGGGCGCGGAGCCGGTCAAAGTCTACTTTTCATCTCATAACTTAACTCCCGTCTTTTCAGGGATGAAGCCGATGATGTAGAAGTGCTTTCGATTGGATGCATCGCGGATTGCACTCGTCCGTGATTCCGCTCACATTCGCGCAACACCAATTCGGCGGGTCCGTTCGATTCGGAGCGCTGTTGCGCGCAAGCGCTCGCCGGGTCAGGGCCCGGTCGACGCACAGGGGACGCGCGCTAGGGGGATGATAATGTTCAATTGTGGTTGCAGTTCTTCTTTAGCAAAATGGATTTACGTGTCGCTCGTCCTTGCTTTGGCTCTCTTCGCCGCAACTCCAACCCGTGCTCAAGTCTCCGGCGCCACGCTCTCCGGCCTGATCACCGATGAAAACGGCGGCCCGGTTCCCGAAGCCAACGTCACTGTGAAGAATTTGGGAACAGGCGTCGCCCGCGAACTCAAGACCAACGCGGACGGATTCTACTCCACCCCCAATCTCATTCCAGGAAATTACGAAGTACGCGTCACGGCAAAGGGATTCCAGACTCTCGTCCAAAAGGAGATCACCCTCACCGTCGGAGCACAACAGTCCCTGAATTTAAGTCTCAAGGTCGGCCAACTGAACCAGACCGTTGAGGTCAACGCTGCGCCTCCCGAAGTGCAAACGACTTCTTCCACGATCAGCGACACGGTCGACTCGACGACAGTCCGCCAGCTTCCGCTAAACGGCCGCGACTGGACTTCGCTTGCCACACTTGAGCCCGGCGTTGTCAGTATCCCCAACCAGGCCACCACCTCGTTCAGCGCCAACAAAGGCAATCGCGGATTCGGCAACCAGCTAAGCAATGGCGGCCACCGCGCCAACGAAAACAGCTACCGTGTGAACGCCATCAGCATTAATGACTATTCGAACTCTGCGCCAGGAGGCGCAACGGGCGTCAACCTCGGCGTGGATGCCGTGCAGGAGTTTTCCGTTCTCACGAGCAACTACACCGCCGAGTACGGCCGGACTTCTGGAGCCGTCATCAATGCCATCACCAAATCCGGCACCGACCAGTTTCATGGCACGGGTTATTTCTTTGATCGCGACAGCGTCTTCGACGCACGCAACTTCTTCGATGGGCCGCAGATTGCTCCCTTCCGCCGCATTCAGTTCGGCGCTTCCGGCGGCACTGCAATCATCAAGGACAAGACTTTCGTCTTCGCCAACTACGAGGGCATCCGCCAAAGCTCTTCTTCTTCGGGCACGATTGACGTTCCATCGCAGGAGGCTCGCAGCGGCATGCTCTGCGTCTCGGCCGGCGCCAACCCTTGTGCTTCACTGACTCCCGTCACCGTGAATCCCCAGATAGTCCCTTATCTTTCGCTTTGGCCTTGCCCGGCCTCTTGCCAGAGCGCAACCTTCACCGACACGGTTGCCCTTAACTCGACCACCCCAAATCACGCCAACGAAAATTATTTCATTACCCGGATAGACCATAAGCTCACCGATAAGGACAATCTCTCCGGCAGCTATTTTTTTGACTCCGGGCCGCAAAGCCAGACGGATCCTTTGGGCAATACCGTTCATGAGGTCTTCTCTCGCCGGCAATTGGTCACCGCCGAGGACACGCACATCTTCAACCCCGTTCTGGCAAATACCATTCGCGCGGGATTCAGCCGGGTGCTCGGCAATATCAATACACCTGTTTCGGGTGACGCCGTTTCCAAAGACACTACACTCGCGATTGCCCCGGGCGCCATCGGCCCCCCGGAGATCCCCATTTCGGGCATCACAACCGCATTCGGTCTCGGCGGATTCAACCGCTTCACGCACGCCTGGAACTCGATCCAACTCTATGACGACGCGTTTTTCACGCGCGGGACGCACTCCATCAAGTTCGGCTTTGCGTTTGAACGCATGCAATACAATATCCTTGAGCAATTGAGCCCCAACGGCCGCATGAACGGCTATTCGCTGGATGCTTTTCTGACCAATGCGCCTCACCAGTTGAACGCTCTGGCGCCTGGCGGCTCGTTTGAAGTTGGATTGCGCGAAAGCCTTTTTGCGGGGTACATCCAGGACGACTGGCGTTTCAAGCCAAACCTGACCTTCAATATCGGCCTGCGTTACGAAGCGACTACGCGGCCAACCGATTCTCATACTGTGCCCGGTTACACCGTCAACGGCTATACCGTAGCCACCGCTGGATTCCAGCAAATCCAGACGATTCTCAATTGCACTCCGGGCACAACTGCTTGCGGCCCTGTCGGAACGAGCAGTCCGCTCTCCAACAACCCCACGACATTGAACTATGAACCGCGCATTGGCCTTTCCTGGGATCCACGGAAAGATGGCAAGACAGCTGTTCGCGCCGGGTTTGGAATTTTCGACGTGCTGCCACTTCCGTATGAATTCGGCCTCAATACCGCGGCCACAGCGCCCTTCCAAATTATTGGAGCCGACCCGAATTCCACCCTTGGTACCGGCGCTCCGGACCCTAATCTTAACTTTAACCGCCAGAGCATTCGTAACCGCATGATTGATCCCAATCCGCATCGTGCGGACGTGTTGAACTGGAATCTGAACATCCAGCACGAATTTGCCAATGGCTGGACGGGGCTTGTCGGTTATGTGGGTTCCCGCTCGGTTCATCTCTCGGTAGCTTCCGACGATATCAACCTGGTGCAACCTACTTTTGTCAACGGTGTTGGTTTTGTATTCCCTTGCAATCCTTCGCTGGTAACGCCCGCGTATACGGCCACGAACAATTGTTCCAACAACCAGACCGGCACCCGTATCGATTCCAACTGGGGCGGCGGCGCGGGTATTCGCCCGGTGCTGTTTGATGGGGCCGCTGCGTACAGCGCCTTTCAATCTCAACTCAAGAAGTCCTTTTCCAATGGAGTGCAAGGTCAGGCTTCTTACACCTTTGGCAAATGCCGTGACACCAGTTCTGCTCCCGTCACTGGCGACACCTATCTCAATTCAATCGCGGTGCCGCTTCTCCTCCTCAAGAGCGCCAGAGTCGGCGCTTGCGACTTCGATATCCGCCAGACTTTCACGGGAACTGTCATTTGGGATGTCCCTGGACCAAAGACGGGCTGGAAGGCATATGTCGCGGGGGGTTGGCAACTCGGCACGATCATCACCGCAACCACTGGCGCTCCCTTCACGGTCACGGTTGGTGACGGCAACGATCCACTCGGCACGGGATTCAACGGAGACTTCTCCATGAATTACGCGACCCTCATTCCGGGCTGCAACGCGATCCACGGGGGCGTCAACTATCTCAATACCGCTTGCTTCACGCCTCCAACCGCGCCTGCTTCGCTTCCTCTCGCCACCGCGGCGAATCCCTTCGGGTGCGCCCCGCTCTCCTATACGAGTGCCCCGGTTGCGGCTCCCGCCGGGCAGCAGTATTGTTCCAACGTCCTCGGCAATTCCGGTCGTAACAAATTCTACGGGCCGGGTCTAACCACCGTTGACTTCTCCATCTTCAAAAACATTCCGATCACGAGGATCTCCGACGCGTTCAACGTCCAGTTCAGAGCGGAGTTCTTCAACATTCTCAACCACACTAATTTCCTTTCACCGGGCTTCTTGAACACCTTCGGCCAAAACAATTCAGTGTTTGACTTTAATGGAAGCCCTCTCTCTACTGCGTTGAACCAGACATCTACCACTTCCCGCCAAATCCAGCTTGGTCTCAAGTTGGTCTGGTGATATCGATTCCCGCGACAGGGCGAGACTGGCTTTCTATCAGCCGTCTCGTCCGTCCAGATCTCTCCGTTCCTCGAACGGGCTCAATGGGCTTCCGTGTGCACCAACACTCACTTTTGTGAGCATCACTTTCGGGCGTGAAACCAAACCGTGAACGAGTGCTTCGAACAGGCCCAAATGATCACTCCCGTGGAACGCAAATCTAAGATATGGTCAGTGGTCCGCGTCTCCAGCGGGAATTTCCTGGAGATGTACGACTTCATGGTGTTCGGCTATTACGCCGCCGCCATCGGTAAAGCCTTCTTCCCCAGCGACTCCGCTTTCGGTTCCCTCATGCTTTCGCTCATGACGTTCGGCGCCGGTTTTCTGATGCGCCCTCTTGGCGCCCTTGTTCTTGGCGCTTACACGGACCGCCACGGCCGCCGAGCCGGACTGCTTCTCACCTTGAGCATGATGTCCATCGGTATCTTCTCCATCGCGTTCATGCCCGGCTACGCTGCCATCGGCCTCCTCGCGCCGCTCCTCGTCGTCTGCGGCCGCTTACTCCAGGGCTTTTCGGCCGGCATGGAACTCGGAGGCGTCTCTGTCTATCTTTCCGAAATCGCCACTCCCGGCCACAAAGGTTTTTACGTCAGCTGGCAATCCGGCAGCCAACAGATCGCAGTCATGTTCGCCGCTTCCGTCGGAGTCGTCCTGAGCTCCATTCTTCCTCCGGAAAAAATGGACCAGTGGGGCTGGCGCGTGCCCCTCCTTCTCGGATGCGTCATCGTTCCGTTTCTTTTCCGCCTGAGAAAGTCGCTACAGGAAACCGATGAGTTCGTCGCCCGCAAGCGCCATCCCGGCACTTCGGAGATTCTCCGCTCTTTGGCGAGCAATTGGCCCATCATTCTGATTGGCACGCTGATGGTGACCATGACCACTGTCTCGTTTTACATGATCACCGCCTACACGCCGACGTTTGGCAATTCCGTGTTGCACCTGTCCAGCTTTGACAGCCTCATCGTCACGCTCTGTGTCGGAGCCTCCAATCTTTTCTGGCTCCCCATCATGGGCGCGCTTTCTGACAGAATCGGGCGCCGTCCCCTCCTCTTCGGCTGCACACTCCTGATGCTATTCACCGCCTATCCCGGCATGCTCTGGCTGGTCCACGATCCTTCGTTCGCGCGCCTGCTCAGCGTAGAACTTTGGCTCTCTTTCATCTACGGCAGCTACAACGGCGCGATGGTGGTATTCCTCACCGAAATCATGCCTGTTGATGTACGAACCTCGGGCTTCTCGCTTGCTTACAGTCTGGCAACGGCGATCTTCGGCGGTTTCACGCCGGCGCTCAGCACCTATTTGATCCACGTCTCTGGCAATCGCGCGGTCCCGGGATTGTGGCTATCCTTCGCGGCTGCCTGCGGCCTTGTGGCGGCGCTTTTCGCAAAACCTCAGCGCACCGCCCTCACCGCAGTGAGTCCAGTACCAGCCGAATCCTGAACCGTTTCTTTCCACTTCGCCCTGACGGCGGCGGGTAATCGAGATTTCTCACGGTTTTCTTGTCATCGTGTCTCAAGGGTGTTATCTTCATTCCCTCCTCTTCCTGCCCGCCTTTACAAGGAGACTCATGTCTGCGAAGCGTGCACTCCCTTACCAAATTCTGGTTTGCCGAAAACAACACTTCGCGCATCCAATTGGCCGGGCGATAACCTGGGCCGTTCCGGAGGCATAAACCATGGCGACGCAGAGCAAACTTACCGCGATCGGTCAACTCCGCAACGCCATCTTTGAAGCGCGCGCCAACTCGGATCGTCTCTTCGAGATTGTTCGCGAAGATTCTCTTTATGAACGGCCGATCCCCGAACGGAACCGTATCGTGTTTTACATCGGCCATCTCGAAGCCTTCGACTGGAATCTTTTTCGCTCGCACTTATTTTCCCTGGAATCGCGCACCCCTGTGCTTGACAAGCTTTTTGCCTTCGGCATCGACCCTGTCGACGGCGGTCTTCCCACCGACCAGCCCGGTGATTGGCCCCCTCTCGGTGAAGTCCGCAACTACGCACAAACTCTGCGCGACTTGATCGACGACGCACTCGACGCCGGCGCGTTCCCGCTTGCCCAAAGGCCGGACGGGTTTTCTCCCGAATTTCTTCTACGAGTCGCGTACGAGCACCGGTTGATGCATGTCGAAACTCTTGCCTACATGTTTCACCGGCTCCCCTATGCGCAAAAAAATGCGCGATCCCAGGACTCAGTGTCTGTTGCTCCCTTCGTAAACGAAATGCTCGAAATCCCCAGCGGCCAGGCCACTCTGGGCCTATCTGGCGGCCCCTCCGCCGTATTCGGCTGGGATAACGAATTCGAATCCAGCACGGCCGGCGTCCCGCACTTCCGCATCGACAAATACATGGTCAGCAATGCCGAGTTTCTTCGCTTCGTCGAAGCCGGCGGCTATCGGAATCCCCAATTGTGGTCGCCGGAAGATTGGCAGTGGAAAGAGCGCCATTCCATCTTCCATCCCGCATTCTGGAATCAACCGGGCTCTACCTGGACTTTCCGCGGGATGTTTGAGGAACTTCCATTTCCCTCAAACTGGCCCGTCTACGTCAGTCACGCCGAAGCAAGCGCTTACGCGCGTTGGGCCGGAAAATCTCTGCCCACCGAAGCCCAGTGGCATCGCGCCGCGTACGGCACCCCTCGCGGAATGGAGCAGCCCTATCCCTGGGGCGCAGATGACCCAAGCTTCAACCCCGGAAATTACGATTTCCGTCGCTGGGATCCCGCTCCTGTCAACGCTTTCCCCGCCAACAAAAGTGCATTCGGCGTCGTCGGCCAACTCGGCAACGGCTGGGAATGGACTTCAACTCTGTTCGCGCCATTTCCTGGATTCCAACCCTTCCCGTTTTATCCGGGATACTCCGCGAATTTTTTCGACGGCAAGCACTTTGTGATCAAGGGAGGCTCCGCCCGCAGCGCGTCCTGCTTCCTGCGGCGTTCCTTCCGGAATTGGTTTCAGCCGCACTATCAGAATGTCTATGCTGGATTCCGCTGCGTCTCTGAGTGAGTTGAAAAATGCAAAAAACTGCCATGCAAACGCGACCCAGCCCCGTTTCTTTCGTGAGGCAATTCGCACTGGAAGTTTCCGCCGGACTCACCAAGCCGGGACAAAAGGAACTACCCTCGAAATACCTCTACGATTCGGTGGGTTCAGCGCTCTTCGAGGTAATCTGCGCCCTTCCCGAATACGGCGTCACGCGATCCGAAGAACGCCTGCTTCAACTTCACGCCAGGGAAATTGTGGACCAACTTCCTCGCCCCGTTGTCGTCGCCGAACTGGGCAGCGGCAGTGGCCGCAAAACCCGGTTGATCCTGGAAGCGCTCTCCCGCTGGCAATCCACCTGGTACCATCCCATTGAAATTTCCCCCGCCGCGCTTGCCGTGCTTCGCCGTGAACTTCGCGACATCAACAGCATCAGCATTGTCGGCTTCGAACGCGAGTATCTGGACGGGCTGCGCGAAGTCGTCGCTCGCCGAGCGCATGGCGAGCATCTTCTGGTTCTCTTTCTCGGCAGCAATATCGGCAACTTCGACGGAGCCGGAGGCGCGGACTTTCTTCGCGATCTGCGGCAAATTCTTCACGCCGGCGATTCTCTGCTTCTCGGCACCGACATGCTCAAGCCCGTTCAAACTCTAATTGACGCCTATGACGACTCGATTGGCGTTACCGCTGCATTCAATCTGAACCTTTTGGCGCGTATCAATCGCGAACTCGGCGCCCAGTTCAACCTGCAACAGTTCAAACATCAGGCCATCTTTAACGAACAAACGCGCAGCATCGAAATGCATCTCCGTTCCCGAACCCAGCAGGCGGTCACGATCCCTGAGGCAGAAATCTCTGTTCAATTTGAAGAGGATGAAACGATCTGGACGGAAAGCTCCCACAAATATTCGCAAGAAGAACTCGTCACCTTGGCGCAACATTCCGGGTTTCGCTGCCAGGCGCGGTGGCTGGATCAATCGTGGGGCTTTGCCGAAAATCTTTGGATCGCGGAATAATCGCGGCGCACTCTTTGCAGCGAGGCCCCTACAAACCCTTTGATCTTCTGAATTCGCTGACCACCGTCGCTGGTTCACGATGCAATCCGTCCACCGCGTAATTCATCTGGCGAATATCCTGGGCGGAAACCTTGCCCGCCAGTTCCGCCAGCGCCGCGCGCAATGCCGGAAACCGCTCCAGCGTTGCTCTCCGCACAATCGGCACTGCATCGTATGGCGGGAAATAATGCCGGTCATCCTGGAGGGCCACCAGTCCCAGCGCGCTGATCAGCCCGTCGGTTGAATTCCCGGCCACCACGTCCACCTGGTGATCCACCAGCGCGCGATAGATCAAGCCCAGATCCATCACCCGGGGCTTCTCTCCAAATTTCAAGCTGTACCGTTCGCACAATCCATTGAAACCATCCGGGCGTTCCAGAAACTCATAACCTACTCCTGCTCTCCATTTCGGTGCCAACGCCGTGATGTCCGAAAGTTTTCCCAGATTGAACTTTTTTGCGTCATCCCCGCGAATCACCATTGCGAACGTATTCTCGAAGCCTAGAGGTTCGGTTACTTCAAGTCCAAACCGCTGCGCATATTCTTTCTTAACCTTTTCATAAACGCTTTTCGAATCTCCCCGTGGCGTTTCGTTCAACACTGCTGTCAGCGCCGTTCCCGTGTATTCGACATATAAATCCAGGTCGCCTGCCAGCAGCGCTTTCTGTACCAGCAGAGTTCCCCCAAGATTGGTCTTCCGCTCCACGGGGATTCCCGTCCGAACTTCGATGTGCTGGGCCAGTAGTTCCGCCAGAACCACTTGTTCCGTGAAAAATTTTGAACCGACAATGATTTTCGTGGGATGTTCGCGCCCGCACCCGCCCGGCAACGTCACCAGGATTAGCAGCCACACGCACAACGATCGAAGGTGGGAATTTTGCATGGTAAAAGAGTTTCGCCTGAATGCGCCTGTGCTCTATGTGACGCGCAGCCGCCGCTCCAGTCTCCCGAGCAAAAAATCCGCCAGGATCGCCAGCAAGGCCGCAGGAATGGCTCCCGCCAGCAGCAGGGAATCGTTCACCAGCGCCACGCCGCGAAAAATGAACGTGCCCAACCCGCCGGCGCCGATCGCCGCTGCAATGGTGGCAACTCCGATGGTGATAATTGTTGCCGTGCGCACGCCTGCCAGGATCACGGCCAGCCCCAATGGAAATCGCACCCGAAACAGGATTTGCGCCTGCGTCATTCCCATAGCCTCAGCCGATTCCAGCACGGCGGGATCGATCTCGGTCAACCCTACATATGTATTCCGCAGGATTGGCAGCAGCGCATAAAGCGTCAACGCAACGATCGCTGTCCGCTTCCCAATTCCACCGATAAACGGGATTGGTATCAAGAACCCGAATAGGGCCAAGCTTGGCACGGTCTGGAATATACCCGCGATTCCCAGTGCAATTGCGCGAAGCTTCGCTCGCCGCACAATCAGCATCCCCAGGGGAACTCCAATCAAAATCGCGGCGGCCATCGCGATGCACACAAGTTCCACATGCTCCAGGGTCGCACTCAGGATTTCGGACTGGTGTGCCGCCAAGAAATTCCAGAAACCCGTCATACCGCGCCCTCCCGCACATCCAGCGAAGATGCGAACGCCTGCACCTCCGGGTGCTGCAGCCGCAAGAAATCCTCGGGTTTCGCGTTCGCCACGATCCGCCCCTTCTCCAGCAAAATGATCTGCGAAGCCAGCAGCAGTGCCTCCCGCAGATCGTGCGTCACAAACACGATGGTCTTTCCCAAGCGCTCTGCCAACGCTTTGAACTCCCGTTGTAATTCCGCACGCGTCACCGGATCCAGCGCTCCGAAAGGTTCATCCATCAGCAAAATCGGCGGGTCCGCGGCAAGTGCTCGCGCAACTCCCACCCTCTGCCGCTGCCCGCCGGAAAGCTCTCTCGGCCGCCTCTGCGCGTATTCGGCTGGCTCCAGCCCGACGAGTTGTAGCATTTCCTTCACGCGCGCCGCGATTTTCTCCTTCGGCCAGTTTTCCAACCCAGGCACCAATGCCACATTTTCCGCCACCGTAAAATGCGGAAATAGCCCGGCCTCCTGGATTACGTAACCGATCCCGCGCCTCAATCGAATCGCATCCCACTCCTGCGTTGTGCGCCCCTCCACGCGCACCTCGCCCTGCGATGGCCAATGCATCCCATTAATCAATTTCAGCAGCGTAGTCTTTCCGCTTCCGCTCCGCCCTAGAAGCACCAGTGTGCTTCCACGTGGCACCTCCAGTGAAACGCCGGAGATAATCTCGGCCGTCGCGCCGCCGTTCGCGCGCCACGATACGCCCCGAAACTCAATCAAGTTTTGCGCGGCAATGGTCATCGGCGCTTTCAATCATTCAATATGGACGGAAGGGCCTGAACAGTTTAATCCACTCGCCCCGGCCTTGGCGGAATACATTTCTCCGCTTCGCCCTTCGCCCCTTTTTCGTGATACTTTGAAATTTAGCGCCGATTCGAAGCGTAGACACTTATTACAACCATGAATCCTCTCGAAACACTGAGCCTCGTCCTCGGCGCCGGTTTTGCCTCCGGCCTGAACGTCTATGCCACGGTCGCCACGCTTGGCCTCCTCCAGCGTTTCGGCATCATCCATCTTCCCGAACATCTTCAGGTCCTGGCGCATCCGCTGGTTCTGGCAATTGCCGGTGTTCTCTACGTGATGGAATTTCTCGCCGACAAAGTTCCGTACGTCGATTCCGTCTGGCAGGCAATTCACACGTTTATCCGGCCGCCGGCCGCGGCACTGCTGGCATTCAGCGCCACCGCCGCCGCGCCTGAACCATGGCGCTGGGGTGCGGCCCTCGTTGCCGGCGGCATCGCGCTCACCTCGCACGGCACAAAAGCCAGCGCCCGCGCCGCTGCCAACATGTCGCCGGAGCCGCTCAGCAATTGGGCACTCAGTTTTGGGGAAGACGTTCTGGCGGTCTGGTTAACCTGGTTCGCCACCGCGCATCCCACGGTAGCCATCGTCGTCGTCGCGATTCTATTCGCGATCTCGCTCTACCTGCTCTATCACCTCTTCCACTTCCTCCGTCGCACCCTCCACAAACTCGCTGAAACCTGATTGCAGGCCTCAGCTCTCACCTTTGTAGCGGCCGCCTTCCGAGGCGGGCGCTTTGGAGTGCGGTAGTTTTGCCACCGCTTTTGCGGCGTAATATTCTCGACTAACCTTTCCAAACAAGCGAACGCCTACTTCACGTATGTCCCCATCCAATCCAGAAACGTCTTGTACCAAAGCTGCGCGTTTTGCGGCTTCAGCACCCAATGCCCCTCATCCGGGAAGACCAGCAACTTTGACGGAACGCCCTGGCGCTGCAACGCGGTGAAAAATTCCAGCGATTGGGTATACGGCACCCGATAATCCTTTTCCCCGCAAACCACCAGCGTCGGGGTCTTGTATTTTCCAAGCTCCCCCGCGTACGTCGAGGGCGACCACTTCTTGTAATTCTCCGGAGCGCTCCACGGCGTCCCCTGCATATCGTGCTCTTCGAACCAGAGTTCTTCGGTTGCGAACATCGAGCTCTTGTCATACACGCCGGCGTGGCTGACGATGGCCTTAAACCGATCGGTGTGCGTCGCCAGCCAGTCCGCCATGTATCCGCCGTAGGAACCTCCCGCCGCCGCCAGCTTCGTCTTATCGATGAATGGATATTTCGCAATCGCCGAGTCAATCCCTTTCATCACGTCTGTGTAAGCCCGCCCGCCCCAGTCATTCGTAATCTCATCCGTGAATTTCTGTCCGTAGCCTGTCGAGCCGCGGCGGTTGATCATCAGCGTCACGTACCCCGCCGCCGAAAATACCTCCGCGTTCCACCGGTAGCCCCATGCGTCCGACCACATCGTCTGCGGGCCGCCATGCAACAGCACGATCGTTGGATATTTCTTGCCCGGTGTGAATTGCGGCGGCTTCACCACCATTGCTTCCACCTTCGTGCCCTCGGCGCCTTCGAACCAGAATTTCTCCGGCGCATTCATCTCCAGCGTGGCCAGCAGCGCGTCATTCTGATGCGTCAATTGCTTCAGCCCGCTGCCATCTCCCGCCGCTACATACAGCTCGCCGGGCATTGTCAGGCTCGTCCGTTCCGTAACCAGGGTCTTGCCGTCCGCGCTGAACGAATACGCGCTGTTAAATCCGTCCACCACTTTCTTCGGCGTGGCCCCGGTGCGCGCCTCCATCGAGTACAACGGTTGCAGCGTCTCGTTTTCCGCCAGGAAATAAATTGTCTTGCTGTCCGGCGACCACGATAGGTTTGCCGCGCTCCGGTCAAATCCTTCCGAAAGGTTCTCCGTCTTTCCGCTCTTCCGGTCGTAGAGCATCACCCGCCAGCGATCCGCTTCGTATTCCGCGGTCAGTTGCGCATGGTAAGCGATGTACTGCCCGTCCGGTGAATACACTGGATTGCCGTCAAATCCCGGATTCGTCGTGATCTTTTTCGCCTCGCCGCCCGCCACCGGGACCAGAAACAATTCGCCGTTCGTGCTGATCGCCTCTACCTTGTCCGGCACCGCCGTGTAGCAGATTTCTTTGCCGTCCGGCGAAAACGCGAAATCGTTCGCCTCGCCGCGCTCGTCCGGAGGAATGTCGTAGTCCGCTGTCGGAGTCAGGTCACGGGCCGAGGTATTCCCGTCCACCGGCATCACAAACAGATGGCTGCGCTTGCCTTCGTTCCAGTGGTCCCAGTGCCGGAACAGAAGGTGGTCGTAGATCCGCGCTTTCACCTTGCTCTTTTCTTTTTCTTCGTCGCGCTTGCTGTTGCAGGTGTCGTCCTTGCAATCGAGGTACACGGCCGAAGTAAACGCAATCGTTTTCCCGTCCGGCGACCACTGGAAAAGGTCCGCGCCCGTCGAGAGTGTCGTCAATTTCTTTGCTTCGCCGCCTTCCATCGAAAGCAGGTACACCTGGGAATTTCCGTCGCGCGACGACAAGAACGCCAGCGTCTTTCCATCAGGCGACCACGCGGGGGAACTGTCGTGCCCGCTCTGCGTCACCTGCATCGCCTCGCCGCCCGCCGTGCTCACGATCCACACATTGCTCGCGTTGCGGTTGGCTTCCATGTCCGGCGTGGACACCGAAAACGCCACCCACTTGCCATCGGCGGAAACCTGCGGCGCGGAGACTCGATGCAGCTTCATCATGTCGTCAAACGTGATGGCATGCTTCGCCGGGGCTTGTGCGTTCACCGAACCGCCAATCGTCAACGTCACCAATGCCACGGCACCGACCACTCTCAGCAATCTCATCGCATTCTCCTTCGCCCGTATCTCGAATGACTACCCGTCTTCAAAACATCGAATGATGCCACTATCCTGCGCGCACATCAATCGTACCGCTTACTGCGGTCACATCTGGTCATCACCTGTCTACGTTATTGCTTCGTTTCCTCACCGCCATCCAGTTCGCCAGGGCAAGCACAGACGTTGTCGCGATCACAGCAAATTCGCTTCTCCCCATCCGAACCGCCAGGGCCACCGAAAACAAAATTCCCAATCCTGCGAAAAGATATGGAGCCGGTAGCAGAAATTTTGCCTTTCCGTCGTGCCTGCTCCGGAGGATCGGCACCGCCAACGCCATCGCGGCGTAAACCGACAGCCGCGAAGCCGCCGACAGCAAAGCATTCCATTGGAAATCCCCAATGAGTGCAAATAGAAACACGAGGCCCGCGTAAATCAAGATCGAGACGTAAGGTGTGCGATACTTTGCATGCACAAGTCCAAGAAATTTCGGAAAGTCGCCTTGTTGCGCAAGCGCGAACGTAATTCGCGGTGCGTGCAAGACGTTCGCGCTCAGATAGCCGTAACCAGAAACCAGCGCGGCCACCGCAATCGCAGCCGCGCCTCCCGCTCCCAGAAATCGTTGCGCGGCATCCGCCAAGGGCCGCGCCGACATGCCGGCATCCGGCAACGTCGCGATCGTCACATATTGCACCGCCGTGTAAATCAGGCAGACCACTCCCAGCGCCAGCAGCAGGGCAATCGGCGTATCGCGCTTGGGATTCGTCGATTCGCCGCCCACAGAAAGCGCGCCTTCAAATCCACCGTATGCATAAACAAGCAGCAGCATTGTCTCAAACCAAGTCTTCGCAGAAACGACAGGCGTCCCCAGCGGCACGCGCAATTCAGGGCGTGCCACAATCGCCCAGCATCCGACCAGCACAAACAAGAGCAGGAATCCCACCTTCACCGCGGTGAAGAAGTTGCTCAGGTTGTTGCCCGTCTTTACGCCGGAATAATTGAATAGGGCCAGATGCCCGATCAAGAAGAAAAGAAACGCAAATTTCCCTGGCCCATTCGACAGGCCCGGAAAGAACTTCGCGCCATACGTCCACACCAGATTTGCCGCTGCGGCCGGCGCGGCAATCCGCGTCAGCCAGGTCATCCAGGCCACCAGCAACCCCGCGAATCGCCCCAGCGCGTCTCTCGCGTACAAATATAGCCCGCCGGTCTCTTCGTACCGCGAAGAAACCTCCGCGATGCATCCAGCGATCACCAGAATTCCCGCGCCCGCCGCCAGGCAACTCAACGGGCTCCAACCGCCCAGGTTCCGCGCCAAATCCGCCGGCAATTTGAAAATGCTGACGCCTACAATCGAATTCACCATCAAGGCCGTCAAACTCCAGCGGCCGATCGTGCGCACCAATCCGTGCGGACTCTCCGTCAATTCGAATTTCCCCGAAACAATTATTTCGCGAGCGCGGCCACCGGCGTGGCTTTCATCTTCACAATTTCCGCCAGCACATCCGTCTTTCCCGAAATCGCTTCCAGGTGCGGATATCTCTCCCCACCGTGATAGTCGATCCTGTAGGTCCGAAAATAATCCCCATTCTCCGCCAGCAGCTCAATGGGTTCTTTGCTATCTTTCGCGCGCCGGATCACATCCCGCAAAATGTCAGGACTCCACTTCCGGCCGTCGACGGCCACCAATTGCATTCCGGGCGCCAGCCCTGCCTGTGCTGCCGGAGAGCCGGGAATCACATCCAGGATTTGTCCGCCATCCGGCCCGCCCGGTGCGTGCACCTGCAAGCCAAGCGAAAACTGGGCGTCCACGATGAAATCCGCGGCCTCTTCCGACCGCTGGTGTTCATTCAGCATTTCGGTAAAGGTCAGTTTCCACCCGCTATTCTCGATCCCCTTCAGCGGCGCGCCCGGCCCGTGAGATTTCAGGCGCTCCTCAAAGAACCCCCGCCAGTCATAAGCGGCGGTTTCATTCATTCCCGCAACCACATCCTCGAACGTATACGTCACCAGCTTCGGTCCTGTATTTTCTCCACCGTAGAATTTCCGGCAGAAATCATCCAGCGATCTCTTGCCCTTGCTCTCGCGCCGGATGACCGTGTCCGCCTCCAGCCAGATCAGCGTGCTTTCGTCGTAGTAATCCACCCCGCGCCGCCACGACGCCCCCGCGGGCGGCGCGCTGTAGAGCAACTGTGCCGCAATCGCCGTGTCCTGCAAGTCTCGCCACGTGCGTCCCGGCCGGTCATTCAAGTACGCGGCCGTCGCCGCCAGTTGCTCTCGAAACCTGTCCGGTGTCCAGAATCCCGCGCGTGCCGAAAGAATTTGGCCGTAATACTGTGTTAGTCCCTCGTAAACCCAAAGCAGCTCACCCTTCATAGGCGCTTGGTAATCCGGTGTCGCCAATCCCGCCGGCCGCCGGTATTTTCCATTCCACGAATGCGTGTATTCGTGCGCCAGCAAATCCATCTGCGTCTCGCGCACATCCGGATCCAGAAATAATCCCTCGGGTGTCCGATTGTCGCTGGACTCGTGATGCTCCACTCCATCCGGCGGCATCCGATCCGAAAGGGCCAGCAAAAAGTCGTAACGCCGGTAATGCCGCGCACCGAACAGCGCCAACTCCTCGGCAACCAACTGCCGCATGTGCTGTACCTCCGCCGCGCTCGGTTCCAGCGCCGACAGCCCGTCCGCGGCGATGTGCAGCGTGTGCTGCGGCTTTTGCCCCGGCGACAAATCAATGTCTTTGAAAAACGCCCCGGCAATCACCGGCGAATCCATCAGGGTCGTTAAAGTTGCCGGGGCGAACTCGATCTCCCCCGGCGCCTCTTTCGTCACCGGCAGTGCTGTTCCATATTTCCATCCAGCGGGCAGCCGCAAGCTCGCCACGTACGTAATGTCATCGGACTTCGCTCCCTGCGGATACAGCATCACCAGATACCAGTTCAACACCGCAAGTTGCGATGTCGCCGCCGGATCTTCCCGCGAACCGTTTGCCTCCGCGGGGGATAGATAATCCAGCTTTATTTCTATCCGGGTCGCCTCGATGGGCACATCAAGGTGGAACGCGAACATGTCCACATCATCGCGCTTCCAAGCCACTTCCTTCCCGCCTGCCGTGATTTTCAGGCCCGTCAAATCAAATATTGGCCCCACCGGTGAGTGGTCCCCCGGTATCCATTTCGGGTAAACCAGCGTCATTGGCCCCGGCTTCGCGGCGAGTGACAACCGCGCGTGAAACACGTATTTCGCGGCGTCCCGCAGATCCACATCAATCCTTGCGGGATCATCCGTTGTCTGTGCCGATGCGCCGCGCCAGCCGGGAAAACTCGCCATCATTAAGATCAACGCAATCCGTGCGTATAATTTCGTCATTAATCCTCATCCTCCAGACCCGCGAAAAAGTATCCCATCCCCTCGCTGTTCCCGTCCAACCTGACTCTTTCATCGGCTTCGCGCTTTTACTCTCCGCTTCGCCGCTTCTGCTACAATTTTCGAATGACCGCTGCAATTCACCCCTCCTCGCTTTTTTCCCGCAATCTTCGCAAAGATTATCCCGTCGCCGTTCGCGGCGAAGGTTGCTGGATCGTCGCCGCTGACGGCCGCCGTTACCTCGACGCCTCCGGCCAGGCCGCTGTCGTCAGCATTGGCCACGGTGTCCCGGAAATCGGCCGTGCCATGGCCGAGCAGTCCAACCGCATCGCCTTTGCCCACACCTCGCAGTTCCACTCTGAGTCCGCCGAAAAGCTTGCTGCCCGCGTCCTCGCCATCGCTCCTCGAAATTTTCAGAATGGCGGCCGCGTCTACTTCACCTCGGGCGGCTCCGAAGCCACCGAAACTGCCATCAAACTCGTGCGGCAATATTTTCTCGAGACCAAGCAGCCTTCCCGTTATCGCGTAGTCTCCCGCAAGCAGAGCTACCATGGCAGCACCCTCGGCGCCATGTCGGTAAGCGGCAACGTAGGCCGTCGCGCTCCCTACGCGCCGATGATCCCCGAATGGGGCCACGTCGCTCCATGCTTCTGCTATCACTGCCCATTCGGCAAAACGTACCCGGAATGCAATCTAGCCTGTGCTGATGACCTCGAAGTTTTTCTCCGCTCCAACGACGCCTCCACCGTAGCCGCGTTCATCTTTGAGCCAGTCGTTGGCGCCACGCTCGGCGCCGTTCCCGCCGTCGACGGCTACACCGCACGCATCGCCGAGATCTGCCGCCGCCACGGCATCCTGCTCATCGCCGACGAAGTCATGTCTGGCATGGGACGCACTGGTAAACCATTCGCCAGCCAGCACTGGGGGCTTGAGCCCGACATTATTCTCACCGGAAAGGGAATCGCCAGTGGGTACGCTCCGCTCGGCGCGGTCCTTGTCGCTCCTCACATCGTCGATGCGTTCGAAGCGGGCAGCGCCGCCTTCATGCACGGCTTCACCTATCAATCGCATCCCGTTTCCACCGCGGCAGGCAACGCTGTCTTCGACTGCCTCGAGGCCCACAAGCTTTTCGACCGAGTCACGCCCGCAGGCGAAGCGCTCAGGAAAGCCCTCTCTTCTCTCGAAGCTCATCCCCACGTCGGCCAGGTGCGCGGCCTCGGCCTCCTGCAGGCCGTCGAGTTCGTCAAAGACAAATCCACGCGCGAGCCTTTCCCCAAAGAATCCGCCATCGCCGAAAAAATCCGCCAGGCCGCCCTTGAGAGGAATGTACTTACTTATCCCTCGCAGGGCACCGTCGACGGTTCCCGCGGCGATCACGTCCTCCTCGCGCCGCCCTTTGTCATCACTCCGCAGGAGTGCCAACTCATTGCCGATGCATTACAATACGCCCTGGGCAAAGTCTTTCCCGCCTGATCGCGTTCGGCGTTCGTTTTCATTTTCAAAATTATTCTTTTCCACGGAGACTATCGATGCGGCGTGCTGTCCCTTCATTCCTTCTCTTTTCTGCTTTGTTTGCAGCCGTGCTTCCAGTGCTTGCCCAGGAAAAACCTGCCACTAAGCCCCGCGCTCGCGATCTCGGCGTTCCCTTCGACGGTGCCCCCGGTCCCTTCAATGCCATCACCGACGTTCCGGGCGTCCTCGTCGGCCACACCACTCTCATCTCCGGCGACGGCAAACTCGTGGTCGGCAAAGGACCCGTGCGCACAGGTGTAACTGCCATCCTCCCTCGCGGTAAAGACACCATGATGAATCCCGTCTTCGCCGGATGGTTCGCGCAAAACGGCAATGGCGAAATGACCGGGACCACCTGGATCGAGGAATCCGGCTTTCTTGAAGGCCCCGTGATGATTACCAACACGCACAGCGTCGGGGTCGTTCGCGACGCTGTCATCCAGTGGCGCGTCGCGCATGGCCAACCCGACGCCAGCGGCTACTGGTGGTCTCTCCCCGTAGTCGCCGAAACATGGGATGGCTGGCTCAACGACACCAACGGTTTTCACGTCAAGCCCGAGCACGCATTCCACGCCATCGATTCCGCGCAGTCCGGCCACGTCGACGAAGGCAACGTCGGCGGTGGCACCGGCATGATCTGCAGCGGCTACAAGGGTGGCATCGGCACATCGTCTCGAAAACTTTCTGAAAAAGACGGGGGCTACACTGTCGGCGTACTCGTCCAGTGCAACTTTGGGTCGCGCCAGAATCTTCGCATCGCCGGAATTCCCGTGGGCCGCGAAATTCCGTCGGAAGATCCCTATGCCTACCAGCCTTCCGAAATCTCCGAGCGCGGCTCCATCATCATCGTAGTCGCCACCGACGCTCCGCTCATTTCCACGCAACTCAAGCGCCTCGCCCGCCGTGCGACTCTGGGCCTGGGCCGCCTTGGTAGCATTTCCGGCGACGGCTCCGGCGACATCTTTATCGCCTTCTCCACCGCCAACTCCGGTGTCTGGAGTTCCAAAAATGTAGCCGACGTAAAAATGTTTCCCAACGACTCGCTTGACCCGGTGTTCGCCGCCGTCGTGCAGGCCACCGAGGAAGCCATTGTCAACTCCATGATCGCCGCCGACTCCATGACCGGCATCGACGGCCACCACGTCGCCGCTCTCGACCACGAAAAACTCCGCGCCGTCTTGAAAAAATACAACCGACTAAACTAATCGCCGTTCCCGTCTTCATGTAGTGGCCGATCTTCAGATCGGCCCACTTCTGCGCAACCCTATTCGCTACAATTAAAACGTGCCGAACCCTATTCGTCCTCTTCTCGCAATCCCCCTGTTTTTTCTTCTCTTCACCGCCGCCTGCCACAAACCCATCCCCGCCACGATCGCCATTACACACGCAACCGTCATCGACGCCACCGGCGCCTCTCCACAACCAAACTCCACAGTCCTCATCTATAACGAAAAAATCTCCGCCGTAGGCCCCGACTCCTCCATCGAAATCCCCACCGGTGCTCGCATCATCGACGCGACCGGCAAATTTCTCATCCCCGGCCTCGCCGACATGCACATCCACCTGATGGGCGCTGGTGAGCCAACAGGCAGCCGCGAATTCATCCTGCCACTCCTGATCGCCAACGGCATCACCACCGTCCGCGACATGGGCGGCGACGTAGCCCAACTCAAAAAACTAAAAAAGGAAATCGATGCCGGCGATCAACCCGGTCCACAAATTTTCTTCACCGGCCCCTATCTCGACGGCAACCCGCCCTACTTCCAACCCTCGATCGTCGTCGTAACCCCCGCCGAAGCCGATGCGGCCGTCCACAAACTTAAATCCGAAGGCGTCGATTTCATCAAGGTGCAATCCCGCCTCAAGCCCGAAGCCTATTTCGCCATCGCCGATGCCGCCCGCAAGGAAAACATCCGCTTCGTTGGGCACGTCCCCGATTCCATCTCGCCTGCGCAAGCTTCCGACGCGGGCCAGGCCAGCATCGAACACCTAACCGGAATTCTCCTGGCTTGTTCTTCGCGGGAAGCGGAATTGCGCCAGCAGCAACTGAATCCTCCGCCCCGCAAGGAAACTCCGCGCCAAACCAGCCTTCGCCAGCGCGCCTGGCAGCAAGCGGTTCTCGACACTTACTCGCACGAAAAAGCTCAGCAGCTTTACGCTAAACTCCTCGCCAATCACACCTGGCAGGTTCCCACACTTCCCCTGCTGATCGAGCTTGCCTATCTCACGCCCGCAACAGATCGAGCTGGCGACCCGAACTTGAAATATATCCCGCAAAATCTCCAAAAAATCTGGAAACAGGGGCGCGCGGAAAGCCTCGCCAACAAAACGTCCGGCGATTTTCTGTTGCGCGCAAAGCTTGTGGAGGCTTCTCTCAAAGCCGTAGGCGACATGCACGCAGTGGGCATCCCGATGATGGCAGGCACGGATTCCACTGCCCCGAACCTCGTCCCGGGCTTCGCCCTGCACGACAGCATCGCCGATTTAGTCCACGCCGGCTTCACACCCATGGAAGCCCTGCAGGCCGCAACTTCAAAGCCCGCCGAATTCCTGGGCCGCAGCGGCGAACAGGGAACCATCGCCTTCGGTCAACGCGCCGACCTCGTCCTGCTCGACGCCAACCCGCTTGACGACATCCACAACTCCGAAAAAATCCACGCCGTAATTTTGAGAGGGAAGTATCTGGACCGCGCCACTCTCGACGCGCTCCTGAACAAAGCCGCCCAATTCGCCGCCAGACCGTAGCGGCGACCTTCAGGTCGCCCAACCGGGAACGCCATTCGGGTGAATGGCGTTCCCACCACCCACCACAAAAAAGTAGGGCCCGCCTTTCCGAGGCGACCGCTCTTAATCCTGTGGCTCAGGCACTCCTGCCTGTGCTCTTCGATTTTTCCATTAAGCCGGAGCCTCAGCCCCGGCAAAGAAACTAAATCACAATCCCCGCCGTCTTCCGCGCCGGATTAAAAAACGGCAACGCCACCACCTTTGCCGAAACCGTCTTTCGCGAAGCCTCCACCGTCAGTTCCAAACTCAAGTTTGTCCCCAAGGCCGCGCTCTCTCGTCCAACCGTTGCCAGAGCAATCATCCTTTTCAACGTCGGTGACCACGTCGTCGACGTCGCCTTTCCCACCTGTCGCCCCTCGCGATACACCGGCACCGCCACGCGAGAAGCCGTCGACGGCACCTGGGGCGCCATCCCAATTTTTTCGTAGAGCGCTTCCACCTCGTTCCAGTTCACTTCCAGCCCCACCAGCCGCCGCACCGGGCCGCCCTTCTTCGCCTCCATCGCCAGCGCCTCGCGCCCCACAAAACCCTCTTTCTTCAAGTCCACCAGTTTCCCGAGCCCGATCTCCCCCGGCGTGTACCGCTGCTCCTCAATCAACGATTTCTTGCTCGAAATGTAGTCCACTTCAATCAAAATCAATCCCGCCTCGATCCGCGCGATATCCAGCGCCACCATGCCCGCCGGATGAATGTCGAACGCCCGCCCTTTGTTCATCAATTCGTCAAAAACCTTGACCGCATCCTTCCATGGCGCCCAGATTTCATATCCGAGGTCACCCGTGTAACCCGTCCGCGAAATATCCACCGGTACGCCGGCAATTTTTCCATGCGTCACTCGGAAATATTTTAGCCCGGAAATGTTCGCCTCAGCCGCCGCAAGCAGCAGTTTTCCAGAAGTCGGCCCCTGCAAGGCTAGTGCCGCCGTCTTTTCCGAAATGTCCTCGATCTGCACGTCCAGCCCCAACGAGTTCTGGCTAAACCACCGCAAGCTAGGGTCGGCCGCCGTCCACCGGTACTCGTTCTCCCCCAGCCTTGTAATCGTCCCGTCGTCCACCACCTTCCCATCGGGATCGCACCAGCAGCAATAAATCACCTGGTCGACGGCCACTTTATTAATGTCGCGGGTAATCACCCGGTTCACGAACTTGGTCGCATCCGCGCCCGTAACCCGATATTTGAACAAGGGCGATATATCAATCAGCGCCGCCGAATTCCGGATGGCGTTATATTCGTGCTCGTGGGTCATCTCATAGACGCTGACGGTGTAATAGCCCGACCACTCGCGATAGCTCAGGCTTTCGCAAAGCGCCAGGGTTCTTTCATGGAATGCGGTTCCAACCGGCACAAGGCCTCCGTGATTCGAACAAAATTCCGTTAATTGAACTTCGGATTATAGTTTTGATTTCCCCGGTGCCGCAAGCCGCGCCGGCCTTCCACTGCACCTGTCCGTAAGGCCAGTGATTAACTGAATGAAGTTGTCGCATGTCCGCGTTTGCCCAGCTGAGATTTTGCTAATCTGATTTTAACCTTGAGAGTCATGAGCAGTTGCGCTCGCCGTCGGAGGGCGAGCGCTCTCATAAAATCAACATAACCAGGCTGGACTTAGGGAGCTCCACGTGACACGCAAATCGAGCTATCGCGGTTTGGCAGGCATCCTCTTCCTCGGGTTCGCGGCAAGCCAGTCCGCGTCTCAAACCACCGCGCTTTATAAGGCGGATACCCCCGCCGTCACTCAGGACGCCACGGGGCACGTCGCGCGCACCACGAAGGCCGTGAACTATCGCCGCGCCAACGGTTCCACAAAAGTTGACCTCGCGGGCACGGAACTCATGCAGGGCGCCATCGCGGATGTGAAGGTGGAGAGCAAGAACAACCGCATGGAGATTGAAGCCAAGTTCGAAGGCCTGAACGATGCCACGAAATTCGGCCTTGAATACCTGACTTATGTATTTTGGGCAGTCTCTGCCCAAGGGCGCGCCGAAAATCTCGGTGAGGTTGTCGCGAAAAATGGCCAGGCGCACGTCAAGGCCGTTACCGACATGCAGACCTTTGGCATGATCGTCACCGCCGAACCTTATTTCGCCGTGACCCAACCCGGGAACATGGTGGTCCTCGAAAACACGATTCCCACCACGGGCGGCGGCAAGGTCGAAAACATTGATGCCACCTATGAGTTGCTCGGCCGCGGCGTCTATTCTTCTTCAAACACCAAAATCGATAACGCCATCTTTGGTATCGATCCCAAGACCCCGCGCGAGCTGTTTGAAGCTCGCAACGCCGTCCGCATCGCCCGCAACGCCAGCGGTGGCAAGTATGCTCTTTCCACGCTCGCCAAAGCGGAGCAACAGCTTACCGCCGCGGAAGATGCCTATCACTCCAAGCGCGACAAAAAGACCGTCGAATCCGCTGCGCGCGATGTGGTCGAAACCGCCGAAGAAGTTCGCGTAATGGCCGTGAAGCAAAAGGCCGAGGAAGAAGCTCAGGCGCGCCTCGCTGCAGAGAAAAAAGCCGCCGAAGACCGCGAAGCCAAGGCCCGCGCCGACGCCGAAGCGGAAGCCCGTCGCCGCCAGGAAGCCGAGCAGGCACGCATTCAGGCGGAGCAGGCCAAAGCCGAAGCCGAGCGCATGAAACTCGAAGCCCAGCAGGCCGCTCAGGAAGCCGCCAAACAGAAAGCCGAGGCCGAACAAGCCGCGCAAGAAGCCTCCAAACAAAAGGCCGAAGCCGAGCAAGCGCGCCAGACTGCCCTCGACCAGCAGCACGCCGCCGAAGCCCAAACGCAAAAGGCTCTGCAGGCAGCCGCGCAAGCTGAAAACGAAAAGGCCCAGCTGCGCGCGCAACTTCTGGAACAGCTCAACTCCATCTTGCAGACTCGCGACTCCGCTCGCGGCCTCATCGTCAACATGTCGGATGTTCTCTTCGACACCGGAAGCACCACCCTCAAGCCCGGCGCTCGCGAAAAGCTCGCCAAGATTTCGGGCATACTTCTCGCCCACAAGGGCCTGACGCTTCAGATCGAAGGACACACGGACAGCGTTGGTACCGACGATTTCAATCAGCAGCTCTCCGAGCGGCGCTCGGATTCCGTGCGCGATTACCTTGCGGAAGAAGGCGTTCCCGTCAGCACAATGACTGCCCGCGGATTCGGCAAAACGCAGCCCGTGGCCACCAACGACACCATCGAGGGCCGCCAGCGCAATCGCCGCGTCGAACTTGTTGTCAACGGCGACGCTATCGGGAAAACCTCTCCCGTCGCCGCCAGCGCAGCCTCGCCAAACTAAGTTGCAGACGGAGTCGACCGCTCCAGACGCATCGAAGGTTCCACTGTGCCCAAATTGCTTACGGATTAGGGCGGGCCGCGGCTTTGTCGACCACCACTGTGCCCGATTTCATGACCCACCGAACATTGTGGATGGCTACGTCAATGTTTGAGAGCGGGTCGCCCTCGACGGCGACGATGTCGGCGAAATAGCCGGGAGCGACGGCGCCGAGCTCATTAGGTTTGGCGAGGAGTTCGGCGGCGTTTGTCGTGGCGGTACGCAGGGCTTGTTCGGGAGTCATGCCTGCTTTGACGAACCAGGTCAATTCGCGAGTGTTCTCCCCAAACATGGTGTAGATGGCATCGGAGCCCATGGCGAATTTCACCCCGGCTTTGAAAGCTTTGCGCGCGGTTTCCAGATTGCGTTCGATGAACCCCTTCGTCTTTTCCTGAAAGCCATCCGCGTAGCCAATCTTCTGCCAGTTGTCCAGGTAGTAGCGATTGTGGTCGATCGTGGGAACGTAGAACGTGCCGCGCCGCGCCATTTCCTGGATGGTCGCGTCGTCCATGTCGGTGGCGTGTTCGAGCGAGTCGGTCCCCGCTCGGACAGCGTCGCGCGCACCGTCGGGTCCGTAGGAATGGATGGCGATTTTCTTGCCGAACTGGTGGGCAGCGTCCACGGCGGCTTTGATTTCGTCGTACGAGTAGGTTTCGAATTGCGTGACGTCGTCGTCGGTGCCGGTGGAAGCGTAGAGCTTGATGACGTCGGCGCCCGCGGCTATTTGTTGGCGGACAGCGCGGAGAACTTCGGGCACGCCATCGGCGATCCCTCCCGCAGGAGGATTGAACCCCGGCTTGAAGGGTGTACTGGTGACGGTGAGCCCGTAGCCGCAGACAAACATTCGCGGACCGACCATTTCGCCGTGGTTGATCAGGTCGCGCATGGCGATGTCTTCATATTGATCGGAGCCGAGATCTCGGACCGTGGTGACGCCGGCTTCGAGGGTGCGGAGCGCGCCTTTGCGGGCGAGGAAGACTTCGACGGCGGGAGGATTTTTCGTGAGCTGCTGGAGCATCGGCTGGCCCGGAGTTTCGTCGGTGTAAATGGTCATGTGGGTGTGAACATCGATCAGGCCTGGGAGGCCGGTGAATTTGGAGAGGTCGATGACTTGGGCGTGCGGAGGAATGTCGGAAGGATTGGTGGTGACGGATTTGATTTTGTCGTCCTCGATCAGGACGATGGCGTTGGTCCAGAGCTTGCCGTGGGCGTCCCACAATTTGCCGAATTTAACGGCCTTCACTGATTTCGGAGCAGGGGATTGCGCTAGGGAGATTGCGGGGAAGAGAAGTATTGAGAAGATGAGCAGTGTGCGAGAGATTTTCATTGGGTGAGGCCCCGAGAGATTATTTTTGCTTTAAGTGCTGAGAGATGTTTCTAGTTCATTCGCGGGAAGAATGCAACGGAGAAGAGGGCGGAGCAAGCTCCGCCCCTACAAAGTTAAAGAAGGAACCCACACGCAAGTACGGCGGCAGGGCATCCGGATGGAGCAATGGAAAAGAAGGCGAGGCCACTTGAAAGTGGCCGCTACGCCTAATTATTCGAAGTGGATCAGTACGATTTCGGGGGCTGTGCAGACGCGCAGGGGAGGGCCCCAGGTGCCGGCGCCGCTGGAAGTGTAGACGAGGAGATCGCCGAAGCGTTTTAGGCCGTAAGTGTAGGCGCCGAAAATGCGCGAGGTGAACCAGGTGAACGGAAATATCTGGCCGCCGTGCGTGTGGCCGGAAAGCTGCAGCGAGATGCCTTGCTCCTCTGGAATGGGCAGGCTGTGCGGCACGTGGGAGAGCAGGACGCTGGCGCGCGAGCGGTCGAGATCGGCATTGGCCAGGATGGAGCGGAAGCGCTCCGGATTCGCGGAGTCGTGATACGGGACGCCGAGGACCTGGAGCCCGTCGAGATTGACGGTCTCGTTGTTGAGAACTCGGATGCCCGAATTGCGTATGGCGCTGAGATAGCCATTGGAGTCGGAGAACTCGTCATGATTCCCAGTAA
>Ga0210385_10000039_pt1 | contig 196942 bp, 180 predicted proteins | sample IncBWH26OmetaG_FD_160107 | JGI IMG/M metagenome (GOLD analysis project Ga0210385, IMG submission 160107) | Forest soil microbial communities from Barre Woods Harvard Forest LTER site, Petersham, Massachusetts, United States - Inc-BW-H-26-O ...
TCATCGTCGAAGATGTCACCGGCGCCGCCGGCAGCATCGGCGTCGGCCGCGTCGCTCGCGCGACGGCCGACGGCTACACGCTCGGCATCGGCCACTGGAGCACCCACGTGGCCAACGGCGCGATCTACGCGCTGCCCTACGATCTCATTCGCGATTTCGAGCCGGTCGCGCAATTGCCGGCCAATCCGATGCTCGTCGTCAGCCGCAATACGCTGCCGGCGAAGAATCTCACCGAGCTTGTCGCCTGGATCAAAACCAATCCGAGCGCCACCATCGGCACAGCGGGCGTCGGCTCGGGCTCGCACATTTCCGGCGTCTATTTCGAAAATCTCACCGGCACCCATCTGCAATTCGTGCCTTATCGCGGCACCGATCCGGCGCTGCTCGACCTCATGGCCGGACGCATCGACATGATGTTCGACCAGGTGTCGGAAGCGACGCAGCGCGTGCGCGACAATCAGATCAGGGCCTTTGCGGTCACCGCCAAGACGCGCCTGAAATCGCTACCCGACATTCCGACCGTGGACGAGGCCGGCCTGCCGGGCCTCTACATCAACATCTGGTACGGCCTGTGGGCGCCCAAGGGCACGCCGCCCGATATCGTCGCAAAACTCAATCGCGCCGCTGTGGCCGCCATGGCGGATCCGGCGGTGCAAAAACGCTTTGCCGATTTGGGCCTCGACGTGCCGCCGCCGGATCAGCAGAGCGCCGAGGCGCTCGGCGCGCTGCAGCGCGCGGAGATCGAGAAATGGTGGCCGATCATCAAGGCTGCCGGCATCAAGGCGGAATGATGCGAGCGCGCGGGTCTGCGCCGTCAGCTCAGCAGTTCGACCCGCCCGGTTTTCAGCTCGTAGATGCCGCCGACGACGCGGATTTTCTTGTCGTCGACCGCCGCTTTCAAAATCGGCGCGGCGCTTTTGAGCTTGTCGACGGTAAGCATCACATTGCTGCGAATGGCATTGGCAAGGAGGTCGCCGGGCTTGTCTTTGACCGCTTCGACGGCCGGGCGCAGCGCGGCGACCAGCGACGGCAGATGCCCGGGCAGCGTGGTGCCGTCCTTGATCGACTTTATGGTGGCATCGACCGCGCCACAGGCGCCGTGGCCGAGCACCACGATCAGCGGCGTGTTCAACACCGCCACCGCATATTCCAGGCTGGCGACGATGTCGTCGTTGGCGAAATTGCCAGCGACCCGGCAGACGAAGACGTCGCCGCGCGCGGTGTCGAAGCACAGCTCCGGCGCGATGCGCGAGTCGGCGCAGCTGAGCACGGCGGCGAACGGATTCTGCCCGCTGCTCAAAACTTCGCGTTCATGCTTGAAATCGTGTCGCTTCGTGAGGCCGTCGATATAGCGCGTATTGCCCTTCATCAGCCGGTCGAGCGCGGCATCGGGCGACAGTACGTTTTCCGGCTTCGGCGGCGCCTTGGTCTCTTTGGCGAACGCCCGCGGCGCGATCGCCAGACCGGCAGCGGCGAAGCCCACCAGTTTCAGAACATTGCGCCGCGCCATCCGGGACGTCGATGCATTCGCTGTACAAAGCTCGCACATTCAAGCCTCCTGTTCCTGCCCGCATCCGCAGCGCAGTGTAAGAGGGAATGCGGCAAAATCCTAATCGGGCTTGATGCCGGCGTTTTTGATCACCTTGCCCCATTTCGCGGTTTCCGACGCAATGAACTTGCCGAAATCCGCCGCCGAGCCGCCGTGCACGACGACGCCGATGTCGGTCAGGCGCTGCTTGATCTTGTCGTCGGCCAACGCCGCGTTGATCTCTTTGTTGAGCGTTTCGATGATATCGGGCGGCGTGCCGGTCGGCGCACCCATGCCGAGCCAACCCTCGGCCTCGTAGCCGGGCAGGAAATTCGACAGCGACGGAATATCGGGCAGCGCATCGATGCGCGATGTCGTGGTCACGGCGAGCGGCCGCAATTTGCCGGCCTTGACCTGCGGCAGCGCGGTCGGCGTCACGTCGAACATCAATTGCACCTGGCCGGCGAGCATATCGGTGACCGCCGGCGTCGAGCCGCGATAGGGTACGTGCACCAGATTGAGCCCGGTCATGGATTTGAACAGTTCGCCGGCGAGATGCTGCGGGCCGCCGACGCCGGCCGACGCCATGCTGATCTTGCCGGGGTTGGCTTTGGCATAAGCGATGAACTCGGGAACGGTGTTGGCCGGCACGGACGGATTCACTTCCATGATCATCGGCGCCAGGCTGATCTGGCCGATCGGCGTGATGTCGCGAAGGAAGTTGAACGTCAGGTCGGGATAGAGCGCCGGGCTGATGGCGTTCTGCGAATTGACCGTAAGCAGCGTGTAGCCGTCGGGCGTCGCGTGCACCACGAACTCGGTGCCGACATTGCCGCCGGCGCCCGGCTTGACGTCGACGACAAATGCCTGGCCGAGGTGATCTTGCAGAAATTGCCCGACCAGGCGAGCGTGGATGTCGGTCGAGCTGGCGGCCGCCTGCGGCACGATGAGATGCACCGCCCGCGAGGGATAGGTGTCCGCATGCGCCAGCCGCGACACGGCGGGCATCGCGACGGCGCCGGCGGCAAGGTTTAGGAAATGTCGGCGTGCGATGTTCATGGCGTTCCCTCGTGGTCGTCGTATTGCGGCCACTATACTATCGGTCGAATCGTCCGGAAGGGTCCAAAACAGCGGCATTTCGCATCATGAGCCTGCCGACTATTCCCATCATCGATATCCGCGACGGCGGACCGCTCGATCATGCACGGCAAAGCGCCGAGCAGGCCCGCGCGCTGCGCGACGCCTGTCTCGCGTTTTTTCCAGCCGCGACGAAGCCGCTGGTTCCGGCGCTCGATTGGGCGTCACGCCGCTGGCTCGGCCGCTCGCGCTCGCCCTATGTGGCCGAGATTGCGGAGATCGCCGAGGAGCTGAATTTCTCCGGCATCTGGCTGCTCAATGCTTCGTATCAGTGGGGCTGCACCGCACGCGCCGTCGAGCACGATGGCGCGCCGTGGATTCTGCGTACGCTGGATTGGCCGTTCAAAGGTCTCGGCCGGCATATCGCCGTGGCTCGGATGCGCGGCGCCGGCGGCGATTTCTTCAGCGTGACCTGGCCGGGCTATGTCGGCGCGCTCACCGCGATGGCACCCGGCCGCTTTGCCGCCAGCATCAACCAGGCGCCGATGTGGCGGCGCACCTTGCATCGCTGGCTTCGCCCGTTCGATTTCGCGGCGAACGCGCTCAAGATCTGGCGGCGCGTCGATCTCATGCCGCCCGATCAGCTGCTGCGCCAAGCCTTCGAAAGTTGCGAAGATTTCGCCGCGGCGCGGCGCCTGCTGGAAACGACGCCGGTGGCGCGGCCGGTGATCTTCACGCTCGTCGGCTGCGGTGTGAACGAACGCTGCGTGATCGAGCGCACCGAGACCGGTGCCGTCACCCGCGAGGACGACACCTGCGCCGCCAACGATTGGGTGCCGAGCCGGCCGGGTTGGGAAGGACGCATCGGCACCCGCCGGTTTCTCATCAGCTCATTCGACGACGCGAGGGGCTACAGCCGGACGCGCCGGGAAGCGCTGGCAAGCTGGGACGGCTCGTTGGCGGACGACCGCTTCGATTGGGTGCGCGAGCCGGTGCTCAATCCCTATACCCGGCTCGCCGTCGCCATGTGTCCGGCGTCGGGAATTCTGCGCGTCGTCGGCTACGATGTTGCCGGCGCGGCGCTGCCCGAGCCGGTGACGCAAGTCTGCGACATCGCGCCGGTCGCGGCCTAGCGGTTTATTTTTCTTATTTCTTTTCTGCCAGTTGCGTAACGATCAGTGCATCGACAACGACGCAGCCGCGGTTTTCGGGGAGCACCTTGATGGGATTGAGATCGATTTCGGCAATCGAAGCCGCATGATGCCAAGCGAAGTCGGCGAGCGCGTAAAGACACGTGGCAAGACTTTTCACGTCGCTCGCTTGGCGGCCACGCACCGCGCCCAAGAGCGCCGCGCCGCGCGTCTCGGCGATCATCGCCTCGGCATCGCCGTCACACAGCGGCAGCATGCGCAGCGCAAAATCGCGCACCACCTCGATGGCGACGCCGCCCATGCCGAAGGCGAGGGAGAGGCCGAAATCGGGATCGCGCGACACGCCGGCGAACACCTCGATGCCGTCGGCGACGAATTCCTGCACGAGGAAAGCAGCATCGGCCGGCCGCGGATCGACTTTTTCCAAGTGCTCGTGCAGTTGCGCATAAGCGCGCGTCAGCTCTTCGTCGTTCTTGAGGTTGACGGCGACGAGCCCGAGCTCGGTCTTATGCGCGATGGCATCGGACACGACTTTGAGCACCACGGGATAACCGAGCGCGCGTGCGGCCGCCACAGCGTCCGCTTCGGTTGCGACACGCTGCTCCTGAGTTACGGGGATGCCGTAGGCCGAGAGCAGCCGCTTGGCGTCGAATTCGTTGATGGTACGTCGGACCTTTAACGCATCGGCAAGGTGCGGCTGGCGCGCTGCGCCCGCGCGAACCGGCTGCAATCCGACGCTCCAGCGGCCCATGCGATCGAGCGCGCCAAGACCTTGGCGCGTGCCGCCGATCACCACCAGGCCGGCATCACGCATGCCGTCGATCTGTTTGCGGTTCATGACGCCCGAGCGGGTGCTCATGAGGTAATACGGCTTCTCGCTCGCGGCCGCCGCCTTGGTGAGCATGTCCACGTTCTCGAACACGCGGCTGGGCTGACCGATGATCGGATCGTTGGACGCGTCGGCGCAATAGAGGATGGAATCGATCCGATCGCTTTTGTCCACGACCGCCATGGCATGCGGAATATTGACCGCGTAATTGCCGTTGCCCCAGGCATCGAACGGATTGCCGTCGCCGGTGATACGGCCGATGACGCGCTCGGCCTCGGCGCGCTCCTCAGCCGAGAGCGGCGGCAGATGGAGGCCGGCCGCGGTGGCATTGTCGAGGATCAATTCCGACAGCCCGCCCGAACCGGTCACCACCGAAATGCCGCGGCCGCGCGGCCAACGCTTGCCCTGGCACACCGCCAGCACTTCCGTCATCTCGTCGAGATCGTTGACTTCGATGGCACGGTGCGCGCGCAAGAGCTCCGAGAATACGCGCCAAGAACCGGCGAGGCCGCCGGTATGGCTGGTGATGGCACGCTGGGTGCGCTCGGTGCGGCCGACCTTGATGACGACGACCGGCTTGCCGACATCGGCGGCGCGATCGAGCGCCGCGACGTAGCGCTCCGGCTCGCGCACGGTTTCGGTGAACGTCGCGATCACCTTGGTGTCGGGATCGTCGATCAGATAATCGAGGTAATCGACGGTGCGCGTCACCGCCTCGTTGCCGGCCGACACCGACAGGCTGACGCCGAAGCGGCGCAGGTCGGACAAAAGCGCGATGCAGACCGATCCGCTCTGCGACACGATGCCGACATTGCCGACGATCGCCGCCGGATCGCGGACGTTCTGCTTATAGGTGGTGACCCGCGCCGCCGGGTTGAGGATGCCCATGCAATTCGGCCCGCAAACCGGCATGCCGGCTTCGCGCGCCATGGCGGCGATCTCGTCCTGGAGCTTTGCGCCGTCGCCGCCCAGCTCGGCAAAACCGGAATCGTAGATCACGGCGGCGCGGGCGCCGCGCTTGACCGCAAGCCGCATCTGCTCCGGGATCAGCGGATTGCGGATGCTGAAGACGACGATGTCCGGCGCCTCGGGCAATTCGGTGAGGCTCGGATAGCATTTGATATTCAGCACGGTCGGATATTTCGGATTCACCGGATAGATCGGCCCGGTGAAACCGATGGCGCCCAGCGACTCGATCACGGCGCGGCCGGGACCGCCGCGATCGGTGGCTCCGACGATGGCGACCGAGCGCGGCTTGACAAGGGGATCGAGCTTCATGGGTATGGTTTGCCAGGTTGTTAAATTTTGTACCATGCTGGTGCATCACGCGAACAGGCCGTCCCCATGAAGATCGTCGATCTGTCCCACACCATGAGCATCCATACGCCCGGCTGGGTCGGCTATGCCGGCAACAAGATGTATTACGCGCAGAACTTGCAGACGGTCGGCATCGTCGCCCAGCGCGTCGAGACCTCGATGCACTCGGGCACGCATTTCGACGGCGCCATGCATGCGACCGACGGCCGGACCGGCGACATGGCTTCGCTGCCGCTCGATTACTTGGTCAGCCATGGCGTTGTCGTCGATCTCGCGCCGCAGGTATCGGACTGGTCGGCGATCACGCCGGCGATGATTGAGAAATCCGGCGCAGAGATTCGCGACGGCGATATTCTCATCCTGCATACCGGCTGGCACAAATATTACGAAGGCCAGCGCCAGCAGGATCTGGTGCGCTATTTCTGCTATCACCCGGGCCCGACGCTCGAGACGCTGGAATGGATGCTCAAGCGCAAGATCAAATGGTTCGGCATGGACACCGGCTCATGCGACCACCCGATGAACACGTCGATCCGCCATATGCGCCCCGACATTACTCGCGAGTTCGAAAAAGCGATGGGCAAGGCGCCCGCCGACTATTTCGGCACTTTCGAATATGTGCACAAGCGCTCGGGGCGCAAAGTCACGCAAGACGTGTTTCCGTTCCACAATTACGCGTTCCAGGAAGGCTTGTTGCACGCCGAAAATCTCGGCGGCGATATTGAAACCGTGCTGGGCAAGCGCTGTATCGTCGGCGCCTTTCCCTGGCGCTACGAGGGCCTCGAAGCGTGCCCGTGCCGAATTCTTGCGATTTTTGATGCCGGCGATGCGCCAGTCGAGGCGCTCGGCGATGCCGCGCGCGGTATCATACGTTCTTGAATTAACGAGGCGCAGATCAAAAATGCCAAAGATCAAAACCGCGGACGGCACCAGTCTCTATTACGAAGAGGTCGGTACCGGCACGCCCATCGTCTTCGTCCACGAATTCGCCGGCGACTATCGGCAATGGGAGCCGCAGATGCGTTATTTCGCGCGCACCCATCGCTGCGTCACCTATAGCCAGCGCGGCTATCCGCCGTCCGACGTGCCGGACGATCCGACGCTTTACGGCCAGGATTTTGCCCGCTCCGACGTCATCGCGCTGATGGACGCGCTCGGCATCAAGAAGGCGCACGTGGTCGGCCACTCCATGGGCGCCTATACGGCGGTGCATGTCGGTCTGCATCATCCAGACCGCTGCATCTCGGTGGCCGCGGCCGGCTGCGGCTGGGGCTCGCTGCCCGATCCAGCGCAGCGCGCGGCGATGCGCAAGGTGGCGCTCGACACCTCGGCGATGTTCATCGAAAAGGGCATGGCGGAAGCGGCAAAAATCTACGGCGACGGCCAGATGCGCCAGACCCACAAGCACAAGGACCCGCGCGGCTATGCCGAATTCATCCGCATGTTGTCGGAGCATTCCGCGCTCGGCCATGCGCTGACCATGTCGATGCTGCAGAGCAAGCGGCCGACCTTGTGGGACCTGGAGGCGGACTTGAAGAAATTTTCCGTGCCACTCCTCATCATCGTCGGCGACGAAGACGAGAGTTGCCTGGACGGCAGCGTGTTCCTCAAGCGCACGGCGCCGACTGCGGGTCTGCTGGTGGTTCCGCGCGCGAGCCACACCATCACCACCGAGGAGCCGGCTGTGACCAACGCGGCGCTCGCCGAACTTTTCGCCGCGGCTGAAGCCGGGCGCTGGATGGCGCACCGGGCGCCGGCGTGAAACGAGGAGACGATCGATGATAACCGGTCCAACCGCGCTCGCCTTTGCGGCTGCGTTTGCGGGCGCTGCGTTCTATGTCAACGAGGCCGAGCAGCCGGCCCGTCTGGCGCTCGACGATGCGAGCCTTCTGACGGAATGGAAGCTCAGTTATGCCCGCGGTATGAAGATGCAGGCGAGCCTCGCGTTGCTGTCGGGAATTTTCGGCCTGATCGCGGCGTGGCAGACGCAGGATTGGCGCTGGCTGCCCGGGGCGGTGCTGATCCTGGCGAACTGGCCTTACACGCTGCTGGTCGTCAAGCCGACCAACGATCAGCTCCACGCGTTGGCAAAAAACCAGGCCGCCGCGTCGCGCGCGCTGATCGTGACATGGGCGCGGCAGCACGCCGTCCGCACGGCGCTCGGGATCCTGGCCGCCGCGTTCTATCTGTGGCCGCTCGCCTGGGCGGCTTGAGCTTTGTTATCGCGCATCGTGGAAGATGATGCCAAGCGTGTGGCGGCGCCCGGAGCGAAGCCGGCTGACGCCGTGGCGCAGATTGACGCGATAAGGGCCCTTGGTGCCTTGCACCGGCCGGTTATGAACGGCAAACAGCACGGCGTCGCCTTGCTGGAGCGGCACCACCTCGACCCGGCTCTGCATCCGCGGCCGCTGTTCGGTCAGGACGAATTCGCCGCCGGCAAAATCCCGGCCGGGCGCCGACAACAGCAGGGTGACTTGCAGCGGGAAGGCGAGATCGCCGTAAAGGTCCTGGTGCAGGCAATTGAAATCGCCGGCGGCGTATAGCAGCAACAGCGGCGTCGGGCGCACTTGGCCGGCCTTGTGGCAGATTTTTAGATAATCGGCGTGGGCTTTCGGATATCGCATGGCGATATTCATGCGCTCGTTCCATGCATTGGCGAATGTCACCGCGTGCGCATAGAGCGCCGTTCGCAATTCGGCGATCAGCGCGGGCAGCGGATATTTGAAATAACGGTATTCGCCTTTGCCAAAGCCGTGCCGCGCCATGTGGATGTGGCTGCGAAAATGCTCCTCGCGCGGATAAAGCGCGGCGATATCGTCGCACTCTTGCGGCGAGAGCAGTGTTTGTAAGGTCGCGCAACCGAAGGCGTCGAGATCGGCGCCGACCGCAGTCCAGTCGTAGCCGTCGACGCGTCGTTCGGTGGAAACGGCCGCAGCAACTTTCAGGACGGCGCTCATTCCGGCCACCAGCGCTTTCCGGCGCGAAATCCAGCGTGGGCGGCTTCATCCCAGCGCGGGTCCAGAGCGGTTGGCGACGGTCTTGTCATGGTGCGGTTCCCGATTGCGAGGCGTGGCCGATGTTATCAGGGCCGCCGGTCCGGAACCCACCCGAATTCTGCGTGTCGTGATAGCCTGTGATCCATGGACTTATTATATCGATGCGTTGGACGCTCTGAGGGCTGGAGCTTGTCATGAGCAACACCGCGCGTTCCCCCGACGTGACGTCGTTCGCGGCGCCGTTCCGCCATCCGGTGTTTGCGGTGATCTGGACGGCGACCTTGGTGTCCAATGTCGGCGGCTGGATGTACAGCGCGGCGTCGGGCTGGCTGATGACCACGCTCAATCCCGATCCGCTGATCGTGGCGCTGGTGCAGGCGGCGAGCACGTTACCGATCTGCCTGTTCGCGCTGCCGGCCGGCGCGCTCGCCGATATTTTCGACAAGCGCAAATTTCTGATCGTGGTCGAGACGCTGACCACGGCGGTGTCGGCGATCTATGCGGCGATGGTCGGACTGGGCTTGGCCACACCGGGCAATCTCTTGCTGTTCACCTTCCTCATCGGTGCCGCCGGCGCGCTCACCATTCCCGCCTGGCAGGCCGTCGTGCCGCAGCTTGTCCCTAAGGAAGACTTGCCGCCGGCCATTGCCGCCAACAGCGTCGGCGTCAACATTTCCCGCGCCATCGGGCCGGCGCTCGGCGGCGTGACCATCGCCGCCATCGGCATTGCCGCGCCGTTCTGGATCAACGCCATTTCCAATCTCGGCATCGTCGGCGCCTTGTTGTGGTGGCGGCGAACGCGAACGGCGCGCACGCTATTGCCAGCGGAGCGTTTTGGCTCGGCAATGACCGCCGGTCTTCGCTATGCCCGGCACAATCCGCATCTGCGCGCGACCTTGGTGCGCGCGGCCGGATTTTTCCTGTTCGCCAGTGCCTATTGGGCGCTGCTGCCGCTGGTTGCGCGTACCCAGATCGCGGGCGGACCGGAGCTTTACGGCATCCTGCTCGGCGTCATCGGCGCCGGCGCCGTGAGCGGTGCATTTTTGTTGCCGTGGCTGAAGGCGAAACTCGGGCCGGACCGGGTTATGGCGCTCGGCGCGCTCGGCCAGGCGCTGGCGATGGTGCTTTACGGCGTTGCCCGTGAGCCCGCGATCGCGCTTCTGGCGAGCGCGCTGGCCGGCGCGACGTGGATCGCGTCGCTGGCGACGTTGAGCGTATCGGCGCAGGTGGCGTTGCCGGACTGGGTCCGTGGCCGTGGGCTCGCGCTCTACACCACGGTGTTTTTCGGCTGCCTGACGCTCGGCAGCACGGTCTGGGGCGAGGTCGCCACGTGGGTTGGATTGCCCATCGCGCACTTTCTGGCTGCTGCCGGCGCGCTCGCCGCCATACCGCTGACGTGGCGCTGGAAGCTGCAAACCGCCATGGGCACCGACTTGACGCCATCCATGCACTGGCCGGCGCCGATCACCGTGCAAGATATCGAGCACGATCGCGGACCGGTGCTGGTGACGGTCGACTACCGCATCCGGCCGCAGGACCGCGACGCGTTCCTCGAGGCGGTCGCCAAGCTCGAGCCCGAGCGGCGCCGCGACGGCGCCTATCGCTGGGGCGTGTACGAGGACGCCGCCGACGCGGGCCGCGTCCTCGAAATCTTTCTCGTCGAATCGTGGATGGAGCATTTGCGTCAGCACGAGCGCGTCACCAACGCCGATCGCCTGGTGCAGGAGGCGGTGCTCAAGTTCTCGCCGGAAGGCGCGCCCAAGGTGACGCATTTCATCGCCGCCGACACTTAACGTTGCAGCCGCGCGGCTGTGGCACGCTGTCCATTGATCGGGCTGCCAAGGTCCGGCACTATCCGCGCCGCACAAAAGGGGATGAGGGAAGCTATGGGTGGACAGCGAAAAACGGCCGTTCGGACAATCGGCATAGCCGTCGCCTTGGCCGGGTTTGCGGCGCTACAGGCGTCGCCGGCCGTCGCCCAAGGCACTGCTCCCATCACCATGAAGCTCTCGACCGCCACGCTGAACGACACCCAGCACGAGTGGCTCAAGCGCTTCGCCGCCGCGGTGGAGAAGGATTCCGGCGGCCGGATCAAAGGCGAGGTCTATCCGGCGAGCCAGCTCGGCGCCATTCCGCGGCAGATCGAGGGCGTGCAGTTCGCCTCGATCCAAGGCTGGACCGGACCGCCAGAGTTCCTGGTCGGCGTCGACGAGCGCTACGAGGCGATGAGCGCGCCCGGCCTGTTCACCAGCCGCGAGCAATATGAACGCACCATCAAGGATCCCGCGGTGACCGGCCTGATGCTCGGACTGGGCGCCAACAAGGGCTTGCTCGGCGCCGGCATTTACCCCATCGGGCCGTCGTCGATCATCACGCGCAAACAGATCCAGCATCTGTCCGACTATGCGGGGTTGAAGATCCGCGTGCTCGCGTCGCCGTTTCAACTGGAGCTGATCAAGCGCATGGGCGGCTCACCGGTGGCGATGACGCTGGCCGACGTGTTGCCGGCGCTGCAGCAGGGCGCCATCGACGGCTCGCTCACGACCATGACCCAGTACACGACCTTGCACTATATCGACGCGGCGAAATACGTCGTCGAGACCGACCAGCCCTATGTCAGCTCCATCACGGTGCTGAGCAAGAAGTGGGTCGACGGCCTGCCGCCCGATCTGCAGAAGATCATCCGCGACGACGCAACGAAGGTCTCGGTCGATATCCTGCCGTATGTCGATCAGTTCTTCGACGCGCAGCGCCAGGTCTGGAAGGATTCCGGCGGCAGCGTGATCCACCTGCCCGAGGCGGATCAGAAGGAAATGCTCGCCAAGATTTCCAGCATCGCCGAGGATCTTTCGACGTCGAAGCCGGATTTGAACGCCGCGGTCAAGGCTATTTTCGCGGCGACGGCGAAGAACAAGTAGGCTTGGTCGGCCCGACCTGCGCCGTTTGACCAGCGCGCGTGACGGCGGTGTGCCGTTCCTCTCGCCCGTTACAGCCAGTCGTCCGCCTTGACCTGCTTGTCCGCCGCAATCCGGGCCAGTTCGTAAATTTGGTGAATGATGCCGGGATCGTCGATGCTGCGCAGCCGGCGCACATCCGGTTCGGTAAGATGTATGTCGAGCTCGTCGGCGAGCCATTTTTTCTCGAGCATCACGTCGTAGCGCAGGAAGCGGAAGAACGGGCCGCCGGGGAGAGGCTGACCGCTGAGTGTTCCCCACTCTGAATTGATCCGCCACGGCGATGGGCATTCCCCGAGCCATTGCATCTGCGCGAGAACCAGGGTTTGCGTGTCGTTCATGAGTGAAAGTAACGCGCGGTAGCCGAGGTGCGCCGCCGCGGCGATGCCGAGATCGCTTGGCAGAAGCTGGTCGCGGGAGCTTCCGGTACCGATCGACACGATGGTGAGGTTCTCGGGCCCCGTTGGCCAACACAATTGGTATGGCTTGAGATAGGTCATCATGAAGAGCACGAGCGATGGATTGTTGTGCGGCGTAACACCGCCATCGACGAAGAGACCGTGCGGTTCGCCCTCGACGATCTCTATGAGCTCGGGATCGAAATAAAATGGCGCTGCGGTACTGGCGCGAACCAGGTTTGCCATCTTGTAGTATCTGTTACCGATATGTCCCTTTTTATTCTCGGTGGGCTCGGTCGATTGCCAATACGGCGCGCGCGGATTATTGGCGACGATCCAGGGGCTGCCGGTGTCCATTCTCTTCGCCACGAGGCCGAAACCGGTTACAAGATCCGCGCTGTCCAGGGTGCGATCTTTAACGACCGCCTGGATTTCCCGTCGCAACGCCTCCGCGTCGAATTTGGCGCGGATTCCTTGAATCATGGACGGCCGCGAGAACACGCGCGGTGCCAGCTGGTGATAGAAAGTTTTGATGTCGTCGGCCTGTTTGCCAAGCGCAATCGCCCCGGCAATGATGGCCCCGGTTGAAGTTCCCCCCACCAGGTCGAAATGATCGCCGAGGCACAAATTTTCCCCATGCTGCTTCTTCAAGATGGCCTCGATGCGCTCCAGGAAGGCAACTGTGATCGCGCCGCGCACACCGCCGCCGTCAAGCGCCAGAACCCGCTTGCGGCCGGGGCCGAACAGGTGCCGATCGCGCGGCAGGGAAAAATCCGGCGTATATTCGGTCATGCGAGAATTCCAGAACCCAGTCTATAACGGTTTGTTGCGTCCCAAAGCGCAGCTTTAGCCCGTTGCCGAGGCTACGTCCTGCCGCGCAGCATCTGTCGCAACCGCTGTGGCGTGACCGGAAGCTCTTTCACGGCGCCGGGCATGCCGATGGCGTCGTCGATCGCAGCCGCAATGGCGGCGCCGACGGGATTGACGCCGCCTTCGCCGGCGCCTTTGAGGCCGAGCGGATTGAGCGGGCTCGGCGCGTCTTCGGTGATCAAGACCTCGATCGGCGGAATTTCCCGCGCCGTCGGCATCAGATAATCGGCGAAGTTGACCGATAGCGGCTCGCCGCGGGCGTCATAGAGGAATTCCTCGAATAGCGCGCCGCCGAGACCTTGCGCCACGCCGCCTGCGATCTGGCCCTCGACCAGCATCGGGTTGACCGCCCTGCCGATGTCATAGGCGACGACATAGCGCTCGGCGATGACAGCGCCGCTGTCGCGATCGACGCGCACCACGGCGACATGCACGCCGTAAGGATAGGTCATGTGATGCGACTCGAACCAACCCTCGGCGGAAAGGCCGGGCAATGCGTCGCCGAGGAGCTTTGCCGCCGGCAGGAGCGCGCGGGCGATTTCGCCGAGCGTCACCGAGGGGCCTTGGGTTGAGGACTCGTGCACGCCCTTGCGCACTACCTTGCCGTCGATGATGTCGAGGGTTTCCGGCGCCGATTGCAACAGCGAGGCCGCGGCCGCCAGCGCCTTGTCGCGCAATTTGGTGGCGGCGATGCGGGTCGCTTCGCCGGTCATCACCGTGACGCGCGAGGCAAAGGCGCCCATGCCATAGGCGATGCGATCGGTCTGGCCGTGCACGACGCGGATGGAGCGATAATCGACGCCGAGCGCATCGGCACAAATCTGCGCCACCACGGTCTCGACGCCTTGGCCGATCGAAGCCGCGCCGGTCACGACTTCGACGGCGCCGCTGGTATCGACGGTCACGCGCACGCCGTCGAACGGTCCGAGCCCACTTTTCTCGACGAACACGGCCAATCCGGCGCCTACGGTTTCGCCGCCGGCGCGACGGCGCCGCAAATCCTGCTGCAGCTTGTCCCAATCAGCCGCCGCCAAGGCTTTGTCGAGGAGGTCGGCGTAATCGCCGGAATCGTAGGTCATTTCCGTGCCCAGCGTGTCGAAGCCCAGCACGTAAGGCATCTCGCTCTTGGCGATGAGATTGCGGCGGCGGATTTCGATCGGATCGATTTTCAGTCGCTCGGCGATCGCATCCATCAGCCGCTCGCGCACGAAGGTGCTTTCGAAGCGGCCGGGCGCGCGATAAGTGCCGCACGGCGTCTTGTTGGTCAGCCGGATGCGGCCGACCATGCGATAGGCCGCCATGCGATAGGGGCCGGGCAGCATGGCGGCGGCAAGATCGGGCACGGTGGCCGCGTGGGTGCGCACATAGGCGCCCTGGTCGTGAAAGAATTCGCCGTCGATGGCGAGCAAGCGACCGTCGGCATCCACCGCGGCGCGGACGCGAAAATGCTGCTGGCGCGAATGATTGCAGGCCATCAGATGCTCGCGGCGATCCTCGATCCATTTCACCGGGCGGCCGAGACGCAGCGCGCCGAGGCAGGTGAGAACGTCCTCCGGATAGATTTCGCCACGCACGCCAAAGCCGCCGCCGACGTGGCCTTCGTAGAGATGCATGCTCGACGGCTCGCGACCGAGCATGCGGGCGAGCGCATCGCGGTTCCAGTGCGGCACCTTGGCGGCGCCGTGCAGCTCGATGATGCCGCGCACGCAGCGCGCGATGGCGCCGCGCGTCTCCAGCGGCACGCCGCTGTGGCGGCCGATTTTCAGATCGAGCGCGACGACGGCGTGGGCACTCGCGAATGCCGCATCGACGTCGCCGTAGCCCTTGCGGACCAAGGCGACCTCGGTCGAATGGCCAGCGTCGAAGGCGCCCGGCGGTGCATCGGCCTCCATCAGCTCGGGCAGCGACTCTGCCTCGATTGTCACCAGGTCGGCAGCGTCTTCGGCGACATAAGGATCGGTGGCAAAAATGACGGCGACAGGCTCGCCGACATAACGCACGCGATCGGTGGCGAGGATCGGCTGACGATAAGGATCGAGACCTTCGATGCGGGTGAGGCGAAAATCGATTGGCGGAATGTCGGCTACGTCGGCCGTCGTCCAGATCGCAACGACACCCGCAACGTTGCGTGCCGCGGCCGTATCGATGGCGCGGATGCGGGCATTGGCGTGGGAGGAACGCACCACGCGCATATACAGTTGATGCCCAAACGAGACGTCGGCGGCGAAGCGGCCATTGCCGGTGACGAGCGGCAGATCTTCAAGACGCGTGACCGAACGGCCGACGAAGCTCATTGCGCCAAAGCCTCCAGGTAGCCGGTCTCGTTGATGCGCTGAATGCAAATCTTGCCGTCATTGATGTCGATCTCGTTCAGACAGCAAGGCGACTGCGCGAGAAGCCAATAGGCCGATAGTGGCTGATCGATCAGTTGCATCAGCAGCGCGCGGTTCACGCTGTCATGGCCGACCAGCACGATGGTGTCGTCGGGATGATGGGCAAGGACGTACCGCAACGCATTGGCGGCGCGGGCGACGAGGTCCTGCAGCGACTCGCCGTTTGGAAAGCGGATGAGATGCGGCGTTGCGAACCACGCGGCGAACAGCGTCGGATTTTCGCTTTTGGCCTCGTCAAAGGTTTTGAATTGCCAGGCGCCGTAGTCGATGTCGGTCAGATCGTCGCAAATTTCCGTCGGCGCGCCGCAGGCCTTGGCGATGGCCGCGCCGGTCTCGATGCAGCGGCCCATCGGGCTCGTATAGATCTTGCTCGGCTGCCAGGCACCGGCAACGCGCCGGGCGACGGCTTGTGCCTCGGCGCGCCCGAGCGCGGTCAAATCGAGCGGCGCCCGGCCGCGAAATCGTTCGGGCTTGATGCCTTCGACATGGCCATGGCGGATCAGCAGGATTTTGGTCATGCCGCGCGGCTTACGGATGCACTTGGGCGTCGACGATCATGTTGCTCCCCGCGGTTTTATTATGGAGAGTCTGCCGCGTGTCGGCACGCGCCGCAATGCCTGGCGTCCGTTAGAGGCGGCGCAGCGGCATCGACCAGGCGAGCCAAGTGCCGATTGTGGTGAATAGCGCAATGGTGAGGAAGGCTGAACGAAATGCGTCGGCGATTTCCGACTGGATGATGGCTTGCCGTGCAGCCGGCAGCGCCGCGATTGCCTCGGGCCCCTGGTCGATGATGGCGCCGAACAGGCTTGCGGTGTTGCGGTCCGTCGCCGCGAGAATAGAAAACAAGATCGCGGCCACCGTGGCGGTGCCAAATGCCGCGCCCACCGAGCGGGAGAATTGCACCATGGCCGCGCCGGTGCCGAGCATGCGCGGCCCAGCCTCGGTTTGCACCGTGATCTGCACCACGGCCATGACGCTGCCCATGCATAGCGCAATGAAGAAGAACACCCACGGCATCTGGCCGAGGCTTAGGCGCGACAGGCCGAAGGCGAGGAAGACCAATCCCGCCGTCGTCGCGGCCAGCCCATAGGTCGGGTATATGGCGGTGCGGCCGGTCCGGGTGACGAGTTGGCCGGTGATCAGCGAGCCGAGCCCGATGCCGAATGTCAGCGGCAGCAGCAGCAGGCCGGTTTCCGCCGGCGAGGCACCACGGACCGCGCGCAGATAGATCGGCAGGAACGTGATCAAGGAGACCAGCGCCGCGCCATGGCAGGCGGCGAGCCCATCGCTGCGCCAGACCGAGGGGTTGCGGAACAGCCGCGGCGGCAAAAGCGGTGCGGTGTTGCGCTGCTCCTGCCACAACAGTGCGACCAGCGCGAATATGCCGAAGGCCAACAGCCCGAACGCCATCGGCAAGGTCCGGGCATCCATGCGCTGCACCTGCTCGAGCGCCAAGATGACGGGACCGACGAACAGGATGAACAGCACCAGGCCCGGCGTATCGAAGGTGGTGCGGCGCCGGTCGCCGGGGCGCGCGTCAAGCCGCAACACCAGAAAAAAGGCAATGAGCCCGAGCGGCACGTTGATGAGAAAGACCGATTGCCAGCCGAACGCCTGGGTGAGATAGCCGCCGGCGACCGGGCCGAACGTGCTGGACGACACCGCAATGCCGGCGAGATAGCCCTGATATTTGCCGCGCTCGCGCGGCGGAATGGCCTCGCCGATCAGCGCCTGCGACAGCGTCATCAGGCCGCCGCCGCCGAAACCTTGCAGCACGCGCGCGGCGGTGAGGAATTCGATAGTGGGAGACAGCGCGCAGAGCACCGAGCCGAGCATGAAGATCGCGAGCGCAAAGATCATCATCCCGCGCCGGCCGAAGGTGTCGCCAAGCCGGCCGTAGACCGGCGCCGCGATGGTGTTGGCGATCAGGTACGACACGACCACCCAGGACGCGCGCTCGATCTCGCCTAGCCCTGAGGCAATGGCCGGCAATGCGGTGGCGACGATGGTCTGATCCGCCACCGCGAGAAACATCGGCAGCATGATGGAGGGGAAGACCTTGACGAACAGCGAGCTCGTCGATGGCGGTTGGCCCTGCGGGCTCGGCACCACGCTCGTGCCAACGGCGGGCTCGGCTGGACTTTCCTTGGTCGCGTCATTCATGGCGAAGAATTCGTGACATGAAAATCGCTGTTCTCAATGCGGCCTCGATCAAATCGCCCGTTTGCCGGAAACGCGCCGAGACGCCGATTTGTGACAAAACGCGGGCCCTGTCGTGGCCGTTCCTCAGGCTTCGCGCCGGCAATGTCAACGCACGACGTATAACAGGTCTATTGCGGGTGGGCGCCATCGGTATCGCCGGCGGCAACGAGCAGGTTCCGGCACTGCTCAGCATTGCTGAACTGCCTTGCGGGAACGCCCGCCGACCCAATCGGGTTATCATGATAGGAGCAACAGCAACGGAGACGACAGATGCGGCTGCCATTTGCGGCGGCCATTCTGGCGATGGCCGCAAGCGGCCGTGGGTCGGCGCAGCTATGAGGCCAGTCATCCGCTCGGCACCGGCGAATTCCCGCAGCCGTCCAACCAGTAATCCGCGTTGCCGTAACTCAACGCCCGAAGAGCCGGCCGCGAGCATAGCGGCCGGCTCTCTACGTTTTGATGAGGACTAACGAGCGCGTTTCACCCGACGTAACTCACTCGTTCCTGATCCCGCGCTTCTTCCGCGGTGGTCGGTTTCGCCGGCAATTGCAGCACGGTGGCCGCCTGGCCCTCGCACAGCAATGTCAGCAGTACGATGCGCCCATCGGGAAATTCGAGCGCATCGTGATGGGCCGCCATCTTGTCCTTGTTGACTTGCCGGAAGATGGCGGTTTGGTGGTTGATGGTCTTGGTTTTCCAGCCGAGCAGGCCGGCCGGCAAGCACGCAACGTCGCCGGCGAAGGCCATTTCAGTTCCTGGCAAGACACATACGGCCAAGCCACGGTCATCGGCTGCGGCGAACCCGCGCGTTCCCGTGCCGAAGTCTTGGGTTACCAGCTTGTCGCCCACTTGCGCGGGGCGCGACCGAACGCTTTGAAGGCTAAAGTCACACATCGGCGACTCCTTTCTTCCAAGGTCTAAAGCCCGCCCAAAAGCGCCCCTCCGATAATGCGTTCAAGCAAGATTGGTGCCGCGACAAAATGCATTTTGGCGCTTTGCCGTGGCGCCTAGCCTTGCCAAGCCCTTAACCTGCGCCGGACGCGGCGGCGGCGGCATATTCGGCGCCGGTCATTGGTCTTGGTGCGGCCCCATTCCGCTCACCGATGCGGACGAGCTGCCACAGACGCGGCACGTTTTTTCACCGTGTTGCCCAGAACAATGGCTGCCGCCGACAGGCGTCCCGTGGATGGCCGACGCAAAGGTCCGGCGTTTATTCGACGGTTATGCCGCCGACCATGCCGTTCCAATCGTGATCGGAGCAGCGCAGATCGTAGGTGCCGGGCTTGTGCGGCGTCAGCAGCAAGTCCTTGGCGTCGCCGGGCTGCATCACGATCTCGGTGTGCTCGCGATTGAGGACCTCGGGATTATCGATCGCGGCGGTGGCGAAAAATGTCGGCGCGGTAACCTCGTGGGTTTCCTTGCCGTGGTTTTCCATGTGCAGCCGGTAGTGCACGTCGCGCTCGAAGGTCAGATGGTTCGGAATGAATTTGTAGTCGATCATGAACAGATCGAGTTTCACCGTCTGCGGCTCCGACTGCGATGCCGGAGCGCCGAGCATGATGCCGAGGAGCGTGAGCAAAAAGGCCATGACAAGATTTCGAAGCATTGTTGTTATCCGCCAGCCGTTGAGCTGTCGCCGCGCCCCGGGCAATATAGCGCCGTCGGACCGGAATCAGAACGATACAAATCACGATCGCGGCAACAAATGCCGCGGCGTTGGAAAACCGCAAAATAGGCCGATTTTGTTGCCTATGCGTGGCCTGGACGGCCGTTCAGGAAGGCCCCGACGCATGTAGCGCGGCGGTGAATTTTTGCCCGAATTCATCGAGCTCGCCGGCATCGATATCGCTGACCGCCCATAGGTCGAGGCCTGACTCGCTCCAATGGCGGATGTTGAATCCCTGCACGCTTTCGTCCTTGACGCCGCGCACCGTCACGCCCAACGGCTCGCCGACGAACAGATTGATCACGTGCTTGCGCCGGCGATAGACGATCGACGCCACCGGCTGGCCGTTGATGTAATCGAGCCGGCCGCCGATCAGGGTAAAACCTTGCGCGGTCAGGTCGATCACCGGCGGCGCGACGTCGAGCTTGCCGTTGAACCAGGGCTTGACGGTGTGCTGGTCGCTGGTTTCGACGTCGGTCAGATGGCCGGCCTGCAGCGAGCGCAGATGCGCCGACACAATGTCGCTCGCGATCTGTTGATTTTGGTCGCTGCGGACCACGGCGATGACGAGGCTTGCCGCCACGACGGCCGACAGCGCGGTACCGACGGCGAAGCCGCCGAAGAAGTTTTTCCAGGATTCGCGCATCGACGCGAACCACGATCGGCGCGGTGCGGAAACGCGCGTCGCCGGAACCGCCAGCGCCGCTTCGATGCGGTTGCGCAGATGCGCCGGCGCGGCTTCCTTGAGGGTCACTGAGGCCATCGTCGCGCGCATCGCGCGGAAGGCTCTGAGCTCTTCGGCGCAAGCGGCGCAGGTCGCCACATGGGCCTCGACGTCGCGGGCATGGCCGGCATCGAGCTCGCCGTCGATGAGCGCATGCAGCATGATTTCGGCGTCGGCGCAGTTCATGGCGCAGCCCCTTCCGCCACGGTCCAGGCCGAACGCAGCATCGCGCGTGCGCGGGCCAGCCGCGACATTACGGTTCCCACCGGCACGCCGGCGACCTCGGCGATCTCGTTGTAGGACAAATCATTGATCTCCCGCATCACGATGGCCTCGCGAAACGGCTGCGGCAGCGCGGCAACGAGCCGGCGGATGGTATCGCCGTCCTGCTGGCGCAACAGCGCGGTTTCCGGCGAGGCTTGCGGCTCCTGCCAGATCGGCGGTGTTGCCTCGGCCTCACCGTCGTCGGTGAGATCGGCCGGCGTCTCCTGTCTGCCGCGCCGCGCGAATTCGGCGTTACAGACGTTGCGCAATATCGTCAGCAGCCAGGGTTTCATCGCCGGCCCCCGATAGCTGTCGAAATGGCGCAGCGCACGCAGATAGCATTCCTGCACCGCGTCCTCGGCGTCGGCCGGGTTGCGCATGAAGTAGCGCGCCAGCGTGTAGACGTCGTCGAGATGGGGCAGCGCGGCGTCGCGAAAACGCCGCGCTTTGTCATGCTCGTCATTGGCATTACCTGCCATGGTACCGCGCCCGGCCATCCACGATGCCGCCGACGTCTGATGCTGCAACGGAGCGAGCATCACTGCGTCGTGTTGCTGCCTGTCGCCGCTTCTACCACGATCGTGCCGGTCATGTGCGGATGAATGTAGCAGAAGTACTGGTAGGTGCCCGGCGTGGTGAAGGTGAACGAAAAGCTGTCGTCGGTATCGAGCGCCTGTGATCGCTTGAAGGCGTTATTGGTCGCGGCGATCCCATGCGGGATGTCGTCTTTGTTGGTCCAGGTGACCGCGGTGCCGGCCTTCACCGTCACCGTTTGCGGATTGAAAGTGAAATTGTCGATGCCGACGGCCACCGCCGCTGGCGCCGGGGTTTGCGCTTGGGCGAGCAGCACGCCGCCAGCCAGCACCGACCCGACCGCGGCGCCGATGAGCGCCGCGCTGATTGCACTTCGCAACATGGTCTTGTCCTCTAAGCTTTCAGCGGTGTGTCGATGATGGCGAGCCGCTGCTCGTTCTGCTTGAACGTGATGCTGGCGGTGCCGAGCATGGTGCGCAGCTTGTCGTCCTCGACCTTCATCGGGCCGGGCGAGGGGGCCGCGCCCGGCGCCGGCTGCGGGAAGGCGGTGGAGCGCGCGGTGTGGAAGGTGACATTGCCTTCCACCTTCTGCATCACCTGATGGATGTGGCCGTTGAGCACGGTCACCGAGCCGAACTTTTTGAGGTAGGTCAGCGCCTGGGCGCCGTCCTCGGTGCCCCAGCCCCATTCCGGATAGACCGTCCACAGCGGAATGTGAGCGAATACCACGATCGGGGTCGAAGCGGACCGGCTCTTCACGTCGGCTTCGAGCCATTCGAGCTGGTCGTTGCCGAGATTGCCGAGTCCGCCGGCCTTGAGATCGACGACATTGACCAGGCCGATGAAGTGCACGCCGTTGGCGTCAAAGCTGTACCAGCCGGCGCCCTTGGTGCCGCGGCCGTAGCGGTCGCGATAAAGTTTTTGCTCCGGGTCGAGGAAATCGTGCTCGCCGGGAACGTAATGCACGTCGAGCTTGCTTTGCGAGATGACGCGGTCGGCGTCGTCGAATTCGCTGACTTTCGACAAATGGCTGATGTCGCCGGTATGGATCATGAAGGCGGGCTTTTGCGGCAGCGCATTGACCTTGCCGATCGCTTCCTCGAGCGTGCCGAGCGCATTGGGATTGGCCGGCTTGTCGAAGCCGACATGGCTGTCGCTGATTTGCAGGAAGGTGAGGCCCTTGGCCTCCTGCGCCGCCGCCTCGCCCATGATGCCCAGCGAATGCGGCACGCCGCCGGAAATGGTCCACAGCACGCCGGTGCCGACCCAGGTCATGCATTCGAGGACTTTGCGCCGGCTTACGCCATTGTCGCGATCGCTCATTGCAGTTCTCCCATGAAGCAATCAGGCCCAAAACCGAGGCGGCTTTGGCGGCTTCTGAGGACGAGATCGGTCGGCCGCGCCGCTTATTCCCGGATCCAGAGAGATTTTTTCGAAATATTTTGCGTTGGTGGCGAGAGGGAAAGTAACGGAAAAAGGGGCGAGCCGGAGCCCGCCCCTTGTTGCGTCAGCTTAGAATTGCTGGAGCATTTGGTTGTAGCCGGCGCTGCCGCCGCCGGTCAGCGCGGGGTCGTTGGGATTGCCATCCGCCCCGCCGCGCGGAATCATGGCGAAGGCACGCAGCCCATTCTGGCGAGCGGCAACCTTGCCAGGGCTGGCCGGGCGAACGGCGACTGTGTCGTTCCGCGCGGCGACCGGTCCGTAACTGAACGACAATACATTGCCGCTACCGGCTTCCGGATCGAACGACTGAGCCGATGCCGGTAATGCGCCCGCCGCGGCGGCAACGGCCGCGATCACAGCAAGTGTTGAAAATTTTGTCATGGCTTTTCTCCTGGTTGCGGTGCAAACAAGGGTGGCTTGTTTTCCGTCGCCCAGGAGACCGAGTTCACTCGGCTACAATTCCATCACGGTCCTGTGAGAAATTTCGCAACGAAGATAACATTTGCTGTCGGCGGCTTGCTCGGGACTCTTCGCCAATCAATGACAGGCCGGATACATCGCAGCCAATTCCCGACCGCTGAGGTAAATAATTCGTGAATGCAAACCGCCGTGCTCGATGATCCACTTGCGCACATTGGCGGGATAGTTCGACCATAGGTAATAGTTGCCCGCATTGCTGATCTGTTCGCCTTCGGACGTCGGCGTCCAGGCCGAGTGAAAGGCCAGCACCGCGCGCGGCGTGACGCAGATCCGGTTCCGCGGAATGACGCCCAACAACATCGTGCAGGCCGACGCGCAGGTGCCGTCGATCTCGACCCGATCGCCGGTCTCCCGCAGCGCATGGTACTTGTTGAGATAATCGCCGATCTGGCCGCCGCGATCGTCGGAGATTCTGACAGTTGCGAATGCCGACGAAACGTTCGTCGTTAGCAGCGCCAGCATTGCCGCGACAGCCACGCGAGCCTTCATGGGCGTTCCCTCCGGATGGCGCATGCAACCCATGTGACTGATTTCTGTCTTTTTTCTGGTCAGTCAAGACGGTGCGCTGCTATACCCCGGGCTCCACGTAGCCCTGCCGGGCGCGTCCGCAACGCGAAATTCATGCTGCAATCACCATCATTGTCGTCGGTGGAGACGCGCCAGTCCTGGGTCGTGGCGACCGTCGTGCTCGTGGTCATGGCGGTCGCCTTCGGCGCACCGTGGATCACCGTGGTGGCGCTGAAAAACATCGCCGCCGAGGTCAACGGCGAACGCTCGATCCCGGCTCTTGCAGGCGCGCTGGTTTGGATCGGCGCCGGTCTCGGCGGCATCATCATGGGCCGCGTCGCCGAACGGGTCGGCGTGCGCTGGACCGTCGTCGGCGGTGCCGTTATGATTGCTGCGGGGCTGATGCTGTCGACCTTGGGCCCGTCCTTGCCGCTCTATGTCGGCCACGGCTTCTTCATCGGCTTGATCGGCATCGGCGGCATCAATGCGCCGTCCTATGTGTACGTCAGCCGCTGGTTCGACCGCCGCCGCGGCTCGGCGCTGGCCTTGATTTCCAGTGGCAGCTTTCTCGCCGGCGCCATCTGGCCGTCGATCTTCGAACGCGCCATCGCCTACATGGGATGGCGGCACACGATGCTGTTCTACGCCGCAATCGAGCTCGTTCTCATCGTGCCCGCCGCGGTCATCGTCTTGAGCGAGCCGCCGGACACGCCGCATCACGCCACGGTGACCGGCACCGCGCGGGCGCAAAATTCCGTCCTGGGCTGGCCGGCCAATCTGGTTTTCACCCTGCAGATGTGCGCGATCTTCACCTGCTGCGTGCCGATGTCGATGCCGCAAGCGCATCTCGTGGCGTTTTGCAGCGATCTCGGCATCAGCCCGGTGCACGGCGCGGCGATGCTATCGGTGCTGCTCGGCTCGGCCTTCTTGAGCCGCCAAGTGTGGGGTGCGCTGTCCGATCGCATCGGCGGCCTCTACACCATGCTGGTCGGCTCGGCATGCCAGACGGCGAGCCTGTCGTTGTTCATGTTCACCCAGGACGAACTCGGACTGTTTACGGTTTCGGCACTGTTCGGCTTCGGCTTCAGCGGCCTTGTTCCGGCAAACATCTTGGCCTCGCGCGAGCTGTTCCCGGTCGGTGAAGCCTATTGGCGTATTCCGACACTGCTTTTGTGCAGCGGCACCGGCATGGCGGCGGGTGGCTGGATTGGCGGCGTTCTCTATGACCACTTCGGCTATTACGCGCCGGCCTTTGCCACCGGCGTCGCCGTCAGTGCGGTCAATTTCATGATCATCATCGCGCTGGCGTTTCGCAAGAGCCAAACCGTGCCGGCGTGACGGCTCAGCGCGCGATCGCTCCGGGACTTGCGGTACGCGGTTTGGCGGGCCGTTTCACCGGCTGCTCGATTTTCGGGTGCGCCTGCGCCGCGCAAAAATCCTCGACCGCGGCGGCGACGGCTTCACTGGTGAGCGTGCGGCGCTCCGGCGTCGCCAATTCCAGTTCTTCCTGCCGGTTGACGATGGAGCCGGCTTCGAGCAGCAGCGCCGGCATGCGGGTATAGCGCAGCACGACCAATTGGTCGTAGCGGTAGACGCCGGCATCGGCATCGAGCAGCTGGCGCCGGCGATTGCCCATCAGGGCGAGCGTGTAATGCGGCGTGAACTGCAAGCCGCGCGCCTGCAGCGCTTTCCCCAAAAATTTGCCGAACAGGAGGCTGCCGGCGCGGTCGGCATTGTCGTTCGAGACGAAAAGGGCATAGCCCGGATAGTCGTCGTTGTACTGCTGGTCCTGGCCGTCGTACTGCCAGGTGTGGATGAGATTGTCGGGCACCGAATCGTGATGAATCGAAATAAACAGGTCGGCCGGAAGGCGATTGGCGATCATCGCCCGCTCGAACAGCCCGACCGGCGGCGCTTTGGCAGTGATGAGCAAAACGGTCTTGTCGAAGCCGGCATCGACCAGCGTCTTTTTGATCTGCTGTGCCAGTTGCAGGTTGAAGGCGTATTCCGTCATGCCCCGGGCACTCAGCGCGCCAGGCACAGCGAGGGTGTGGCCGACATCGACGACGACGCGGAAGGCCGCGGGCTGGCAGTTCGAATGCGCCGGCGCGGCGGCGGCCGGCGCCGGCTCTTCGCTGCGGGCCAGACGCGCGTCGGCGGCCACGAGCAGAACCGCAAGCGTGCCAAGCAAAGCAGTTCCGGCGTGCCGCGGGTTCATCATGTCGCGCGCCTTCCTTGCCTCGTTGACAGCGCAAAAGCCGACCACTGCCCCCATAACGAGCTTCGCCGCGCTTGTCCACGCGTGAGCCATACTTGTGCCCGGCGCCCCGCTGTCGTACCAAACAAGACTTATCGTACTAAACAAGACTTGCATCGGGTGAAGCGTTCGGCATGGGCAAATTGATCGGTATCTGCGTCGTTCTGTTCATGCTCGCGGTCGGTGTTTTGATCGTGACCGCGGGGCCGGATCTGGCCGCCCTGTTGGCCGCGTTGCGGGCCGAGCCCCTGCTCGACAAAGTGGCGTGGGCGGTCATTGTGCTGGTGCCGCTGGTTTTGCTGCCCTCGGCGGTATGGCTGTGCGACACCCTGGTGCGCCAGCGCAAGGCGGCGCAGGCGCTTGAACTGCGGCTCGACGGCGTGCGCCAGGGCACCAAGGAACTGGCAAAGTCGCAGCTCGATGCCGAGGCGGCGCTGCACCATCTCGCCCGCACCGATCCGGAAGACGCCATCGGCGCGATGCAGCAGCGGCTTACCGAAGCCGAGCGCACGGCGCTGGTGCAACAGCAGCGCAATGCGATCGGAGATCTGCAATCCCGCGTCGATGCGATCCGCGGCCAGCAGCAAGGCCTGAAGGAGCGGCTTGCGCCGGTGCTGGACAACCGACGCGCGATCGAGCGGATGTTCTTGGAGCTCGACACCAGTCAGAACGACGTCGAGCGGGCGCTTGCCGAAATCGCCAGCGGCGACGATGCGACAGCGCTCGATCTCCGCCTCAAGAACCTGACGGAATTCGTCAGGCAGTGCCATGACCGTTGCGACGGCATCGAGACCGCCTCGAAAACCGTCGCCAGCCTGAAGGAAGCCTATGCCGAGCTGCACACGCGTCTCGCGCCGTTCGCCGCGGTAAAGGGCGGCGTCACCGACAGGGTCAAGGACTTGAGCGAAGCGCGCGATGTGCTGGCAGCCGACATCGATACGCTCCAGCGCACGCCACAAGGCCCGCTGGCCGAGCGAGTGAAAGGTTTCATCGACGACAAAGCGCGGCTCGACGACGGCGTGGCGCAACTCGACGCGCAATTCGCAAAACTCGCCGTGCTACACGACGACATCGACGGACTGATGGAAAAACTCGAGAATGCGCTCGGCATCATCTCCCCCGACACCGACGGCAAGGCCGACATCGACGCCCGCATCAAGGCCGTCGCGACATTCGCCGCGACGACGCAGGAAAAGCTTAAGGACATCGAGGATCGCCTAGCGGTGTTCGGCCAGCTCAAGGGCAAGCTCGGCGAGCTGCAATCGCGGCTCGTTCCGCTCGAAGCCGGCGACTCCGGCGTGCTCAGCCTCGTCGCCCAGGTGCAGGATGTTCGCGACAAGCTCGCCCTGCGCATTGCGCGTCTCGAAGCGGGCGAGGGCGGCGACCTCGCCGAGCGCGTGAAAACCTTCACCGACGCAAAACGAGAACTCGAAGAGCGGGTGTCGGTGGTCACTGATCATTTTTCGAAATTGGCCACCGTGCGCAAGGACCTCGCCGGCTTGTTCGACAAGCTGAGCAGCGCCGCCAATACGTCGAACTGAAACCATATGGCGTGGCCGCATATGATCTGGCCGCATGGCGGCATCGCGGCGGCGGAATCCCCTTGCGGGTGGGCAGGCCGTGGGGCAAAGTCGCGCTAAATCACAACATGCATCGGGCTGGCCCAGTCGCGGCGCACCGATTCTTCAGGGAGGTCTGCATGAAGCGAGCACTCTTTTGCGGCGTGGCGGCGATTGCGGTGGCGGCGTTCCTCGTCGCAACCCCGGCGCGCTTGAGCGCGCAAAACGTCCCCATTGACGGCAAAATCATCAGCGGCGTCGTCAAAAGCCCGCACGGCGCCGAAGCCGGCGTTTGGGTGATCGCGGAAACCAACGACCTCGGCACCCGTTTTGCCAAGATGGTGGTGACCGACGACCAGGGCCGCTACGTGCTGCCGGACCTGCCGAAAGCCAAATATAAAGTGTGGGTGCGCGGCTATGGCCTGGTCGATTCTGCCAAGGTCGACGGCGAGCCGGGCAAGCGTTTGAACCTCACCGCCACGCCGGCGCCCGACGACGCGGCCGCCGCGCAATATTATCCGGCGATTTATTGGTTCGCGATGCTGAAAATTCCGGCTGCTGATCAATTCAACGGCAAGAGCGACATTCCCGACAAGCTCACCCAAGCCGATTGGCTGACCACGATCAAGAACCAGGCCTGCGTCGGCTGCCATCAACTCGGCCAACTGGCGACGCGGACCATTCCGCCGCAGCTCGGCCACTTCGACAACGGCGAGGAAGCCTGGGCGCGGCGCATCCAATCGGGTCAGGCGGCAGAGCTGATGATCAGCCCGATGGCCGGCAAGTTCGCCAGCGTGCCGTTAAAGTATTTCGGCGACTGGACCGACCGCGTCGCCAAGGGCGAACTGCCGTTCGCCAAACCGCCGCGGCCGGAAGGCGTCGAGCGCAATGTCGTCGTGATGACTTGGGATTGGGGCACCGAAAAACAATATCTTCATGACCTGATCTCGTCCGACAAGCGCAATCCGACGGTCAATGCCTACGGCCTGCTCTACGGCTCGACGGAATACGCCACCGACCACCTGCCGGTACTCGATCCGAAGACAGCGAAGGTCACCTACATCACGCCGCCGGAAGGCGCCGATGTGCCCGAAGCGCTCGGGCCCGGCCATGCGGCGATGGAAAAGCCGGTAGCGCCGTCGGCCTATTGGGGCATGGAAAAGGTCTGGGACACCAAGTTCGATAATCACAACGACATGTTCGACAGCCAAGGACGGGTCTGGATGACGGGAACCAATCACGCTCCCGGCACGCCGGCATTCTGCCGCAAGGGCTCGGACAATCCTTATGCGAAGGCGTTTCCAATCGAGAAGAACGAGCGACAGCTTGCGATGTTCGATCCGAAGACGCAAAAATTCACTTTCGTCGATACCTGCTTCGGCACGCACCATCTGCAATTCGCCTTCGACAAGGACAATACGCTGTGGACGAGCGGCGGCGGTGCGTTGGCCGGCTGGCTCGACACCAAGGTGTTCGACGAGACCGGCAGCGCCGAGAAAGCGCAAGGCTGGGCGCCATTCGTGCTCGACACCAACGGCAACGGTCGGCTCGACGACTACACCGAGCCGGGCCAGCCGGCCGATCCGGATAAGGACACGCGGGTCGGCGGCTCGGGCACCTACGCGGTGATGCCGAATCCGGTCGACGGCTCGGTCTGGTTCACGATCGGCGTTTTCGCCGGCAAAGGCGGCGTGGCGCGCTTCGATCCGAAGACCAAGCTCACGGAAGTCTATAACGTCCCGATGCCTGGCTTTGGCCCGCGCGGCGGCGATATCGACGGTAAGGGCGTGGTCTGGGTGTCGCTGGCCTCTGGCCATCTCGGCGCCTTCGACCGCTCCAAGTGCAAGGGCCCGCTCAACGGACCGAAAGCGACCGGCGATCATTGCCCCGAAGGCTGGACGTTCTACAAATATCCGGGTCCCGGCTTCCAAGGCATCGGCGACAACAGCGCCGAGGCGAGCTACTACACCTGGGTCGATCAGCACAACGCAGTCGGGCTCGGTAACAACGTGCCGATCTCGACGGCAAACGAAGGCGACGGCTTTGCCGCGCTGGTCGACGGCAAGATGGTGTCGCTGCGCGTTCCGTACCCGCTCGGCTTTTATGCCAAGGGACTCGATGCCCGCATCGACGATCCGAACACCGGCTGGAAGGGCAGGGGCTTGTGGTCGTCGGAAGGCGACCGCACGCCCTGGCTCAAGGAAGGCGGCAAGGGCATGACGCCCATGGCGGTCCATATTCAGATCCGGCCTGACCCGCTGGCGCATTGAGCGATCGGGCGCGATTGCCGACAAAGAGCCGCCCGGTGCCGCACAGCACCGGGCGGCTTGCTTTTAGCTGCTCCGCCGTCGCGATATGATCAGGCGGGGACTTTTTGCAGGAGCCGAACATGACAGATCGCGAGCCCACGCTGACGCCGGTCGCCATTACCGACCTGCGTCCGACCCAGATCACCGTCGGCATGCGGGAAGTCAAAGCCAAGCGCAAACACTGGCGTGAGACGGCCAAGGAAAAGAATAAGGATGCTGAATTTCTCGGCAAGCATATGATCCCGGTGATCCTCGGCCCGAAACGACGGCATTATGTCATCGACCATCATCATCTGGCGCTGGCGTTGCATGAGGAAGGCGTCAAGCAGGTCGCCGTGACGGTCGTCGCCAATCTGAGCACGCTCGAGCCCGACTCCTTTTGGTTCGTGATGGACAATCACAATTGGATGCATCCGTTCGACGACGCGGGGCGCCGCCGTCACTACAAGGATATTCCCAAAGCGGTAACCGGACTGGTCGACGATCCGTTCCGCTCGCTCGCCGGCGAATTGCGCCGCGCCGGCGGCTACGCCAAGGATACGACGCCGTTCAGCGAGTTTATCTGGGCCGATTTCCTGCGCCGGCGCATGAAGCGCAAGCTGGTTGAGACGAACTTCGAGCGCGCCGTCGAGAAGGCCCTGCAACTGGCCAAGAGCGAAGACGCCAATTATCTGCCCGGTTGGTGCGGCCCGCTGCCGGAGGAATAAGGGTGCCCGTTTCTGACAAGACGGACGCGAGACAATGACGACGATCGCTCGAACCTGGATGGCGCTGCTGCTGACATCGCTGGCTATCGCCGGCTGTTCGAAGACGCCGAAGCCTGACGCGGCCGCCGATCCGACCGTTCTTCCGACGGAGTACCGCAGTCAGATCGCGACGTATCTCGCCCAGCTTTTGTCCGACCGCGCCGACTTCCGCAGCTCGCTCATCGGCGCGCCGGTGCTCGAGCAGGTCGGCGCCGGCCAGCACTATATCGTCTGCGTGATGCTCAACGGCCACAATCAGCACAAGGAAAAGGTCGTGATCTATCTCGGCCCCAACATCAACCAGTTTGTCGATGCGACGCCGGGGCAATGCGTCAATGCGGCCTATCAGCCGTTCAAGGAGCTGGCGGCGCTGTTGCCGCCGACCTGAGCGGCGATTTTTGCGTTCCGGCCTGATCCATCACGATCCGAACGGGATCAGCGCGAGCACGGCGCCACCCGCGGCGCAGAACGCGACGACCAGCCACGGCGGCGTCTGCCACATGAAAAGCAAAAGAAACGCCGCGACGCCGAGGGCAAAATCGCCCGCGTTCGTGATCCCCGACGTCCACACCGGGTTATAGAGCGCGGCCAGCAAAAGCCCCACCACGGCGGCATTGACGCCGCGCAGCGCCGCTTGCGCGGCGGGCCGCCGCCGCAACTCGTCCCAGAACGGCAACGGACCGATCACCAGGAGAAACGCTGGCAGGAACATGGCGACAAGACACAGGATCGCGCCGGCCCAGCCGTTGGGCGAGGGGCCCATCACGGTGCCGAGATAGGCGGAGAACGTGAACAGTGGGCCCGGCACCGCCTGCGCCGCGCCGTAGCCGGCGAGGAATGCATCGTTGCTGACCCAGCCCGGCGGCACCACGGCGGCTTGCAGCAACGGCAGCACCACATGGCCCCCGCCGAACACCAGCGAACTGGCGCGATAGAACACCTCGAACAGCTGCAGCGAATGGTTCGCAGTCGCAGCGACGACAAGCGGCAGGCCGATCAGGATGGCGAAGAACGCAACGATCGCGACGATCGCAACCGTCCGGCTGACCGGATGCGGCAGGCTCGCATGATCGGCCAGCGGCGCATCGCGAAACAGCACAAGGCCGATTGCCGCGCCGAGCACGATGGCGCCGATCTGGCCCCACGATGACGGTACCGCCAAAACCAATGCGGCGGCTGTGACGGCGAGCGTCGCGCGCGCGCGGTCTGGCGCCAGCGATCGCATCATGGTCAGTACCGCTTGCGCGACCACGGCAACGGCTGCGACTTTCAGTCCGTGCAACCAGCCGCTGCCGAGCGCATTGCCGAGCGAGGTGACGCCATAGCCGAATAGCACCAGCGCGATCGCCGACGGCAAGGTGAAGCCGGTCCAGGCAGCAAGTGCCCCTGGATAGCCGGCGCGCGACAGGCCGAGCGCGATACCGACCTTGCTGCTCGCCGGCCCGGGTAGAAACTGCGACAACGCCACCAAGTCGACATAGGTTTTCTCGTCGAGCCATTTCCGGCGCACGACGAATTCCTCGTGGAAATAACCGAGATGGGCAATCGGGCCGCCGAAGCTCGTCAAGCCAAGGCGGAGGAACGCGGCAAAAACTTCCGCGGTGCTACCATTGCGCGCAGCCGCATCTGCCGGCGAGCCGGATGGTTCTTGCATGGCTCGCATTGTTGACAAGTTCCGATGCCCGGGCAACATTTTACGCGCGAAATCGCGCGATTTCGAACGGCGCCGGCATGGTCCGGCGCCGGCCCATAATAAGCAAAACCGCGCGTCGCTTTAGGGGGAGGATCGGATGGCCATCACGGTTCCGGAAGCGCTTTCGCGCGACGCCGCCGGCATTGCGGCTGCGACCCGCGTGCGTTGGACCTATATCGCGCCGACGCTCCTGATCTATTGGATCATCTCGATGTTCGACAAGAGCAACATTTCTCTTGTCATCGCCGATCCGAAATTCCTCGGCGAGTTGCAGCTTGTCGGACAGCCCAAGCTGCTCGGCTGGCTCGCCTCCAGCATGTTCATTTCATATAGCCTCGCGGCGCCGGTCTGGGGCTGGGCGGTCACGCGCTACGGGCCGCGAAACTCGATCATGGCGAGCCTGATCATCTGGGCTGCGACATGTTTCTGGTCCGGCCTGTCGGAGAGCTACGGCATGCTGCTCACCTCGCGCATCGGCTTGGGCGTCGGCGAGGCCGCCTGCTATCCGGTGACGCTCGCCTTGGTCGCCAATTGGTTCGCGTTGCGCGAACGCGGCAAGGCGACGTCCTATTGGTGGATCGGCACCATGATCGGGCCGATGCTCACCGGGCTTCTGGTCACCGCGCTGATCGTCAACTTCGGCTGGCGCGGACAGTTCTATGCGCTGGGCATCCTGGCGCTCATTCTGCCGCTGCCGATGGTGTGGTTTTTGGTGCGCGACAAGCCGGATCAGCATCCGGCCGTTAATAAGGCCGAAATCGATTTGGCGCGTTCGGGCGCCATCGAGAGCAACGACGATGCGCCGGGGCGGATCCTCAAAGGCGTCAGCAGCGTCTGGCGCAATCACCGCTTCTGGATGATGGTGCTTGCGATCTCCTGCAACGCGATCTTCTTCTGGGGCTGGTCGATCTGGCTGCCGACCTATCTGCGCACGGCGCGCAATTTCACCTTCAGCACATCCGGCTATCTCACTTTCGTGATCTACGGCTTTGCCGTGGTGACCATCCTGATCATCGGCCGCGTGTCGGATCGCGTGTTCCGCCGCGCGCCGTTCGCCGGGTTCGGTTGGGCCTCGGCCGCGGTGTTCCTGATGGCGGCGGCGCTGGCACCGAACGCCAACTGGAGCGTGGCGCTGATGATTTGCGCGCTGTGCGCCCAGCAGGTGGGCATCTCCTGCGCCGAAATGCTGATGCACAGCGTCATCGGCACCGCCGACATGGCGAAATCCCAAGGCGTGCGGGCGCTGGTCACGCAGATGACCGGTGCGCTGTCGCCACTGATGATAGGCTACATTCTGGCCTATTCCGGCGGCGGCTTCGTCGCGCCGTTCGCGGTGCTCTCCGTCGCCGTGGTGATTTCCGCCGGCTGCATGATCGCGCTGACCAGGGAAGGATTTTGAAATGGCGCTGCCGAGCATGCGCGTGGGCGACGTCGAGGTGCAAGGCATCAGCGACGGTACCCTCAAAACCTCGCTCGATCTTGTCATCGGCATGGAGCGGGCGGTGGCCGACAAGCTGGTCGGCGGCACCGCGGATGGCTCGCTCTATATTCCGGTGAACAACTTTCTCATCCGCCGCGGCGACAGGACCATCATGATCGACGCCGGAGCCGGCAACACCATGCAACCGACGCTCGGCAAGCTGCCGGACAATTTGCGCGCGGCCGGTGTCGAACCGGGCGCGGTCACCCACATCGTGATGACGCACCTGCATCCCGACCACGCCAACGGGCTGGTCGACGATGCCGGACTTCCGCATTATCCCAATGCCGAAATCGTCGTGCACCATACCGAGGCGGATTTCTGGATGCGCCCGCACGGCGCCAACGATCCCGACCGGATCAAGGGCAATCGCGCCCGCACCGCGATCAATCTAAAACCCTATCTCGACCGCATCCGTCGCGTGCGTGACGGCGAAGAGTATCTGGGTTTTGCGCCGGTGCTGGCGCCCGGCCACACGCCGGGACATACCTGCTGGCTGCTTGCGGCGCCTGGTGGCGGCTTCATGGCCTTCGGCGACGTCGTGCATCTCTCAGCGATCCAGATTTCGCATCCGGACGCCGCGCTGACTTACGACCTCGACAAGGATTTGGCGATCAAATCTCGCAAACGCATCCTCGACATGGCGGCGAGCGAGCGCCTCGCCATTGCCGGTGCCCACGTCAATGCGCCGGGTTTCGGTCACGTGGTGCGCAAGGGCGCGAGCTTCGCCTTCGAGCCGGCCGGCTGATCCGGCGACAGCGGCGCCTCGGCCGGCTGCGCGGTCTGTGCCCCGGCCGAGCTGGTGCGGCCGGCCGGTTTCACCGCAGAGAGCACGACGGTGATCTGCTGGATCACGTTGTTGTAGCTGCGGATGGCATGTTGCAGGTCGGCCTGCGAGATTTTTTTTAGCTCGAATAGCTCCCGCCAAGGCTCGGCAAGGTCGTAAGCTATCGATTGGATTGCGAAGTCGACGCCGAGGTAAAGACCGAGCGGCGTATTGGGGGCGCCCTTGGCGGCCCATTCGCGGTTGGCGGCCTGGGAGAACAGCATCATGCTGTCGGTCGTGATCGGCCGCACATGGGTCGGATCGCCGAGGAAGTTGTCGTGGCGCGGATGCGGGACGACAATGACGATCTTGGCCTCGTCCCGGCAGACGCGATAGAGTTCTCTGATGATGCCCAGATAGACGTCGGTCGCGGCGCCGAGATGCTCCAGCACGTGGCACAGCAGTACCTCGTCGACCGAGCTGTCGGGCCACGGCCACGGAAACACTTCCAGGTCGACCACTTGGTTGGGGGAAAACGTCGGATATTTGTCGACGTTGTGCCAGCCGTCCAGGATTTTGCTGCCGCATCCGAGATTAAGGCGCATGAGGCTTCCTCCAGCCGCGGCGCGGCAGGCGTTAGCTCATAGCGCAATCGATGCTGATTCGCAGCACGGACGCCGGCGGCGCGGCTGCTATTCGGGCTTGATGTTGGCGGCCTTGATCACCTTGGCCCACTTCTCGGTATCGCCGACGAAGTGTTTTTCGAACTCGGACGGCGGGCCTTTAAGCACGGCGCCGCCGAGTTCGTTGAGCCGCGCACTGATCGTGGGATCGGCGAGCCCGGCATTGATCTCCTTATTGAGGAGTTCAACGACCGCGGTCGGCGTCTTTTTCGGCGCGCCGATGCCGAACCAGACGGCCGCGTCATAGCCCGGCAGGAATTCGCCGATACTGGGCACGTCCGGAAACAGCGGCGAGCGTGTCGGCAGCGTCACCGCCAAGGCGCGCAGCTTGTCGCCGCGGATGTAGGCGACCAGCGTCGACATGGCCTCGAACATCACTTGCGCCCGGCCGGCCAACAGATCGGTGAGCGCCGGCGCGGCGCCGCGATAAGGCACATGGAGCAGATCGACGCCTGCCATTATTTTGAACAATTCGCCGGCCAATTGCGGCGTGGTGCCGTTGCCGACCGACGCCATGTTGATCTTGCCGGGATTGGCTTTCGCATAGGCGATGAATTCGGGAACGGTGCCGGCCGGCACCGAAGGATGGACGACCATGACCATGGGCACGAGTGAAATGCCGCAAACCGGCGCGATGTCACGGACCAGATTGAAGTCGAGATTGGGATAGAATGATGCGCTGATCGCGGCCGACGTGCTGACCAGCAATATCGTGTAGCCGTCGGGCGCGGAGTGCACGACCTCGCTGACGCCGATCGTCGAGCCGGCGCCGGGACGGTTTTCGACGACGAAGGGCTGCCCGAGCCGCTGCGACAGCCATTGCCCGATGAGGCGTCCGTAGATGTCGGTCGGGCCGCCAGGCGGAAAGCCGATGACTAAGCGCACCGGGTGGTTCGGATAATCGAGCGCCGCGGCGCGTCGCGGCATGGTGCAGACCGCGGCGGAAGCCGCGACGAGCTGCAGAAAATTGCGACGCGCGAATTGGCTCATGGTCCCTCGCGGCGACTGATCGCCACCTCCGGGCTGGGGACGTGCGAAGTCTAAGCGGCGATAGCGCGGATGGTAAGCGGGGTGTGGCTTCCGAATAACCGCCGCAGCCAGGCACGACTGAATTCTTCCAGCTTCGCGTTGCCACTCGGGAGGCCTTACTACCACACAGGCCAAGTTTGGTAGAATATTCTACTATTTGCGGCGCCAAATCGGACCATATATAGAAATGTGTTCCCCATAGTGGGATTTTCGCTCGCGATCTTTCCAATCCCGCTCTGAACGTGAGGCTTCAATGACATCGCCGCTCGAACAAAAAATCAAAATCACCGGGCCGGTCGTGGTGACCGCCAATCGCGTCGGCGACGGCGCCGTAGTCTATCGCCGTGCCGATGGCGGGTGGAGCACCCATCTCGACGACGCCGCGGTCGCGACCGACACGGTTGGCGCCCGCGAACTGATCAGCGCCGCGGCCGCCGACGACCTGCGCGCGGTCGGGCCCTATGTGGCGCCGGTCAAGCTCGCCCCCGGCGGCCATGTGCGGCCGGGAAACCTGCGCGAGCTCATTCGCCTTGGCGGTCCGACCATCGAGCTTCCGGTGACCTTCGGCATCTAAGGCGCTTAGGGCCGAGGCGGCCATGTACGTCTATGACGCATTCGACCGGACGCTCGTCGCCGAGCGCGTTGACGAATTCCGCGATCAGGTCGCGCGCCGGCTGTCCGGCGAGTTGACCGAGGAGGAGTTCAAACCGCTGCGGCTGATGAACGGCGTCTACCTGCAGCTTCATGCCTATATGCTGCGCATCGCCATCCCCTACGGCACTCTGTCGTCGGCGCAGCTGCGGATGCTGGCGCACGTGGCGCGCCGCTACGACCGCGGCTACGGCCATTTCACCACGCGGCAGAACATCCAGTTCCACTGGATCAAACTCGCCGAGCTGCCCGATGCCATGGCCGACCTCGCCAGCGTCGGCATGCACGGCATGCAGACCAGCGGCAATTGCGTGCGCAACATCACCACCGATCAATGGGCCGGCGTGGCGCCCGACGAGATCGAGGATCCGCGCGTTTTGGCGGAAGTGATCCGGCAGCATGTCACGCTGCATCCCGAATTCACCTTCATGCCGCGCAAGTTCAAGATCGCGGTCGGCGCGTCGTCGCACGATCGCGCGGCGCTGCGCGTCCACGATCTGGCGCTGCAGCTGCATCGCAACGAGGCCGGCGAAATTGGCTTCGAGGTCATGGTCGGCGGCGGGCTCGGCCGCACGCCGTTCCTCGCCAAGACCATCAAGCCGTTCCTGCACAGGCGCGACGTGCTGAGCTACGTCGAGGCGGTGCTGCGCACCTACAACCAGTTCGGCCGGCGCGATAACATCTACAAGGCGCGCATCAAGATTCTGGTGCACGAGCTCGGCGTCGACGCCTTCGCCAAGGAGGTCGAGGCCGAATGGCAGAGCATCAAAGACGGCGCGCTTAAGCTCGATCCGGACGTCGTCGCCGAGATCGCCGGCCGCTTCCGCTACCCGGATTACGAGCGCCTCGACGATCCGTCGTCGGAACTCGCGGCAACGCGTCGCGTTGACCGGCAATTCGACGCCTGGATGGGCAACTCGGTCGCCAACCACAAAGTGCCGGGCTACGCCATCGTGACACTGTCACTCAAGCCAGAAGGCGGCACGCCGGGCGACGCCACCGCGGCGCAGATGGATGCCATTGCCGATCTTGCCGACCGTTACTCCTTCGGCGAGATCCGCGTCGGCCACGAGCAGAACCTGGTGCTGCCCCATGTCGCGCAACGCGAGCTGACGGCGCTGTGGCGCGAGCTCGACGCCATCGGCGTCGCCACGCCGAACGTCAACCTGGTGTCCGACATCATCTCCTGTCCGGGCCTCGATTATTGCAGTCTCGCCAATGCGCGCTCGATCCCGATCGCGCAGGAGATCACGCGGCGCTTCCGTAACGGCGATCTGGCGCGCGACCTCGGCCGGCTGCACATCAATATTTCCGGCTGCATCAATGCCTGCGGCCATCACCATGTCGGCCATATCGGCATTCTCGGCGTCGAGAAGAACGGCGAGGAATTCTATCAGATCACGCTCGGCGGCAAGGCCGACGAGAATGCCACGCTCGGCACGCTGATCGGGCCCGCCGTGCCCTATGCGCAGGTGGCCGACGTGGTCGAGGATATCGCCGCGGCCTATCTGGAACTGCGGCAGCGGCCGGACGAACTGTTCATCGACACGGTCAAGCGCACCGGCGTGGAACCGTTCAGGGAGCGCGTCTATGCCACTCGTTGAAAGCGGCCAGATTGTCGAGGACCGCTACGTTCGTGTCGCCGACGATGCGCCTGTTCCGGACCGTGTGCCGGTGATCGTGTCGGCGAAGCGATTTCTGGCGGAAGCCGATGCGCTGATCCGCCGCGACGGCTCGCTTGGCGTGTCGTGGCCGAACGACCGCCGCGTCGCCGAGCTCGAGCCGTGGCTCGGCCACCTCGCGCTCGTCGCGCTCAATTTTCCCAAATTCCGCGACGGCCGGGCCTACAGCCAGGCGCGGCTATTGCGCGAGACGTACGGCTTTCGCGGCACGCTCCGTGCCACCGGCGACGTGCTGCGCGATCAATTCCATTTCCTGGTGCGTGCCGGCTTCGATTCATTCGAGGTGAAGAAGCCCGCCGATGCGCGCGTCTTCGCCGAGGTGGTGGGCCGCTACAGCATCTATTATCAGCCCGGCGCCGACGGCCGCGCCGCGGCGCCGCGGCGTCGGTTGCAGAGCCGCGCCAAGGCTCCGAAGACCTGCGAGCCTGTCTGAGCTGCCGCGTTCGGCGAGCGTCTAGCCCTTATCGAATGCGAACTGCTATGGTGAGCCTCGTTCCCTAAAGCGAGGACGTTATGACTCCAGTAGTCGCTGTGATCGCGCCGGGCATGATGGGCGCGGCGGTTGGAAAGAGACTCGTCGATAACGGCCTCAAGGTGCTGACTTCGCTCAACGGCCGCAGTCAGGAGACGGCCGCGCGGGCAAAAGCCGCGGGATTGATTGCGGCCAGCGACGAGGAGATCGCCGGCACCGATTTCATCTTGTCGATCCTGCCGCCCGGCGACGCGGTGGCGCTGGCCGAGCGCTTTCAACCGGCGCTCAAAGCCAGCAACGCCAAGCCCGTCTATGTCGATTGCAACGCCATCAACCCGAAGACGGTTGATCGCGTCGCCGCGGTCATCGCGCCGACCGATTGTCCGTTCGTCGATTCAGGCATCATCGGCTCGCCGCCGAAACCGGGTGATGCCGGCCCCCGGTTCTACGCCTCCGGTCCGGCGGCGCCGCGCTTTGCCACGCTTCGCCAATACGGTCTCGACGTCCGCGTGCTGGACGGCGCGATGAGCGCCGCTTCGGCGCTAAAAATGTCCTACGCCGGCATCACCAAGGGCACGCAAGCGATCGGCGCGGCGATGATGCTGGCCGCGACGCGGGCCGGCTCCGCCGATGCGCTGTTTGCGGAGCTCAGCTCGAGCCAGAAGGAGATGTTTGCCTGGTTTAAGCGCGGTTTGGCGCTGATGCCGCCCAAAGCCTATCGCTGGGTCGCCGAGATGCACGAGATTGCCGGCTTCGTCGGCGAAGACCCGACAGCGCACGAGCTCTACGAAGGCGCCGCGCATTTTTATGAGCGCATCGCCGAAGATTTTGACGGCGACAAGAGCGACGTGACTGCGCTTGCGAAGTTTTTAGACAAGGGTTCGTCAAGCGCATGAGGGCAGGACGCTTCCAATCCGGATGCTTTTCCCGCGGGCGCGTCGTCGAGTTCTATTCTGGCAGCTGTAATTTGCCGCCGGTTACCACTCGAATCAAAGCCTCTATGCCTACTGGGAAACCAATGCCCTCTTGCTCCTCGTCCGCCATGAAAACTATCGCTCGCTCGGGTTTGTCCGGTATCCAAAACTTGTATTTGGCGCGCCACAATATCAAGTGAGCTTCCAGCTGTTGCAATGCGATTGACAAATCTTTCCAGCTGTCCTGTTTGCCAGCGCCCTTGAAAAACGTATCTGCCGACAGCCAATTGATCATCTCGACATTCAATGGATACAGGCAATGGATTGTGTAGTTGCGGATCAAGCCGTGCCTAAGTTTTTGCCGTTCATTCAGTAACGGATACCCTGTTGCGAGAATCTGATCGTAGCCCCCGTGGATCTCAGGATGAGCTTCCAGAATTTCCGCGCATAGACTCTGGACGAGCGTGATCTGTATTCCGTAAACGGCTCCTGACGCGAGAAGAAGAGATTGCAAGGCAACTAACTTCGCTCGACGTTCTCGGCGCTGCCTGTTCCAGTTGGACAAACCGTCGATTGCGAGTTTCACGACATAGCCAGTCGCTGCAATGAATGCAGCAACCAACGGCGTCCCCAACCACTCCGGTACAGTCACGTTGCTCCTCGAACGTGTTTTGATCGACTTCTAAAACCCACTAACGGTTGAGCCACCTTCGCGCAAAGCCAAGGATGCCCTGCGGCAGAAAAATGATCATCGCGATGAAGATCATGCCGAGCGGGATCAGGTAAGGGAACTGATCGCCGAACAGCCGCGCCATCAGTTCGCGCATGAGCTGGAAGAAGCCGGCGCCGACGATCGGTCCGACCAGCGTGCCGATGCCGCCGATGACGTTGTAGATAACCGTATCGCCCGAGGTCAGAAAGTAGACGAAGTCGGGCGCGGCGAACTGGTTCTGGACGGCGTAGAGCACGCCGGCCAGTCCGGCAAACAGGCCGGACAGCATGACCGACACGATCTTGTAGCGCTCCACCGGATAGCCGATGGCCCTGGTGCGCGGCTCGTTCTCGCGGATCGATCGCAGCACCATGCCGAACGGCGATTGGGTGACGCGGCGCAAGATCAGATAGGACGCCGTCACCATCGCCAGCACGAACCAGTGCATGGTCGTGGTCGTGAAGCGCGCGTCGTAGATGAAGGGGATCGACAGATGCGGGCGGGTGAAGATCAGGCCGTTCTCACCGCCGGTGACCCGCGTCCAGGTAAAGATGATGACGTAGAAGATCTGGCTGAAGATCAGCGTCGTGATGGCAAAATAGATGTCGCGAAGCCGGGTCGAGAAATAGGCCACGAACAGCGCCGCGCCGGCGGCGCCGGCGAGCCCGGCCAGCATGGCGAGCCATAGGTTAGGCGTGCTCGCGAGCAGAAGCGCGCCCGCGGCGCCGTACATGCCTAGCCCGAAAAACGCGGAATGGCCGAACGAGATCATGCCGGTGTAGCCGATCAGCAGATCGGACGACATCGCCAACAGCCCCCAGATCAGGATTTCGGTGAGAAAGCGGCGCCAGAATTCCGTCAGCACCAGCGGCGCCACGATCAAGACCGCCATGACCACACAAAAGCCGATCCAATAAACGGCGGTGTGGCTCAATCTCGTTTTGCTGAGCGGCGTCGGTTTATCGAGCGGGGCGGTGGTCATTTCGGTGTCGGTACGAACAGGCCGGTGGGACGGAACAAAAGCGTCAGGATCAGCACGACGAACGACACGATGACCGCCTGCGACGGGTCGAGCCAGACCGTGGCATAGGCTTCAAGCAGGCTGATGAAGATCGCGGCGGCAATCGAGCCGCCGAGATTGCCCATGCCGCCGACCACCACGACGATGAAGGCTTTGAGCACCCAATCGAGCCCCATGGTGTGGTTGACGCCGGCCATCGGCGCAAACAGCACGCCGCTCGCCGCCGCCATGGCGGCGCCGATGGCGAACACGCCGGTGTAGACCCACGGCACCGGTATGCCCATCGCCTGCGCCATCACGCGATCCTGCGCTGTGGCCCTGATCCAGACGCCGAATTTTCCATATTTGAGGAACAGCCAGAAGCCGCCGATGATGGCCGCCGAAAGTCCGGCTATGACGATGCGGTACCAGGGGTATTGCAGATAGAACAGCGTGAAGTAGGTGCCGATCGGCTCCGGGATCTTGCGCACCACCGGGCCGAACTGCCACAGCGCGTAATTCTGCAGTATCAGCGAAATGCCGAAGGTGACGAGGATCGTGTTCAACGGATCGCGGCCGATCAGCGGCCGCAACGTCACGATCTGCATCGCCGCGCCGAGGATGGCGATGATCAGCGCCGATCCGATCAGCGCCAGCCAGAAGCTGCCGGTGGCGGCGAAGATGACGAAGCCGAGATAGGCGCCGAGCATGAACAATTCGCCATGGGCGAAATTGACCACGTCCATGATGCCGAAGATCAAGGTCAGCCCCGACGCGATCAGCGCCAGGATCATGCCGGTGACGATGCCGTTCACCGTCTGGATGATGATCAGGTCGATGGGAATGCTATGGAAAAAATGGGCTACCGCGTCCATGGCTCACACGCCCAGATATTGCTTGATGAGGGGGTCGTTGATGTTGATCTCGCTCGCCGCGCAATGGTGGCGCACGCTGCCCTTCTCCATGATGTAGACGCGCTGGCTCGAGGCAAGCGTCAGCGGCACGTTCTGCTCGACCAGAAGAATCGCGACGCCCTCTTTGTGCAGCACTTCGATGATCTGGCCGATCTGCGACACCATGCGCGGCATCAAACCCTCGGTCGGCTCGTCGAGCAGGATGATTTTCGGCTCCAACATCATGGCACGCGCGATGGCGAGCATTTGCTGCTCGCCGCCCGAGAGCGTGCCGCCGGCCTGATGGCGCCGCTCCGCGAGCACCGGGAAATAGGTGAACACCTTGTCGAGCAAAGCGCGGCGCTTATCCTCGGTCACGCCATTGCGGTCGAGGCCGGTGCGCAGGTTTTCCATGACGGTGAGCAGGCGGAAGATGCGGCGGTCTTCCGGCACATAGCCGATGCCGAGGCGCGCGAGCTTGTGCGGTGCGAGCCCGGTGATGGCATTGCCGTCGAGCAGCACCGCGCCGTGGCTCGGCCGCACCAGGCCCATGATGGTCTTTAACGTCGTGCTCTTGCCGACGCCGTTGCGGCCGAGGAGGCCGACGACCTCGCCGGAGCCGACCTTGAGCGTGACGCCGTGCAGGATATGGCTCTTGCCATAATAGGTGTGCACGTCCTCGACCAGGACCAGCGGCACGCTATCGTCGGCGGCGCTCATGTCTTGAGATAGACCTCCAGCACCTTGGGGTTCTGCTGGATTTCCGCCGGCGTTCCATCGGCCAGAATGGCGCCGTAGTGCAGCACCGTGATGCGGTGACAAAGCTCCATCACCACTTTCATGTCGTGCTCGACGATGAGGATGGTGAGGTTTTTGCCGATGCGCTGCACCAGCTCCATGGTTTCGTTGGTCTCGACCTGGCTCATGCCCGCGGTCGGCTCGTCGAGACAGAGCAATTGCGGCTCGGTCGCGAGCGCGATGCCGATCTCGAGATTGCGCTGCTGGCCGTGGGACAGATTGGAAGCGAGCTCATAGGCCTTGTCAAGCAAGCCGACCGCGGCAAGCGCCGATTCCGCTTTCTCGTTGATGTCGGCGAAGGTGCTGTGGTGCGCGACCATATTCCAGGCATGCCGGCGCGACTGCGCGGCGATGCGCACGTTTTCCAGCGCGGTGGCGTTCGGCATGATGTTGGTGATCTGGTAGGAGCGGGCGATGCCCTTGCGCGAGATCAGGTTGGAGCGCAGCCCGGTAATATCCTCGCCGTTGAAAATGATGCGGCCAGAGGTCGGCCGCAGCACGCCGGTCAGGCAATTGAAGAAGGTGCTCTTGCCCGCGCCGTTCGGCCCGATGATGGCGCGGATCTCGTTGCGCGCGGTCTCGAAATTGACTTGCGAAAGCGCAGCGAGCCCGCCGAAACGGACGGACAGCTGCTCGGTCTTGAGGATAGGGACCGACGCCGCTCCCCGGTCACTCGCCGGGGAGCGTATGTCGATCGACGGTTGCGCGCTCACTTAGGCCGAGAAATTGCAGGCCGGCGGCGCCATGGTCTTTTCGCCGGGCACCGTCTCTTTGAGGTGATAGGTCCCGCCGCTGACTTCGAAGATGAATTCCTGCGGGAAGGCCTGATGGTCCTCCTTGCGCAGCGTCTTGTCGCCTTGCGGGAAATCGTCACCCGCCTTCATCTCCAGGCCCTCGAGCGCTTCGATCAGCTTCATGGTGTCGTCGCGGCCTTGGAACTTCGACTTCTCGATGCCGAGCTTGACGCAGTTGATGGCCTCGTAGTTCGACTGCACGTATTTGTCGGGCAGCGGCCCCGACGGATCGATCTTGGCCAGCCGCGCCTTCGCCTCATCGAAGAATTTATGATGATACGGTGTGTCGAGCGGGCCCTGGAACACCGGAATGTAGCGGTTGATGCCAATGAAGCCGTCGATCTTGTTGCCGATCGCGATAAGGTTGGTCGATTCCGAGATCGAGCCGTCGCCGGCGAACTTGTACTTCTTGGTCAGGCCGAGGTCGTAGGCCTGCGTCACCAAGGTGACGCCGTCTTTACCGAAGAAGATGCCGAACAGGCCGTCGAAATCGCCGGAGATCTTCGACAGGAACGGCGTCATGTCGGGCGTGCCGAGCGGAATGCCGGTGGTGCCGACCACTTCGCCGCCGGACTTTTTGATTTCATTGACATAGGCGTCGCGCGTCGACTGGCCCCAGGAATAATCGGCAAAGGCGATGTGCCATTTCTTGCCCATCTTGGTCAGCGTCGGCGCGAAGGCGACCGCTTGCGCCGGTGCGTAATCGTAGGGCCGGAAGCTGTAGCGGTTGCACTTCGTTGTCGTAAGCGTGGTGTCGAGGCACACGCTGATCACATTGACGATCTTGGCGTCTTCCCACACCGGCATGCAGGCGAGGCAGATGTTGGACAGAAAGCCGCCGACGTGGAGGTCGATATTGTCTTCCTGCACGAGCTTTGCGGTCTTTTGCCGCGCGACGGCCGGCGAGCTCTCGTCGTCGGCGATCACGAGCTCGATCGGACGGCCGTTGACGCCACCAGAATTATTGATGCGGTCGGCGGCCATCTGCAGGCCGACCACCGCGGTCTTGCCGCCGGCGGCGCCGGCGCCTGAGAGCGGCTGCTCCGAACCGATTTTATAGGACTTGGCTGCGCCGAAGGCCGCGCGCCACGGCGCCGGCACCAGCATCATCGCGCCGATCGCGCCGCCGCCCCAGCCGACCAGGGTGCGGCGCGTGACCTTGCCGCGGTACCAGATATCGTTAGCCCACGCCTCGTCTTTCCACTTCTCGACCATAGTCGTTCCTCCAGCTGGAATTCGTTCAGAGAGAAGCCCACCCCGGCATTTGCCCACAGGACACCAATCTTGCGGCGTCCTTCCATGCCGGCCCTGAAGGCTCTTGGGCGAGCGATTGTGCCTTAGCAAACGCGATCTTCGCGGTAGTTTCAACCGGATTCGCATCGCCGATCTCGGCGTCGGACGCCGCGGCCCGCGTGTAAGATCGTCGCGGCCTAAGGATGTTTCCATGGGCGCTTGATGATAAAGTGGGCAAAGCTTCCCCGCCGGACCGACACAGGAGCGCGCCATGGCGCTGGCCACGATGCGAGACGATGACGCCGTAGCACCTCAGAGCGGGGTCGCGGCGCGCCATGCCATTCGGCGCAATGCCCATGCCGGGCCAACTTCGGGGCTGGCGCCGGGTTTTGTGCAGGCCAATCTCGCCATTCTGCCGCGCGCTTTGGCCGAGGATTTTCTGCGCTTCTGCCAGCTCAATCCAAAGCCGTGTCCGCTGGTCGGCGTCGGCGCGCCGGGCGATTGGCGGCTGCCGGCCTTGGCCGCGGATCTCGATATCCGCACCGACCTGCCGCGCTACAGGGTCTGGCGCGACGGCGCGGTGGTCGACGAGCCGAGCGACCTGATGGGATGGTGGCGCGACGATCTCGTCACCTTCGCCATCGGCTGCTCGTTTTCCTTCGAAGAGGCGCTCCTCGATGGCGGCATCGAACTGCGCCACATGACCTGCGATTGCACCGTGCCGATGTACCGCACGTCGATTGCGACGACGCCGGCCGGACCGTTCCGCGGGCCGCTGGTGGTGTCGATGCGGCCGATGACGCCTGCCAACGCCATCCGCGCCGTGCAGATCACGACGCGATTTCCTTCGGTGCACGGTGCGCCAGTGCATCTCGGCAAGCCGGATATGATCGGCATCAAGGACATCGCCAAGCCCGACTGGGGCGATCCTGTGCCGATCGGCGACGACGAAATCCCGGTATTCTGGGCCTGCGGGGTGACGCCGCAATCGGTGATCATGGCGGTGCGGCCGGAATTTTGCATCACCCACTATCCGGGCGCTATGCTGGTGACCGATCGCCGCAATACCGAATTTGCAATCATGTGACGCGGAGCGTCATTCCGGGGCCTCGCGCAGCGAGGAACCCGGAATCCATAATCACGGTGTTCTCAGAACTTGCGCGGCGGTGCTAACCTCAAACGATTGTGGATATGGATTCCGGACTTGCCGCTTCGCGGCAATCCGGAATGACGGAAAGAATACGCATGCTCATCGACTTCCAGCAACACTACACTCCGCCAGAACTGCTCAAGGGCAACGCCGATGCCGTCTCGGTCCGAGTGGACCAGGACGGCAACCCGAACTATTTGCTCAATCCGCTGCTCGCCGATCTCACCTCGCATGTCCATGTCATGGATGCGGCCGGCATCGACGCCGGCGTGCTCACCTGCGGCTCCGGCTTCGATCAGCCTGATCTGACGACATGCCGGCTGATCAACGATCGCATGCGGCAGGCCGAACAGGATCATCCCGGCCGCTTCATCGGGCTTGCGCATGTGCCGGCGCTCAAGCCCGCGGAGGCGGCGGCGGAATTGAAGCGTTGCGCCGTCGAGCTGGGTTTTCCCGGCGTCGTCATCGCGTCGGAGCTTCAGGATCAGCCGCTCGACGCCGAAGATTTAAAACCGTTCTGGAAAGCCTGCGCCGACCTCGGCCTCTATGTCTTCATCCATCCGCTGCCGCGGGTGATCCGCTGGGGGCGCATGGACGCCGACGATCTCGGCCGCATGCTGGGCTGGGAATTCTCGCTGATGACGGCGACGGTGCGCATCATCAATTCGGGCCTGCTTGACGAATTGCCGGCGCTGAAAATCCAGTTCTCGCATTTTTCCGGTGGCATCGGCCGTTATCTCGGCCGCATCCGCGGCTTTCAGCAGCGCGACAAATGGGGCACGGCGAAAATCGCCCGTCACGGTCGGCGTCCCGCAAAGCCGTTCGACCATTATCTCGATCACCGCCTGTACTACGACATTGCCGGCTGGGCTGGGCCCGATCACGCCGCCGAATGGGGCGGCGACTGGGTGCGCTTCGGCATCGAGGAACTGGCGTTCTCGCAGCTGGTCTTTGCGACCGACTATCCGCAAGCCGTGCGCGAGGCGAGCGAGGTCGCGGCCTATACGGAGGCGGTGCGCGGGCTTGGCGCCAATGGCCGTGCGCTCGTCGCCGGCGCCAATGCCGAAAAGCTCATCCCCGATCTGGCGCGACGTCTCGCCAAGCGCATACCGAGCGCCGCCAAGGTGCGCGCATGAACGACAAACCGACGACAGATGACGCCAAAGCTTTCGACCCGGCCGCGCATGGCTGGGAGATCGTCAACAACACGCCGTTCGGCGATCTGGTCGGGCCGATCTGGAAACATGAGACGCCCGAGCGGCTGCGCTGGGGTTTTGTGGTCGAGCCGAAACATCTCAACCGCGCCAGCAATCTGCACGGCGGCATGCTGATGACGTTCGCCGATCAGTCGATGGCGATGACGGCCCGCCAGGCGACCAACGTCAAGCGCCACGCCACCATCGAGCTCAACACCCAATTCATCGGCTCCGTGCAACTCGGCCAGTTCGTCGAGGCCCACGCCGAAGTGGTGCGGGCTACCCGCTCGGTGGTGTTCATGGAAGTCAAAATGTTCGTCGAGGGACGCATCGTCGTGTCGGCGAACGGGATTTGGAAGGTTCTCGAGGAGTAATTTCGCCTCCCCCTTGTGGGGAGGGGTAGGGTGGGGGTCGAGAGGTCACGCGTAGACGTCGACGCTCTCACGTCACCTCCTGACCCCCACCCTACCCCTCCCCACAAGGGGGAGCTTATGCCCGATACTTCTGCAGATCGCCGCCCTTCATCACCGAGCCGGGCAGGGGATGGCCGACGACGTCCTCGGCAAGCTTGGCGCATTCGATCAGCGCATCGAGATCGATGCCGGTGTCGATGCCGAGTTCGTTGCAGAGAAACACCAGATCCTCGGTGCAGACATTGCCGGCGGCGCCCTTGTGGCCGGCGAACGGACAGCCGCCGAGCCCGGCGACCGAGGAATCGAAGCGCGTGACGCCCATTTCCAAGCCCGCATAGGCATTGGCGATCGCCATGCCGCGGGTGTCGTGCAGGTGCAGCGCGATGTCGAGATCGGGCCAGCGCTCGCGCAACGCGCCGACGGCGCGCTTGATGGCGAGCGGCGTCGCCCACGCCATGGTGTCGGCGAGCGTCACATAGGCGAGCGTGACGCCGTGCTCCTTGGCCACGTCGAGGATTTGCCCGACCAGCGAAACCACGCGCTCGACCGGCACGTCGCCCTCGAAATTGCAGCCGAACGCCGCCATGACACTGCCGCGCTCAACCGGCACGCCGTTCGCCTTGTACATCTCGACGATGACATGCTGGCCGGCGAGCTGTTGCGCAAGGTTGCGGTTCTGGTTGCGCAGCAAAAATTTTTCCGACGCGGCGAGCTGGATCGTGCCCTTGAGGGTGAGCCGATCTTCGCGCAGCGCGCGCTCAAATCCCTTGTCGTTGAGCCATAGCGCCGTATAGGCGACGTCGGGCCGCGGCGTGATGCCGTGCACGACCGCTTCGGCGTCCGCCATGCCCGGCACCGCCTTGGGATTGACGAAGGAGACGATCTGGATGTGGTCGAGGCCGGTCTGCGCCAGCGCATCGATCAGCGCGATCTTCCGTTCCGTCGGGATGGCGCCCTTCTCGAACTGAAAGCCCTCGCGCGGGCCTTCCTCGGTGATGTGTACGCGTTTCGGCAAATCGCTCATGATCGTTCTTTCGCTTGACGGCGCGTCTTGACGGTGACGATCTCGCGCTGGCGCAGCGCTTCGATCTCGCTCGCTTCGAGACCAAGCTCGGCGAGAATCTCGTTCGTGTGCTCGCCGATCGCCGGCGCCTGGCGGCGTAGCGCCATATCGTGATCGCCGATCTCGACCGGCAGCCGCGGAATTTTTGCCCGCACCCCGTTCGGAAAAGCAATATCGAGCATGCGGCCACCGGCATTGAGCTGCGGGTCGTCGAACAGGTCGCCGGGTTTTGCAACCGGCGCGAACGGAATATCGATACGATCGAACACCTCGGCAAGCTCGGCGAGCTTATGGCGGGCGATGATCGCGGCGACCAGCGGCCGCAATATGGGCCGGGCGCGGACGCGATCCTCGTTGGTCTTGTAGGCGGGATCCTGCAACAGGTCCTGGCGCGAAAAATGCTCGCAGAAGCCGCGCCATTGGCGATTGCTGGTCAGGCCGACGAAAATCTGCTCGCCGTCGGCGGTCTCGAACGGCTCGTAGATCGCCCAGGCGCCCTCGCGCGCCGGCATCGGCGGCGGTGCGCGGCCCGTCACCGCTTGGCCGGCCATATGCTGCGCCATCAAGAAGGCGGCGGATTCGAACAGCGCGGATTTGACCGGTTGGCCGCGGCCGGTGCGTTCGCGCTCGCGTAATGCGGCCTGGATGCCGATCACCGCGAACATGCCGCCCATGATGTCGACCACGGAAGAGCCGGCGCGCAGCGGCTGGCCGGGCGGACCGGTCATATAGGCGAGGCCGGACATGAATTGCACCACTTCGTCGAGTGCCGGGCGATGCTCGTACGGCCCGCTGAGGAAACCTTTCAGCGCGCAATAGATCAGGCGCGGATTGATCTTGGAAAAATCGGCACAGCCGCAGCCGAGCCGATCCATGGTGCCGGGCGCGTAGTTTTCCAGCGCGATGTCGGCCGTCGCCACCAGCCGATAAAGCAGCGCGCGGCCTTCGTCCGATTTCAGATCGATGGCGATGCTGCGCTTGTTGCGATTGAAGGCGGAGAAGAAGCCGGCGGCGAAGCCGAGCAGCCGGCGGGTCGAATCGCCGTTGGCCGGCTCGACCTTGATCACGTCGGCGCCGAGATCGGCCAGGATCAGGCCCGCGGTCGGCCCCATGATGGTGTGGCAGAATTCGAGCACGCGAATGCCGGCAAGCGGCGCCGTGTTGTTGGAATGCGTTTGAGCGTCGGCCATCGGGAACAGTCTAAGCCGTCATGGCCGCGCTTGTCCCGCCTGTGAAGCCGGAACCGGGCAGCCGTTGCCGTCACCAATTGTTCGGTCGGGTTCGAAGTGGTTTGCCGTGACGTAAGGGATCGAAGCGGGCTACGCCGTGTTGCACTGAAGTTACGGCGCCGAGATCACGCGATTCGCCGCTACTCAATCGCAAAGGAGTTGGAACCATGCTTGACTATACAAAACTGCAAAATGGCTTGGTGGTGACGGCATTGTGGAAAGCCAAGCCGGATGAGACCGAGGCCGTGGCGGGAATTTTGCGGCGGTTCGCGCCGCAAGCGCAAAAGGAGCCGGGCGTTCGGGCTTTCATGATTCAGCAGTCGAAATCCGAGCCGTCCGAATTCTTCTTCTATGAAGTGTTCGAGAACGAAGACGCCTTCGCGGCGCATCAGCAAACGCCGCATTTCAAGGCGCTGATCGCCGGCGAGGCGCTGCCCAAGCTCGTCAAGCGGGAACGCGCCCAGTACACGCCGATCTGAGCGCCAAGCGGGCTGCCAAGACGTCATGGCCGGGCTTGTCCCGGCCATCCACGTCTGCGATATGCTCCGAGGGGGAACAGGCGAGGAACGGCAACCATGAAAAAGTCATTCGTCGGCGCGGCGCGGACGGCAAAACGCGCCTATTCGCCGGCTGTCATCACCGAGGGCGGCAAGACAATCTGGGTCGCCGGCCATACCGGCGCCGTGGATGACGCCGGAAAATCGCTTGGCGGCGATTTCGACGCACAGTGCCGGCAGACCTTCCGCAATATCGAGAAGACGTTGGCCGAGGCCGGCGCAAAACTCGCCGATCTTGTCACCATGACGGTGTTTCTCATCGACGCGCGCTATACGACGCGGATGACGGAGCTGCGCACGGAAATATTCGGCAAGGATTTTCCCGCCAGCGCCGCGATCACCGTGGCCGGTTTCGCTCAGCCGGCGATGATGATCGAGATTCAGTGCGTCGCGGTGGTCGCGTGATAATGCCTCACTTGGCTGCGCGAGGCGACGATGGTGCGATCACCGTGGTCAGTGCGCTGATCGACGGAACGAAAAAATAGCCGCCGCCCGTCGGCGTCACGAACTGATCGGCCGCTTCGACCTCAGCCTGCGCTAACACGGCGCCGAACAGAACGCAGCGTCGCGTACCGTCGGCGGTGGGGCTGTTCTGCCCAACGATCATGTCATGGCCGCTTGGTGCTTTTGGACGACTGTCGTCGTTCATCCACCGTGCCTGGAGAAATTCGAATTGCTCCTCGATCGAGCTTTGGATGCCAAGGAAGAGCAGCCCCCGGTCGGGCTTGCCCGGCCTGGATGTCGCGTAGCGATTCTTTGCCGACGGGCCGTAGGGCACGCCCACACGAAGGATGCGGCGTTCGTAGGTGGAGCTGCGCGCGCCGGTATCGGACGGCGCGTCGCGCGTATTGACCTTGCGTATATGGGAGGCCAGCGGGCAGGCGGCGCCGATGGGATCGGCCTTGGCCAGTTCGAAGCCGTCCTTGCCGTCGACCAACTTCAATCTGGGCGTATCGGAATCGAAGCGAAAGTGATTGTTGGAAAGTTTGTCGTGGCCGAGTTTATCTATGTCCTTGGTTGGCGTTCGGCTGAGCGGCGCGCCGCTTGGCCAGCGTCCGACCAGTTTTGCGGCAAGCTCCACGTCATACAGACCTTCGAAGCCCGGAAGCCGCGACAAGCGCTTCGCCTGCGACCGCATCGTCCGCCAAAACAGCCCGACATCTTGGCGCAGGCGGCGGTACACCAGAAAACTGCCGTTGCGCGTCCACGACGGCGTGGCGGCCAACTCGGGACCGGGGATGAGGGGATCCGGACCGGTCTGCGGATAGCCGATCACGAACTCGCCCGGCCACACCAGATCCTGGCCCGCATAGCCGAACATCGCCGCCGCCGGAAACTCCGATCGATCGACGTGGCGGGGCGTGATGAAATCCCGGGGATCGTTCGAAGCCCGGCCGCGAATTCCGGGCTGAGATACGCCATCGTCGAAGCCGAAATGTTCGTGACCCTTTTCACCCGGAACATCGGTCCGAACGCCGCCGACCTCGCGAACCACTCTCACTTTGATCGTCTTCAGCGCTTTCTCGAGTTTCGCGGCACATGCGGCGGCCGCGGCCTTGGTGTCGCCGGCGACGATAATCAGGATATCCAGTTCGGTGGTTGGGCCGCCGACCCGCCAATTGTTCGGATGGCCCGGACTTTTTGGATCGGTCGGGTCGCCAAGGAGGGCGGACCTGCGCGCCAGGCCGTTCTTGAACGCCGGGCTCGGTATCGCATCGGCTCCCGGAGTGAGATCGAAAAGTCCGTGGAAGGAAAATCCGATCGCGATGAGCGGAAATCGCTTGGTGCGCGTCTTGCGCGTACCCAACCGAAAGTCGCGCCGGTCACGCAAAGTCACCGCGGCGCTAGACACCTGTGGCGTCAAATCACGGAGAAAACCCAGCAGTGCCTCGAGACGTTCCGGCGTGCGCTGATAAAGCAATCCGAGAAGAACTTGATGCGGCTTGAAGAACCTCGGCACGGCAATGCCCTGAATATCCGCCATGTCGAGGACGGGCTCGACCGGCCATGGCCGTTTTGGCTTTGTCGTCATCGCGTCCATCTCTTTGCACTGGCCGAGAAGGAACGGCGTTGCGCGAGTGTCTTCTGCGCGACTTCGTCGCTTTCATAGGCGAAGGCCTGGACCGTTCCCGTGGGGCGGCCGCGGCGGCCAAAGACTTCACGGGCATTCGCGGGATCGACAAACCCTGCCGACGGCAGCTTCAAGCGGCCGTTCTTGACCGAGTTGAGCGCCGCCGCGACGCCGACAAGCTTGACTGTTATGCGTTCCGCGATTTGTCCACCGAAGGCGACGGGGAGGCCGCCGATGCGGATATCCGACACGTCAAACTCGTCGGTCGGGGACCCGACGACCAGGCGTTCGATGAGGCGTTCCTGGCCGCGGACGACGCGCACCCAATCTTTCGCACTCTGGCCGCCGGGTACTTCCCAGCCCGCGAGGTCGATGTGATCCATGTAGAGGCCGACCGGGTTCGCCAAAGTGATCATGGCGCCGGATCGGGCCAGAACATTCACGGTCGACGCAATGGTCGGATCGCTGTTGCGGTTGGGGCCGCCCATGTCCGTTCCGGCGATAAACGCATCCGGATCGACGGTCGGGGTCCCTGCTGCATCCTCGTAGAGCACGGTCGCCACCGCCGCCAGGTTGATCTCGGCGGTGAGCGCATTGGGAGGTGCCGAGAGGTGAGCAATTCCGTGGGTCGTATTCCATTTATTGTGCGGATTGTAGTCGCCGGGCTTCAGCGCGCCGAATGGTGAGGTGAAGGGTGTCTTCACCAGCAGATCCGCCATCTCCACCGCTGGGTTGACCAGCTTGCGATAGAGATCGAGCGCGAGTTGAGGATCGCCCGGGAAGTCTACCTTGGAGCCGTCCTGCTTTCCGCCGAACATTGCGATCCAGTATTCCGGCGGCTCCGACGTGAACGTGACCCGGTCGATTCTTCCCGATGCAGCGTCGCGATCCACGTGCCATTCGCAGTACTCGACCGTGGGCCGGTAAAAGTATGTATCGGGCAGGCCCGTGCCATCCGGGTCCGCGCCGGTGTCGGCGGGAACGTCAGGATCGTAGCGCCAGTCGTAGAAATATGCCGACAATGGCCACAAGCTGTCGGCCTCGACCAGGGCGCGGGCGCGGCCGTAGCGTCGGAGGAGCTCCTTGGGAAAGGCGTTCCAGATGACGGCCTGCTCGATAAGCGCGCCGTCCGGATCGAGTGAGGTTGCGCTGTAGAACTGCGGCTTGCTGCCCTTTAGGGGTCGCAGCTTCTTGCGAACCTGGCCAATATTGTAGTCGAAGGATTCCTGCACAAAACGATGCCACGCCTGCCGTTGGCCGGGAATGGAATCGTAGTCCGACATTTGTGCCGGCGGATCGTAGGTGCCGAGAAGACTCATGACAGTTTCTCTGAACGCCCGCGGATGAGCGGGCTCGGAATAGCGGCAAGGAAGATTTGTAAATTCAATGGCTCCGCAGCCCTAGATCGCGATTTTTTATTATTTAATCAGAGGTTGTCAAGCCGGTTCGGCGACCCGTTTCTCGTTCCCGTCGCTTGCGGCAATGCGGATTATGGGATGCGCTAAGCGCCCTTCGCGCGCGCCTCATGGATGGCGCGCCACAGCACCTCCGGCGTCGCCGGCATCTCGATGTGCTTGATGCCGAGCACCGAGAGCGCATCGACCAGCGCATTGGCGACCGCCGGCATGGCGCCGACGCAGCCGGCTTCGCCGGCGCCTTTGACGCCGAGCGGATTGGTCTTGGTCGGCACCGGGTTGCTGTCGACGTGGAAGCCGGTGAGGTCGGACGCCCGCGGCATGGCGTAGTCCATGAACGAGCCGGTGAGGATCTGGCCCTGCTCGTCGAACTTGATGTCTTCCATCAGAATTTGCCCGACGCCCATGGCGATGCCGCCGTCGATCTGGCCGTGCAGCAACAGCGGATTGATCACGGTGCCGACGTCGTCGACCACGTTGTAGTTCAGGATCTCGACGACGCCCGTGGTCTCGTCGATCTCGAGTTCGCAGACGTGCACGCCGTTGGGATAGCTCGCGACCTTGCCGGTATAGATCGCCTTTTCGATCAGGCCCGGCTCGTGGCCGGCCGGCAGGTTCTTCGGGTCGAGCGACGCCCTTGCGACTTCCTTGATGGTCAGCGTCTGGTTGGTTTTTTGGCTGGAGAACACGCCGTCGGCGAATTTGACGTCGGCTAGGTCGACCTTGAGCATGTGGGCGGCGATCGCCTTGCCCTTGGCCTCGACTTTCTCCGCCGCCATGGTGAAAGCCGAGCCTGAGAACGCCGCCGAGCGCGAGCCGCCGGTGCCCTCGGCGAAGAACACCTGATCGGTGTCGCCCTGGATATAGGTGACCTCGTTGGGGTCGAGGCCGAGGCGGTCGCAGACAATCTGCTTGAACGCGGTCTCGTGGCCCTGGCCCTGGTTGATGCTGCCGGAAAAGATCGACACCGAACCGGTGCGGTCGAACCTGATCTCGGCGCCTTCGAGGCCGGCGGCGGCGGAACGCTCAATGGTGTTGGAGAAACCAAAACCGCGCAGCTTGCCGTGCTTGCGCGATTGCGCGCGGCGCGCCTCAAAGCCGCGCTTGTCGGCGGCGTCTAGCGCCATGTCCATGTTCTTTTCGAACTCGCCGCAATCGTAGGTGAAGGTAACGCTGGTCTTGTACGGCATGGCGCTCGACGGAATGGTGTTGCGCCGGCGCAATTCCGCCGGATCGATGCTGGTCTGATCGGCGGCAAGATCGACCATGCGCTCGATGATATAGGCGGCTTCCGGCCGGCCATTGCCGCGATAGGGCCGCACCGGCTGAGTGTGGGTGAACACCGCCGTCACGTCGACGTGCGAAGCGGGCGTGCGATAGACACCGGCCAGCGTGCCGAGATTGCCAGTGAATGCCGGCATGCCGACCTGGAGATAGGCGCCAATCGCGGCGATGATCTTTGCCCGGAAGCCGAGGAAGTTGCCGTCCTTGTCGAGCGCCAGCTCTGCGTCGGTGACATTGTCGCGCGCCTGCGCGTCGCAGAGGAACGACTCCGAGCGCGTTGCCACCCATTTCACCGGGCGGCCGATCAGCTTGGCGGCGAGCAGCACCAGCGCCACTTCGTTATAGACCGCGGACTTCATGCCGAAACTGCCGCCGATATCGCCACAGACGACGCGGATCTTGTTGTCGGGAACCTTTAGGACATATTGCGACAGCTCGGTCTGGAAGACGTTGGTGCGCTGAAGCGTGGTGTAGATGGTGTAGCGCTGCTCGGTCGGCTCGAAAATGCCGATGCAGCCCCGCGGCTCCATGCACGCCGCCGTCACCCGGTTGATCACGAAGTGATGCTTGACCACATGCGCGGCCTTGGCGAAGGCGGCATCGGTTGCTTCCTTGTTTCCTTCGACCTGGATAAAGCCGATGTTGTTGGGGCAATCATCCCAGACCAGCGGCACGCCGGGATTGACCGCGTCGCCGGTCGAGACGATGGGCGGCAGCGCCTCATAATCGATCTCGATCAACTCGGCGGCATCGACCGCCTGGTAATAGGTCTCGGCGACGACAAAGGCGACATAGTCGCCGATCATGCGCACCCGGTCCTCGACCAGGGCGGGATAGCGCGGCCGATAGCCGGGCATGTCGCCGCGGCGCTTGAGCCCGCCGGGCACCGGCAGATCGCCAAAACCCGCGGCCTTGTAGTCGGCGCCGGTGATCACCGCGAGCACGCCGGGCGCGGCTTTGGCCTTCGCCGTATCGATCGAACGGATACGCGCGTGCGCATGCGGCGAGCGCAGCACGTAGCCATGCGCCGTGCCGGGAAACACCATATCGGCGACATAACGGCCGCCGCCCTGGATCAGTCGCGGATCTTCGAAGCGCGGGACCGGCTGGCCGATGGCGAATTCACCCATTGCATCCTCATTCATAGGCATGCCCGGCTTACGGCCGGGCATCGAGACAAAGGCTTACATCGACTTGGCATGCCCTTCAATCGGGCCCGATTCGGCGCTACGCTGCCATTCATGACCGAGCAACCACAGACAGCAACGTTCGAGGCCGCGCTGAAAGCGCGCGCCGACGCCATGGCGGACGCCTGCACGCGCTGCGGCAAATGCGTCGAGGTTTGCCCGGCTACCGAAGCCGCAGGCTTGACGGTCGAGCAGCGGCAAAATCCGGTGCACGTCATCGACGGCATCATCGACATCGTGCGCCACGGCGAGGGCAACGAGGCTGCGCGCAAATGGGCGAGCGGGTGCCTGCTCTCCGGCGAATGCATCAAGGCCTGCGACTACGGCGTCAATCCGCGCTTCCTGCTCTATATGGCGCGCATCGAATTGGCGCACGCCAAGGAGACGGTGACGCAGCGCCGCGACGGCGTCGAAGCGTTCCGCAAGGTCGCGGTCGAGGTGAAGCATATTTCGCAGATGCAGCTCGACGACGCGCTGTTGGCGCGGCTCGGCCAGGGCGCCAACAAGCCGGTGACCGGCGAGAAGCCCGATTTCGTGTTCTACACCGGCTGCAACGTGCTCAAGACGCCGCACATCGCGCTGTTGGCACTCGACATCATGGATTCGATCGGCGTCACCTATGAGGTCATGGGCGGCCCGACCCATTGCTGCGGCATCGTGCAGATGCGCATGGGCGATGTCGCGACCTCCGGGCGGTTCGGCGAGGCCACGATCGACAAGCTGTCGCACAGCAAGAGCGGCCAAGTGGTGTCGTGGTGCCCGTCATGCCAGGTGCAATTCACCGAAACGACGCTGCCGACATTGGAGAAGACGCGCGGTGCAAAGCCGTTCGAGATGACGCCGTTCACGCTGTTCCTGCACAAGAAGCTCGACCGGCTGCGGCCACTCTTACGCGAAAGGGTGCCGATGCGGATCGCGCTGCATCGCCATCCCGGTATTCATGGCGTCGTCGAAGCTGCCGAGGATATTTTGCGCGCCGTGCCCGGCATCGAGATCGTCGATCTGCAGCAGCCGGCGGTCGGCCTGCAAAGCAATAATCTGCGCGTGCTGCCGGAATATCGCCGCCAATTGCAGCAAGCGGAGCTTGTGGCGGCCGAAGCCGCCGGCGTCGATGCCCTGGTTGCGGTCTATCATTCCGATCACCGCGAACTGTGCGCGCATGAGCGCGACTGGCCGTTCCGCATCATGAACATCTACGAGATCGTCGGCGCCAGCATGGGCCTGCATTACGACGATCACTTCAAGCGGTTCAAGATCATGCAGGACGCCGATGCGATCCTGGCCGACTGCCGCGACCTGGTGCAAAAGCACGGTCTCGACGTCGCGACCACGCGGCTGGCGATCAAGGCCATGCTTGACGAGCAGCCGGCGCCGCTACGCGGCGCTTAAACAACGCTATGCGACTTCGGCCATCGTCGGGGCGCCGAAAACCACGTCGAAGTCGATCTCGGATACCGGGCACGGCCGCTGGAACAGGTAGCCCTGCAGCGACGTCACGCCGGCCAAGCGCAGCAATTTGTACTGGTCGTTGGTCTCGACGCCCTCGGCGGTGGTGGCGATGTCGAGGTTTTGTGCAAGCGTCAGCGCCGCCGAGATGATGGCGGCGCATTCGGCGCGCTTGGTCAGGTTCTGCGTGAACGACTTGTCGATCTTGATCTTGTCGAACGGGAACATCGTCAGCTGGCTGAGCGACGAATAGCCGGTGCCGAAATCGTCGAGTGCAATGGCGATGCCGGCATTCTTGAAGCGGTGCAGCGCCGGCAGACATTCCGCCGCCGATTCGATCAGCGCCGTCTCGGTGATTTCCACCTCCAGCCGTTCCGGCGGCAGCCCGGTTTCGGCGAGCGCGGTCATCACGGCGTCGGCCAAGTCGGTCTTGCGAAATTGCACCGGCGAAAGATTGACCGCGACTTTGACCTCGGCCGGCCATTTGGCGGCATCGGCGCACGCGGTGCGCAACACCCACAGGCCGATCGGCGCGATCATGCCGGTATCTTCGGCGAGCGGGATGAAATTATCCGGCGCGATCATGCCCTTGGTCGGATGCCGCCAGCGGATCAGGGCTTCGGCGCTGCAAATCCGCCGCGTCTTGGTGTCGATGATCGGCTGGTAGTGCAGCTCGAATTCGTCTTGCTGGATGGCGCGGCGCAATTCATTTTCCAGCGCGAGACGCGCGTCGGCGGCCGCACCCATATCCGGGTCAAAGAAGCGATAACCGTTGCGGCCGCCGGATTTGGCGCCGTAGAGCGCCATGTCCGCCATCTTCAACAAACTATCGGGATTGGTGCCGTGCTCCGGAGCCAGCGCAATGCCGATGCTGGTGCCGATATTGACCTCGTTGCCGTCGATATCGAATGGCTTGGCGATAATCTCGATGACGCGGTCGGCCAGCGCGCCGGCGGCTTCGCGTTGACTGGCCTCGCCGCTCTGAATGATGGCGAATTCGTCGCCGCCGAGCCGCGCCAGCACGTCGGTTTCCCGCAACAGCGCCTTGAGCCGGGCCGCGGCTTGCCGCAGCAGCGCGTCGCCCGCGGAATGGCCGAGCGTATCGTTGACGTGCTTGAAGCGGTCGAGATCGAGCAGCAGGACGGTGAACGAATCGCCGCGCCGACGCTGGCGCGCCGCCGCTTCCTCGATCTGCTGCGTCACCGCGGCGCGATTGGCCAAGCCGGTCAGCGCGTCGTGATGCGCCATAAAGGCGATGCGCTGCTCGGATTTCTTGCGTTCGGTGACGTCGTTGATGACGACGATCAGATATTTCGCCTCGCCGTCATTGTCGCGGACGACGATGCGGCTGGTCGCGTAAATGCGCGTGCCATCCTGCGTATCGACGTCGTATTCGAGGTTCTTGCCGTCGCGGTGGCCCTGCAGGACCTCGCTGTCCATGCGGTCGATGAATTCCGCGGTCCTGTTGTTGTAGAATTCGAACACGGTTTTGCCGATGAGCTCGTCGCGTCGCAGCCCGCGCATCGCCTGGAACGTGCGATTGACGAGAACGAATTTACGGGTAACGGCGTCCTTGACGACCACCGCGATGGGAATGTTGTCGATGATCGAATCCAGGAATTGTTTGGTCTCGTACAGCTCCTGTTCGGCGCGGCGCTGCTCGGTGATGTCGTCGTGGGTCGCGACCCAGCCGCCGCCGGGAAGCGGTTGACGGGTTACGCGGATCAGCGTTCCGTCGGCATGTTCGTCGATCCGACTCGATCTTTTTTCTGCGGGCAGTGCCGACAAAGCGGACAATTGCTGCTGCACGTCGGCGTTGCCGTGACCGCCCTTCAGGAGGCCATTGCGGACACGGTGGGCGATGATGTCGCGATGCAGTGCGCCGGGCTTGAGCAACTCCGGCGGCAGCCGATACATCTTGGCGTAGCGTTCATTGCATACGACCAGCCGTGCATCGCCGTCGATCATGCACAGTCCCTGCGTCATGTTCTCGACGGCCGCGGTAAAACGCATGTTTTGTTCCGCCAAGTCCCGCTGGCGGATCAATTCGGCTTCGGCGAGCGCACGGACCTTGTCGAATTCGATGATTTCGGCATGAGCGGCGTTCAGGCGCTCCTGCTGCCGCCATGAGCGCGCGATCAGCCAGGCGGCGATGATGACGAGGCCTATCATCGCGGCGGCGATGATCCCCATGGTGATCGCCGTCCGGCGCCAAGGGGTGAAAGCGGCATTCTCGTCTTGCGTCACGACCACGACGAGGGGATATTTCATGAGGCGGTAGGCTGCGGCGATGCGGGCCTCGCCATCCACCGGACTGGTCGAGCGCGAAACGCCGGACCGCGAGTCCGACAACGTGGCCAAAACCGAAGCTGGGACCTTCGTCCCGATCTGGCCGGCCATGGGATAGCGCGTCAGCAAAGTGCCGTCCTTGCGCAACAGCGTTACCGCATATCCTTCACCCATCGAGGTCGAGCGAAACAACTCGTCGAAATATTTCATGCTCGTCGAGGCGAAGACGACGCCGAAAAATTTTCCTTCCTTCGCCAGCACGGGACGAGCTTCGATCGCCACCCATTGGCCGGTAACGGTCCCGAGCTCCGGCGCGTCGAGGTAAGACGTCATCTTCGGATTGGCCTTCAGCACCTGGAAATGTTCGCGTGACGAAGTATCGGTCTTGGGCGCCGGCCAATACCGTGCATAGTTCGTTCGGATGCCGTTGGCATCGAGCAGGCCGAGCACATGGATTTGCGGCAGGCCGGACATTTTCTCCTTGAGGAAAATGTGAAATGCTTCGCTTTCCAGTTGTGGGGTGGCGTCCTCGGTCACAGCGAGGGCGCTGGCCCGCTCGGCCACACTGGTCAGCATCAGATCGGTCGCCTGCAAGGTGCGTTCGACCAGTTCCGACAAGTCGAGGCTTTGGCGCAGGAGATTGTTCTGCACTTGGCGCAACGTGCTGTGATGCAGCTGGGCCAGGATGAGCGCGTTGGCGCCGACAATGGCCGCGATCGCCAGCGCGGTGCCAAGCGCCAGCCAGCGCAGTCGATACGACAGCGTTTTTTTGTCGGCTGACGGCACTGGCATTGCGGCAGACCCTCTGGACCGGAGAGCTAGAACAGCCGGGATCGACACTCGCGTTTCTTATCGCCGCAATCTCAGCGCCGCCATTAGAGCAGAACTGCCTTGCGTTTCAGTAAATCGCCCAGGCGGTTAAGGTTTTTTTAGCCATGGCGCCGCCAGCGCGCGGCCATACCGTTCCAGAGTTCCTTCGTGTCGCCGGGGCCATGCGGTCTTGCCGCTTGCCGCCTGGGGCGATTCTCTTGATAATCAACTTAAAATAGTATGACTTATGGCCTTGAGGCTGAGGTGCGTTCCCATGAAGACGATTGCCCAGTACGTAAAAGACGGCATCAACACCATCCAGGACTTGCAAGATGCGTTGCAGACCGCAATGCAGCTGGAGTTTGCTACCATCCCTCCTTACTTGTGCGCACAGTGGTCAATTAACGATAACGATGACCCTGACGACGTGGATGGTATGATCCAGGATATCGTCGTGCAGGAGATGTATCATTTCGCTCTGGCCGGCAACATTTTGACTGCGATCGGTGGCACGCCCGACATCGCCAACTCCGCGTTTATCCCGCAATATCCGACGAATACTCTGCCGGGCGGGATTGCTCAGAAACTGGCAGTCGACTTGAAGCCGCTGTCATTGGATCAGCTTCAGGTCTTCATGCAGATCGAATATCCGGAATTTACGCCTGTCGCTCTTGCTGCGAGAGCCGCCGGGCCGGCTACGATCGGTGCATTCTACGACACGATTGCCGACGCCCTCACGGCCCTCAATCCGCCCATCAATTCGGCTGCGTTTTCCGTAAACATGAAAGAAGCTGTCCCGATCACGACCGTCACGGGTGCGGTTGCCGCGATCTCGCGCATCAAGGCGGAAGGCGAAGGCACGCAAGGCTCACCGGATCAACCGCCAGCCGACGGAGTTAAGTTTGCGCATTACTACGTCTTCAAGGAGATCTTTACCGGGAAAGCTTTGCAGCAGACCAATGGACAGTGGGGCTTTACCGGTGCGCAAATCCAATTTCCGACCGTATACAACTTCGCGCCGTCGACTCAAAAGCCTGATCCATCGACCACGTTCAATCAGACCTTGTCGCAGTTGCTCGTTGATCTTCAAACATGCTGGACGAGCGGGGCCCCGCCCAATGTCGGCACGATGTTTACGCTTCAAAGTCTGGGGCAAGGCCTTATTCAACAACAAGGAATTCGCCCTGGTTTTGTCTGGGCGACGCCCGCTGCGTGACCGGTGTCTCAATTGAATGCGCGGGTTTCTAGGCCAGTGCGACCATGCCGCTCCAGAACTGCGTTGCGGCGCCGGTGTCGACGTCATACTGGCGCTTGAGCGTGAGCTTGCCGTCGCCGCCGACGTGGAAAATGCCAAGTCGCGCCGGCACCGTTTTCATGCCGTCTGCGCCGCGCACCGGAACCGGCTTGATGCTGGCGGCGACCAGCATGCGGCCGCTCGGCTCGATGCCGAAGGTGCGTAGCTCATAGGCGTTGCCGTCCGCGTTCTGGATCAAGGTCGGCTCGCCGGTCGTCTGGTCGATGGCAAAAACCGCGATATTGTTCTCGCCGTTGAGCACGGCCTTTGTGCCATTCGACTCCACGAGGTCGGACGCGCGATTGGTGATGTAGACGAACCGGCCGCTCGGATGGACGTGGATCGCGCCGGCGGCCTGGCGCACTTTCGGTTGCGGATCGGCCAGCGTGTCCTTAACGAATATCGCCTCGCGGGCGAGGCCGGAGCCGGCATCGCGCTCGTAGACGTAAAGCTTGTTCTGCCGCTCGACCGAGACGAAAACCCACGGCTGCGTCGGATGGAAGTCGAGGTGACGCGGCCCGAAGCCGAGCCCGGTGCCGGGCGCGACCGAGGCAAGACCGGTCAGCACGCCGTTGGCGAAACCGAATGCCTTGATCGCGCCGGGGTCCTCCGGCTTGTCCGACTTGGCGTCGTTGCCGCGCGTCACCAGCAGCACCGTGTCGTTCGACGGTGTGGCGAGAATTTGATGTGCGTAAATGCCGATATCGAGTTTTCCCGGCTGTGCGACTTGTACACCGATCGTGCCGTCGGCGTTGAGGCGGTGCACGGTGACGTTGCTCGGATTGTTGTACGCCGTGAGCAAATATGCACCGCTGGCATCGACGCTGCAGTGGATCGGCCGTGATGGCAGCGCCGCAGCTGGTCCGTGCAGCTGCAATGCGCCCGTGGCCTGATCGATGGTCAGCGCGTTGGCGCGGTGCGTGTCGCCCGTGGCCTGCGGGCCGCCGTTGCTCGACACCGCATAGAGATAGCGCCGCGACGGATGCGGCCAGACATATTGGATATTGGCAGGCAGCATCACCGCGCCGCGCTTGATCAGCGCGGCGCTGTCGACGTCGATGTCGTAGAGCGTGAGCTCGGGGCCGATGCTGGCGTAATAGACCGTCTTGGTTTCGTTGCGGCTCACATGTCCCCCCGATCGTGCCGGTCATGGCCGGGTGTTTTATGAGCCGCGCGTCCTATCTGATGAAGGTGCCGTTGCGCAGCTCGGTGAACGCCTGTTGTAGCTCGGCTTCGGTGTTCATCACAATCGGGCCGTACCAGGCGACCGGCTCCTCGATCGGCTTGCCGGAAACCAGGAGGAAACGCACGCCCTCATCGCCCGCCTGCACGGTGACTTCATCGCCGCTGTCGAACAGCACCAGGGAACGGTTGCCGGTCTGCTCGCGGACCAGGGTCTCGTTGCCGCCGTCGGTCTTCTCGGTCAGCACGCCGAACGGTTGCGACGCGGCGCGGAAATTTCCCGAGCCCTCGAACACATAGGCGAAGGCGTGACGCTCGAGCTCGACCGGCAGGACTTTGCGCTTGCCCGGCGGCACCCAGACGTCGAGATAGCGCGGATCGGCGGCGACGCCTTCGATCGGGCCGCGCTTGCCCCAGAAATCGCCGCAGACAACGCGCACCCGGGTGCCGTCGTCGTCGACCACTTCGGGAATCTGCGCCGCCTTGACGTCTTGGTAACGCGGCGCCGTCATCTTCAGCGACGACGGCAGATTGGCCCAGAGCTGGAAGCCGTGCATGCGGCCCTGCGCGTCGCCTTGCGGCATTTCCTGATGCATGATGCCACGGCCGGCCGTCATCCATTGCACGTCGCCCGCGCCGAGATTGCCGCGATTGCCCAGGCTGTCGCCGTGCTCGACATTGCCGGCGAGAACATAAGTGATGGTCTCAATGCCGCGATGCGGATGCCAGGGGAAGCCGGCGCGGTAATCGTCCGGCCGGTCGTTGCGGAAGTCATCGAGCAGCAGGAACGGATCGGTGGCGCCGGTTTCACCGAAGCCGAACGCGCGGCGCAGTTTTACGCCGGCGCCCTCGGTCGTGGGCTTCGACGTGATGATTTGCTTCACGGGCCGGATGGACATGATTTTTGCCCCTTCTCATGGCGGATTTCTCGCCAAAAGATGGTTAGCCGGATGAGGCCGGCAAGAAGGCACATCGTTGATACCGGGCGGCCCGGGCCACCGAGACCGCCGCAGGGCCAGATAGGAATTTAATTCAGCCGACTTGTTGGTCGCTGCGCAATAACGCACTGACCAGTTTGTCGATCTGCGCAATCGAGCGGAAGTTCGACGGCGTCATGTCGCGGTCGGGAATTTTAATATCGAACTCGGTTTCGACGGCGAGCATGAGGTTGACCATATCAAGCGACGATAGGCCGCACTCGCTGAGAACGTCATCGTTATCGACCAGCCGATCGATCGATCGCTTGGCCATGAGCTGGCGCACGAGTTGCGCCACCCGTTCCGTCGAGTTGGTACCGTTACGATCGAGCAAGGTGAATATTCCCCAAATATCGTACAGCGCAGTGGCTCCATTTCACGGATGGGCGCATGAAGCCGTGCCAAGCATGATTACCATACGATGTGTTTGCGATTGGTAACCTTTACGGCAAAGAACTGCGCTAATCCCTGGCGAATAACACCAGGATTTGGAAGTTTTACGGTACCCCGGGGTTGGTAGGCGCTGTCGAGGCCCGATGGCGCGGGAGGGTCCAACGTCATCGCGAGCGCAGCAATGAACGCCGGAAAAATAATGACGCTCCAAGAGGCCGATGAAGACCGCCGCGTCGCGCGCAGCGCCATGCGCGGCATTCTCATCGCCGCCAGCAATCTGCACGCCTCGGGCTCCGTGAACTTGATGACGCGCGCGGAGAAAGTCGCCGTGGTCGCCGCGACCTGTTCGGCGGCAGTCGATGCCGAATCGCGGTTCCCCAAAGAAGCGATCGACGCGACGCGCGCCGAGCGGCTGTTGAGCGCCGCGGTGCCACCCGACCTGGGCGGCGAGGGCGCGAGCACGTCGGACATCGTCGACGTCTGCTACATGCTCGGCCGCAACTGCGCGTCGACGGCGATGATCTATGCCATGCATCAGACCAAAGTTGCTTGCCTGGTGCGCCACGGCCGCGCCAGCTCTTGGCATCAGCGGCTGTTGCGCCGGCTTTGCGCCGAGCAAATGCTGCTCGCTTCTTCCACGACCGAAGGCCGCGCCGGCGGCGACGTTCGCAACAGCTCGGCGCCGATCGAGTGGCGCGACTCGCGCATCGTGCTGGAGCGGCAGGCGACGGTCATCTCCTACGCCGAGGCGGCCGATGGCATCGTCACCACCGCGCGGCGGTCCCCCGAAGCGGCAAGCTCGGACCAGGTTCTGGTCGCCTTCCTCAAAGACGACTACGCGCTCAAGCGCCTCAACGGCTGGGACGCGTTCGGCATGCGCGGCACCTGCAGCGAAGGTTTCACGCTCTCCGCCTCGGGTTCCGCCGAGCAGATCCTGCCGGTGAGCTACGACAAGATTCACGCCCAGACCATGATGCCGTTCGCGCATCTGGCCTGGAGCGGCGCCTGGGCCGGCATCGCCGCATCCGCGGTCGATCGCGCGCGCGCATTCATCCGCAAAGCCACCCATGGCGCCGGCGGCACCATGCCGCCCGGCGCCCAGCACCTGACCCGCGCCAATGCCTCGCTGCGCACGCTGCGCAGCCTCATTGCCGCGGCGCTGCAACGGTTCGAGGCGGCGGCATCCGATCCGGCCACGCTCGAATCGATCGACTTCCAGACCGGCATGAACATGCTCAAAGTGAACGCGTCCGAGCTCGCGGTCGCGACCGTCATGAGCGCGATGCAGGCCTGCGGGCTGTCGGGCTACCGCAACGACAGCGAATTCAGCATCGGCCGTCACCTGCGCGACATCTTGTCGTCGCCGGTCATGATCAGCAATGACAGGATCCTGGCGAATATAGGAGCGGCATCGCTGCTGAGCAGCACGCCGGCATCGCTGCGCGACTGAATTCGTTTGTTTGAACTATAAAAACAACCATACCGAGAGGCGTGACCAAGATGAATGTTGCATTCAAGGAACCGGCGCAGCCGGCGCGTTCGCTCGATTCGATCGCCGAGGCGCTGCTGCTGCCGACCGGCATCGACGGCATCTACGCGCGCACCGCCATATTCGAGCAGGTCGTCGACGGGCTAAACGCGCTGATCTCGCGCTACTGCGAGCCGAATACGGAAGTGTTGCGCTTTCCCCCGGTGATGAGCCGCCGGCAGGTGGAGAAATCCGGATATCTCAAGAGCTTTCCGCATTTCCTCGGCTGTGTCAGCTGCCTCGGCGGCGCCGAGGCCGAGGTCAAATCGGCGGTCGACCGCAGCGAAGCCGGCGAGGATTGGACCCAGGCGCTGGCGGCGGCCGATCTCGTTCTCAGCCCCGCCGCCTGCTATCCGGTCTATCCGCTGGTCGCGAGCCGCGGCGACGTGCCGGCAGGCGGGCTGACCTTCGACGTCGCCTGCGATTGTTTCCGGCGCGAGCCGTCGCAAATGCTCGACCGCTTGCAGTCTTTTCGCATGCGGGAATATGTCCGCATCGGCACGCCGGAAGCGGTCGATGAGTTCCGCCGCGCCTGGATGACGAGGGCGCAGAGTTTTGCCGCGCAATTGGGCCTGCCGTGGCGCATCGAGACCGCGAGCGATCCGTTCTTCGGCCGCGGCGGCAAGCTGATGGCGATGAGCCAGGTCGAGCAGGCGTTGAAGTTCGAATTGCTCGTACCGGTGCGGTCCGCCGACGAGCCGACCGCGTGCATGAGCTTCAATTATCACCGCGATCATTTCGGCACGACGTGGAATCTGCACACCGAAGCCGGCGAGGTGGCCCACACCGGCTGTGTCGCCTTCGGCATCGATCGCCTGACCTTGGCGCTGTTTGCAACCCACGGCCTCGATTTGCCGCATTGGCCGGTCGCCGTGCGCAAGGCGCTGGCGCTATAAAATCAGCGCCTAAACGCCCAACACGGCATATTCGGTATAAGCGAGATCGCCCAACCGCGGCCGTTGCGGGCCCTTGAAATATTTTGTCATGCGGCCGGGGCGGAACGTGCCGATCAGTCCTGGAATAGCGCCGTTCGAATCGATGATGACGAAGGGGTTGCCGCGCCGCGCCAGATTGCGTCCGATCGGTCCGGCAAAGCGCACGAACTCGTCGACGTCGCGGCAATAGATCAACTGCGCGCAGGGAATCGCGCGCCTGACCTGCCGAGGCCGGAAGACGAACGGGTAGGCGCGGCCGACGCTCTCGCACCACAGGCTGATGCAGCCGTGCTCGGCATGACGCTGCAGGATGTCCTGCTCGGACGCATCGAAGCTGACTGTTGGATCCTGCCGCGCGTCGAAGACGCGCACGCCGCCGCCGAACAGGTCTTTCAGCATCGGCACCGCGACAAAGACGCCGTCGCAATAGCGCGAAAAACCCTGCGCCTCGATGATCGGCCAGGTGTGCGGCGCCGCCGAGACGTTGGTATAGGTGGCGTCCTTGTCGCCGAGCGCTTGCGACACCAGGAGCGTCGCGTAGGCGCGGTAGGCGGGCTCGACATACCAGCTCGACAGATTACATCGGGTGGCAAACCGGTCGCCTTGGCGAAACGTCGAGCAAATCAACAGCAGCGCCCCGATGGGACCATCGCCGCTTTCGAGCAGGTAACCATATTTCGGGAAACCCGGCGGCGGCTCGCGGCGCGCCAGCCGGTTGAGCGCGTCCGACCAGAACTGCCGCGTGCGGTTCGGAAACCCGCGCCCGAGGAGGGCTGCGACGGCGGCAATGTCGGCTTCGCCGATCTGCCGGCAGCGGATTGCCGGAACGGAACAGTCCATACGCGTTGACCACGGTAGCGTCGTGAACTTGATTGTAATCTTGCGCGAATATATCGGCTGCCGGTGAAGAAACAGTAGGCCATACGACGATGAGCATAAAATTAACCATAATGGACCAGATGAAGCAGATCGCGCGCGAACACGGCAAGACGCTGGCGCCGTTGCGCGACGATCTCGTGCTGCTCGATTCCGGTTTGGACTCGCTGGGCTTTGCGGTGCTCGTCGCGCGCCTCGAAGACACGCTCGGCATCGATCCGTTCACGACCGCCGAGGACGCCATGTTTCCGCTGACGCTCGGCGACTTCGTGAAAGTGTATGAAAATGGTGCGCAGCAACGCGCCGTCGCTTAAAGGCCGCGTCGCAGATGCTGCGCCGGAGCGATTCTTCTGGGATCGCGCGGCGCGAGTTTGCGTCAATCAGCTCGCCCACGGAACCAGTCTTGCCGGCCGGCTCGCGGAGCTTGCGGGCCGCTCGGTTGTCGTCGCGGCGTCGAGCCAGCTGACGAGTGCGCTGGCGCTGATCGAGCTTGACGGCGTGGCGCGCCGGCTGACGATTTTGCCGCCCGATACCGCAGCCGATCACCTTGACGCTTTGCTCGCCTGTGCCGAGGCCGACGCTGTCGTGATCGACGCGGGCACACCGGACCATGCGGCACTCGATCTTGCAGTGCGGGTCGTTTGCGGGCCGGCCATCGTTGCGGCCGGGCAGCTTGCGCTGCCGCAGGTGCCGACCGAATGGGTGCTGCTCACGTCGGGCACGTCGGGCGTGCCGAAGATGGCGGTGCACAGCCTGGCCAGCCTGATCGCGCCGATCGGCGCCGGGCAGCATCCCGACGGCACCGTCGTGTGGGGCACGTTCTACGACATCCGCCGCTACGGCGGCCTGCAGATATTTTTGCGCGCGATCATCGGCGGCGCATCGCTGGTGCTGTCGCACGCCGGCGAGCCGATCGCCGAACATCTTGCCCGGCTCGGCCGCTGCGGCGTCACGCACCTGTCGGGCACGCCGTCGCACTGGCGCCGCGCGCTGATGTCGCCTGAGATCGGCAAGATAGCGCCGCGCTATGTTCGCCTCTCGGGCGAAATCGCCGACCAGGCGATCCTCGACAGTTTGCGCGCCTTGTTCCCGGAGGCCGGCGTCGGCCATGCTTATGCCTCGACCGAAGCGGGTGTTGCGCTCGAAGTCGGAGACGGCCTGGCAGGATTTCCTGCTTCCCTCCTGGAGCACGACCGCGACGGCGTCGAGCTGAAGCTCGTCGATGGCGCGTTGCGCATCCGCTCGCCGTGCACGGCCGAACGCTATCTCGGTACGCAGCAGGCGGGCTTGCGCGATCATGACGGCTTCGTCGATACCGGCGACATGGTGGAACGGCGCGGCAATCGCTATGTCTTCGCCGGCCGCCGCGGCGGCATCATCAATGTCGGCGGATTGAAGATTCACCCGGAAGAAATCGAGGCGGTCATCAACCGGCATCCCCAGGTGCGCATGTCGCTGGTGCGGCCGAAGCAAAGCCCCGTCACCGGCTCGATCGTGATTGCCGATGTCGTGCTGAAAGCCGATTGCGGGCGCGACGGCGGCGAGCTGCAAATCAAGAACGACATATTGGAGCTCTGCCGCGAAGCGTTGCCGCGCCACAAGGTCCCCGCTTCCATCTCGATCGTGCCGGCGCTCGACGTCGCGGCGACCGGCAAATTGGCGCGGCGCTATGGCTAAAGCCTCACGCACCGTTCTCGTCACCGGCGCCAGCCGCGGCCTCGGCCTCGGCATTGCGCGCCAGCTGGCCGGCGCCGGTTATGACGTGATTGCCTTGGCGCGACAAAAGACCAAGCCCGTCAGCGACGCCATCGCCGAGGCCAAACGGGCCAAGCACGGCGCGCTGCATTTTGTGTCGTTCGACCTCGGTGAGGTCGGCGAGATTCCCGGTCTGGTGAAAGGCCTGCGCAAGGATTTCGGCCCGCTGTTCGCCCTGGTCAACAATGCCGCGGTCGGCCACGACGGCGCGCTCGCCATGATGCATAATTCGCAGATCGTCGAGCTGGTGCGCGTCAACACGCTATCGCCTATCGTGCTGACCAAATACGTGGTGCGCTCGATGATGTCGGAAGGCTCAGGCCGCGTCGTCAATGTCGCCTCGATCATCGGGTTTACCGGCTATAGCGGCCTTTCGGTTTACGCTGCGACCAAAGCGTCGATGATCGGCTTTACGCGCTCGCTGGCGCGCGAGGTCGGGCGGCTCGGCATCAACGTCAACGCGGTGGCGCCGGGCTTTCTCGACACCGACATGACCCACGGGCTTGCCGGCGAGCAGCGGCAGCGGGTGGTGCGCAGGAGCGCGTTGCGCCGGCTTGCCGAAGTCGAGGACGTTGCCAACGCGGTCGAATATTTGCTCAGTGACAAGGCCCGCAACATTTCCGGCACGGTGCTGACCGTTGACGCAGGCGCCACCGCGTAAGGACTAAAGACGCACCAAACCTGCCTGAATCCTGTCGAACAGCGCGCGGTCGAGCCGCACGTAAGCCTGCCGCGACGGGTCGTCGAAATAGACGGCGCCATCCGACGCGGTCGGATCGAAACCCTCCCGCTCAAGTTCGGTCTTCTGGTGCTTGAACGTCGCCGTCACCGCGATGCGGTCTTGGATGCGCAGGAATAGCGGCCGGGCATAAGCGGGCAGGACGCGCGCGAGATATTTGCGGAATTCCGCTAAATCCAACGCGCCGTCGACGACGAGCGCCGCCATGCCGGCTGTGCCCTCCGTGCCGGGAACCGGGACGCCGTAGACGGTCGCCTCGGTCATGCCGGGGAACGCCGTGATGGCCACGGCAACCTCCGACGTGGCCACGTTCTCGCCCTTCCAGCGAAACGTATCGCCGATCCGATCGACGAAATAGAAATAGCCGCTCGCGTCGGCGCGCATGAGATCGCCGGTGCGGTACCAGGCGTCGCCATGCTCGAACACGTCGCGCAGGATTTTCTTCTGCGACGCCTCGGCGTCGGTGTAGCCCTCGAATTCCGCGGCGGCGTGAGCCGCGCCATCGTGAATTCTGCCGATCGCCTCGCCCGCTTCATCCGTCGCACAACGCACGCAAAGGCCGCTCTTGTCGCGGATCGGCTCTTGCTTCGCAGCATCGGATTTCACCAGCGCCAGCGGAAAGCGATGGGCAAGGAACGCGGGAACGCGGCCGATGGCGCCGACTTTGCCTTCGACATTGTAGAGCGAGACGTTGCCTTCGGTCGCCGCATAAAACTCCAGGATTTTCGGTAGCGCAAACCGGTTTTGGAATTTTTGCCAGACGTCGGCGCGCAGCCCGTTGCCGCAGCACAGTCGCAGCCGATGCTGTTTTTCGCGGGGCTGTTCCGGTGCATTGACCAGATAACGGCACAACTCGCCGATATATTGGAACAGCGTGCAGTCCCAATTGACCACGTCATCCCAGAATTCGCGGGCGGAAAATTTCTCGCGGATCACCACCGCGCCGCCGCGCACCAGCACCGCGCCGGTGGCAACGACGCCGCCGACGCTGTGATAGAGCGGCAGGCAATCGTACATGCGATCGTCGGGGCCGGTATTGATGAGGCCGGCGAACCAGAAACTCCACTGCATCAGCCGGTGATGACTGATATTGGCGGCCTTCGGCAGGCCGGTGGTGCCGGAGGTGTAGATGTAGAGCGCGCGGTCGGCGGTGGTCACGCCGCGGCGTTCCGCCTCGGTCAATGGTCCGCCGGACAACTTTTCGATGGCGCGGTCGATGCGGGCGAAGTCGTCGCTGCCGTGCGACCAGATTTTTGGCCGGGCCGCCATGGGCGCGAGCGCGGTACGGACTTCGTCGCAATGCTCGGAGGCGGCGATGATGTGCTGCGGCTTGACGATATTGAGGCAATGGGCGAGGGCAGTGCCGCGAAGATTGGTGTTGATCAGCCCGACGACGGCACCCACTTTGGTGATGCCGAGCCAGATCGCCACGTATTCGGGCCGGTTCGGCATGACGAGGCACACGGTTTCGCCCTTGCCGAGGTTTTGCGCGAGCGCCCAGCGCGCATAGCGGTTGGCGCGCTCATTGAGCGCGCGATAGGTCAAGCGCTCGTGCACCGAGAGCAGAGCCGGGGCATCGCCGCGGGTTTCGGCGAGCTCCTCGATCACGCGCGGGAGAATGCGCTGCGGGTTGGCGGCGATCGGCGCGGTGGCTTCCAGCGCGCGCACCCAGTCGCGCAGCGCGCCGTCCTTGCCGCCGATCCGCGGCCTTGCCTGTTCCGCCTCGATGAGGGTCATGCCTGATGATGGCAAAACAAAGTGAATTTTTCGCTTCAGGAACGGTTAAAAATCGAACGATCGATAGGATCGACCATCGCACCCAGCGAAGGGCGCGGCAGCCGCGGAAACCATTAAGGTTATCGCTTCCAATTAATCTTGCTTACGAAGTTCATGTCGGCCGCCACGGATAAGAAACCGAAGCGCCATAGAATGGCCTAGCATTCGGGATGCGTGGTGGGACGATATGAAACGAGAAACGGTGGCCGTGCACGGCGGCTACAACACCGATCCGACGACGAAAGCCGTCGCGGTGCCGATCTACCAGACCGTCGCTTATGAATTCGACAGCGCCGATCACGGCGCGGCTTTGTTCGACCTCGAGGTCGAAGGCTATCGCTATTCGCGGATCAGCAATCCGACCACCGAGGTGCTGGAACGTCGCGTCGCCGCGCTCGAAGGCGGTGTCGATGCGCTGTGCGTCGCCACCGGACAGGCGGCGCTGAACTATGCGGTGCTCAATGTCTCCAGCATGGGCAGCAATATCGTTTCGGTGCCGCAGCTTTACGGCACGACCTATACGCTGTTCGCCCACTTGCTGCCGAGCCAAGGGATCAAGGTGCGCTTCGCCGAATCCGATCAGGCCGGAGCCATCGAAAAACTGATCGATGCCGACACACGCGCCATCTTCTGCGAAAGCGTCGGCAACCCGGCGGGCAATGTTTGCGACATCGAAGCGCTGGCAAAGGTCGGTGCGCGGCACGGCATTCCGCTGATCGTCGACAATACCGTTGCCACGCCGATCCTGCTGCGCCCGATCGAATACGGCGCCGACATCGTCGTTCATTCGCTGACCAAGTTCATGGGCGGCCACGGCACCACGCTCGGCGGCGCCATCGTCGACAGCGGCCGGTTTCCCTGGGCCGCGCACAAGCAGCGCTTTCCGATGTTCAACGAGCGCGACGCGTCTTACCACGGCCTGATCTACACCGAGCATTTCGGCGCCCGCGCCTATATCGCGCGCTGCCGCAGCGTCTATCAGCGCACCACCGGCGCCGTGCTGGCGCCGCTGTCCGCCTTTCTGTTGCTGCAAGGCATCGAGACGGTGGCGCTGCGCGTCGAGCGCCACGTCGAAAACGCCCGCCGCGTCGCCGAATTCTTGCGCAAGGACCGCCGCGTGGCCTGGGTCAATTACACCGGCTTCGCCGACAATCCCTATCATCAGCTGGCGCAAAAATATCTCGGCGGCCGCGCCTGCTCGCTGCTGACGTTCGGTATCGTCGGCGGGCTCGAGACCGCCAAGAATTTTTACGACGCGCTAAAGCTGTTCAAGCGACTGGTCAATATGGGCGACGCCAAGTCGCTCGCTTGCCACCCGGCCTCGACCACGCACCGGCAGATGTCGGCCGACGAGCAGAGCAAGGCCGGCGTCAAGCCGGAGATGATTCGGCTCAGCGTCGGCATCGAGCACATCGACGACATTATCGCCGACCTCGATTCCGCGCTCGGTGCGGCGCAGCGGCACAAGAACTCGCCGCTGCTCGCCGCCGAATAGCGAGAGCAGCCGATGCCGCTTCTCCTCGACACGTCGCGTTTCCCCTCGACCAACGAATTCCGCGCTTCGAACTGCGTCACGATCGGGCTGATCAACAACATGCCGGATCCGGCGCTCGATGCGACCGAGCGGCAGTTCATCGAACTGATCCGTGCCGCGGCATCGAAAACCATCGTGCGCCTGTTGCTGTTCTCGATCCCGGAAATCCCGCGCGCCGACACCACGCGCCACGACATGGCCGAGCGGTACCGCGACGTTTCCGAACTGTGGGACGCTCATATCGACGGCTTGATCGTGACCGGCACCGAGCCACGGATGAAAAGTCTGAAAGACGAGCCGTATTGGGCAACGCTGAGTCGGGTCGTGGATTGGGCGCGCGATTACACCACATCGACCATCTGGTCATGCCTTGCCGCTCACGCTGCGGTTCTTCACGTCGACGGCGTCGAACGCCGCCCGCTGGCCGGCAAGCTGTTCGGTGTTTTCGACTGCGCACCGGCCGCCTCGCATCCGATGACGAGCGACGCAAAGTCCGGACTGCGCGTTCCGCACTCGCGCTACAACGATTTGCCGGAACAGGCGCTGGCGGATTGCGGCTATCGCATTCTCACCCGTTCGGCGGTCGCCGGCGTCGACATGTTCGCGCGCCAGGACAAGAGCTTTCACCTCTTCCTCCAGGGCCATCCGGAATACGAGGCGAAAACCCTGCTCCTGGAATACCGCCGCGACGTCGGCCGCTACCTGCGGCGCGAGCGCGACGATTATCCGGGCCTGCCGCGGGATTATTTCGGCGGCGAAGCGACGGCCATCGCGTCAGCGTTCCGCGAGCGCGCGCTCCTCGATCGCCGCGAGCACCTCATCGCCGGTTTTCCGTTTGGCGGCCTTGAGGACGGGCTGGAAAGCCCATGGCGCGCCACCGCCATCGGCATCTACGAAAAGTGGCTGGAATATCTCAGCGGCCGCAAATCAGATCAGCGACCGCTGACGATACCGTTGCGGCGGGCCTGGCGAGACTGGCCGTCGACCGCCGCGCGGCAAGCCGCGGACGGCGTGTCCGGCTAGACGGCGCGAAATCTTCAACGATTTGGCCCTATAAAGCGTCTCTACAACATACGCGTGCAGGCCGGCGCGCAGCGTTTACGCTTTGTTTGGCGCTACCACGTTTAATGGCCCGCTAGTCTTGCTGGAGGGAGCCGTGCCCAAACCCGTCGTCTTCGCTTTTCCTGCCGATGTCGAACTGATCGACGCCCCGATCGCGCCCCATTGGATCACCGAAGGCACGCCCCGGGCGCGCGCGGCGAGGCTTGCGACCTCCGCCGACGGCACCTCTACGGTCATGGCCTGGTCTTGCAGCGCCGGCCGCTTCACCTGGAATTACGTCCTCGACGAAGCCCTGCACGTGATCTCGGGCGAGGCCTTCGTCACCGACGAAAAGGGCGAAGTCCGCCGCCTCGGCCCCGGCGACATGGTCTTCTTTCCCGCCGGCAGCCGCAGCAACTGGTACATTCCCCATGAGATCAGGAAGATTGCCTTTTGCCGGCAGTCTATGCCGCGGCCGCTCGGCGTCATGCTGCGGAGCTGGAACAAGCTCGTCGATCTCATGACCGGCTTTTCCGCGGGCGAGGGCGACCTCGAGCCGGTACAGCAGCCGAAAGCACACACCGAGTCCCGGCGCGTAACCGCCACCTAGAGCGAAATCGCTTCGGTTTGAAGCGATTTGCACTCCAGCATTTTGGTGGAGCATGATCTTATCGAAAAACCGGTTTCCACTTTTCCGGATCATGCTCTAGGCAGCCCAACTCCTTTATCCGTATTATCGTCGTTCCTGACGCGGGCGTAGTCGCGCGCCCGCACGAATAATTGCGCGAATGGGACGGCCATGCCGAAAGTCGAAGGCGTTCTGCATTTCACGATCCCGGTGAAAGACCTTGATCGCTCGGAAAAATTCTATGCCGATATCCTCGGCTTCACCAAGATCGGCCGCACCGATCGCATCGTCTTCATGCGGGCCGGCGATGATTTCTTCAATCTGACTTTTTCCGAAAATCCGATCACGCAGAATGCCGCCGGTCGGCACGAGATCCATTCAGCGTTCAAGGTAACGCCGGAGGTCTACGACGAGACGCTGCAAAATCTGCCGGCCAAAGGCGTGGAGATTTTCAAGGAAGAGGATCGCCGCGCCGGCGTGTTCGTCGGCCGCAGTGCCTATATCCGCGATCCCGACGGCAACGTCATCGAATTCATCGATCTCAAGCGCGCGCCCGGCGCACAGGCGTAAATCCCAGCAGAAAAAACCGGAGGCCATCCATGGCTGAAGAGCCGATCCGTCGCGTCATTACCGGTCACGACGGCAAGAACGTCGCCAAGGTCATCCTCGAAGGTCCGGCGGCGAATACCAAGCGGCCGCGCGACGGCGTCGCCTCGACCTTGATGTGGTGCAGCGACATGATGCCCGCGGATATCTCCATCGGCGACAACGTCGAAGACATGGGCGCGCGCATTCTCGGCACCGCGCCGCCGGCGAACGGCTCGCGCTTCATCGTCATGGAATTCGCGCCGGGCATCGCGTCGGAGATGCATCGCACCGAGACGATCGACTACATCGTCATGCTGTCGGGCGAGATCGAGATGGACATGGACGATTCAACCGTCAAGTTGCGCGCCGGCGATATCATGGTCCAGCGCGGCACCAACCATGCCTGGGTCAATCGCGGCAAGGAGCCGGCGCGGCTCGCCATCGTGCTGCTCGATGCCAAACCGCTCGGCATCGGCCACCCGCGCCTGCGCGGCGATCAGGTGAGATGATCTTTATCGCTTATCGGCCGGTAGGGGCGCGGAATTGATATTTCGACCTTGCAATTAGTGCGTATTTTCGACATGCTACTGGTAATTGAATTTCCCAGGTGGGTCGCCTGCTGATCGCCTGCTTTCCCAGGCGTCAGCCTTCCTGGCAGTGAATGCCGGACACAACAATCAGGAGGACGTCATGAGCGAGATGCATGCGGTCATCGGTTATCTTCCCGATGCGGCAGCCAAAGCAGCCTCACAGGGAAATGTCACGGGCACGCTCGCAGTTCGGGTGGAACCGGGCAAAGACGAGACTCAAGTCAAGATCGAAGGCAGCGACATCCTCGGTGTGCTGCTCGGGGCCTCGAAAAATGGCGAGACCAGTGTCCAAGTGCTGGTCAAGCCAACCGCCAAGATCGGCGCGGTAAAGACGGGCGCGACTGCTGATTTTGTTCTGCAGCCCATCCGGGATTCCAACCTGTTCCATTTCCGCCCCCCGGTGAATGTGATTTTCATCGATCCGCAATTGGCAAAAAAACTCACCGCAATTAAGGAGGCGTAGAGCGGTTTTTTCATGCGCGTGCTGCTGGTTCATCCGCCTCTCAATGCCGAGCGTGAGGCCACTCCGCCGCTTGGCTTGTGCACATTGGCCTCGTGGCTGAAGCATCAGCAGCACGACGTTCGGGTTGTGGATCTGGATCTGGAGAGTAAGGGCCAACCCGAGCGTGAGGCGTGGTCTCACCGCATGTTCGAACGCGCCGTTCGCGACTTCGCTCCCGAGGCTGTCGGCATCACGTCGATGTATAACAACAGCCTGCAAGCCGCGCGTCTTGCCGAAACCGTCAAGCGCGTCGACAGTTCCATTGCTACGATTGGCGGCGGCTCCCACTTCGGCGCGCTCGGACGCGAGACCCTGCGTCGCTTGCCGGAAATGGATTTCGTGATTGAAGGCGAGGGCGAAACGGCGTTTTCCGATTTGCTCGCCGTCCTGAAATCCGGTCAAGCCGTATCCGGGGTTCCGCGATTGCATTATCGCAAGGACGGAGAGTTGTGCCGCAATGCCCCCGCGGGGCTGATGGATCTTTCGACGCTGCCGCCGATGTGGTCGACTCTCGATGACGTCCTCGATCTGGAACGTTACGCGCGGACTGCGCCTGAAGGATCGCCGCGGAAAGCAATCTACATCGAGGCCGGCCGGGGCTGTCCGTTCGCGTGCTCGTTCTGCGCGACTGCGCCCTTTTGGGAACGGAAATATCGGGTCAAAACGCCGGCGCAAATTATTGAAGAAATGCGATTTCTCTATGAGCAGTACGGCTACAACGGTTTTATGCTCGTTCATGATCTGCTGACGGCTAACAAACAATTCATCAACGCCTTCAGCGACGCGATGATGGATTCGCGGCTGCCGGTGGAATGGATGGCGAACCACCGGACGGACATCGACTTGCACGGTCTGTTGCCGAAGATGAAAACCGCGGGATGTTGGGCGATGTTCTTCGGCATTGAATCCGCCTCCACCCGACTGCAGAAAGAAATTCGCAAGGGGCTCAAGCGCGACGATGTTGTCGCGACCATCAGCGGGCTGTCGGACTTGGGTATCGCTTCGACGTGCTCGTTCGTGATCGGATTCCCCACCGAAACGCGCGAGGAACTGTCCTCGAGCATCGGCATGGGAGCGGAGCTGAAGCTGATCGGTGCCGGGCTGGTTCAGTTTCATCGGCTGCGAACCTGGCCGCCGGCCCCGCTGTCGCGCGCTAACTTGCCGGCCGAGTTCGACCTCGACTCGCTGCGCATTGAATACCCATTTGCGGATATCGCCCGGGAGGACGTCGCCGTCATTAAAGACGATCCGGAGTTTTTTGCCGGCTATTTCGCACCGTTCAGCGCGGCCGGCACGTTCGAGCAACTGGCGCAGATGGAGTTGTTCTTTACCCAAGCTATTGCGATAGCGCCCCTGACGGTGGCCGTCGCCGGCCGGTTTATCGGAACCCGGCTCACCGATTCATTCTACGGCGCCTTTGCCGCGCGCGGCGGGATCACGCGAAAGGAGCTTGAGGCGGAAGCGTCCGATCCGTTGTCGATCTGGCGGATTTTGCGGCCCTATCTGGTCGATTTATTCGCGGCTGATCCGGGCATGAAAGACTGGCAACGCGATTTGGCGCTCAGCGTGCTGCGTTACGAGGAGCAGCGTTTGAAGTTCATCCACGGCGATGGCGTGCTGCAGGACGGTGTCGTCGCGGGCGGCGACAACTGGGCCGCCTTCGTCGTGAATGCCGATATTACCGCCGTATTCGAGGCATTTCATGCGGCAGCGCCGATCACCGCCGATCTCGCGCGGCCGTCCGCTGTGGTGCTCGTTCGTCAAGGGCTCGATTCGTATCGCGGCTATACGGCTGACGTGGCGCGGATTGGCGATCTGAGCGCGCATCCGTTTTTGGCTCAGTCCGCCCGTCCGCCGATGAGCTCGGGCCAGTCCATTTCGATGTGACTTAGGCCCTGACCCGATCGAACGCCGGGACAGCAACTCATAGCGCGATCGGGCCATTCATGGTGACGCACGCCGGTGCGAGCGCCGCGGCAAGCGCGGCACGCTGCGAACTGTCGCAGAAAGCCGGGATGACGGTCTTGGCTTGCAATGCCCGCACCAGCGCCGCCGTGTCGGAGAGCCGCGGGTGCACATTCCAGCGCATCGTTTGCGCGCGGCCGCTTTTGACCAGCAGGTCCGCCGGCGTTGTCGGGTTCACATAGCCGGTGAACAGGATGGCCGGCTCGGGCTCTTCCCAATCCCTGAACAGGCGCGCGGTGGCGCCGGATGTGCCATCGGCCGAGCCGACCAGCATGATGCCGCGGGCGCCATCGATCGGCTTGACGGTTGAGGCGAGCCGTTTGACATCGTCGCCGGCGTCGGCGTGCAAGGAAATGCCGGCGCCGTCGTCAAGCTCAAGGAGTGCCTTTTGCATGGCGTCGTCGACGAAAATGTCGGTGCGGCCGTGGCGCAGGAGTTCGAGCGCGATTTCCGGGCCCCGGCCATTGGCCGGAACCGGAAGCAGCAGCGGTCCGCGCTCCACGAATGGCTCAAGCTTGCCCCAGCATGCGGCGAGCGGTCCGTCGTAGTCGCCGTAGGAGCAATCCAGCAGCGCCGTGCTTGCAGGCGGCGGTGGATCGTAGGCGTAAAGCATCGATTCCGCCGAAATGTCGCCGGTGTAGATGAAACCGTCGCCGATGGAAAAGCGCAGCCAGATGCCGCCGGGCGCGTGGCCGTTGCGGCCGGTCTCGACCGCGATGCCGAGCACATCGCCGTGGCCGCCAACCGGCAGCGGCCGCCCGGCGATACCCTTGGGCAAGGCGTTTAAAACGATCTCAGTGGCATAGACCGGCGGATTGCCGAGTTTCGGCAACAGCGATAGCCCGCCGACATGGTCTCTGTGGCCGTGGCTGAGAACCAGCGCGTCGATCGGACCGAGGTCGTCGACTTTGGGCAACAGGCCCGGCGGCGGGCCTTCGCCAAGATCGAGCATCAGCCGCAGGCCGCCGGCTTCGACTAGGAAGCAGGCCGGCCCCTTGGCGCCGACGCCGGAGATCAAGTGCAGCAAAGCCGTTCCTTGGCGCATCTCTTGGCGCATCGCATTCGACCGATATTTCAATGCTCTATGGGCAGCGGCGAAAGTTGACAACCGCCGGCCACGTCCTTAATCAACCGCTTTAAAAGGAAAAATGCCATGAAAGTCCGCAACTCATTGAAATCGCTTCGTAGCCGCCACCGGGACAACCGTATTGTACGCCGCAAGGGTCGCGTCTACGTCATCAATAAGACGCACCGGCGCTTCAAGGCTCGCCAAGGTTAGGCCGCCGGTTCCGGCCTCCGGCCCATTGTTGCCCGGCTCAGCATCATTCCGCGACTTGCCCAATTGCGCCGCATTACTCGCGCAACTTTGAGCGCTATTCGGGCTTGTCGTCCTGCGGCAGGCGAATAGATTTAATGTCCATGAGATTGCGATTCCCAATTCTCGCTCTTGTTCTCGCTCTTGGCGCCGTGCTGGGCCCGACGCTTGTGCTGCCGGCGTCGGCGCAAAATCCGCAACGGCACGAGTGGATCCATCCGCCGAGCGGCCTGCCCAAATCCGGGCACGGCGACGGGACCATCAAACTCGATACGTTGTTCGATGCGTTGAAGATCGCGCCGGACGAGGAGAGCGCCAAGGCGATCGAGGAGCGTATCTGGACGGTGTGGACGGTGTCGGGCAGCGACACCTGCAATCTGCTGATGAGTCGGGTGAAGGCCGCGACTGACGACAAGGACTACGATCTGGCGCTCAAGCTTTTGGGCGCAGTCATCGCCATCAACCCGAAATACGTCGAAGCCTGGAACCAGCGCGCCACCATTTACTATCTGAAAGACGATTACGGCCACGCGCTCGCCGACATCCGCGAGGTGCTGGCGCTCGAGCCGCGCCATTTCGGCGCCTGGTCGGGCCTCGGCCTCATCCTGCAAGACATCGGCGACGACAAGCACGCGCTCGAAGCGTACCGCAAGGCGCTGGCGATCGACCCGCATCTCGAGCACATCCCCGACGTGGTGAAGACACTGACCGAAAAGGTCGAGGGGCGGGATATCTAGGGCGTGGACTCATAAGCACGCAGCCAATGTCTGCTTTGGGGGGTAAGGCGAACATTGCGCGCAGTTGTCGCCATGTCCGTTTTTGACCCATCTGCGACATCAGCGCCTGAAAATTACCCTGATGCACGACGCGACCGTTTCCCTACGATGCGGTAGGCTGTGACCTCGGCTTCGAGGGTGATCCATGAGGCGACGGGAATTCCTTGCGCTTACCGGTAGTGCCGTGGCTGCATGGCCTCTCCCGGCGTGGGCGCAGCAGTCGGCAGCGAACATACCGGTCGTCACGCTCATCAATGTCAGAAAGGCTGACACGGCCGAGGCGCTCGCCTTCGAGTTTCGCAAGGGCTTGAGCCAGACCGGACTCACGGAAGGCACGGATGTCATCGTCGAATACCACTGGCTGGACGGTCATTACGAGAACCTCGCCGCAATCCTCAACGATGCAATCAGCCGCCATGTCGCGGTGATCGCGACGCCCGCCAACACCCCTGGCTCGCTCGCCGCCAAGGCCGCCACGTCGACTATCCCAGTTGTGTTCGGCGTGAGCGAGGACCCGGTGGGGCTCGGGCTGGTCGCGAGCTTGGCGCGGCCCGGTGGCAACGTGACCGGGATCAATTTTTTTGACGCCGAAGTCGACGCCAAACGGCTTGGTCTCATGCATGAACTCCTGCCCAAGGCGAAGCGCCTGGCGGTGCTGGTCAATCCGGCCAATGCCAAAACCGCAGACGCAACGGCGCAAGCCTTGCGAGCAGCAGCTTCCGGTCTGGGCATGGAATTGCTCTTCTTTAAAGCGAGCACCGCTGCCGAAATCGATGCGGCGTTTGCTGCGATCGTCGATGCGAAGGCGGATGCCGTATTCATAGCGCCGGATGGTTATTTCGCCAGCTGCAGCCCGCAATTGGCCGCGCTCGCAACACACGACCGCATTCCCACCAGCCACTTTGTGTACGACGCGGTTGTGGCCGGCCTGCTGATGAGTTACGGGACCAGCATTCCCGACGTTTTTCGCCAAGCCGGCGTCTATACCGGCAGCATCATCAAGGGCGCCAAGCCGGCCGATCTGCCGGTTTTGCAACCGACCAAATTCGAATTCACCCTCAACCTGCAAACCGCGCGTTCGCTTGGCATCGAAGTCCCGCCCACTTTGCTGGCGCGCGCCGACGAAGTGATCGAATGAGACAACCAATTTCGAATTATGAGTACACGCTTTAGCTCGCGATCGTGCGCCTCACGCGTCGTCGTGCGCGCCGGAACCAACAAACGCGATCCGCATAAAATTGGTCGCGCCGGGCGTGCCGAGCGGGACGCCGGCGACGACGATGATGCGCTGGCCGGCCTTGGCAAAACCTTCCTTGAAGGCGAGGCGGCAGGCGCGCTCGACCATGTCGTCCTGATCGTGGGCATCCTCGTCGATCACGCAATGGATGCCCCAGACCACCGACAGCCTTCGCCCGGCGCCCTCGATCGGCGAGATGGCGACAATCGGGCATTTCGGCCGTTCGCGCGACACCCGCATCCCGGTCGAGCCCGACGAGGTCCAGCACACGATGGCGGCGAGATCGAGCGTCTCCGCCACTTGACGCGCCGCTGCCGCAATGGCGTCGGCGCCGGTCGCTTCCGGCTCGGTATGCAGCACGTGCAGCGACGGCAGGTACATCGCGTCGCGTTCCACTTCTTCGGCGATCCGGTTCATGGTCGCCACTGCTTCGACCGGATATTGGCCTGACGCGGATTCTGCCGACAGCATGATGGCGTCGGCGCCGTCGAAGATGGCGGTGGCAACGTCGGAGACCTCCGCGCGGGTCGGCACCGGGCTCGAGATCATCGATTCCAACATTTGCGTGGCGACGACCACCGGCTTGCCGGCGCGGCGGCAGGCCCGCGTCATTTCCTTCTGCACGCCCGGCACCTTTTCCAGCGGCATCTCGACGCCGAGATCGCCGCGCGCCACCATCAGCGCGTCGGCGAGATCGAGGATATCGCCGAGCCGGGTCACGGCTTGCGGTTTTTCGATCTTGGCCATCACCGCGGCGCGGCCACGGGTGATCTTCTTGGCTTCCGCGATGTCTTCGGGGCGCTGGATGAACGACAGCGCGATCCAGTCAACGCCGGCATCGAGGGCTGCTTCGAGATCGGCAATGTCCTTCGGCGCCAGCGCCGCGACCGGCACGACGGTGTCGGGCAGGCTGACGCCCTTGCGGTTCGAAATCTTGCCGCCGACTTCGACGCGCGTGGTGATGCGTCGCGCACTGACGTCGGTCGCGACCAGGCGCAGCTTGCCGTCGTCGATCAAAAGCGCATCGCCGGGTTTTATGGCGGCAAAAATCTCCGGATGCGGCAGCTGCACGCGCTTGGCGTCACCCGGCGCGGCGTCGCTGTCCAAAATAAAATCCTGGCCCTTGTCGATCTCGGCGGCGCCGTCCGTGAAGGCACCGAGGCGGAGCTTTGGTCCTTGCAGATCGACCAGGATGCCGATCGGCCGGTTGTGATCCGCCTCGACGGCGCGGATCGTGGTCACCAGCTCGCGCATCTTGTCGTGATTGGTGTGGCTCATATTGATGCGGAACACGTCGGCGCCGGCTTCGAACAGCCGGCCGATCACGGCGCGGTCCGACGATGCAGGCCCCAGCGTGGCCACGACTTTGGTCCGCCGCTGCCGCCTCATGGAGTCTTGTTTCCGGGCGCTGGCGCCGATGTCGCGCCGGCGCCGGCAGGCGGCGCGTTGAGCTGATTGCCCGGTGGCAACGGCTTTTGCGGCGGCTGCTCGGCGGATTCGGTGAGCTGCACGGTCCAGGCGCGCTGCTCGCCGGTATCGACCTCGAAGAAGCCGGTGCGGTCATAGCCGTGGGCCAGGCAGTCGCCGATGCCGCGGATCGTGAATTCCCTGTCGCGGGTGCACATATAGGCCCGTCCCGTCCATTCGCCGCCGCGATCGTAGTCGATAGCGTAGACATAATAAAAACGTGCGACGAGATTGCCCTTGAGCACGGTCTCGCAGGTTCGCGACGGCAAGTTCCACCAGCCTTCGGTGGTCCAGCCGTCGGCGTCCTTATAGCCGACCGCGACGCCGACCCGGCTCGGGGTGTTGTTGCAGAGCCGGAAATCGGCCGCGGCAGGCCGCGCCGAAGCCGCCAGCGCGAGCGTCACGAAGAGGCCCGCCGCCAGCGTGCTGAGCGTTTTTCTGAAGATCGTCGCCAGCCTCATGTCCGGTGCAGAATCCGGCCTCCGCTCATGGCCTGTCAACGACGATGGCGCGGAAGTCGGTGACGTTGGTGAATGTCGGGCCCGGGACGAAAAGGTCGCCGATGCCATTGAAAAACCCCGTGGAATCGTTGTCGGCGAGAAACGCGGCAGGATCGAGGCCGGCGGCGCGGGCGCGGCGAAGCGTCGTCGGGTCGACGAAGGCGCCTGCCGGATCGTCGGGGCGGCCACTGCCACCGTCGGTTCCATCGGAATCGGCGGCCAGCGCCGAAATGCCGGCGGTGCCGTCGAGGTGGATGGCAAGCGCGAGAGCGTATTCCTGGTTGGGCCCACCGCGGCCCTGGCCGCGCAGGGTGACCGTGAGCTCGCCGCCGGAGAGGATGACTACGCGGTGGCCCTGGGAGCTCAAGTCGCGGGCCAGACGGGCGTGTTCCGCCGCCACGTCCCGCGCCTCGCCTTGCAGGCGGTCGCCGAGCACCACGCATTCGTAGCCGGCCGCCGTGGCGCGCCCCTGCGCAGCCCGCAGCGCATCGGCCGGTCGCGCCACGATCCGATAGTCAGAATCGGCAAAGATCTTGTCGCCCGGCTTCGGCGTCTCATTCCCCGGATCGTCGAGCGCCTTGGACACGGTAGCGGGCAGATCAAGCCGAAAACGGGCAACGATGGCGCGGGCGTCTTCGAGCGTCGTCGGGTCGGGCACGGTCGGCCCGGAGCCGATGACGGAAGGGTCGTCGCCGGGCACGTCGGAGATCGCCAGCGTCACCAGCTTGGCGGGATAAGCGAGCCGGGCCAGTCGGCCGCCCTTGATACGCGACAGGTGTTTGCGCAGCGCATTCATGTCGCCGATGGCGGCGCCGCTGCGCAAGAGCGCCCGGGTCACCGCCTGCTTTTCGGCAAGCGTGATGCCCTTAGCCGGCGCGATCCAGTTGGCCGAGGCGCCGCCGGAGAGCAGCACCAGCACGAGGTCGTCGCCGCCCGCCGCATCGGCGAGCGCCAGCGCCCGTTCGGTTCCCTTCAGCCCCGCTTCATCCGGCACCGGATGGCCGGCCTCGACAATGGGAATGTGCCGGGTCGGACGGCCATAGCCGTGGCGGGCGACGGCGATGCCGGTGAGCCGATCCAAGGCGATGCGGCCGAGATAATGCTGTTCGGCGGCTTGGGTCATCGCGCCCGCGGCCTTGCCCGCGGCCAGCACGACGAGGCGGCCGCGCGGCGGCGGTTCCGGCAGGTTCGGCGGCAGGCACTGCGACGGGTGCGCGGCGGCGACCGCGGTCCGGAACAGCGATTCGAGCAATTCGTGCGCCGACGCGGCCATGAGCATCCCGGGATCGGACTATGGAAAGGCGGCAGTTAGGTCTCTATCTTTCTATAACACCGTTGCGGAGGACATCATGGCTACCGACGACAAGACCGAGCTTGAAGCCGCCGTCTACCGCCGGCTGGTCGAGCATCTGCGCTCGCGCACTGACGTGCAGAACATCGACCTGATGAATCTGGCCGGGTTCTGCCGCAACTGCCTGTCCAACTGGATGAAGGACGCGGCCGACGCCAAAGGCCTGCCGATGACCAAGGACGAGAGCCGCGAGATCGTCTACGGCATGCCCTACGACGAATGGCGTGCCAAGCATCAGAAGGAAGCGTCGCCCGATCAGAAGGCGGCATTCGAAAAAGCAAGCCCAAAGCACTGAGCGGGCGGCTTTTGCGCCGCTCTCCTGTGCAGAGCGTGGATGAGCGGGCTAATGGCTTGATCAAAGCGCGCCGGCGGCCGACACCTCTCGCAACTGGAAATGCGAGGAGTACCCGATGGCCACCGCTGCCGCCGCCGCCAAAGACGAGCAAACCGCCCACCGCTTCGCCAAGGATCAGCTCAAGGCGTTCGTCGAGCGCGTTGAAAAGCTCGAAGAAGAGAAGAAGGCGATCGCCGACGACATCCGCGACGTCTATGCCGAGGCCAAGGGCAACGGCTTCGACGTCAAGTCGCTGCGCGTCGTGGTGCGGCTGCGCAAGCAGGACGTCAACGAGCGCAAGGAGCAGGAGGCCATTCTCGAGACTTACCTGCACGCGCTGGGGATGATTTGACCGCTCGTCATTCCGGGGCCGCGCGAAGCTTCACGACGAGGAGTAAGGTTTAGGGCTTTGAATTGCGCCGCTTACGTAAACCGTCGATGAAAACGTCGACGAGGCGGAGCACGCTGGTCTGCCAGCCAGGCTGATCATGCGTGTAGCACATGCCGACGAGAGCGCGCAGCAGATCTTCGGGGCTGATGTCGCCGCGGATTTCGCCTGTTGCGATCGCTCGGTCCAGCAACTCGCCCACGGCTCGCGTCAGCCGATCGGACGAATATGAGACGAGCTCCGAGTTTTTGTCGGCGGCATAAGCGAGCGCGGCCGACATGCCCTTTTTCGTGGCAACGAACGTCACGATCGCGCGCATCCATTGACGCAGTGCATCGACGGGCCGCGCTTGTTGCTTCAACTCTTCGGCTAAGTCTGCAAGTTGTTGCACCTCGCGGCGATACACGGCCTCGAACAAGGCTTCGCGCGTCGGGAAATGCCGGTACAGCGTGCCGATTCCAACACCGGCGGCTCGCGCGACAGCTTCGAGGCTGGCGTCCGGCCCACCGGCACTGAACACGGTTTTTGCCGCCTCCAGGACGCGCTCGCGATTGCGAACAGCATCGACACGCGGCTTCCGCGTTCCTTTTTCCTTTGCCAATGCACTCATGCCGTTCGTCCGATTTCCGCCCCTTGAAAAACGGAGGACCCCTCCGTATATCGCCTCAAGCCACACCGGTACATAGTACTTGAGTCACGCGAATGCTGACCAATCCGAGCGAATTTGCCTAGCTTTTACGGAGTATTGCATGGCCTTCTCAACGACTCTCACCGTGAACGGCGTCAGGAGAACGATCGAGCTGGATGACCCCCGTGTCACCCTCCTGGACCTGCTTCGCGAACGCCTGGAATTGACCGGAACCAAGAAAGGCTGCGATCGCGGCCAATGCGGCGCCTGCACGGTTATCGTCGACGGACGACGGGTCAATTCTTGCCTTGCGCTTGCGATCAGCCACGACGGCGCTGACGTCCTCACCATCGAAGGCGTGGCCCAGGGCAACCGGCTTCATCCGGTGCAAGAGGCGTTTATTGCCCACGATGGCTTGCAATGCGGGTTCTGTACGCCGGGCCAGATCATGAGCGCAATCGGTCTCATCCAAGAGGGCGAGGCCGGCGACGATCCAGAGCGGGTGCGCGAAGGCATGAGCGGAAATCTTTGCCGGTGTGGCGCCTATCAGGGAATCACCGAGGCGGTACTGGAGGCGCAAAAGACCCTTGGTGCAGCAAGCCGAAGGAAAGTCGCATGAAGACGTTCGACTATGTGAGGCCGGCAACGGTCCAAGAAGCCGTTGCGGCCGCGTCGGAACCGGGCGCCGTTTATTTGGCCGCCGGCACAAACCTCCTCGACCTGATGAAGGGCGGCATCAGCCGCCCGAGCCGGCTTGTCGACATCAGTCACCTTCCCGACCTCGACCACATCGAGGAGCTAGCCGGCGGCGGCGTGCGGATTGGAGCGCTGGTGCGCAACGCCGAGCTTGCTCGCGACCGAGGTTTTGCCCGACGCTTTCCGGCGGTCGCCGAGGCGCTTTTGTCCGGCGCGTCCGCGCAGCTTCGCAACGCCGCTACGGTCGGCGGCAATCTCCTGCAGCGGACGCGCTGCGCGTACTTCTACGACGTCGCAAGCGCCTGCAATAAGCGCGATCCCGGTTCGGGCTGCGACGCCCGCGGCGGCGACAACAGGCTTCACGCCGTATTGGGGTGGAGCGAGAGCTGCATCGCGACCCACCCGTCTGATTTCTGCGTCCCTCTGGTCGCGCTCGACGCTGTTGTCGAGATCGAAGGCAAAGCGGGGCGGCGGGACATCCCGCTGGAAAAGTTTCATCGCCTGCCAGGAGACACGCCGGAACGCGAGAGCATGCTGGAGCCCGGCGAGATGATCGTCGCGGTGCGCTTGCCCGCCGAGGCGGCCCGTTTTGCAGCCCATGCCCGGTACCTGAAAGTTCGCGAACGCACATCTTACGCATTTGCGGTCGTGTCTGCCGCGGCCGCGCTGCGCGTCGAGGGTGATAGGATTGTAGATGCGCGCCTCGCGCTTGGTGGCGTTGCCATGAAACCTTGGCGCGCCCGTGAAGCAGAAGTGATCCTGACCGGCGCACGGGTCGATGGCGCGCTTTTCCATCGCGCAGCCGGGGCGGCGCTCGCCGACGCAAAACCCTCGGGCGACAACGGCTTCAAGATCGAGCTCGCGCGACGCATCGCCGTGCGGGCGCTTACGCTCGCCGCAGCCGGCACGCCCGAGCGCATGTCTGCGCTGCCAGCATCCCCCTTCGCCACCGTTTCCGGAGATGTCATCCATGCCTGAGATCGCACTGACGCAGGCGCCCGCGCATATTCGGCACGGCTCCAACATTGGTCAGCCGCTCACCCGGCGTGACGGCGTCCTCAAAGTCACGGGCACCGCGCGATACGCCGCCGACAACCATCCGCCCGGAATGCTCTACGCGGTCCTGGCGGTGAGCAGCATCGCGCGCGGCCGCGTCGCGTTCCTTGATATTGCCGCGGCGAAGGCCCATCCGGGCGTCGTCGAGGTGATGACGCCGGCCAACAAACCGGCGCTGGCGCAGGACCCGGACGAAAAAACCAATCCCTTCATGTTCCGGCTCGATCTTCTGCAAAACGACCGGATCCGTTACGCCAACCAGCCGATCGCCGTCGTCATCGCCGCAACGCTCGAAGCCGCGACGGAAGGCGCCACCTTGTTGTCACCGCGCTACGAGACCGAGCTGGCGCGTGTCGGGTTGGATGCGAACGAGACTTTCGTGCCGGCCGCTGTCGGTCCTGGCCATCCGCCGGCGGCTCATCTGGGCGACATCGAGGCCAGTCTCGCCGCAGCCTCGAAGCGTATCGAAGCGACCTACGAAACCGCTCCCCAGTATCACAACGCGATGGAGCCGCATGCGGTCGTCGCCGCGTGGGACGGCGATACGCTGACAGTCGATACGCCGAGCCAAGGTCTTGCCATCGCGCAAGGGCGCATCGCAGGGCTTTTTGGGATCGCTCCGGGCAAAATCCACATCCGCAGTCCGTTCCTCGGCGGCGGTTTTGGCTCCAAAGGCATGATCTCCGGCCCGCAGGTTCTCGGCATCATGGCGGCCCGCATGGTCGGCAAACCGGTCAAGCTGGTGCTGCGTCGCGAGCAGATGTTTGGTCCGGTGGGACATCGGGCGCCGACGCGACAGACCTTGCGGCTGGGCGCTGACAATGACGGCACGCTTAGAGCGCTCGATCATCGAACCAAGACGGCATCGAGCAGTTTCGACGACTTCTTTGAGCCTGCCTCCGATGCTTCGCATACGCTTTATGCAAGCTCATCTATCGCCACATCGCATGAGGCCGTTCGGCTCGACACAGGAACGCCGCTCTTCATGCGCGCGCCCGGAGAGGCGACAGGATCAATCGCGCTTGAAAGTGCCATCGACGAGATAGCTCAGGCTTGCGGTATGGATCCGTTGACCTTTCGGCTCAAGAACTATGCCGAGGTGGAGCCGATTTCCGGCAGGCCATTCTCGTCGAAGGCGTTACGTGACTGCTATAGCCAAGGCGCCGAGCGTTTCGGCTGGGAGCGCCGCCCGCTCGCACCGCGGCAGATGCGTGACCATAACGGATTGCTCGTCGGTTGGGGCGTGGGCACCGCGACGTTTCCCGCGCTCATGTTCGAGGGCCATGCCAAAGCGGTGCTGCGCCAAGACGGCAGCGGCGTCATGGAGATCGGGGCGCACGAGATGGGCCAGGGGGCCAGGACCGCACTGGATCAGATCGCGGCGGACAGTCTCGGGCTCGACATCGACCAGATCGATTTCAGATACGGGAGCTCCGACCTCCCGGATGCCGGTATCGCGGGCGGCTCGGCCCACACCGCGACCGCCGGCGTGGCGATCAACAATGCCGGCGCGGACGTTATTGCCAAGCTCGCCGATCTCGCCACCAACGACAGCCGCTCGCCGCTGTTCGGCGCCGGCAATGCCGGCGTGGTCGCGCGCGGCGGCCGCTTGTCCCGGCGTGACGACAAGAGCCGCAGCGAAAGCTACTCTGATATCCTTGGCCGCGCCGGCCGGGCGGAGATCGAGGGTCAGGGCGCCAGCGTGGCCAATATGGGCGCGCCATCGACTTACGCCATGCATGCCCATGGCGCCGTGTTCGCCGAGGTCAAGGTCGATCCCGATCTCGGGCAGATGCGCGTGACCCGGCTGGTCGGCGCCTTCGCCGCCGGACGGATCATCAATCCGCGTTTGGCGCGTAGCCAGCTCTATGGCGGAATGATCTGGGGCGTGTCGTTTGCGCTGCATGAGCGCGCGGTCATGGATGCGCGGTCCGGCCGTCCGATGAACCCTAATCTCGCCGAGTACCACATTCCCGTGAATGCCGATGTGCCCTCTCTCGAAGCGATCATGGTCGAGGAACACGACCCGCACGTGAATGCTCTCGGCATCAAGGGCGTCGGTGAAATCGGAATCACCGGCACGGCCGGTGCGGTCGCAAACGCTGTCTGGCACGCCACCGGAATCCGCGTGCGCAAATTCCCGATCACACTTGATCGTTTGATCGAGGCTCAAGCGTGGTGACGGGCGGTTATTGCAGCGACGCGGTGCGGGTCGGGTAGGTGATCGTCGACAGGAAGACGATTGCGCTGCCGCTGAAGTGATCCTGGCTCAGGCCGGGATTCGGGTCTGACGAGAACGTCATCATCACCGAGCTTGCCGGTTTGACCATCAGGCTCGCAAGGTAAGTGAGGTCGCGGGCGCCGAACGCCAGCGTTGACAGGAAGCGGTGCACGCTGGGCGACAGAATGATCGCGCGCAGCCATGGATTGTCGAGACGCTCGCTGACTTTGACCGCCGCCACCGCCAGCTGGATGGCCTTCTGAACTGAGGTTTTGGGCTGATCGTTGACGCCTTTCACGGCGACCGTGGTCTCGCTCTCGCCGAGGACCGCGCCGGCTTTGTCCACGGCGGCGCGCGCCGCCGCCGCAATGGCGTGGGACGGCGAGCCGGGCTGTTCGGCATAGGCGAGCGTGAGTTGCGGCGGGACACGGTCGTCGGACGCGCCAGGCAGCGGGCCGACGGAGCCGGTCGCGTTGGGATCGGCGCTTGCCACTTCAACGCCACGCGCGCTTTTCGGCGAAGGCTGTGCGGCGGCGCTGTCCTGCGGGCTCTGCCAATAGCCGCGCGCGAAGATGACTTGGTTTGGCGAGAGCGACGCAAAACGGTCGTCGGTCGGGGGTGGCGGAGCCGACTTCTGCGCGGCCGGTGTGGCGGCCGCGACCGCAAATGAATTGGTGCGAATGAGCTTGGTCTGCGCCGCCACATGGGTCGCGACCGCTTTCACCCGTTCGACGGCGGCAACGGCGACCGCTTTGACTTTGGTGCGGGTGGTTGCGGCGGGAGCCGGCGCCGCGGTGGGGGCGTACGAGTCGGCATCGTCGTCTTCCTCGCCCTTCCTCAGGCCAAGGAGCTTGGCAAACGGATTGGCGCTGTGATGGTCCTCGCTCGCCACCACGGTGCCGACGTCGACGCCGGAATTGCGCGCCGCATCGACCGAATTTTCCGAAGGATTGTTGCCACGCTGCTGGATCTCGGCGAGCGCCAGCGCATAGCCCTGCAGCGGCTTGCCGTCGGTCGGGATCTGCACGGTTTTGCCGTCCGGGAACACGCGCACCAGCTGCTCGCGGCTCATGCGCGGCCACATCCGCACGCTGCCGGTGTCCATGTGGACGAACGGCGAGCCGGACGTCGGATAGAAGCCGACGCCGCCGCGGGCGAGCCGCAATCCCATGGCGCGTATGTCTTCGAGCGGCACGCCGGGAATGTAGAAATCCATGGCGCGGCCGAGCATGTGCTGGCTGAAGCGCGCCACGCCGGCAGAGCGGTGACGCAGCATGGCGTTGGTCGCCGGCGAACGATAGCCGCACACCACCCAGATCGGCGCCTTGTTGCCGGCCTCGCGCTGCACCTCCCACACCAGATCGATCAGGTGCGGGTCCATTTTGGTTTGCTCGCCCTTGCGCCAGTCGCGCAGGAACCAGTTGAGCTTTTCCAGCGCGGCGTCGTCGTAGCGGCCGTCGCGCTTGAAGGTGATGGTGATGTCTTCGTCGGTGTGGATGTGGTGCAGCGAGATGGTGCGGGTGTCGCCTTCGGCGACGGCGTTCTGCAGGGCTCGCGAGCCGAACAGGAGCAGAAGGACAGTCAAGCCGCACGCATAGCCGGCGCGCGCCGCAACGAATCGCACAGCTTTCAGGCGCGCCTTACAAAACGGCACGAGCCCATCCCATTTGACGCGTTGGCGACACGAGCACGCCCCGGCTCCCCGCTGGGACGATTAACGCTAACGCAGTGTTAAATTGGGAAGGGTTAACGAAACCTTACCGTCACCCCATCCCCCGACGCTATTAGGGCTAATGGCATAGTGTGGCGAAAAGTGGCCAGAGCCGCCGCCCTGGGGATAGGCCGCCCAAAAGGGGCGGCCTATGGCGTGAAGTGGTTAACGGATCGGCGTGGTTTTTAGCGCAGTTCCAGGGACTTAGCGCTGAATTGGCGCTCCGGAACTGGTCTCGCGGCGATGCGGAGCGGCGTGGCGCACTGGCTGCGGCGGGGTGGCGGCAAAGCCGCCGCCGAACAGCCGCGAGAAGAAGTTGCCGCCGTCGCCCGGGCCGCCGTAGTTGCGGCCGCTACTGCCGCCAAAGAGCGGGGTCGAATCCGGGATCGCCAGGACCTGACGATGCGAGGGGTCTTCCCGGCGCTCGACGGCAACATCGGCCATCTTGCGGTCGTCGCCCTTGAGGATCGCCAACAGCTGCCTGTCGCGGCCGTAGACGTCGTCGCGGAACTGCAGCTTGCCGTCGTCGTCGACGAAGGCGGTCTGGTAGGTCAAGTTGACCGGGATGAAGGTCGGCAGCTGGATATCCTGCTCGCCGCCGGCGTCGATCATCTTCTTGATGCGCTCGAGCGTATAGCCGTCGTTCGGCCGCACCAGCGACAGCAGCACCTCGGCATATTTCTGCGGATCCTGGACCCGCATGCAGCCATGGCTATAGGCGCGCTTGTCGTTGGCGAACAGATACTTGTCCGGCGTGTCGTGCTGATAGACCAGGAACTTGTTGGGGAAGTTGAAGCGGATGCGCCCGAGCGCGTTCTTGTCGCCCGGCGGCTGCCAGATATGCACGGAGCCGTCGGGGTTCCTGCCGACCTTCAGTCCCATGCGGTCGAGCACCGTCGGATCCTGCTGCAGCGCCGGCAGGTATTCGTGATTGATGATCGATGGCGGCACGTTCCAGGTCGGATTGATGGTGATGTATTTCATCTCCGCCTGCATGATCGGCGTCGGCATGTCCGGCTTGCCATCGACGATCCTGGTGGTCCAGACCGGCTTGCCATCGTGCATCACCCGCAACGTGAAGTCGGCGAGATTGACGATCACGTAGGTGTTGCCGAGATCGTGCGGCATCCAGCGCCAGCGCTCCATGTTGGCGAGGATGATGTCGATCGGCTTGTCCGGCTGGCGGCCGTTGAGCGCCTCGATGGTCTGCGGCGTCAGGGTGCCGGTGACCTTGAGCTGGTGGTCCTGCTGATATTTCTTCACGGCGTCGGCCAGCGCCTTGTCGTAGGTCGTGCCGTCGCCTGAGACGTTGAGCCGCTCGCGCAACAGCGGCACCCGCTCGTCCTGGCCGCCGATCTTCGGCGCCGCGCCGTTGGCGATCGGCGTCTTGCCGGCGTCAGCCTTGCCGGCACGGATTTCGGCGAGCTTGGCCTTGAGCGCCAGATAGCCCGCGGTGTGCGGCTCGTAGGCGTCGAGCGCGTTGCCCATGTCTTTGGCTTCGACCATGGCGGCGAGTACGTCGGCGGGCTCCGGCGCCGTCGTGGTATAAGAGATGTCGCCGCTGACCCGCGACCAATGCACCCGGCCGACCGAAGCATGGTGGGCATAGGTGATGATCGTCATGTCGAGCTTGAGCTCGGCCTCGGCGAGGTCATTCGGATCGCTCAGCGCGGAAAAGTTCGGCACCGGGTAATCGGCCGGATCGAGACCGTCCTGGTCGACATGGCCGAGATAGGCGATCGCGGCCTTGCCGCGCTCGTTCACTTTGCCATCGGTGATCCACAGCGGCGCGTAATCGCGGCCGGAATAGAACGCATCGACGATGGTGCGGTCTTTTTTGTTGCCGACGATGCGGTCGTATTTGCCGCTGGAGAGATTGCGCAGCTGATCGACGACCGCGGCATCGGCCGCGCTCAAGGCGGGGGCAGCCGGCGCTGCGGAGGGCGTAGGCGCCGCAGGCGCGCTGGCCGTCGTTACAGGTTCCGGAGTTGCCGTTGGGGCAGGGGTCTCCGCCGTAGCAGGCGGTGCCGAAGCTTGCGTCGGGGCTATCGACCCCGTCGTTGCCGGCAGGTTCGGCGAATCGAGCGGTTGCGGTGTCGCTGTCGCCGCCGGGGTTTTATCGGCGTCGGCCGGTGCCGGCGCATTCGCGGTGTCGGGCGCGGCAGCCGTGGCGTTGGTGTCGGACGGACCCGCCCAGGTGATGGCAGGGGCGCCGGCCAGCAGGAGCACGACGGCGGTCGAGGCGAGAAGGTGGTTGATGCGGACGCCCGGCATTGCGAATTCTCCTTGCGAGCCTGCGCGATGGACGCAGTCACGCCGCGTGAGGATTAAGTCCCCCAACTGGGCATTAGTATGGAACGATGCCCGCAGCGGCCGCACTTTAAGTGAGCCGTCCGGGCTTGTCCTGTGCGTACCTGCGAATAATTGGCCGTTTCATGCGATTTTCAGCGGCTGTCGCTCTGCTGCAACGGCGTCGGTATCGGCTTCTTCCCGTTCGGTATTTAGGCCCAGCGCTTCGAGCTTGCGGTAGAGCGTGGAACGGCCGATTTGCAGCCGCCGCGCCACCTCCGACATCTGGCCCCGGTAGTGGGTAATGGCGTACCGAATAAGCTCCGCCTCGAGCTCTTCCAGCGGCCGCACCTCGCCTGAGGCGTCCAAGAGCGGCAGCGTATCGGCTCCGGCAGCCGACGGCGCGGCCGCGGCGCCGGGATGGTCCGCGAACGGGGCGGGCAGCTCGACCGGTTGATCGAAGTCCGGCACCAGCGGCTCGCCCGCATGGTCGGGCGTGCCGGGGTGCTCCGGCAGCGGGGCCGAGACCAAAGCGGAAACTTGCGGAAATTCCGCAAGCCCGATGGTGTCACCCTCGGCCAGCACCACGGCGCGGAACAGCGTGTTTTCCAGCTGGCGGATGTTGCCCGGCCAGTGGAAGACCGCGAGCATGCGCAGCGCCTCAGGCGTGATCAGGCGGATGCGCTTGCCCTCTTCGGCGGCAAAACGCGCCAGGAAATGCCGCGTCAGCGCCGGGATGTCGGCGGGGCGGTCGCGCAAAGGCGGCACCGTGATCGGGAAGACGTGCAGGCGATAGAACAGGTCCTCGCGAAAGCGCCCGGCTTTGACGTCGGCGATCAGGTCGCGATTGGTGGCCGAGACGATGCGGACGTCGACCTTGACGACTTTGCGCGCGCCGACCGGCTCGACCTCGCCCTCCTGGATCGCGCGCAACAGCTTGACCTGGGCCGCGGCCGGCAACTCGCCGACCTCGTCGAGGAACAAGGTGCCGCCGGACGCCTCGACGAATTTGCCGACATGGCGCTCGGTGGCGCCGGTGAACGAGCCCTTCTCGTGGCCGAACAGAATCGACTCGACCAGGTTCTCCGGCATGGCGCCGCAATTCACGGCGATGAACGGTTTTGCGCGCCGCTCGCCCGAGCCGTGGATGGCGCGCGCAATCAATTCCTTGCCGACACCGGACTCGCCCGAGACCAGCACCGGGATGGTCGACGCCGCCGCCTTCTCCGCCATGCGCAACACCGCCGCCATGGCCGGGCTCTTGGTGACGATGTCGGCAAAGCCGAGCGTGCCGGAGCGGCTGTGCTTTATGCGCGCGAGCTCGCCTTCGAGCGCGCTGGTGTTGAGCGCATTGCGCAGGCTCACCTGCAGCCGCTCGACCCCAACCGGCTTGACCACGAAATCGATGGCGCCGGCGCGCATCGCCGACACCACATTGTCGATGCCGCCGTGCGCGGTCTGCACGATCACCGGCACATTGATTGAAGCTTGGCGCAGCCGCGCGAGCACGCCGAGCCCGTCGAGGTTCGGCATCACCAGATCGAGGATCACGCAATCGATCCGCGCGCCATCGGCGCCGCCGAGCAAGGTCAGCGCCGCGTCGCCATTGTCGAGCACGATGGTTTCATAGCCGGACTTCTGCAGCATGGCCTCGAGGAGGCGACACTGCACCGGATCGTCATCGACAATGAGGATGGCCATGTACTCGTCCCCTGGCGGCTTCGTTGCAGCACGCTGTGCCGTTTCGGGTCACTTTGCGGCAGGAGGCTTAATGGGGTGTTAAGTGGCACGCCGAACTCGAATGCTTCGTCATGCCGGCCTTGTGCCGGGCATCCACGTCTTACTGGCGCGCCGAAGCGAAGACGTGGATGGCCGGGACGAGCCCGGCCATGACGGCGACGGTGCAATCACACCCGCGGCGGCAGGTCGGCGAATTTCTTCTCGCCGCGCAGCACGGCTTGCAGCTCAGCAAGTTCCTCGTCGCGACGGTGATAGCCGCATTTTTCGATGTAACCGGCGGCGATCTTGAGTTGCTTGCCAGCATCGCTTGTCAGCCCTGCGATCTGCTGTTCGCTCGGCACGGAAGGCTTCGGTGGATTGCCCCCCTCCAGCATGCCGTTGAGTGGCGCGAACGCTTCGATCCGCGCAAACGCAAGTCGAGCGCGTTCAAGCGCCATATCGCAGAGAAAAAGTCGCATAGGCCCCGGTTCGGTAATTTCCTCAACTTCATCGAGATCGCGCACGGCGCCTTCCCAGTCGCCTGTGCCGCAATGAAATGCGGCGCGCGCGAGGAGGCCAAGGGCGATATAGTCAAAGGAACCTGCAGCGTATAGGTTATCGACGGCTCGGTCGGATAAAGTACGGACAGTGCTGATCTTAACGGGTGACAGAGATGCAGTATCCTTGAGCGCCAATCCCAGATGCGCCCGTTGTATCGTCAGGGTATCCAGCGCAATATTAAGAAGCCAATTTTGTCGACGCGCGATTATGATTGTCTCTGTTGCTCGATCAAGTGCGACCTTGTAATTGCGCTTGTCAAGAAGCAATTCGCAATACTGATAACCCTGTATAGAATATAGCAGTGGGTGTTGAGGATCCTCCCTCCGTTGACGGCGTTCGGCGTCTGCGAATAGACACTCGGCTTCTCTCTGGACGCCTGCGGCTAGCAGGGTATGGGCATGCCTCACACGCTTGGTAATCATTTCAAATTCATCACCACTACGGTCTGCATGAGCGACAGATTGTTGGGCTGTCGAGACGGCAGAGGCGATTTCGCCGACGAGCAGCTCTGCTCCACTGAGATTAGAGGCGTAGATCGCAGCGTTCTGCCAGTCCTGATGGTCCTCGGCCATCTGCAACGCTACGCGCATCGCCGGGAGTGCCTCGGCGAAGCGCCCCTGCGCGCGAAGGCAATAAGCAGCGCCGTTGAGCACCCACGCCCGCTCCGGCATCGATAAAGTAGCAACCGGCATCACATAGGGCTTATCAAAAAACCAGGATAGGGCGGCAAGATTGCTACCGAGCGCACCAAGTTTATTATTTGCATAATTGTTGTTTCCCTGTGAAATCCTTTCAATTAAAAGCTTATCAAGCGCCTGATGGTACCTGCCTGCTCGGCAGCCGTGAGCGATGGCTTGATAGAGGGGCATGAGTTCTTCAAGTGTCGGCGTGCCGCCCTCCTTGGTCGTATCTCTGAGATGCTCATAGAGGCGGCGATGGGCGGCCCTCCAGGCTGTCTCGTTCACTTGCTTCAGCCGCTCGCCGAACCACTCGCGCACCAGCGGATGGGCATCGAGCGACTCGGGCTCAGAGGGGTCCGGCGGGGAAATAAGGCGTACTTCGCGCAGACGCGCGATGGCGCGCTGCCATTCGCTATCGCCGAGCTTCACGATCTGGGTGGTGAGTCCCTCGATCGGAGGCTTGGCGCGCAACGCGTTGAGGCAATCGCCAATCGCCGGCCGGTCGAATAGGCCGATCATGTACATGATTGCAAGCAGGACGGGCTGCCCGGCGAGCCACTCCTTCTCGTATGACTCCATCACGCGCTTGGCGTGGTCGTGACGCGGATTATCTGGGTCGGCAAAATAGGCGCGGACATGATCACGTCGGCGCACATCACCGAACTGCGTCTCCTTGAGGAAGCTTGCAAGTAGTCCAAGTGCGAGCGGATGGCCGCCGAAATCGTGCGCCGCAGCTTTCAACTCGTTGTCGGTGCCCCACACCCCGTTCTCGCGTAGCAGGGCAACGCCGGCCTTATCCAACAGCCGGTCAACATCGACGATGGGAGCGGCACGGTCCTGCCAGCGCGCGATGTCCTTGACCGTAAGCCTACTGGTAAGCACGATCAGGCCGTGCCCGTCTGCTGGCGGTGTCGCCGCGAAACGCCGCAGCAAAGCGCGCAGTCCCTGATCCTTCAACTGGGCGAACTGCGTATCGAGACCGTGTTGCAATGGCTCGACGCCGTCCAGCACCAGCAATACGCGGCGCCGCGTCATCATCTCCGCGATCGCTTCGCCTTTGGCGCTGGCGCTGTTCGTTTCAGGCTTGATTTCGAGCTTGTCGAGTGCCCAGTTGAGGAATTCATCCGCGGAGGTCGCGCGCTCCTTGGTTCCTTGGCTATAGAACGACCAGCCGAGCACCGCCTCGGCGCCGCGATAGCTCTCGGCCTGTAACCGCTTGAGCCATTCGTTGACTAGCGCCGATTTACCTGCGCCGCCCTCGGCGACAAGCGAGATGATATTGGTTTTGTTGTCGGCCCACGCATCGTCGAGGCGTTTTAGCCGGTCTTCTCGGCCGACGAGACGTTCGTAGGGCGTTTCAGGAAGGCCGGTGATATGGACATAACTCGGCGGCTTCGGTCGCTCGGGTGTCGTTGCTGCGCCCGTCGTAATTTTCTTGCTCAGGAGCCCAACGATTTCATCGGCAATTTTGGAAATCTCGACACCGCGCTGGTGTCGCGAAAATCCGGAAAGGGGTTTGTCGAGCCGTGGCCGAAGATTGAGCGCCAACAAAGAAGCGGAAGCGGCGGCCCGCGGAAATGGCGACAGCACAATCGGATAAATTTGAACCTTGTGCCCATTCCGTTGGCGCTCAAGGATGGTCGCAATCTCCACCTCGATGACGTACCTGGAAGCTAGCGAATGCCGGGAGACAAACAGGATGCAGATGTCGCAAACGGCTAGTTTGTCTTTGATTTCTTTCTCCCAATCGGCGCCGCCTGTCATGTCCTCGTCTGTCCAAAGTTCGAAAGTGCCATTCGCGGCCGGGGCGAGATAAGCCTGGATATCCGTAAGCCAATGGATGTCGATTTCGGGCGTGCGCTCGGGCTCGTCCAAATGGCTGTAACTGATGAAAATGACCGGCTTTCCGGTGCCGTCCGCCATATCGGCGCCCTCTGCAACTGATGCGAGAGTGGCGCACGCAAGCGCCATGTCAAGCACTAACGCGTCAACCTGTGTAACAAAGCACAACGCTCGCACGCGCAGTCTGGTGACCGGCGCTTCTGTTCATCGACCAAATACGCCGCCTTGCAAATAGTCGCTTCCCCCCTCGGCCGGCTACAGCACCAGCCGCACATTACAAACATACGGCGCATCCGGGTCCTCGCCGATCGTAAAGCCAAGCTCCCGGCACATGTGCAGCATCGGCTCGTTTTCGTGCAGCACCTGGCCTTCGATGGCGCGCAGGCCCTTGGCGCGGGCGTAGGCGATGATCAGTTGCATCAACTGCCAGCCCAGCCCGTGGCTCTTGAGATCGGAGCGGATCAGGATGGCGAATTCGCCGGACGTCGCGTCCGTTTTGTCATGCAGGCGCGCGACGCCGAGCATCGCGCCCGTTGCCTCGTCGAGGGCGATGAAGGCCATGGCCTTGGCGTAATCGATCTGGATGAAGCGAGCGAGAAAGTCGTGGCTGAACTCTTTCACCGGGCCGAAGAAGCGCAAGCGCACGTCGTCCGCGGTCACGGCCTTGAGGAACGGCCCGTAGAGCGGCTCGTCGTCCGGCCGCAATGGACGGATGTGAACCGCCTGTCCGTCAGGCGACACGATATGGCGTTCCCACGCGTGCAGATCGATGGCCATGGCCGCAACGTCACGTCGCGCGGCACGCGCGACTATGTCTGCAATAACAAACGCCGTGCCTGCTCAACGGTCGCCCGCGCATAGGCCGCAAGCTGTTCGTCCGAAGCATTGCTGATCGGGTGGCCGATCACGGCGAACCTGTAATCCGGCATGCCGAGCACCCGCCGCATCATCTCAGCGGCGCTGACGAAGCGCTCCGTCATCACGCCAATGGCGGGGACGCCTTGCCGTTCAGCCGTGATGGAGTCGTGCAGACTGCACGATGAGCAGCTGCCTCAATCGCCGACACCGGTGACGACGGCTTGCCAGTTTTTGATCTCGTCGACGATGTGGGCGTCGGCCGGGGCGCTGTAGTTCGCCTTCCTGCGAAAGACCACATCGGCGACGCCGAATTCTTCGCGCAGCATGCGGTCGAGATGGGCGAAATAGCCCGCGGTGCCCTCTTTGCCGTTGGAGATGAAGCCGATCGTCTTGCCCTTGAGCGAAGCCGGGCGCGGCGCCGGCTTGCCGCCGATCGCCTTTCTTTCATTCGTCGGATCGAACACGCGAAGGATCATGGTCTTTGCTCCGCTGGTACTTTTAATACTCTAGCCTTTCGGCGGCTCGCAATCGACGCAGGCGCCGATGGCGGCCGTCACGGCTTTGGTCTTGCTGCCGAACCACGGCGCGATGACGGCGCCGAAGCCGCCGGCGGGGCCGCCGGCCGCGACGACGAGCAGATCATCGGGCGAAGCGAGCGCGGTGTGAACCGTCTCGCCGCGGTCGCGCACCACCGCGCCCTTGCCGACGTCGGTCCATTCGGCGCGGCGGATGCGGGCGCGTTCGTAGATGAACTCGGCGATGTCGCGCTTGCTCCAGCCGGCGTCCTGGATGTGATCGCGCAATTGCTTGGGGATGATGATGGCGTAATTGCCGCCGTAGATCGAATAGTGGCGCTGGTTGGCGCGCATCTCGGCAGCAAAGGTTTCAAGAATCTCGCGCGGATCCTTGGTCCATTCGTTCATGATCTGGCGCGGCGCCATGGCGCCCATCACGGTGACGGCCGAGAGGCCTTCCGGGATACCGCGTACCACCGACAACGGTTGCCAGGTGGTGTCTTCTTCATCCTCGGCGATGCAGTAGGAGAATTTTCCGGGATGGCCGAGCGTTGAGCGGTCGATGCCGCCGGGGCGCGCGTCGAGCAGGTTGATCAGCGCGAGGCGCAGCGCCCGGCCGATCACGGCGGTTGAGCGGTCGCTGTTGCCGAGCGTGTTGAAGGTGGCGTTGGCGCCGATTTCGAGGCGGATCGGCCCATTGATGATGACGAGGACCGCGGCGCCGCCGGTGCTCGACGTCACGCCATGCATCAAAAACTCTTCCTTCATCATCGCCTGCCAGGCGGTGGCGACGATGGGGAAGTGCATCGGCAGGCAGCCGGCCATCACCGCATTGATGGCGAGTTTTTCCGCGGTGATCGGCTGCTCGCGAACCGGCTCGATGCCGATGAGCATGTCCGGCGGCATCAGCGCCCATTCCAGGCAGGCTTCGACGGCGGCTTGGGTCGGCGGCACCACGGGCAGGCCGTCGGTCCAGCCGTTGCTGTGATAAAGCTCCTGCGCCGCCGCGAAATCGTCGACGTCGTAGATTTTTGAGGTCAGCGCGGTTGTCATCGCTCGTCGCTTTAAATCGCCGAAGTCCCGGTCATCGGATGAGACCGGACAGAATATAGAACAAAACCGCCATCAATGCCGAGGCCGGTATGGTGACGATCCACGCGATCACGATATTGGTCGCGATATTCCAGCGCACCGCCGAGGCTTTGCGCGCCGCGCCGACGCCGATGACCGATCCGGTCACGGTGTGGGTGGTCGAGACCGGAATGCCCAAATAGGTCGCGGCAAACAGCATGATGGCGCCGCCGGTCGAGGCGCAGCAGCCTTGCACCGGCGTCATACGGGTGATCTTCGAGCCGACCGTGTTGACGATGCGCCAGCCGCCGATCAGCGTGCCAAGTCCCATCGCCGCCTGGCAGGTGATCACCACCCAGAACGGCACATAGAATTCTTTGCCGAGCTGTCCTTGCGAGAACAGCAGCACGGCGATGATGCCCATGGTCTTCTGCGCGTCGTTGCCGCCATGGCCGAGCGAGATCGCCGAGGCAGCAGCAAATTGCAGCCATTTGAAAGTGCCCTCAACCGCCCGCGGATTGGCGCGCACGAAAGCCCAGGATACCGCCAGCACCAAAAACAGCGCGAGAACAAAGCCGAGCGTCGGCGACAGCACGATGAAGACGCCGGTCGTCAGCAGGCCGGGCCACACGATCGACGCAAGGCCCGCCTTGGTGACGCCGGCGCCCACCAGCCCGCCGATCAACGCATGCGAGCTACTGGACGGAATGCCGGCCCACCAGGTGATGAGATTCCAGGAGATGGCCCCCATCAACGCGCCGAAAATGATGCGCGCATCCATCACGTCCGCCGACACGATGCCGACGCCGATGGTTCGCGCCACGTGCACGCCGAACAACAGGAACGCGATGAAGTTGAAAAACGCCGCCCACAGCACCGCGTAGCGCGGCCGCAGCATGCGCGTCGAGACGATGGTCGCAATCGAATTGGCGGTATCGTGCAGGCCGTTGAGGAGATCGAACGCCAGCGCCACCACGATCAGGCCGATCAGCACAGGCAGGCTCAACAGGACGGTCATGGCGCCATGCGCTCGTTCAAAGCTGGTCGACGACGATTGAATTTATTTCATTGGAGACGTCTTCGAAACGATCGACGACTTTTTCGAGATGATCGTAGAGCTCCGAGCCGACGATGAAGCTCATCGCATTGCCTTGCCGATTGCCTTGCGCGTTGTCTTGTCGACTGGCCAGGAACAGCGCTTTGAGCCCCTGATCGCAGACATTGTCGGCCTGTTCCTCGATCGCGATGATCTTTGCGGTCAGCGTATTGAGCCGGCCGGCATTGGTGCCGATCGCGCTCAAGAGCGGCACCGCTTCGAGCACCAGGTTCGCCGCCTGCACGATGACGTCGCCCATCTCGCGCATCTGCGGCTCGAAGCTTTTGACTTCGAACAGGTCGATGATCTTGGCGGTCTTGTTCATTTGATCGATGGAGTCGTCCATCGACGAGATCAGGTCCTGGATGTCGGTGCGATCGAACGGCGTGATGAAGGTGCGCCGCACCGCGATCAAGACCTGGCGGGTGATTTCGTCGGCTTCCGCCTCGCGCTCGAAGATCTGCTTGCAGTAGCGCTCGATGCTGTCGCCGCCCTGCAGCAATCCGCGCAATGCCTCGGCGCCGGCGACGACGATGGTGGCATGCCGCGTGAAGAGCTCGAAGAACCGCTCTTCCCTGGGCATCAGCGCTTGAAACCAGCCGAACATCGGGGCCTCGCCTGTGGCTGGACGTCGAATCCTGAAAGCCATGTTAGATGGCGCGAAGCGTCCGCTCAATGCGCCGGGATTGGACGCATTGAAGATGCCTCGAAGCGCGGCGCCGCAAGCGTGGGAATTTTCGGCCGGTTCGGCAAGACGGCCCTTGCGATTGGACGGCAGCCGCGCCAAATGAGGGCCGGTGAGGCCACGCCAGCACATGCCAAAAATCTTGCGAAAAACCAAAGCGAAAGCCGGCGCAGCGCGGTTCGGTACGTTGCCCGAATGGGACCTCAGCGCGCTCTATTCCGGTCTCGACGATCCCGCCATCAAGCGTGACCTTGATCGCAGCGATGCCGATTGCTTGGCCTTCGCGCAGGCCTACAAAGGCAAGCTGGCGGAGCTCGCCGCCGCGCCGCAGGGCGGCGCCGCACTGGCCGAGGCCGTGCGCCGCTATGAGGCGATCACCGATCTCATGGGACGGCTCGGCTCCTATGCGGGTCTCATCCATGAGGGCAATACGGTCGATCCGGCGTGCACCAAGTTTTACGGCGACGTGCAGGAGCGGATGACCGCGGCCTCGACGCACCTGTTGTTCTTCGAGCTCGAGCTCAACCGCATCGACGACGCGCAGCTCGAGGCGGCGCTGGCCGATCCCGCGCTCGGCCATTATCGACCGTGGCTCGATGACATGCGCCGGTATCGGCCGTATCAGCTCGAGGATCGCGTCGAGCAGCTGTTTCACGAAAAGTCGATGACGGCTTACGCCGCATGGAATCGCCAATTCGACGCCACCATCGCCAACCTGCGCTTCAAGGTGTCGGGGAAAACGCTTGCCATCGAGCCGACGCTGAATTTTTTGCAGGACCGCGACGGCAAAAAGCGCAAAGCCGCGGCGCAAGCGTTGGCGCACACCTTCAAGGACAACGTGGCGCAGTTCGCGCTGATCCTCAACACGCTCGCCAAGGACAAGGAAATCTCCGACCGCTGGCGCGGATTCACCGACATTGCCGACGATCGGCATCTGTCGAACCGGGTCGAACGCGAGGTGGTCGATGCGCTGGTCACGGCGGTGCGCGCCGCTTATCCGCAGCTGTCGCATCGCTATTACGCGCTCAAGGCCAAATGGTTCGGCAAGAAGCAACTGCCGTACTGGGACCGCAACGCGCCGCTGCCGCAGGTCGCGACCCGCACCGTCGGTTGGGCCGAGGCCAAGGACACCGTGCTGACGGCGTACGGCGCGTTTTCGCCGAAAATGGCGGCGATTGCCGAGCGGTTTTTTGCCGAGCGCTGGATCGACGCGCCGGTGCGCCCGGGCAAGGCGCCGGGCGCGTTCTCCCATCCCACGACGCCGTCGGCGCATCCTTATGTGCTGCTCAATTACCAGGGCAAGCCGCGCGACGTGATGACCTTGGCGCATGAGCTCGGCCACGGCGTGCATCAGGTGCTGGCCGCGCCGAACGGCGCGCTGATGGCGCCGACGCCGCTGACGCTGGCCGAGACCGCAAGCGTGTTCGGCGAGATGTTGACGTTCAAGAAGCTCCTCGGCGCGACGCGCGACGGCAAAGAGCGCAAGGCCATGCTCGCCGCCAAGGTCGAGGATATGATCAACACCGTGGTGCGGCAGATCGCGTTCTACACCTTCGAGCGCGCCGTCCACACCGAGCGCAAGAGCGGCGAATTGACCGCCGAGCGGATCGGCGAATTATGGCTCGACGTGCAGCGCGAGAGCCTCGGCCCCTCGATCGAGTTAAAACCGGGCTACGAGTCGTTCTGGGTCTATATTCCGCATTTCATCCACACGCCGTTCTATGTCTACGCCTATGCGTTCGGCGATTGCCTGGTGAATTCGCTCTACGCCGTCTACGAGCGCGCCAGCGACGGCTTTGCCGAACGCTATCTCGCCATGCTCTCGGCCGGCGGCACCAAACCCTATGCCGAGTTGCTGGCGCCGTTCGGGCTCAACGCGCGCGACCCGGCGTTCTGGCAGGGTGGGTTGGGCGTGATCGAGCGCCTGATAGAAGAGCTGGAAAGCTTGGGTTGACGGCATCGGTTCTTTCGTTTCCCGTGAGCATAATGCCGAAACCAGAAAAGCCAGACAGCGAAAAGAACCGTTTCTCCGCCCGCGCGGCGCGCTATGCACGGGTCGGCGCCAATGTCGGCGGCGTGGCGGCGCGCTATGCCGGCCGGCGCCTCCTCGGCAGCGAGCCCGATCGTGCCGGCGACGCAAGCGCGCTGTCTTCTGCGTTGGGGCGGCTCAAGGGCCCGTTGATGAAGGTCGCCCAGTTGATGGCGACCATTCCCGATTTGCTGCCGCCCGAATACGCCGCCGAATTGCAAAAGCTGCAGAGCGAAGCGCCGCCGATGGGCTGGGCCTTCGTCAAGCGCCGCATGATGGCGGAGCTCGGCGCCGACTGGGCGAAACGGTTTGCAAGCTTCGAGCATCATCCGGCCGCGGCCGCATCGCTCGGCCAGGTGCACCGCGCCCGCTCGCTCGACGGCGCGATGCTGGCCTGCAAGCTGCAATATCCCGACATGCAGTCCGCGGTCGAAGCCGATTTGCAGCAGCTGCAATGGCTGCTGGCGATCCGACGGCGGCTCGATGCGGCGATCGACACCAGTGAAATCGGCAAGGAAGTCGGTGCGCGGGTGCGCGAGGAATTGGATTACCGCCGCGAAGCCAAGCACGCGGCGCTCTACCGCGCCATGCTCGTCGATGTCGATATCGTGCGCGTACCGCGCGCCTGGCCGGAACTGTCGACCGGACGGCTGCTCACGCTTGATTGGCTCGACGGCAGCAAAATGCTCACCCACAGGAACGACCCGCTCGAAATTCGCAACGCGCTGGCGACCGCGATGTTCACGGCGTGGTGGTTTCCGTTCAGCCGCTTCGGGGTCATCCACGGCGATCCGCATCTCGGCAACTACACGGTTTTTACGCGCGACGGCGCGCCTGCCGGCATCAATCTGCTCGACTACGGTTGCATCCGCATTTTCCCGCCGAAGTTCGTCCGCGGCGTCGTCGATCTCTATCACGGACTGTTGCGCGGCGACGGCGAGCTCGTCGTCCACGCCTACGAGACCTGGGGTTTTCGCCGGCTGTCGCGCGATCTCATCGACACGCTCAACATCTGGGCGCGCTTCATCTACGCGCCGCTGCTCGACGACCGCGTGCGCAGCATCGCCGACGGCGTCAAGCCGTCGGAATACGGCCGACGCGAAGCGTTCCGCGTGCATCAGGCGCTCAAGCAGAAGGGCCCGGTGACGGTGCCGCGCGAATTCGTCTTCATGGATCGCGCGGCGATCGGGCTCGGCGCCGTGTTCCTGCATTTGCGCGCCGAGCTGAATTTTTATCGGTTGTTCAACGAGGCGATCGAGCGGTTCTCGATGGACCGCGTCGCCAAGCGCCAAGCCGACGCGCTCGCGGCGGCGGGCTTGGCGGAAACGCACTAGCAGCAATCGCAGTCGATGCCTTCGAGCGCAAGGAGCGCGTTCTTCATAAAGGCCGGCGGCAGGTCGTCCTCGATGACGTCGGCGAGCGGCTTGAAGATCTTGAAGTGATGCCGCCCGGCGGCGGTCCAGAACACCAGGTGGGTTTCGATCGGCGGACAGCCGGGAACGCTGCAGGTCACCTGCGATACCATGACCGTCTCGTCGTCGGTGAGCGCAAAGCGCCTGCGCGTCCAGTCGTGCACCCGATCGACCGCGGCGTCATGGCCGAGGCCCAGCTTTCGCGAGCGCATCATGTCGAATGGGGCGGGCATCGTACCTATATCGTTAGCTTGCGAGGGCTTGCGGATCGCGGAAACGTGACACTAGAGTGGATTTATACGACCAAGAAGACCAACAAGGAGTGATTTTCTGTGGCTGAAAAAGTACTGGCGGCGGTGCGCACCGGACCGAGCAAGACCGAAATCCGCGAATATCCGATGCCCGACATCCCTGAGGACGCGGCATTGATGAAGATGGAGGTCGGCGGCATTTGCGGCACCGACGTCAAGCTCTACAAGCATCCGCCGAACAACAAGCCCACCATCATGGGCCACGAGAACATCGGCACTATCGCCAAGGCCGGCCGCGAGTTCACGCTTCGCAAAGGATTCAAAGAGGGAGACCTCGTCTTTGTCGAGCACTACGTGTCATGCGGCAAGTGCGAATGGTGCCACGCCGGCCAGTATCGCCATTGCGAGAACACCAACTGGCGCACCAATCCCGACGCCATCCGCTACGGCTATACGTCGGACGAAAAGCCGCCGCACCTATGGGGCGGCTTCGCGCAATACATATACCTGCCGTGGAATGCCGTGGTGCACCACGTGCCGAAGGGCGTTTCCGCCGAGCTCGCCGGCTTGGTGACGCCGATGGCGAACGGCGTCGAGTGGTCGCTGTTCGACGGTGGCGTCGGCTACAATTCGACAGTGCTGATCCAAGGCCCCGGCCAGCAGGGCCTGTCGCAGACCGTGATCTGCAAGCAGGCCGGCGCGTCGCTGATCATCGTCACCGGCACATCGAAGGACAGAGCGCGCATGGACGTCGCCAAAAAACTCGGCGCCGATCATGTCATCGACGTGCAGAAGGAAGACCCGCTCGAACGCATCATGCAAATCACCGGCGGCAAGGGCGTCGATGTCGCGCTCGACTGCACCGCCGGCGCCGGAACCATTCCCATTTTGCTCGGCATCGAGGCGCTCAAGCGCAAGGGCGGGGTCATCGTGGCTCAGGGTGAAATGGCGCAGTTCCCGAATTTCCCGCTGGAGAAATTCACCGTGAAATTCATCACCATGAAGAGCGCGCGCGGCCACAGCTACAAGGCCTGCGAGCTGGCGCTGGCGCAGCTGGCGTCAAAACGCTTTCCGCTGGAGCTCGTCACCACCCACCGCTTCGGCCTCAACGACGTCGACCGCGCCATCAAATCGGTGGGCGGGGAGGGCGTGCCGGATGTGATCCACGCTTCCCTCATGCCGTGGTTGTGAGCGTTCGCCGCGCAGCCATGCCGCAGGCGGCGCTCTGCGCTGCGTGCTAAGGTTCGTGCAGCCGGTTTGCAAATAGCGAGGAGGAGCACATGGCTCCGATGCAGAATATTCGCCGTTGGTTCGTCATCGGGCTCGGCGTCGCCGCAGCTCTCGGCCTCGCCAGCCGCGTCCACGCCCAGGAGCTGACCATCGGCACCATCGGCGCTTCGAGCGATGCCCCGCTCTTCATCGCCGACGCGCTGGGCTACTACGCCGAACAGGGACTGAAGGTGAAATTCATCCGCTTCGATTCGGCGGCGAAGATGATCCCGTCGCTGGGCTCCGGTGAAGTCGACGTCGGCTCGGGTGCCACCTCCGCCGGGCTCTACAACGCGGTCAAGCGCGGCATCAACATCAAAGTCGTCTCAGACAAGGCGCGCAACGCCCCGGGCTACGGCTTCGAGGCGATCCTGGCGCGCACCGACTTGGTCGACAGCGGCCAGATCAAGAGCGTCAAGGATTTGAAGGGTCTGAAAGTCGCGATGTCGGCCAACGGCAACAGCGAAAATGCGATCATGAACTACGCACTCGTGAAGAACGGATTGACCTACAACGATATCGATCCGGTCTTTCTCGGCTTTCCCAATCAGATCGCCGCCTACGCCAACAAAGGGATCGATGCGAGCCTCACGGTTGAGCCGACGACCACCGAACTGCTCAAATCGGGCACCGCGAAGAAGGTCGTCGGCATCGACGAGGTGATCCCGAATTGCCAGACCGCGGTTGTCTTCTACAGCCCGAAATTCGCCCAGGACCAACCCGACAACGCCAAGAAATTCATGGTGGCACTCGTCAAGGCGATGCGCTTTTACAATGACTCATTGAAAGACGGGCACATCGCCGGGCCGAATGCCGACCAGGTGATCAAGATCCTCACCGAGTACTCTTTCATCAAGGATCCGACCGTACACCGCGACATCATCTCTCAGGCGGTCGATCCGGACGGCCAGCTCGACATGCCGTCGCTGCAGATGTTCTGGCAGTTCTTCAAGGACAGCAAGCAGATTGATGGCTCGGTGAAGGTCGAGGACGTGGTCGATCTCAGCTACGTGCACGAGGCGTCGCAAAAACTCGGGCCCTACGTGAAGAAGACGGCGACGCAGTAGTCAGCGCGTCCAACCGTCCTTTTTCGAAGCGACAGGGCATGCAACAGCGTGGTCGCCGGGGTAAGCCGGCGATTCTGAATCGCCCGGTGAAACTTAGCGCCCTTTCAGTCGTTGTCGTCCGCTCACCACGAGCATCGCGATGACCAATTATTTTGTCCGAAAATCTGTTGCCAGCCTGCAGGCCGAAGCCGAAGCGGCCGAATTCCAGCAGTTGACCACGCACGACGGCGTGCCGCTCAAGCGCAGTCTCTCGGCTCTCACCCTGGTATCGCTCGGCGTCGGCGACATTGTCGGCGCCGGCATTTTCGTGCTGACCGGGCACGCTGCCGCGGCCAATGCCGGCCCGGCGATCACGCTCTCGTTCGTGCTCGCGGGGTTCGCCTGCGCCTGTGCCGGGCTGTGTTACGCCGAGATGGCCTCGACCGTGCCGATCGCCGGCAGCGCCTATACCTATGCCTATGCGACCATGGGCGAGTTCGTCGCCTGGGTCGTCGGCTGGGACCTGATCTTCGAATATGCGCTCGGCGCCGCGACGGTCGCGATCGGCTGGTCGGGCTATGTGGTCAGCTTTCTGAACGACCTGGGCATTGCCGTCCCTGGCGCCTTTGCGGGCGCGCCGCTAACCTACGACGCCGCCCATGGCGCGTGGCAAATCACCGGCACGATCCTCAATGCGCCGGCAATGTTCGTGGTCGTCGGCGTCACGGCGGTGGTGCTGATCGGCATCCACGAGTCGGCGCGAGTCAACAACGTCATCGTCGCCATCAAGCTCACGATCGTCCTGTTGTTCATCGTCGCCGCCGCGCCGCATTTCAGTACCGCGAATTGGGGGACTTCGGGCAATCCGGAGGCGCATTTTATTCCGCCCAATGCCGGCTTCGGCCAATTCGGATGGAGCGGCATAGTGCGCGGCGCTGCCGTGGTGTTCTTCGCCTATATCGGCTTCGACGCCGTCTCGACGACCGCGCAGGAGGCGATAAATCCGAAGCGCGACATGCCGATCGGCATTCTTGGCTCGCTGGCGCTGTGCACGGTTCTCTACCTCGCCGTCGGCTTCGTGCTGACCGGCATCGTTCCGTACGATCAGCTTAACGTCCCCGATCCGATCGCCGTCGGCATCAATGCCATCGGGCTGAAATGGCTGGCGCCGATCATGAAGCTCGGCATCATCTTCGGTCTGACCTCCGTGATCCTCGTCGGCATTCTGGGCCAGCCGCGTATCGTCTATTCCATGGCACGTGACGGCCTGTTGCCGCCGATAGCCGCCAAGGTGCACCCGCGTTTCCGCACGCCTTACGTCACCACGCTGATCACCGGCAGCGTCGTGACGATTCTCGCCGGACTGTTGCCGATCGGCCTGGTCGGCGAATTGGTCAGCATCGGCACTCTGTTCGCATTCGCCGTCGTCTGTATCGGCGTGCTCGTGCTGCGCATCAGGGAGCCGGCCGCGCCGCGGCCGTTCCGTGCGCCGGCGGTGTATGTCGTTGCGCCGCTCGGCGCGGCGTCGGCCCTGCTGCTGATGCTCGGGCTGCCGTTCGACACCTGGCTGCGCTTCGGGCTGTGGCTTCTGATCGGGCTCGCGGTCTATTGGCTTTACGGCGTGCGCCACAGCCGGGCGCAAAACGCCAGCCTCCCGAAGCCCGCGTAGCGCGCAAGTGATCCGCCGAGCAGACGAGCGCGCCTGTCATCGCGGGGCATGACAGATCAGGAAGCGGCGTGGTAGCAGGACGCATGAACTCCATCTTCGTTGCACGCGACGCCGCGGGCGCGGTCCCGATCTGGTTCGTCACCGCGGCGACCTACGCGGACGTTCGCGCCGGTCTCGAGGCGTCCGCCCGCGCCTTTGCCGACGCCGCGGGTTTCGAGCCCAAGGCCGGTCGCCATCTGCTGCTGCCGGGGAAAGACGGTCTCGGCGGCGTGCTGTTCGGCATCGAGGCAACCGACGACGTGAAGGATTTATTCCTTCCCGGCCGCCTGCCGCAGCTGTTGCCGGACGGTGTCTACCGTTTTGCCAACGAGCCGCATGATGCCCGGCTCGCCGCGCTCGCCGTGGCGCTCGGCTCCTATCGTTTCACGCGTTACCGCAAGATCGAAGGCCATCAGGTCAAGCTCGAACTGTCGCAAAGCCTCGATCGCGACGAGCTCGATCACATCGCCGAAGCCGTGATGCTGGCGCGCGACCTCATCAACACGCCGGCGAACGACATGGGGCCGGCCGATCTCGAAGCGGCGGCGAGGACACTCGCTGCAAGCCACAATGCGGAGACCCGCGCCATCGTCGGCGATGACTTGTTGGCGCAAAACTTCCCCTTGATCCACGCCGTCGGCCGCGCTGCAGCCGTAACGGCGGCGCCACGGCTGATCGACATGGTGTGGGGCGACAACAAGCATCCGCACGTGACGCTGGTGGGCAAGGGCGTCTGCTTCGACACCGGCGGCCTCGACATCAAGCCCGAGTCCGGCATGCTCAACATGAAGAAGGACATGGGCGGCGCGGCGACGGCTTTGGCGCTGGCGCACATGATCATGGCGCGCGGGTTGAAAGTGCGGCTGCGCGTGCTCATTCCGGCGGTGGAGAATTCGATCGCCGGCGGAAGCTTTCGCCCGCGTGATATCTATACGTCGCGAAAAGGCATCACGGTCGAGATCGGCAATACCGACGCCGAAGGCCGGCTCGTTCTTGCCGACGCGTTGGCGCTGGCCGACGAGGAGAAGCCCGAACTGATCGCCGACTTTGCCACGCTGACCGGCGCCGCGCGGGTCGCGCTCGGCCCGGACATGCCGGCGTTCTTCACCGACGACGATGCACTCGCCTGCGACCTGATGAATTGCGCAAGCACCGAGAACGATCCGCTGTGGCGATTGCCGCTGTGGCGGCCCTACGAAGCGATGCTGGAATCCAAGGTCGCCGACATCAACAATGTCGGCGGCAGCCAGGGCGGCGCCATCACCGCGGCCTTGTTCATGCGCCGCTTCGTCGCCGCCAAATCCTGGCTGCATTTCGACCTGTTCGCCTGGTCGGCGTCCGCCAAGCCGGGCCGGCCGGAAGGCGGCGACTGCCAGGCGGCGCGCGCGCTCTACGCGCTGCTCGCCGCCCGCTACGGCTAAGCGGACAAAAAATGCCCGCCTTCGATCCCCGCGTCACGCCGGCCCGCGCCGATCTGGCGGCGAAGCATCTCGAAGGCAAAGTGACGGCGGCGCGTTTCGTCGAAGGCCGCGTCTACGAAGTCATCGAGCCGCAGGCGCCGCTGCGCCGCGAGCCGCGGCCGGACGCGCCGCTCGAAACCGAGGCGCTCAAGGGCGAGCGCGTCACCATCTACGATGCGAACGGGGAGGGCTGGGCGTGGGGCCAACTCGCCGCGGACGATTACGTCGGCTGGCTACCGGACAACGCGCTGGCGCCGCCCGGCGCGGCGCCGACGCATAAGGTGACGGCGCTGCGCACGCTGGTGTTCCCCGGACCGTCGATCAAGCTGCCGCCGCTCGAAGCGCTGCCGCTCGGCGCGCGGCTCGCCATCGCGCGCATCGAGGATCGCATGGCCGTGACCCAATCCGGCGCCTATGTGCCGGCGGCGCACCTTGCGCCGCTCGACCGCAATGAAACGGATTTCGTCACGGTCGCCGAGCGCTTCCTCGGCGCGCCTTATCTGTGGGGCGGCAAGACGGCGCTTGGCCTCGACTGCTCGGGTCTCGTCCAGGTCGCGCTGACCGCGTGCGGCGTTTCGTGCCCACGCGACAGCGACATGCAGGAAGCGGCGTTGGGAACGGCTGTAGCCGGCGACCTCCTCGCCCTTAGACGCGGCGACCTTATTTTCTGGAAAGGTCATGTCGCCATTGTGCGCGGGCCGGACTCTCTGCTGCACGCCAACGCCCATCACATGGCGGTCGCGATCGAGCCGATCGCCGACGCCGTGATGCGCATCCGCGGTGGCGGAAACGACGTTACCAGCGCAAGGCGGATTACGTTATAATGCGCGGCAAGAAACCCCTGGGAGGGGCCCAATGTTGTCGCGTCGCGGCTTTCTCTATTCCACGCTCGCAGCGAGTGCGGGTCTGCTGGCGCCGATGCAAAATCCGCAACGCGCCTCAGCGCAGCCGGCGCGACGGATGATCGTCGACGCGCAGGTCCATCTGTGGAAGGCGGAATCGCCGGACTGGCGCTGGGTCCCCGGCCTCAAGCCGCAGCTTCCCGACCCCATGACCATCGAGCGGCTCGTGCCGATGATGGATGAGGCCGGTGTCGACCGCGTCGTGGTGGTGCCGCCGTCTTGGCCCGGCGATCGCAATGATTACGGGCTCGAAGCGGCGCAGCGCTATCCGAACCGCTTCCACGTCATGGGCCGTATTCCCCTGCAAAACCCACAGTCCGCGGCGCTGCTGCCGAAATGGAAGGAGCAGCCGGGAATGCTCGGCGTTCGCGTCCTCTTCAACGGCCCTTCGGTGTCATGGCTGACGGACGGGACGGCCGACTGGTTCTGGCCCGCCGCCGAGCAGGCGCAAGTGCCCGTGATGTTTTTTGCTCCGGGACAAGTTTCGAAGATGGCCCCAATCGCGGAGCGCCACCCGCAACTCACCCTCATCATGGACCATATGGGCCTGACCGCGTCGATGCTGGCGGACAACATGCTTGCGTCGGCGGTCGATCAGGCGGTGGCGCTCGCCAAATATCCGAACGTCAGCGTCAAGTTGTCGGGCTCGCCCGGCGTTTCGCAGGAGGCTTATCCGTTCCGCGACGTCGCGGTGCATCTGCATCGCGTGTTCGATGCCTACGGCCCGCAACGCTGCTATTGGGGCACCGACATGACGAACTCGTTCGCCAAGGCGACCTATCGCCAGCGCGTCACCCATTTTACCGAGGAACTGAGCTTCCTGTCGGAGAGCGATAAGGATTGGGTGATGGGACGCGCGATCCTGGCGCGCCTCAATTGGGCCTGATCGCAGTCGCGGGAACCAAGATCGTCAGCGTCCGGCGAATCGATTGCTGGGTGGTTCTTATCGGATCGCCTTTTGCCGATGGCTCTCAAGCTACGGTATTCGTCGAAGCATCGCGGCATCGCTTTGCGGCAAAATCCACGCAGCCAACCGACCGGAGGCCGCCATGACGATTACCGTCTTCATTCGCTACCAGCTGGATCCCTATAAGCGCGACGGTTTTGAAGCCTATGCCCGCAATTGGCTGAAAATCATCCCGAAATGCGGCGGCAAAGTCGTCGGTTATTGGATGCCGCATGAGGGCACCGACAACATCGCTTACGGGCTGATCTCGTTCGAGAGCCTGGCGGATTACGAGATTTATCGGGCGCGGCTGAAAGCGGATGGCGAAGGCGCCGCCAATTTTGCATTCGCGCAAGAGGAACGTTTCATTCTGTCCGAGGAGCGCACGTTCCTGCGGCAAGTGATCTGAACGGTCCGCTGCTACGTCGCCGTTTTGCCTTCGCCCGGGTGTTGGCCTGCCCGCTGCGGCAGGACGAGGATGCAAAGAATAATGAACGCCGCGATGATCGCCGACGCGATCGGGCGGCTGAATGCCAGTCCGCCATCGCTGACCGGCTTGTCGAGGAAATCGCCGACCGAGGCGCCAAGCGGTCGCGTCAGGATGAAAGCGGCCCAGAACAAGAAGACCCGCGAGACGTTGGTCCAGAAATAGGCGGCGGCGAGCAGCGCTAATCCGGCGGCAAACACGAACGCGCCGTGCTCGTATCCCAGGCCGTCGGCCATCCAGTCGCCGAGCGCCGTTCCGAGCGTCTGCGAGAAGGTGATGGCGACCCAATAGAACGCTTCCACCTTCGGCGTGGTGACGGTGGCGACCGATATCGAGCCTTGCGACCCGTACCACGCGCCAAGCGTTGCGATGACGCAGGCGAACAGCAGCGACGACCCTCCGGCATAGCCGATACCCAAGGACCGATCCGCGAAATCGGCCATGGTGGTTCCCGCCGTGGTCGAGGCGACGATCGTTGCCCAGTACAGGAACGGATGGAATTTTTTCGCTGCGATCTGGCAGATGACAAGCGCGACCAGCAGGGCGAGAAACAGCGCGGTGCCGAGGAGGTAGCCCCAGTTCAGGGTCATGGTGACGGTGTCGCCGCCGGTCTCGCCCAGCGTCGTTGCGGCAATTTTTATGATCCAGAAAACAAGGGTAACTTCGGGAACTTTGCTCGCGGCCCGTGCGACGGTATCCGTCATCTTGCACCTACTCCTTGATCTCGACGGTCGTGACCGGCGGTTGGATATTGCGGACTCACCGCAGCGCGATAAATCGAATTCTGGTAGCCTGTCCTTGGGTGGAGGTCGACCGTGATATCTTCTGCGGTTCGAATGTGCGTTTGTGTGGCGCTATTGTTGGGCGCAACTCCGGCAATGGCGGGTCCGCCATATCTGACGGATGATCCGGAGCCGACCGATTACAAGCATTTCGAAATATATACGTTCACCAACGGGACCGCCATGCGCGGTGAAACAAGCGGGGAAGCGGGCGTCGACTTCAATTACGGCGGAGCGCCGAACCTGCAGCTCACGGCCACGGTGCCGGCGGCCTATAGCGCGCCGGATGGCGGGCCGCTGGTCGGCGGCCTCGGCAATGTCGAACTCGCCGCAAAATACCGCTTCCTGACGCAACAGAATTTTGGGTTGGACGTTGCGGTTTTTCCCAGAGTGTTCCTGCCGAGCGGTGCGGCTAATGTCGGCGAGCCGCATGCGTCGTATCTGCTCCCGATCTGGATGCAGAAGGACTGGGGCCCATGGTCCGCGTTCGGCGGCGGTGGCTGCGAAATCAACCGCGGCGGCGATTCACAAGACTTCTGCGAGACCGGATTGGTGGTGACGCGCCAGATTCTCCCGGACCTGCAGGTCGGCTTGGAAATCTTTCACCAGACAGCGGACACCAAAGGCGGTGAAGCCACGACGTCGCTCGGCGCCGGCTTCCATTACGACGTGAATGATACATTCCACCTCTTGGGTTATTTGGGTCGCGGCATCCAGAATGCGGATGAGACGGACCGCCTGAATTGGTACGCCGCGGTGCTCTTCACGTTTTGAGCGTGCCAGGCGAATTTCAGACCTTCCTATTATGCGCGTTCCATTCGCGCTCGAGATTGGCGATCAGCGCCGGGCTGAAATGGCAATAGGCCTGGTCGCGAGCGTAAGCGGAAAAATACATCCGGAATGTGTCGAGCGTCTCCTGCCCGATGCGCAACGCGCGGCGGTTCGAGGTGGCGCTAACCGCGCCGGAGCTGGTCAGGCCGGCGATGACCCGGTCGAGGGCCGCGTCCATGTCGGCGGCGGGCGCGAGCTCGTCGCAGATCAGGCGGCCTTCCGGGCTGTCGCAGACGAGCTTACGCTCATATTGGATGGCCTGGCGGGCGATGCGGTCGCCGGTGAAGCGCGGCAGGCGCAGGTTCGCCGCGCCCGGGATGATGCCCTCCTTGCGCGCCGGCAGCGTCATAAACGCGTCGTTGGCGGCGAGCACATAGTCCATGGTCAGCAGGATCTGGCAGTGGCCGCCGATGGCAAAACCCTCGACTGCGGCGATCCAAGGTTTCTCGATGGCCGTGCCGTGCACGTCGTCGGGCAAGAGTTCGGGCCGCGCCACGCCGCGGAAGAATTTGTGCACGAAACCGAGGTCGCGCCTGAGGAACCAGACAAATGGAATCTGGCCGCGATAAAGATGCGTCAGGTTGATGCCGGCGCCGAACAGTCTTTTGCCGCGATATTTTGCATGCTCGACCTCGCCGCCGCGCAGCACGGCGATGTCAGTCTTGGTATCGAGGATGGCGACGTCGACCGCGATCTCCATGGCGTCGAGGGTGGTATCGTCCTCGGCGTTAAGGAACCGCTCGTTCTTCGACGTCACGATCGCCGCCTTGCCGCGGCGCTCGATGAGAACTTTGCCGAAATCGATGCGGCCGTCGGTACCGAATTTTTGCAAATACTCTGCCGTCTCCCGCCGCGGCAATAGCATCGCGTGGCACAGATGCCGGCCGGCGGTTTCGCTGGCGAGGACGTGGGCGAGGAAAATGCCCTGATCGATCTCGACGCCGTCCTTTTCGCCCTGCAAGTGCTCGGCCTCGGCCGCGACTTGCGCGGCGGTCGGCGTCAGGCCGGGGACGGCCATGGCCGCGGCGAAGACCAGATCTTCCAAGCGGATGAATCGCGAGCGTCGGTGGGTCAGCTCGTCGTAGAGCGTCTCGGCGTGGGCGGCGAGGAAATGCTCGCGCTGCTCGCGCGCGGCGGCGAGGATGGACTGCGCCGCGCGCGCCTCGCCAAGACTGCGCGCCGGCTTCTTCGGCAGGCGGTCGAGCAGATCGGCGCCGAGCAGCCAGTACCGCGAATAGCGCGGCCGATCGACATAGTCATCGCCGGTGCGCTTTGGCGCGGCCGCGATCCATTCGGCGACCGCGCGCTGATCGAGGCCGGCGGACTGCAATTCGGCGGCAGGCATGGCGGTATCGACACTCATCGCGGTCCTTTCACTATTCCATTCGGCATTTTCAGCTTTTCGCCCGCCGGTCGATGACCCGCTTGGCTTTCCCTTGCGAACGCTCGATCGTGCCCGGCTCCAGCACCCGCACCGTGGCGGTGACACCGACATAGGCCTTGATCAAATGCTCGGCTTGCTTCGCCAGCGCCGCACTTTCGTCGGCGCCCAATTTGCCGGCAAGCTCGGCCCGCATCTCGACCAGCACATCGAGCTCGTCGAGATTGTGCGGCCGCCTCACCTCCAGCACGTAATGCGGCGCCAGCTGCGGCTCGCGGCCGAGCACCGCTTCGATCTGCGAGGGAAAGACGTTGACGCCGCGGATGATCAGCATGTCGTCGCTGCGGCCTTTGACTCTTTCGATGCGGCGCATGGTGCGCGCCGTGCCGGGAAGCAGTCTGGTCAAATCGCGAGTGCGATAGCGGATGACCGGCATCGCTTCCTTGGTCAGCGAGGTGAACACAAGCTCGCCGGTCTCGCCGTCGGGCAGCACGCGGCCGGTGTCCGGATCGACGATCTCGGGGAAAAAGTGGTCCTCCCAGACCGTCAGCCCGTCGCGCGTCTCGGCGCATTCCTGCGCCACGCCAGGGCCCATGACTTCCGACAGGCCATAAAGATCGAGCGCCACGATGCCCATGCGCCGCTCGATTTCCGCGCGCATGGTTTCGGTCCACGGCTCGGCGCCGAAAATGCCGAGGCGTAGGCTGCAGTCGGCGGGCGAAAATCCCTGGCGCTCGAACTCGTCGGCAATGGCGAGCATGTAGGACGGCGTCACCATGATGATGTCGGGGGCAAAATCGCGGATGAGCTGGACCTGCCGCTCCGTAAAACCGCCGCCGACCGGAATGACGGCGGCGCCCAAGGCTTCGCCGCCGTAATGGGCGCCGAGGCCGCCGGTGAACAGGCCATAGCCGTAAGCGACGTGAATCTTGTCGGCGGAGCGGCCGCCGGCGGCGCGGATCGAGCGCGCCATCAACAGCGACCAGGTGTCGATGTCAGCTTTGGTATAGCCGACCACGGTCGGCTTGCCGGTGGTGCCGCTCGAGGCGTGGATGCGCACGATGTCGGCCATCGGCACCGCGAACATGCCGAACGGATAATTCTGCCGGAGATCCTCTTTGGTGGTGAACGGAAATTTGGCGAGATCGGCAAGCTCTTTCAGGTCGGAAGGATGCACGCCGGCGGAGTCGAGCTTCTTCTTGTAGTGCGGCACCTTGTCGTAAGCCTGATGCAGCGTCGCCTTCAGGCGATCGCGCTGCAATGCGACCAGCGCATCCTTGCTGGCCTTTTCGATCGGTTCGAGCTGGTCGAGTGCGCCCATGGCTGTCATTCGGCCTTGATGCCGCTCTCCTTGATGATCGGCGTCCAGCGGGCGATTTCCGCCTTCTGCTTCGCCGCCAGGGCCTCGGGCGTCTGATCCTCGACCGGCCAGATCTCCTGGCCGATTTTCTTGAACCGCTCCTGGATGGCGGGATCGGCGAGTGCCGTGCGGATGGCGGCGTTGAGCTTGGCAATAGCATCTTTCGGTGTGCCCTTCGGCACCCAGATGCCGTGCCAAAAACTGGCGTCGATGTCGTGAAAGCCGAGCTCATCAAGCGTCGGAACATTGGGCGCCGCCCACCAGCGCTTGGGCTGCAGCACCGCATAGGCCTTGAGTTCGCCGCTCTGGACGTAAGTCAGCGTCGAGGCCGCCTGGCCGACGTCGAAATCGATATGGCCGCCGAGTAAATCCTCGGCGAGCGGCGCGCCGCCGCGGTAGGGCACGATCGCAAACGTCGTACCGGTCTCTTTGGCGAAGATGCGGCCGGCGACGTCGGTCGGGCCGCCGACCCCGACCGTGCCCATGGTGGCCTTGCCGTTCTGCTCCTTGAGCCAAGCGATGAGCTCTTTGAGGTCATCGGCCGGCAAAGATTTTTTTGCGATGATCCAGATCGGCGTGTCGGCGATCAGCGAGACCGGCTCGAAATCGTTCACCACGTCATAGTCGAGCTTCATGATCGCCGGATTGAAGACGTGGGTCTGCACGTGGCCGATGCTCACGGTGTAGCCGTCGGGCGCGGCGTGCGCCACGCGGCCGACGCCGATGGCGCCGCCGGCGCCGCTGACATTCTCGACAATGATGGTTTGGCCAAGGGCTGCCTGCATCCGCTCCGCCAAGAGGCGGGCGATGGTGTCGGTCGGACCGCCGGCGGGGTAGGGCACGATGATGGTGATGACGTGCGACGGATAGTTTTGCGCGTATGTGCTCAACATCCCGGCCGCAAAGAAGGCGAGGGCGAGTGCAATCACTTTGCGCATGGCTGTTTCCTCCGCACGGCGTTACCGCCTTCTTGAGGGGCCGGGCTCGCCGCGGTACATCTTACATCAAGTCGGCCGGCGTGAAGCCGACCCCGGCCGCAGAGGACGCGCCCCATGCAAGACACGATCGAAGTCGCACCCAGGATAAAGGTCACGCCGTTGTCGCCGGCCTGCGGTGCCGAGATCAGCGGGGTCGATCTGTCCAAGCCGCTGTCCGAGCACGAAGTCAACGCGATCAAGGACGCCTGGGGCAAGCATCTGGTGCTGGTGTTCCGCGGCCAAGAAGTTTCCCAGGATGACCAGCTGCGCTTTGCCGCCTATTTCGGCGACCTAGGCAGCCGCAAGAAAGCGCCGGAACCGTTGCGGGCTCGCGCCGAAGGCATCCAGCAGGACAACGAGAAGGTGCTGCTGGTGACCAACATCAAAGTCGACGGCCAGCCGATCGGCGCCTTCGGCGACGGCGAGTTCTGGTTCCACATCGATTCCGGCTATTCGGCACGGCCCTATAAATACACCTTCCTCTACGCGCTCGAATTGCCGTCGCGCGGCGGCAATACGATGTTCTCCAACATGTACAACGCTTACGAGGCGGTGCCGTCCGCGCTGAAAGAAAAGCTGAACGGCAAGAAGGCGCTGCACATCCACGAATACAATCGCGCCAAGCAGGCCAATTCGTCCGGCGACATCAGCGGCATTCCGCATCACGCGCATCCGATCTTCATCACACACCCCGACACCGGGCGCAAAACGCTGTTCGTCGACCGGCTGATGACCACGCGCATCGAAGGCGTCAGCGCGCAAGAGAGCGATGACATTCTCAATCAGCTCTACGAGATCGGCGAGCGCCGCGAATTCATCTTCGAGCACGTCTGGAAGCTCGGCGATTTTTTGATGTGGGACAACCGCTGCACTATTCACGCCCGCACGGATTTCCCCAAGGAAGAGCGGCGCTTGCTTCGCCGCTGCACCGTCGAAGGCGAGCCGCTGTTCGAGTGAAGGATCGAGCGATGTCGAATCCAAATCTTGCCGCACACCGTTTGCCGGTCTTCGACGAATTCATCGGCGCGCTTCGTGCGATCTGGGCGGCGGAAGCCGATGACCAGCGCCGCATGGAGAAGGCGAAGCCGCTCTTGGAGCGGTTGGTGATGGATGACACGCTGAAAACCCATTCGGCAAGCTGGCCGTCCACCGAAGGCCGCAAGAATCTTCTGCTCTATGTCGATCCGGACCATGCCTTCGTCGTCAACGGCGTGGTGCGCATGCCGGGGCGCACCGGCAGCGTGCACGATCATGCCGACGCCTGGGTGCTCTACGGCGTGCTCGACGGCACCGAAAGCCTGGAGCGCTTCGAGCGGGTCGACGACGGCAGCCGGCCGGGCCATGCCGAGGTGAAGCTCGCTTCGGTGACGACCGGCTCCCAGGGCAAGGTCGACCTGGTGGCGCCACGCGCCATTCATGCCGAGCAGGGCGGACCGACCCGCTCGGTGGCGATCATCGTGCGCAGCCAAAAGCTCGGCGAGGGCACGGTGTTGCAGCACCAATACGATCGCGTCACCAACACCGTGATCGAGCGCTACGGGCCGACGCAAATCCCCTACGAGGTCGCCGGCTGAACGCTCGTCCTTCGCTTTCCGGCATCGCGGTCGATGCCATTCATCCCGATTGGAGACGCCCACCATGGAACCATTGCCGAAAGGCGCCAATTTCGTGCGCGCCAAAACCCTGTGGGAGATCGGCCTGCATATCGCCGGCAATCCGGCGACGCCTTACGGCGGCAATCGCGACATGGTCATCACGGTCGGCAGCGGCTCGGGCGAAGCGTTTCGGCCGTGGCTGCGGCTCGCATCCGGCTCGGCCATTCTGGCCGAGGAAGTGGCCAAGGGCGGCCTCGAAGCCGCCTTCGTCAATCCGTCGGCGCTGCTCACCCAGGCCTATCGTGGGGTGGGGTTGTTCCGCACCGCGCTGCCGGTGCGGATCATCGCGTCCTATCCGAGCTGGGACCGTTTCGTCTTCATGGTTCATCCGCGGGCGGGCATTCGTTCGCTCAAGGATATCAAGGCGAAGCAGTATCCGCTGCGCGTGTCCGTGCGTGAGGATCCGACGCACTCGACCTTGGTCCTGATCGAGCAGGCCTTCGCGCTGCACGGCTTCAAGCTTCAAGACATCGAGGCCTGGGGCGGGCGCATCATCACCTGCGGCGGACCGTCCGACGTGCGCCGCCTCGAGCCGCTGGCGCGCGGCGAGATCGATGCGGTATTCGACGAGGGCATCAAGGTATGGCTGAACGAAGCTCTGGCGGCAGGCCTCGTCCCGCTCGAGGTCGCGCCGGCCGAGTTCAATGCGCTGGGGCAGTTGGGATGGCGGCGGGTTATTCTGCCCAAGGCGCGATTCCCGGGCTTGGCGCGGGATTTCGATACGTTCGATTTCAGCGGCTGGCCGATCTACACCAGCGCGTCGCTGCCCGAACAGATGGCCTACGACATCTGCGGCGCGCTCGCCGCGCGCGAAGCGGAGGTGCCGTGGGAGAAGGGCACCGGCGGCTCCGCGCTGCACATGGTCAGCGAGACCGAGTCAACGCCGATGGACGTGCCGCTCCACCCCGGCGCCGAGCGCTGGTATCGCGAGCACAGTTGAGGCGCGGCGACGCGGCGGCCGGTCATGGGTGATTCACAGATGCGAATCTTCCATCGTCAGGAGCGTGAAAAACGACCAGGTAGCCCATCGCAGCGACTGCTTCCGCGGCCGAAATGATGCCGCCGCTTTGCCCAAGCTTGTCCCGCGAATTACCGATCATCAGGCTGCGCGCGGTGTTGAGATCGGCCGCACCAAAAGGCATCCCGGCTTGGTATCCATCGTAGAGCAGGTTCAGCAGCATCGCGTAGCGGCGCTGCAGAGTCTGATTTTCAACGATGCCGTCGGGCGGCGGGACCATGTTGACTGAATGCAAATAGTCCGCTTCCTTGTATGGACGAAGCCATTCTTGTATCGCTGTGAATATCTCATAATGGTCCGCGCCTTCAGCCATAACAGTGCTGATCGCCTGGATATTTTCGTTCTTCTTCTCTATTTCGATGCCGTTCTCCTGTTGGAGAGTGGCGAGAATCTGGGCGTAAACGCCATCGACCGATTCGGACGGTGCTTCGATGGTGATAAAACGCTGCTGCGCATCGGTGTTCAGCGGTGAGTACTTCACCGGTATCCAGCTTCCGGCTGTTGCGCCGGGAAGCTCGGTGGCAACGCCGAGCGCGGGTTTAAAATTCGAACGGCCGAGGAGAGATGCCAGCACGTCGTTCACCGCTCGCAAATGACGCATTTCGCCGATGGCAATCTGCATGATCTGGGCGTATGCGGCCCGGACGCTGGTGCGCAACTCGCCTCTTAATTTCGCTTCCGGTTTGAGCGAGAATGCCGCCGTCAGGTATTCCTGCAGGACGGCGAGTTCGACACCTGCCGCATAGCGCAGATGGGCTTCAAGCGTCTCCTTGTCGGGTAGCGGCGCACCTGCGAAAGCCTGCTGCACATAAGGGCGGATTTGCTCACGCCTCTCCATGACAAAATTCAGTTTTTGCCACTTCTTGTTGATTTCGAAATACCTCATTTCGATATCAGTCGGATCTTCGGACGTGGCAGGATCGGGCGGATTTTTGAGGCCGCGATCGCTGCGCTCCCACGGTACGTCCAAATTCCATTCGGGGCCCTTTGTGGTTTCTGTCGGCAATGCCGGCATCGCGATGTCGGGATGGTTGGATGCCCAATAGAAGCAGGCGCAATCACGGAAATCGTGGGTCCAAGGGCTGCAAAGCGATTGAGTGAGTTCGCCAGGGAGAAACATTTCGGCAAGCGCGCCGTCATCGCCCAAATACTTCGCCCGTTTCCCCTTCACTGTCACCTTTTTCGACCGCGGCTTGGAGCGCCTGCGCTCCAATACCAACACGATGTCGCTGCCTTCGGTAAGCAGGCGAACCGCGGTCCACGGATCGATAGGCAGCCGATCCGGGCCGGTTGATGTGGCGCCAAGCCGGTCGAGCCTGATGGTCCGCTCGCCGAGCGAACCGAAATGGCCTTTAATGGAGTAGACGGTCCATTTCCCTTCGGCGTGCAATTTTCGGTAGCCATTCAGCATCGGCCTGCTGATCTGTCCCGCCCGCCAAGCCGCTTGTGCGCCAGCCAGGTCGACTTTGATCAGGTCAATTCGGGCATCGGGCATATCCATTTCGAGGAAAGGAAAGAAGCGCCGTTCCAGATTACGCAAATCGCATTCCAAGCCGGGAAAGCAGTTGCCAATGCCCGCCTCCAGGCGGGTCGATATCGGGTTGCCCGCCACCAGGTGCGGTCTCGGATTGTCCACCCGCGACTTGCGAAAGGCTGGCGCATTGCGTGGGATGAGCTTTATGTCCGACTTATTCATTGCAGGCCCCTCTCCGGAAGTTGATCGGGTTTTCGGTCCAGCGGCGTGGACATCTCGCAATAGGCGCCAAGGCAGAATTCGAGCCATCCGCGAATGAAATCGCACGCCGACCGATTGCGCTTGCTCGCTTCCTGATGGCAGGCACCGGAGCAGAGATATCGCGCCCAGCAGCTCCGGCACTCGGCCTGGGCATGCACGTGGCGCTCGGCGAGGAAAGCGTTTCGGCGCATCTCGTCGAGGCCGGAACTGTCGCCCATTTTGAAATCGGGCGCGCCGATGGCGCGATGACAGGCATACCAATTTCCGTCCGCTGCGACGGAAAAATATCCGCCGCCGGCGCCGCACGGGTAGGGCGAACTGGCCCCGCGCGCGATCTGTTTGAGTGCAATGGCGAGGTTGGTCAGCCGAATCGGATTGCCGGTGCGAAACCCGGCGATTTCACTTTGCGCGACGCGCTTCAAGGCTTCCAGATAAGTCGGCCAGTCGTCGTCGCGCAACGCGTCGCCGCGATCCTTGTCCATGCGCAGAGGAGCAAACCCGACTTCGAGAAATCCAAGCGCCAGGATATCGGCAAATCGCTGCGGCAAATCGAGATCGCTGCGCGTCACTGTCGCGCGGGCGGCGATTTGCGCCGATCCGGGATCAGCCAATAGAGGCTTGACCGCCTGCCGCAGCCTGGCAAAGCTGCTCGTCGCCGTTTTTCCCGCGGCGGGCCGTTGGCGATCCTGGACAATCGCTCCGCCGTCGATGCTGACGGTCACGGCAAAGCGGCACGAGCGCAAAAGCGCAATATCTTTCGCCTGCAGCAAGGTGCCGTTCGTGGTCACGGAATATCGAATGTCCAGGCCACTGCGGCGGCTTTGCTCGCGTCCATACTCCACGCAGGTATGGAGCAGCACTCGATTGGCGAACGGTTCGCCGCCCAAGAAACCGATTGTGATCGGCGCGTCCGGATCGGCGCGTGCCAGGAGTGCGTCGATCGCAGCTTTCGCGGTTTGCCACGTCATAGGGCCTGCTTGCGCGCCGTCGAAACCGCCGCGAGCCGCATAGCAGTAGGAGCAGGAGAGATTGCAGCTCGAGCTGACGTTAAGCGAGATACTTTGCGCTTGCGGGGCGACGATGTCCGCAAGCGCGACTTCACCCGCTGCCGGCAGCATCAATTCCTCGACCAGCGCATCGCGTTCCTGACTTTGACGGTCAAAAAGTCCGGCGGCATCGGGTATGAGATCGTAAACCCGGCTGTAAGGCACGATCAGAACATGTTCGCCGCCCGCCGAACGGAAGCGATGGAACATCGGAGCCGCGGGCTCGCCACGTATGGCGCCAACGCGCCGCATCAGTCTTTATACTCCTGCTCGCGCTTTTGCTTGTCGAACCAACTCAGAATCGCCTGCCGGCGTTGCTGCGCTTGCGGCGAAAGTTTCGGCACTCCCGCGCGCGATTTCTTTCCGAGCTTGGTCACAGAATCCACCCAGTCCATCAACAGCTCGTATTGCCAAAACGACAACGTCAGTGGGTAAGCGTTTGAATTTCGCATAAAGGGCGGCATGCGCATCGTCGTGGCGTTGCCGTCCTCACCTTCCTCGACTTCAAATGGTTGACGGATGAGTTTTCGCAGACGTTCAGGGTTCTCGACGATGAAGTCTCTCAGGCCGGCAATATCCTGCAGCGATTTATGGCGGTCGCGAGCATGTGCGGACAGCGGCAGCGGCGCGCCGTCGCTGCTCGCCGGCACGCTGTAGGCATCGTTGCGCAAGACATCCCTTCGGGTCATGGCGTGATTTTTCGGCTTCAAAACATGATCGCCGGCGAGGGCGCCGGGAAGGTTGCCGCGCGGACGCAGCCGGCGGCCTTTCAACAGAATGCTGAACCCCCCGTTTTCGGATTCGGATTGAAAGTGGTCGAGGTTGAACAACGAAACCGTCTCGTAGATGCGTTCGAACAAGTCCTCGACCCATTGGTCGCGGTCGCCCTCGCTCATGGCCCTGCTGCGCGTTGCGGAAACACTTCCTCGGTCGCCAAGTTCGTCCGCCAGCGATAAGAACGGACGCCGGTCGGGGCCGAAATCCGGCGGTCCGGCAAATATGTTGGCGTGGGCCACAAGCGGCCTTCGTCCCTTGCCGGGCGGGGCCAGGGTCACCGTGACGCGCGTTTCGCAGGTGTCGTCGACGACCCCGAGTGACGGGCCGGTTGACGGCGTTTCCTTTATGAGATCGTAAGTGTCCGCCGGGGCGACATTTTCCTTCGGCTTCTTGCCATACCAACCGGCGCGGCGGTCGAGGAATGCCCTTGCCTTCTCGACCGCGCCGAATTTGCGGCGCTTGGTCTTGATAGCGGCTTTCGGACCGTAGAAATGGCCGCACGCCGGCGTGAAGCGAAAGCGGATGACCTCGACGTTGACCGTGTCGTGCCAAGTCGTTCCATCGCCGAGCGATTTCGGTTGTGGCCGGCTGCGCATGACTTGCACGCTGCCGAGCGGAATGTGTCGACGTTTAGGAATCATTGGAATGGTCGCGCCGGGCGGGCTTGTGGCGAGTAGCGCGTGGACGTCGTGATCGTCGGCGCGCACCGTCACCGGCGGAAAGGTGCCAAACAGTAGATTGGCTTTGGTCGTACGCCGCGCAACCTTGCGGTTTTGCGCGTCGAACTGGAACGACAATGCGGCTTCGTCGAGGTGGAATTTCTTCAGCAAAGCCGGCGTCAACGGCACGTCGCGCCATCGCGACGGCGCACTGCCGATCTCCCCCACGGAGGCCCAGATTTCGAAGAACGGCGCGACTGGACGGATGAGATCGCCATCGCGAAGAGTCACCTTGGCGGGCATGCGCGGCTCGACCGAGCCGTCGCCCTGCACATCCAACGTCCACCATGGAGCGATGACCGTGCTGCCCTCGGACCGCGGATTGTCCGGCTTCACCCAGACATAGGCGTCCTGGGGTATGCTGCTGCCGCCGAGCCGAGCGATCGCAATGGGCGGATCGACGAAAATCCGGTGAATCGTCTGTGCCATGAGCTTGCTCCCGCTCCTTCAAAACAAAATACCTGGCGGTCAGCCTTACCCGTTCTGCATTACAGCGGTGGACCATTGCCGAGAGCGTAGTGGACGATGTCCCTAAGGGCGAACTTCTTTTCGGGCGTGACGGTTTTCGGCTGCCAAAGGGGATTGATCTGCAGGTAGGAGTCGTCGTCGCCGAACATCAAGCCAAGGAGCACTTCGGCGACGATCCGTCCGCCGACCGGACCAAGCTGTGGCGTGGTGACGAGAGTGCCCTTTTCTTTGACCGGGATATCCACGGACACCATGTTGTGCATGGCCTCGGCCAATATGTATGTCCACAAGGGACAATTGCCGGCGAAGGCTCTACCTGCTGCCTGGACGATGTTTTGCATACGTCCGGGATTGTCGACGCCCTTGCCGATAAGGATCTCTTCATCGGGGAGCGGGGTGATGCCCATTGCCCGCGCGACGTCTTGACCCGACGGCAAGCCGAGGCTCCAGCCGCGCTGAAGATTGCGCGCCGCCAATACGATCGGCTTGTCGGTGACGACTTGCGGACGCGGAAGGTGGCCGAGTGGATTTACCAATGACGTATCGAGGCGATACGCGAACTGAAGTCGCTTCTTTCTGACGGCGTGGTTGCCGTCATAACCGCGATCGTCGATGTCGATGAAGCGGCCCCAATCGATGGCCCGGTTGTGGCCGATCGGGCGGAAGCCGGTCAGTCCGTGACTGTGGCGGTCGGGGAATATGGCAAGCAAGCTGTCGCGGCTGTCGTTGAGCCGATAGCCCGGCCGCACCATGGAATGGCCGAGCCGATAGGCCGCCACCGAAAACTCTACCGGCATGAACGGGTCGTTCTTCCAGTGATAGTATTTCAGCTTGGACTGGTCGTAGTGGCCGTCGGTCTTCAAGTCTTCGAGTACCTTTGCCGAGACGATCCGCGGCAGGAAATCGTTCAAGACGACATACTGATAGTGGAACCGCATCAACTGCTGGATCTCGCCGAACGTTGCGCCTTTGTGATGCGAGACGAGTCGATTGTGAAAGTGAAGGAACAGCCCCTGTAGCTGGGACACGATGCTGTTCTCGTCGTTGCGAGGATCGCCGATCAGCGCCCGGCCCTTGGAATTTCTCGGCAGGTCCCTGGCTGAGTGATGACCGCCTGAAATTTTATCGCCGAGCAAAAACGTCATCGGCGTATCGTACATGTATGGCTGATCGTTGGGACCGCGGCCGTAAACGTTGTCCATATCCAGCGCCGGATTGCGGAAGTCGACCAGCGCATTCGGATCGTTTTGTTTGATCAGACTGCTCATCGGATCAAACGTGATGTCGTGGTCGATGAATTGTCCGAAATATGTGTAAAGCGCAGGGATGCCACTTTCTTCGTCGTCTATACCGTCTTTCGGCTTGTCGAATCTGGCCGTCATCTTTCGGCCGAGCCGCTCCAGATTTCGAATATTTTCGTGGTCAGTTTTGCCGAATTGCGCCGGCGGCAGATTGCGGAACATGCGGCCGAAACGGCCTTGGAACAGGGGCGATCTGCCGGCGGCCGAGAGCCCGCGCAGCTCTTGACCATGTCTTTCGGTCATTTGAAGCCCCCACCTGATAACGCGCCGCCGAACCGGCCATGGTTCACGGCTGATGGCAAACGTTTCAATCTGCAACCGGTGCGGGTTTATGTCAACAGTTCGCTATGAAAAGGAGCCGCGGGACAAGCCGACTTCAAATAACTTCCTCGGTCTTGTCGTCGGTCTCGCCGTAGCGGCGCAAGGTCGCCGGCTTGGTGCCGGCATAAAGCTGGTCGAGGCCGGGCGCGATCTTGGCGTTCTCGCGCTCGAACAGGGAATTGCCGGCAAGATCGCTCTCGACCAGGAACGGGCCGAATTTTTCCACGTCGAGTACCCACACCGCCTGCGCCAGGCCCAGCTCTTCCAGCCAATAGACGCCGGCAACGCGCTTGATGCCGCGGCCGAGCAGCGCGCCGGTGCCGTAACCGACGGTGGTCAGATAGACCGCGTTGTTGGGCACGAAATGCTCGCGATAGGTCGCCGACGTCATGCCGCCTTTGCCGATGATGATGTTGCAGCCGGACATCTTGAACCAGCCGCCGAGCCATTGCGCGAAGCGGAACGACGCGGTCGCGGTGACCGCGCCGACGGTGTGGCTGCCGTCGGCGTTGATCGACGCCGCCGGTGAGCAATGAAAGTTGGTAATGCCGAGCGCATCTTTATTCGCCGGCATGCCGACACCATCCGCGATCGCGCGCTTGTAGACGCCTTCACGCGCCGTGAAGACGCGGCCGGTGAGATAGGCGACGGAGCCGATTTCCAGCTGGCGAAGATTTTCCGTGCTTGCCGGAAGATCGATGTGAACGGTTTTCAGATCGGCCATGATTATTCCGCCGCCTCGGCCGCTTGCTGGCCCCATTCTACCGTTTCGCGCCGCATATAATCAGTAAACCACATCGGGTCGGTGCGGAAGGTCGCCTTGCCGTCGGTCGAAATACGCGCGCACGCGCGTCGAGAGGAAAGACAAAACATATGCACCGACATCGGCATGCCGCCGGTATGGCAATAGCCGACTTCAATGTGGCAATCGATCACCATGGAGGAGCCGACAAAACCCATGGCGCCCATGCCGATATTGTTGCCGATATTTTTGAACTCCTCCTCCAGCGCCGCGATTTTCGGGTCCGGATTGCGCGAGCCGACGATGCGCAGGCACGACGCCTGTTTGCCGAGCACCATGGAGGTGTCCTTCGAGCCGCCGAGCCCGACGCCGACGATGGCCGGCTGGCAGGCGAGCCCACGCTTGCCGAAGCCGATCAGGGTGTCGAGATAAAAGCGCTTGATGCCGTCGATGCCATCGCCGGGAAACAGCATGCGGTAATCCGAGCCGAACAAGCCGCCTTTGTGCACGGTGGTGAGCTCGATCCAGTCGGCGTCGGGATGGAACGCGTATTCGATCTCGGGCGCGCCGATGCCGACATTGTTGTTGTGATCGGTGCGCCACAGCGGATGCACGCGGTTCGGCCGCAGCGGCACGTTGGTGGTGGCGCGCGCGGTGGCGCGGCGCAGCGCCGCTTCCAGCGCCACCGGGCCGCCTTCGATCTTGGCCTCGTTGCCGATCTTGACGTACCAGCGCGGTAGCCCCGTGTCGCCGCACATGGCGCGGCGGTCTTCCTTGGCGGCTTCGTAATTCTCCAGCATGGCCTTGATAACGAACGCCGACAGATCGCCTTTTTCGGTATCTGCGCAGCGCCGCAGGCCGTCGAGATAATCGTCGGGAATTTCGATGGCGGCCTTCGCCATCAAATCCTCGGCGGTGCACTGGATGCTCGACAGCGGAATCATGTTCGCCTCAATTTTTCATTCTGCCGCGAGCGCGTCGCGCAGCAGCGTCTCGCCCGGCTTCACATGGGTGAACTGCACCGGACTTTCGCCGATCTCGATGCCGCTCGCGCCCTGCCGCGCCACCGTGAAGGTCGAGGTGGCGAAGTCGCCGGGTTCCGGGAAATCGGAGCGGAAATGGGCGCCGCGGGAATTCTCGCGCTTCAGCGCGGCGAGCGCAATGACCCGGCTCACTTCGCACAAGGAGCGCAGATTGAGCCAGTCGTGCCAGGTCAGATTGAAGCGGCGATCGGTGTCGGCGACGCCGGTGGCCAGGAGTTCCGCCTCGATCCGGTCGAGCGCCGCGAGGCCGCGCGCGATGCTGGCCCGGTCGCGCACCACGCCGACTTCGTCCCACATGGAATCGAGAAGCTTTTCGCGCAGCGCATTCAGATCGCCAGGTTTTTGTTTTTGCGCGAACGGATGCTGGGCGCGGGCGAGTTCGGCATCGAGCACGCTGGCGTCCGGCTCGCGATGGCCGGGATTGGCGGCGATCCAGCGCGGCATCACGTCGCCGGCGATGCCGCCGAACACCGTCGAGTTGGCGACGCCGTTGCCGCCGAGCCGGTTGGCGCCGTGCATGCCGCTGGCATCCTCGCCGGCGACGAACAGCCCAAACCGCTCCGTTGCGGTATCGACCTCGCAGATCACGCCGCCCATGAAATAATGCGCCGTCGGCACCACTTCGACCAAACCACCGGCCAGATCGAAACCGCAGTCGCGGCAGCGATCCACCATGCCCTTGAACTCCTTCGCCACCTTGGCCGGTCCGAGATGGCCCATCTTGATATAGACGCCGCCGTTGGGCGTGGTGCGCCCGGCGCGCATCTCGGCATAGATTGCGCGGCTGACGACGTCGCGGGTGGCGCGCTCGAGCTTTGGATCGTAATCGCCCATGAAGCGATGCATGGCGCCGTTGAGCAGATGGCCGCCGGACCCGCGCAAGCCTTCTTCCAGCACTGTTCCGGTCATGCGCGTATCGGGGCCGGCGAGCAGGCCGGTCGGATGGAATTGCACCATCTCCATGTCGCGCAAGGGCAGGCCGAGGCGCAACGCCATAGCGAGGCCGTCCATGCTCTTGTCGCCGGACGGCGTGTGATAGCGATACATGGTCGGCCCGCCGCCGGTCGCCAGCAGCACGGCTTGGGCGGCGATGAAACGAAATTCGCCGCTGCGTACATCGATCAGCAGCGCGCCGGCAATCGCGCCGTCCTTCGCCGGGATCAGCGCCACGGCGCGATGCTCTTCGAGCCGGCGGATTGGCCGCGCCCAAACCTGCTCCATCAGCCGGTTGATGATCTCGATGCCGGTGAGGTCGCCCTTGTGCACGGTGCGATCGAACGTCTGGCCGGCGAAGGCCTTGCCGTGGAGCGTCCCGTCGGAATTGCGATCGAAGAAGCAGCCGATCTCGTTTTCCAGTTCCTGCACCCGCTCGATCGCCTTGGTGACCAGCGTCCAGGCCAATTCCTGGTGCGGCAGCCATTTGCCGCCTTCGATGGTGTCCATGAAATGGCGCTCGATGGAGTCGCCGGGATTGAGGGCTACGTTGTAGCCGCCCTGCACCATGCGGGTGCAACCGCATTTGCCGAGCAGCCCCTTGCTGACGATGGTGATGTCGAGATCGGGGTTTGCCTTCAAGGCGTGCAGCGCCGCAAACAGCCCGGCGCCGCCGGCGCCGAGGATCAGAATGTCGGTCTTGAGATGCTCGACATTCATTCTCAAAACACCCGCGCCAGGAATATGAAAGCGATGATCGCCGACACCGCGGCCGCGAGCGTTGCCAGTTGTTTCTGGCCATCCCGCCAATCGAGGTTCTCGATCACCAAAACGCGCACGCCGCCGAGCAGATGCACCGTGAGCAGAAAGACCAGCCCGCCTTCGGCAAATTTCACCAGCGGCTGATCGGTCCAGCGCAAGAAGCTTTCAAGCTTGGCTTCGCCGTCGATAGCGAGGCCAAGCGCCAGAAAATGCAGCGGCAGGAAAATCGCCAAAGCGAGGCCGGACAACCGGTGCACCAAGGCTGCGATCCACAGCGCGCTGCCGCGATGTGCCGTTCCGCGCGCGATCACGACAGCACCACGGCATAAACCGCGCGGGCACCGAGCGCCGCCAGAAGCAATCCGAATGCGATTGCAAGTTGGCCGGCGCGGCGATCGTGAAGGGACAACCACTCGGTCAAGACATTACGCAGGCCGATCGAGGCGTGAATCGAAGCGGCGGCGACGAAAAGTCCGTAGTATGACGCCCACACGATACTGTTGTGGGTGCGCGACAGAATATCCGCCGCCGTCATGCCTTGGCGCGTGGCGTAGAAGATGACGGCGATGTGGATGAGAACGAGCGGTGCTATCAGCGCCGCCGTCGCCCGCTGCCACACATAGAGCCGCACATTCATGCCTTGATCTCGCCCTTGAGATACGCCGCCGCGGTGCGGCGCTTGAGTCCGGCAATGGCCGCGGTGGGATTGAGCGCCTGCGGGCAAAGCTCCTGGCAGGATTGGTGCGAGTGGCAGGCGTGGCAACCGCCGGCCGCCGACACCGCTTGCAGCCGCGCGGTGCCGCCGGCATCGCGTTCGTCGTTGTCCAGCGTCCATGCCCGCGTCAGCGCCGCCGGTCCGAGATAATCCGCGTTCCAGCGCACCGTATCGCAGGCAGCGTAACAGACGCCGCAATTGATGCATTCGATCGCCGCGTCGACCAAGCGCCGCGCCGGACTGTCGGGGCGGATTTGCTCGATTTCCTCGTGCCTTGTCTTGCTTGGCGCAAAAACCCCTTGAGCCTTTTGCCACTTCTCAAAGAATGGCTGCATATCCGTCGCCAAGTCCTTGATGACCGCCAGGTTTTCCAACGGGCCGATCTCAAGCCTTCCGCTGCCGGCGACCTTGGACACGTGCGTCCGGCAGGTCCAGCGCGGTCGGCCATTGACCGTCATGGCGCAGGAGCCGCAGACGCCAACCCGGCAGGCGAAGCGATACGACAATGTCGGGTCGATATGGCGCTGCACGAAGGTCACGACGTCGAGCACGGTCTGGCTCGCGCGCTGCGGCACGCTGTAGGTCTCGTAGCGGCCTTCTTTCCCGCCGCGCCAGAGCGATACCGACAGGTCTCCAAGCATCTCTTTAAAAGCTCCTCGGCCGGGCCTTGTTACGCTCGCGACGCCGGACAGTCTAGCAAGCCGGCAGGGCGCGAATAATGTGCCACGACATCTGCGTTCGCCGCGGTTCCGGCGCGACGACGCATGCGCAGTTCGCAGCTTGCCTGACCCGCGCAAAAGGCACAGTCTGAACGTCGGAGGCTGCGCATCTCGACAGAACGCGCCCCATCGCCGGTCCGCAAGCCTTCACTGCACGTCATGCAGCAGATGAACCGGATCGGAGCACAAGGGAGGATCCACTCATGACCAAGCATGATGAAGGCCGCCGTGCGTTCCTGGTGGCGCTGGGCGCCGGCGCCGCCGCGACCACGGCGTTGGTTCCGGACGCACTCGCCAAAAGCAATCACCAGCACCACGCCGCAATGGATGCGCCGGCAAAGGACCACGCCGAGCATGTCATGCACGACATGAGCGGCGGCCACGGCGCGTTCTTCAACGACGACGATTCGCGCACCATCACCGCGTTCACCGAGCGCTTGATGCCGGGCGCACCGGGCCTGCCGGGAGCGACCGATGCCGGCGTGTTGAACTACATCGACCTGGCGCTCGCCGGCGCCTATTCCGACCAGCAAGACTTCTACCGGAGCGGCGTCATCCAGCTCGACGCCCATTGCACGCAAACTTACGGCAAGCCGTTCCGCAGGCTCACGGCGGAACAACAGGACGAAACCATCACCGCGCTGGAGCAGGGCAAAGCGCCGGTCTTCGTGTGGCCGACCGCGCAAGCGTTTTTCAACACGCTGCGTACCCACACCATGGAGGGCATGTTCGCCGACCCGATCTACGGCGGCAACAAGGATTTTGCCGGCTGGCGTCTGGTCGGTTTCCCGGGCGCGCAGCCGATCTTCACCGAGGAGGATATGCAAAGCACCAAGGCGTTCACGCGCGAGCCCATCATCGGCTTGCAGGCCCGGGCGAAGAGCAGGGAGGGTTGAGCGATGGCAACGGAAAAAACCGATGTCGTGATCATTGGTGTCGGCGCGGCCGGTGGCATCATCGCCGCCGAGCTTGCCAAGGCCGGGATGAAAGTGATCGGGCTCGAACGCGGTCCGCGGCTCAAGACGGCGGACTTCGAGCCCCACGATGAGTTGCGTTATTTCGAGCGCCAGGATCTACGGCCCAACATCAAGACCGATCCGGTCACCTGGCGGCCGAACGGCAATGCGCGCGCCAATCCGATGCCGAGCCTGAACAACGGCAACCAGGCCGGCGGCGGCACGGTGCATTACGGCACGCTGTCGTGGCGCATGCACGAGGACGATTTCCGCGTGCGCAGCAAGACCATCGAGCGCTACGGCGCGTCGGCGATCCCGGACGATTCCTCGCTGGTCGACTGGCCGGTGAGCTACGCCGAGCTCGAGCCGTTCTACGACCAGGCCGAATACGAGCTTGGCGTATCGGGCAAGGCCGGCAACCTGCAGGGCAAGAAAATCGAAGGCGGCAACGTCTTCGAGGCGCCGCGCAGCCGCGAATACCCGCTGCCGCCGCTCCTGGTCGATCAATCGGCAATTCTGTACGAGGCCGGCGCCAAGAAGCTCGGCTTGCATCCCTTCTCCTCGCCGCGCGCGATCGCTTCGGTGCCCTACAACAACCGGCCGGGCTGCACCTATTGCGGCTTCTGCCAGGCGTTCGGCTGCCACGTCGGCGCCAAATCGTCGATCCTGGTCACCAAATTGCCGGAGGCCGACGCCACCGGCAATTTCAAGCTCCTCACCGGCGCCATGTGCTATCGCGTCAACAGCGACAACACCGGCAAGGTGACCGGCGTGTCGTATTACGGCCCCGGCCGCACCGACAACACGATCGAAGCCGACATCGTCATCGTAGCGCCGTTCATCTACGACAATACGCGGCTGATGCTGCTTTCGAAGTCCGACAAATTCCCGAACGGGCTGGCCAATTCCAGCGGGCATCTCGGCAAGCACATCATGGCGCATATCATGGCGAACGTGTTCGTCACGTTCGACGACCGCTACATCAACAACTTCATGGGCCCGAGCGCCCAGAAGCACACCATCGACGACTTCAACGCCGACAATTTCGACCATAAGGACCTTGGCTTCATCCGCGGCGCGCAGCTTTCGATCGGCACGCCGAACCTGCAGGGCGGCCCGATCGCCGCTTCGACCATCGCCACGCCGCCCGGCATCCCGAAATGGGGCGCAAAATATCGCGATTTCTTCGCCAAGGCCTATGCGCGCCACGGCGCCATGGTGGCGCAGACCGAGAACCTGCCGTATGCGGACCAGACCATCGATCTCGATCCGAACGTGCGCGACGCCTGGGGCATGCCGGCGCCGCGCGTCACCTACGACTGGCGGCGGCCGAACGAGAAGGCCAGGGTCGCGTTCGTGCAGAACAAGCTCGTGGAGATCGGCCGCGCCATGGGCGGCCCGCAAGTCTGGCCGGCGCCGGTCAGCCCGGCCGGCGCGCCGGGCGCGCATCATGAGGGCGGCACCCGTATGGGCTCCGATCCGAAGGACTCTGTCGTCAACAAATACAGCCAGACCTGGGATCATCCCAATCTGTTCCTGGTCGGCTCATCGACCTTCCCGACCATGGGCGCGGGCTTCAACCCGACGCTGACCATCCAGGCGCTGGCCTATATGACGGCCGACGCCATCGTGAAAAAATACCGGAACAATCCGGGGCCGCTGATCTGACGGCGACGCCGCAGGCTGGCAATCGCGCGACCCGCGGCGACAAACTTTTCGGGAAAGTTTCACGTAAGCCATGAAGCACAGCACAGATCGCATTCTCACTACGCACGCCGGCAGCCTGTCGCGGCCGGCTAGTCTCATCGCCATGAGCAAGGCAATTGCCGTCGGCGAAAGCAAAGGCGACGCCGCCTATGCGGCGTGCCTGGCCAGTTCCGTAGCGGATGTCGTGAAAAAGCAGCGCGAGCTCGGCGTCGACATTCCCGACGACGGCGAGTTTGGCAAGCCGGTGGGCGGCTCTTACGATTACGGGGCATGGTGGAATTACGCCTTCGCCCGGATGTCGGGATTTTCGCCGGCGGGCAGCCCTGCCGCCGCCGCGCACGAAACCCAGCACAAGAAATCGACTGTCGCCGACGTGGCGCTGACCTCGTTCGCCAACCGCCGCGACTGGCAGAAATTCGGCGAGTTTTATCTCGATCCGGAATCGAGCGGCAGTCTTATGGGCAGCGCCGCGCGGCGGCCGGTGGGACGGCCGGCTTGCACCGGGCCGATCAAATATACCGGCCATGCGGCGCTGCAGGCCGACATCGACAATCTGAAAAAGGCCTTGGCCGCGACCGGCGCGGAAGAAGGCTTCATGTGCTCGATCGGCCCGGGCAGCTTCGCCCGCGGCGTCGACCTCTATTACAAGACCGAGGAAGAGTTTTTGTTCGCTTCGGCCGACGCCATGCGCGACGAGTACAAGGCGATCGTCGATGCCGGTATCGTGTTGCAGATCGACGATCCGAGCCTTCCCGACAACTGGGACATGATCAATCCCGAGCCGCCGCTCAAGGAGTTCAAGAAATTCGAGCACGTGCGCATGGAAGCACTCAATCACGCGCTGCGCGGATTGCCGGCCGACCGCATCCGCTTCCACATTTGTTGGGGCAGCTGGCACGGCCCGCACACCACCGATATTCCGCTCAAGGACATCGTCGACCTGGTGCTCAGCGTCAACGCCGGCGCCTATTCGGTCGAAGCCGGCAATGTCCGCCACGAGCACGAATGGCGGGTGTGGCAGGACGCCAAACTGCCCGACGGCAAATTGCTCATTCCCGGCGTGGTCAGCCACGCCACCAACATCGTCGAGCATCCCCAAGTCGTCGCCGACCGCATCGTGCGCTACGCCAAGGTGGTGGGCCGCGAGAACGTCATCGCCGGCACCGATTGCGGCCTCGGCGGCCGCATCCACCCACAAATCGCCTGGGCCAAATTGCAGGCGCTCGCCGAAGGTGCCAAGCTCGCGACCAAGGAACTGTGGGGATAGGCCGTTCGTCATTGCGAGGAGCGGAGCGACGAAGCAATCCAGGCGGCGCCTCAGAACTGGATTGCTTCGCTTCGCTCGCAATGACGAGGGATGGCGGGCTAGGTGATCACATGCCGGGACGTCTGGCGGGCAAAGTCGCGCTGATCAGCGGCGCCGGCTGTATTGGGCCGGGCTGGGGCAATGGGCGAGCCGCGGCGGTGCTGTTTGCGCGTGAGGGCGCCAGGGTTTTTGCCGTCGATAAGGATGCCGATTCGATGACGGAAACGGTCGCGCGCGTCGGCAACGACGGCGAGATCGCGACCCATGTCTGCGACGTGCTCGATGACGCGCAGGTGCGCGACATGACGGAAGCGTGCCGCAAGGCTTTCGGCCGCATCGACATTCTCGTGAATAACGTTGGCGGCTCGGCCGCGGGCGGCGTCGCGGAAATGTCGGAAGAAACGTTCGACCATCAGATCGACTACAACCTCAAGAGCGTTTTTCTCGCCTGCCGCCATGTCATTCCGGTCATGATCGCGCAAGGCTGTGGCGCCATCGTCAACACGGCGTCGGCTTCGGGCACGCGCTATACCGGCGCGCCGCAGATCGGCTACGCTTCGGCCAAGGCCGCGGTGATCCAGTTCTCGCGGGTGACGGCGGTGCAATATGCCAGGAACGGCATCCGCGTGAACACGGTGATTCCGGGCCAGATGCACACCCCCATGGTGGAAGTACGCCTGGCCAAGCAGCGCACCGGCGGCGACGTCGCGGCCTTGCTCAAATCCCGCGTCGCCCGCATCCCGCTCGGTTTCATGGGGGATGGGCGTGATACGGCGGCCGCCGTATTATTTTTGGCTTCCGATGAAGCCCGCTTCATCACCGGCACCGAAATTGTGGTAGATGGCGGCATGACCGCACGTTGCGATTGAATTCTTGAAAGAGCACCAATGGCCATCCGCCCCGACGATCTCACCCCGACCATCCCGCCGCACGACCCGAATCCGAAAAAGCCGAGCATCACGCTGCCGCCGCTGGCTTGCGATTCGCATTTCCACGTGTTCGGGCCGCACAGCACATTTCCCTATGCGCCGAACCGGCCGTTCACGCCGACCGACGCGTCCAAGGAAGAGCTGTTCCGGCTGCACGAATTCTTGGGCTTCCAGCGCGGCGTGTTCGTGCAATCGACGGCGCACGGCAGCGACAACCGGGTGCTGGTCGACCTGCTCGAAGCCGGCAACGATCGCTATCGCGGCGTCGCGCTGTTGGAGCCGACGACGCCGGATGCCGAAGTCGAGCGGCTCGACGACGCCGGCGTGCGCGGCGTGCGGCTGCATTGGTATTTTCCCCACGGCGGCGCGCCGCGGCCGCGCGACGACATGCGCAAGATCATCGAGAAGGTCTCGCCCTACGGCTGGCATGTCGCCAATCACGTCGGTGGCAGCGGCCTGGTGGACTACTACGATTTCATCGCCGCGATCGAGGCGCCGGTGGTGATCGACCATATGGGGCGGATCGATATCGCCGAAGGCTTGAACGGCGCGGCGTTTCGGCGGCTGTTGCGTTTGCTCGACCGCGGCAATGTCTGGGTCAAACTGTCCGGCAGCGACCGCATCACCAAGCATCCGCATTCTTACGAAGAAACCTTGCCGTTCTCGCGCGCGCTCGCCACGCATGCGCCCGAGCGCATCGTCTGGGGCACCGACTGGCCGCATCCGAACCACAAGCCGGGCGAGGTGCCCAACGACGGCCAGCTCACCGATCTCATCGCCGAGATCGCGCCCGACGCGCGCACCCGCAAGCTCATGCTGGTCGACAATCCGACCAAGCTGTTCGGGTTTTAAGTTTTTGCCATGGCGAAAAAGACTCTCGGCAAGCTTCCGGCGGACGCCTTCGGCACGTTGGAGCTGCCGGTGCTGCCGGCGGATATTCTCGATGGCTTCCGCGCGCTGCCGGATCTGACCGGCATCGCTTCCGACGCCATGGACGAACTCGGCATCGTCGGTGCCGTGCCGGCTGCGGTGTTGCGGCCGACCGATCCGAAAGCGCGTATCGTCGGGCGGGCGCTGACAGTGCGCAACGTGCCGGCGGATGCGCCGGCTGCCGAAAAAGTCAAAGCCGGCGTTTCGGGCTTGGGCGAGATCGAAGCGCATAATCTTGCGGAAGCCGGCGACGTCGTCGTGCTGCAAGGCGTCGATCAGGTGTCCAATCTCGGCGGCATTTCCGCCACCATCGGTCACCGCCAAGGCGAGATCGGCGCCATCGTCGACGGCGGCGCGCGCGACGTCGATCACTCCCGCGGCATCGGCTATCCGATCTGGTCGCGCAGCGTCAGCCCGATCACCGGCAAATGGCGCGTGCAAACCATCGCCATCAACAAGCCGGTCGCGATCTGCGGCATCACGGTCAATCCGGGCGATCTCGTCCTGGCCGACGAGACCGGCGTCTGCTTCATCCCGCTTATGCGCGCGGCCGAGGTGCTGCAACGGGCGCAACGCAATGTCGTCGCCGAGCAGGCGCGGGAAGCCAGGATCGCCTCGGGCGCGCCGGTGCCGGAGCTGTTCGGCAAGGCGCGATAGAAGTCGCGCTACTCGCCGGTGATGCCGAGCGTTTTGATCTTGTCCGGCCACGCGGCGAATTGCGTCGCCAGCGATGCCACGAAGGCATCATGGCCGAGCATGCCGTGCATGCCGTTTTCGGCGAGCCGTTGCTTGATGGCCGGGATGGCGACGACGGCGAACAGCGCCTGTTCGAGCTTGTCGCGCATTTGCGGCGGCGTGCCGGCGGGCAGGAATATGCCGTACCAGTTTTCCATGATGACGTCCGGCATGCCGAGTTCCTTGGTTGTCGGCAAGTCCGGCAACAGCGGCGAGCGTTCGGGCGAAAACAACGCCAGCGCCTTGACCGTTCCGGCTTTCACCAGCGGCAGCAGCACCGGCAAATCGGCGTTGAGCATGTCGACGTGGCCGCCGAGGAGATCGGTGATCGCCGGGGCCGCGCCGCGATAGGGCACGTGGGTGATCTTCACGCCCGCGGCGTTGTCGAGCATTTCGATGGCGATATTCATGGTCGTGCCGGGCCCGGCCGAGCCGTAGCTCAGCTTTTGCCGCTTCGCCTTGGCGATCAGCTCCGCCATGGTCGAAACGCCGAGCTCTTTGTTGACGACGATGAGGGAGGGCACCGAACCGACCAGCATCACCGGCTCGAACGATTTGACCGGATCGTAATTGGCCGGCGGTTTGAGGATCGGGCCGATGACGAACGCGCCCAGGCTGCCGAGCAGGATCGTCTTGCCGTCAGGATTTGCGCGCGCCACGTATTCGGCAGCGATCGCGCCGCCGGCGCCGCCGCGATCGTCGACGATGATGTCCTCGCCGAGTTTCGGCCCCAACTCGCTCGCCAGGATGCGCGCCAGTTGATCGACCGGGCCGCCGGCGGCAAAGGGAACCACGATCTTGACCGGCTCGGCGAAAGCCGGCGCCGCGACCATCAATGACACGGCACAGCACAGGCCGGCCAAAAAATTGCGAACGCGTTTCATCCCAAAACTCCAATGCGCGCTGGCGCGGCCAATCGCCTTAGCACACGACCTTGCCGCAGGCGTCGGACGCATCGACGATCGCCTGCAGCCGGTAGCGGCCGGGATAGCCGAGGATGGCGACGCCATCGATAATGAAGGCGGGCGTCGCGGCAAGCCCGAGCGAATTGCCGAGCCGGACATGGGCTTTCATCATCTCGGTGACTTCGTCGCTGTCGCCGATCCTGGTCAACGCCTTTTTGTCGAGGCCGAGCCCCTGCGCGACTTCGAGAGCGCGCGCGCTATCCGTGACGCCGCGCTGGGCGTAAATCTTGCGATGAAAGTCGTAGAATTGTTGCGCCGTGCCGAGCTTTGCCACCGCAAGTTCGACGCGGCTCGCCATGATCGAGGCAATGCCGAGCACCGGAAAAGGCACCAGCACGAGCTTGAGCTCTCGATCGAGATCGACCATGTCGGCGATATCGGCGGAGGCGACGCGGCAATACGGGCAATTGAGATCGTAGAATTCGACCAGCGTGGTCTTGCCGTTCGGATTGCCCACCGTCACCACGCCAGGCAATTTATCGATCGGTCCCAACAGCTTGACGGCGTGATTGGGCACCTCCTGGCCTTCATCGCCGGTGAGCGGGAATTCCGCGACAGTCGCCATCGAGCGGTCTCGGTCCTGCGCCGCGGTGCCGGCGTGTCCAGCCAGCAACGCCAAGACGGCAAGGCCGGCGGCGAGCACGATCGGACGGTACTTGCTCATGGCGAACGCCATTACTCCGCCACCACGCCCGCAGGCGCGGTCTCGAGATTGAACGCGGCGGCGAACAAGGCGCGGGTGTAGTCGCTCTTTGGATTGCGGAACAGCTCGGCGGCATCGCCGGCCTCGACCACCTGGCCATGCCGCATCACGATCAGCCGGCTCGACAGCGCGGCGACGACGCGCAGGTCGTGCGAGATGAACAGATAAGTCAGGTTGCGCCGCTTCTGCAGGTCGCGCAACAGATCGACCATTTGCGCCTGGATCAGCATGTCGAGCGCGCTGGTCGGCTCGTCGAGCACGACGAAGTGCGGTTCCAGCACCACGGCGCGCGCCACCGCGATACGCTGCCGCTGCCCACCGGAAAATTCATGGGGAAAGCGGAAGCGCATTTCGGGATCGAGGCCGACGTCGTTGAGCGCCTGGACGACGCGCTGATCGCGTTCGCGGTCGCTCATCTTCGGATGATGGACTTTCAGCCCTTCCTTGATGATGTCGGCGACCGACATGCGCGGCGACAGCGAGCCGTAGGGGTCCTGGAACACGATCTGCATGTCGCGGCGGTACGGCAGCATCTCCTTGAAACGAAGGTTCTGGAGCTCGTTGCCCATGTACACGATGGAGCCTTCCGAGGAGATCAGGCGCAGAATCGCGCGCCCTAGCGTCGATTTGCCAGAGCCGGATTCGCCGACGATGCCGAGCGTCTCGCCCTGATGCAGTTTAATGCTAATGCCGTCGCAGGCCTTGACGTGGCCGACTACCTTGCGCAACACGCCGCGGGTGAGCGCGAACCAGACTTTGATGTGATCGGCATCCAGCACCACCGGCGCGGCGGGTTGCAGCGGCGCCGGATCGGGCTTTGGCTCGGCGGCGAGCAGCGCCTGGGTGTAGGGGTGCTGGGGTGCCGCGAACACGCGCGATACCGTGCCCGCTTCGACGATCTTGCCGTCCTTCATCACGCAGACGCGGTCGGCGAGCTTGCGCACGATGCCGAGGTCGTGGGTGATGAACAGAAGCGACATGCCGAGCCGCTTCTGGATGTCCTTCAACAGCGCGATGAGCTGGGCCTGCACCGTGACATCGAGCGCGGTGGTCGGCTCGTCGGCGATCAAGAGATCGGGCTCGTTGGCGAGCGCCATGGCGATCATGACGCGCTGGCGCTGGCCGCCCGAGAGCTGATGCGGATAGCTGTTGAGCCGCGACTGCGGATCGGGAATGCCGACCTGTGTCAGGACTTCGAGGGTGCGGGCGCGCGCCGCGGCGCCGGTGAGGCCGCGGTGCAGCAGCAAAATCTCGCCGATCTGCTTCTCGATGGTGTGCAGCGGATTGAGCGAGGTCATCGGCTCCTGGAACACGATGGTGATGTCGTCGCCGCGCACCTTGCGTATGTCGCGTTCGGTCAACTGCAATAGATCGCGCCCTTTGAACGTGATCTCGCCAGATGGATGCCGCGCCGCCGGGTAGGGCAGGAGTTTTAGGATCGACAGCGCCGTGACCGATTTGCCGGAGCCGGATTCCCCGACCAGCGCCAGCGTCTCGCCCTTGGCGATATCGAACGAGACATGATCGACCGCGAGCGTCTCTTGCCCGCCGCTGCCGCTGCGGCGGAAGGCGATCGAGAGATCGCGGACGGAGAGAAGCGGTTCGGTCATGCGTATGTCTTCCGCGGATCGAACGCGTCGCGCACCGCCTCGCCGATGAAGATCAACAGCGACAGCATCAGCGCCACGGTGAAGAAGCCGGTCAGGCCGAGCCACGGCGCCTGGACGTTGGCCTTGCCTTGCGACAGCAATTCGCCGAGCGAGGGTGAGCCGGGCGGCAGGCCGAAGCCGAGGAAGTCGAGTGCGGTCAGCGTCATCACCGATGACGACATGATGAACGGCAAAAATGTCATGGTCGCCACCATGGCGTTGGGTAAGAGGTGGCGGAACATGATGACTCTGTTGGACACGCCGAGCGCGCGCGCCGCCTGGATATATTCGAAATTGCGCCCGCGCAGGAACTCGGCGCGCACCAGGCCGACCAGGCGCACCCAGGAAAACAACAGCAGGATGCCAAGCAGCACGAAGAAGCCGGGAACCAGCACCGAGGAGATGATCAGGAGCAGATAAAGCTCCGGCACCGACGTCCATATTTCGATGAAGCGCTGGAACAAGAGATCGGTCCAGCCGCCGAAATAGCCCTGCACCGCGCCGGCAGCGACGCCGATCACCGACGACACGATGGTCAGCACCAGGCCGAACAGCACCGACAGCCGGAAGCCGTAGATCAGCCGGGCCAGCACGTCGCGGCCCTGATCGTCGGTGCCGAGCCAGTTGTATTCCAGCGCGCCGCAGCGGCCGTAGCCGTTCTTGGCGGCGAAGTCGCAATCCTTTTGGTTCAGGAGCCAGGTCGGCTTCGACGGAAAAGCCGACGGCGGATTGTCGTTGATAGTCTTGTAGGAGAACTGGATCGGCGTCCAGATCTCGATGGCGTGGTGCTCGTCGAGGAAATTCTGCAGGTGCGGATCGCGGTAGTCGGCCGCGGTGCCCAGGTCGTCGCCGAATTCGGTGTCCGGATAGTTGAAGATCACCGGGAAGTAATTCTTGCCGTCGTAGTGGATGAACAGCGGTTTGTCGTTAGCGATGAACTCGGCGAACAGCGTGACCACGAACAGCACGAGGAATATCCACAACGACCAATAGCCGCGCCGGTTGGCCTTGAAATTGTACCAGCGCCGGATGTTGATCGGCGACAATTCAAAACGGATCCGCGGGGCGAGCCCAAGCGGGCCGGCCGGCTCGATGTCCGGCGTCATTGCCGGCCCAGGGGCGGCAGGGTCGCGAGGTCCGCTGACGTCTTCGTCGATGGTGGTCTTGACGTCCACCTCAGACCTCCCGCGTCTCGAAATCGATGCGCGGATCGATCCAGGTATAGGTCAGGTCGGAAATCAGGTTCACGACGAGGCCGACGAGGGCGAAAATGTAGAGATTGGCGAACACCACCGGGTAGTCGCGGTTGAGCACGCTTTCGAAGCTGAGCAGGCCCAGCCCGTCGAGCGAGAATATGGTCTCGATCAACAGCGAGCCGGCAAAGAACGCGCTGACGAAGGCGGCCGGAAAGCCGGCGATTACCAGCATCATGGCGTTGCGGAAAATGTGGCCGTACAGCACCTGGGTTTCGGAGCAGCCCTTGGCGCGCGCGGTGAGCACATATTGCTTGCGCAGTTCCTCGAGGAACGAGTTCTTGGTCAGCAGCGTCATGGTGGCGAACGCGGCAAGGCCCATGGATATGATCGGCAAGGTCAGATGCCAGAAGTAATCGAGAATCTTGTGCCACAGCGGAAATTGCGACCAGCCGTCGGAGGTCAGCCCGCGCAGCGGAAAAATCTGGAAAAACGAGCCGCCGGCGAACAAAATGATGAGCAGGATGGCGAACAGGAATCCGGGGATGGCGTAGCCGATGATGATGACGCCGGACGTCCAGGTGTCGAACGGCGAGCCGTCGCGCACCGCCTTGCGGATGCCGAGCGGGATCGAGATCAGATAGCTCAATAGCGTCATCCAGATGCCGAGCGATATGGAGACCGGCAGCTTCTCCTTGATGAGCTGGATCACGGTGACGTCGCGGAAATAGCTCTTGCCGAAATCGAAGCGCACATAGTGGCCGAGCATGATGAAAAAGCGCTCGTAGGCCGGCTTGTCGAAGCCGAACTGTTTTTCCAGGCTTTTGATGAACTCCGGATCGAGCCCCTGGGCGCCGCGATATTTCGAATTGATGTCGCCCTGGGCGCCGGCCTGCATGCCGCGCGTGCCGAAGTCGCTGGAGGAGCCGGAAATGCGCGAGGTCGCCCCGGTATCGCTGCCGGAGAGCTGCGCGATGACGCGCTCCACCGGCCCGCCGGGGGCGAATTGCACCACGACGAACGATACCAGCATGATCCCGAAAATCGTGGGAATCATGAATAGAATGCGGCGAACGATGTATGCGGTCATTTGCTACCGGCTGATATTAGTACGGAACTACGCGCTTGCTCGCAAGAAGCGGGAAACGCGCGGCACGCTACCCGGGTTTTACGTTTTTCGCTGTCTTGCCGGTGTCATACCACCAGGTATCGGGAATGCCGCGCAGGTAGCGCGGCTGCGCGGGGGGGCGGCCGAAAACGTCCCAATAGGCGATCCAATGGGACGCCTTGTACCACTGCGGAATCCAGTAGCGGCCGGCGCGGATCACGCGGTCGAGCGCCCGGCAGGCCGTGGTGAGACGGGCGCGGGTTTGCGCGGCGATGATGGCGTCGATCAAGGCGTCGGCGGCCGGATCGGCGATACCGGCAAGATTGTTGGAACCTTTCAGCGCCGCGGCCTGCGACGAGAAGAATGTGCGCAGCGAATCGCCTGGCGTCGCCGAAAAGCCGAAGCGGTCGACGGTGATGTCGAAGTCAAAACCGTCGCGGCGGGCGCGGTATTGCACCGGATCGACGATACGCACCGTGGCGTCGATGCCCAGCGTGCCGAGATTCTTGACGAACGGCCCATGGTGCGGCCGAAACGTGTCCTCGTCGATCAGGAATTCGATGGTGATGCGCTCGCCGTTCGGCAACACGCGTTTGCCGTCGGTGATGACACAGCCGGCATCTTTCAAAAGCTGCGCGGCCTTGCGCAGCTGGGCGCGATCCTGGCCGGAGCCGTCGGACACCGGCGGCAGGTAGGGCTCGCCGAACACTTCGGCTGGCAGCTTGTCGCGGAACGGCTCGAGCAGCGCGATCTCCTCGGCGCTGGGCAAGCCTTTCGCCATCATGTCGGAGTTCTGAAACACCGATACCGTTCGCTCGTAGGCGCCATACATGACCGTCTTGTTGGTCCACTCGAAATCGAAGGCGTCGATGAGCGCCTCGCGCAACCGCGGATCGGCGAACTTTTGCCGCCGCGTATTGATGAACCAGCCCTGCGCGCCCGACGGCGTATCGTCGGGCAGCACGTCGCGCTTGACCCTGCCGTCCTTGAAGGCGGGAAAATCGTAACGCGTCGCCCAGGTGCGCGAGGTGAATTCCTCGCGGAACAGATAATTGCCAGCGGTAAAACCTTCGAAACCGACGTCGCGGTCGCGATAATATTCGAAGCGCACAATGTCGAAATTGTTCTGGCCGCGCGCCACCGGCAGATCGGCGCCCCACCAATCCTTGACCCTCTCGTATTCGATGTTGCGGCCCGGCTCGAAGCGGCCGACCTTGTAGGCGCCGGAGCCGAGCGGTACGTCCAGCGTCGATTCATCGAACGGTTTTGCGGCGTAATAGGCGCGCGAAAAAATCGGCAAGCCGGCGACGAACAGCGGCACGTCGCGCGCCCGCGTCGGCGCGAAGCTCGCGGTGACGCTGGCGTCGTCGTCGGCCTTGGCGCCGACGAAGTCGCGCAAAGATTGGCTGATCAGCGGATGGCCTTTCTCTTTCAGAATATTGAGCGAGAAGGCGACGTCGTGGGCGGTCAGCCGCGAGCCGTCGTGGAATTTCGCCTGCGGGCGGATGATGAATTGATAAGTGAGGCCGTCAGCGGAACGGCGCACCTTTTCGGCGGCGAGGCCGTACATGGCATCCGGCTCGTCGCCGCAGCGCGCCATCAACGTGGCGAAGGTCAGCTCCATGCCCTGCGCCGCGTCGCCTCTAAGGATGTAGCTGTTGAGCGAGTTGAAGGTGAGGAAGTTCTGATTGAATTGCCGGTCCGGCCCGATCTGCGAAAAGCCGCCGCCCTTCGGCGCGTTCGGGTCGACATAGCGGAAGTGACGGAAGTCGGCCGGGTAGGCGAGATCGCCGAACGCCGAGAGGCCGTGCGACTCGATGGCGTCGTCGGCTCGCAGCGACCCGCTGCGCAGTGCCGCCAATCCCGCCGTGGCCCCGGCCGTAAGCGCAAGCACGCGCCGGCGGGTAGGGCGGGTGGCAAAAATCACGAACGCGATCCCGTCTTGGCCGCTTTGTCGGCGTCCCACCACCACACCGTCGGGAACGCGGATGCCGCGTATTTCGGCAACGGATCGGGATAGCCGAAGCGGTCCCAGCGGGCGCTGCGCTCGTAGGGGTAAGTCCATTGCGGCACGACGTAATGGTTCCACAGCAGCACGCGGTCGAGCGCATGGGTGGCGGCGACCAGATCATCGCGGCTCTTGGCGAAAATGACCGCATCGATCATGGCGTCGACCGCCGGGTTTTTGATGCCGATCCAGTTGAGCGAGCCCGGCTGGTCGGCGGCCTGCGAGCCCCAATAGCCGCGCTGCTCGTTGCCCGGCGACAGCGACTCGCCGCGTGTCATGATGACAATGTCGAAATCCCAGCTGCGCAGCCGGTTTTCGTACTGCGTGTCGTCCACCGTGCGCACCGACACGCCGATGCCCAGTCGTTCGAGCGACGGCTTATAGAACAGGAATATGCGCTCCGAGCTTGGCTCCTCGGCGAGCAGCTCCACTTTGAAGGGCTCGCCGGTCTTGCTGTCGACGAGTTGCTGATTGCGGACTTCGTATCCGGCTTCCTTGAGGAGCCGCAGCGCCTCGCGCAGATTGTTGCGCACCGCCTCGGGATTGCCGCCGACCGGGTTGGCATAGGGCGTGGTGAACACCTCCGGCGGAACCTTGTCGCGCACGGTTTCGAGGAGTTCCAGCTCGCGGCCGCCAGGCAGGCCGGTGGCGGCGAGCTCGGTGCCCGCGAAATAGCTGTCGACGCGCTGGTACTGCCCGTAGAAGATCTGCTTGTTCATCTCCTCGAAATCAAACGCGTAGTTGAAGGCGCGGCGCAGGCGCGGATCCTGAAACTTGGGGCGGCGAATATTGAAGGCGAAGGCCTGCATCACGCCGCGCGAGTTGATCGCAAATTCCTTGAGCAGCACGCGTTTGTCCGTGACCGCGGGAAAATCGTAAGCGGTGGCCCAGTTCTTGGCGACGTTCTCGACCCGCCAATCCACCGCGTCGGCCTTGAAGGCTTCGAGCGCCACGGTGGTGTCGCGAAAATAGTCGTAGCGCAGCTCGTCGAAATTGTTGATGCCGACGCTGACGGCGAGGTTCTTGCCCCAATAATCGTTGACGCGCTCATAGACGATGGTGCGGCCGGCGGTGAAATCCTTGATGCGATAGGCGCTCGATCCGAGCGGCGGTTCGAGCGTGTTGGTTCCGACGTCGCGTTTCTTGCCGTTCTTGTCGGTGCCCTCCCACCAGTGTTTGGGCAGCACCATGATCTCGCCGACGATCTGCGGCAGTTCGCGGTTGCCCGGGCCGTCGAAGGTGAAGGTGACCTCCCGCTCGCCGGTTTTCTCGACCTTGACCACGTGGCGATAATAGGCGGCGAGCTGCGGACTGTTCTTCTTAGACGCGTCGAACGAGAAAATCACGTCCTCGGGCGTCACCGGCATGCCGTCATGCCATTTCGCTTCCGCCCGCAGCCGGTACGAGACCGAAGAGAAATCGTCCGGATAGCTGATCGCTTCGGCGAGAAGCCCATAGGCGCCGGTGACTTCATCGAGCGCAAAGGCCAACAGGGTGTCGTAGATCAGCCCGACACCGGCGGCGATCGTGCCTTTGATGCCGGCGACGACGATGTTGAGGTTGTCGAACGTGCCGATGGCGATCTGCCGCGCCGTGCCGCCTTTCGGCGCGTTGGCGTTGACGTAGTCGAATTGCTTAAAACCTTCCGGATATTTCAGGTCGCCGAACAGCGACAGGCCATAGCGCCATTTCTTGTCTTGATTCCTGTCTTGCGCCTGCGCGGCGGAAATCCAGGACGGCAGCGGCAATCCCCGCGCGGCCAGCGCGAGCGCAGAGGTTTTCAGCAAGGATCGGCGGTTCACGTGGCGCTTCACTTTGGCGCTCCAATCAAATGCAAAAGCGGCAATCAACGTTGGGCGGCTATGTGCTCGGGGTGATTATGTGCTTTTGAATTGCGGCGCCAGCGTGCCGGGCGAGAACCGCGACGAAATGGCCTTCACATCCGCGTGCGATGCGCTTTCCGCAAGATGAACTGCCGGTAATGAACCGTCTATTTCGGCGGTGAAGCGGGTGGCGCGGAATTGTCTCCACCTGCCGGCGCAGCATCGGCCGCCTTCGGCAGCGGCTGTGGGCTGTCGGAATTGGCGTTGAGATAGGCGATGACGTCGGCGCGCTGCTTCTCGTTCGGCAGGCCGGCGAAGGTCATGAGCGTGCCTGGGACGTCCTTGCGCGGGTTGGCCAGCCAGGGATTGAGCGCATCGAAGGTCCAGGTGCCGCCTTTGCCCTTCAGCGCCGCCGAATAGTTGAAGCCGGCTTCCGACGCCACGGCCCGGCCGACGACGCCGTAAAGATCGGGACCGACCTTGTTGCCCTGGCCCTTGCCCATATTGTGGCAGGTCAGGCAGACTTTTGCGGTCTGCTCGCCTTGCTGCGCCGAGGCGCTGGCCAGCAGTTGCGCGATCGGCACTTCCTTGGCCGGCGCTGCGGCGCCGCCCGATGCCGGCTGCTCTTCCTTCACGGCGATCTCGTATCCGGGCTTCGCCGGTGTCGCCGGCGTGAAGATGGCGCCGGAAGCGATATGGACGGCAAGCAGGAACAGGCAGGTTCCCAGCACGGCGCCGAGAATCTTGTTTATTTCGAACGAATTCATCGCTGAAGGGCTCCGCAGCGGCAAAGGTGGGCAGTGCACAAATAGCCGGTTTGCGGCGCAGCTTGCAACCCGTATAACCACGGCGGGCTTCCACAAATGGCCGATATCCTCATTCTCATCCCGGCCCGCATGGCCTCGACCCGATTGCCGGGCAAGCCGCTCGCCGAAATCGCAGGCGTGCCGATGATTGTGCACGTGCTGCGCCGGGCGCAGGCCGCCGGCATCGGTCCGGTGGTGGTCGCGACCGACTCGCCCGAAATCGCCGCGGCGGTGGATAAGTCGGGCGGCCGCGCCGTCATGACCCGGGCCGATCACCTGTCGGGCTCCGACCGGATTTTCGAGGCACTCGGCAAGGCCGATCCGGGCGGCGGCGCCAAGATCGTCGTCAATGTGCAAGGCGACCTGCCGACGCTCGAGCCTGCCGATATCGCCGCCTCGCTCAAGCCGCTCGCCGACGCCGCCGTGGATATCGCAACCCTCGCCGCCGAGATCACCAAGGCCGGTGAGCGCACCAACCCCAATGTGGTCAAGGTCGTCGGCACGCCGGTCGGCCCGGCCCGGCTGCGCGCGCTCTATTTTACGCGCGCCACGGCGCCGTCCGGCGACGGGCCGCTCTATCACCACATCGGGCTTTATGCCTTTCGCCGCTCGGCGCTTGAGCGCTTCGTCAAGCTGCCGCCGTCAACGCTGGAGCAGCGCGAGAAGCTCGAACAGTTGCGTGCGCTCGAAGCCGGCATGCGCATCGACGTTGCGATCGTCGACACCGTGCCGCTCGGCGTCGACACGCCCGAGGATTTGGAAACCGCGCGCGCCATGCTAACCACGGAGCATGATCCCGAAAAGTGGTCACCGGTTTTCGGAAAAGATCATGCTCCAAAATAAAGTCACTCATGAGCAAGCGTAACAAAATCTCATTCCAGGGCGAGCCGGGCGCCAACTCGCACATCGCCTGCAGCGAGGCGTATCGCGGCTACGAGCCGCTGCCGTGTCCGACGTTCGAGGATGCCTTCGCCGCGGTACGCACCGGCCGTGCCGTGCTGGCGATGATCCCGATCGACAATTCGGTGGCCGGCCGCGTCGCCGACATCCATCACCTGATGCCGGAGTCCGGCCTGCATATCGTCGCCGAATATTTCCTGCCGGTGCAGCATCAATTGATGGCGCCGCGCGGCGCGACGCTCAAAACCATCAAGACGGTCGAGAGCCACGTCCACGCGCTCGGCCAGTGCCGCAACATCATCCGCACGCTCGGCATCAAGGCTGTGGTCGCCGCCGACACCGCGGGCGCCGCGCGCGAAGTGGCCGAGGCCGGCGATATTTCGCGCGCGGCTTTGGCGACGACGCTAGCGGCGAAAATCTACGGCCTGCAAATCCTCAAGAAGAATGTCGCCGACGCCAAGCACAACACCACCCGCTTCGTCGTGCTGGCGAAGAAGCCGAAATGGCCCAGCCGCGCGCAGAAGCGCGTGGTGACGACTTTTGTCTTCCAGGTGCGCAACATCCCGGCGGCTTTGTACAAGGCGCTGGGCGGCTTCGCCACCAACGGCGTCAATATGACCAAGCTCGAAAGCTACATGGTCGGCGGCAGTTTTTCCGCCACCCAGTTCTATGCCGACGTGCAGGGCCATCCGAAGGATCGCGCGCTCGAACTGGCGCTCGAAGAGCTTGAATTCGTTTCGCAGCCGAAGACGTTGCGAATTCTCGGCGTCTATCCCGCGCATCGATTCCGCGAGACTCTCAAATAGGAATTTTGGCGATGAGCAACGACGAAGCAGCAAAAGTCCGGCGCACGTTGCAAATGCGATTTACCTTGCCGAGCGGGGATTCAACTCACCTCATCGCCATGATCAAGGCCGCCGCGCCGTTCTACCAGATGTTCGGCAATGCCCAGGTCCGCTTGCTGCAGAACGTCGACGACCCGGCCAAGCTCATTCAGGAAATCGAATACGAGGCGCACGAAGACTGGGAGCTCAACCGCCAGCGCATCGCCGGCGACCTCAGGATGCAGACCTTCCTGCAGACCTGGCGGGTGATGTTCCCCGGCGCGCTGGAGATCGACGTTTTTCAGGAAGTGTAGTTCTTCCGCCCCCGCGATAGCGGGAGGTATGATGATATCCGCTAAAGTAGGCCACCTCTTGTGAATGACGTGGTTGGTCCATGTCCGCTTTGCCCCTCAACGCGGACTCTCTACTACTGTCGAGGCATGTCAGCTTTGGGCCATGAACGGACTCATGCACTGCAACATAATCGGACTTTGAAGTAGGCCACAGACCTCCAATTTGAAGCGTGGTAGCCTTCCCCACATTGCGGTGTGCATGATCCCATTGGGGACGAGGCAAATGGCACTCGACATCGGACGGCGACAATTCATATCCGCGCTCAGCGGCATGCCGTTCGCATGGCCGCTCGCCGCTCGTGCGCAGCAGCCGGCTAGGCTTCCGACCATTGGGCTCATGACCCCAGACGCTTCGGGTTGGAGCGCAGAAACTGCCGCTTTTATCCAGCGGCTAAGTCAACTCGGCTGGATCGAAGGTCACACCGTCGCGATCGAGAATCGCTCGTCCGAAGGACGCCCGGAGCGCGTCGCTGAGATTGCGACCGAGTTCGTGCGGCAGAAGGTCGATGTCATTGTCGCCTATGGAGGCGCCGTTGCCGCATTAAAGCAGGCGACAGCTGTCATCCCCATCGTCTTTGCAATCGCGGGCGATCCGGTCGGCAACGGCTTTGTCGAGAGCCTGGCGCGCCCGGGCGGCAGCGTCACTGGAATGTCGCTCCAGAACACCGATACGACCGGCAAGCGGCTCGAACTCTTGCGTGATGCGGTCCCTAATCTCCGCCGGTTGGCAATCATGTTTAATGCCGACTATCCCTCAACTGTGCGGGAGACGGGCGAGGTTCGGGATGTGGCTCGCACGCTAGGCCTCGAAGTCGCGCCACACGGAATCCGGCGCACGGAGGATATTGCACCCGTCTTCGAGACTCTTAAATCCCAAGCGGACACACTTTATGTCGTGGGTGACACTCTCATTCTCGCCAACAGAACGCCGATCGTTACACTTGCGCTCGGCGCGCGGCTGCCGACGATCTTCGATAACCGCATTAATGTCCAAGCAGGGGGCCTCATGTCCTACGGAGCAAACTTTCCGGCTCTGTTCCAGCGCGCTGCTGAATATGTCGACAAAATTCTGCGTGGAGCGAAGCCGAGCGACCTTCCGGTCGAGCAGCCGACCAAGTTCGATCTTGTCATCAATCTCAAGACCGCCAAGGCACTCGGCCTTGAAATCCCGCACAATTTGCTGGTCACCGCAGATGAGGTGATAGAATGAACCTTTTGCAGTGCGACAAATGACGGTGGCGAAGTGGCGTTATGGGTCATTCGCTGCCGTGGCGGCTGAAATTTGCGGCGTCCGCTTTACCCCCGAAAGCGGCCGCGGCTGTGGCCGACCGGCGTGGCAGCTAAGGGCCAAAAGGCGACATTCAGCCAAAGCTATTTCCTTAGACTTCTACACTGTTCTGCCATTTTAACGGCTTCTTTGTCCTACGCTCTTTGGGTTCCTTCGCTTCACACAAAAGTCGGCCACACTTCCAGCATTGCTTAACGAATCGCGGCCAACATCGCGGGTTATGAAAGTTGGGCGGCACGCATGACTCGGGCCACGGCGATCAGGCTCATAGCTATTCTTCCGGCCATGGCGATCGGCGGCTGGATGCTGCTCGCATCGCTGGGCGTGTTCGGACAACCCGTGCGGCACCCGGACGATGCGCCCCACTGGATGGGCGCGCTGATCGGGTTCTTGTTTTTCGGCGGAGCTTCAGCGGCCATGATCAACGTAGTTTATGGCGCGGCGGATCAAATGAACGGACAGCTGCCATCCGGCACGCCTGCGCTCGCGCGCATCCTAAGCGGCGCGCTCGGGGTTGCGGTCGCGCTTGGATTGGCCATCGTCTTCATCTGGATCGGGTTCGGACCCGGCGAACGTCACTTCACCGGTTCGGGCGCTTTTCTCGGGCCGCTCGTCGGGCGCGCGATGTTCGGCCTGTTTGGCCTGCTCACGTTTGTTGTTGTCTGCTGGGTGGAAGTTCGCCGCCTAAAGCGCAGTCTAGCCGCGAAAGACAATACGTGAGGCGTTGTCTTTGTCTTTCAGAAGAATGCGGCGTGGCCACGACGCCCATTCTCAGCCCACATCTTGACCGCGCAGAGCTACACAGCAAAAATTCGGTCACAGACCTGCCGACTAGGGCATGTTAGTGCGCGAGTAGGATGGGTTTCGCTTCGCTCCACCCATCTACAGGCTACGGGCTTGCGAATCTTTTTGAGTGAAACATGCGATCGGTAGAGGCCGCCGCGCTTCGGCACGGCCGCTCGCGGTTTTGTGAGATCGCGCAAAACGGATTGCTTTCCAGCGGCTTGCAGGCGCGAAGCATTTTCACCCGCGACAATGCTTGACGGCCGCGGCGCTATTGGCTGACATTCGCGGCATCCTGCTCACGTAAGGGACGTCAACCGGTGACGCCGACTGATGGAGTGGGTGCGGTTCCTGCGGGCGGCGGCTCGTCACTGCCGCTCTCGGGCGGTCTGGGCATCGACCCCGCCGGCATTACGACCGGCGCGCGAGGTGCTTCGCTTAAGCGCGGTGCCAAAGAGCGGGTAACACCTGCGCGCCGCATCGCGTGAAGCGCGGCCTGGATCGAGCTTCGGCAAATGGCCGAGGCGAGCGCCGCGGTGGAGCGCCGAAAGGCGAGCGCGTTCCGCTGAACGCGCGGCTTTGCCCGAAGCGCAGATGGATGGCAACATCCGCTGCGTGGCGAGGCCCCACGAGACAGTCGCGCCTACCGGCGCTCCGCCTCCCCTTTTTTCTTTGAGGCGATGAGAATTCGTGGCTTGGTCGGCAAAACTCGGGCGCAGGTGCGTCGCGAGAACGAGAGCGCTCGCGCCATCCGCCCCCGCGATAGCGGGGGAGGGGGACCACTGGAGCTCGCGAAGCGAGCGAACCGTGGTGGAGGGGGCGCCGGACTCGACGTGTTGGTATCGTTGCAGAACAATAAGTGTTGGCGTCGACCTTGTTTTGAATCACCTGCGTCGCGTCGAGGCCCGCGCCCCTTCCACCGCCCTTCGGCAACAGCCGACGCTTCGCGTCGGCGTTCTTTGCGTAAAGTGCGGCGGCCGAAGGCCGCCTATGCCCCCTTCCCCGCTATCGCGGGGCAGGATGATCATTAACCACCCGTTAACCAAGTCTTGCGCACTTTGTTAACCAATCAGAATCGCTTCAGAACACGGAGAGGCCACGTGTCGAGCGTCATACGCCAGCGCCAATCGCTCATGTTTCGGGCGCGCTCCTATACGGGCTTTGTCATCATGCCGCGGCCGCCGATCGTGGAATGGCTGTCGGACCTCGATGCCAGTCTCGAGCAGTCCAAGGGTTTTTTTGCCGGCCATCCGATCGTGGTCGATTTGTCGGCCGTGACCCTGAGCGCGAACGCCATCACGCAACTGCTCGCCAGCCTCGAGGAGCGCAATATCCGCATCCTCGGCATCGAAGGCCTCGACCCCGCCGTCACGGCGCCGGGCCTGCCGCCGATCCTGCGCGGCGGCCGCAATACGCAGTCCGTCGAGCTCTTGCCGGACGTCGAGCCCATCGCCGCCGCGCCGGCCGCGCCGAAACCGCAACAGCCGTCGCTCCTGGTCGAGGATCCGGTGCGTTCCGGGCAAACCGTGGTCTTCATCGACGGTGACATCACCGTGCTCGGTTCCGTCGGCTCGGGCGCCGAGATCGTCGCCGGCGGATCGATCCACATCTACGGCACGTTGCGCGGCCGCGCCATGGCGGGCGCCACCGGTAATGCGCGCGCGCGCATCTTCTGTCATCGCGTCGAGGCCGAACTGCTGGCGATCGACTCCTTCTACAAGACCGCCGAAGACATCGACGAAAGTCTGCGCCGCGGTCCGGCCCAGGCCTGGCTCGAGGGCAACACGCTGCGAATCTCGGCGCTGAATTAGAACAACGAAAGGCAGTCAAAAATGGCTCATGTCGTAGTCGTGACATCAGGCAAGGGCGGCGTCGGCAAGACCACCTCGACGGCTGCAATGGGCGCGGCACTTGCCCAACACGGCGAAAAAGTCGTCGTCATCGATTTCGACGTCGGCTTGCGCAATCTCGACCTGGTGTTGGGAGCCGAGCGCCGCGTGGTGTTCGACCTGATCAATGTCATCACCGGCGTGGCGAAACTCTCGCAGGCGCTGATCCGCGACAAGCGCCTGGAGAATTTGCATCTTCTGCCGGCATCGCAGACCCGCGACAAGGACGCGCTGACCGAGGAGGGTGTCGCCAAGGTCATCGACGAATTGCGCACAAAATTCGACTGGATCATTTGCGACAGCCCGGCCGGCATCGAGCGCGGCGCGACGCTGGCGATGCGGCATGCCGATGCGGCGATCATCGTCACCAATCCGGAAGTCTCCTCGGTGCGCGATTCCGACCGCATCATCGGCTTGCTCGATTCCAAGACGGTCAAGGCCGAGAAAGGCGAACGGGTCGAGAAGCACCTGCTCATCACCCGCTACCATCCGTCGCGTGCCGCGCGCGGCGAGATGATGACGATCGAGGACGTGCTCGAAATCCTCTCGACGCCGCTGCTCGGCATCATCCCGGAAAGCGAGGAAGTGTTGCGCGCGTCCAATATCGGCTCGCCGGTCACGCTGAGCAACGCGCTCTCCGCGCCGGCGCGGGCCTATTTCGATGCCGCACGCCGGCTGCGCGGCGAGGTCGTGCCGATGGTCGTTCCCACCGAGAATAAAGGCATTTTCAACAAGCTGTTCGGACGGAAAGCAGCATGACCCTCTTCAACATATTCCGACGCGGCGGCAGCGCGCCCATTGCGCGCGAACGCCTGCAAATCCTGCTCGCCCACGAGCGCGGGACGCGCAACCAGCCCGACCTGCTCGGCATATTGCGCGAGGAAATCCTCGCCGTGATCAGCCGGCACGTGCCGTTCGAGCCCGACAAGGTGCAGATCAAGCTCGACCGCGGCAAGTCGGTGTCGACGCTCGAAGTCGATATCGAGATTCCGAACGGGTTCGGCGCGGCGCTGGCGAAGGCGTCGTAGCTTTTAGAGCATGATCCGGAAAAGTGGATGCCGGTTTTCCGAAAAGATCATGCTCCAACAAAGATTCTAGACCATGATCCAATTCAATTGAATTGGATCATAGTCTAGGCCGTCATTCGGCGGTGATGCCGGCGGCATCGACCATCTTGCGCCAGCGCGCTTCGTCATCGGCGAGAAATTGCGCCAGCGCGCCGGGCGTTATCGCCATCGGCACGCCGCCGTCGTCCTTGAAACGGGCCAGGATTTTTGGGTCCGCGACCGCGTCCTTGAGCGCGGCATTGAGCTTGGTCACGACGTCGGCCGGCGTGCCGCGCGGTGCGAACAGCGCGTACCAGACGTAGATTTCGTAGCCCGGCACGGTCTCGGCAATGGCCGGTACGTCGGGCAACAGCGGCCAGCGCTCGGCCGAGGTGACGCCAAGCGCGCGCAACGTGCCGGCGTGCACCATCTGCAGCACCGGACCGCCGAGATTGTCGAACAGCACCTGGACCTTGCCCGACATCAGATCGGGATAGGCCGCCGCCGAGCCGCGATAGGGCACATGGACCATGTCGATCTTGGTCAAAAACTTGAAATATTCGCCGGAGAGATGCGGCGAGGCGCCGACGCCCGACGAGGCGAACGATATCTGTCCCGGATTGGCCTTGGTGTAGTCGATGAATTCTTTCACGGTTTTGACCGGCAGCGACGGCGTCACCACCATGATGTTCGGGGCGCGCGCCACGAGGCCGACCGGCGATAATTGGTCGAGCACGTTGGCAAGCTTCTTGTAGAGCAAAGCGCCGATGGTGACGGTCGGGCCGGCGAATAGCAGCGTATAGCCGTCGGGTGTCGCGTTGATCAGCGTTTCCGTGGCCAGCGTGCCGCCGGCGCCGGTGCGGTTTTCCACCGCGAACTGGTTGCCCATGTGCTCCGACAGCCACTGCGCGATCAGTCGGGCAACGGAATCGGTCGGGCCGCCGGCGGCGAGGCCGACGATCATGCGCACCGGCCGCGTGGGATAATCGAGCGCGGTGGCGATCTCTGGAATGGCGACGAGCGCGGTCGCGCCCGAAGCGAAATGGAGAAAGGCTCGGCGATGGAAAAGTGTCATCCTGTGTGCCCACAGCTGCTTTGCAGCCAGCTTCGTCATGCCGCGCCGAATGCTTCAAATCGTCTGATTATATTCGCCGATTTCCTTATGCGTGCGCAGCACGGCGTCGAGTGATTTGAACATGTCGCGCATGCGCGCTTCCGACACTGGGCTTTCGACGACCACGACCAGCTCCGGCTTGTTCGACGATGCGCGCACCAGGCCCCAGGTGCCGTCCTCGACGGTGACGCGCACGCCGTTGACGGTGACGAGATCGCGGATCGGCTGGCCTGAGACCTTGCCGCCGTTTTTCTGCTCGGCCTCGAAATGCTTGATCACCTCGTCGACCACCGCGTATTTGGTTTCGTCGGCGCAATGCGGCGACATGGTCGGCGACGACCAGGTTTTCGGCAGCGCGTTCTTCAGGTCCGCCATGCTCTTCCCCGGATTGCGGTCGAGCATGTCGCAGACGGCGAAGGCGAAAATCAGCCCGTCGTCATAGCCGCGGCCGAACGGCTTGTTGAAAAAGAAATGCCCGGATTTCTCGAAGCCGGCGATGGCGCCGATCTCGTTGACCCGGCGCTTCATGTAGGAATGGCCGGTCTTCCAATAATCGGTCTTGGCGCCGTTCTTGATCAGCACCGGGTCGGTCATGAACAGGCCGGTGGATTTTACGTCGGCGACGAACAGCGCGTTCTTGTGATTAGCGGAGATGTCGCGCGCGAGCATGACGCCGACCTTGTCGGCAAAGATCTCCTCGCCTTCGTTGTCGACCACGCCGCAGCGGTCGCCGTCGCCGTCGAAGCCGAGCGCGACGTCGGCTTTGCTCGCCAGCACGGCGTCGCGCATGGCGTGCAGCATCTTCATGTCTTCGGTGTTGGGATTGTATTTCGGGAATGTGTGGTCGAGCTCGCAATCGAGCGGGATCACCTCACAGCCGATCGCTTCCAGCACCTGCGGCGCGAACGCGCCGGCGGTGCCGTTGCCGCAGGCGCAGACCACTTTGAGCCTGCGCTTAAGCTTCGGCCGCTTGGTGAGGTCGGCGATATAGCGCGCCGGAAAGTTCTCGACGAAGTCGTACGCGCCGCCGCCGTGCATCTTGAAACGCCCGTTGAGCACGATGTCCTTCAACCGCGCCATCTCGTCGGGTCCGAAGGTGAGCGGGCGGTTGACGCCCATCTTCACGCCGGTCCAGCCGTTGTCGTTGTGGGATGCCGTGACCATGGCGACGCACGGCACGTCGAGATCGAACTGCGCGAAATAGGCCATCGGGGTGAGCGCCAGCCCGATGTCCTTGACCTCGACGCCCGCCGCGATCAGGCCGTTGACCAGCGCCATCTTGATCGACGCCGAATAGGAACGGAAATCGTGGCCGGTGACGAGCTGCGGCTTGACGCCGAGCTCATGGATCAGCGTGCCGAGCCCGAGACCGAGCGCCTCGACGCCCATCAGGTTGATCTCGCTGCCGAACAGCCAGCGTGCGTCATATTCGCGAAAGCCGGTGGCCTTCACCATCGGCTCGGATTCGTACGCATAGGTGTTCGGCTTGAGCGAAGCTTTTGGCTTGGGAAACATTGAATAATTGATCCGAATCGAATGCCCCAACAGCAATAGCGTAAACGATGGACGACAGGAATGGTTGCACCGCCGTCATTCCGGGACGCGGACGAAGTCCGCGGGCCCGGAATCCATAATCACGGATGGAGAGGAATTAAACGTGTGTGCGAATGCTTGAGCGACGGTGGTTATGGATTCCGGGCTCCTCGCTTCGCTCGGCCCCGGAATGACGGGTTATTGCTCCAGCACCAGCTTGCCGTCGGCGAATTCCCAGCGGTGCAGCCGCGACAAAAACGACATGCCGAGGAGATTATCGCGCAGCGCGCCGTCCGGCAGCACCATGGCGGCGACGTTGCGCACCGCGATGTCTTCGATCTCGACCCGGTCGAGCTCGATCGGCGCGGCCCTGACCGTGCCGTTCGCGGTGCTGACCAGCGCCGTGAATTCGCTGGCCGCGGGATGAATGCCGAGCGTCGCCGCATCGTCGGCGGTGAGCGCGATCACGGACGCGCCGGTGTCGACCATGAAGGTCAGGCGCCGGCCGTCGATGCGGGCGTCGAGCTGAAAGTGGCCGCGGCCATCGCGCGGCACGATGACCGAGCGTGAATCGACAGGCGTGGGCTCCGGCGCCGCCACCGGCCGGGCCGCCATCATGGCGGGGGCAGGGTGAGTCGCGTTCAGCTGGGTGAAGTAGTGCGGTACGACGACGGCGGCGACGAGTGCGACCGCGGCAATCATGAGGACTGAGCGCATAGGTTAAACCCGGCTATCGGCATTCAGTTCATCACGGCAGGGCGAACGCGGACCTAATGTCGTTTACACCGGTGTCGGATTTGCACTGCAAAGGTAAGTGAACCGCTAAACGCCGCGCGCAAATCGTAAAGCTTTTAGGCCGCTTCCAGCTCCGTGCTGTCGACCGGCAATGACAGAAGCCTCATGCCCATGGCATTGCGCACCTCGACGCTCCAGCCGTGCCAATTCTCGGTGAGCGAGTGCTTCAAATCGTGGGCGATCGCCTCGGCGAATTCGATGGCCGCCTGCGGAGAGCGGAATTCGTGTCCGCCATAGTCGAGGAGCGATTGCTCTTTCGCCGTATAGTCGAAGAAGAAGCGTGTCATTTCGCACCAGGATGACGTTGCGTGGCATAGGCACTTTTACGGATCAGGCGCTATGGTTGCCTTACATTAACCGCTAAATATGGACGAATTTTCGGATTGGCGTCGGAATCCATTCGTTAGCGATTGCGCGGCTTGGCGCGCCGCGTCGCCGGTGCCGCGATCGGGTCCTCGGGCCACGGATGCTTGGGGTAGCGGCCGCGCATCTCGGCGCGCACGGCGGCGTAGCTGCCGCGCCAAAAACCCGGCAGGTCGCGGGTCATCTGCACCGGCCGGTGCGCGGGCGAGAGCAGCTCGATCAAGAGCGGCGCTTTGCCGCCGGCAATCGCCGGATGGTTATCGAGACCAAACAGCTCCTGGACCCGGATCGCGATTTTGGGGCCGCCCTCGGCCTCGTAATCGATCGGGACCTGCGAGCCGGTTGGCGCCGCGAAATGGGTCGGCGCCTCGGCATCGAGCCGGCGTTGCAGCGGCCACGGCAACAGCGCGCGCACGGCGGTGTTCAAGTCATCGGCCGTGATCTCGCCGAGCGCGGTTTTGGCCGCGAGCGCCGGCGCGAGCCAGGCGTTTGCGGTTTGCGCCAGCGCGGTGTCGGAGAGATCCGGCCATTCGTCGCCTTCGCTCGCGCGCAAAAACATGACCCGGTCGCGCCATTGCTGCAGCGATTTGGTCCACGGCAGCCGGTGCATGCCGAGACCGGCGATGCCGTCGGCAAGCTTTTGCGTAGTGTCGTCGTTGGCGACAACCGGCATCGGCTGGTCGGAAAGCGCAATGGCGCCGAGCCGGCGGCTCCTTCGCCCGCGCAAGCTTGCGCTCGCGGCATCGAACACGATCTCCTCGCGCGCGGCGATGCGATCGGAAAAATGCCGCTCGACCTCGGCCAGCGTGATCGGCGCGGCGGAGAGGATGCGGCCCTGCGCCGCCGTTCCGGCAAGCTCGGCGACGGCGAGGAACGGCTCGCGCGCCAGCGGCGAGGCAGGATCGATATTGGCGCCACGGCCGTTGGCGAGCAGGAACGCGCCGGCCGCGCCGCCACGATTCTTGGCGATGCGTTCGGGGTAGGCGAGGGCGAGTAGGGCGCCAACGCTCAGTTCTCCTACGCTTTGCGGGGAGGGAGCAGACGCAACCGCCGCCCAGCGCCGCGCCATGGCGCGGGCGTCGCGCGCCCGTGATGAGCGGTCGCGGCGGAGCGCGCTTAAACGCTCGCGCAAGTCCACGTCGTCGCCACCGAGGCCGCGTTCACCGATGAGCATGGCAATTTCCGCGGCGGGCAGCGCGCCACCTTCGGCGCCGGCATCGACCACCATGCGCGCGAGCCGCGGCGGCAGCGGCAGGCGCCGCAAGAGCTTGCCCTCGGCGGTGATGCGGCCGTCGCCGTCGATGGCGCCGAGCTCGGCGAGCAGCGCCTTGGCTTCGGCGAGCGCGGCTTTCGGCGGCGGGTCGAGAAAGGCGAGTTGGTCCGGTCCGCCGCCCCAGGCGGCCAAATCGAGGGCGAAGGACGATAGATCCGCGGCGAGGATTTCCGGCCGGGCGAAGGGCTCCAGTGCCGCTGTCTGCGGCTCGTCCCACAGCCGGTAGCAGATGCCGGGCTCGGTTCGTCCGGCGCGGCCGCGGCGCTGGTCGGCGCCGGCGCGCGACACACGCACGGTTTCGAGCCGGGTCACCCCGACGTCAGGCTCGTAGCGCGGCACGCGGGCGAGCCCGCTATCGACCACGATGCGCACGCCCTCGATGGTGATCGAGGTTTCGGCGATTGACGTCGCCAGCACGATCTTGCGGCGGCTGGGCGGTGCCGGCGCAATGGCGCGATCCTGCTCGTCGCCCGTCAGCGCGCCGTAGAGCGCAACGACATCGGTCGATGGCTCGGCGCGGCCTTCGAGCAGGGCTTTGGTGCGGCGGATTTCGGCGGCGCCGGGCAGAAAGGCGAGCAGCGAGCCGGTGTCGGCGCGCATCGCACGCACGATCGTATCGGCGAGCTGCGGCTCGATCGGCCGCGTGTCGCGGCCGACATAGCGGGTCTCGACCGGAAAGGCGCGGCCTTCGCTGGCAATCACGGGCGCGTCGCCGAGTAATTTTGCGATGCGCGCGCCGTCGATGGTCGCCGACATGACCAGGATGCGCAGATCCTCGCGCAAGCCCTGCTGCACGTCGCGGGCCAGCGCCAGGCCGAGATCGGCGTCGAGTGAACGCTCGTGGAACTCGTCGAAGATCACCGCCGAGACGCCGTCGAGCATGGGATCGTCGAGGATCAGCCGGGTGAAGATGCCTTCGGTGATGATCTCGATCCGGGTGCGACCCGAGATTTTCGAGCCGAACCGCACGCGTAATCCCACCGTGTCGCCGACGCGCTCGCCAAGCGTCTGCGCCATGCGCTCGGCAGCGGCGCGCGCGGCCAAGCGGCGCGGCTCGAGGACGAGAATCCGTTGCTTTCTTTCGGCCTTTTGCGCCCAAGCCTCGCGCGCGAGCACCAACGGCACCCGCGTGGTCTTGCCGGCGCCAGGCGGCGCCACCAGCACGGCCGCGTGGTTCGTGCGCAACGCCGCGGTCAAGTCCGGCAGCGCGGCGTCGATCGGAAGCGGTGAGACGTCCATCAGTTTTCTCGTCATTCCGGGGCCCCGCGAAGCGGTGAGCCCGGAATCCATAATCACTATCATTCCAGATCGGGTCGCAGCGACAGTTCTGCACAGGCGGTGGCTATGGATTCCGGATAGTCGCTTCGCGACTTCCGGAATGACTGGAAACCCTTATATTATTCGCCATCATGCCAGCCGCACAAAAAACACCGCCAAAGCCGCAAAAGGCGCCAAGCGCCGCCAAGCCGTTGAAGAAGGGCGACCATCTCTTCCTCGTCGACGGCTCCGGCTACATTTTCCGCGCCTATCACGCGCTACCGCCGATCAACCGCAAGTCGGACGGGCTGCAGCTCAATGCCGTGTTCGGCTTCTGCAACATGCTGTGGAAGCTTTTGCGCGACATGAAGGCGGAGGATAAGCCGACGCATCTTGCTGTCGTATTCGACCTGTCGGAACAGACGTTCCGAACCGAAATGTATCCCGACTACAAGGCGCACCGGCCGGACCCGCCCGACGATCTCAAACCGCAATTCGGCCTGATCCGCCAAGCGGTGCACGCCTTCGATCTGCCCTGCCTGGAGCAAAAGGGTTTCGAGGCTGACGATCTGATCGCGACCTATGTGCGGCAAGCCTGCGAGGCCGGTGCCACCTCCACCATCGTCTCGTCGGACAAGGATTTGATGCAGCTCGTCAACGACAGCGTCATCATGTACGACACCATGAAGGACAAGAAGATCGGCCACGCCGAGGTGATCGAGAAATTCGGCGTGCCGCCGAACAAGGTCATCGAGGTTCAGGCGCTGATCGGCGATTCTACCGACAACGTCCCGGGCGTGCCGAGCATCGGCCAGAAGACCGCGGCGCTGCTGATAAACGAATACGGCGATCTCGAAACCCTTCTCAAGCGCGCCAGCGAGATCAAGCAGGACAAGCGCCGCCAGGCGATCATCGACAACGCCGACAAGGCGCGGCTGTCGAAAAAGCTCGTCACCCTCGACACCAACGTCAAGCTCGACGTGCCAATCGGCGATCTCGCCGTGCACGAGCCCGACTACAAGTTGCTGATCGCCTTCCTCAAGGCGATGGAGTTCAGCTCATTGACGCGCCGCGTCGCCGAGTTTTCCAGCATCGACGTCGCGGAGATCGAGCCGGATGCGAGGCTCTCGGCGCGCGGCGGTTCTTCTCCTCTCCCGCTTGCGGGGGAGGACGACGCGCAAAGCGCGTCCGGAGGGGGCACGTCGGCTGCTCCGAGCAAGCCGGCCTCCTCCCCACCCTCCCCCGCAAGCGGGGGAGGGGGACCCAGCGCTGCGAACGGCAAGTTGACGCCGCAAGCGCTCGCGGCCGCACGGCTCGACATCGCCCACAGCCAGAAATTTGATCGCTCCAAATACGAAACCGTGCGCAGCCTCGACCGGCTCAAGGCCTGGATCGAGCGCGCCCGCGACCAGGGTTTTGTTGCCATCGACACCGAGACCACCAGCCTCGACCCGATGCAGGCGGCGCTGTGCGGCTTCTCGCTGGCGCTCGCTGCGAACGAGGCCTGCTACGTGCCGCTGTCGCACCGGCAGGGCGGCGACGGCAGCGGCGGCCTGTTCCAGGGCGAGGTCGCGCCCGATCAAATCCCCGAGCGTGCCGCTCTCGACGCCCTCAAGCCGCTGCTCGAAGACAAGGGCGTGCTCAAGATCGGCCAGAATTTGAAATTCGACTTTCAGATCTTCGCCGTGCGCGGCATCGAAATCGCGTCCTACGACGACACGCTGCTGATGTCCTATGTGGTCGATGCCGGCCGCTCCGATCACGGCCTCGATCCGCTGGCGCAGCGTTACTTCAATCACCGCACCATCGACTTCAACGAGGTGACCAAGGCCGGCAAGACCAGGATGACGTTCGATTGCGTCGAGATCAACAAGGCGACCGAATATGCCGCCGAGGACGCCGACGCGACGCTGCGGCTGTGGCAGGTGCTCAAACCGCGGCTCGCCGCCGAGCACATGCTCAATGTCTACGAAACGCTGGAGCGGCCGCTGCTGCACGTCTTGGCAAACATGGAGCGGCGCGGCATTTCGATCGACCGCCAGGTGCTCTCCCGGCTGTCCGGCGAATTCGCCCAGGAAGCGGCCGGCCTCGAAGCGGAGATCAACAAACTCGCCGGCGAAACCGTCAATGTCGGCTCGCCGAAGCAGATGGGCGACATCTTGTTCGGCAAGCTGGGGCTACCCGGCGGCACCAAGACCAAGACCGGACAGTGGGCGACCGGCGCGCGCGTCCTCGACGAATTGGCCGAGCAGGGCCACGAATTGCCGCAAAAGATTCTCGACTGGCGGCAGGTGTCGAAACTGAAATCGACCTATACCGACGCGCTGCCCGGCTACGTCAACCCGACGACCCATCGCGTGCACACCAGCTACGCGCTCGCCGCCACCACGACCGGCCGGCTGTCTTCTTCCGAGCCCAATTTGCAGAACATCCCGATCCGCACCGAGGACGGCCGCAAAATCCGCCGCGCCTTTATTGCCGACCGCGGCATGAAGCTCGTCTCCGCTGATTATTCACAGATCGAGCTGCGGCTCCTTGCCGAGATCGCCGGCATTGAGCAGTTGCGCAAGGCGTTCCGCGACGGTCTCGACATCCACGCCATGACGGCGTCGGAAATGTTCGGCGTGCCGGTCAAGAACATGCCCGCCGAAGTGCGCCGCCGGGCGAAAGCGATCAATTTCGGCATCATCTACGGCATCTCCGCCTTCGGCCTCGCCAACCAGCTCAACATCGAGCGCGAGGAGGCCGGCGCCTATATCCGAAAATATTTCGAGCGCTTTCCGGGCATCCGCGACTACATCGAGGAGACCAAGGCGTTCGCGAAAAAGCATGGTTTTGTCGAAACGCTGTTCGGCCGCAAATGCCACTACCCGGACATCGGCGCGTCGAATGCGTCCATTCGCGCCTTCAACGAGCGCGCCGCGATCAACGCGCGGCTGCAAGGCACCGCCGCCGACATTATCCGCCGCGCCATGATCCGCATGGACGGGGCGCTGACAAAGAAAAAACTCAACGCGCAGATGCTGCTGCAGGTGCACGACGAACTGGTGTTCGAGGTGCCGGAAGCCGAGGTCGACAAGACGCTGCCGGTGGTCACCAGCGTGATGATCGAAGCGCCGCTGCCGGCGCTGTCACTGTCGGTGCCGCTGCAGGTCGAGGCGCATGCCGCGGATAACTGGGACGCGGCGCACTAATCGTCATTGCGAGCGGAGCGAAGCAATCCAGTTAGGCTGCACAAGAGCTGGATTGCTTCGTCGCTTCGCTCCTCGCAATGACGAGTCGGAGAATTAAATGAACACGCTCCTGACCATCATCGGCATTCTGCTTCTGCTCATGGGCCTCGTCTTCATGGGGCAGGGCTCCGGATACTTTCCTTATCCGGCATCGAGCTTCATGATCAGCGAGAGCCGATGGATTTATTACGGCGGCGCGATAGCGGCCGCCGGACTCATTTTGATCGCCATCGCCCGACGCTGATCGCCGGCAACGCGCCTCAGCGCGTGCGCGCCGCTGCCTCGGTCACGATTTTGTAGGCGGCTTCGATCGCCGGCTTTGTCTTCGACACTTCCGCGCCGGTGGCGAGGAACGTCTTCATCAGCTCGGCCTCCTCGTCGGGCGGCAGGCTGATCAATTCGCCGCCGCTGTCGGTCCAGCCTTTGCGGGCCTTGGCGACGATGTCGCTTGCCACCGGGCCGATCGCCGCCTGCGCCGCGGCGGCGTCGCTGTCGACGATCTTCTGCAGATCCGCGGGCAGCGCGTCGTACCAGCTCTTGCTGACCTCGGCGACGACGAAGACGGCGGGCTGGCCGGTCTCGGTGACGTATTTCGCCGCGTCCTGAAAGTGCATCGGCGTCCACACCACGATGCCGCCGACGGCGCCGTCGACCGCGCCCTGCTGAATGGCGGGCACGACGTCGCCCAGCGTCATCGCCACCGGCGTGGCGCCGAGCCGCTCGATCGGCAGCGTCTGGAATTTTGACGCCATGACGCGCATCTTCTTGCCCTTGAAATCGGCGAGATGGCGGATCGGCGTTTTCGAGATCAGCGAGGACGGCGCGTTCATGAACAGCGCGACGCCATGCAGGCCCTTGTCGGCGCCGAGCCCGAGCATCAGCTTGAGCACCTCGGGATCGGCGGCGAGACGCTGGCCTTGATCCATCGTGCTGACCAGACCCGGTGCCGCCATCAGCTCGAAGCGCTCGTCGACGCCGACGAAGAATTCGGGCGGAATGACCGCGCATTGGATGGCGCCGAATTGCGTGCCCTCGATCTGCCGCGGGATCGAGCCGAGTTGGCTCGCCGGATAGATTTCCGGCTTGATGCGGCCGCCGGAATCCTTCTCCAGCGCCGCCGCGTAGCTCTTGGCGAAGAAATAGCTCGGGTCGTTCAACGTCGGCAGCGATATCTTCATAGTGTAGGTTTTGTCCTGCGCCGATGCCGCGCCGAGCGATAGGGCCAGCGCCAACCCGACGGCGCCGGCTCTTGCGGCGACCCGCGCAGCGCAATTCCATTTTTCGATTGTCATGTTTTCCTCACCCTGTGTTTTCGACTGTTACTTCTGTGGCACCACGGCGATCGCCTCGACCTCGTAGAGCGCGCCGTCGTGCGCCAGCTTGGATATCTGAATCGTGGTCGAGGCTGGCGGCGCCTTGGTGTCGACGTAACGGTCGCGCACTTCGAAGTAGGTCTGGATATGCGCCATGTCGACCAGGTAGTTGGTGACCTTTACCACGTGTTCGAAACCGCCGCCGGCCGCGGTGAGCGCGTGTTTCAGGTTCTCGAAGGCTTGAACGGCCTGGGCGCGGAAATCGCCCGGTTCGCCGGCCATTTTGCCGTCAGCGGTGCGGCCGAGCTGTCCCGCAATATAGATGGTACGGCACGGGCTCGTCGTCTCGACGACGTGGCTATAGCCGCGCGTCGCATGCATGGTCGCAGGATTTTGAAAACGATGGATGGCCACGGTTCATTCCTCCCCGGCGGGTTTCGCGCACCGCCATAATGCAATTGCCGCGCGGCCATGGCAAAGTCGTTATCGATGTATGCACGACGCATCGCGTTGCTTATTGTCGCGGGGCTCGCGCCCGACGCGGCGCAGGCCGCCGGGCTCGACGGCGCCACATTGTCGTGGGCTTGGGAGCTGCCGTTCGTCGGCATTTTGCTGACCATTGCCTTTGCGCCGCTCGTCATCCGGCGCGTCTGGCATCACCACTACGGCAAATTCGCCCTCGCCTGGGCGGCGCTGACGCTCGCGCCGCTTGCGGCGCTGCGCGGCGTCGACACGGCGCTGGCGGCCTTGGCGCATGCGCTGCTTGGCGACTATCTCGGTTTCATCGCCATCCTGTTCGCGCTCTACGTGGTCGCTGGCGGCATCGTGGTCTCAGGCACGCTGCGCGGCACGCCGCTGGTCAACGCGCTGACGCTCCTGTTCGGCACCCTGATCGCCAGCATTGTCGGCACCACCGGCGCCGCCATGATTCTGATCCGGCCGCTCATTCGCGCCAACGGGGCGCGGCTGCACAACGTCCATGTGGTGGTTTTCTTCATATTCCTCGTCGGCAATATCGGCGGCGCGCTATCGCCGCTCGGCGACCCGCCGCTGTTCATCGGCTTCCTCAACGGCGTCGATTTCTTCTGGCCGGCGAAAAACCTGTGGCAGCCGACCGCGTTCGTCGCCGGCTGCGTGCTTTTGATTTTCGTTGCCGTCGATGTTTGGTTCTTCCGCCAGGACCGCCGCGTCGCGCCGGTCGGCGAGGCGAGCGCGCCGATTCGCGTGCACGGTATTGTCAATCTGGTCCTGCTCGCTGTCATCATCGGCGCTGTCATCGTCTCGGCGCTGTGGAAGCCCGGCATCGCATTCACGGTCTATGGCACGACGCTGCCATTGCAGAATCTGCTCCGCGACGCCGTGCTGGTTTTGACCGCGCTCGCCTCGCTGTGGCTCACCCCCGACGAGCATCGCGAAGCCAACGGCTTTTCCTGGGAGCCGATCCTCGAAGTGGCGATCCTGTTCGCCGGGATTTTCATCTGCGCCGTGCCGATCTTGGCGATGCTCGATGCCGGCCACGCCGGCGCGTTCGCCTGGCTCCTGGCCGCAGTGACGGCGCACGATGGCAGCCCGCATGTCGTCGCCTATTTCTGGCTCACCGGCGTGCTCTCGGCGATCCTCGACAATGCGCCGACCTATCTCGTCTTCTTCAAGCTCGCCGGCGGCAACGCCACCGAGCTGATGGGTGCGCTGGCGCCGACGCTGACGGCGATCTCCATGGGTGCGGTCTACATGGGCGCGCTCACCTATATCGGCAACGCGCCGAATTTCATGATCTATGCCATCGCGTCGGAGCGCGGCATCAAGATGCCGAGCTTTTTCGGCTTCATGGCGTGGTCGATCGCGGTGCTGACGCCGGTGTTCGCGGCCTTGACTTATCTCTTTGTCCTGGCGCGCTGACCAGCCTTTACCCCGCCCTGCAGGGGGAGGCGAAGAAGACAGTGTATTCACGATTTCTTTGCCATGTTTGCCAATTCGACGCTTTCCCGTGCCGCACGCATTTTCGTCATCCGATCTTGAATCTTTTTCGACGATGCTTCCGTGATGCACGCGCGTCGTATCAAACCGTTGTATTGGCATCTTGCCGCATTGGCCGCACTGTTCGCGGCCATGCTCATGGCGATGCCGCGGCCGGCGTACGCCGAAGGGTTGTTCGATTTTCTGTTCGGCGGTTTTCAACGCCAAACCCCGCCGGCCAATGTGAATTCCTATGCCGAGCCGCCGGCCTCGATCGGCCGCGTCGCGCCGGCTTCGCCGACCGGCACCGAAGACGTCCGGCAAGGCAACGGCAACATCGGCCGCACCGTGGCGTTTTGCGTGCGGCTATGCGACGGCCAGCATTTTCCACTCGAGCACATGACCAACGCGACACCGATCGAGACCTGCCGGGCGATGTGTCCGGCGAGCAAGACCAAAGTCTTCTTCGGCGGCGAGATCGGCGGCGCCGTGGCCAAGGACGGCCAGCGCTATGCCGAGCTCGACAATGCCTTTATTTACCGCAAGCAATTGGTGGCGAACTGCACCTGCAACGGCAAGGATGCGTTCGGCCTCGCCCCGTTCGACATGTCGAACGATCCGACATTGCGGCCCGGAGACATCGTTTCGACCAAGGACGGATTCGTCGCCTATAGCGGCGCACGCGGGCAGGGCGCCGCGTTCACGCCGATGGATTCGGCCGCCGTCGCCGCGCAACTCAATCCCAGGTCCTCGCCCGTTCAACTGTCCCGTCGCACGGAAGCGCCGCCGGCCGACGACCAGCCGGGCACCATCGTGCCGTCTCAGTCCTTGAGATAGGCCACGACCTCTTCGGCCAGCGCCAGCGACGAGGTCAGGCCAGGCGATTCGATGCCGAACAGGTTGACGAGGCGCGGCATGCCGTGCGCCGGGGGGCCGGCGATCATGAAATCGGCCTGGGGCTCGCCTTGGCCGGAGAGCTTTGGCCGGATGCCGCAATAATCCGGCACCAGCGAGCCGTCGGGCAGGCCCGGCCAATAGGTGCGGATGCGGGCATAAAAGCTGTCGGCGCGGCGTGGATCGACGGCGTAATTCTCCTCCGTGATCCATTCGACGTCGGGGCCAAAGCGCATGCGGCCGGCGAGATCAAGCGTGACGTGAACGCCGAGCCCGCCGTCGATCGGCGTCGGATAGATCAGCCGCGAAAAAGCCGGCCGCCCGGCGAAGCCGAAATAATTGCCTTTGCCGAGCACGAGGCGGGGCACTTTGCCGGCCGGATAGTTGTCGATGCGCCGCGCCAACGCCTGGGCGCCGAGGCCCGCGGCGTTGACCACGGCATCGAACGGCATGATGCCAGCGTCGCGGCCGCCGAATTGCACGTGCCAGTGCGGCGCCTTGTAGGTCATGCGCTCGACCGGGGTCTCGAAGGCGATCATGCCGCCGCGGTCTTCCAGATCGCCCCACAGCGCCAGCATAAAACCGTGGCTGTCGATGATGCCGGTTTCCGGCGACCACAGCGCGCCGATGCACGACAATTCCGCTTCCATGGCGCGCGCCGCATTGCCGCCGATCATCTCGACGCCCTCGACGCCGTTGTTCAGCGCCTGCGCCATGATGGTCTCGACCTTGGCGAGCTCGGCGTCGTTGGTCGCCACGACCAGCTTGCCGCATTTGCGGTGGCCGACGCCGTGGGAGGCGCAGAAGTCGTAGAGCATGCGCCGGCCGCGCACACAGAGTTTGGCGCGCAACGTGTCGGTCGGATAGTAAAGGCCGGCGTGGATCACTTCGCTGTTGCGCGAGGACACGCCGTTGGCGATGCCGCCGGTGATTTCGGCAACGGTCACGTCATGGCCGGCGAGCGCCGCGGCGCGCGCGACGGCAAGTCCGACGACACCGGCGCCGACGACAAGGACGTCCATCAGTCGCGCTTCCACGGAACGACGAAGCGCTCGATCTCATTGAGCGCCACGGTGAGCACGAAGCCGATGATCGCGATCATGAACAGGCCGACATACATCTGCTCGACCGAAAAAGTCTCCCACGCGGTCCAGATCATGTAGCCTAGCCCGCTTTTGGCGCCAATCATCTCGGCAATGGCGATCAACACCAGGCCGATGCCGATGCCGAGCTTGAAGCCGGTCATGATCACCGGCAGCGCGCCTGGCAGCGCGATGGTCCAGAACGTGTTCCAGCGGCCGGCTTTGTAATTGCGGCCGACGTCGAGATAGATGCGGTTGATCTCGAGCACGCCGGTCGTGGCATTGATCACCACCGGAAAAAACACGCCGACCGCAACCATGAAGATTTTCGAGCCTTCGCCGAGGCCGAAGATCAGCAGTGCCAGCGGCAGGATGGCGCTTTTCGGGATCGGATAGGTCGCCGCCACCAGCGGATCGAACACCGCGCGGACCCAGCGATTGAGCCCCATGGCGATGCCAAGTACGAGCGCCGGGCCGCCGCCGATCAGGGTGCCAAGCGCGAGCCGGCGCAGGCTGACCAGCGTGTTGGTGACAAGCTCGCCCGAGCGCAGCATCTCGATCATCACGGCAATCACACTCGATGGCGCGGGAAAGAAACGGGTATCGATGAAGTGAAAACGAGCCGCCACTTCCCAGACAACGAGCAGCAAGATCGGCGAGGCGATGCCGAGAATGCGTTCGCGCGCGCGCATGGAAAGGGAAAAACCTTGCGCCGGGCTGCCGGCGACGGTTTGCGTGCTCATTGAATGGCGTCCTTGTTTTCCTGCTCGCGGGCGCGCTGCACCTCGTCGCGCAATCCCGACCAGATGCGGTGCACGAGTTCGCCGAATTCCGGCGCCTTCTGTAGATCGATGAGGTTGCGCGGCCGGGCAAGCGGCACCTGCACAAAGCTCTTCACGCGGCCGGGCTGCGCCGTCATCACCATGATGCGGTCGCCGAGAAAGACCGCCTCGTCGACGCTGTGGGTGATGAACACGACGGTCTTTTTCTGCTCGTCCCAGATACGCAACAGCTCCTCCTGCAGCAGCAGCTTGTTCTGGGCGTCCAGCGCCGAGAACGGCTCGTCCATCAGCAGGATTTCCGGATCGTTGGCAAACGCGCGCGCGATGGACACGCGCTGCTTCATGCCGCCGGAGAGCTGGTGCGGATAATAATCGGCGAAGCGCGTCAGCCCGGTGGCGTCGAGATAATGGCCGACGCGCTCCTTGATGACGGCGGCCGGCGCATTGCGCATGCGCAAGCCGTAAGCGGCGTTGTTCCAAACCGTCATCCAGGGAAAGATCGACTCGCCCTGGAACACCATGGAATTTTCCGGCCGGTCCGAACCCGCCGGTGTATCGATCGCGATGGCGCCCGCGGTCGCTGTCTCAAGGCCGGCGAGAATGCGCAGCAGCGTGGTCTTCCCGCAGCCCGACGGGCCGACGATGACGAAAAACTCGCCCGGTTCGATGTCGACCGAGACGTGGTCGATGGCAACCAGCGCGCCGAACGACTTTTGCAGATCGCTGATCCGGATGGCGGGACGCGCCGGTTGCGGACGATGCTCCGTCGGCTCGCCGACGGCACGCAGATTGGTGGCGCTTGCGCTCATGATTGGCGGCATTGTGCCGGGCAAACGGCCCGATCACAACTCGTCATGGGTTCAGGACTTGGGCTCAGGAATTGCAATGAATTCCCGCCTCTCGCTATAACAGGCCGACTTGACCGCAGGTACCGCGCGGTTTTGTGTCGCAGCGCTAAGGAAGGGCCGCAGCGGCCCTGCGAATATAAGGGGATATCCATGGCGGATAATGTCGTCCGGGTCTGCGCGCAGTCGGACATCGCGCCGGAAACGGTGAAGGCGTACGAGGTCGGCGACAAAAGGCTGGCCGTCTATAACCTCGAGGGCCAGTTCTACGTCACCGACGACGAATGTACCCATGCGTCGGCGAGCCTCGCCGACGGCTTCCTCGAGGACGGCATCATCGAGTGCAGCCTGCATTCCGGCGCTTTCGATGTGAAAACCGGCGCCGTGAAGTCGCCGCCGTGCTCATTCGCGCTGCGCACCTATAAGGTGGTGCTGGAAGGCGACGATGTTTTCGTCGATCTCGACAAGGACGCGGCCGGAGAGCCGGCCTGATGGCAAAAACGCCGGGCGCGCCGCTTGGCCTTGCCATCGCGGGCCTCGGCATGGCCGGTGCGGTTATGGTGCGCGCCGCGGCCGCGCATCCCGGCGTGAAACTCGTCGCCGCCGCAGATCCGCATGACGCATCGCGTAGCGCCTTCGCGCGCGACTTCAATGCGCACGCCTATGCTGACATAACGGAGCTTTGCGCGGATCCCGCCGTCGACGTCGTCTACATCGCGACGCCGCATCAATTCCATGCTGCGCACGCCGCGCTCGCGGCCGGCGCCGGCAAGCACGTTATCCTCGAAAAGCCGATGGCGCTGACGCTCGCCGATTGCGACGCCATCATCGCGGCGGCCGAGCGGGCAAAAATTCACCTTATCGTCGGCCACACCCACGCCTTCGATCCGTCGGTGCGCGAAATGCGGCGCATCGTGGCGAGCGGCGAAATCGGCCGGCTCGGCATGATCGCGGCATGGAACTACACGAATTTCCTCTACCGGCCGCGGCGGCCGGAAGAACTCGATACGGCGCGTGGCGGCGGCATCCTGTTCAACCAGGTGCCGCACCAGATCGACATGGTGCGGCTGATCGGGGGCGGGCGGCTGCGCAGCGTGCGCGCCCAGGCCACGCGGCTCGATCCGGCGCGGCCGACCGAAGGCAGCGCCATCGCGTTCCTCGAATTCGAGGACGGCGCCGCGGCCTCGCTGGTCTATGGCGGCTACGATTTTTTCGACAGCGACGAGCTGCATTTTTGGGTCAACGAGCGCGGCGCGCCAAAGCCGTCCGATCAACACGGCGCGGCCCGGCGCGCCCTGGCGGCGGAGCAGGCCGAAGAAGCGCGCCTGCGCGTGGACCGCTACGCCTACGGCGCGGAAACCGGTCCGCCGCCGAACCATCAGCCGCATTTCGGGCTGCTGATCGTCACCTGCGAACGCGGCGAGATGCGCGCTTCCGCCGACGGCCTTTTCATCTATGACGTCAACGGCAAGCGCGAGGTCGCGCTGCCCAAAAGTGCCGCGATGCCCGGCCGCGGCGAAGTGCTCGACGACATGATTGCCACCATCCGCAGCGGCAAGCCGCCGCTGCAAGATGGCCGCTGGGGCAAGGCCAATGTCGAGGTGACGCTGGCGGTTGCGCAATCCGCGCGCGAGCGGCGCGAAGTCATGCTGGAGCATCAGGTGGCGGCATCCTGACGAGCATTGGACGAAAGGGCTCGATTTTCTATATAAGTCAACGAACCCTTGGAGCGGCCCGCCATGAACTACCAGCCGTCAGGCCACGATTTCGTCGTCGAGAACCCGGACGCGAAGACGTTCTTCGTCAACCGCGAAGTGTTCGTCTCCGACGACGTTTTCGAGCGCGAAAAGCGCGCCATCTTCGACCGCTGCTGGATCTATGTCGGCCACGCCTCGGAGATCAAGAATCCCGGCGACTTCAAGACCCGCCCGGTGGCGGGGCGGCCGATCATCTTCTGCCGCGACCGTGAAGGCACCGTGCGCGCGCTGATCAATTGCTGCCGCCACCGCGGCGCGCTGGTGTGCCGCGAGCGCGAGGGCAATGCCCGGCAGTTCTACTGCATGTATCACGGCTGGACCTATCATCCCGACGGCCGGCTCAAATCGGTGCCGGGCGAGGATGCCTATGGCGAGGCGTTCGACAGAAGCGAAATGGGGTTGGTGCCGGTGCCGCGGCTCGAATCCTATCGCGATTTCTATTTCGCCAATTTCGACCGCGAGGCGATCGATCTCGACAGCTATCTCGGCAAGGCCAAGGACTATATCGATCTCGTCATCGACCAGTCGCCCTCGGGAAAGATGCAGATCATTTCCGGGACGCAAGAATACGACATCAGGGCGAACTGGAAGCTTTTGGTCGAGAACAGCGTCGACGATTACCACCTGATTTCCACGCATTCGACCTGGCTGAACTACATGCGCAATTCCGGCGTCAACGTCACGCCGCCGAAGGGCGAGCTGTTGCCGACCCGCGGTTTTGGCCGCGATCTGGGCAACGGCCATCTGACCACCGACAATCCGAATTACCGCGGCCGGCCGGTGGCGAAATGGATTTCGGTCTACGGCGAGGATGCCAAGGCTGATATCGACGCGCTGCGCAACGAGCTTGTGGAGCGGCTCGGCCCGGCGCGCGCCGCCCGCGTCGCCGACACCAACCGCAATCTCGCGATCTTTCCCAACCTCGTCATCAACGACGGCTCCTCGGTCACGGTGCGCCACTTTTACCCAGTGGCGCCGGACCGCATGCACGTCACCGCCTGGGCGCTCGGCCCGGTCGAGGAGACCGAAGCGCAGCGTGCGCGCCGGCTGCACGCTTTTCTGACCTTTTACGGGCCGGGCGGCTTCGCCACGCCGGACGATGTCGCGGCGCTGGAAGCAGCGCAGCTCGGCTTCGCCGCCTGGCGCGAAGTACCGTGGTCGGACCTGTCGCGCGGCATGGCCAAGGCCGGCGATCAGCAGCTCGCCACCGACGAGGGCCATCTGCGCGTGTTCTGGCGCAAGTGGAACGAGCTGATGGAGACGCGGGCATGAACGAGCTCGTTGCCTCGACCGTCTCGCGCGCCGAAGTCGAGGATTTGTTCTATCACGAGGCGGACCTGCTCGATTCGTGGCGGCTCGACGACTGGCTGGAACTGTTGACCGACGACGCGGCCTATTACGTGCCGCCGAACGACAAGCCCGACGCCGACGCGCGCTACACGCTCTTCACCATCGCCGACGACATCGTGCGGCTGCGCGAGCGCGTGATCCGGCTGAAGGATCCGAACTGCCATGCCGAATATCCGCTGTCGCGGACGCGGCGCATGATCGGCAATGTGCGCATCACCGGCGTCGACGGCGACGTGATCTCCGCGGCGGCGAATTTCATCATTCACCGCTATCGGCACAATGACCTGGATCGCGTTTTCGTCGGCCAATACCGCTACAAACTCAAGCGTCAGGGTGGCCGGCTCAAGATCGCCGAGCGGCGCGCCATTCTCGATGCGCAAGTGCTGGGGCTGCTCGGCTCGGTGAGCTTTATTCTGTGATGTCGGAGCTCGACAAAGTCTTCGGCGAGCTTGCCGGCAAGCGCGCGCAGCAAGATCAGGAGCGCCGCGAGCGGCACAAGCTTGCCAGCGAGTTCCTGACCGAATTCTTCGAGCAGGACGTCAAGCCGTCGCAGACGCTGAAAACCCGCGGCATCGAAGCGAGCCTGATCGATCACAAGCTCGTCCTGCATCGGCCGCAATCGGGGCATTACGAAGAGCCGCTCTACATCGTCGTCGGCGAGCAGGGCGAGATCGACATCGCCGGCCGCTCGCTGGGGCGCTATCAGCCGGCCGAAAAACTCGCGAAGAAACGCGAGCTGATCGGCCAGATCATCTCGTTCTTCGACCTGTAGAGTTCAGCAATGAACAATGTCGCGATCGTCGGCGGCGGCATCGGCGGGCTGGCGGCGGCGCTGGCGCTCATTCGGCGCGGCATTGACGTCGATGTCTACGAACAGGCGCCCGAATTGCGCGAGCTTGGCGCCGGCGTGCAGATCAGCGCCAACGGCACGCGCGTGCTTCATGCGCTCGGGTTGAGGGAGGCGCTGGAAAAGGTCCAGGTGCTGCCGGCCGGCAAGGCGATCCGGCTGTGGAACTCCGGGCAAAGCTGGAAGCTGTTCGACCTCGGCTTGGAATCGGTCGAGCGCTATGGCTTTCCCTACATCACCATCCACCGCGGCGATCTGCACGGCGTGATCGCGCAAGCGGTGCTGCAAGCGAAGCCCGGCGCCATTCACTTGAACCGCAAATGTATTGGCCTTTCACAAGCGGCCGGTCACGTCGAACTGCGTTTCGAAACCGGCGAACCGGTCACGGCAAAGCTCGTGGTCGGCGCCGACGGCGTGCATTCGGTGGTGCGCGAAACTTTGTTCGGCGCGGCGAAGCCAAATTTCTGCGGCATCATCGCCTGGCGCGGCGTCATCCCGATGGAGCGGGTGCCGGCCTCGATCTCACGCACCATCGGCACCAATTGGGTCGGCCCGGGCGGCCACGTCGTGCATTATCCGCTCCGCGCCGGAAAACTCCTCAACTTCGTCGGTATGGGCGAGCGCGATTGGACCGTCGAAGGCTGGAACGTGCGCGGCACGACGGACGAGGTGTTGAGCGATTTTCGCGGCTGGCATGCCGACGTGCACGCACTCATTCGCAACATCGACGTGCCGTACAAATGGGGCTTGGCGTTGCGGCCGCCGATGGAAGCGTGGAGCAAGGGGCGCTGCACGTTGCTCGGCGACGCCTGCCACCCGATGGTGCCGTTGTTGGCGCAGGGCGCCAACATGGCGCTCGAAGATGGTGTCGTGCTGGCGCGCGCTGTCGAAAAATATCCCGACGATCACCAAGCCGCGCTGGCCGCCTACGAAGCCACACGCCGCGACCGCGCCAACAAGGTCGTCGCCGGCTCCGCCGCCATGATCCCGCGCTTCCACAACCGCGCCATGGTCGACGCCGACGCCGCGCAGGCCCACGTCGACCATGAATGGCAGGAGGATCGCATCAGGGAGCGCTACGACTGGCTGTTTACCTATGACGCAACGTCGGTGCCAGTGTGAAGGCGGCCAGTATCGACCCAAGCTGAAATCGATTATAACCGCCCGAGAAAACCGAGGATTTAGCCATGTACGCAGGCGCGGGAGTGAAGACGAGCCCGGATTATCCGATCCCGGACACCATGAAGGCCTGGGTGCTTGGCAATCCCGGCGAGCTGAAGCTCGCCCAAAAGCCGGTGCCGGTGCCGAAACGCGCCGAAGTTTTGGTCCGTATCGATGCGGTCGCGATCTGCGCCACCGATCTCGAAATCATCGATCACGGCCCGCCGGCCTCGATCCTGGGCGGCATGCCGTTCAACAAGAATTTCACCCCCGGCCACGAATACATGGGCACAGTGGTGGCGCTCGGACCCGGCGTCGACGAATACCGCATCGGCCAGCGCATCACGGTGGAGATCCACGCCGGCTGCGGCCAGTGCAAGCGCTGCCGCGAGGGCATGTACACGTCGTGCCACAACTACGGGCTCAATTACGGCGACGTCGACAAGGGCCACCGCGCCAACGGCTTCACCACCGACGGCGGCTTCTGCGAATACCAAGTCAACCACATCAACACCCTGGTCGCCATTCCCGACGCCATGTCGGACGAGGAAGCGACGCTGGTTGTGACGGCAGGCACGGCAATGTACGGGCTGACCGAGCTCGGCGGCCTCGTCGCCGGCGAGAGCGTCGTCGTCACCGGCCCCGGCCCGATCGGGCTCCTCGGCGTCGCGGTGGCGAAGGCGATGGGCGCCTCGCCCGTGATCCTCACCGGCACGCGCGACAACCGATTGAAAATCGGCCGCGAGCTCGGCGCCGATCATGTCGTCAACGTGCGCAACGAAGATGCCGTCGAAGCAGTACGCCGCCTCAACGGTGGCAGGGGCGTCGACTACGTGATCGAGTGCTCGGGCGCGCCGAACGCGGTGAATGACGCCATCCGCATGGTCAATCGCGGCGGCAAAGTCTGCCTCGCCGCGTTCCCGCACCAGGAGACGCCGGTCGACGTCGCCCACATCGTGCGCAACAACATTTATCTCTACGGCATCCGCGGCGAGGGCAAGACCGCGACCCATCGCGCCGAAGCCTTCATGTCGCAAAAGCGCTTTGACGCCACGAAAATCCACACCCACACATTCCCGCTCGACGATCTGCCCACCGCGATCCGCTATGCCAAGGACCGCGTCGACGATGCGATCAAGGTGGTGGTGAAAGCCAAAGGCGTGGCCGCGCATCGGGTCGCCGCCGAATGAGAAAATACGTTGCGCTGACCTGCGCCGCGATTATTGCTTCATTCTTCTTGAATGCAACGCCGGCTGGGGCCGAGGATTGGCCGAGCCACCCGGTCCGCATCGTCAACACGTTTGCGCCGGGTGGTGCCGCCGACATTCTCGCGCGCCTGGCGGCCGACCAATTGACCAAGGCATTCGGCCAGCAATTCTATGTCGAGACCCGCGCCGGCGCCGGCGGCGTGATCGGTGTCGATTCCGTCGCTCACTCCGACCCCGACGGCTATAATTTCGTCATCACAACGCTGTCGCTCACCGCGATCAATCCGCTGATCAATTCTAAGATCGGCTACGACCCGTTCAAGGATCTGACCCACGTCGCCTATCTCGCTGGCTCGCCGATCGTCTTCATCGTCAGCGCCAAGGGCGACGTGAAGACGCTGAAGGACTTCGTCGCCAAGGCGAAGGCGAGCCCGAAGCCGTTGACCTACGGCGTCTCCGGGCTGGCCAGCGCCGGGCAGATGATCGCAGAATCCTTCGCGCAGCTCGCCGATCTCAAATTCCAGGTGGTGCCGTACAAGGGCGCCGCGCAAAGCCAGCTCGACGTGGTGGCCGGCAATATCGATTTTGCCACGCCGACGGTCACCTCCGCGTCACCGCAGCTCCAAGGCGGCACCGTCATCGGGCTCGCCCAAACCGGCAGCGAGCGGCTGCCGGATTATCCCGACGTGCCGACCTTCAAGGAGCTCGGCTACAGGCTCGAGGCGACCAACTGGTTTGGCCTCGCCGGTCCCGCCGGGCTTCCCGTCGACATCGTCCGTAAGGTCAACGCCGCGATCAATGCCGGCATGGCGCAGCCCGACAACCAGGCCCGCATCCGCCAGGAGGGCATGATCATCGCACCGATGGATGCCGATGCCTTCAACGCCTTCGTCGCCCACGAGGCGCTGCGCTGGAAGCCGGTGATCCTCAAGGCCGGGCTGAAGATGGAATAACCGGCCGCGGTTACTTCTTGCGGATGTGGAACGTCAGCAGCCGCTTTTCCTTGCGCGTGGCTTCGAGCACATCGCCGGTCTGGTTGAGCAGGTTCGGGATGTCGATGCCGGCAAGCGGATCGGTGCATTCCACGACCAGGATGTCTCCCGCCGCCATGCCGCCGAGCGCCTTTTTGGTGCGCAGCGCCGGCAGCGGGCATTTGAGGCCGCGCAAATTGAGGGTCTTTTCGGTCATTCCCAGTGCCATCGGCCGCCAACGGGCCCGGCCCGAAGTGGCCGGCCCGATGACAGGCTCCGTCGGACGACCCGGTAGTCTCTGATGATGAGGATGTATACTCCGGTTTTGGTGTCTACTGGATGCCCGCTGTCGCGGGCATAGAGAGAATGGCCGTCGATTCCAGCACCCAACGTATCACGCGCCTGACGCCGCTTAGCGCGGTCCTCGCGCTTATCGACTCGCGAGTCGGTGCGGTGAAGCCGCAGAAATCGGCGATCCATGGCGCGCGCGGCTTCACGCTGGCCGAGGACGTGGTGTCGTCGGAGCAGCCGCCGCGTCCGATTGCGCTACGCGACGGATTCCCGGTGGCTGCCGCCACAGTCGCCGATGCCGGATCTTACGCGCCAGTGCCGTTGCCGCTGACAGTGTGCCGTATCGACGTCGGAGACGCGCTGCCGAGCGACGCCGATGCGGTGCTGCCGCTCGACGCTGTCACGCTGCGCGGCCATCGCGCCGAAGCCTTCGCCGCGGTCACGGCAGGCGAGGGGGTATTGCTCAAGGGTGGCGACGCCACGCCGGGCACGCCATTGCGTCGCGCCGGACAAAGCGCGCGCGCCATCGACATCGCGGTCATGGCAGCAGCCGAGATTAAAGATGTGACCATTCGCGCGCCGCGTATCCACATCGTCTACGGCGGTGAGGCAAGGTCGCCGGCGATCGACGTGGCATTGACGACGCTCATGCGTGTCGCGGCTGAGGCTGGAGGAGTGGTTACCGGCGGATCGATCACGCTCGAATCTGCGCTCGGGGACGAGGAAACCAGCGCCGTGATGGCCGTCGGCGGCACCGGCAGTGGATTGCGGGATGCCGCGGTCCATACGCTGGCGCGGCTCGGCCAGGTCGAGGCGCACGGCATCGCGGTGTCACCCGGCGAAACCGCGGCGTTCGGCTTTGCCGGCAAGCGGCCCGTGTTGCTGATCCCCGGACGGCTCGATGCGGCGTTGGCGATCTGGCTTCTGGTCGGGCGCCATCTTGTGGCCAAGCTTGCCGGTGGCGGCATCGCGGACTTGCCGGTTACGCTGCCGCTCAAGCGCAAGGTCACTTCGACCATCGGCTTGACCGAGCTCGTTCCAGTCAGCTGCGCCGGCGGCATGGCAGAGCCGCTCGCCTCGGGTTATTTATCCCTGGAGTCGCTGGCCCGCAGCGACGGCTGGATCGTCGTGCCGGCCGACAGCGAAGGTTTTGCAGCCGGGACGCCGGTTGCCGTGAGAACATGGCCATAAATCCGAAATCCGGCGAACGCGGTTCGGCAATCCTTGATGCCGTAAAGCGCGCAGCGCGCCAGGAGCAATTCCTTGAAGTGGTCTCGGCCGACGAGGCGCGACGCCGGTTCGAAGCCTGCATCGATCGCTCGCCGCTTGGCGGCGAGAGCCTCAGCCTCGGCGCGGCGCTCTCCCGCGTGCTTGCAGCCGATGTCGTCGCGCCGCTCGATGCGCCGCCGTTCGACCGCTCCAATGTCGACGGCTTTGCGGTGCGCGCCGCCGATACCGCCGGCGCCAGCGACGGCGCGCCAAAGCGTTTTGTACTCAATGCTGAAGTGATCGCCTGCGGCGTTGCGCCCGCGATCGAAGTGCGGTCCGGCACGGCCACGGCGATCGCCACCGGCGGCGTCATTCCGCGCGGCGCCGATGCGGTGGTGATGATCGAGCACACCGAACTGGTCGAGGACGATGTCGCGCCGGCGATCGATCTGCGCCGCGCCGCCGCCAGCGGGCAATTGATCTCATACGCGGGTTCCGACATCGCGCGTGGCGAGACGCTGCTGCGGCGAGGCACGCGCATCGGCTCGCGCGAGATCGGCATGCTCGCGGCGTGTGGGTTTGCCGCCATCGACGTGGTCCGCCGCCCGCGCGTCGCCGTGCTTTCGACCGGCGACGAATTGGTCGAGCCCGGCAGGCCGCTCACGCCCGCCGGCGTCTATGACAGCAACGGCGCCATCATCGCCGCCGCGATCGTCGAAGCCGGCGGCGAGCCGGTGCCGTTTGGCGCGTTCCCCGACGAAGACGTCGCGCTCGAACTGGCGATGCGCACGGCGCTGGACTCCTGCGACATGGTGGTGCTCTCCGGCGGCACATCGAAGGGCGCCGGCGATCTGTCCCATCGCATCGTGTCGCGGCTCGGCACGCCGGGCATTCTTGTTCACGGCGTCGCGCTCAAGCCCGGCAAGCCGCTGTGCCTCGCGGTCATCGGCGATAAGCCTCTTATCGTGCTGCCGGGATTTCCGACCTCGGCGATCTTCACCTTTCACGCCTTCGTCGCGCCGGTCATCCGCGCGCGCGCCGGGCTGGCGCCGGAAACGGCACGAACGGCGATGGCGCGCGTGCCGGTGCGTATTGCTTCCGAGCTCGGCCGCGAGGAGTTCGTCCTCGTTTCGCTCGTCGCCGGCGAAGACGGGGCGATCGCGTTCCCGACCGGCAAAGGCTCGGGTGCGGTGACGGCGTTCTCCCAGGCCGACGGATTCTTGACCATCGACCCGCTTGCCAATGCGCTCGATGCGGATACCAGCGCCGAAATCACGCTGATCGGCGAAGCGGCGCGCGCACCCGACCTCGTCATCATGGGCAGCCATGATATCGCGCTCGATGTCGTGGTTGGAGCGCTCGCCGAACGCGGCTTCAATGCGCGGACGATCGCCGTCGGCAGCCTCGGCGGCGTCGCCGCGCTCAGCCGCGGCGAGTGCGATCTCGCGCCGGTGCATCTCGTCGATCCGGCGACCGGCGTCTATAACAAGCATCTGCTGGCGCCGGGTCTTGCGCTGGTGCCCGGCTGGCGGCGGATGCAGGGTTTTGTATTTCGTCCCGGCGACGCGCGGTTCGATGGCGCTACCGCCCAGGCGGCACTCAAGGCGGCGCTCGCCGATCCGGCCATCCTGATGGTCAATCGCAATGCCGGCTCGGGCACACGCGTTTTGGTCGACAGTTTGTTGCAGGGCGCGCGCCCGCCCGGCTACGCCAACCAGCCGCGGTCGCATAACGCGGTCGCCGCCGCGGTCGCGCAAAACCGTGCCGATTGGGGCGTCGCCATCGAGCCGGTGGCGCGGATGTACGGTCTCGCCTTTCTGCCCATCGCACCGGAGGAATACGATTTTCTGCTGCGGCAAGCGCGCCGCGAGCGGCCAGCGGTGCAGGCCTTTCTCGCGACGTTGCGCGATGAAACAACGCGCGCACGTATCCGCGCGCTCGGCATGGAACCCGCAGCCGAATGACGCTACATAGGGCCTATGCGCATCATCGGTCTCGCCGGCTGGAGCGGCTCGGGCAAGACGACACTGGTCACCAGCGTGATCCCGGTGCTGATCAAGCGCGGCCTGAAAGTCGCCACCGTCAAGCACGCGCATCATGACTTCGATACCGACCAGCCGGGCAAGGATTCCTGGCTGCACCGGCAAGCCGGCGCCAGCGAGGTCGCGATCGTGTCCAGCCGCCGCTGGGCCATCGTTCACGAGCTGCGCGACGAGCCCGAGCCGCCGCTCGACGACGTTTTGGCGAAACTCAGCCCGGTCGATCTGGTGATCGTCGAAGGTTTCAAGCGCCACGCGCATCCAAAGCTCGAAGTTTTTCGCGCCACGGTCGGCAAGCCGTTGTTGCATCCCGATGACGATTGCATCATTGCCGTCGCCACCGACGCAGCCCTGCCGCAGGCTTTAGTTCCGGTGCTGATGCTCGATGATTTCGACGGCATCGCCACTATGTTCGAGGTGGAGGCGCTGCCGCTCGAGCAAATCGGCCCACCGCGGGACGAAACCTAATGGCGCAGCTGAGCGACGATTGCTTCGCCTTCAACGGCCCGTTGCTGCCGGTCGCCGATGCCGAGCGTCTGATTGTCGAGCGCGTCACGCCGGTTGGCGAATGCGAGACCGTGACGTTGCGCGAGGCCGCAGGTCGCGTGCTGGCCGAAGACGTCATCGCCCCGGTCAATGTGCCGCCATTCGATAATTCCGCCGTGGACGGCTATGCGGTGCGCGCCGCCAATCTCGATGCCCAAGGCGAAACGCGGCTGACGATCGCCGACCGCGTCGCCGCCGGGCATGACGCCACGCACGCGCTTGATGTCGGCGAGGCGATCCGAATTTTCACCGGCGCGCCAATGCCGGACGGCGCCGATACGGTTTTCATGCAGGAGGATTGCCGCATCGAGAATGGTGCCGTCATCGTGCCGCCGGGATTGAAGCTTGGCGCCAACCGCCGCCTCGCCGGCGAGGATATGCGCGCCGGCGCGGTCGCGCTGCCCGCCGGCCGGCGTCTTGCCGTGCAGCACGTTGCGCTCGCGGCTGCGCTCGGTCTCACCGCGCTAAAGGTCCGCCGTCGCGTGCGGGTGGCGCTGTTCTCGACCGGCGACGAGATCGTCGAGCCGGGCGCGCAACTGCCGCGCGCGGCGCTTTATGATTCCAATCGCTACCTGCTCGCCGGTCTCATCGCGCACCTTGGCGCCGAGGTCACCGATCTCGGCATTCTCAGCGACGATCCGCAACAGCTCGCGCGCGCCATCGCCAAAGCGGCCAAGAACCATGATCTCGTGCTCACCTCGGGCGGCGTCTCGACCGGAGAGGCCGATTATGTGCGTAGCGCCATCGAAAGCATCGGCCGCATCGTTTTTTGGCGGGTCGCCATAAAACCAGGCCGGCCGGTAGCAATGGGTGTCATTCCGGCAGCGAGGAGCGGCGAAGGCGCCGCCTTCGTTGGCTTGCCGGGAAATCCCGTAGCGGTCTTCGTTACCTTCGTGCGCGTGGTGCGGCCGTTGTTGTTGCGATTGGCCGGCGCGCTGCCGGAGCCGCTGATTGCAATGCCGGCGCGCTCGGCCTTTTCCTACAAAAAGCGCAAAGGCCGGCGCGAATATGTACGCGTGGCGCTGCGGCTGGCCTCCGACGGTGCTATCGAAGCCTTCAAGCACCCGCAGGACGGCGCCGGCGTCATCACCTCGCTTACCGAAACCGACGGCTTGGCCGAATTGACCGAAGAGGTTACCGATGTCGAGCCGGGCGCGACAATTGGTTTCCTCTCGTATGCGTTGCTGGTCGGCTAAAACGCGCGGGCGTACTGTGGCAACGCTGGCGGAGCGGCGAAATCGGGAGGATTACATGCAGATCGCGCGAGCGGCGGTTTTGGCGATTGCCATCTTGGCGCTGCTCGGACCAAACGCGCATGCTCAGCCGGCGCCCACCGCCTGGCATCCGGTCGGCAATGTCGAGTTTTTTGTCGGCGCCGGCGCCGGCGGCGAGAACGATCGCATCGCGCGCGCCATCCAGCGCGTGCTGACCAAGGAGCATCTGGTCGACTCGATGACGGTGCTCAATAAGCCGGGTGCCGCGCAAATCATCGCCATGACCGATCTGTCGCGCAAGGAAGGTGACGGCAACGAGATCGGCCTGGCCTCGGGCAGCTTCATCAATGCGATCGCCCGCAAAGGCTTGGACCTGCACCAGCATCTCACGCCGCTGGTAAAACTGTTCGACGCCTATCAATGCTATTTCACCGCGGTCGATTCGCCGATCAAAAGTATGGTCGACGTGCGCGACCGGCTCAAAGCCGATCCCGGCTCGGTGACGTTCGCCTTCCCGGTCGGGCTGGGCAGCCCGCTGCATGTGTCCGTCGTCAATGTCGGCAAGACGGCGGGGGCGCCGGCGAAAAAGCTGGTGACGGTGGTATTCGATTCCGGCTCCGACGTCTCGGTGCAAGCCGCCGGCGGCCACGTTGACGTCGGCGAGACCAGCATCGGCTCTTCGATGCCGCTCATCCAGGGCGGCAAGCTGCGCATGCTCGGCATTGCCGCGCCGGAACGGCTGCCCGGCGAATTGGCCAAATATCCGACGCTGCGCGAGCAGGGCCTCGACGTGGTCACGGCGAATTCCTACACCGTGCTGCTGCCCAATGGGCTAAAACCCGAGCAGATCGCGTTCTGGGCCAATGCGCTCGACCGCGTGATGGTCGACCCCGACTTCAAGCTCGATCTCGAGCGCAATTTCTGGACCTTGCAGCCGATCCGCTATCCGGAAGCCGCCAAGTGGCTGCAGCATGACTACGACGACAACCGCGCGGTGCTGACCGAGCTCGGAATGCTGGAATGACCACATCGCGGACGCTGTTCGAAAAAATCTGGTCCGACCATGTGATCGTGGTGTCGCCGCAGGGCGAGGCGCTGCTGTACGTCGATTTCAACCTCATCAACGAAGGCCAGTCTTTTCTTGCCTTCGATCAGCTCCGGATCGAGGGCCGCCAGTCGCGCCGGCCGCGGCAGCATATGGCGGTCACCGACCACTATCTGCCGACCATCAATCGCGAGCGCGGCACCGCGGGCATGCCGAATGCGGAAATCCGCCGTGTCGTCGAGATGATGGACGAGAACGCGCGCGATTTCCGGCTGCCCCATGTCGGCTGGTTTCACCGCGACCAGGGCATCGCCCATGTCATCGCGCCGGAGCTCGGCATTTCCCAACCCGGCATGCTGATCACCTGCAACGACTCCCACACCGCGACCAACGGCGCCTGCGGCGCGCTGGCGGTGCCGATCGGCGGTGGCAATCAGCTGCGCCACGTCGTCGCTACCCAGACGGTCTGGCTGAAAAAGCCGAAGACCATGCGCATCGCGATCGACGGCGAACTGCCGAATGCGGTCACGGCGAAAGATATAATTCTCTCGATCATCCGCGACATCGGCGTCGGCGGCGCCACCGGCTATGCGGTGGAATATTCCGGCTCCGCCATCCGCGCGCTGTCGATGGAAGGCCGGCTGACGATCTGCAACATGTCGATCGAGGCCGGCGCCCGCATCGGCATGATCGGGCCCGACGACACCACCTATCAGTTTCTCTCGGGCCGCAGGCACGCGCCGAAAGGCGCGGATTGGGACCGGGCCTTGACCCATTGGCGGACGCTGCCGACCGATGGCGACGCGACGTTCGATCGGGAGTTGTCCTTCGACGCCGCGCGTCTAGCGCCGATGGTGAGCTGGGGCACCAGCCCGGAAGATTCCTCGCCGATTGACGGTGCCGTTCCCGATCCGTCGCGCATCGATGACGCCGACCGGCGGCGGCACGTCGAACGCGCGCTCGACTATATGCAGCTTCGGCCGGCGGCACCGCTTGCGGATGTCACGATCGATCGAGTGTTCATCGGCTCCTGCACCAACAGCCGGATCGAGGATTTGCGCGCCGCGGCGCTGGTGCTCAAGGGCCGCCGCGCGGTCGTTCCTGGCATGGTTTCGCCGGGCTCGAGCGCGGTGAAGCGCCAGGCCGAAGCCGAAGGGCTCGATCGCATCTTCATCGACGCCGGCCTCGAGTGGCGGGATTCCGGCTGCTCGATGTGCAACGGCTCGAACGGCGAACTGGTCGCGCCCGGCGAGCGCTGCGCCTCGACCACCAACCGCAATTACGAAGGCCGCCAGGGCCGCGGCGCGCTCACCCACATCATGAGTCCCGCCATGGTCGCTGCGGCGGCGGTGTTCGGCCGGCTGGCCGACGTGCGGCAATTGTCTTGAGGTTTTTCGATGCAGCCGTTCGCCATCCTGACCGCCGTCGCCGCGCCGCTGGAGATCGCGAGTATCGACACCGGGATGATTTTGCCCGGCCGCTACATGCGCCGGCATCGCCGGCCCGGGCACGATTATGGCGAAGCTTTTTTGTACGATCTTCGCTTCGATGAAGCAGGCCAACCGCGCGCCGATTTCGTGCTGAACGATCCGGGTTACCGCGACGCCAAAATTCTCGTCACCGGTCGGGATTTCGGCTGCGGCTCTTCCCGCGAAGGCGCCGCTTTTGCGGTGATGGATTTCGGCCTTCGCGCGCTGGTCGGACCGAGCTTTGGCGAAATCTTCCAGGTGAATTGCATTCAGAACGGCATCCTCGCGATGACGCTGCCCGAGGCGATTATCCAGGACCTGTGGCGGCAATTGCGCGAGCGTCCCGGCGCCGAGATGACGATCGATTTGCCGAATCAGTCGCTGATCGCGCCGGATCGCAACGCCCATGCGTTCGAGATCAGCCCGCTGCGCAAAGACCGCCTCGTGCGCGGCATCGACGATATCGACGTCACGCTTGAATACCGCGAGGCAATCGAAAGCTTTGAATTAAAGCGCCGCGCGGCGATGCCGTGGCTGCCGACGGCCCAACGCGAATAACACCGTCACGCGTCCGGGTATTTGGCGGCGATAGCTTCGGCTTGCGCGACGTCCTTTGGCGTATTGACGTTGAAGAACGGGTCGATCGGCGTCGTCGGCCACGCGGCGATGGCGATGCCGTGCCGCGCCGTCCATAGCTCGATCTTGTGCAAGTCTTCATCGATCAGCGCGTGACGCAAATCCTCGCGTAATTTGACCGGCCATAGCCCGACCACCGGATGCCGCCATTCGCCAGAACGGGCGCAGGCGAGCCGGACATTCGCCGTGGCGCGCGCCTCATGCAGGCGCGTCACCAGATCCTTCGGCAGGAAGGGGCAATCGCCCGGCACGCTGACGAGCCATTCCAGGTTCGGCGTGTTTTGCGCTGCCCAATCGAGACCGGCAAGGATGCCGGCGAGGGGACCGGCGAAATTCGGCACGCTGTCGGCGACCACGGGTAGGCCGGAATCGGCAAAGCGCGTTGCATCGCCGTTGGCATTGATGATGACGCGGCTGCATTGGGGGCTGAGGCAAGCCAGCACGCGCTGGAGAATGCTCGCGCCGCCGATCTTGATGCGCGCCTTGTCGCCGCCGCCCATGCGCCGCGCCAGGCCGCCGGCAAGCACGAGACCGAGAGTAGGAGGTGCCGTCACGCGCGCTTTGACTCACTCATCATGCACCGCGGCCTTGCGGCGATGCTTGGCGCTTTCCTCTTCGACATGAGCGAGGTCCTGGTCGAACACGATGCGGTCCTCGCCGGCGAGCGCGATGAAGCGTTTGCCACGCGCACGGCCGATCAGCGTCAAATTCGCCTTGCGCGCCAGCTCGACGCCCCACGCCGTAAAGCCCGAGCGCGAGATCAGGATCGGAATGCCCATGCGCACGGTCTTGATCACCATCTCGGAAGTGAGTCGGCCGGTGGTGTAGAAAATCTTGTCGGCCGCGCCGACCTTGTACTTGAACATCCAGCCGGCGATCTTGTCGACAGCGTTGTGACGGCCGACGTCCTCCATATAGACCAGCGGACGATCCTCGACGGCGAGCACGCAGCCATGGATCGCGCCGGCCTCGAGATAGAGCGACGGCGTGGTGTTGATCTTGTGGGTCAGCGTGTAGAGCCACGACGTGCGCAGCTCGGCCGCCGGCATCGTGACGTTCTCCAGCGCTTCCATCAAATCGCCGAATGCGGTGCCTTGGGCGCAGCCCGAAGTCTGCACCTTCTTCTTGAGCTTCTTTTCGTAATTGGTTTTGCGCTTGGTGCGCACCACGACGACGGAAAGCTCTTCGTCATAATCGACGCCGGTGACGACATCACTTGACTTGAGCATGTTCTGGTTGAGCAGATAGCCCAGCGCGAGATATTCGGGATGATCGTTGATGGTCATCGCCGTGACGATCTCCTGGGAATTGAGGAAGATCGTGAGCGCGCGCTCGACCGTTACCGACGTCTCGATCGGAGTGCCGGTCTGGTCGATGCCCTTGACGCGCTCGGTCAGGCGCGGATCGAGCGGATCGGGGCGAATCAGGTAGTCGTCTTCGGGTGGTGCCATGCCGCCAATGTAAGGGAACGCCGGGCCTCGCGAAAGCGCACATGCAAAAGGCCCGGCTCGCGCCGGGCCCTCTGCGTCACTACACGTCGCCTACAAATAACCTAACTGTGCAGGCCGCCGAACAGCCAGATCAGCAGAATGATCGGTAGCGGAATGCCGAGGAGCCAAAGCAATAACCCGCGTCCCATGACGTCCTCCTGTGTTGCCTCATCAAGAACGACTTATTAACGACGCTCCGCGCAGGAGGTTCCATCCTTGCCGCTGGGTCGGCCACGGCCTTGAGAATGGGTGTCGTACCGCGCGGGTTGTCACGGCGGGGGGCGCGGCTATATTGCCCTCGACGTGCCCGGAGGGGTGGCCGAGTGGCTGAAGGCGCTCGCTTGGAAAGCGTGTATACGGGAAACCGTATCGTGGGTTCGAATCCCACTCCCTCCGCCAACGGCCTTTGCAAGAAAGTTCTCCGGCGCCATTGGGCTGCAGGGGAAAGCCTTCCATGGGCTATTCGCCCGGTCGACCTCCGTACTTCTTTTCCTGGCGGGAGGGGTGGAGAGCCTTCTCCAGGGTCTTTTTTCTCCAGACCTCTGTACTTTTGGTCGATGGCACGGTTTCCCCAAAGCCGCTAAAATATCGATGTTTCTACACACTTTCGGGGCCCGCATTTCGAAAGCGACGCGCTTGGGGAGAAGCGGGCGCTTCAGGTTCTCCGCCTGAACTGCCGAGCGAACCTCAAGGAACTTCTTTTTCAAATGCAGTCATCGCGTACGCCTATTGCGGGAGTCCCCGCCGCAACGGCCTCTTGTGCAGGAAGTTCAGGTAGTAAGTCGTTCACAAGGGCGATTCTTACCGCGACCTGCTCCTGCACCACAAAGTCAACGGTCCGTTCCGCATGCTTGGGGGCGCGCCGCCCCTCGCTGACAGAGGCGGAGATGGCGGAGATTTATCTGGCACCGGATGGCAAGCTGTGCGCGGCGGCGGAGGCGGCGCACGCCTGACCGCAGAAAGCGTGCGTTGAGATCGTACTAAATCCTCGTACGGGATTCGCTTGAGATGCCAACGGCACGCCAGATCGTCGCTTCTCTCGATAGCCTTGCCCTGGGAGGGTTGCGCTCATCCGCGGCCGAAGTCGCACGAATTCGGTCACTCTGTGCCCATGGCCGAATCGACACCCTGACCGACCACACCGCGACCGCGAGGATTGGGGTGATGGCGACGGCGTTGGCCCGACTGGCTTCGCCCAATTTGCTGGAAGCATTTTCCAAAATTGAATTTGCCGTTTTAAATACGCGGCTCTGCAATGCATCCGCCGCGGCCGAAGGGGAGGGCTTCTCTATAATTCTCCACGGGGGGCTAGTTAAAACAATGATCTTCCATCTGGAGCTTGCTGAAATCTGCTACCGAATGGGCCAAGTTCTTGGGGCAAAGATAAGCCCCGGGGAGACGTCTACGGAGACAGGGAACGCGCTTAGCGTTGTGGCCTATGCCAGCTCCTGCGCGATGGACCATTTCGCCGCAAGCGGTGCGCCGTTCCCGCGTCTGGGCAAGTGCTTACCTATCGAAAGCAAGGAGCGCGTGCTTACCTCGTTTGTTCGCGCGATTTGGTTCATTTTGGTTCACGAAGTCGGCCACGTGCAGCTCGGTCATCACCGCCGAGGTGAAACGGCCGTTCCGTGCAGGCCGACCCTCGCCGTCGCCGAAACAATCAATGACTTCAAAGCTCAAGAGTTCGAAGCGGACAGCTATGTCGTCGATACACTGTCGGCGCCGGAGCGCGCGTTCGCCGTTGAGTACCTACTGAGTCCGCTCGACATGTTCAGCGTCTTGGAATTGAGATTGCGAAATACCAATGACACCCATCCCATGGCCATCAATCGCCTGTCCCACATGATTGACCGCGTATCGTCCTTCGCAGATACCGGGAAACTGTCGCTTGCTCGCGAAACCCTTCAAGGCTTAGCCTCGCGGGCGCGAACATCTCGTAAGGTGAGCACCGAACGGGTCACCCAGCACGCCGCCATTCAAGCGATCGCTACCCTCGTTTACTTGTATGTCCGGGCGTTGGGACCCGCGATCACGGCCCCGAAGGGCTCTCACGCCGAGTTATGGGACGAAATCGCAAGCCACTGGTTTGCCGAAGACGTCCGAAATTACTCATTATTGCGCTGAAATTATGGATAGAATGGCGCGCGATCTTTTGAGGGACCGATTATGAATTTGCGCTTGCAGGTAATGTCTAACGAGGCGGACGGAATCGAGACAATGCGCGACTTGGCGAGTCGCTCAAAAAGCGATGTTCTACTCGAACCAGCCAAGGTTTCGGAGATTTTGTGGTCCGAGTATCACGAGGAGCGCGGCGCCCTACAAACGTTCGCCCAAATTCTGGGTCAAATTGATGTAACCGCACTAGAATACAATGTGGCAGGCAGTCTCATCGCCGCGGGCCTTTGCGGGCTGTTCGCGAAGCTTCGGTCCAGGGCTCGCGCCAAGAACAAGCCTAAGGACCCTGCGACACTCATTGTAATCCAGGCTTCGCATTCTACTGTTGAGATTGATATTGCTACGGAAACCGAAGGCGAGATCGCTGGTAAGATCGTGAGGATTTTGGTCGAAAGTGCCGCAGAACAGCGCCATCCCCCTTAGCCTTGAAGGGATTTCAGTTGATAATTCCCAGCGCGCCCTCGTCGACGCGATACGTTTGCGCGCTCGAAACGGGGCTGCCGAGGATTTGCGCGACACGGCCGCAGAGACGGTCGTGCAGGACTTTCTACGGGTGGCAAGCGTCTTCTGGTCGGAGCCGTTTCGGGCGCGCTTTTCGGCCACGCCGTTGGATGTGTTGATCCCCGACTTTTTCCACGCCTGCGCGGTTCGAACCGATGAAGGCCCTCGCGTCGTCATATACCGGGGCCTTCTCAAGGCAATGACGTATTATCTCGAACTGATGAGGCTGCGCGCCGGCATCGAGGCCAACATCAAGAAGCTTCCCCGATCAGTTGGAACGCCGGAAGAATTCAATGCCGCCAAGACCATCGCCATGCTTCCCCTCTTGATGTACATCACCGCGAAACGCGCCAATTTGCCCCGGCTGGGGTTTTCGTTGCATCGCAGCGCCATGGATGACGCATTCAATCATTTTGCGGTGAGTCTGAGCTTTATTGCGATGCATGAGATTGGACATTTGGAACTTGGCCATTTAGGGCCCGCTGGAGCAGCCAGCGCGACAACGCCGCCACTCCTTGCTCAGGTCGAAGACTTGAACCTGTTCAAGTTGCAGGAATTTGAGGCCGATAGCTTCGTATTTGAAGGCATCAGACCGGAGTGGCGATATTTCGCGGGCGGCGCCTGCACCGCCATGCTCGGGATGCTCTCGCATATCGAGATTTATCTTCAAAAGAATAGCGATACGCATCCCGTATCGCTCAACCGCCTACAGCACGCGCTGACGGGATTTGGCGGACAGGCTCCAGCCGGCGGCGGCAAATTGCGAAGCACGCTTGAAGACGCCAGTGAAAGGCTCCGCGCGAGCATCCTGCAGCGTGCCAATCGAGAAATTGTCGGGTGGGATCGGCCTTCTTCCGAGGATGTAGCTTCCGCATACGAAGTCGCCGATTTTGCAATCGAAACCCTTCAGAGCTTTTATCGTGCGGCTGTTGGACCGGAGGAACCTGGGCTGGTCCTAGACGAGGAAATATCCCGCCGTGCCAAAGCCTGGAACTTATGGGCCGACTATCTCACATCTAAGGACTGCGAGTATTCGCTCGCTCTGTAAGCAAGAACCCACGGTTCGGAAAACGTATAATCAGCAGTTATCTGCTGCACGATAACTCACAGTTATTCGCTGCGCCTAGCGCCCTTTCGGAATAAGCCATTGCTTCACCTTTGTGGGTAGAGCAACACCTCGATTACGTGTGTCTCTTTTTGCAGCTTCGCCGCATCGGTGGTGATCGATTGGACCCTCCAACCGACAAAATCGTCACCCTCGCCGACCCAAGCACCGCTTTTGTCCGTCTTCTGCAATAGGTAAGCCTTTTTGATCGTTCCATTGACCATGACGCCACTAAGGACAAACCCTGGATCAGTAAAGGCCACCGGTGGTGGTGCTGACTTGGGCGCGGGCGGTGCTGGCGGCACATACGGCGCACGTGATCGCGAGAAAATCGGGTGGGCTAGGATTTCCTGATGAGAAACAGTAGCCGTTATTTGTA